>Ga0115011_10000039_pt1 | contig 128957 bp, 124 predicted proteins | sample TroAtlMetagenome_2_FD_88705 | JGI IMG/M metagenome (GOLD analysis project Ga0115011, IMG submission 88705) | Marine eukaryotic phytoplankton communities from Atlantic Ocean - Tropical Atlantic ANT8 Metagenome | ecosystem: Environmental > Aquatic > Marine > Oceanic | place: Tropical Atlantic... | reverse complement strand
TGTGGGACAAGCTCAGCGCTTGCGGGAGAGGGGGGACCGCTCGCGACTGCGAGCGGTGGGTGAGGGCAACGGCCATGCCGCAGCAGATTCATTCTGCCGGGTGCCGCTTGTGGCATGGCCGTTAGGCCTCGCTGCTGCCACAAGCACTATTTTCTCGCGCGAAGACGCAATGCCGCCAAGAAAAGCACCAGCCGGGGACCTACGTAGGCAACTTCGGTATGCACCTGTATCTTGGCGTCATGCGCCCTGCCCGCTGGAACTTCGTACTACGGCGGCGGTTCGCAATAACGGACACTCGCAGAGGTCATCGCAGTCGCGTCATTGACAGATGACGCATCGATCAGAAATAACAATCATACCCATGCGAAATTGGCAAAGATCGTGCGGCGATCCGCAGTGGTGCACTCGTTCTTCGGGCGGCCGGGTGTCGCCAATCGTTATGGACTACAAATGATGCCGTTTCCACGGCAATGACAGGGGGAACCATGCGGCACGGACTGCTGCCGGCGCTTTTCCTGATGCTCCTCGCAAGCCTTGCGCCCAGCGACAGCATCGCAGGCGCACCGGAGCCACCGCATTTCGACAGGGATTCAGCGGAACAGATCGATCAAGGCAAGCGCATTCTCGCCGTACTGGGTTGAAGCGGTTGCCATACTGCCAAGCTCACCGGGCTGGACGGGAGCCAACCCGGCTTTCGCAGGAAATCGGACCGATTATCCGCAAGATGATGGAATCGGGTGAATACCTGAGGTCGGCGCAGCAAGTCGCCAAGGACGGGGACGCGATGCCTCCCGATGCGGGGTCCGAGCATGCTCGTGGCCGTTATTTGGTGCGCTCGACCTGCGTCGAGTGTCACGGCATGGGGCTGGGTGGCATGAAGGCGACACCCGGAGCCCCGCCGATCCCGGACCTGAGCCTCATCATCTCCGCCTATTCAGCGGACGAATTTCATCACTTGATGAAGACCGGCAAGGGCCTTGGTGATCGTGACCTGGGACTGATGAGAAAAAGGCCCGCGAAGCGTATGCGCATTTCAACGCCGGCGAAGTCGATGCGGTCTATGCCTATCTACGCGCCGTTGCCGAGAACAGATCGACTCAAAAACGACGGAATAACCGCGACAGGCCGGTGCGACTGCGATGTTTCGTCGCCGCCGGGGCATCTCCAGCAAATCATCGACGCACCAGTGCGCCATGCCGTGCCGGGCGTCTTCGCGCCTTTGCGCGAGCACAAGCTCCGCCAAACCCTAGCCCGCAGCCTGGTTCAGACGAGCGATACGCTCTTCCAGCGGCGGGTGCGTGGAGAACATCTTGGCCATCTTGCCGCCACGAATACCGAAAGCCTGGATTTGCTGCGGCAACTGGTTGGGCGCCTCATGGAAACTCTGCAAGCGTTGCAGGGCCGAGACCATCTTGCGTCGGCCGGCCAGATGTGCGCCGCCGGCATCGGCGCGGAATTCACGCTGACGGCTGAACCAGCAGACGATTGCGCTGGCGAGAATGCCGAACACGATTTCCAGCACGATCACGCACAGGTAGTAACCCATGCCGATGCCCTGGCTGTCCGAGCCGCGGCGGAATACGAACTGGTCCACGAAGTAGCCGACAACGCGTGCCAAAAACATGACGAAGGTATTGACCACGCCCTGGATCAGGGTCAGCGTCACCATGTCGCCGTTGGCGACGTGTGAAATCTCGTGGCCGAGCACGGCCTCGACCTCTTCCTGACTCATGGCCTTCATCAGCCCGGAACTGACGGCGACCAGTGCCTTGTTCTTGCTGGCGCCGGTGGCAAAGGCGTTCGGCGCCGGGGAATCGAACACGGCGACTTCCGGCATGCCGATGCCAGCCTGACGCGCCTGGCGCTGCACGGTCGACAGCAACCAGGCTTCCGCGGAATTGCGTGGCTGCGTGATGAGCTTGGCGCCGGTCGACCATTTCGCGATCGGCTTGGAAATCGCCAGCGAAATGAAGGCACCGCCGAAGCCGAACACCGCGCAGAAAATCAGCAGGGCTTCGTAGTTGAGACCGTTGGCGGTGAACCAGCGGTTCACGCCCAATACCGAGGTGACAATGCTCAGGACCAGCACCACCGCAATGTTGGTGCCGAGGAAAAGCAGAATGCGCTTCATGGGTTCAGATATCGCCTGGTGATGACAGAGGAATTCTGGGGGCTTGGACCGCGAATTCAAGCCCGGGTTCGCTCGCCGACTCAGACCTCCGTGGCCGGATACACCGCGTCCACGCGCTGGAAACCGCGTGGCAGATGGCTGCCCCGGCTCGCACGCGCGCCCTGATACGCCGCCACGTCGCTCGGTTTCAGGGTGAGCGTGCGCTTGCCGCATTCCAGCGTCAGGCTCGCACCTTCACCGAGCACGCAGCTGGCGATGATGCGGTCCTCACCACGCAGCGTGATCAGCTTGTTGCCCTTGCCCTTGCCGAGTTCCGGCAGATCAGCCACGGCGAACACCAGCAGACGCCCCTCGGCGGTGATCACCGCCATGCGATCGTTCGCGACCGAGGTGCACAAGGCCGGCGGCAGCACGCTGGATTTGGCATCCACACTGATCACGGCCTTGCCGGCGCGCTGACGCGTCTGCATCTCGCCGAGCACCGCGACGAAACCATAGCCGGCGTCGCTGCCGAGTACGTAGCGCTGTTCGGCGTCGCCGAACAGCAAGGCGACGATGCGCGAGCCGTCCGAGAGATCCAGCTTGCCGGACACTGGCTCGCCATTGCCGCGCGCGGACGGCAATCCGTGCGCTGGAATCTGGTAGGTCCGCCCCTGGTTGTCGAGCAGGATCAGCAGTTGATTGGTCCGGCCCTCGGCCGAACACAGGAATTCGTCACCGGCGCGGTAGGCCATGCCCGCCGCATCCACACCGTGCCCCTTGGCGGCCTTGATCCAGCCGGCCTTGGACAGGATCACCGTGATCGGTTCGCTCGGCATGATCTCGGTGACCGTCATCGCCTGCGCGGCGGGACGATCGACGATCGGGCAACGCCGCTCGTCACCGTACTTGTTGGCGTCGGCCTTGAGCTCGTCGGCGACCAGCTTGCGTAGCTTGTCGTCAGAGCCCAGCAGCTCCTGCAGGCGATCGCGCTCTTCGGCGAGTTCGGCCTGCTCGCCCTTGATCTTCATCTCCTCGAGACGCTGCAGATGGCGCAGCTTCAGATCGAGGATGGATTCGGCCTGGGCGTCGGACAAGCTGAAACGCGCCATCAGCGCCTGTTTGGGCTCATCCTCGAAACGGATGATGCGGATCACCTCGTCGATGTTGAGGAAGGCGATCAACAGGCCATCGAGGATGTGCAGCCGATCCTCGACCTTGCCGAGGCGGTGCTGCAGGCGCCGCGTCACCGTGGCAACCCGGAATTGCAGCCACTCCACCAGGATGTCGCGCAGGTTCTTGACGCGCGGCCGGCCGTCGAGCCCGACCATGTTGAGATTGACGCGGAAGCTGCGCTCGAGTTCGGTGGTGGCGAACAGATGCGCCATCAGCTGATCGGCGTCCACGCGGTTCGAGCGCGGCACGATCACCAGACGGATCGGATTCTCGTGGTCGGACTCGTCACGCAGGTCCTCGACCAGCGGCAGTTTCTTGGCGCGCATCTGGTCGGCGATCTGCTCCAGAATCTTGGCCGGTGATACCTGATGCGGCAGGTGCGTGATGACGATGTTGTTGTCCTCACGCTCCCAGCGCGCGCGGCCGCGAATCTGGCCGTTGCCGGTTTCGTAAACGCGGCGGATGTCCTCGGGCGGAGACACGATCTCGCAGCCGGACGGGAAGTCCGGCGCCTTAACGAATTCGCACAGCGTCTCGATGCGCGCGTTCGGATACTTCAGCAGATGTGCGCAGGCGCCGTGCAGCTCGTGGATGTTGTGCGGCGGAATGTCGGTGGCCATGCCCACGGCGATGCCGGTGGTGCCGTTCACCAGAATGTTCGGCAGGCGCGCCGGCAGGAGCTTCGGCTCCTTCAGGGTGCCATCGAAATTCGGCGCGAAATCGACCGTGCCCAGATCGAGTTCCGACAACAGCGCCTGCGCGTACGGCGCCAGCTTGGCCTCGGTGTAGCGCATCGCCGCGAACGACTTGGGATCGTCCGGCGAGCCCCAGTTGCCCTGCCCGTCCACCAGCGGATAGCGGTAGGCGAACGGCTGCGCCATCGTCACCATCGCCTCGTAGCAGGCCGAATCGCCGTGCGGATGGAATTTGCCGATCACGTCACCGACGGTGCGAGCGGACTTCTTCGGTTTGGAGTTCGGCCCCAGGCCGAGTTCGCTCATCGCGTACACGATGCGACGCTGCACCGGCTTGAGCCCGTCCGCGATGTGCGGCAGGGCGCGGTCGAGCACCACGTACATCGAATAGTCGAGATAGGCCTTTTCGGCGAATACGCGCAGCGGGATGCGTTCGGCTTCGGATACTTCTGTGGTCACGGCGAGACGATAGTCCTTGGCGGCCCGTCCCTGTCACGGTTCGGGCGGATACGGATGAAGAAACGAATCGGCCAATTCTAGCTGGCCACGAGGTCCGGCCACAGGCTTGACGGACGCGCGAACCGCACGCTCGGGTTTTCCCGAGCTGGGGAACGGCCCAGATTGTCCGTGCTGGGCGGTCCCTCCAACATTCGCGGCTTACCGTCATCTGACCGTCACAATGTACGCACAAGCCTCGCAAGCCTTCAATGCACAGCCTCTCGCCGCCACCCGCATTCAATCCGCGGCCCCGGCTGCGCCGCCAGTGGTCATCGACGGCAACGATCTGAACCCCGGCACGCGCAGCACCGGCGGTACGCCGGATGGCAAGGCGATCGAGTCCGACACCCTGGATCAGCGTGGCGATGTGTCGGTATCGCGCGAACGCACGATCGGCACCTATGGCACACAGTCCTACGTCACCGCCGACCGCCTGGTGTTCGAAACCGGCGCCGCTGGCGATCAAGTGCGGATCTCGCGCAATGCCGGCGGCGGTCTGTCGATCGACGTGAATGCTCAGGTCTACGATGTGACTCTGGCTCGTGATCAGGAACTGGAAATCCGCACGACCGGCGGTGACGATACGGTCGAGGTCGCTGCGGACGTGGACACTAATATCCGTGTCCAGGCCGGTGCGGGCGACGACAGCGTAAGCACCGGCGCGGGCCAGGATCATATCGACGGCGGTCCCGGCAACGACCGCCTCGACGGTGGCGCCGGGCGCGACGACATCTTCGGCAACAGTGGCGACGACATCCTCAGCGGCAACGCTGGCGACGACGTGATCTATGGCGGCGATGGCGGCGATCAGGTTCGCGGCGACGCCGGCAATGACTACCTCGAAGGCGGTGCCGGTGCGGACGCGCTGAGCGGCAAGCTCGGCGACGACATTCTCTCCGGCGGTCTCGGCGATGACCGGCTTGAAAGCGATGCCGGCAACGATCGCGTCTACGCTGGCGACGGCCACGACATCATCGGCAACGAGGCCGGCGCCGATCATGTCTACGCGCAAACGGATGTCGACGAAATCAGCGCCGGACCGCAGGCCAGCAACGAAGTGACCCAGGTGGACTACACGGCCACGCTCGGCGACTCGGTCACGCTGTCCGGCTCGGACGCCTTCCAACAGCGCGTGGGCGCCGACCTCGAATTCCTGCGCAGCTCACCGAACGGTCAGGTCATGCTCGGCGAATTCGATGCCGCCGCCGCGAACGGCAACAGGGTCTCGATCAGCGAACTGCAGAACGAGGACAACGGCTTCGCAATTTCGCGCGGCGACACCGAACTCGGCCCACGTGGCCCGGGCGCCGGCTCCGATGCCGAGATCAACTTCAATCCGGGCTTCCACGAAAGCTATTTCGAGGCACCGGTGGTGGTGCTGTTCCATGAAATGTCCCACGCCTACAACGCCGTGAGCGGAACCTTCCAGCCCGGCACCTACCAAGGCAGCGACATTCAGGACCGCGGCATCAACAACAGCGAACGGCAGGCCGTGGGTCTGGACAATGACGGGATTCCCTTCGACTTCGATCACGATCCGTCCACGCCGGACACCACCCACAACCCCTTCAACTTGACCGAGAACGGTCTGCGTGATGAGCTGGGGCTTCCACCCCGGGAACACTATGCGTTCTAAGCCATGCACAAGCGGATTGATTCACGCGCGCGGCTGGCGCTCGGCCTGCTGAGCCTCATGGGTACGTCGGTGTCAGACAAGGCCCATGCGCAACCCGACGAATCGGACGAAGCCGAACTGAGCGCCAGCTTCCAGTACGACGCGGCCACGCAGACGCTGCAGACCAAGTACTTCTTCCATAATTCCGCCGCCTACCCGCTGGTCGTGTTCGACCGGGGGGACAGCCGCGGACGTCGCGCCAGCGAGCCGGTCCAGCTCACGGACCCGGACGGTGTGTTGACGCTGACATTCCAGGGATTTGCTATCCCCGAGCCGGGGCCGACCGCGCCGGTGCTGCCGCTCGGGCGCAAGCTCGACACCTCGGCCACTGCGCTCAATCGCTTCAGCCTGGTGCTCGCGCCGCCGCCACAGCAGGTGCGCCTGTGTGTGGGCTACGCCAAGTTCGCCGAAGACGGCTACCTCGAAAAGCAGGGCGTACTGCAGGCCAATGCGCAGACGATCAGCCAGCAAACCGTGCTGTGCTCAACCCCGGTGACACTGGCGGAACTCGCCGCCGATCGCTGATCCATCTTGCTGATACTTTCAGGGGCAATGCCGACTCAGACCTCGACTTCGGCGCGGTCGCCCTTGTCTTCCAGCCAGGTCTTGCGATCCGATGCACGCTTCTTCGACAACAGCATGTCCATCATCAGGTCGGCAGGTTCCTCGTCCAGCGTCAGCTGCACCAGGCGGCGCGTATCCGCGGCCATGGTGGTTTCGCGCAGCTGCAGCGGATTCATCTCGCCCAGGCCCTTGAAGCGCGTCACGCTGATCGCGCCGCGGATGTTCTCGGCCTTGATGCGGTCGAGAATGCCGTCACGCTCGGCATGGTCCAGCGCGTAGAACACCTGCTTGCCAACGTCCACGCGGAACAGCGGCGGCATCGCGATGTAGACGTGGCCCGCCTCCACCAGCGGCCGGAAGTGGCGCAGGAACAACGCACACAGCAGCGTCGCGATATGCAGGCCATCCGAATCGGCATCGGCCAGCACGCAGACCTTGCCGTAACGCAGGCCGGACAGGTCCGAAGAGCCCAGGTCCACGCCGATCGCCACTGAAATATGATGAATTTCCTGCGAGCCGAGCGCGATGTTGGACTCCACCTCCCAGGTGTTCAGAATCTTGCCGCGCAACGGCATCACGGCCTGGGTATCGCGGTCACGCGCCTGCTTGGCGGAGCCGCCGGCCGAATCGCCCTCGACCAGGAACAGTTCGGTGCGGGCGGGATCACTGGATACGCAGTCCGCCAGCTTGCCGGGCAGTGCCGGGCCAGAAGTGATGCGCTTGCGCTCCACCACCTTGGCCTGCTTGAGCCGGCGCGAGGCGTTGCCGATCACCCATTGCGCGATCTGCTCGCCGGTTTCGGCGTGCTGGTTCAACCACAGGCTGAATGCGTCGTGCGCAACCCCGGACACGAACGAGGCCGATTCACGCGATGACAGGCGCTCCTTGGTCTGGCCGGCGAACTGCGGATCCTGCATCTTGATCGACAACACGTAGTTGCAGCCGTTCCAGACATCCTCCGGCGCGATCTTGACGCCGCGCGGCAGCAGGTTGCGAAAGTCGCAGAACTCGCGCACCGCCTCGGTCAGGCCGGTACGCAGGCCGTTGACGTGGGTGCCACCCTGCGCGGTTGGAATCAGATTCACGTAGGACTCGCCGATCGCCTCGGGCGCGTCCGGCGCCCACACCAGCGCCCATTCGGCTTCTTCGCGCGCACCCTTGAACAGACCGGTGAACGGCTGCGCCGGCAAGGTTTCGATGTCCTTGAGCGCATCCATCATGTAGTCGACCAGACCGTGCTCGTACTGCCAGACCTGCTGTTGCTTGTTGATCTGGTCGTCCAGTACCACTTTCAGATTCGGGCACAGCACAGCCTTGGCGCGCAGGATCTGCTTGAGCTTGCTCAACGAAAACTTGGCGGTATCGAAATACGACTCGTCCGGCCAGAAACGCACCTGCGTGCCTGAGCGGGACTTGGCGGCAGGGCCGACCACCTGCAGATCGCCCTGACGCTCGCCATCGGCGAATTCGATCAGGTGCTCCGCGGCATTTCTCCAAACGCGCACCTGCAACTTTTTGGAAAGCGCGTTGACCACCGATACACCCACGCCGTGCAGGCCGCCGGAGTACTGGTACATCTTGTTCGAGAACTTGGCGCCGGCATGCAGCTTCGTGAGAATCAGCTCGACGCCGCTGACGCCGTGCTCGGGATGGATATCCACCGGCATGCCGCGCCCATCGTCGCGTACCTGCAGCGAACCGTCCTCGAACACCGTGACCTCGATGGTCTTGGCATACCCGGCCAGGGCTTCGTCCACCGAGTTGTCGATGACCTCCTGGGCCATGTGGTTCGGACGTGTCGTATCCGTGTACATGCCGGGGCGGCGACGCACCGGGTCGAGACCGGAAAGGACTTCGATCTGATCTGCGCTGTATTGACTCACGATGGTGCTGGTCGGGTTGTGCGGTGGCGTGAAAGCCGCCGGACAGTAGCGGAAGCCCGCCCCGAGGCGCAACAAGCAGCGTCGGCCGGTATCGCTGCCTGCCCCCGCACCTATAAACTTCGCCGGCAGAACCAGCCCGATGGCGCGCCGCGCCGGCCGGGCGCCGCCCCGCCCCATGCCGGGCCACCGATTTCAGGACACCATCATGCCCAGCCCCCGCGTCGGCAAACCGGACGCCGCCACTACAACGGATGAATCCGACGCCGTCAGCCGATTCGAGACCGATCTCGGCGAGCTCGAAAGCATCGTCGGACGCATCGAAAGCGGTGAGCTTCCGCTGGAAGAGTCGCTGCGACTGTTCGAACGCGGCACTTCATTGGCGCGGCAATGCCGCCAGGCCCTGCAAACCGCCGAGCTGCGCGTCCAGAACCTGCTGGAAAATCCACCGGATGCGACGGACGAAGCCCCTTGAACCCGGATGGCGCCACGAGCTTTGTCGATCGCATACCCGACTACCACGCGCGCCTGCATGCGGCGCTGGAGCGCTGGCTGCCCGCGGCCGATCACTACCCCGCCACATTGCACGAGGCGATGCGCTACGCGGCCGAGGGCGGCAAGCGCCTGCGCGCGCTACTGATCTACGCCGCCGGTGAGGCGCTGTCCGTCGCCCCGTCCACGCTTGACGGCGCCGCCTGTGCGGTCGAACTGATCCATGCCTATTCGCTGGTTCACGACGATCTGCCGGCGATGGATGATGATGAACTGCGCCGGGGCCGTCCAACCGTCCACAAGGCCTACGACGAAGCCACCGCGATTATCACCGGCGACGCGCTGCAGGCCCTGGCCTTCCACGTGCTGGCGCACGACGATCGTGGTCCCGAGGCGCGGGCGCGGCTGCACATGGTGGATTTGCTGGCGGAAGCGGCCGGCTCACGTGGAATGTGCGGCGGTCAGGCCGTAGATCTGGCGGCGGTCGGCAGCCGGATGAATCTCGCCGAACTGGAGGCCATGCACATCCACAAGACCGGCGCGCTGATCCGCGCCTGCCTGCTGATGGCCTGCCAGGCGCGAACCGCGCTTGACGCACGCGTGCTCGACGGACTGGACCGTTACGGAAAATGCATCGGTCTCGCCTTTCAGATTCAGGACGACGTACTCGATGTCGAGGGCGATTCCGAAACTCTGGGCAAGACCGGAGGCAAGGACCATGCGAGCAACAAGCCGACCTTTCCCGCACTGCTCGGCCTGTCCGTGTCGTCGCAAAGGGCGGCCGAGCTGTTCGTCGAAGCCCATGCCGCACTGGCCCCGCTTAGCGACGCGGCGCTGCCGCTGCATCAGCTGGCCGACCATATCGCGCAGCGTGCCCGATGACAGCTGTGTGAAATTTTCGCCTCGAAAAAACCGCACGGCGGCGACCTCAGTTCGCGAATTTATCTTTTAACTTCATGTTATTAAAAAACAATATACATTTCTTACAGCAAGTGTCGATGTTTCCATTTGCCTGCGCCCCTCACCGCATCATAATGGTGCACAAATTTTCTCCCCTCCATTCATGACTGACATCCCAGGCTATGCCTTGCTCGGCCAGGTCAACACCCCGGACGATCTGCGCAAGCTCACCCCGGAACAGCTGCCGCACCTGGCGGTGGAGATGCGCCGCCACCTGATCGAGACGCTGGGGCGGATTGGCGGACATTTCGCGGCCAATCTCGGCACCGTCGAACTGACGCTGGCCCTGCACTACTGCTTCAGCACACCGCACGACCGCCTGATCTGGGACGTGGGCCATCAGGCCTACCCGCACAAGATCGTCACCGGTCGGCGTTCACGTCTGGAAACGATCCGCCGCTTCGGCGGGCTGGCACCGTTCCCGCACCGCGCCGAATCGGAATACGACGTGTTTGGTGCCGGCCACTCCAGCACCTCGCTGTCGGCCGCCGCCGGCGTCGCCGCCGCGGCGAAGATGCGCGGCGACGACCGCCGCGCCATCGCCGTGATCGGAGACGGCGGCATGACCGCCGGCATGGCCTTCGAGGCGCTCAATCACATCGGCCATCTCGGCCTCGACGTGCTCGTGATCTACAACGACAACGACATGTCGATTTCCGAGAACGTGGGCGCGATGCGCGACTACACCGCGCGCGTCGCCGAAAAGCTCGGGCTCAATGCCCCGCACCGCCTGCGCCCGGGGCGTCCGCTTCCGCACGAATCCGGCTCTGAAGGCGAAATCAACGACGTGCACCTGGACACGCCGGGTTCGATGTTCCGCTCGCTGGGCTTCGACTATCACGGCCCGGTGGACGGGCATGATCTGGCCAGCCTGCTGCCGACCCTCCAGCGACTCAAGTGTGTTCGCGGCCCGCAGTTGCTGCATGTGCTCACGGTCAAGGGCAAGGGTTTCGACCCCGCCGAGGCGGACCCGATCAAGTATCACGGCGTCACCCAGTTCGATCCCGTGACCGGCGAGTTTCCGCTCAAAAAGGCAGGCGGCAAACCAAGCTATACCCAGATTTTCGGCGACTGGCTGTGCCAGGCCGCCGAACGCAACGAACGGCTCGCCGCGATCACGCCAGCGATGCGCGAAGGCTCCGGAATGGTCGAATTCGCAAAGCGCTACCCGGACCGGTATTTCGATGTCGGTATCGCCGAGCAGCACGCCGTGACCCTGGCCGCCGGCATGGCCACCGAAGGCGTGCACCCGGTGGTCGCGATCTATTCGACCTTTCTGCAACGCGCCTACGACCAGCTGATACACGACGTGGCGATCCAGAACCTGCCGGTGCTGTTCGCCTTGGATCGCGGCGGCCTGGTCGGCGCCGACGGCGCCACCCACCACGGCGCCTACGACCTGAGCTATCTGCGCTGCATACCGAATATGGTGGTGATGGCGCCGTCGGACGAGAACGAATGCCGGCGCATGCTCGAAACCGGCCTGCAGCATGACGGCCCCAGCGCCGTACGCTATCCGCGCGGCAGCGGCGCCGGCGTGGCGGTGGACGAGGAACCGCGCCCACTGAGCATCGGCCAGGCGCGCATTTTGCGCGAGCCGATCGGACGCCGCCGTCCGCGTGTGGCGATCCTGGCCTTCGGCAGCATGCTGGCCGCCGCGCTGGAAGCCGCCGAGATTCTGGACGCCACGGTCGTGGACATGCGCTTCGTCAAACCCATCGACAAGTCCGTGGTTTTGCAGATGGCGCAGTCCAGCGACCTGCTCGTCACCATCGAGGAGAACTCGGTGCTCGGGGGTGCCGGCAGCGCCGTCAACGAGGTGCTGGCGGCCCAGCATCAGAGCGTCGGCGTACTCAACCTGGGCTTGCCCGACCAGTTCGTCGAACATGGGACCCGCGAGGAACTGCTGGCGCAGTGTGGGCTGGACTCCGCCGGAATCCAGCGCGCGATCTACAAGCGCCTGCGCAGCAAGGACATGGACGGCGCTTCCGAGAACCGCGCCGACGCCGGCGCCCGCGAGCCGGGCTTGCGCAGCCTCTGAGCGAGCCGGTTCACTCGCGCGTGCAGCGACCGCCGCGAAACGAATTGGCGTAGCGCGCCGGGCGGTTCGCATAAGTCGTCAGCGACCAGAAGTCGCTGCTCGGCTGCGACTCGAACTGCGCCTCCAGCGCATCGTCGAGCGCCGCGAAGAAATCGAGTCCTGTGACGGCTTCGAGCGTGTCCACGGATACCAGGTAACGGGCCAGAGGCTCGTCGCCGCAAACCGTTTGCGGCACCAGGAACGCCAGCGCCTTGGGCACGGCGTCCCCGTTGACGCGCAGCCAGATTCGATAGAAAGCGGACGGCACCGCCACGCCGCTGTCCAGCCTTCGGCTTGCCGCGTCGAACACCGGACCGACCAGTACGTAAGTGCCTGGAAAGCGGCCGGCGACCCCATCGGCCTCCAGCGCTTCGATCCTTTGCCACAGCAACTGATTGAGCCGCGGCCTCTGCGGCACGATATTGCTCATCCGAAAGGTTTCGCGCTGCGCCTCGCGTCCGTACAGGCTCGCGATCAGATGATTCGGCGCCATATGGCCGCGGTCGTAACCGCTATGTGAATAATCGGCTTCGTCCACCGGCCACAGCGTGCGTCGGTCGCTGGTGAAATGATCCGGGCGCGGCGGCGAAGCGCCCTCCGGCAGGCCCGACAATCGGTAAGCAACCCACAACGGTGTGCGCCACCACTCCGAGTAGGCCAGGCTGAAACCCTCGTTGCGCAACACGTGCGAACTCAGCCGAATCGGCAAGGACTGCGGCTGCGGCAGGCCGCCGTAGACATCCGGCGTCGCCGGCGGCAGCAGCACATGAATCAGGGCTGCCAGCAGCAGGATCACGACGCTGAGCAGGGTGGCACGCGGCCAGGCGGCACGTCGACGCGCGACGCGTCTGCGCTTTTTCTTGAGCATCGGTCTTTGTCAGGCCTTGTTCTTGAACCAGGCCAGTTGTTCGCGCAGTCGCACCACCTCGCCGACGATGACCAGACTCGGGCCCTCCACGGCAGCGGATCGGACCGCCTGCGGCAAGGAGGCCAGCGTCCCCGTGACCACGCGCTGCCGCGCCGAGGTCCCCTCCTCCACCACGGCCGCCGGCCAGTCCGCCGGCAGGCCGTTGTCGATGAGGCGCGCACACAGATCGGGCAAGGTGTTGAGCCCCATGTAGATGACCACGGTCTGACCGCGTCGTGCGAGTTGGTCCCAATGCAGATCGAGACTGCCATCCTTCTTCGGATGGCCGGTAACGAAAATGCAGGCCTGCGCATAGTCGCGGTGCGTCAGCGGAATGCCGGCATAGGCGGCACAGCCATTGGCCGCGGTAATGCCCGGCACCACCTGGAACGGAATACCGGCCGCAGCCAGTTCCGCGATTTCCTCGCCGCCACGGCCGAACACGAAGGGATCACCGCCCTTGAGGCGCAGCACGCGCTTGCCTTCTCGCGCCAGGCGCACCAGCGTACTGTTGATGTCCTGCTGCGGCAGCGTGTGCTTGTCGCGCTTCTTGCCGACGTACAGACGCTCCGCATCGCGCCGTACCAGTTCCATGATCGCCGGCGATACCAGTGCATCGTGCAGCACGACGTCACACTGCTGCATCAGGCGCACCGCGCGCAGCGTCAGCAGATCGGGATCGCCCGGCCCGGCTCCGACGAGATAGACCTCGCCGTCGCCCGATGTGTCCGTCAGCAGTTGCTCCAGGGCCGCATCGGCGGCGGCCTCATCGCCGGCCAGCACTGCTTCGGGGGCGGGGCCATCAAGGAAGGCTTCCCAGATCCGTCGGCGCATCGCCTGCGGCATACGTTCGCGGATCGCGGCGCGGCGTTCGCCGATATACGACACCAGCCGTCCATAACCGGACGGCAGCATGGTTTCCAGACGTTCGCGCCAGCGCCGCACCAATACCGGCGCTGCGCCGGCCGAGGACAGCGCGATCAACAGCGGACTGCGGTCCACGATCGCCGGTGTGATCCAGCGGCTGGCCTGCGGATCGTCCACCGCATTGACCCAGACGCCACGCGTCTCGGCTTCGGCGGCCACGCGCCGGTTCAGTGCCGGGTCGTCGGTCGCGGCGATCGCCATACGACAGCCATCCAGTTGCAAGGGATCGAATGCCTCGGCGACCCGCAGCGGTGCCAGTTCGTCCAGCACCGACTTCGCGACCAGACGGACATCCGCACCGGCGCGACGCAGCAGCCGGACCTTGCGCAAGGCCACCTCACCGCCGCCCACGACCAGAACGGGCTCGCCTGAAAGGCGCACGAAAATCGGAAAATACGGCCAGGGGGCGGACATGCGCGGGAGCGTATCGCACCTGGAGGGCGTCCGCAGCCGGCGCGCTCATGCCCTATCGAGACGTTTCGCGCGGGTATCAATTTCGATACGCTGAGAACCGCAGCGAATAAGGCGGCGACTCCGCCGCCGGACACACCGGGACGCCGACGCATGAAGCTTCGCCAGTTGCACTACATTCACGAAGTCGCCAAACGCGGGCTCAACGTGACCGCTGCGGCGGATGCGCTGTTCACGTCCCAACCCGGTGTCAGCAAGCAGATCAGGCTGCTTGAAGACGAGTTGGGCGTGGAAGTCTTCATTCGCAACGGCAAGCACCTGAGTGAGATCACACCAGCCGGCCAGCGCATCCTCGAATATGCCGAGCGGGTGCTGCAGGACGTCGCCAATATCGAGAACGTGGCCGAGGAATTCCGGCACAGCGATCGAGGCGATCTGTCGATCGCCACCACGCATACCCAGGCGCGCTATGCGCTGCCGACCGTCATCGAGCGCTTTCGCCGCCAATACCCGCAGGTGCGTCTGCACCTGCACCAAGGCAGCCCGCCGCAGATCGCCAAACTCGCCGCCAGCGGCGAAACCGATTTCGCGATCGCCACCGAGGCGATGGAACATTTCGAGGAACTGGTGATGCTGCCTTGCTATCACTGGAACCGTTGCGTGCTGGTGCGCCCCGATCACCCGCTGGCGAAACTGTCACGCCGCATCACCTTGGAAGACATCGGCCAGCACCCGATCGTGACCTATACCTTCGGCTTCACCGGCCGCTCCAAGCTCGACCAGGCGTTTGCCGCACACGGTCTGCGCCCCGATGTGGTGCTGACGGCGGTGGACGCGGACGTGATCAAGACCTATGTGCGCCTGGGTCTGGGCATCGGCATCGTCGCCGACCTCGCCTACGACGAGCAGGCCGACAAGGACCTGGTGGCACTACCGGCGGCTCATCTGTTTGAAATGTCGACCACGCACATCGGCTTTCGGCGCGCGCTGTTCCTGCGCGCCTACATGTACGACTTCATCCATTTGTTTGCGCCCCACCTGTCGCGCGAGATCGTAGACAAGGTAGCCGCGATCCCGGAGCACGAGTCGCGCATGAGTGAGGCGCGCCGGCTGATTTCGGACCTGAGCGTGATCTGAGTCCGCGTCCGGGGCGAGGCTTTCGCCCCGCGATATATCAATATGCCTTTTGATTCGATCCCCTCCAAGGCAGGCGGTGACGCTGTTAATCTACGCGCCCCCTGAAAACCGGCGGACGAATCGAGCCCGCCGACGGAAGCCGAACGCCACCGAGACGCATTGATATGTATCGCTACGACGAATTCGACCAGACGCTGGTCGACGAACGCGTTGCACAGTTTCGCGATCAGACCCAGCGCTTTCTCGCCGGCCAGCTCGACGAAGAGGAGTTCAAGACGCTGCGGCTGCGCAACGGCCTGTATCTTCAGCGCTTCGCGCCGATGCTGCGGGTGTCGATTCCATACGGCCTGCTCGCCTCCCGGCAACTCCGCATGCTGGCGCATATCGCACGCCGCTACGACAAGGGCTACGGCCACTTCACGACACGCCAGAACATCCAGTACAACTGGCCGAAGCTGGAGGAAGTGCCGGACATCCTGGCCGATCTGGCCTCGGTGGAAATGCACGCGATCCAGACCTCCGGCAACTGCATCCGCAACATCACCAGCGACCATCTGGCCGGCGTGGCGCGCGACGAACTGGTCGACCCCCGCCCGTATTGCGAACTGACACGCCAATGGGCGACGTTCCACCCCGAATTCAACTGGCTGCCGCGCAAGTTCAAGATCGCGTTCTCCTCGTCCACGCGCGATCGCGCGGCGACGCAGGTCCACGATATCGGCGTCCATATCGTGCGCAACGAGGCCGGCGAGCTCGGCTATTCGATCTACGTCGGCGGCGGCCTGGGCCGGATGCCGATGATCGGCCACAGGATTCGCGAGTTCCTGCCGGAACTCGACCTGATCTCCTATCTCGAGGCCGTGCTGCGCATCTACAACCGTCTCGGCCGTCGCGACAATATCCATCGCGCGCGCGTCAAGGTACTGGTCAAGGCCACCGGCCCCGAAAAGTTCGCTCAGATGGTCGAGGCCGAATGGAACGCGCTGAAGGATTCCAATCTGCGTCTGCAGCCGCAGGACATCGAGGACATCAAGAGCCGCTTCGAACTGCCGCAGTACGACGAAGCGGCGGCTGAGGAAGCGGGCTACGCGAAGCAACTGGCAGTGGACAGCCGCTTCGCCAGCTGGGCCCGCCGCAACCTTGCGCCGCATCGCGTGTCCGGCTATTCGATCGTGTTCGTCTCGCTCAAGGCCAACGGCATCGCGCCCGGCGACGTCACCGCGGAGCAGATGGACGCGGTGGCCGAACTGGCCGACCGTTACAGCGCCGGCGAAATCCGCGCCACGCACGACCAGAACCTGGTCCTGGCCGACGTCGCCGACCGCGATGTCTACGCGGTCTGGCAGCGCCTGTCCGAACTGGGGCTGGCGACGCCGAACATCGGCCTGCTGACCGACCTGATCTGCTGCCCCGGCCTGGACTTCTGCTCGCTCGCCAACGCCAGCTCGATCAGCGTGGCCCAGGACATCTTCGACCGCTTCGATGACCTCGACTATCAGCACGACATCGGCGAGATCAAGATGAAGATGTCCGGCTGCATGAACGGCTGCGGCCACCACACCGTCGGCCACATCGGCATCCTCGGCGTCGACAAGAAGGGTGAGGAGTGGTACCAGATCACGCTCGGCGGCTCGGCCGAGGACGACGCTTCCCTGGGTGACCGAACCGGCCCGTCGGTTTCGCGCGCCGACATCGCGGGCGCCGTGCAGAAGATCGTCGAGGTCTACCTGGAACAGCGCAGCGATGCCGAGGAGAGCTTCCTCGCCACCTACCGCCGTGTCGGCATGCCGCCGTTCAAGGCACGCCTCTACGACAGCGCCGAAACGCCTGCGGAAGCCTTGGCATGAGCTCGCTGATTCTGGCGGACGGCCAGCTTGCCAGCGACGACTGGACCGTACTCGATGACGAAGCCGCATGGCCCGAAAGCGGGCGCGTGGTCGTCAGTCTGGCGCGCTGGCGCGAGGTTGGTAAGGCGCCGGCTGGCTTGGAGGTCGCCGTCAGCATTCCCAACACCGAGAATGTCGACGAATTCGCCACCGAACTGCTCGACCGGCCGATGCTGCTGCTCGAAATCCCCAAGTTCGCGGACGGCCGGGCCTACAGCCAGGCGCGGGTTCTGCGTGATCGTTATCGGTACACCGGTCAGATTCGAGCAGCTGGCGAGGTCCACGTCGACCAGATTCACTTCATGCGTCGCTGCGGCTTCGACGCCTTCGTACTGCCGGAATCTCAGTCCGCGGACGCCGCGCGACGCAAGCTCGACGAGTTTTCTCTGAGCTATCAGCACGCCGCGGTCCCACTGACGACTGTGTGGGAACGACGCCGCGCCGCACGTGCCCCGGGATAGGGCAGCAAACCGCGCGCCCCGACCCCGAAGGCTCGCTGAGCTATGCCCAGGCCTGAATCAGTGCGCCCGGCGTTCTCAGTGAAAACGGCTTGCTCTGGATCTTGTCGAAACCGGCCTCGCGCAGCATCGCGTTCATCTCGGAAACGTCGTAGGCCTTGCCGCCCACGTTGAAGAAGTTCAGCGAGATCACCGCGAAAATGTGGTCACGGCGGCGCCCCAAACCGGTGAACTGATCCATCACCAGCAGGCTGCCGCCCGGTTTGAGGGCGGCGCGGCAACGCTTGAACATGTCCACATTCTGTTCGGTATTGAACAGATGCACCATGTTGGCGAGTAGCACCAGATCCCAGTTCTTGCCGAAGTCGTCTCGCAGGGCATCACCGACCGCCAGCTCCAGGCCTTCGGGATTGCCCTCCTCCTCCATGATCTTCGCCGCCGTGGCCACCGGTCCGGCGAGATCGATCATCTTGGCCTTGAGCCCCGCAAACCGATTGACGAAGGCGCGTGAGTACTCACCATGCGCCCCGCCGATATCCAGCATCCGCTCGACCTTCGGCGGCACCGCCGCACGCTTCAACAGGTCCGGAATGATCAGGCGTGCCGCCTCGCGCATGGCGCGTGTATAGGTTTCCTGCTGCGGCGTCGGATTGGCCGCGTCCATCGCATGGAAATCCATGGTCGGCCGGCCGGTCTTGAGGTTCTGCCCCAGTCCTTCGAGGCGGTGATAGGTATAGAGCTGCAAGCGCAGCATGTAGTGCAGACCGCGCTTGGGATCGAGTATCCAGCGTCGCACCGAGCGCCCGTTGCTGTAGCGACCACGGCGTTCGCGCAGGTAACCCATGCTGTTCAGGGCGCGCAGCAGCACGTTGGCGCCGTCGGGCGCGAATCCCAGCTTTTCGGCCAGTTCCGCGCTGGTCATTCCGTCCGGAGACTCGGCCAGGGCATGAAACACGCCTTCCCGATTGGCTTCGAGCAAGGCGCGAGCGCGCACCACCTGTGCCTGCCCATCCAGCAGCGGCACCGGGACGATATTCAGCTGTTTGAGTATGTCGACAACAATATCCACGCGGTTGTTTCCCCAAGGAGTGAGCGGCCTCCCGAGCCGCGTCGAAGGGCGCAAGCAAGATTTGAACCCTATTGCGGCAGGCCCGGCACCCCGACGCGGCCCTTCGGCCAGAACGTGATTCAGTGCACATTCAGCACATCTGGGTCGCGATGTTGGCCCACGCTTTGCATAGTCCCAATCGTAAGAACGTTATTCCTTTTGTAAGCAGCCGTAAGAGCTGCCTTGATGGAAAACTTACAAATCAGGGGGCTTTTTGTGTCGTCGTTGTCGCTAGCCATTGCCGCACCCAGACCCCTCGGCCCGCCTGGCCGCCCGTTGCTGGGCAACATTCTCGACTTCGGCCGCGACCTCAACGGATTCCTCGAACGCTGCGCCCGCGAGTACGGGCCCATCGTCAAACTGCGGATGGTGCATCGCGCCGCCTATCTGATTGCCGACCCCGAGCTCAACGAGTACGTGCTGCTCGGCAACTACCGCAATTTCGTCAAACACCAGATGTTCTTCAGCCGCGTGCGCCGTGTGTTCGGCTGGGGGCTGCTGTCGGCGGACGGCGATCAGTGGCGCAAGCAGCGCCGCCTCGCGGCGCCCGGCTTTCATCGCGACCGCATTGCCGAGTACGGCCGCATCATGTCCGACTACGCCGCCGAGCTGGTCGGCGAGTGGCGGGACGGCGAGGTGCGCGACATGTATGTGGACATGCGTGACATCGCGTCCAAGGTCGTGGCCCGCGCGCTGTTCGACGAGGATGTGGCGGGGGATGTCGCCGAAGTCGGCTCGGCCATGGACGATCTGCTGGGCGGGATCACCGAACGCATGTTGCACCCGCTGGTCGCCCCGGATTGGGCGCCGACGCGCAATGTCCGCCGCTACCGGCGGGCCGTGGCGCGCATCGACAAGCTGGTGGCGCGGTTCATGTCCCAGCACCGCAAGAACCTGGACGAACGCGGAACGCTGCTGGCGATGCTGATGCAGGCGCGCGACGAGGACGGCCAGCCGATGCCCGACGCGCAGATTCGCGATGAGGCCATCACGCTGTTCGTCGCCGGACATGACACCACCGCCACCGCCCTGAGCTGGACGCTGTATTTGCTGACGCAGCATCCGCAATGGCAGGAGACGCTGCACACCGCGATCGACCAAGCCCTGGCCGGCCGTGCCCCGCAGGCGGCGGACCTGGCAGTGCTGCAGGCGGTGGAATGGACCGTGCGCGAAAGCATGCGCCTCTACCCGCCGGTTTCGCTGGTGGCGCGCCAAGCGGTCGACGATTGCGAGATCGGCGGCTATCCGATCGCCGCCGGATCACTGATCTACATCTCTCCCTGGGCGATGCAGCGCGACCCACGCTATTTCAACGATGCCAACGACTTCAAACCGGAGCGCTGGTCCGACGGCCTGGATTCCCGCCTGCCACGCTATGTGTTCATGCCATTCGGCGGCGGACCGCGAACCTGCATCGGCGACCGCTTCGCCATCATGGAGGCCGTGCTGTTGCTGGCAAGTTTCGTCCAGCAGTTCGAATTCGAATACGCTGGCGACAAGCCTCCGAAACCATTCGCTTCGATCACTCTGATTCCGGTGGGCGGCGTGCCGGTCCGGCTCAAACGGCGCTCAGGAGCGACAGGCAAGTGATGGCCGAACCCGCAACGCTGAAAACGGACCAGTACCGAAACCTGGCGTCCCGCTTGCTGCTGTCGCGGCAGTGGAAGAACCAGCACCTGATCCCGCTCGAACAGCCGCTGCCGCTGAAGATGCTGGTGCGGGCGATGAGCCTGTCGATGATGCGCGGCAAGATCGACGACATCCAGATCAAGGCGCCGATCTTCATCATCGGCACGCCGCGCTGTGGCTCCACGATGTTGCAGGAAATCCTGTCCACGCACGAAGACATCGCCTACTTCACGCACGCGATGGATGTGTTCGTCGACCCGCGCACCTTCAAGGCAGCGGACTGGCTGCGCCGAACGCTGCGCCTGGATGTGCGCGGCGAGCGTTATCTGAAGGACAGCGTCATGGTCGACGGCAGCTCGCCATCCGAGGCGATGCGCTTCTGGGGCGAATGCCTCAAGTTCGAGCCGTTCTCGCTGGCGCCGCGGCGGATGCGCGCCAGCGACCTGCAACAGCAGGATATCGACAGACTCTACGACGGCATCAAGCATGTCATCGACTGCTTCCGTGAAAGTGGCGGCCACCGCTTCCTCAACAAGTCTCCGGCACTGCTGACCGAAATCCTGCTGCTGCAGGATCTGTTTCCGGACGCACGCTTCGTCTATCTGGTGCGTGACGGTCGCATGGTGGCCAATTCCCTGCTCAAGCTCTACCGGCTGCAACGTGAACAGGATCTCAAGACCAGACATCCGTACTTCAAGGATCAGGCCTTTGTGCCCTACCCGCGCGTCACCGGCCTGTCGGAGCACGCTGCCCAGTACGGCCTTGAAGACGTACGCACCACCGCGCACGTCTGGGATGCTTCGGTCAAGTTCATCAACGAGGTTCGGCCGCAGATTCGGAACTTCCATGAAGTCCGCTACGAAGACGTGCTCGCCAGCCCGCGCAGCGAGATCAACAGGATTTTCAAGTTCTGCGGCCTTCCAAAAATCAAACGCGGCAAGCCGAAGCTGGATGGCTTGCTGGCCAAGGTTGGGGTACTCCACCACAAGAACAGCTATGGCTCGTTCGACGTGGTGGAGTCGATCGCAGGTGACAGCCTGCGTCAGTACGGGTACCTGACCTGAACACGGCAGGAAGCCCGATTTTATTTTTTCATACGCTCGCAAGGGGATTGAACCATGTACGACACCATCGAAGAAAAGCTCCGCCAGCTTCTCGCCGAAAACCTGAAGATCGACAAGGAAATCATTACGCACGGATCGAAACTGTCGGACTGGGGCGCGGATTCCCTGCAGTTCCTGGAGACGATCTTCGAAGTCGAAACCTCGTTCGGCATCTCGTTCCCGGATGACGCCGGCCAGGAAATTTCAGACTTTGACTCGATCGTGAAGGTCGTCAAAGAACAACTTGCGAAGAAAGAAAATGCAGCGGCATAGAGTCGTCGTCACCGGTCTCGGCGCGGTCACCTCGGTCGGCGTCGGTCGCCAGGCGTTCTGGAACGGCATCACCGCGGGCCGCACCGGGGTGACCTCAATCGATGCCTTCGATGCCGCACCGTTCCGGACCCGCATCGGTGGTGAAATCAAGGACTTCAAGGTCGCCGATATCGACTATCCGGACGCGCACCGCCTCGACCGTGTCTGTCAGCTCGCACTGTTCGCAGCCGACGAAGCCATGGCGGACAGCGGATTGAGCGACGTCGACGAGGACAAGACTGGCGTCGTCATCGGCACCGGCATCGGCGGCATCAACACCATCGACACGCAGCAGAAGGCGCTGCACAGCAAGGGTCCGCGTTTCGTCAGCCCGCTGACCGTTCCGCTGTCGATGTTCAACGCCGCGGCCGGGCACATCTGCATTCGCCACAAATTGCGCGGCCCGACGTTCACCGTATCCACCGCCTGCTCGTCCGGCTCCAACGCCATCGGTGAAGCCTTCCGGCTGATCCAGCACGGCTACGCCACATCGATGGTGGCCGGCGGCACCGAGGCGCCGTTGTCCTACGGCATCTTCAGCGGCTGGAATGCGCTGCGCGTGATGTCCACGCGCAACGACAACCCGGGTGAAGCGGTGCGTCCGTTCGCCCGGGATCGCGATGGACTGGTGCTGTCCGAAGGCGCTGGCGTCGTCGTGCTCGAAGAATACGAGCATGCCAGGAAGCGCGGTGCCACGATCTACTGCGAACTGGTGGGCTACGGCTTCAACAATGACGGTTTCCATGCCACGCGGCCAAGCGCCGAAGGTCAGACCAAGGCGATCAAACGCGCCCTGGAAGACGCCGAGCTCAATGTCGATGACATCGACTACATCAACGCGCACGGCACCGCCACGTCCGCCAATGATTCCACCGAAACACATGCGGTCAAGGCCGCATTCGGCGATCACGCCTACAAGGTGCCGATGAGCTCGATCAAGTCGATGCTCGGACACACCATGGGCGCCGCCGGTGCGATCGAGTTCGTCGCAGCCTGCATGACGCTGCGCGAAGGCGTGGTACCGCCCACCATCAATTATCACGAACGCGATCCGAACTGCGATCTAGATTACGTTCCCAACGAGGCCAGGGACGTGAAGGTCAAGACACTGCTGTCGAATACCTTCGGCTTCGGCGGTTGCAACACGATTCTCGCGATGCGTTCGATGTGATGTAAGGAATCTGCAGCGCCGCCAAACCCACGACAACCTGGCCCCTGAAGCACCGAAATGGTGACCGTCCCCCGACGGTCATGCCGCCCCCACCTTGCCCGAAAGTGCCATGAATACGGTCTACATCACTGACGTCGCCTCATTTCTTCCCAACGAGCCGGTCGGCAACGACCGCATCGAAGCCATACTCGGCAAGATCGAGAACCAGTCGCCACGCGTGAAGCTGTTCGTTCTTCAGAACAATGGCATCAAGCACCGTCACTACGCGATCGACCCCGAAACCGGAAAGCGTACGCATACCAACGCCGAGCTGACCGCCGAAGCCGTGCGCAAGCTGACCGCGCAGCTCGACATGCCGCTGGACGCGGTCGAAGGCCTTGCCTGCGGCTCCGCGTCGCCCGATCAGCTGCTGCCGTCCCACTCCAACATGGTGGCCGGCGAGCTGGGCATGGCGCCTGCCGAAATCATGTCCACGGCCGGCGTCTGCGCGTCCGGCATGACCTCCATGAAATACGCGTGGATGTGCATGGCGCTGGGGCTGAAGAAAAACTTCGTCGCCACCGGTTCGGAGCGGGCCAGCGCCTTCATGGCGCGCAAGGCCTACACCGCGATGACCTCCGATATCGAGCCCGGCAAGGACCTCGCGCCCATGGTCAGCTTCGAGAAGGAATTCCTGCGCTGGATGCTCTCCGACGGTGCTGGCGCGGTGATGATGGAAGCCGAGCCGCGGCCCGGTCAGCTCAATCTGCGCATCGACGCCATCGACGTTCGCTGCTGGTCGGGCGAAACCCCGACCTGCATGTACAACGGCCTCAACAAGGACAAGGACGGCGGCTGGAAGTACTGGACGGACGAGGAAGATATCTTCGACGTGGTGCGCAAAGGCTATCTGCTGCTGCAGCAGGACGTCCGCGCGCTGGAAGAACACATGGTGCGGGTTGGTGTTGCGGGCTTGTGCGTCGCGCGCGACGAGCACGGCGTGGACTTCGAAAAAGTCGACTGGTTCCTGCCGCATCTGTCGTCGATGTACTTCAAGGGGCGGCTCGACGGCGGCATGAAAGAGGCCGGCATCAACGTCGGCGACGACAAGTGGTTTACCAACCTGGCCGAATGCGGCAATACCGGCTCCGCTTCGATCTACATCATCCTCGACGAACTGCTGCACTCCGGCAAGCTCAAGAAGGGCCAGAAGATCTTCTGCGCAGTCCCCGAGAGCGGGCGCTTCACCGTCGCCGGCATGGCGCTGACCGTGGTCTGAGGCTCAGCCGAAACCGGACGCGCCGCCACGGCGCGTCCGGTTTTCTCGTTCTAGGACGGTTCGCCGCAGCGCTCAAAGAACGCCACACGCCGGTCGATCCAGCGCCGATAGGCCGGCACGAAGCCCAGCAGCAGACGCGCCAGCACCGTCAGCGGCACCACGGTACAGATCGCCGCGCACAGAAACACGGTGTAAACGGCCAGCAGCGGCACCCGCAACCAACGCCCCTGCGGACCGGCCAGACGCACCAGCCAGCCCCAGACGAAGAAACTGCGCCAGCCGAGTTGCTCGGCCACCACATACTTCGGATTGACCGGCGCCGCTTCCGCCGGGTCCAGCAGCACTTCACCGGAGCCCAGACGGCCCTCCATCAGCGCGGACAGCAGCGGCGTGCCGAAGCGGCGTGCGCCGATGATCTCGTGCTCGGCCACGCCGGCTGGCGGCAACACGCCGCGGACGCCCTTGCGAAAACCGGTCAACAGCCACAATGGCGTCGTCACAAAGGTGGCCGCCGGAGATCCCTGGTCAACCAGTGCGATATTGGCAACCAGGCGCCCGCCCGCTTCAACGATCATCTCGCGCACCGCTTTTTGCCCCATCAGCCACATGTTGCGCGAACCGATGATGGTGACCACGGGCTTGCCGGAGAGCGCGCGGCGCCCCGCTTCGGACTTCAGAAAGGCCGACGTGGGTGGCGACGGCGACAGATACCAGGGTTGCCATCCCAGCACCACCAGATCGTAGTCCGCATCCGGATCGAACGCCGTGGGCTGCAGTTCCGGGCCATCGCGGTGCACGCTTTCAGGAAATTGATCGAAAAAACTCACGATCGGCCACGGAAACGGATAGGGTTTACGTGGTTCCAGTTGTTCGTAGACCAGTTCCACACCCTCGGCTTCCTCGAACGGCGCCATTACCGAGCGCACGATGCGCCCGAGCTGGCCCGTCTGCGTGAAATAGACCACCAAGACCTTGAACATCCCCGCCCCTTGTTGTGCTCACCGGCAATAGCAAGTCTGAACGCAAGATTCGGCCCAACCGGTTCCGTGATCGGCTCACAAGCAGCTAAAATTGGCGGTTCCCCCGTCGATCAGGATGCCGAGCCCATGAGCCGCGCAGCACATGAACTCCTGCAGAGCTATTACGCCGCGTTCAATGCCGGCGATTGGAACCGCTTCGTCGACTTGCTGGCCGACGACGTGGTTCACGATATCAATCAGGCGGGGCGTGAGCTGGGGCGGGAGGCCTTCATTGCCTTCATGCATCGCATGAACCGTTGTTATCGCGAACGGATCGAGAATATCGAGATCATGAGCAACCCGGACGGCACCCGCTGCGCCGTGGAGTTCACGGTACTCGGCACCTACCTGAACACCGATGAGGGCCTGCCCGAAGCCCGTGGCCAGACCTATCGCCTACCGGGCGGCGCCTTCTTCGAACTACGGGCCGGCAAGGTGGCCCGCATCAGCAATTACTACAATCTTCAGGACTGGCTGACACAAGTGGGTACCGAGGCCTGATGGTGCTCGAACACGAGGGCCTGCGACTGATGCCGCTGAGCGGCCCCGAAATCGCCCTGCACCTCGAGGCGCTGGCGCGCGTGCGCATGCGGGTGTTTCGCGACTGGCCCTATCTGTACGCGGGCTCTCTGGAATACGAGCGCCAGTATCTGCAGACCTACCTGCGCTGCCCTGGAAGCCTTGCAGTACTGGTCTGGGACGGTGGGCGTTGCGTTGGCGCCACCACCGCGATTCCGCTGGCCGACGAAAGCACCGAGGTCCGGGCTCCGTTCGAAGGTGTCGGATTGGACGTCGAACGAATCGACTATTTCGGCGAATCCGTCCTGCTGCCGGAATACCGCGGCCTCGGACTGGGCGTGAAGTTCTTCGAGTTACGGGAGGCTCACGCGCGCGCACAGGGGCTGAACCTCTGTGCGTTCTGCGCTGTGGAGCGCGATGATCGGCACCCTGCCCGGCCTGTTGATTACGTCCCCAATGATGCGTTCTGGCGGCGGCGCGGCTACCAGCCCCGGCCCGACCTGCGAACTTCGTTCGCCTGGCCGGACCTGGGGCAGGAGCAATCCACCGAAAAACCGATGAGCTTCTGGCTCAAGAATCTGGACGCTTGATGAGCAATCCCTTCGTGCTGGCCGCTGCCCAGTTTCCGACGCTCAAGCCGGAGAACTGGTCGCAGTTTGAACAAACTGTCGCCGACTGGGTGGCCGAGGCGGTGCGTCAGCACGCACGCTTGCTGGTGTTCCCGGAGTATTCGTCGATGGTACTGGCCGGACTGCTGCCGGAGCCGATGCAGGCCGACGTGCTCGGGCAGATCGGCGAGATCCAGCGCTATCGCGACGATTACGTCGCGTTGCATCAGCGCCTCGCGCAGCGTCACGGCGTCTACATTGTCGCCGGCAGCTATCCCTGGGAAATGGACACCGGCGTCTACGTCAATCGCGCCTGGGTGTTCGCGCCGAACGGCGGCATGGAGCATCAGGACAAGCGCGTAATGACGCGTTTCGAACGCGAGGAATGGGACATCCGTGGCGGCGCGCCGCTGAAACTGTTTGAAACCGAGTTGGGCCGCTTCGGCATCAATATCTGCTACGACATCGAATTTCCGCTGCTCGCCCGCGCGCAGGTCGAGGCCGGCGCCGAACTGATTCTGGCGCCGAGCTGCACCGATACGCTGGGAGGCTACCATCGGGTTCGTACCGGTTGCGCCGCGCGCGCGCTCGAGAACCAATGTTTCACGGTCCAGGTTCCGCTGGTCGGCACCGCGCCGTGGTCGCCGGCGATCGACGTCTCTCATGGATCGGCCGCGATCTTCGGCCCGCCCGATCGCGGCTTCCCGGACAACGGCATCCTCGTGCAGGGCGGCCTCAACGATCCGAGCTGGGTCTACGCCGAAGTCGACCTTTCACGGGTCAGGCGCGTGCGCGACGAGGGCGAGGTCTACAACCATCGCCATTGGCACGATCAGCTGGGCCCCGGCATCGAGGCCCGCCTGCCCGAGGTGACACCGGTCAGTCTCTGATAGAAGCTGGCGCGGTGCACGTTCATCTGGCTATTGAGACGTCAATATCGACGCCGAGCTTCATCGGCCCGAAGCACCACGCAATGGGACTGATTGACCGCTTCGGGGCTACTGCGCGCCTGCCGAAGGACCGTTCCCCGGCAAAACGTCTTCCCCGCGCACGTGCCGCTCCATCTGTTCGAGACTCAGATGCCGCACGTCCTTGCCCTTGACGAAGAAAATCACGTACTCGGCGATATTGCCGGCGTGGTCCCCGATACGCTCCAGTGAGCGGACCACCCAGATCAGATCCATCACGCGCCGGATCTGGCGTGGGTCTTCCATCATGAAGGTGATGCACTGACGCATCAGTGCCTCGTACTCGCGGTCGACCGTGACGTCTTCCTTGGCGACTGCCAGAGCCGCCTCGATATCCATGCGTGCGAAAGCGTCGAGCACATCGTGCACCATCTGCGAGACGTGCTTGGACAGATGTTGAATCTCGTTGTAGCCGTAACGCAGGCGCTCCTGTGAAGCCAGATCGGCAGCCATGCGCGCGATACGCTCGGCTTCATCGCCGATGCGTTCGAGATCAGTAATGGTCTTGATTACCGCGTAGACCAGCCGCAGGTCGCTGGCGGTAGGCTGTCGACGCGCCAGAATCCGGCTGCATTCCTCGTCGATGAAGACTTCCTGCTGATTGATCTTGTAGTCGTTCCTGCGCACGGTTTCGCCGAGCATGCCGTCGCCTTCCATCAGCGAGCGCGTGGCATCGATAATCTGCTGCTCGACGAGCCCACCCATCGCCAGCACGCGCTGGCGCACGTCCTCCAGTTCGGCGTTGAACTGGGTGGAGATGTGTTTGCTGTACAACGACTTTTCGACCATATGCCTCATTCCTCTCGACCCGGCGGGTCCTTGATGTCCCGGCGTGGGGAGCTCCAATTATTGCAGGATCGCGCCGTACGACAGCTTACCGCGTCACACGCGTGGCGGATCATCCACCTGCGGCGCAAAGCTCGGCAGTGTGCTGGAGTTGAATTTCAGCGTGTTGACGTCATCGCCATTGCTGAACAGGAACTGCCGCGGTTTCAGCCGTTGACGACCATCGGCTGCGCACGCTGAACCCGGTGCGCCGGAAAATGACAGATGAAGGTGCTGCCGATGCCCGGCTGACTGACAATTTCCAATCTGGCCTCGTGGTGTTCGAGCGCGTGCTTGACGATCGCCAAGCCCAGGCCGGTGCCGCCACGCGAGCGGGAGCGGGCCACATCGACACGGTAGAAGCGCTCGGTCAACCGTGGAATATCGGCCTCGTCGATCCCCAGGCCACTGTCGGCCACCGACAGGTGCGCGCCGTCCTCGTCGCCCCACCAGCGCAAACGAACAGCCCCCCCGTCGGGCGAATACTGGATCGCATTCTGCAGCAGATTCTGGCACAGACTGTGGAATTCCGAATCGCGGCCCAGCAGTTTGATATCCGCTTCGATGGCGGCTTCCACGGTGTGCCGGTCGGGTGACAGTCGCCGCGTATCCTCGGCGATGCGATGCAATAGATGCGGCACGTCGATCAGTTCCTGACGAGCGACCGAGGAATCCGATTCCAGTCGTGCCAGCTTCAGCAGATCGGTGATCAAGGACTCCATGCGCGTCGCCTGGGCACGCATCTCGCCGATCGGCGCCTTCCATTCGAGCAGTGCACCCTTGCCGCGCGTATCCGGCTCCATCATGTCGAGGTAGCCGCGCAATACCGTCAGCGGCGTGCGCAGTTCATGCGAGGCGTTGGAGACGAAGTCGCGCCTCATCACTTCCAGACGCCGATGCTCACTGACATCACGAACGATCAGCAGGCGTTGTCCTTCGCCATAGGGAATGATGCGCATCGCCAGCGTCACGTGCTCGTTGATCGGCGAGATCACCTCGACATCGGATTCGAACTGCTCGGCCGCCAGATAATTGGCGAACGATGGATGACGCACCAGGTTGGCAATGCGCTGCCCCACGTCCTGCGGTGAACGCAGGCCCAGCAGAATCTGCGCGGAACTGTTGAACCAGACGATCTCGCCACGCGACGACATCACCACGGCACCGTCCGGCAAGGCGGCGGTTGAAGACTGGAATTCGGCCACGATCGCGGCCAGGCGCTTCTTGCGCTTGCGATTGCGCTTCTGCATTTCGAGCAGTTGCTCGAAGACCTCGCCCCAGACGCCGGTCGGATCCGGAAGATCGACGCGCTTGGGATGAACCACCCAACGCGACAGCCAGCGCAACATGCGCAGCTGCAGCGCCAGACAGATCGCAAGCGCCATCACAAGACCGGCCCAGACATGACCGAGCAGGCCACCGGCAACGCCGAAGACCAGCAGCAGCGCGATCATTCTCGCGATCTCGCGCCGCCAGGCCGCTTGCATCAAACCGGTGTCCATCGGCGCTCAGAAGTCCATACAGGCATGGGACGAGTTTAACGGCAGCGGGCTGCGAAACGATGACGCCGCTCACCAGGCACGCTCAGACCGTCTCCGAAAACCGGTAGCCCGTTCCACGCACCGTCTGGATCATCGCATCATAGCCATGCGGCGCCAGCGCCTTGCGCAGCCGCCTGATGTGCACGTCGACCGTGCGCTCCTCGACATAGACGTTCTGTCCCCACACGCGGTCGAGTACCTGTTCGCGCGTATACACCCGTTCCGGATGGCTGACGAAGAAATGCAGCAATCGATATTCGGTCGGGCCGAGCCGTACCGGTTCGCCGCTGGCGGTCACCCGCTGGCTCGCCGCGTCGACTTCCAGGCCGGAAATCCGCAGCTTCTCCTCTTCCCCGCCCGGCATGCTGCGACGCATCACCGCCTGTATCCGCGCGATCAGTTCCGGAAACGAGAACGGCTTGCAGACGTAATCGTCGCAGCCCAGGTTGAGCCCGCGCACGCGGTCTTCCTCTTCGGCGCGCGCCGTGACCATGATGATCGGAATATCGCGTGTGGTTGGGCTGCTCTTGAGTTCGCGCGCGAACTCCACACCGGACACGCCGGGCATCATCCAGTCGAGCAGAATCAGATCGGGACGCGCATCGGCGATCCGCACCCGCGCCTGCGCCACGTCCGCCGCCTCGGCCACCGAGAAATCCGCGCGCTCCAGCGCGAAGCGAACCATCTCGCGGATCGAGCTTTCATCTTCGACCACCAAAACCTGCTTGTTCGTCATTGTCATATTTGGACTGTTGCCACTTCATTACAATATTGACAAATGATGACAGTGATTTGACAGCCCGCAAGTTGTTGAATTATTTGACGATCAATCGTGGACGCCATCCAGGGCGCGCGTTACCATCTCACCAAGATCCGGTGACAGGCGCTCGGCGGACAGCGTCATCAAAGCGTCATGCATGCCTCCACCCCAGGGTTCGGCATAGCGGCGCCAGCGCAGCAGTGGCTTGGACAGCCTCGATGCGACCTGCGGATTGGTCCCGTCCAGACGCAGCAGCAGGCGCGCATACAGGGCATATGATTCCGGCCGATGGAAGGCCCGCCAGTTCTGGGTGCCGAAGGCGCCGAGCACGGCGCGCACCCGGTTCGGATTCGCCCAGGTGAAGGCCGGGTCGTCCAGAAGGATCTGCAGACTGGCGGCGACATCGCCATCGATTGCACGAGCTTCCAGCGAGAACCAGCGATCCAGGCGCAAGGGATCATCGCGCCATGATTCTCGGCAGGCGGCCAGCGCGAGGGCTCGTTGCGAAGACCCCGTACCATTGAGCGCATTGAGCGCACCCAGGACCAGCGTGAAATTGTGGCTGTTCATCGCCCGCTTGCGCGCAAGTTCCAGCGCGGCAGACGTGCCCTGAGCCGCGAGGTAGTCCAGGGCCACGTTGGACAGGGCGCGGCGATCGACACCCCGTTCACCGGTACTGCCCCACTCCGCCCAAACCGAAAACGGCCCGCACAGCGCCGCACCGATTTCGAGCTTGAGTCGCTGGTGCGCGGCGACAACCGCTTCCGGATCGATCTGCGCCTGACGCTCCGCAAGCATCGTCAGTGCCGGCAGGCTCATCAGCCAGGCCAGCAGTGCGCGGTCCTCGGGCGGATTGGCAGCGAGCCGCTGCAGGGTTTCGAGCAGCACGCTCACAATGGCGCCCGGCTCACCGTCCACCAGTTCGGCATGAGCCAGGATCATCAATTCCTGTACGGATTCCCAACGCAGGAACGGATCGGTCTCGGCCGTCACCAGCAGCGCGAGCTGCTGCGGGGTGTAGGCGTAATCAAGCCGCACCGGCGCCGAGAAACCATGCAGAAAAGCCGGGACCGGACGCCGCTCGAAGGGACCGAACGACAACTCCAGGGCTTCGTCCTCGATCAGGATCAGATCCTCGCGGACCAGCCCCTGCGTCGGCGGCAGGTCAACTCCTGCACCATTCGGATCATAGAGCGCGAAACCGATCGGAATCGGCACTGGCCGCTTCACCGGCTGCCCGGGTGTCGGCGGTGTTTGCTGATACAGGCGCAGGCGGTAATAGCCATCGCGCCACTCGTCCTCGACGCGTACCACCGGCGTGCCGGCCTGGCTGTACCAGGTTCGGAACCCATCGAGATTCCGCTGGCCGACCGACTCCTGCGCCGCCAGGAAATCCTCGATCGTCGCCGCCTGCCCATCGAACTCGTGCAGATAGCGACGCACACCTTCGACGAAGGTGCCCGGCCCTTGCAGGGTCTCGATCATGCGCAGGATCTCGGCGCCCTTCTCGTAAACAGTGGGCGTGTAGAAATTGTTGATCTCCACATACCGGTCGGGACGCACCGAATGCGCAGTCGGGCCCGCATCCTCCGGGAACTGCTGGGCGCGCAAGGTCTGCACCTGTTCGATTCGTGCCACGCCGCTGGCGCGCGAGGCGGCCCGAAACTGTTGCTCGCGCAGCACCGTCAGCCCTTCCTTCAACGACAGTTGGAACCAGTCGCGACAGGTCACGCGATTGCCGGTCCAGTTGTGAAAGTACTCATGCCCGATCACCGCCTCGACGGCTTCGTAGTCGTCGTCGGTCGCCGTGTCGGGCGAGGCCAGCACGTAGGCCGCGTTGAACAGATTGAGGCCCTTGTTCTCCATCGCGCCCATGTTGAAGTCTCGCGCGGCGACGACCATGTAGCGGTCCAGATCGTATTCGAGGCCGTAATGGTCTTCGTCCCAGCGCATCGCCCGCTTCAGTGACGCGATCGCGTGATCGACCCGCGATTCGTTGCCGTGGTCCACGTAAAAACCGATGCGCACGGGGCGCCCGGACCGGGTCACGAACTCGTCCTCGACACAGGTCAGGTCGCCTGCGACCAGCGCGAACAGATAGCAGGGTTTGGCGTAGGGGTCTTCCCACACCGCGAAATGGCGGCCCTCCGGCAAATCGCCGGATTCCACAGGGTTACCATTGGACAGCAGCACCGGATAGGTCGCCCGGTCCGCCTCGATGCGCACGCGGTAACGCGACAGCACGTCCGGTCGATCCGGAAACGGCGTGATCCGTGAAAAGCCGTGAGCCTCGCACTGCGTGCAAAGCATCGGACCGGAACGATACAGACCTTCCAGCGCGCGGTTGCTTTCCGGGTCGATGACGACCGTGGTCGACAGGCGGAAGCGCTGCGGAACGTCGGCGATCTCGATGCGGTCGCTGCTGACTTCGTATTCAGCAGCGCGCAATCGGCGATCATCGATGGCAATCGCCTGCAGCTTCATGTGGCGCGCGTCGAGCAGCAACGGAATATCAGGGCGCTGCCGCTCGATGTTCAGATCGGCCCGAACCACGGCGTGCTCGTCACGAATCTCGACGTCGAGCGTCACCTGAGAAATCAGGAAGGCGGGCGCTTGATAGGCCTCGCGCAGAACGGCGGGACGTGGCATGGCAACGCTGAAAAAAAGGGGAGTCCAGCTTAACCCGATGCGGACTCGCGATGCTCAGGCATTCACGCGGCCTTTCGAATTGAAACGATTTGTGCCTAAGCCAGCGCCGTGCTCCCTAGGCCCGCCGCATCACCACGCTGCCTGCGGAATAGCCAGCGCCGAAAGCCGAGAGCACCACCGCATCGCCCGGCTGCAAACCCTGCTGGTACTTGTGGAATGCGATGACCGATCCAGCCGAACTGGTGTTGGCGTATTCATCAAGAATCACCGGCGCCTCCTCGCGCGTCGCCTCGCGCCCGAGCACACGCTTGGCGATCAGCTCGTTCATGCTCAGGTTGGCCTGATGCAGCCAGAAGCGGCGCACATCCGCCGGCGCAAGGCCCAGATCCGCCAGATGCGTCGTCAGCAGCTCCGCCACCATCGGCACCACTTCCTTGAAGACCTTGCGTCCTTCCTGCCGGAACAGCAATTCATCCCAGCGCCGTGGCGGAACTTCGGTGGGCGACAAAAACCCGAGCTCGTTGCGGATATTGTTCGAGAATTGCGTCTTCAGGCGCGTCCCCAAAACCTCGAACACGATCTCGCCGCGCGCTTCCTCCAGCGGTTCGACCACGACCGCGGTGGCGGCGTCGCCGAAGATGAAGTGACAGTCGCGATTGCGGAAGTTCAGATGGCCGCTGCAGATCTCGGGCGAGACCACCAGCACGCGCCGCGCGCTGCCCTGGCGCACCGCGTCCACCGCGGTCTGGATGCCGAAGGCGGCCGAGGCGCAGGCCACGTTCATGTCGTAGCCGAAGCCCCCGGCCCCGAGCGCGGCCTGCAGTTCCACGGCGATCGCCGGATAAGCGCGCTGCATGTTCGAACAGGCCACGATCACGGCATCGATCTCGTCGGCGCGACGGCCGGCGCGGTGCAAAGCCTGAGTCGCGGCGGCCACGCCCATCTCGCACATCAGCGAGGGCTCGGTTTCGCTACGCGCACGAATCGACGGGCGCATGCGATCGATGTCGAGCACACCGTCGCGATCGACCACGTGTCGGCTGTGAATACCCGAGGCCTTGACAATGAACTCGCTGCTGGACGGCGCCAGAGCGGCAACCGTGCCGGCCTCGATCGCGGCCGCGTGGGTCTGGTTGAATTTCTCGACGTAGGCATTGAATGACGCGACCAGCTCGTCATTGGAGATCGACGCCGGAGGGGTATGGAGGCCGGTGGCCGAAATTGCGACACGCATGCGGGTTCGGGGTCTTCTGGGTTCGTTTGCAGCGACTTTAGCGCAACACGTCCGCTTACGCCGACGGAATCGCCCAACCGGCGGCACGCATGGCGTTCTCGATCGTCTCGCGCACCACCGGCTCCCGGCGAAAGCTCAGGTGCCCGCCCTGATACCAGTGCACCGGTGTTTGCCAATGCTGCGCAAGCTTCAGCGCTTCGACCGGCGGCACCACGCGATCGGCGACACCAGCGACAATATGGCAGCGATCGCGCGACAACAGCGGCGGTGACGACAACGGCGACACCGGGGCCATGACGGCACGCAGGAAGTTCTCGTCGACACCGCGTTCGCGGTAATAGCGCTGATGTTCGGGCGGCACCTGACGCCATAGCGTGGAAGCGAAATCCGTGGCCGGAATGCAGGCCACCGCGAAGTCAAGCTCGGCTTCGTACTGCGCGACCAAGGCCGTGGTGTAACCCCCCAGACTGAAACCCAGCAATCCGATACGAGCATCCGGCTGCTGTTGCCGGACCCAGGCAATGCAGCGCCGAATGTCCCACAAGGCCTGTGCATGCGTATGCAGCATATCGGCGAAGTTGTGATCGAGGTAAGCGTCGCCGCTGCGCCAACCTTCGCGGCGCGGGCCATGTAGCGGCAATACCGGCATCATCAGATTGAGCCGCAGTCGCTCATGCAGCCAAGCCGGTCGGTAAAGACCGAAATCCTGCCAGTGCACGCCCATGCGATAGCCATGAATGCAGATCAGCCACGGTCTCTCCGGTGCGGCATCGTCCGCACCGCGCCGGAACAGCCAGGCGGCCGCCTCGGCATTATTCCTGTACGACAGATGCCGTTCGGCGCCGGGGAGTTCCAAATCCGGCTGATAGCCGCTGTTGAACTGCAGTTCCTCGAAATCGTGGCCGGCGGCCCGACGCGCGCGCAGACGGACCTCGCCGGGTGCGACCGGTGTGCGGTGATAGGCCGCCGGGTCCTCCAACTGCCCGCGCGCAGCCAGTGTTTCGGCAGCCGATTTGAGATCGGCGCACATGCGGTCGGCCGCGGCACCGCCTGGTATGTGCGCCGTACCGGACAAATAAGCCAGCAGCATGTCGTCCAGCGCCGCCTTGATCCACAGCGACAACTTGTCCTGCGGCGGCGGCACGTCTTCGACGATTCGAGTCTGGCGGATCAGCATGCGGCCGGCGACAACAAAGCTGGCGGCGGACAAGGCCGCGGCCAGCAGCGCTTCGCGATTGACGAACAACAGTGGAATCGCGACCACGACGCCGAGCGCACTGCCCGCCGAAACGAACTGCATGGTCTTGTCCACGCCGGGCCAGAGGAACATCGACACCCCGCCGGCGATCATCAATGTGGCCGGCACCAGAGCCAGCGTCAGCCACAAGCCGCCTTGCGCAGCAAGCAGCCAATAGACGCCGGCCAACAACGGCAGCAGCGCCCAGGGATTCCATTGATGAGGTTTGGTCAGCATGGGCCGATGGTAGTCGCGTCGAACGGCACCGCGCAGCTGGCGGTCATTTCGTCGCCAAGGACCACAACACCAGGGCACAAACCACGCCCACGGCCGGCAAGGCCAACTGAAACACCCAGCGCCAGGGATGAACGCGATGCTGCGCCCAGGCGGCCAGACCGGCGACGACCGCGAACGCGGCAAAACTCAGACCAAAGCGCAGCAGGCGTGGCAGTTCCGCGGCGAGCTCGGGCGCCAGACGCAGATTGGCGGTATACAGGATCGCAACGACGGCGGTCACGATCGCGAGTACCGCGCCAATCAGCGCGAGCACCAGGTTGGCCAGCTTGAGCAGATTCATGGACGCGTCCACAAGCGCAAGGGATGGCGATCTCGGTTCCGCGGTACCCTAGAATCGAAAGTCATGATCTCCACAGATTCAGCCATGCAGGATGTCGACAAGCTTGTCTCGTTTGCCCATGGCAAGGAAAGCGGCCCCTGGGGCATCAAGATCACCCGCCTCGCCGAGGTGGCGCGGGCTCGGGGCTTCGCCGTGGATAGCCCGGATTATAGTCGCACCCACGATCCCCGCGAGCGCGTCCAGCAACTGCTTGACCAGCCTCCTCGGGCGAAGACACTGGTGCTGTGCGGCTCCAGCATGGGCGGCTATGTCTCGGCACAAGCCTGTGCGGCGCTGCGCCCGACCGCCCTTTTTTTGATGGCGCCGGCCTTGTACTTCCCGAACTGGGACGAGGAGCCGGCGGGCATTCCGGCGCTCGCCGCCGTCGCGCATGGCTGGCGTGATGATATTGTTCCGGTGGAGGCCGCCTGGAGATTCGCGCGCCGCAACAGGGCGGCCTTGCATGTGCTGGATGCCGGACACGATCTCAACGATCAGCTTGAGGCCTTGTGCCTGTTGTTCGACGATCTGCTCGCACGCGCTGAACGCAATACCTAACTAGATTTTTACGAACAAAAAAGGCGAGAAGTGCCACTACCCCGTCACGATGCCAAGCTGGTCGAGGCATATCGCAAGACCGACTACGTGGTGATGTTGCCCAACGGCGACGTCCACCTGGAGATCGGCAAGTACGAGCCCGAGAAGGAAGCGATGATCGCCGAACAGACCGGCTGCAGCGTGTCCTGGGCACTGATCACGCCGTGCAATCCACGGTCGGAGCTCGCGCGCGAGCAACTCAATCTTTTCTACTTCAACAACCTGCGTTACGAGCTCGACGAAAAAGTCGGCGTCTGGTTCAAGGCGCTCAACCACGATCCCGATGGCCAGTGGCCGGACGAACCCGGCTTCTTTCTGGTCGACCCCGACCTGCACTGGACCATGGACCTGGGCCGCAACTGCGGCCAGCATGCGATCGTCGCGGCGCGCCTCGGTCAGGCACCGCGACTGGTCTGGCTGGACTGAGCCGCCCACCGAGGTGGACGGCTCATCGCCCACTCAGGAGCGATTCCAGACAGTGTGCGAATCCCTGTCAAGCTCGTCCACATCGACGGCGCGCACCGCATCGAGATCGCGCAATACTTCGACGGCCCGGTAGATCATCGGCACGCTGCGCACGCCGCCGCTGAGCATGACGACGCCGCCGATGGCCGAAACCGCGATACGCCCCTGAATCAGCTCATCGTCACGCAGACGTTGCACGGCCAGCTCGGTGAGCCGCCGATCTTCGGCCGTCATCGTGAACGGGGTCGCTTCGACCACCACCTCCAGGCCACGGGTCGCCGAGACGCCGGATTCCACACCCTTGCCCACGTAGATGTCGGCGAACACCGTGCCGGATGTCAGTGCTGCCACAACCGCGAGGCAGGCGCCGAAACGGCGCCGCTGGCGATGGTTCACGTTCATCGTTGCCCTCCTGTTCGTCTTCCTTGAATTGCTCCAGCTTGATGACCTGACCGGCGGGGATTCGGAGGCAGCTGACCGTTCAATCCCCGCGATCAATGTGACCGAGCGGTCGCTCCGGATCAACGCAGTCGCGCACTTTTCGTTTGAGTGCAGTGATATCCGGGAAACCGCCGTCACGCTTTCGATCCACGATCAGCTGATCACCCACCTGAACACGGAACACGCCGCCACTGCCCGGCTTCAAGGCCACCTCCGCCAGATCGTCCGGAAACGTGCTGATCAGTTCCTGCGCCATCCAGGCTGCGCGCAGCAACCAATGACACTGCATGCAGAATTCGATTTCGACGCGCATCTTCATGACGAAGGTATCGCTGGGCGGTATGCGGCGACGAATTCAGGCGGCATGCGTCGCGGCCTGCCGCTGCTCATGTCCACGCTGATCCATTGCGTGCGGCCGCGCAGCACGGTGCGACCATCGGCCACCCGGATCAGCTGATAGGCCCGCCAGCTGCTCAGGCGCCCATCGTTCTCGGCCACCCAGGTGCCGAGCAGCAGTTCGTCATCGACGAAGGTCGGCAGCAGATAGTCGAGTTCATGGCGGCGCGCCACGCAGCCGCAACCGAGTTCGCGGTAGCGCTCGATCGACAGCCCCAGACTGCGTGAATGCTCCCAGGCCACCTGCTCGCACCAGCGCAGGTACTGCACGTTGTTGGCGTGGCCGAATTCGTCGATGTGCTCCGCGCTCACCTGCGTCGACAGGACGAAAGGCTCGGTCACATCCCAGGCGAAGGTATTCGTCTCCATAAGACCTATTGTGCCTTGTCCATCGGGTCATCGAGGCTTACAATTCAAACCGTACCAAATTGGTCTTAATTGAACGTGCTCAAGCTCGGAAAACTGACGGACTACGCCATCGTCGTGATGACGGCACTGGCCGCCGAGCCGGACAATTCGCAAAGCGCGCACGAGCTGGCTCGGCTCACGCATGTGGCGGAGCCTACCGTCGGCAAGGTGCTCAAGCTGCTCGGGAAGTCCGGCCTGGTGTCCGCGTCGCGTGGTGCCAGTGGCGGTTACCGCCTGTCGCGGGATCCGGCAGCGATCAGCATCGCCGACGTGGTGCGCGCCATGGAAGGTCCGATCGGACTGACCGAGTGCAGCGCGCACGGCAGCGACTGCGCCATCGAGCCATCCTGCGGCGTGCGCGGCAACTGGCGTCTGATCAGCGACGCCATCCGCGAGGCACTGGGCGCCGTCACGCTCGAACAGATGGCTGCCCCGATGGCAAGCATGCCGGCGCCTCGTCCCGCTCTCGCGGCCGAGTCCCCCTTGAGATTCCACCCTTCGGCCTGAATGCGCCGAACCCGTACTGAGGCCACCCCTATGGCAGCCCCCAGCGAAAACATCGAAGCCCTGGTCCGCAAGCAGCGCGACTACAAGGCCGGATTCTTCACCCAGATCGACGCCGACACCGTGCCGCCGGGTCTGGACGAAGCCGTGATCCGCCAGATCTCGATCATGAAGCAGGAACCGGAATGGATGCTCGAATTCCGGCTCAAGGCCTATCGCCGCTGGCTGAAGATGACCGTCCCGGAATGGGCGCATGTGCGCCACCCGCCGATCGACTTTCAATCGATTTCCTATTATTCGGCACCGAAGTCGATGAAGGACCGCCCCAAGTCCCTGGACGAGGTCGATCCCAAACTGCTGGAAACCTACACCAAACTCGGTATCCCGCTGCAGGAGCAGGAAATGCTGGCCGGCGTCGCGGTCGATGTGGTGTTCGACTCGGTATCCGTGGGCACCACCTTCAAGAAGAAGCTGGCCGAGGCCGGCGTGATCTTCTGTCCGATCTCGGAAGCCGTGCACGAACATCCTGAACTGGTCAGGAAGTACCTCGGTACCGTGGTACCGTTCGGCGACAACTACTACGCCGCGCTCAACAGCGCCGTATTCACGGATGGTTCATTCGTGTTCGTGCCCAAGGGCGTGAAGTGCCCGATGGAGCTATCGACCTATTTCCGGATCAATGAACGCAACACCGGGCAGTTCGAGCGCACCCTGATCATCTGCGAAGAAGCCGCGCAGGTCTCCTACTTGGAAGGTTGCACCGCGCCGCAACGCGACGAGAACCAGTTGCACGCCGCCGTGGTGGAACTGGTGGCGCTCGACGACGCACAGATCAAGTACTCCACGGTGCAGAACTGGTATCCGGGTGATGAGAACGGCCTCGGCGGCATCTACAACTTCGTGACCAAGCGCGGCGATTGCCGCGGCGCCCGCTCCATGATTTCGTGGACCCAGGTGGAAACCGGTTCGGCGATCACCTGGAAGTATCCGTCCTGCATCCTGCGCGGCGACGATTCGGTCGGCGAGTTCTACTCGGTGGCGCTGACCAACGGCCTGCAGCAGGCCGACACCGGCACCAAGATGATCCACATCGGCAGGAACACCCGATCGAACATCGTCTCCAAGGGAATCTCCGCCGGTCAGGGTCAGCAGTCCTACCGCGGACTGGTGCGCATGCTGGCTGGCGCCGAAAACGCCCGCAACTACACCCAGTGCGACAGCCTGCTGATCGGCGACCGTTGCGGCGCGCACACCTTCCCCTATACCGAAGTCCGCAACGCCAGCGCCCAGCTCGAACACGAGGCCACCACCTCCAAGATCGGCGAAGACCAGCTCTACTACTGCCGCTCGCGCGGCATCGCCGAAGAAGACGCGGTGTCGATGATCGTCAACGGCTTCTGCAAGGATGTGTTCAAGGAATTGCCGATGGAATTCGCCGTCGAAGCGCAGAAACTGTTGCAGGTCTCGCTCGAAGGCGCGGTCGGGTAAACAACAAACCACTTGTTTCGCGCAAAGACGCGAAGCCGCTGAGAAAAGCAAAAGCCAGGGGAAAAACTTGGCGTCTTTGCGTCTTTGCGCGAACCCAGTTTCAGGAACAAACCTATGCTAGAAATCAAGAATCTGCACGCCCGCGTCGAGGGCAAGGACATCCTCAAGGGCATCGACCTGACGGTGAAGCCCGGCGAGGTGCACGCCATCATGGGGCCCAACGGTTCGGGAAAATCCACGCTGGGTCACGTCCTCGCCGGCCGCGATGGCTACGAAATCACCGAGGGCTCGGTCACATTCGATGATCAGGCGCTGCTGGAGCTCCAGCCCGAGGAACGCGCCGCGCTCGGCATTTTCCTCGGCTTTCAATACCCGGTGGAAATTCCCGGTGTCACCAACATGTATTTCCTCAAGGCCGCCGTGAACGCACAGCGCAAGCGCAACGGCGAACCGGAAATCGACGCCATGGAATTCCTGGCCTGGGTGCGCGAGCAGGTCAAGACCGTGAAGATGGACGTGGCGATGCTGCACCGCGGCGTCAACGAGGGCTTTTCCGGCGGTGAGAAGAAGCGCAACGAAGTGCTGCAGATGCTGGTGCTGCGGCCGAGGCTGATGATCCTCGACGAAACCGATTCCGGTCTGGATATCGATGCCCTGCGCATCGTCTCCGAAGGCATCAACGCGATGCGTTCGCCGGATCGCAGCGTGGTGTTGATCACCCACTATCAGCGCCTGCTCGACTACGTGGAACCGGACGTGGTGCACGTTCTTGCCGGCGGACGCATCGTCCGCAGCGGCGGCCCCGAACTGGCACGCGAGCTTGAGGACAAGGGCTACGGCTGGCTGGACAACGCGGCATGAGCCAGATCGCCAATGTCGCCGCCGACGCCTATGGCCGCGCCTTCGCCGCACTGCCGCAGGCCCTGCGCGAGGCGCGCAGCGGTGCCTATGCGCGCTTCGAACGTGAACGTTTTCCCGGCAAGCGCATCGAGGACTGGCACTACACCGATCTCAGCGCGCTGAACGAACGTGACTTCGCAGCGGCGCCGGCGGCCAAGGCAGCCGCCGTCGATGCGCTGGCGGACGCCGAATTGCTGCACTTCGTCAACGGCCGCCGAATCGGTGGCCCAGCCCGCAGCGACGAGGCGGGCAATGGTCTGGCGGACGACGGCGTCACCGCGCTCAACGCGGCCCTGTATCGTGACGGCGCGGACTTGGAGATCAGCGGGTCGGCCCCGCGCCGGATTCACCTTTACAGCTGGATCGGCGGCGGCACGAAACCGGCGATGGTTCACCTGCGGCACCGCATCGTATTGCGCCGCGGCAGCCAGGCCACGCTGTTTCTGGACCTGCAGGGCGACGACAGCGAACTGCTCAGCACCCAGGTCGCCGAAATAGACGTCGAAGCCGGCGCCCATCTGACGCTGGTCCGCTTGCAATCCCTGGGCAAGGCCAGCACCGACATCGCGCGCACCGAAATCCGGCTCGGCCGCGACGCGCAGCTACGCTACCTGGGTGTGGACCTCGGCGGCGCCCTCGCCCGCCACGACCTCAACGTGCAACTGGCTGAAACCGGCGCCGAAGCGCATCTCAACGGGATATTCGCGCCGGCCGATCGCACGCACGCGGACACCCATACCCGCATCATTCACGCCGCGCCGAATACCACCAGCCGCGAGCTGTATCGCGGCCTGGTCATGGACCGTGCACATGCCGTGTTCAATGGCCGCATCGTGGTCCAGCCGGGCGCGCAGAAGACCGATTCCGAGCAGCATGTTGCGTGTCTGCTGCTGTCGCCGCGCGCCGAGGTCAATGCCAAACCGGAGCTGGAAATCTACGCCGACGATGTCAAGTGTGCGCATGGCAGCACCTGCGGCCAACTCGACGAGCAGTCGATCTACTATCTGCGCACGCGCGGCCTCGATCTGGACGCCGCGCGCACGCTGCTGACCTATACCTTCGCCTACGACGCGCTCGGCACGCTCGCCGACGAACCGCTGCGCCGCCGACTCGGATTGGCGCTGCTCGGCCGGCTCCCGGACGGCCGCGCCCTAGAGGAACTGCTGGTGTGAGCAAGGCTACCCCCGACCTCGCCCAGGCCGCACGACAGGCCGATCATGGCTTGGACCTGGCGGCGATCCGCGCGCAGTTCCCGATTCTGTCGGAAGTGATCCACGGCAAGCGTCTTGCCTATCTCGACAACGGCGCCACCACGCAGAAGCCCGAAGCCGTACTGCGGGCGATGGACCGCTACTACCGAACCAGCAACAGCAACGTGCACCGTGCGGTGCACGAACTGGCCTCGCGTGCCACCAGCCAGTACGAAGGCGCACGCGACCGCATCGCCGCCTTTTTCGGCACCGCGCGCGAGCAGCTCGTGTTTACGCGCGGCACCACCGAGGCCATCAATCTGGTGGCCCGCAGCTTTTTGCAGCCGCGTTTGCGGCCTGGCGACGAAATCCTGCTCACCGGTATGGAGCACCACAGCAACATTGTGCCGTGGCAGCTCGTAGCCGCCGCCACTGGCGCCCGCGTCGTTGCCGCCAATGTGCTGGATGACGGACGCCTGGATCTCGACGACTGGCGTGCCAAGCTCGGGCCGAAAACCCGCATGGTGGCGATGGTGCACGTGTCCAATACGCTCGGCACCATCAATCCGGTCGAGGACCTGATCGAAATCGCACACGCAGCCGGCGTTCCAGTACTGATCGACGGTGCCCAGGCGATCGCGCACCTGCCGGTGGACTTCGACGCGCTGGGCGCGGATTTCTACTGCGTATCCGCGCACAAGGCCTTCGGCCCCACCGGCTTCGGCACGCTGCTGGCCAAACGCGAGCATCTCGGAGCGATGCCGCCCTGGCATGGCGGCGGGGACATGATCGAAACCGTCAGCTTCGAAGGCAGCACCTGGAACGAGATTCCGTACAAGTTCGAGGCCGGCACGCCGGACATGGCCGGCGCGATCGGTTTCGCCACGGCGCTGGACTGGATCGCCGACGTTGGCTTGGCCGAGATCGCCGCGCACGAACACCGGTTGGTCCTGTCGGCCCACGACCGCCTGGCTGCGATTCCGGGGCTGCGTATCATCGGAGAAGCCCCCGGCAAGGCCGGCATCATCTCGTTCACGATGGACTGCGCGCACGCCTCCGACATCGGCAGCATTCTCGACATGGAAGGCGTCGCCGTGCGCACCGGCCATCACTGCACCATGCCATTGATGGCCCGCTTCGGGGTACCGGGGACGGCACGCGCCTCGCTGGCGGTCTATAACGACGATGAGGACATCGAACAGCTCGCCACAGCGCTGCACAAGGTCGCCAGCCTGTTTGTCTGACAGCGCGCTTGTCGGCTGCGCAGCCGTCTTGATCGGAATTCCACGGTTTTGACGTGAACGGTCGTTCAGGACGGGCAACAAGCTGTGTATGATTAAAAAATCGTCATAAGTGTCCGTCGATGCTGGGAATTACCAGGTCGGGACCGACGGGGGATGAGCCGCAACGACGCGTATCGGCTCATGGGGAGGACGCGACGACGGGGTGTCGTCCGCCTCGAATGCCCATACACAACAGAACTGGATGACATGCCGGGCCGGGATGCTCAGTACCGCACTGCTCCCTCACTAGGACCGCAGCATCGACTGCGGGTGAGGCTGGCGTTGCTATTCACCGTGATCTTCCTGGTATTGGCCTGCGCCGCATTTTTTGCCAACCGCGTGCTGGTGCAATCCAGCATGTTCGACGAATCGTTCCGCTATCAGACCGAGACCGCGCGCCGACAGGCCGTGGAAATCCAGCAGATGCTGCTGGGTGCACGCGCGCTCGCCGTGACCTTCGCCGGCATTTCCCGGGAGCGCGACGCGCTGCAACCGGTCCTGGGCTCGATTGCCCAGCAACCCGAGGCCGACTGGATCCTCGCCGCCGGGATCTGGCCGCTGCCGGTCCGCGACGACGTCAACCAGGCACGGCAGAGCGCCTACTGGATCCGCCGCAACGGCGCCTTCGAACGCCTGGACGACTACAACGACACACGCTCGGTGCCCTATTGGCACGAGAAGTGGTTCACACCGGCCCGCTATGCCAAGCCGGGACATTGCTACTGGACGCCGGCCTATCGCGATCCGCTGCTGCAGCGCGAGATCGTGACCTGCGCCACACCGATCCAGCGCGATGGACAGTTCGCCGGAGTGGCGACGGTCTCGCTGGACCGCGCCCGCATCGCGGCAGGGCTCGGCAGCCGTACGCAAAACGACAGCGGTTATGGAATCCTGCTGGACCGTGATAACCAATTGCTCGGCGCGACTGAAGCCCTGCTGGCGAGTTCCGGCAATGTACTGCCGGCCTCGGCCGCCGACGTGGCCAAGCGCCTGCCGAAGCTGGCGCCGCTGGCACTGACACTGCACCAATGGAACGAGAGCTTTCTGCGGGCCGTGGTCACTTCGAGTGACTACGAACCCTCGCTGATTTCGGCATTACGTGACGGGACGCGTGAAATGGCGCGCGACGAGGCCGAATCGGCGCTGATCAGCCTCTGGGCAGAGCCCCCGCAATCCGATCAGGTACCCGAGTTGATGCACCTCAAGGACGACCCGGTGCTTCATCAGCCGGCCACCGCGGTGTTTCTCGAACTGCCGGAGACGCATTGGCGGCTGGTGCGTGTCGTCGGCAGCCGCGAAGGCTTCGCCGGTGCGCGCTACGTCGTCAATCAGAGCCTCGCGGTCAGCCTGGCTGCCGTCGCCCTGTGTCTGCTGCTGGTATTCGCCGGCTTGCGTCGCTTCCTGCTGGACCGACTCAGTCGCATGGCCTCGCTACTTGATGACTCGGTTCACAGCGGCGCCCCGGGCGATGTGCTGATCGACGATTCGGGACGCGACGAAATCGGAATGCTGGCGCATTGGAGCAACGAACGTCTCAGCCAACTGCACGACCTCTACGAACAGCTCTCGATCAGCCGCAATGCCCTTCAGGCCGAGACCGAAGCGCGCCGCAGCGCTCAAAAGCATCGACAAGAAAGCGAGGCGCGCCTGGCGCAAGTGCTCGGCGCGGTCGAGGACGCCCTGGTCGTCACCGACGGTTATGGCCGCATCGAGGACATGAATCTGCATGCGCAGGAACTGATCAGCATCGATCCGCACGTCGCGCTGGGTCAGGCCTTCGACGAGGTCTTCAAGTTCACTGCCAGCGAACAGGGTGAGCCACTCGGCAATCCCGCGAAGCGCGCCATCGACTCCAACAGCGACATCGTCTGTAACGAACCGGTTTTCCTCGATGTGCACGGTACCGCCAAGCCGTTCAGGATCAACACCACGGCGCTGTGCTCGCGGGACGGCGTCGTCAACGGTGCCGCTGTCGCATTCCGCAGCGCAGACACTGCAAACACCGGGCCCGCCACGCACCCCGAACCGAACGGCGACGACGCCAGCCGTGGCGCCTGCGACCGCGTGTTGCGCCGCTTGCAGGAACAGTCGCGGCTATTGCAGCGCAGCCACAGCTTCCTCTATGTCGACATCGACAATCTGAACGCGATCAACGGCAATGCCGGCATCGACGCGGGAAGCGAAGCGCTGGCGCATGTCTGGCACGTATTGACAGGACAACTGGAGCATCCGGAAATGGCGTTTCGTCTGGGCGCGGACCAGTTCGCCGTGGTCCTCGAGAATCGTGACGTCGATGCCGCAGCCACGGTCGCCGAAACCCTTCGTGACGCGGTCTCGCATGCACCATTGCGCTGGGAGCGCCGTGACATCCGCCTGAGCGTCAGCGTCGGTGTGACGCCGTTTGACGGCAAGGGGTCGCCGTTCCAGATCATCAAGCGTGGCGAGGATGCCTGCCACGCCGCCAAGGCGGCCGGCCGCAACTGCGTCCGCATATTCGAGTCGTCCATGGAACGCGGCGATAACAGCGGCGACGATGTGCAGTGGCTGAAACGCATACGCCACGGTCTGGATCGGGACATGTTCCACCTGACCACGCAGTGGATACAGCCGTACTCGGGCGCAGCGGCAGGTCGCGACGCCTTTGAGTTTCTGGTCGCGCTCGAAGATGAGGAAGGATTCTGGACCGCGGCCAGCCAGTTCCTCCCGGTGGCCGAACGCAACAATCTGGGACGGGAAATCGATCAATGGGTCATCAAGCACGCGTTCGCGATGCTGGCGCAGCGTCTTCCGCAAATGCCCAACGTTGAATTCTGCAGTATCAACCTGTCGCCGGCTTCGCTGGACGCACCGGAAACGCTGGACCAGATCATCCAGCTATTGCAGACCTACCCCGAGCTTTCACCGGAACGTCTGATGTTCGAGATTCGCGAAGAAGCGGTGGCCGAGCACCCGATCGCCGCGGCGCGCTTCTGCGAAACGCTGCGCGGCCTGGGCTGCCGCATCGCACTGGACCAGTTCGTGGGCCGGCGCGGCAACGACCTCGCACTGATCCGCACGCTGCCGCTGGACTACGTCAAACTCAGCGCTCGCCAGTTCCGCAAGATCAGCGAAGATCAGGTGGAACGCATGGTCGCCGAGTCGGTGCTGCGCCTGGCGCGCACTCTGGATCTGCACACGATCATCACCGGCATCGAAGATGCCGCCTCGCTACCCACGTGGAGCACACTGGGTGCCGACTACTGCCAGGGCAATGTGATCGCCAAGGCGACACCGGTGGTCTTCGCCTCACCCGGCGTCTGAGCCGGCTACCACACGCAGCTGTTCGCCTCGCCCGCGGTTGACCATCAGCGTATGGACCGGCCCCATGGAATCGTCGACCGCGGTCGACGACCAGCACACTTGCATGTATCTCCTTTGAGATACAGGCTGCCGAAGTCCAGACTTCGGAGGTTTCCATGGCTATGCAGTCGTCGATGCTGCACGTTCGCGTCGAAAATGAGCTGAAGGCAAGCGCTTCGGCAAAACTTGCCGAGTTCGGGCTGACGGTGTCCGATGCGGTGCGTATCCTGCTGACCCGAGTGGTACACGAAGGCGCGCTACCGATCGGACTGACGGTCGATCGGGAGGCTTACGACGCCTGGTTCAGCGCCAAGGTCCATGAAGCGATGAAAGATGCCCGGGCGCCAGCATCGCATGAGCAGGTGATGGCCGCGGCTGAGGCACTGATCGACAGGAAGCGGCGTGCGCGCGGTTGAATGGAGCCAGACCGCACGCCAAGACCTACTGACCATCCTCGACTATATCTGCGACGATAATCCCGACGCCGCGCAAGGACTCAAGGATAAGATACAAGCGAAAGTGGCACTTCTATCGACCTACCGGACCGATGCAGACCCGGGCGCGTACCAGGCACACGAGAGCTGATCGCGCACGCCCATTATGTTGTCGTCTACACGCACACCGACAGCGCAGTCACGATCCTGAGAGTGTTGCATACGGCCCAATTGTGGCCACCATCGGGCGAAAGGACGAAGTAGGCCGTTTCGCATGCCGAACGGTATAGGCTCTTCCCTCAGCGGTCAGGGGCACACGATCACCAAGCCGGCGCCGGTGATTTTCGCCTCACCCCGCGCCTGAGCCGGGCACTACCCGCAGCTGTTCGATCATCAACTCGGCACTACTGTCGCCGCGCCAGCGGTTGACCACCAGCTTGTAGACCAGCTCCACCGAATCACCGACCGCGGCCGCCGTCTCGGCACCGTTGAAATGGATCGCCTTCAGGCTGGAACCGCCCGTCGGCCGCAGCCGGTACTTGGCGTGATGCTCGCCCACCACACGCAGTTCCTCGACGACGAAACGGCCGTCGAAACATGGTTCCGGGAAACCCTGTCCCCACGGGCCGGCGTGTTCCAGCGCCGCTGCGGTTTCCAGGCCCAGTTCGCGCGCATCGAGTTCGCCGTCGGTTTCGACCAGACGAAGCAGCGCCGCCTGATCGATCCACTGCCGACAGATCGCGTCGAAGGCCGCAGAAAAATCCGGCAGATCGTCCACCCGCAGACTCAAACCCGCAGCCATCGCATGGCCACCGAAGCGCGCGATCAAACCCGGCCGACGCGCGTCGACGGCGGCCAGCGCGTCACGCAGGTGCAGGCCCGGAATCGAGCGCGCCGAACCCTTGAGCCAGCCGTCCTCCTGCGCCGGCGCGAACGCGACCACCGGCCGGTGCAGGCGTTCCTTGACGCGCGAGGCCACCAGACCGACCACCCCTTCGTGCCAGCCGGCATCGAAGACACAGACGCCGACCGCCTCGCTCTCGGTATCGGCCAGCATGAGATCAGCGTCCTCGACCATCTGCCGCTCGATCGAGCGGCGCTCGCGGTTGAGCGCGTCGAGCCGTGTCGCGCGCTCGCGGGCTCGCGCCGCATCGGTCTCCAGCAGCAGCGCGATGCCCTGCCCCATGTCTTCCAGACGACCCGCGGCATTGAGTCGCGGGCCGACGACGAAGCCCAGGTCGGTGGACCGCGTGCCTGCCGGATCACGCCCGGCGACTTCGAGCAATGCGGTGATGCCGGGCCGTGCACGGCCGGCGCGAATCCGCGCCAGGCCGCCGGCCACCAGCACGCGGTTATTGCGGTCCAGGCGCACCACGTCCGCCACCGTTCCGAGTGCGACCAAATCCAGATAGTCGGCCATCGCCGGTTCGGGCCGCTCGGCGAACCAGTCCAGGCTGCGCAGGCGCTGCCGCAGCGCCGCCATCACATAGAAAATCACACCGACACCGGCCAGGTGCTTGCTCGCGAAGCTGTCTCCGGGCTGGTTCGGATTGACGATGGCATCGGCCTCAGGCAGCGCCTCGCCGGCCAGATGATGGTCGGTTACCACCACCTGCAGGCCGGCCGCGCGCGCCGCCGCCACGCCGGCGAGACTGGAAATGCCGTTGTCGACGGTCAGCAGCAGTTCGGCGCCACGTTCGCGCGCGAGTTCCACCAGCGCCGGAGACAGGCCGTAGCCCATCAGGAAACGGTCTGGCACCACGTAGTCGACATTGCTATGGCCGAAGGCACGCAAGGCACTGGTGGCCAGGGCGCTGCTGGTGGCGCCGTCGGCGTCATAGTCGCCGCAGATGACGATGCGGCGGCCGTGCAGCACGGCGTCGGCCAGCAGTTCGGCGGCGCGCTCCAGGCCCAGCAGCCCGGCCGGCGGCAGCAGATCCTGAAGCTTCAGCGAAAGGCTGTCGGCGTCGACGATGCCGCGCGCCGAGTAGATGCGGCGCAGGACAGGATGCAGGTCCACCGGCAGCCCATCGACGGGGCCGCACTCACGCCGGCGGACACGGGCCAGGCTCACAGGCGCTCGATCAGCGCCTTGTTCACCGCAGACAGCTCTGCCGGCACCTTGATCACGCTGGACAGGCCATCACGCATCGCAATATCGGGGTCCTTGAGGCCGTGGCCGGTCAGGGTGCACACCACGGTGCTGCCGGCCTTGATCTTGCCGCTGGCGATGTCACGCAGGGCGCCGGCCAGAGAAGTGGCCGAAGCCGGCTCGCAGAACACGCCTTCGCGCTTGGCGAGCAGCGACTGCGTGGCGAGGATTTCCTCGTCGCCGATTTCGTCGAACCAGCCATCGGACTCGCTGCGCACCGCCCAGGCCAGATCCCAGCTCTGCGGATCACCGATACGAATGGCCGTGGCCACGGTCTCCGGTTCGCGCACTGGGCCACCGCGCATGAATGGCGCCGAGCCGGCCGCCTGGTAACCGGCCATGCGCGGTCGATTCGAGGACAAGCCTCCGATCCTGTAATTCTTGAGTTCCGGCGGCAACACATTGGCCGCCGTGGTCTCGCCCATGGCCTCGGAATAACCCATCCAGTAAGCGCTGATGTTGCCGGCGTTGCCGACCGGAATGCAGTGCACGTCCGGCGCGCGACCGAGATCGCGCACCACTTCGAAGGCCGCGGTCTTCTGCCCTTGCAGGCGGAATGGATTGATCGAGTTGACGATGGTCACCGGTGCGGTTTCGGCGACTTCCTTGACCAGGCGCATGCCGTCATCGAAGTTGCCTTGTATCTGCACCACCACCGACCCATGCATGACCGCCTGCGCCAGCTTGCCGGCGGCGATCTTGCCTTCCGGAATCAGCACGAAGGCGGTGATGCCGGCACGCGCCGCGTAGGCTGCCGCTGCTGCCGAGGTGTTGCCGGTGGAGGCGCAGATGATCGCCTTGGCGCCTTCGGCCACGGCCTGGGTCACGGCCATGGTCATGCCGCGATCCTTGAACGAACCGGTCGGGTTGAGGCCTTCGAATTTGACGTAGAGCTCGCCGTCGAAACCGATCTCTCGCGGAATGTTCTCAAGCCGGATCAGCGGCGTGTTGCCCTCGCCCAGCGCGATCGCGCGGGTCGTGTCGGCCACCGGCAGGCGGTCGCGCCAAGCATCGATCAATCCTGTGTATCTCATTGGTTAGTTAGGCGTCAGGCGTTAAGAGTGAGGCGTGGAAAGCATAAGGCATCGGCGCTGTTGCGCCTCGCACCTCACGAGTCAAAGTGTTCAACGCGCAGGCGCGAGAAACCGCTGCGCACCGAGGGCAAGGCCTCGATCCGGGCGCAGGCTTCGTTGAAGCCGGCCTCCTGGACTACCGAGGTAATGATCGCCACCACGGCGTCTTCGGCGGCGCGCGGCTCCTTCTGGATGATCGCCTCGACGCTGATGTCCAACTCCGCAAGAATCGAGGTGATCGCGCGCAGCACGCCCGGCTCGTCCGCCACGCAAACCCGCAGGTAGTACGCGGATTCGATTTGTTCCAGCGGCAGCACGTCCATCGGCGCGATCGCATCCGGCTGGAACGCCAGATACGGCACGCGGTGCTGCGGTGGCGTGTCGAGACTGCGCACCGCATCGACCAGGTCGGCGATCACGGCGGAGGCCGTGGCTTCACCGCCGGCGCCGCGTCCGTAGTAGCCGGTGCGGCCGACCGCATCACCGTGCACGACGATGGCGTTGAGCACACCGTCGACCTTGGCCAGCAATTGATCATCCGCGATCAGCGTGGGCTGCACCCGCAGTTCGACGCCGTCAGCCCCGCGTTTGGCGATACCGAGGTGCTTGATGCGGTAGCCCAGCGCTTTCGCCAGCTCGATGTCCTGCGACTGGATGCGGGTGATACCTTCGCAAGCGACGCGTTCGAAGGCCAACGGGATACCGAAGGCGATCGAGGCGAGAATCGTCAGCTTGTGCGCGGCGTCCACGCCCTCGACATCGAAGGTCGGATCGGCCTCGGCGTAGCCGAGCTGCTGCGCTTCGGTGAGCGCGGTGCCGAAATCGATGCCGCGCAGACTCATCTGCGTGAGGATGTAGTTGCAGGTGCCGTTGATGATGCCGACCACCGACAGCACGCGGTTAGCGGCCAGGCCTTCACGGATCGACTTGATGATCGGGATGCCGCCAGCCACGGCGGCTTCGTAGGCGATCATGGTGCCAGCACCGCGTGCCAGTTCGAACAGCTCGTTGCCACGTTCGGCCACCAGCGCCTTGTTGGCCGTGACCACCGGCTTGCCGCGGCGGATCGCCTCGCCGATCAATTCGAAGGCCGGCGTCTCGCCGCCGATCAGCTCGACCACCAGATCCACATCGTCGGCCGTGACCACGCGCATCGGGTCGGACTCGATCGCGACCTGCGACAATTCGCAGTCGCGCGCCTTGTTGGGATCGCGCGCCGAGGCGCGGCTGATCACGATCGGCCGCCCCGCACGACGTGCGATTTCCTCGGCATTGCGTTGCAACACGCGAACCACGCCCTGGCCGACGGTTCCCAGCCCGAGCAGGCCGACGCGTATCGGGTCGCTCATGGCTGTCCCTCCTTCAGCATTTTCTTGATTCCCCGAATCGCCTGACGTGTGCGGTGCTCGTTCTCGATCAGGCCGAAACGCACGAAGGCATCGCCGTATTCGCCGAACCCGATGCCCGGACTGACCGCCACCTTCGCTTCCTCAAGCATGCGCTTGGTGAATTCCAGCGAGCCCATCTGCGCCCAGGGCTCCGGAATGCGTGCCCACACGAACATCGTCGCCTTGGGCTTTTCGACCGGCCAGCCAGCGGCGCTCAGGCCTTCGCAGAGCACGTCGCGGCGCTTGCGATAGATTTCGCAGATCTCCGCGACGGCATCCTGCGGCCCTTCCAGCGCGGTGATCGCCGCCACCTGGATCGGCGTGAACATGCCGTAGTCCATATAGGACTTGATCCGCGCCAGCGCGCCGACCAGCGTGGGATTGCCGGCCATGAAGCCGACACGCCAGCCGGGCATGTTGTAGGACTTGGACAGGGTGAAGAATTCCACTGCGTAGTCCTTGGCGCCGGGAACCTGCAGGATCGACGGTGCCTTGTAACCGTCGAACACGAGGTCCGCATAGGCCAGATCGTGCACTACCCAGAGACCGTGCTCGCGCGCGATCTCGATGACCTTCTCGAAGAAGTCCAGATCCACGCACTGCGTGGTCGGATTCGACGGAAAGTTCAGGATCAGCATCTTCGGCTTCGGCCAGGTTTCACGGATCGCTTTCTGCAGTTCCTCGAAGAAGTCCACACCCGGACCGATGTGCACGTGGCGCAGATCGGCGCCGGCGATCACCACGCTGTACGAATGGATCGGGTATGCCGGGTTCGGCACCAGCACCGCGTCGCCCGGGCCCAGTGTGGCCAAGGCCAGATGCGCGATGCCTTCCTTGGAACCGATCGTGGCGATGCATTCGGTTTCGGGGTTCAGCGACACGCCGTAACGCCTGTCGTACCAGCCGGCGATCGCACGACGCAGACGCGGCACCCCCTTGGACACCGAGTAGCGGTGGGTGTCCGGCCGCAGCGCGGCCTGCGTCATCTTCTCGACGATGTGCGGTGGCGTGGGGCCGTCCGGGTTGCCCATGCCGAAATCGATGATGTCCTCGCCACGAGCTCGTGCTGCCATCTTCAGTTCGCCAATGATATTGAAGACGTACGGCGGCAGACGCTGGATGCGTGGGAACACGGCGTTCGGCGCCGTATCCGGGACGGAAGACATCGCGATACTCCTTGTGGAGAAACGAGCAAGCGTCCGCGCCAGGCGGACGGGGGGCGCAATTATTCACGCCACGACAAAGGGCCGCAACACGCGATTCACGTTAAGGACGCATCAGCGCGCCGGCAACAATGCCGAAGGATTGACCGGCTGGCCGGCACGCCGGATCTCGAAGTGCAGCACCGGCCGGCTTTCCGGCCCCATGCCGATCTCGCCGATCTGCTGGCCGCCAGTCACGGCATCGCCTTCCTCGACCAGGCGCCGACGGTTGTATCCATACGCCGACAGATAGGTTTCATCGTGTTTGACGATGATCAACTCGCCGTAGCCCTTGAGCGCGCTGCCGCTGTAGACCACCCGCCCCGGCGCCGCCGCGTAGACCGGCGCGCCGAGCTTGTCGGTGATGTCCAGACCCTTCGAGGCCGGCAAGGCGAAGCCGCGCAGCACCGTGCCGCTGGCCGGCCAGCGCCAGTTGTACGGGCCGGTCGGCACCGGCGCCGTGCTGTTGTTACCCGTCGGTTTGACCACCACCGTACGAGCGCTGGCGCCGTTGCCGTTGCCGGTGCCGGACGAACGACTGGCGACGATCGGTGGATTCGAGCCGCCGCCAGTCGAGCCATTGGGTGGCCTCAGCCGGAGTATCTGTCCCGGATAGATCAGGTAGTTGCCGCTGATGCCGTTCCAGGCGGCCAGACTGCGGTAGTCGAGACTGTTGCGGAACGCGATCGAATAGACGGTGTCGCCACGTTGCACCTGATACTCGCCGGGGCCAGCGCGTCGCTGCACCGCGCCGCTTCCGCCAGCGCCACCACCGTCGATCGGCTCCCAGCGCCAGAACGAGCTGCAGGAGCACAGCAGGACCGCGAGCAGCGACAGTGGCAGATGCTTCACGCCATCACCCCGTAGAGAACGCCTCCCACCGCGATGAGGCCCAGCACGCTCCAGCCGATCAGGTCGATGTAGTGCACCAGACGATTCTCGATCGTGGGACCGGCCAGACGCACCAGGCCCGCCACCAAAAAAAAGCGCCCGCCGCGACCAATCGTGGAGCCCGCCACGAACGGCAGAAACGCCATGCCGTTGGCACCGGCCGCGATCGTGAACAGCTTGTACGGAATCGGCGTGAAGCCGGCCAGCAGCATCGCCCAGAACCCGTATTCGGCGAACCATTCGACCACGGTGTCGTAGCCATGCCGATAACCGAGACGATCAATCACCGGCTGCAGGGCGCCGATCAGGAAATAGCCGATCAGATAGCCGAACATGCCGCCAACCGTCGACGCCAGCGTGGTCAGTCCGGCCAAGGACCATGAGCGCTTCGGCTGCGCCAAGGTCATCGGAGCCAGCATCACATCGGGCGGAATCGGAAAGAACGAGGATTCCGCGAACGACACCAGCGCCAGGTACCAGCGCGCATGGCGATGCCGGGAGGCGCGCAGCATCCAGTCGTAGAGCCGCGAGAAGATGCCGCCTCCGGATTTGCGGTCATCCGCCACCTGCCCCGGCTCCATCTCAGGCGCGACCGGCCAACAGCGGCACGAAACTGACATTGGCGGTCTGACTACGGATCAGACGGCCGTCCAGCGTACGGTCGATACACACCAGAACCTGCGCGCCGCTGGGTCCGACCGGCATCACCAGGCGACCGCCCGGCCCCAGCTGCTCCGGCAGGGCCGGCGGCACCTCGGCCGCGCCCGCCGTCACCAGAATACCGTCGTACGGCGCCTGACTGGCCCAGCCTTTCATGCCGTCACCGTAGTTGAACAGGACATTGTGATAGCCCAGACGTTCCAGACGCTCACGCGCGACACGGGATAGTTCTCGCAGACGCTCCACCGAGAACACCGTGGATACCAGCTCGGCCAGCACCGCCGTCTGGTAGCCGCTGCCGGTGCCGATCTCCAGCACCTTGCGGATCTTGCCGGGCGCCATCAGCAGCTGCGTCATCAAGGCGACGACGTACGGCTGCGAGATCGTCTGCGCCTGGCCGATCGGCAGCGCGGTGTTGATGTAGGCGCGATAGCGCAGCGCCTCCTCGACGAATTCGTGACGCGGCACCTTGGCGATCACTTCGAGCACCGCCGGATCGGTCACCCCCTGCTGCTGCAGCTCGCGAACCAGACGCTGCCGCGCATTGTCCGAGGTCACGCCGAGCCCACGCGAATGGTGGTGTCGACCGATCATCGCAGGGCTTCCAGCCAGTTCCCCACCCGCTCCAGTTCGCCATGACGCGTCAGGTCGGTGACGATCGGCGTGATGGAGACAAAATGGTTGACGATGGCGTCGAAATCCGTGCCCGGCCCACAGTCCAGCTCGGGCCCGACCGCGCCGACCCAGTAGATCGTGCGACCGCGCGGATCCTTGGCCGGCACCACGCCTTCGGCCAGATGCCGCTTGCCGAGACGGGTCGAACGGAAACCGGCGAGATCCTCGAACGGGATGTCGGGCACGTTCACGTTGAGAATCAGGTCCGCTGCCAGCGGCGATTCGCGCAGGCGTTCGATCAGGATATGCGCCACGCGTGCGGCCGTGCCGAAATGCCGGGGGCTGAGGTCGGTGGTCGAAATCGCGATGGCCGGCGCACCCAGATGCCGGCCCTCCATCGCCGCGGCGACCGTTCCCGAATACAGGGTATCGTCACCCAGATTGGCACCGGCGTTGATGCCGGACACCACGATGTCCGGCCGGCGTTCGAGCAAGCCGGTCAGGGCCAGATGCACGCAGTCGGTCGGCGTGCCGTCCACGCAGACCGTGCCGTCGTCATGGCGCTGGATCCGCAGGGGATTGCTCAGCGTCAGCGAATTGCTGGCGCCGCTGCGATTGCGGTCGGGCGCAACGATGTCGAGTTCGTAGTGCGGGCGTAATTCGTCGATGAGACGGCGCAAGCCCGGAGCTTGGCAGCCGTCGTCGTTAGACAGCAGGATATGCATGGAACCCGTTCGGGTAGAAGTTGCCGAATTGTAACTCGCCGGGGGAGACAAAGATGCACGAAGACGACGACACACAGGCATTCAGGGACGCGATGCGCGGCATTGTCGTGCGCAAGCCGTCCGACCGCGTCGAACCGGCGCGCAAACCGCTGTCGCCGCGCCCCGTGCAGTTCGAGGCCGACGAGCTTGCCGCCTTGCGCGAATCCCTGGAAATGATTCCCGAGGATGCGCTGATCGCCAGCGGCGAAGTGCTGAGCTACCGCATGCCCGGCGTGCAGGACTCCGTGTTCCGTCGCCTGCGTCGCGGCGGCTACCGCATCGGAGACGAACTCGACCTGCATGGGCTCAATGCCGAGAAGGCGCGCCTCGCCGTGCATGTATTCCTGGCGCAATGCCAGGACCGCGACGTGCGCTGCGTTCGCATCATCCACGGCAAGGGCCTGCGATCGAGCAATGACGGCCCGGTGCTGAAACGCTCGATCGACGGCTGGCTGCGTCGGCGCAAGGACGTGCTGGCTTTCCATTCGGCGCGCCCGCACGACGGGGGCGCGGGTGCGGTTTACGTGCTTCTTCGCCGAAACGTAAGCTGAATAAAGCGACGCATTCCGTGTCTACGCCGTCACGCCCAAACCGGCACGTAGATTCAGGGCGCGGCCAATGCTGGCGCTGCGGGTGTCGCGGGCAGGTGCTTTTCGACAAAGTCCAGTATGGCCGGATAGATCGTCTGCCTCTGCTTTCGAGTGGGTGAATGGCCGGCGCCTTCGACCACCAGCAATTCGACGTCCTTGCCCGCCTTGCGTAGCGCCTTTTCCATGGCCCGGGACTGTTCGAGCGGTATGCGTTGATCCTCGTCGACGTGAATCAACAGGATCGGTATGTGTACGTCCTGGACTCTGTTGATGGGCGAGCGCTGCTCAAGCATCTGCTTGTCATCCGATGGATCGCCGATCTGGCGCTTCATGTATTCCCACTCATCCTCATTGCCCCTCATCGCCTTTCGATCAGATTTGAGCTGGTCACGAAGGTCCGAAATCCCCGCCTGGGAGATTGCGCAGCGATAGAGGTCCGGCGTCATCGTCGCCGCCGCAAGCGCGGCATAGCCGCCGTAGGACGCGCCAAGAATGCAGGCTCGCTCGCTGTCGACGTAACCGGCGTCGACGAGATAGCGCAAGGCATCCGTCAGGTCATCCTGCATCGCGCCGCCCCACTCGCGCTTGCCGCTGTCGGCGAAGGACTTTCCAAATCCGGAGGAACCACGAAAATTGGGCCGGAAGACCTGATAGCCACGCGTCGCCAATAATTGCACCAAGGGGTCGTATGCCAGCGTGTCACGTACTTCCGGGCCGCCGTGGGGCATCATGATCAGCGGCGGTCGGTCACCTGCGTTCGTGTTCGGCGGGCGCGTCAAGTAGCCCATGATCTCCAGCCCGTCTCGTGCCTTGTAGCGCAGTACCTGGGTCGATCCTAGGCGGTCCTTGTCGATGACGGGGAATTGATGGCCAATCTCAAGCACGCGGTGCTTGTCCAGGTCATAGACGTAATAGCTACCCGGATCGCGCGGACCGGTCGTATACAGAAGCCACAAATTCCCCTGCGTAGCCCGATCGATCAGCTGAATGTCGATCTCGGGACCAAAGTATTCATTCAGCCCGTTCAAATGCGCTTGCAAGGCCGGATCGACCAAGTCGTTGACCCAACGATCCGCGTAGTAGGCCGCACCGACGTACTCGTGCGTCCGCGGTTTGTAAAACATCTGCACGATGTCAAAACCGGGCTCGGATCGAACTTCCTTGACGTACCGCTGATGCACGACGTCGTATAGATGAATCCCGGTCGTATCACTGCCGTCGGGCCGAGCCGCGACATAAAACGTTTCGGGTTCCGGCCCGGGAACCAATGGGTAGAACTCCGGCGCAGCATCTCGCTGCTCGTTTATCGGATCGATCGAGGCGATCTTGTCCCAGTCCAGATCCCGTCCCCGTGCCTCAGCAGGCCCTTTGCGTACAAGGATATTCACCCTCGACCCGAGCCAGTTGGTGTCCAGACGAAACGCCGGATTTCCATCCGCATCGGTAAACCAGAACAAGGTGCGGCGTGTTCCAAGTGCAATCCGCTCGGACGTGCCGTCGTCGATGTCCAGCTTGAACAGATCCAGGCTGTTTTCGTACCAGGCCGGCATGATGATGTGCTTCGGATCACTGGGCAGGAAATTCGTCACCCTGGACAGATTCTTCGATTCAAGCACTTCCCAGTTGTCGCTGAACAACATCTGCAGATTGCCGCCGTCGTGGTCGATCGCGAACACGCGGGTCACCGGGATCGCAAACAAGGCTTCTTCGAGCTCTTCCGCAGGAATGGCGCGACGGTCCTTGCCTACCCAGAACTTTGCACAAAACAGCAGTCGATCATTGCTCGCCCAATCGGCCCATTTGATGACCCCACCGGATAGCGGATAAACGAATGGTCGGCTCTGCGGCTGTTCCAGATCCGCAACCAGAATCCGCTGGCTCTCGTTCCTAAGTTGCAGGACCAAGACATAGCGGCCGGACGGCGACAGCTTCAGCCCCCAGCTATTCAACTCGGCGGTGGCCTCCTCGATACTCAGCGGCATTGCAGTCGCACTGGCCACCTGTGGTGAGACTGCAGAGACGCCAACGCTACAGAATAGTACGAGGCGAAAAATTGTCCGCCTGCCTATTCCAAACACCATCCTCAGAATCACCGTTCACCCCGCATTCGATTCAGGGATACTCTGCGCCGAAAATCGGGGAGCTTCCTGGGCCTTATTTTAGAACTGCGCCATTGATGATTCCGCATAGACACGATTCCGACAAGCTGTGCCGCGCGGGACGTGCATTTCCGGAGCTGTGGCGTAGCCATGTACAGAGCGCAGCGCGAGCCCGACGCGGGGCAGCCCCATGAACCTCCACTCAGAAGCCTGCCACTGCAAGCGGCGCTGTGGGGATTGCTCGGCGGTGGAGCACTGATGCTGGGCGCCACCGCCGGCTATGCCGCGCGGATCCGGCAGCTCTGGGTGTCCACGATCATGGCCTTCGGCAGCGGCGTGCTGATTTCGGCGCTGGCGTTCGAGCTGATGGCCGAGCCCCATCAAACCGGCGGGTTCGCTGCGACCGCCAGCGGCTTCATGGCGGGCGCGATCGTCTACACCGTGGCCAATCTCGCGCTGGAACGCTACGGCGCGGCCTATCGCTAGCGATCCGGCGACCAACAGGCCGCCGAAGCGGACCATCCCGCACCTGAAGCCGCCGCGTCCGGCATCCCGTTCACATGTCGGCAGCGATCAGGGTCACGGCGTGCGCCGACAGTGCGCGCTTCTCGCCGATCGCGTCGACGCCTTCGTGCGTAGTCGCCTTGACGCTGACGGCGCCGATATCGACGCCCAGGTCCTCGCACAAGCGCTGTCGCATCGTGACGATGTAGGGCGCCAGCTTGGGTACCTGCGCGACGATCGTGAGGTCCACGTTGACCGGCCGAAACCCGGCCTGCGCCAGAGTCTTGACCACCTCGCGCAACAGCACGCGGCTGTCCGCGCCGGCGAACCCGGGGTCGGTGTCCGGAAAATAGTGGCCGATGTCGCCAAGCGCGGCTGCGCCCAGCAGAGCATCGCACAGGGCATGGATCGCGGCATCGCCGTCGGAATGCGCGACGATCGCGTAGTCGCAAGCGATATAGACACCGCCGAGCGTCACGCCCTCGCCGGGCTGTAGGCGATGCAGGTCGAAACCTTGGCCGATACGGAACATGGGTCGTCGGAGCGGGACGGATACGGTTGAGCTTACGCGAGCGCCGGGAGCAATGCGCAACTCGCAGGAATCTGGCAATGCAGCATCAGGGCAACCGCCCCAGTTGACGCAGCCAGAACTCGGCCAGCGCCAGATCCTCAGCGTGCGTGATCTTGATATTCGACCCGCTGCCGCGCACCAGATGCGGCTGCGCGCCGATCGCTTCCATCGCGCTGGCGTCGTCGGTCACGGCGAGCCCGCTGGACGCGGCCACTTCCAGTGCCTGAACCAGCCTCGGCAGCTCGAACAGTTGTGGCGTCTGCGCGCGCCATAAGGCATCGCGACTGACGGTCTCGTCCACCCTGGATTGCGCTTCGCGCTTGAGCGTATCGGTCACCGGCGTTGCCAACAGACCGCCGTCGACATTGCTGGCCAGATCGCGCAGACGATCCAGATCCTCTCGACGCAGGCACGGCCGCGCGGCGTCATGCACCAGAACATAGCTGCGACCGTCCGGCTTGGCGGCCTGGGCTTCGATCCAGCGCAGTCCGCACAACACCGATTCGGCGCGACTGGCACCGCCACCGACGCTGAACACCCGACCGTCTCGACTGACCGGCAGTTTTTCGAACTCGTGATCCGCCGCGGCCAGCACCACCACGATACCGGCGATCCAGTCACAGCCCAGAAAGGGCTCGAGACTCCATTCGATGACGCAGCGTCCGGCCAGGGGCAGATACTGTTTGGGGCGATCGGCGGCCATGCGCGAGCCGCTGCCGGCGGCCACGACCACGGCCCAGTAGCGAGGCGTGCTTGCCAAGGTTCGGAACGGCCCGAATCAGCGGGAGACGACGAGGTAGAACGTCTCGTCGGATTTGATCATGCCCAGCGTGCTGCGGGCGCGCGCCTCGACCGCTTCGAGCCCCGCGTGCAGGTCGCTGACTTCGGCATCCAGCGCGGCATTGCGCGCACGCATCTGCGCCACCTCCGCCGATTCGGCGGCGATCAGCGACTTGAGACGATGCGTATGCGACAGCCCACCGTCCGCCACCCACAGTCGATACTGCAGGGCAGCGAACAGCGATAGTAAAATAGCTGCCGTCACACGCGTCATTTCAATAGCTTATACCAGACTCCTAAAGTTTATCCGAGTTTAATCGGAAATGCAGAGGCGCCCGGATACCGTGCCTGCGAACCGAGCTGCTTCTCGATGCGCAGCAACTGGTTGTACTTGGCCATGCGGTCGGAGCGACACAGCGAACCGGTCTTGATCTGCGAGGCACTGGTGGCGACGGCGATGTCGGCGATCGTGGTGTCCTCGGTTTCGCCGGAGCGGTGCGAAACCACGCTGGAATAACCAGCGCGCGTCGCCATGTCGATGGCCTCCAGCGTCTCGGTCAGCGTACCGATCTGGTTCGGCTTGATCAGGATGCTGTTGGCGACGTTCTTGGCAATGCCTTCGGCCAGGATCTTGGTATTGGTCACGAACAGGTCATCGCCCACCAACTGCAGCTTGTCGCCGAGCTTCTCGGTGAGAATCTTCCAGCCTTTCCAGTCGCCCTCGGCACAGCCGTCCTCGACCGAGATCACCGGGTACTGGCTGCAGATACCGGCCAGGTAGTCCACGAACTCGGCCGGCGTGTATTTCTTGCCCTCGCCGTCGAGGTGGTACTTGCCAGCCTTGAAGAACTCGCTGGACGCCACATCCAGCCCCAGATAGATGTCCTTGCCGGGCTTGTAGCCGGCCTTCTCGATGGCTTCGAGCAAACATTCCAGCGCGGCTGCGTTGGACGGCAGGTCCGGCGCGAAGCCGCCTTCGTCGCCCACGTTGGTGTTGAGCTTGCGCGCCTTGAGCACCGCTTTCAGCGCATGAAAGGTCTCGGACCCCCAGCGCAGCGCCTCTGAAAAGCTGGACGCGCCCACCGGCAGAATCATGAACTCCTGAATGTCGACATTGTTGTCGGCATGCGCGCCGCCGTTGATCACGTTCATCATCGGCACCGGCAGCACCGTGCCCTGCAAGCCCCCGATGTGGCGATACAACGGCAGGAAGTTTTCCTCGGCCGCGGCTTTGGCCGCAGCCAGCGAGACCGCGAGAATCGCATTGGCACCGAGCCGTGATTTGTTGTCGGTGCCGTCCAGATCGATCATCGTCTGATCAAGTGCCGCCTGATCCTGGGCTTCCAGACCAATCACCTTGCGCGCGATGTCGGACTCGACATGCTTGACCGCCTTGAGCACGCCCTTGCCAAGATAGCGCGGCTTCACCCGGCTCTTGCCCTTGGGCAAACCGTCGCGCAATTCCACCGCTTCACGCACGCCGGTCGACGCGCCGCTCGGCGCGGCAGCACGACCGATCGCTCCGGATTCGAGGACGACTTCGGCTTCGATCGTGGGATTGCCTCGTGAGTCGATGATTTCAAGAGCACTGACTTTGGCGATTTTCGACATAGGTTGATGGTTCTCTTCTTGGTGAGTCGGTTGGGGTTGAATATGAGGTCGAAGCTTGTAGGAAATCTTCGACAAATTTGTAGGGCTTTTGCGCGATTTTATCGCGGCGCGCTATAAGCGTCATACATCTTGCTATGTTTTCCGCATCGTTGACGCCGCACCTAGGTCGTACAGAGCAGCGATCGACACCATAAATCCTTTGGGGGCATTTCATGAATCGCGATTCAAACATGCGCGGACGAGCAATCGTCGGCGCACTCACGGGTATTGCGCTCGCTGCAAGCCTGTATCCGTCCATCAGCCTGTCAGCCGCTCAGTCCAAGAGCGTCAGCGAACTGCTGGAGACCCTCAAGCTCAACACCGGCGACGCGCTGAGCGAGTCTCATCGTGCCGACGACAAGTACACGCTGCTGCGCGCCACCGGCAGCGCACCGCTGCTGCGTGACAACGTGAGCCTGGCGGCACCGATCCGCGCCAAGAATTTCCTCGCCGAGTTCGGTGGCATTGTCGGCGTCACCGACGCGGACAAGCAGTTCAAGCTCAATCGTCTCACGCAAGACACCGGTGGCCGTGAGCATGCGCACATGGACCAGATTCAGAACGGCTTGCCGGTGTTCGGTGCCCGTTTGGTCGTACACATGGATCGCAACGGTATCACCGGCACCAGCGGCGTGTTCATCGACGGCTTGGAATCGCTGTCCGCCACACCCACGCTCGGTATGACCACGCTGCAACAGCGTGCACTCGCCGTGGTCCGCAAGTACCACCCGGGCGTCTCCGAGTTCGACATCGAATCCAGTCAGCTGATGTACTATCGCACCGGCCTGTTGCAGGGCATTCCGGGCGAAAATCACCTTGCCTACGAATTGCGCGCCAAGGGCAAAGCGGGGCAGCCGATTCGCGAACGCATCATTCTGGATGCCAATACCGGCGCTGTGCTCAATCGCATCGACGAAATCGATTCGGTGCTCAATCGTGAGATCCACCTTGTTGTGCTGAATACGCCTCCGGTGCTCACCGAAGGGAGTGCGCTCGCCCCTGCAGACCCGGAATTCACCGGTGACACCAGCGATTCCCAGCGTGGCCTCGACCTCCCGGAGAACAATCTCTACATTTTCGCCGGCGGCACCTACAACCTGTACAAGAACCTGTTCGGTCGCGAAGGCTACGACGACGGCGCGATCGCCCCAGAGGAGCAGGTCCAGCGCAGCGTCTACCTCGTCAACCAGAACTGTCCCAACGCCTACTGGGACGGCACCTCCACCAACTACTGCCCAGGATTCGATGCCGACGACGTCGTCAGCCACGAGTGGAGCCATGCCTACACCGAGTACACGCACGGACTCGTTTATCAGTACCAGTCCGGCGCGCTGAACGAGGCCTATTCGGACATCTTTGGCGAAACCTACGATCTCATCAACGGCATCGAAGGGCCGCTGGGCTTTACGCTGACCGAAGGCGAGTACTTCGAAAACGGTGGCAGCCGCTGGGTTCTCGGCGAAGATCTCAGCGAGGTCGTGGCCGGCCTGCTGCTGCGCGACATGTGGGATCCGGACAACTTCGGTGTCAACGTGCCGATTCTGGGCATTCCAATCCTGAGCACCCCGTCGCCGGGCAGCGTTATGACCTCCGAGAACTATTTCTGCGGCACCTCGGACGGCGGCGGCGTGCATACCAATTCCGGCGTGCCGAATCATGCCTATGCCATGCTGGTCGACGGCAAGGAATTCAACGGCCAGACCATCGAGCCGATCGGCATGATCAAGGCGGCTCACATCTATTTCCGCGCCGAAACCGTGTATCAGACGCCGACCACCAACTTCGCCCAGCACGCCGATGCGCTGGAGCAATCCTGTCAGGATTTGATCGGCGAACCGCTGAACGACGTGTTCGGCGCGGTTTCCACCGATGTCATCACCGCTGCGGACTGCGATGCCGTCCATACCGCGATGCTTGCCGTCGAAATGCGTGAAGACCCGACCGAGAAGTGCGGCTATCTGCCGGTGCTGACGGCAGAATCGGAAACCCCGGCGCAGTGTGAGGAAGGCCTATCACCGGCTGCCTACTTCGCCGAGGACTGGGAGGACGGTTCGATTCCGAGCAGTTGGACGCTGAGCAGCAACGGCACCGGCGATGCCTGGCCGGATACCCACTGGGTGGTGACGTCCGAGCTGCCCGAACCGCATAGCGGATTCGCCGTGTTCGCCGAAGACCAGCTCGGCGGAACCTGCGCCGCCGGCGGTGACATTTCCGGAAACTTCACGATTGATACCCCGGACATCACGGTCGAGGAAGCGGATAGCAAGTTCGAATTCACCCACTTCATGCAGAGCGAGGCGCTGTACGACGGCGGCAATCTCAAGTACAGCCTCAACGGCGCCGACTTCGCCCTCGTCCCGGCCGAGTCAATCACGTTCAATTCCTATAACGATGCTCTGGATTCTGCCAGCACGGCACCGAATGCAGGTGAGGCCGCCTGGACCGGTTCGGACCAGGGCCAGGCGACCGGCAGCTGGGGCACGACTGTTGTGGACGTCGCGACGCTCGCCGCGGTCGGCGACACGCTCGTGTTCCGCTGGGACTTCGGACAGGACGGCTGCAACGGCAATCTCGGCTGGTACGTGGACGAGGTCAGCATGTTCAGCTGCAAGGTCGGCGGTGGTGACACGGGTGGCGACACCGGTGGAGATACGGGCGGCGATACGGGCGGCGACACCGGTACGGACGGCAGCGACAACAGCACGTCCGGCGGCGGCGGCAGCTTCGCACTGTTCGAGCTGATCGCCATGCTGGGTCTGCTGGGGTTGGCGCGCCGTCGGCGTCGCTGATCCACTTCGCCCATCGGGCGGCAAAAAGGCCGGTGCAATGCACCGGCCTTTTTCGTGTGTGCGAGGAATCCAGCTCGGCGCTGATAGCCGTTCAAGGCTGCGGAGCGCACGGGCTATCCGTGGATTCAGGATCAAGCGCTTGTCTTGTCCGGAACGAAGTAACCGACAATGGGGCTATTCGCTGTTGGGACTCTTGTCGTTCCAGGGCCGACAACAACCGGAGCGCCGAATCCGGATGAGTTCAGCGGGCCTCACACGACTCGCAAACCCGCACCGAAGCCACAGCTGACCATTCAGCTCAGCTGAGTCTCCAGCAGCGGCACCGACTTCACCACGCGATCCAGCGCCACCAAAGTCTCCAGCAGCTCCTCGATGCGCGACAAGGGCAGAGAATTGGGGCCGTCGCACAGGGCTTCGTCGGGCTTGGGATGCGTTTCCATGAAAAGTCCGGACACACCGGCACCGACCGCAGCGCGCGCCAGCACCGGGATGAACTCGCGCTGCCCACCGCTGGAGCCGCCCTGCCCGCCCGGCAATTGCACGGAGTGTGTGCAGTCGAACACCACTGGTGCAAAGCGGTTCATGATCGACAGACCACGCATGTCGACGACGAGATTGTTGTAGCCGAACGAAAAGCCGCGCTCGCACAAAGCGAAGTTGTGCTCGGCAACCGCCGTCATCTTGTCGATGACCTTGGCCATTTCCCAGGGCGACATGAACTGGCCCTTCTTGACGTTGATCGGCCGTCCGCTCCTCGCCCACTTCTGCATGAAGTTGGTCTGGCGACACAGAAACGCCGGGGTCTGGATCACGTCGATCACGGCTGCCAGTTCGTTGACCGGCGTATCCTCGTGCACATCGGTCAGCACCGGTACGCCGACCTGGGACTTCACGCTCTCCATGATGCGCAGCCCTTCTTCGATTCCAGGACCGCGATAGGAGGTGTGCGAAGTCCGGTTGGCCTTGTCGAACGAGCCCTTGAACACGTACAGGATGCCCAGGCGATCCGCAATCGGTTTGATGTGACTGGCCACTTCCAGGGCCAGATCCTCGGATTCCAGCGTGTCCGGCCCGGCGATCAGGAACAGCGGCTGATTGATGCCGACGTCTCGCCCGAGCAGCGTCTTCATGATGCGGTCGCGCGATGCGCCTCGTGCTGATGGCGCGCGGCACGGATGAACCCGGCGAACAGCGGGTGTCCGTCGCGCGGCGTCGAGGTGAACTCAGGATGGAACTGACAACCCAGGAACCACGGATGGTCCGCGACCTCGACCATCTCGACCAGCTGATCCTCGACCGTCTCGCCGGAAATGATCAGGCCTGCTGCTTCCAGGGGTTCGCGATACAGATTGTTGAACTCGTAGCGATGGCGATGGCGCTCGCCGATGATCTCGGCGTTGTACATTTCGCGTGCCTTGGTGCCGGCCTGCAGCCGGGCGCTTTGCTGGCCCAGCCGCATCGTTCCGCCCTTGTACGAGGCGTAGTCCCGCGTGTGGACCTTGCCGCTGGTGTCGTGCCATTCGGTCACGAGCGCGATCACCGGATGCGGGGTGCTGGGATTCATCTCCGTGCTGTGCGCGCCTTCAAGTCCGCACATGTTGCGTGCGTATTCGATGACGGCCACCTGCATGCCCAGGCAGATTCCGAGATACGGAATCTTGTTCTCACGCGCGTAGCGGCAGGCGGCGATCTTGCCTTCGATGCCACGCTCACCGAATCCGCCGGGCACCAGTACCGCGTCGGCACCCTGCAGAACGTGCTCGCCGCCCTGGCGTTCGATCGCCTCGGCTTCGACATAGCGAATGCGCACGCGCGTACCGGTGTGGCGGCCGGCATGGTTGAGCGCTTCGTTGAGTGATTTGTAGGCGTCGGTGAGATCGACATACTTGCCGACCATCGCCACTTCCACCTCGACATCCTGCTCGTCGCGCGAGGCGACCACGCGGTCCCACTGCGACAGGTCGGCGCGGCGCGCTTCGATGCCGAAATGTTCGACCACCAGATCGTCGAGTTGCTGCTGATGCAGCCAGGACGGGATCTTGTAGATGTCGTCGAGGTCGAGCGACGAAATCACCGCGTTCGGCGCCACATTGGTGAACAGCGAGATCTTACGCCGTTCGGATTCCGGCAGCGGCCGGTCGGTACGACAGATCAGGATGTCCGGCTGGATGCCGATCGAACGCAGTTCCTTGGCCGAATGCTGGGTCGGCTTGGTCTTCATCTCGCCCGAGGACTTCACGTACGGCACCAAGGTGAGATGCATGTACATCGCCCGCTTGCGACCGAGGCGCGTGCCCATCTGGCGGATCGCCTCCAGGAACGGCAGCGATTCGATATCGCCGACGGTGCCGCCGATCTCGACCATGCAGATGTCCGCGCCCTGGGCGCCGGCTTCGATGCAGCGCTGGATTTCGTCGGTGATGTGCGGAATCACCTGCACCGTCGAACCCAGATAATCGCCGCGACGTTCCTTCTCGATGACGTTGCGGTAGACCTGCCCGGTCGTCACGTTGCTGGCCCGCGTGGTCTTGCCGCGCAGGAAGCGTTCGTAGTGGCCGAGATCGAGATCGGTTTCGGCACCGTCCTGGGTGACGAACACCTCTCCGTGCTGAAACGGGCTCATGGTGCCCGCATCGACGTTGATATAGGGGTCCAGTTTCAACATATGGACCTTGATCCCGCGCGATTCGAGAATCGCAGCGAGTGAAGCGGACGCGATGCCTTTACCCAAGGAAGACACCACGCCCCCGGTTACGAACACGTAGCGTGTTTGGGGAGCGTCTGGCATGAGAGCGGGGGTTGCGAGTTTGAGGGATTCTAGGTGATCGTTCCTGCCCCCTCAATCGAATTCGTACATCGAGCGGCAACGAGCGCCGTGCGTAACGCCCTCAGCTCAGGCCCAGCACGCGTTCCACGCCGGATCGGCTGACCGGCCGGATCACGCCCTTTTCGCAGACGATCGCGGCAATCAGCGCAGCCGGCGTGACATCGAACACCGGATTGAGCGCTTCGATGCCGACCGCCGCGGTGCGTTGTCCGGCCAGATGCAGCAGTTCCTCACCGACCCGCTCCTCGATCGGAATCTGCGCGCCGCTATCGGTATTCAGGTCGAAAGTGCCACTGGGCGCGGCGACGTAGAACGGAATCTCGTGACGCGCGGCGCAGCAGGCCAGCATGTAGGTGCCGATCTTGTTGGCGGTGTCGCCGTTGGCGGCGATACGGTCGGCCCCAACGATCACCGCATCGATCATGCCGCGCGCCATCAACGAGGCGGCGGCTCCGTCCGCGATCAAGGTACCCGGAATTCCTTCCTGAACCAGTTCCCAGGCGGTCAGCCGCGCGCCTTGCAGCCAGGGGCGCGTCTCGGTCGCATAAACACGCTCGATCCGCCCCTCCGCATGTGCGCTGCGCACGATGCCCAAAGCCGTGCCATGCCCTCCGGTGGCGAGCGCCCCGGTATTGCAGTGCGTCAGCACCCGCGCACCCTGCGGCAGCAAGGCCGCGCCGAACTCGCCGATGCGGCGGTTCTGGGTCACGTCCTCGACGAGTATCGCCTGCGCCTCGGCCTCCAGCCGTCCGGCATCGCCGCCGGCATCGAAAACGCCGCGCATTCGGCCCAGCGCCCAATGCAGATTCACCGCGGTCGGCCGCGACCGCAGCAGCACCGTCTCGGCTGCGGCGTAATCGCGCCCGGCCTGCGCATCGATCACGATGCCGAACGCGGCGGCGATGCCGATCGCCGGTGCGCCGCGCACCGCCATGCTCCGGATCGCCTCGGCCACCGCGGCGGCGCTGTCGCAATCGATCCATTCGGTGGCCTGCGGCAGCCGGCGCTGATCAAGCAGCCGCAGGCCGCCCGTGCTCCAGATCATCGGTTGCACGGTCGTGCCGGTCGCCAACGGCTGCGATGAGGTATCGCTGGACATGCGCTGAGTACCCAGGCTGATTCGGGCCGCAAGCATTAACCGATCAGGGTGCGCGCGTCGAGTGCTCCGGGAACGCGAACCCCGTGAGCCGCTTGGCGGGCGGGTTAACATAGCGCCAGCCTTTCCATTGTCTGGACTTCCCAACATGCAAGACGTCGATCTACTGATCGTTCCGCGTTGGATCGTTCCCGTGGAGCCGCATCTGACGGTCCACGAGGATCATGCGCTGGTGGTCGACGGTGGCCGTATCGTCGACTTGCTGCCCGCTGATTTCGCGCGCCAGGCCTATCGCGCACGCGAAACCCTGGAGCTACCGAATCAGGTTGTTCTGCCGGGTCTGGTCAACACCCATACCCATGCGGCGATGACGCTGCTGCGCGGACTCGCCGACGACCTGCCGCTGATGAGCTGGTTGCAGGATCACATCTGGCCGGCCGAGGGCCGTCACGCTTCCGCCGCGTTCTGCCGCGCCGGTGTGGCGCTCGCGGCCGCAGAGATGCTCAAGGGCGGCATCACCTGTTTCGCGGATCAGTACTTCTTTCCTGAAAGCACGGTGGACGTGTTGCGCGATGCCTCGATGCGCGCGCTGGTCGGCGTGCCGGTGCTGGAATTCCCCACGCCCTGGGCGCAGAACGCACAGGGCTATATCAGCCGCGCCGTCGACGTGATCGAGGCCAATCGCACGCATCCGCTGCTGGGCTTCGCGTTCGCGCCGCACGCGCCCTACACCGTGGGCGATCCCGCGCTGGAACGCATCGCCATGCTGTCGCATGAAATGGACGTGCCGATTCACATGCATGTCCATGAGACCGCCTTCGAGGTCGAGGACGCGGTGGCGCAGCACGGTGAACGGCCGTTCGCGCGCCTCAAGCGCCTGGGCCTGTTGTCACGCGAGTTCATGGCCGTGCACATGACCCAGCTCAACGATCGGGAGATCGAAGACTGCGCGACCTTCGGCGTGTCGATCGCGCACTGCCCCGAATCCAATCTCAAACTCGCCAGCGGCTTCTGCCCGGTGAGCAAGCTGCTGGACGCCGGCGTCAATGTCTCGATCGGCACCGACGGCGCCGCCAGCAACAACGATCTGGACCTGATCGGCGAAATGCGCACCGCGGCGCTGCTGGCCAAGGGTGTCTCCGGCAACGCCGCCGCCTTTCCGGCGGCACAGGCCCTGCACGCGGCCACGCTGGGCGGCGCCCGCGCACTGGGGCTGGAAGAACAGATCGGCAGCCTGGAGCCGGGCAAGGCGGCCGATTTCATCGCCATCGACATGGACCAGATCGACAGTGTGCCGATGTACGACCTGATCTCCCAGATCGTCTACGCCACCGGCCGCGACCGCGTCACCCACAGCTATGTCGCCGGCCGTGCCTTGATGCGCGGACGCGAGCTGCAGACGCTGGACGAATCCGCCATCAAGGCCGAGGCACGCCAATGGCAGCAACGCATCATCGAAGGACTCCAGGCATGAATGTGAACGTGGACCCGCGCGAGATTTCGCATTTCTCCGCCCTCGCCGCGCGCTGGTGGGACCCGCAGGGTGAGATGGCGACGCTGCATCACATCAACCCGCTGCGGCTGCGTTACATCGACCAGTGTCTCAATGGCTGCCAGGGCAAGCGCATCGCCGACGTCGGCTGCGGCGGCGGACTGGTCGCCGAAGGTCTGGCCGCGCTCGGCGCCAAGGTCACCGGCATCGACCTTGCCGGCGATGCCCTGGACGTGGCACGCGAGCATGCGAGCGCCGCCGGCCTCGCCGTGGACTATCGGCAGATCAGCGTCGAGGCGTTCGCCGATCAGCAGGCCGGACAGTACGACGCCGTCACCTGCCTGGAGATGCTCGAGCATGTGCCGGACCCGGAATCGGTGATCACCGCCTGCGCGCGCCTGCTCAAGCCCGGCGGCGAGCTGATCCTGTCGACCATCAATCGCAACGCCAAGGCCTTCGCGCTGGCGATCGTCGGCGCCGAATGGGTGCTCAATCTGGTACCGCGCGGCACCCACGACTACGCCAAGCTGATCAAGCCCTCGGAACTGGCGCGCGGCGCGCGCCGCGCCGGGCTGGAAGTGATTGCACTGCGCGGACTGCGCTACAACCCGCTGCTCAAGGCCGCGACTCTGTCGGACGACGTGGACGTGAACTATTTCATGCATGTACGCAAACCGGCATGAGCGGACCCTCCGCACTGCTGTTCGATCTGGACGGCACCCTCGTCGATACGGCGCCCGATCTTGGCGGCGCCGCCAATCGCATCCGCCGGGACGAAGGGCTGGCGCCGCTGCCGCTGGACGAGTTGCGCCCCTATGCGTCCCAGGGCGCACGCGGCCTGCTGCGCAAGGCGCTGGGCCTGCAGACCGACGATGCGCGCTACGCGGAACTGCGGCAACGATTCCTGGACTACTACCGCGAGGACATCAGCCTGCAATCACAGCTGTTCGCAGGCTTCGAACCGCTGCTGTCGGCCTTCGAGGCCCAGGGCCGTTGCTGGGGCGTGGTCACCAACAAGCCGACTGACCTGGCCGAACCGCTGATGCGGGCCTTGGGTCTCGCGGACCGTGCAGCCTGCCTGGTCGGCGGAGACAGCGCCGCGAAACCCAAGCCGGCGCCGGACCCGTTGCTGATGGCTTGCCGCCAGATCGGGCGCGAGCCGGCAGATTGCCTCTATGTCGGCGACGACCGTCGCGATATCGAGGCCGCGCGATCCTGCAAAATGCCTGTCATCGCCGCTTTGTGGGGCTATTATGAGGCGGGGGAAGATCCATATAGCTGGGGAGCCGACGGAACGGCAGCGTCGCCCGCGCAATTGATGGCGTGGCTTGAGGAAAATCCTGAAACGTTTGCCGCGCCTGTCTGAAGCGTTCCAGCGGGCTGAGTGCTGATCGCCCGTCGCACCGACGGGCATCGAGGAGCATCACAATGAACAAGGCCCAGCCGCCCCTAGCGCCGAGGAATCTGGACAGCATCGCCAGACTGCTGCGCTCGCGCACCAATCGCTATGCCTGGATCGGCCTGGGCATCGCCCTGGCGGCGCTGCTGCTGGGCACGCTGTTATCCACCCTGTTTCAGTCGGGTGGGATCTCACTGGCGGCGATGAGTGAGGCACAGACCAGCAATCCCGCGCTGTGGCTGCTCGACGGCATGCCGTTCCTGTTCCTGCTGTGGGGGCAGTACGTCGGCACGCTGCTGTCGTATCAGGCTGGCGCGATGGTGCTCGACGAAACCCGCGATCTGCGTGAACGTGCCCATGCCCTGGAATTCCAGCTGACGCGTCAGCAGGTCGCCGGCCCCCAGCTCGGTCTACCGAACCGTCAGTCGCTGATCGCCGCGCTGCGCGAAGTCGGCGGCCACGACAGCAATGGCGCGCTGCTGGTCTTCGACTGCCCTCAGTACATGGACTTGCGCTATACCGGCGGCGAAGCCACCGCCGAAGAGTTGCTGCGCCACATGATCTCGCGGGTGCAGTCGGTGATGCGCGAATCCGATCTGCTCACGCAGTACGACAGCAGTGACTTTGCCGTGCTGATGCGCAAGACCGGTGACGGCGAAGACCCGATGCGCCTCGCCGGTCGCATCCAGCTGGCGCTGGACACGCCGGTGTCGCTGGCGGTCGGTGCCGTATCGATCCGCACGCATATCGGCATCGCCATCGTTTCCGAACATGGCACCGAGGCGACGGCCCTGTTGCGTCGTGCCGAAACCGCCAAATTCGCCGCCGCGACGCTCGGCCGCGACACATTGCTCTACGCCCCACGCTTCGAAGCCGAATACGCCGAACGACCGCGTCTGGCCGCGGAACTGCATGGCGCCCTCGCACACGAAGGGCTCACTGACGAATATCGCCTGCAACGCCCGCTCTCGCCCAAACTGCCGACACGCCTGCGCCTCGCGCCGGTGTGGCCGCACCCGCGTCGCCAACGGCTCGAGGAAACCGAATTCCTCGACCTGCCCGACCGTCTCAGCCTGATCTACGGGCTCACGCTCTGGCAGCTGTCGCAGGCCCTGTCGCGCAGCATCGCTTGGGCACGACCCGAAGGGCGTCCACAGGTCGCGGTACGCCTTGGCGACAACGCCCTGGCCCTGAACGATCTGGCCCCGTCGGTATTGCGTCTGCTAGCCGCGCACGACGTCGGCGCCCGGTCACTGGCGCTGGAGTTGAGCGAGGTTTCATTGATTCGCCACCACGAACACGCACACCGGCAACTGCAGGTGCTGCGAAACGAAGGCATCGAAATCTGTCTCGTCGGCTTCGGCGCTACCGGCACGTCGGCCAGCACGCCGCTGTACTACGCAATCAGTCAGGTGGCGCTGTGCCCGCGCCTGCTCCATGCGGCGGTCACGCAACCCGCCGCACGCACGGTACTGTCGGCACACGTGGAGCTGGCGCGCAAGCTCGGCCTCGCGATTGTCGCCAGCGGTCTCGAAAACGAGGCGCAGCTGGAACTGGTGCGCGAACTCGGCTGCGACTGGGCCGATGGCGACTACATCGCAGAGGCCTCGCCGGCAATCGAGGTCGCGCGCCTGCTCGCCGCCTGAGTTCACCGCCCGAGCAGGTCCGGACACTTCCTGATACCGTTGCGCCCCCGCGCTCTCGGGGCGCCCTTCATCATGTGCATGCGATGAACACAGCTTCCGCCCCCGAAGACGGCAGCGCCGTCTTCTCACAGCAGACTTTCATGGTCACCGGTGCCGGCAGCGGCCTGGGCCGTGCCCTGTCGCGTCGACTCGCCGAACTCGGCGCCAGCGTCATCCTGCTGGGGCGGCAGTCCGCCACGCTGGAGACGCTGTACGACGAAATCGTGACGGCCGGCCATGCCCAGCCCGCAATCGTTCCGCTGGACCTGGCCAAGGCCGGCGCCAAGGAATTCGATCAGCTACGCGCGCAGATCGAATCCGAATTCAACGGAAAGCTGCACGGTATCGTCCACTGTGCCGCCCACTTCAAGAACTTCCAGCTCCTGTCCGAATTGCAGCCCTTCGACTGGATCGAGCCGCTGCAGGTGAACCTGATCGCGCCCTGGGGGCTGAGCCGCGCCTGCTTCGGCCTGCTGGAAGCGACGGAAAATTCGACGGTGATGTTCGTCACCTGCGCGGCGGGGCACGAGGCCAAGGCCTTCCAGGGCACCTACGGCGTCACCAAGTCCGCGCTGGAGGGCATGGCACGCACCTGGTCGGTCGAGCAGCGCAAGGTCCGCATCGAGTTGTTCGATCCGGGTCCGATGCGCACTGCTCTGCGCCGACTCGGGTATCCCGGCGAACTGGATGCCGAAACGCCGCCGCCGGAGGAGCGGCTTGCGGCGCTGATCGCACGCTTGCGTGGCACCGCCACCGCCGATTGAGACCAGGCTTGACCTGCGGCGCTGCAGGACCGAATTGCGTTCTGGGCGCGGTCCATTTCGCCTTTCGCGGCGAGCTGCCGGCACGTCCCGGCCCTTGACCGGCGAAGCCGCGGGCTTGAGGCTCTATCCCACAAGGTATACCGTGCGCCGCTGCTTTGAGCTGCGTCGGCTCGTGGCCCAAGCCTGATGGCTTGCCGTCCACACAATATTAAAACCGGGGGAATCCGCCATGGCGGGACGTCGAAAGAACTGGCTGGAAAGCGTACTGACCGGCAAGGGCTGGCAGGAACAGGGCCCATCCGGCGGGAACTCGGCTGGAGGCCCTGATGGTGGCTCTCCATTCGAAATGATGAAGCCGGCGGTACTCGGCTTCATCCTGCTGATCATCGCCTGGGGCGGATTCAGCTCGTTCTATACCGTACAGCCCGAAGAACGCGCCGTGGTCAAGCGCTTCGGCCAGGTCATCGGCATCACCGATCCCGGTCTCAACTTCAAGATTCCATTCGGCATCGATCAGGTGCAGCGCGTGGCCACCGAGCGCGTGCTCAAGCAGGAATTCGGATTTCGCACCGATCAGCGACAGCGCGCCAGCGACGGCCGCACGCGTTACACCGGCCAGGGTCAGCCCGACGAATCACTGATGCTCACCGGCGATCTCAACGTGATCGACGTGGAGTGGGTCGTGCAGTACCGCATCGCCGATCCGATCAAGTATCTCTATGCGATGCGCGAACCGGAACGCACGCTCCACGACATTTCGGAGTCCGTGATGCGACGTGTGGTCGGCAACCGCATCGGCAGCGACGTGCTCACCGTGGGCCGCGTGGAAATCTCGGCGGCCGCGCGCGAGGAAATCCAAAGCGCGATGGTGCGCTACGACAACGGCATTCACGTGATCACCGTGGAACTTCAGGACGTGGTGCCGCCCCAGCGCGTGCAACCGGCGTTCAACGAGGTCAACGAAGCACGCCAAGAGCGCGAACGTACCATCAACGAAGCCACCAAGCGTCAGAACCAGTCAATCCCGCGCGCCGAAGGCGAAGCCCTGCGCATCGTCTCACAGGCCGAGGGCTACGCCAGTGAGCGCGTCAACCGCGCCCTGGGCGAGACCTCGCGCTTCGACGCGGTGCTCACCGAATACCGCCGCGCACCGGAAGTCACCCGCTCGCGCCTGTACCTGGAAACCCTGAAGGACGCCTTGCCGCGCGCCGGCGCGGTCTACGTCATGCGAGATGGTCAGACAGCCCCCTTGCCACTGCTCAACCTCGGAAATCAGAACGCTCAGAAAGCCGCCGACAAGAAGGAGAAAGGCCAATGAACAAGCTCCTGATTGCAGCAGTCGCACTTCTGGTGATCGTATTCGTCGGTATCAATGCCGCCACGGTCATCGATCAGTCCGAACAGGGCATCGTGGTGCAGTTCGGCGAACCGGTGGGTGAAGTGATTACCGAACCCGGCCTTCACTGGAAGACGCCGTTCATCCAGGAAGTGCGGCGCTTCGACAAGCGCCTGCTGGCCTGGGACGGCGACGTCAGTCAGATTCCCACGCTGGGTCGCGAGTTCGTGGTGGTCGACACCACCGCCCGCTGGCGCATCACCGACGCCCTGCAGTTTCTGCGTTCGGTGCGCGATGAAACCGGCGCGCGCACGCGTCTCGATGACATCATCGATTCGGTGGTGCGCGACATCGTCTCCGGAACCGATCTCGAGGAAATCGTGCGATCCGCCGACTGGCAGGTGGATATCGACGCACTGCCCGAAGAGGAAGTCTCGATCGACCAGGCCGACCTCAAGAAGCCGAAAAAGGGGCGTGCCAAGCTCGAGGCCGAAATGCTGGCCGCCGCCTCGCAGCAGATGCCCGATCTCGGCATCGAACTGGTGGACGTGCGCATCAAGCGCATCAACTACATCGACTCGGTGCGCACCCAGGTCGAGAACCGCATGATTGCGGAGCGCCAGAGCATCGCCGAACGCTTCCGCTCCGAAGGCCAGGGTCGCAGCCAGGAGATTCTGGGCGAGATGGACCGCAAGCTGCGTCGGATCCGGTCCGAAGCCGACCGCAAGGCGCAGGAAATCATCGGCAAGGCCGACGCCGAAGCCACGCGCATCTACGGCGAATCGTACGGCAAGGACCCGGAGTTCTATGCCTTCTTCGAGACACTGGCGAGCTACAAGGCGATCGACGAGAACACCACCCTGCTGCTCGACGCCGATTCGGATTTCTACCGCTACCTGCAATCCACACGCGGCCGCTGAATCGACCGGAGGCTGTTCACCCGGCGCATGGTGCCGGGTGGGCAGGCTTCAGACTTCGCCGTTGCGCAGCGTCATCACCTCGTAGCCGCTCTCGGTCACCGCGATGGTGTGCTCCCATTGCGCCGACAGCGAATGGTCCTTGGTGACCACCGTCCACTGATCCGGCAGTTCGCGCACGGCGGCGCGGCCGGCGTTGATCATCGGCTCGATCGTGAAACACATGCCCGGCACCAATTCCAGACCGGTCCCCGGCTTCCCGTAGTGCACCACCTGCGGCTCTTCATGAAACACGCGACCGATGCCGTGGCCGCAGTACTCGCGCACCACTGACAGACCCAGGCCCTCGACATAGGTCTGGATCGCCGCGCCGATGTCACCGAGCCTGGCGCCCGGCCGCACCTGCTCGATCCCCAGCACCATCGCCCGATGCGTGGCTTCGACCAGACGCTTGGCCAGCACGCTGGGCTTGCCGATCAAGAACATCCGGCTGGTGTCGCCGTGAAAGCCGTCCTTGATCACGGTGACGTCGATATTGAGGATGTCACCCGACTTGAGGCGCTTGCTACCGGGTATGCCGTGACAGACCACATGGTTCACCGACGTGCAGATCGCGCCGGGATACGGCGGCCGCGAACCGCCGGCGGTATAGCCGATGGTGGCCGATTTGCAGCCCAGCGGCCCCTGAATGTAGTCACGTGCGATCTCATCGAGTTCGCCGGTGCTGATGCCGGGACGGACGTGCTCGTCCAGCATCATCAAGACCGATGCCGCAGCCTGCCCGGCCGCTCGCATGCCGGCAATGTCCTCGGCACTCTTGATCGTGATTGCGTCTTCGGCCAGCAAGGCACTCATGGTCCATTCCGTAAGGCTGATGAGCGCCCCATGATGCTACCGCCGCATGCGAATGACCAAGCCGAGCGATACGCCGCCGACGCCGTTGCGATGGAAGCCGCTCACTTTTTGTGCCGTGGCGCCGAAACCAAAGTGGCCGTTTGAGCGAATTTGCTTTCGCTTGCGCCCGGACTTGTCGATTACCGGCCCCGCCAGACGACTATGCAGTGAATCCACAATATTGGAGGTGCTGCATGTGCCCGTTCTGTCTGAGCGCAACGGCCATCGCCAGCGGCGGCGCCAACGGCGGGCTGTCCGCCTTGGCGCTGCCCCGGGTTCGCCGCAAGCATTCGGCATCGCAGGGGGACCGGCGATGAACTATCTATGTCTGGTGTATGGCGAGGAAGCCCTGATCGCGGACGTGGACGACCGGGAATGCCAGTCCTGCAGAACCGCCTTCGAGAACAGCGGCCACCTGCGTGCCTCGGCACGACTGCAGCCGGTGCATGCCGCGACCACAGTGCGCGTCCGTGGCGACAGGATTTCCATCATGGATGGGCCTTTCGCGGAGACCAAGGAACAGCTCGCCGGCTTCTACCTGCTGGAGGCACGCGATCTCGACGAAGCCCTGGCGCTGGCCGCGCGCATTCCGCCAGCCCGCATCGGCAGTGTCGAAGTGCGGCCTGTCATGAGAACCACCTGAACATCCGAGGAGCCTCGAAATGAGCGAACCCAACACCGCCCATCCCCGGATCGCCGATCGTGAACAGTGGCTGGCCGAACGCAAGACGCTGCTGGCCGCGACGCGGCAGCTCGACACCGTGAGGGCGAAGACGTGCTCCATACCGGCTCGACCTCACCCCGTTCAGCCAACAAGAAGACTGGAAGACTCGCCCGCCGGCTGGCCGCTACGGCCGCTACGGCCGACCTACGGCTGAATCGTCGAATTTCCGGGCGACTGATCGCCCCATCAATGAACTCATCTGACCTTACTGGAGAAACACCATGCGCTTCATGATGCTGATGATCCCCAAGGGCTACGAATCCGCGCCCGCTGGCGCGGTGCCGGATGCCGCCGCCGTGGAGGCGATGATGAAGTACAACACCGAATTGCAGGACGCCGGCGTGCTGCTGGCCCTGGACGGCCTGCACCCGCCCGCCGTCGGTGCGCGCGTCAGTTTCTCGGGCGGCAAACCGGTGATCACCGATGGTCCGTTTCCCGAGCTCAAGGAAGTGCTCGGCGGCTACTGGATGATCCGCGTCAACTCGAGGGCCGAGGCCATCGAATGGGCCAGCCGCTGTCCGGCCGGCGACAATGAGATCATCGAAGTGCGCCAGGTCCAGGAAATGGAGGATTTCCCGGAGGACGTGAAGAAAGCGGCCCAAGGTTTCGACGACATGCGCACCCAAGCGTCGGCCTGAAGCCGACAGACGCTAAAGTCAGGAGAAGAGCTGATGTCCTACGTTGATGGGTTTGTGATCCCCCTGCCGGCCGACAAGATCGACGAGTATCGGCGCATTGCGACGCTCGCCGGCCGGGTCTGGCGTGATCACGGCGCGCTCGACTACGTCGAATGCGTGGCCGATGACGTGAAGCCGGGCGAGTTCACCTCATTCCCGCAGAGCGTCAAACTGGAGGCGGGCGAGATCGTGGTGTTCTCGTGGATCCGCTATGAATCGCGTGAACATCGCGATCAAGTCAACGAAGCCGTGATGAAAGACCCCCGGCTTGCCGAGATGATGAATCCCGAGGCGATGCCGTTCGATGGCAAACGCATGATCTTCGGCGGATTCAAGGTCCTCGTGCAGGGCTGAACGAAGACCGGCCGATCATGAGTCATAGCGCGGGCGGTGACGACGTGCGCCTCGCGGTGGAAACGATCTACCGCGAGGAATCGCGCCGCGTGCTGGCCACGCTGATCCGTCTGCTCGGCGATTTCGAACTGGCCGAGGAAGCCCTGCACGACGCCTTTGCCGCCGCGGTGGAGCAATGGGCGCGGGACGGGATTCCCGCCAATCCCCGCGCCTGGCTGGTCTCTGCCGGACGTTTCAAGGCCATCGATCACATCCGCCGACGCGCCCGCTTCGATGCCTCGCAGGCCTTGATCGCCGACCAGCTGATGCCGGACGAGGCTGAAGATCTCGACAATGAAACTCTGGAGGACGACCGTCTGCGCCTGATCTTCACCTGCTGCCACCCGGCCCTGCCCGCCGAGGCACAGATCGCCCTGACGCTACGCGAAGTCTGCGGACTCACCACGGAGGAAATCGCCCGCGCCTTCCTCACCGCGCCTGCGACGCTGGCGCAGCGCATCGTCCGCGCCAAGTCCAAGATTCGCGATGCCCGCATTCCCTACGTCGTGCCCGAACGCAGTCAGCTGGGCGAACGTATCGAAGCCGTACTGCGCGTGATCTATCTGGTGTTCAACGAAGGCTATTCGGCCTCGGCCGGCGACAGCCTCACGCGTACCGACCTGTCCGGCGAGGCGATCCGCCTGGGACGCCTGCTGCTGGAACTCCTTCCGGACGCTGAAGTCTTCGGCCTGCTGGCGCTGATGCTGTTGCAGGAATCCCGGCGCACCGCTCGCAGTACCATCGAAGGCGACGTGATCCTGCTCCAGGATCAGGATCGCAGCCTGTGGAACCGCGAGCAGATCGCCGAAGGCATCAGCTTGGTCGAACGGGCCCTGGGCACGCGCCGCTTCGGCCCATATTCCTTGCAGGCCGCGATTGCCGCGATCCACGCCGAGGCGCCCGATCCCTCGCAAACCGACTGGCCGCAAATCGTGGGACTCTACGACGTACTGCTGCGCATCGAACCCTCGCCCGTGATCGCGCTCAATCGCGCCGTCGCCGTGGCGATGCGCGATGGCCCGGCCGCCGGCCTGCGTCAGATCGACCTCATTCTCGGGCGAGGCGATCTCGCCGACTATCACCTGGCGCACGCCGCGCGCGCGGAACTGTGCCAACGCCTCGGTCACACGGACGAAGCGCGGTCAGCGCTGCGGCGCGCGCTGGAACTGGTGAGACAGGCACCGGAGCGGCGGCTGCTGGAAGCCAAGCTCGCGTCGCTGGACAATTGACGTCTGCTTTGATCAACCGAGCCTGATACATTCCCGGCCTTCATCTACGGTGCTTCGATCCCCTCGAACGGACCGAACCGACAAGACCCGACCGTGCCAACCGACGCCGCCATCGAAACGCAGGGCCTGCTCAAGCATTTCGGGTCCACGCGTGCCGTGGACGGCATCGACCTGCTAGTGCAGCGCGGCAGCATCTACGGCGTACTCGGCCCCAACGGCGCCGGCAAGACCACCGCCGTGCGCATGCTGGCGACGCTGTTGCCAGCGGACGGCGGCGAAGCCCGGGTGCTGGGACACGATCTCGCACGCGAACCCCGGCGCATTCGCGAACTGATCAGCCTCACCGGCCAGTTCGCCTCGGTCGACGAGGACCTCAGCGCTTCCGAAAACCTGGTCCTGCTGGCGCGCCTGCTCGGCTATTCGCGCGCAGCGGCACGCACCCGCAGCGAATCGCTGCTCGGCGCCTTCGGGCTCGCCGAGGCCGCAAACCGGCAGGCGAAGCAGTTTTCGGGTGGCATGCGCCGGCGGCTGGACATCGCCGCCAGCCTGGTGTGCCGGCCGCAACTGCTGTTTCTGGACGAGCCGACCACCGGCCTCGATCCGCGCAGCCGCAATCAGGTCTGGGACATCGTGCGCACCCTGGCCGCGGCCGGCACCACGGTGCTGCTGACCACGCAGTATCTGGAAGAAGCCGATCAGCTCGCCGACCGCATCGCAGTGATCGACCATGGGCGCGTCATCGCCGAGGGCACCAGCGAACAGCTCAAGTCCCGCGTCGGTTCCAGCGTGCTGAAACTGCGCTTCCGCACCGTCGCGGACCGCCAACGCGCAGCAGCGCTGCTGGACCTGGAGCCTGAAAGCAGCGCGCAGGCCGACCCGGACCCTCGCATGCTGGTCGTGCAATTGCCCGCTTCGTCGCAGGCGACGCCATTGCTGACCCGTCTCGCGGCGGCCAATATCGAAGCCTCCGAATTCTCGCTTGGGCAACCGAGCCTGGATGAGGTGTTCTTCGCGCTGACCGGCCAGCCGGCGACCGCCGAAGACAACGACGTGGGCGAGGCGGCATGAGCGCCGACGGCCACCGAATCGATTCCGCCGAAGACGACGCACTGCGCGCCGTGCTCGATACACCGGACCACGTCCGAACCCGCGGTGCGCTGGCCAACACCCTGAGTTTCGCCTGGCGCGCGCTGCTCAAGATCAAGCACACGCCGGAACAGCTGTTCGACATTCTGGTGACGCCGATCATGTTCACGGTGATCTTCACCTACCTGTTCGGCGGTGCCCTGGCCGGCTCGACCGGCGACTATCTCCAGTTTCTGCTGCCCGGCATGCTGGCGCAGACCGTGGTATTCACCACGATCTACACCGGTTTCACCCTCAACGGCGACATCGGCAAGGGGGTCTACGACCGCTTCCGCTCGATGCCGATCTGGCCGCCGGCGCCGATCGTGGGCGCCATGGTCGGCGATCTGATGCGCTATACGATCTCCTCGCTGATCGTGATCATCGTGGGCTTGCTCATGGGCTACCGACCGCCGGCCGGAATACCCGGCGTCATCGGTGCCGTGTTGCTGCTCAATGTGTTCGCGCTCGGCATCGGCTGGATCTTCACCACGATCGGCCTGCTGGTGCGCTCGGCCTCCACGGTGATGACCCTGAGCTGGCTGGCGCTGATGCCGCTGACCTTCGCCTCGAACATCTACGTCGATCCCGCGACAATGCCGGCGTGGCTGCAGGCCTTCGTCAGGATCAATCCGGTGGCGCTGCTGGTCACGGCCATTCGCGGGCTGATGAACGGCAACGTGACGCTCGCCCAACTCGGCTGGGCGGTGTTCGCTCCGGCCGTGATCGCCACGGTCTGTGCACCGCTGACGATGTGGCTGTACCGACGCAAGCGATAGGCCCGCCCATGGACAAATCACAAACGTCAGCCGATGGACCTGCGCCGCGCTGGCGCCTCATCGGCCCAGGCCTGGTCGCGGCGGCCACCGGCGTCGGGGCCGGCGATCTCGTCGCCGCACTGGTGGCCGGCTCGCGCTTCGGCTATGCACTGCTATGGGCGGCGGTGGTCGGCTGCCTGCTCAAGATCATTCTGGTGGAAGGTACCGGGCGCTGGACGCTGGCGACCGGTCAGACCCTGTTCCAGGGCTGGCACGGCCTCGGGCGCTGGACCAGCGCTTATTTCGCGCCGTACATCCTGATCTGGGGCTTCGTCTACGGCGCGGCCGCGATGACGTCGTCCGGATTGCCGCTGGCCGCGCTGTTCCCGGCCATCGGCCTCAAGACCTGGGCGATCGGCAACGGCCTGCTCGGTGGCCTGCTGGTGTGGTTCGGGCGCTATGCCTTCTTCGAGAAAGTGGTGGCGGTGCTGGTCGGCGTGATGTTCATCACCGTCATCGGTGCCGCCGCCGTAACGCTGCCCAATCTCGGACAGATCGCCGCCGGGCTGGTGCCGTCGGTACCGCGGGAGGGCGGCCTGTTCTACGCCCTCGGCTTGGCCGGCGGCGTCGGCGGCACCATCACCCTCGCCGCCTACGGCTACTGGATTCGCGAGAAACACTGGCAAGGTCCGGCCTGGATTCGCGTGATGCGCCTCGACAATACCGTGGCCTATCTGATGACGGGCCTGTTCGTCGCCGCGATGCTGGTGGTCGGAGCCGAACTGCTGTATTCGGCGAACATCGCCCTCGCCGGTGGTGCGCGCGGTCTGGTCGATCTTGCCGATGTGCTCGGACAGCGCTACGGGCGTCTCATGGCCGTGGTTTTCCTGCTCGGTTTCTGGGCTTCCTCGTTTTCGTCGCTGATCGGCGTATGGAACGGGGTTTCGCTGATGTTCGCCGACTTCGCCGGCCGGCTCAGACGCCTGCCGGACAATCATCCGGATACGCGTGCCGGCGGCCGCTACTATCGCGGCTACATTCTGTGGCTGAGCTTTCCGCCGATGAGCCTGCTGTTTCTGGACCGGCCCTTCGCGCTGATCATCGGCTACGGTGTGCTCGGCGCGCTGTTCATGCCGTTTCTGGCGATCACCCTGTTGTGGCTGCTCAACAGCAAACGCATCGCAGCGCCCTGGCGAAATGGGCTCAAGGGCAACCTCGGAATGGGCGTCTGCGCCCTGATCTTCGTGGTGCTGTGCCTGGATCAGGTCTGGAAGCTTCTGAGCGCTTGACGCCGGCGCCTCGGCAGCGCGCAGCCTCATTGTTCGGTCCGGTTGTCGACAGTTCACACTTTGATGGGTGAAAATGCCGCCATGCAAGAAGGAACCTTCAGAACCGCAGTCGACCAGATCGGACAACGGCGATCCAGCAGCCTGACGTCGATCGTTCGGGACGCCATCGAAGACATGATCATCTCCGGCGAACTGGCGGCTGGCGACCGAATCAACGAAAGCGTACTTGCGGCACGGTTCAACGTCAGCCGCGGTCCGATCCGGGAAGCCTGCCGCGGACTCGAACGCGCCGGACTAATCCACAACGTGGTCAATCAGGGCGCGTACGTGCGGCGCATGAGCCTGGACGAGGCACGCGCGCTGTATGAAGTTCGGGGCGCGCTGGCAGCGCTCACCGGCGAATTGCTGGTGGAACACGCAAGCGACGCCTGTATTGCGGATTTGCACACGCTCGTCGCCCGCATGCAGCAAATGGCGGCCAAGCACGATGTCGACAACTACTACGCACTCAATCTTCGTTTTCATCACATGCTGGTCCATCAGACCGGTAATCCGGCACTCGAAACGACCTATCAGGACATCGTGAAACAGCTGCACCTGTTTCGGCGTCGCGGTCTTGTTCAGTCCGGCAACCTGGATGTTTCGCATGCCGAGCACGTGCAGATCATTGAAGCCTTGCAGAAGCGCGACAGCGCAGCCGCGGCTCGCGCCATGCGTGAGCACGTCAGGAGCGGCTGGCTGAGAATGAGCGCGTCGCTATGAAGGCGCCGTGCCGCTGGCGATGAGTACGGCTCGATCTCGCAGATTGAAAACTGTTGACAGTTTACAGATTGAGTCCTTAAGCTACAGACAGCTGGCCATAGAGCCACACCCGATCAGAACCGAGGAGAACCCGATGCGTGGATTCAAGAGCCGCCTTTTCACCACCGTGGCAGCGCTGAGCCTGATGCATTCAGCCGCTGCGCTGGCCGAAGATTTCCCGTCGCACCCGATCGAAGTTGTAACGCACACCTCCCCCGGTGGCGGCACCGACACCACTGCGCGCCTCACGGCGCTGGTCATGCAGAAGGAACTGGGCACCAATGTCGTGGTGCTCAACAAGAAAGGCGGCGCCGGCTCGGTCGAGATGAGCTACGCGAAGAACAAGCCGGCCGACGGTTACACCGTGATGGCCGTGACGCCCACACACCTGTTCACGATGATGCGTGGCAAGTCACCCATCGGCATCGATGACATCAAGGGCGTGGCGCGCGCTACCGATGATCCGATCATCATCATGGTCCGCAGCGACAGCCCCTACAAAACCTTGCAGGACCTGGTCGACGCCGGCCAGTCCGGTATCGTCAAATGGGGCGGTACGGCGATCGGCGGAGTGGATCACATTTCCGCGATGAGCTTCGCCGATGCGGCAAACATGAAAGTCTCCTATGTCCCCTTCGACAGCGGCGCCGAGTTCGCCGCCGCTCTCGGACGCGGCGACATCGACGCAGCCGGCCTCAACATCTCCGAGACCCAGGATCAACTCGAGTCCGGAGAATTTCGCCCACTGGCGGTGATGGCCGAAACGCGCATGAAATCCCTGCCCGATGTGCCGACGCTCCCCGAGAAGGGCCTGGATGTGACGTTTTCCACCGTACGCGGCTATATCGTACTGGCGGATACGCCCAAGGATCATCTCGACATCCTCGAGAAGGCAATGGTGGATGGCATGCAGAGCGAACGCTTCCAGAACTACCTGACGGGCATCGGTCTGGACGACAGCAGCACCGCCAATGCCGAAATCTGGGATCGCCAGCTTCGCACCATGTACACCGCCGGTGAAAAAACCATGCGTAAGCTCGGATTGATTCAGTGACGGGTGCGGCCCCAGGGCCGCGGCCGATCAAGACCTTCGCATTCTGATCGGGCGCCCGTCGCCCGGCCTCTTCCCAATCCGGAGACTGCAACATGCTCAGCCGCTGGAGAGACCTCCTACCCGGCCTGATCCTGATCGCGGGCGTCGTCGCATTGTTCGCGGTGACGACCACGTTTCCAACGGTGCCCCCGGCCTTTGCCCAAGGGATGCAGGCAACGGCAATGCCCCGTCTGATCCTCGGTGTCATTGCGCTGCTGGCAGTGATCCTGATCGCACAGGGGTATGGCAAGAGCGAAAGCGCCAAACCGGCCATTTCCATCCGGGTCTGGGCCACGGCGGCGCTGCTGGTGGCAGGTACCTTGGCCTTCGAATGGCTCGGGCTGACGCTGACCACCGCATTGACCTGCTTCGCCATGCCCCTGCTCTGGGGCGAACGCAGGATCGTCCGGGTCGGGGTCTTCGCGGTGCTCACCCCACTGCTGATCTACCTGCTGTTCACCCATGTGCTGCAGCTGAGACTTCCGCAAGGAATTCTCACGTCCCTGCTGAATTGAACTGATACCCATCATGGAACATGTCATCGCCGGATTCGGCGTACTGCTCGACCCGGTTTCACTGAGCGTCATCGTCCTGGGCACCATCGTCGGCGTGCTGGTGGGCGCCCTGCCCGGCCTCAGCTCGTCCATGGCGGTGGCACTGCTGCTTCCGTTTACGATCTATCTGGAACCGGTGCCGGCGATCGCGATGCTCGCGGCCCTTTACTGCGCAGGCACGTTCGGCGGCTCCATCACGGCGATTCTCATCAATGCGCCCGGGGCCCCGCCAGCGGCGGCCACCGCCTTCGACGGCTATCCGATGGCGCAACGCGGCGAAGCCGGGCGTGCGCTCGGAATGGCGGCCGTCTCCAGCGTCATCGGCGGAATCCTGTCGCTGGTGGTGATGGTGATCGCGGCGCCAGCGCTGGCACAGATCGCCAACACCTTCGGACCGCCGGAATACTTCGCGCTGGCGGTATTCGGACTGTCCATGCTGGCTTCGATCAGCAGCGACTCGCCGGTGAAGAACCTGATCGGCGGCGCGCTCGGACTGCTGATCGCCACCGTCGGCGTCGACCTCACCACCGGCGTGGAACGCTTCACCTTCGGCGTACCGGAGCTTTATGAAGGTATCAGCTTCATCCCGGTGTTGATCGGCCTGTTTGCCGTCGCCGAATTGCTGACCCAGGCCAATGCCAAGGACAAACCGCTGGAACGCGTCTCCTTGACCGCGGTCAAGCTGCCGAGTCTCGCGGACTTCAAGGCGGTGTGGAAGACGATTTTGCGTTCGTCCGGCATCGGCACCTTCATCGGCATCCTGCCGGCCGAAGGCAGCACCGTGGCGGCGATGATCGGATACAACGAGGCACGCCGCTGGTCCAAGCACCCGGAACGCTTCGGTACCGGCGAAATCGAAGGAATCGCCGGCCCCGAGGCGGCCAACAACGCGGCGACCGGCGGCTCCATGGTGCCGACCCTGGCCCTGGGCATTCCGGGATCCGCCACCGCCGCCGTGATCCTGGGCGGCCTGCAGATTCACGGCTTGCGCCCGGGCGCCTATCTGTTCAAGAACCAGCCGGATCTGCTCTATTCGATCTTCGCCGCCATGCTGTTCGCGAACATCGTGTTCCTCGGTTTCGGGCTGCTCGGAGCGCGCCTGTTCTCGCGCATCTCCCTGGTGCCGCGCACCTTCCTGTGGCCGACCGTGTTCGCCCTCTGCGTGGTCGGCGCCTACGGCGTCAATCAAAGCCTGATCGACGTGAGCATCATGATGCTGGCCGGCTTCATCGGCTTCTGGCTCAAGCGTTTCGGCTTCGGTGCTGCCCCGATCATCATGGGCGTGGTGCTCGGCTCGCTGGTCGAGAACTCGCTGGCGCAGTCGATGATCATCTTCGACCACCACGCCTTGCGCTTCGTCGAACGACCGATCGCCCTCGCATTTTTCGCGCTCGCGGCGATCAGCATTTTCTACAAGCCACTCTCGGATGCGATCCGGCAACGACGGACTGCGCGCACAAGCTTGAGCGGAGAAACCCGATGAGCGCACCGGCACCAAGCGGCAAGGTGGCCCTGGTCACCGGCGGCAGCCGCAACATCGGACGGGCCGTGGCCATCGCATTGGCGCAGGCGGGCGCCGACGTGGCCATCGTCGCCCGCCATGACGACGCTGACATGAGCGACACCGTTCGGGCGATTGAGGCCGAAGGTCGGCGTGGCCTGGGTGTCACCGCGGATGTGTCCGACCCCGAATCGATCAGCCGTGCGGTCACGGCCGTCGCTGCGGCCTTTGGCCGGATCAACCAGTTGGTCTGCTGCGCAGCGATCCGTCCGCACAAGCCGCTGGATCAGGTCACGCCGCAGGAATGGCGCCAGGTGATCGGGGTCAACCTCGATGGCACGTTCTACACGGTGCACGCGGCGCTGCCGTTGCTCAAGGCTTCCGGTGCTGCCGCGATCATCACGTTCGGCGGATTGAGCGCCCATACCGGGGCCAGTGAACGGCCCGCCGTGATCGCATCGAAGATGGGCGTTATCGGCCTGACCCGCGCGCTCGCGGTCGAACTGGCCGCCGACGGCGTGACCGCCAACTGCGTGGTGCCGGGACAGATCGATACGACGCGCAAGGCCGGCGCCAAGCCGCCGCAACTGCGGCCCGGAATCGAATCGCTGTCGAAGCGCATGGGTTCCGCGCAGGAAGTTGCGGCAGCCGTACGCTTCCTGGCCGGGCCGGATGCACGCTACATCACCGGCCAGACCGTTCACGTCAACGGCGGCTTGTATTTCGGATGAATGCGAGCCCGCCACCGCCCGAGCCGCCAGCGGGAGCCGAACACGGCACCGCCGTCGCGGGCTGGGCGCGGGCATTTCTGCTGCCGTGGGGCCTGGCCACAATCGGCGGCGGGCTATGGGCCGCGCTGGGGCTTCCGCTCGGCTGGCTGCTCGGCGCAGCGATCGTGGCTGGCGGCTTCGCGATCACCGGTCAACCCACCCGCGTGCCGGCACTGTTGCATCGGGCAGGGCTGATCATCGTCGGCGTCAGCGTGGGACTCTGGATCACACCGAAAGTCGCCGGCGAGCTGCTCGGCTGGTTGCCGGCGATGATCGGATCGGCCTGCCTCGGCGTGAGCCTGGCGGCATTGATGACACCGCTGTTCGCGCGCAGCGGTCGACTCGACAAGGCGACGGCCTACTTCTCCCTGCTGCCCGGCGGCGTCATCGAGATGGCCAACATCGGCGACCGGTATCACGCCAATCGCGCAGCCATCGCGGCCTTGCATGCGATTCGCGTCGGGCTGATCGTCACCCTGCTTCCGGCGGCGCTGTTGCTGCTCTATCCCCCCAGCGGCAGCACTGCGGTACCGGTCACACCCGTCGCCGCACAGGTGCTGCTGTGGCTGGTGCCGATATGCGGGCTGGCCGGATGGGGCGCAGCACGGTTGCGCATGCCCACCGCCTGGTTTCTGGCGCCCATGATCGCCGCCGGCGTGATCTCCGGCAGTGGGCTGATTGCGAGCGGCCACATGCCGGCGACACTGCTGCTGGTCGCCAAGCTGGTGGTCGGTTTCAGCCTCGGCGCCAAATTCAAGCGTGAGGCGATGCGCTCCCTGCCGCGTGCTATCGCCATCGGCATTCCGCTCCTGATCCTGATCGGCGGCCTGTGTGCCGGCGCCGCCATCGCCGTCGATCTGCTGATCGGCTCATCCGAACCGGTGCCGACGCTGATTCTCGGCTTTTCGATCGGCGGCATGGCCGAGATGGTGCTCACCGCCAAGGCATTGAGTCAGAACGCGGCGCTGGTCGCGGCATTCCATGCCGTGCGGGCCGTGTCCGTGAACCTGCTCGCGGGCCCGCTGTGGGCGCGGATCTCGCGGTACCCCCTTTTCAAAGATTGAAGGAGAAACAAGGTGTCCGTTGCAAACAACGCTTTCGCGAACATGCCTGAAGATACCCGCATCACGGCCGCGGCGGCCGAATTCGTCGAGGGCGTGAAATTCGATCAAATTCCCGCAGAAGCCATCCGGATCGGCACACGCTGCGTCGTCGACGGACTCGGGCTGTTCGCGGCGGGCGCGCAGGAACATTCGGTCAGCATGCTCGCCGAACTCGCGGCGCAGACCGGCGGCCGCGCCGATGCCTATCTGCTGGGACGCGGCGATCTCAAGGTACCGGCCGCGCTCGCCGGACGCGTGCTCGGCACCGCCGGCCATGCCCATGACTGGGACGACAGCCAGGTCAGCCACGATCCTGCGCACATCTACGGTCTGCTGACCCACCCGACGATCCCGCCTCTGAGCGCCGCATTGATCATGGCGCAGACCCTCGGCGGCATCGACGGTCGCCGCTTCATGGAGGCCTTCCTCACTGGCTTCGAAGTCGAATGCAAGATTTCGGAGTGGACGCTGCCGCAACACTACATGCGTGGCATGCATTCCAGCGGCACGGTCGGCACCTTCGGTGCCTTCGCCACGGCGGCCAAGCTGATGGGGCTGCGCGGCGATGCCTTGCGCCACGGTTTCGGCATTGCGGCAAGCCTGCTGGCCGGAATCCGCTGCAATTTCGGCACGATGACGAAGCCTCTGCACGTGGGCCGCGCGGTCGAGAACGGAATCACCGCGGCGCTGATGGCCGAAGCCGGTTTCACGGCCGATCCCGACGCGCTCGACGGGCCCTGGGGCTTCTGCGCGGTGCAGGGTGGCGGCGTGTCACCGGACAAGCTCGAACAGGGCTTCGGCAAGACCTGGTCGATCGTCAGTCCCGGCGTATCGATCAAGCCCTACCCCTGCGGAGTTCTGACCCATCCGACGATTGATCTGATGCTGCGCCTGGTCGGCGAAGCTGATCTGCGTCCCGAAGACATCGAACTCGTGACCGTTCATGCCGGGACCAATATCCTCAAGCCGATTCGCTACCCGATCGCGGCAAACCACCTGCAGGCGAAATTCTCGCTGCCGGCGGCCCTGGCGATGATCGCGCTGGAACGTCGCGCCGGAAAACGGGAATTCTCCGACGAATTTGTCGCCGGCGAACCCATGCAGGCGATGCAGCGTCGGATTCGCACGGAGTTCGACGCCGAGATCGAGGCGATGGGCTTCGACAAGATGCGATCGCGAATCACCATCCGCGTTCGTGACGGCCGCGAGATCAGCGGCTGGGCGGACGAACGTTATCGCGGTGGTCCGGAGAATCCGCTGACGGATGAGGCCCTCGAAGACAAGCTTCGCTCCTGCTGTGACGGCGTCCTGTCGAACGATCGCCAGGACGCACTGATCGGGGCCGCATGGTCCGTCTGCACCCTGGAGGACGCCGCGTTGATCGCCGAACTGTTGCGCATCTGAAACCAAGGGTCCGCGACGCCCTGCATGGGCCCGCCAAACCGGCAGGCCTTCCGCGACTCGATTACCCACCCATTCGATTCGACGGCGCCAGGCCATTCCCGGCGCCAGCAGCATTGCTTTGCCGACAACTGCATCTGCACCCAAACCGAGGAGGAGAAACAAATGAAAATGATCAAGCAAACTGTCCCCGCATTGCTGATGAGTTCCGGGGCGGTCCTGGTGACGCTGAGCCCTTGGTCAGCGGCAGCGGCCGCCGACTCGATCTGGCCGGCGAGCGGGATCGAGGCACCGGAACTCGGCGGCCGGCTTCAGTATGATCTGAGCCTGTTCGACAATGATGATCGCGGCGACCGCAACACCAGCGGCACCGAAGTCCGCCGGGTGTGGGTGGACCTTTCCGGCACGCTCTACGACTTCGACTACAAGGTCGAATTCGACTTCGCCAACAACGAGCTGACGTCCAAGTCGCTGTTTCTCGCGCACAAGCTCGGGCCGGGCACGCTGACCATCGGTCAGTTCAAGCAGTACTTTTCGCTGAACGACCGGACCAGCTCCAAATACACGACCTTCATGGAACGCAGCTATCTGGCGCAGACACTGGCCCCCTCCTACCAGACCGGCATCGGCTATCTCGGCGCGATCGGCCACAGCAGCTTCTCGGGCACGGTCTACAACCTCGACAACAACGATCCCGACGCCGCCGACGGCATGGGGGGTTCGATCCGCCTCACCACCGCCCCCGTCCTCAGCGACAGCCGCGTGGTTCATCTTGGCGGCTCGTTCGCCTATGAGGCCTACGGCGAAAACAATGACGGCTCGCAACCGGTCCTGTTCCGGGTCCGTCCGGCCGGGCATATGTCCGATGCGTCGCGCACCACCCTGCTCGCGTTCGACGACGGCAGCGACGTCGACGGCTACAAATATTCGATCGAGTTTGCCGCGGTGATGGGGCCGCTCTCGTTCCAGTCCGAATACGGCGGCGCCGACTACGAAAGCGACTCGGTTGACGGAAAGATCCAGACCTATTACGGCTATGTCAGCTATTTCCTGACCGGCGAGCATCGCGCCTACAGCGCCAAGTCCGGCGCCTTCTCCCGGGTCAGCCCCGGCGCCGCAAGCGGGGCCTGGGAGCTTGCCGCGCGTTACGACCTCATCAACGGCAAGCAGCATGGCGCGGCAGCCGGCGAGATCGAAGTCGAGGGCCTGACGCTGGGTGTGAACTGGTACATGAACCCCTATGTACGCGTCATGTTCGACTACACCGACAGCCATATCGAGGATCGCGATTCCGGTTCGACGCTCGACGACACGCAGGCGCTGACCGCAAGGCTGGCGCTGGAGTTCTAACGGCCATGCCGCGAGTGACGCCCCTGCAGAATGAATCGCTTGTGGCATGGCCGTCAGCGTGAATCTAGCGCAGCGAGTCCACTGCCCCCTCGCCTACGAAGTGGGAGCCTATTGGACAAATGAGCGTCGCGAGCGCTGCCGAAACGCGGGACGTCGAGCGCAGTTGCTCGTGCAGAGACTCCCTGGGGCGCCGCGCGCCTGCCCTTGGCCGGCGCCCGTGCAAGGTGCAGCAAATCACAGCTGCGACGTCTGTCGACCGCGGCGTGACGACGCTGTATAGTCCCGGCTGCTTCGTCTCAGGCGCAGCGGGCGTTCAGGCCTGCGGCACAACCCAGGGGAGACCGACCCAGCGCCTTGTGTCGTCACCCTGCGACGAGACAAAGTCGATATCGCTGTGGAGGCTCATGTCTTTGATCCTGGATTCTGATGGGGCGGCTCGCCGCCCGATTGACGCCGCGAACCGATGCGGCCGTGTCCTCTCGGCACCGTATCCCTCCGCGCCCCGCCTACCGATCCCGCAGGGCGCGTCGAATGTCGCCAGACGCTGGCAGGCGGTTTGACTATGGTCGGTTTTCGCACCCAGGCACCCAGCAATCGAATCATCGGCAAGCGCGAGCAGAACAAGGCCGCCAATCGCTCGATCATCCTCGACGCCGCACGCGGTTGTTTCTTCAAGTTCGGTTTCGACGCCATCACGATTCGCGATGTGATCCGTCGCACCGGACTCGCGGCCGGCACGTTCTACAACTACTTTCCAGACAAGGAATCGCTGTTTCGTGCGCTCGTCGACGAGCGCGTGCTGACGCTGTCCGAGGAAATCAAGCGCGTGCGGCGCGAAGCCCGCACCCTGGAAGAGTTCATCCACGGATGCTTCCTGGTGTCGTTCGAAGCAGCCGTCGCCGATTCCCAACTGCATCTGATCATCCTGCGCAACCGTCACAACATGCAGACGCTGTACGACGAGAGCGTGATGGGGCTTTCGTTCGAGACCTTCAAGGGTGATTTGCGCGATGGCGTGAACCGCGGCCTGTTCCCGCCGCTCGACATCGAACTGGTGGCCGCCGGCTTCTTCGGCTCCGCGTTCGAGATGAGCCGCCTCATCGCCGAACGGCGCCAGCACAGCCCACGCGCCGCGGCCCAGTTCGCCACGCGGCTGTTGCTCGGGGGCGTCAACGCCTTCGGCATGCAGGTTCCCAAGCTCAAGCCCCGGGTGCGCGCCATGCCCTGCCGGGAAGAAGACGCCAAGTCCTGATTCGGGCGATTTTCCGACGATCGGATACGAAAAAGGCCGGCGAATTGCCGGCCTTTTCTATCGAAGCGCGATCAGTGCACGCGTTCGAGCACAGTCGCCACACCCTGGCCCATGCCAATGCACATGGTTGCCAGACCGAACTGCGCATCCTTCTGATTCAGCACGTGGGCCAGCGCACCCGTGATACGCGAACCCGAGCATCCCAGTGGATGGCCCAGCGCGATCGCGCCACCGTGGATGTTGATGTGGTCCAGGCGGTCGAGCAGCTTGAGATCCTTGAGCACCGCAATCGACTGCGCGGCAAACGCCTCATTGAGCTCGAAATACTCGATGTCCGACACCGACAGACCGGCACGCTTGAGCGCCTTCTGCGAAGCCGGCACCGGGCCGATGCCCATGATCGCCGGATTGCAGCCGGCCGCCGCCACCGAGCGGATCTTCGCCATCGGCTTGAGCCCCAGCGATTTGGCCTTGTCGGCCGACATCACCAGCACGCAGGAGGCGCCGTCGGACAGCGCGGAGCTGTTGCCGGCCGTGACCGAACCCTTGGGGTTGAAGGCCGGTCGCAGCTTGGCGAGGTCCTCGATCTTCGCCTCGGCCCGCACCACCTCGTCGAAATCGACCAGGATCGGCGCACCGTCGGCATCGTGCCCGAAGATCGGCACCAATTCATTCTTGAACGCACCGCTGAGGCGGGCCTCGTGCGCCAGTTTGTGTGAACGCAGCGCGAACTCGTCCTGCTGCTCGCGGCTCACCTGATGGGTCTGCGACAGCATTTCGGCGGTCAGCCCCATCATCGCCGAAGCGCGTGCGACGGTCAGCGACAGTTCCGGATCGCCGTCGAAACCATGCGTCATCGGCACGTGACCCATGTGCTCGACACCACCGCAGACATAGACATCGCCCACGCCGGCGCTGATCGAGGCATAGGCAATATGAATCGCGCTCATGGACGAACCGCACAGGCGGTTCACGGTCTGCCCCGGCACCGTCAGCGGCAGGCCGGCCTTGAGCGCCAGGTTGCGGGCGATGTTCATGCCCTGCTCCAGTGTCTGGTTGACGCAGCCCCAGATCACGTCTTCGATTTCGTCCGGCTTGAGCGCTTCGTTGCGCGCCAGAATCGCCTTGACCAGCTCGGCGGACAGGGTTTCGGCGCGAACGTTACGAAACACCCCGGCCTTGGAACGGCCCATGGGTGAGCGCAGTGCGTCGACAATTACGACTTCAGTCATTTCAAAATCTCCAGTAAGTCCCGGTTTCGGTTCAATTCAATGAAGTACGCGGGGAAGTGCGCGGGCACTTACTTTCCGTAATAGGTTTTGCCTTCGGCGGCCATGCGCTTCATGGATTCGGTGGGCTCGTAGAGCTTGCCGAGATCCGAATACTTGGCGCACTTGTCGACGACCGTCTGCAGACCGAGCTGGTCGGCATACTTGAGCGCACCGCCCAGGTGCGGCGGGAAGCCCACGCCGAGGATCAAGCCCATGTCCGCCTCGTTGGGCGTGCCGACGATGCCGTCTTCGAGACAGCGTGCCGTCTCGATGATCATCGGCAGCATCATGCGGTCGACGATGTCCTCGTCGGACAGGTCCTTCTGGCCGTCCGGCTGGACCTCGGCGATGAGCTTGTAGCTTTCCTCATCTGCGGTCTTCTTGGGCTTGCCCTTGGGGTCCTTCTCGTAGCGATAGAAGCCGATTCCGTTCTTCTGCCCGAGGCGCTCGTTCTCGTACATCATGTCGAGCGCGCTCTTGTCGGAATTGGCCATGCGGTCCGGGTAGCCTTCCGCCAGCACCTCACCGACATGGTGAGACGTGTCCATGCCGACCACGTCCTGCAGATAGGCCGGGCCCATCGGCCAGCCGAAGCCTTCCATCACCCTGTCGATCTTGGCGAAGTCGCCGCCGGCGCGAATCGCGCCGAAGAATCCGAAGAAGTACGGAAACAGGATGCGGTTGACCAGAAAGCCCGGACAGTTCTTGACGGTGATCGGGGTCTTGCCCATCGCCGCGGCATAGGCGGTCACCGTGGCAATCGCTTCCTTGCTGGTCTTCTCGCCGTAGATGACCTCGACCAGCGGCATGCGGTGCACGGGATTGAAGAAGTGCATGCCAAGGAAGTTCTCGGGGCGCTTCATCGCCGTGGCCAGCTCGTCGATCGAGATCGACGAGGTATTCGAGGCGATGATCGTGTCCGGCTCGACAATGCCCTCGACCTCGGCCAGCACGCTCTTCTTGACCTTGGGGTTCTCGACCACGGCCTCGACCACGATGTCGACGTGCTTGATCTCATCGTAGGACAGCGTCGCGCGAATCGAGGACAGGATCGCACCGGCCTTGGCCGGCTTGAGCTTGCCGCGCTCGACCTGCTTGGACAGTAGCTTGTTGGCCTCGTCCATGCCCAGATCCAGCGATTTCTCGGCGATGTCCTTCATCACCACCGGCGTGCCCTTGGAGGCGCTCTGGTAGGCGATGCCACCGCCCATGATGCCGGCACCCAGCACCGCCGCATGTTCGACCTTGTGCGCGATCTTGCCTGCGCTCTTGGCCTTTTTCTTGAGGAGCTGATCGTTGAGGAACAGGCTGATCAGCGAATCGGCCACCGAGGTCCGGGCCAGCTTGGCGAAGGCCTTGGCTTCGATCGCCAGCGCTTCGTCGCGTCCCTTGGACGCCGCCTTCTGAATCGCGTTGACCGCCGCCATCGGCGCCGGATAGTGCTTGCCGGCCTTGGGCGCGACCACGCCCTTGGACGATTCGAACACCATCATCGCCTCGATCGGGTTGAGCTGCAGCGGGCCTTTCTTGCGCGCTCGGCGCGCTTTCCAATCGGCCTTGCCGTCGATTGCCAGCTTGAGCATCTGCAACGCGGCATCCTTGAGCTTGTCGGGTGCCACCACGGCATCCACCGCATGCACCTTGAGCGCCGCAGCCGCCTTGTTCTGTGCCGAGCCAGCAATCCACTCGATGGCATTGTCGGCACCGATCAGGCGCGGCAGTCGGACGGTACCGCCGAATCCCGGAATGATCCCCAGCTTGACTTCCGGCAGACCGATCTGCGCCTCGGTCGCCATAACGCGGTAATCGGCAGCCAGCGCCATTTCCAGTCCGCCACCCAGTGCGAAACCGTTGATCGCGGCAACGGTGGGTACCGGCAGGTCCTCGAAGGCATTGAATATCTGGTTCGACTGGAGCGACCACGCCGCAATGTCTTCTTCGGGCTGCTTGAACGCTTCTCCGAATTCTGTGATGTCGGCGCCGACGATGAACACCGCTTTGCCGCTGGTGACAACAACACCCGCCAGCGCGCTTTCCTGCTGAATCGAATCGATGGCTGCCTTCAACTCTTCCAGGGTGGAGCGATCGAACTTGTTGATCGCGTCCCCCTGCCGGTCGAAGCAAAGCTCGACAATTCCACCGTCAAGCTTGGTGCATCGAATGGATTGACCTTGGAACATGGGTAAGGCCCTCATGCTTGGAATTTATAAAAGAACGACAACGGGATTTCCGCGCCGCACCACAATGTTGGCGCCGCGATGTTAGCCCTCAGTGAACAGGCCGTAAACCGGACCGCGGACAAGTGTCGGATTTCTTGTATTTTCGACGCTTTACAGTGGATTTTCCGCCGCATACACTGCAATCACTCGTACCGCCCAGGGATTCTGAGGGGGATCAATGGGCGCAGCACCCGCGAGTCACTTTTTGAGACGAGCGTTCTGCGGTGTGTTCGCCGGTCGGGATTGTTTCGCGCTTACCCTCGCCGCTAGGGCGGCGGCGCACTGAATGATCGAAGTTCTGAACTATTCCGAGGGAGCACATTCATGCTGAAAAAAGCACGCGACAAAATCTCGAAAGCGCTTAAATCGTCAAAACCTGCGAAAAAGGCTGTTGCCAAGGCCGCAAAGAAAGCCGCCGTGGTCGTCAAGAAGCCCGTCGCGAAAAAGGCCCCGGCGAAAAAAGCCGCCGCCAAGAAGGTCGCCGTGAAGAAGGCTGCTGTCAAAAAGCTCGTGGCGAAGAAGGCGGCAGCCAAGAAGGCTCCGGCCAAGAAACTGGTCGCCAAGAAAGCCATCGTCAAAAAGCTGGCCACCAAGAAGGTACCCGCCAAGAAAGTCGCCGTGAAAAAGGCGGCAGCGAAGAAGGTCGTGGCCAAGAAGGCGCCTGCCAAGAAAATGGCCGCCAAGAAGGTGGCCGTGAAGAAGGTCGCGGCCAAGAAGGCACCCGCCAAGAAGACTCCGGCCAAGGTCGCGGTGAAGAAGGCCATCGTCGCCAAGGCGCCAGTCAAGGTGCCGACCAAGACCGTCACCAAGGCGCCCACCAAAGTGGTCAAGCGTCCCACTCGCGTAAAGCCCTCCCCGACTTCGCGCGCTGCGCTGGCAACCAGCAAAGCCAAGAAGGCCGGCGTGACGCCGAGCGCAGAAACACCGATGCCGACGGCGGCGCCGGCCGAACCGGCTATGACGCCGGCAACGGAAACGCCCAAGGATTCGTCCAGCGAAAGCTGAGCCCCGGTTTCCAGCAGCGCAGAACGGCCGGGCATCAGCCCGGCCTGTTTTTGCCTGGAACAGCACGCGTCCTTAGCCCCGGCACTCTTCCAAGATATCCATCGCCGGTTCATAGGCATCCGTCTGGATACGGAACAAGCCGAGCACCGAGTGAAACAGGTTGTCGTGTGAGTACGAAATATCGGCGTTGCGCAGCAGGCAGTGACGCTGAAGGCCGGCATGGGCTTCAAGTTGCGGTGACAGCCACAGCATGAACGGCACCTGCGTCTGTTCGGCCGGCGCCAGTGAATAGGGCATGCCGTGCAGATACAGGCCATTCTCCCCCAGCGATTCACCGTGGTCGGACAGGTAGAGCATGGCGGTATCAAGACTGTCTGAGCGACGACGCAGCTGCGCAATGACCTCGGCCAGGATGTCGTCGGTGTAGACGATCGTATTATCGTAGGCGTTCACGATTTCCGGTTGGCTGCAGGTCTGCACCTGCTGCGTACGGCAATCCGGCGTGAAACGACGAAACGCCTCCGGATAGCGTCGGTAGTAGGCCGGGCCATGGCTGCCCTGGGGATGCAACACGATCAACGTATCGCCGCGCAAGTGATCCAGGATCGCGCTCAGTGAGCGAATCATGACGCCATCCTGGCAACCATCCTCATCGCACAGATCGGGCGCGACACCATGGCTGAGATCCTGAAAATCGGTGCCGACGCAGACGCCCTTGCAACCACCGTCGTTCTCGCGCCAGTAGACCGATACGCCGGCCGTTTGCAGCACCTTCACGAAGTCCACGTTGGCTTTGGCCTTGTCGTGACTGAACTCGCTGCGCGGCAGGCGCGAAAACATGCAGGGCACGGACACCGCCGTCGCCGTTCCACAGCTCGTCACCTGGGTGTAGTTGATCAGCAACGGCTCGTCCGACAGACGCGGATTGGTGGCCCGCGCGTAGCCATCCAGCTGAAAATTGGCGGCGCGCGCGGTTTCGCCGACCACCAGCACCAGTACGGTCGGCTTGGCGGTGACCGTGGCGGCTGCCTGCGTCGCGGTCCGTCCTCGCGGGTCGGGAGCCGCCGCTTCGCCACTCGGCAACAGCTTGCGCGCCGACCACACCGGATAGTAGGGGTTCAGCAGGTAGCGCAGCTCGTTGTGCTGCCGCGCCACGAACGAGATGTATTTGTAGTGCGTGAACAAGACGCCGACACCAATCATCAGACTCAGCATCGCCGTCATCAGACGTAGCGGGACTTCGCGGCTCAGAGCACCGTGGCGGATCGGTGTGCGCCACAGCAGCACGCCGGGCAATACACCGAGCAGGCCGAGATAGATCAGCAACCGTGGCGACAGCAGTTCGGCGGCCTCGCCGGCATCGGTCTCCAACACATTGCGCAACATCGAATCGTTGATGATCACGCCGAACGCATCCATGAAATACGCGCAGGCTGCCGCGACCATCAGGATCAGGCTCAGCATCGGCTTGAGCAAGCATCGCAGAGCCAGCAGCGAAAACAGCGCGTTGTAGATCATCACCAGGGCGATGAAGACGATGCCGTACATCGCCACTGCTTCCATGGACTCGGGCGGCGTGCCGCGGTAAAGCGAGGCCCAGAAGTGAAAGTTGTCGAAGATCACCACGAACAGGGCGCACAGCAGTGTGAGCACGGCGGCCGGCCGCCCTGCACGAATCGGCACGCGCTCGCTACGCTCGGCGGTGCGGCTGTCACGAACTGTCTCGGTATTGAACATCGACGCTGGCGGTCTGCGGTGGGAACAGGCAGACAGCGCAGCGACAGTGCCAGCCGGACGCTACATCCCGAAATGGCGCCAACCGACTGTTTCAACGATGATTATCTGAGCTCCGCGGTTCGGATTCGGCCGCTTCTGCCGCCGCACGAAATGTCGAAGGTGCAAGAAAAGTCGACACTTGCTGCGCGACGGGACGCTCGCGCGGGCCGATACGCCATCAGCGGCTTATCGCGTCGAAAACGCCCGCCGCCTACAATCGGCGGATGCCCTTCTCCCTAGACCAAAGCACCGCGCTGTGCCGTCTTCTGTCGGACGCCAGCCGCCTACGGCTCCTGCTGCTGCTGGAACGCCACGAGCTCACCGTAGCCGAGCTGACCGAAGTCACCGGCCTGGCGCAGAGTCGGGTCTCCACGCATCTGTCGCGACTGCGTCGCGCCGGCTTGGTCGGGGATCGCCGGGTCGGCGCGTCCTCGTACTACTGCGCGCAGCCGGTCGGTTCGGACGACCCGGCCGCCCAGGTCTGGGCGCTGCTGCGCGAACGCATCGACGATGTGCAGGCCGGACTGGATTTCGAACACGCCGAACAGGTGATTCGCGCCCGCCACGCCGGCCAGTCCTGGGCCGAGACCGTGGCCGGACGCATGGAACTGCACTACTCACCGGGGCGAACCTGGGAGGCGACGGCGCGCGGCCTAATCACCCTGCTCGACCTCGGCGATGTACTCGACATCGCCAGCGGCGACGGCGTACTCGCGGAACTGCTATCCGGCCAGGCCCGCTCGATCACCTGCATCGACGTCAGCGCCGCGGTGCTCGATGCGGCCGCCAAACGCCTTCAGGCCGTGGACCGCGTGAGTCTGATCCGGGCGGACATGCATGCTCTGCCGCTGCCGGGTGCCGCCTACGATCAGGTGTTCCTGATGCACGCCCTGGCGTTCGCGCAGGCGCCGCAAACCGTGCTCGGCGAAGCGGCGCGCGTACTCAGACCGGGCGGCTGCCTGATCGTCACGGCGCTGAACCGGCACGAACATTCCGTGGCCGCCGAAGCCTATGACCACGTCAATCTGGGCGTGACGCCGCAAACCCTGCGCGCCTGGCTCAGCGACGCCGGGCTCGAGGTGCAAAGCTGTCAGATCAGTTCGCGCGAAAACCGCCCGCCCTACTTTGAGGTGCTCACCGCACTGGCGCGTCGTCCGGGTTGATTTCGGTGGCGGCCGCGCGTGCCACCTCGCGCAGCGAAGCCATCAGCAGGGGCAGCGTCCGCCGCCCCGACTGGATATGTCCGGCCCAGCCCTGGCTCGCCTCGATCAGTCCTTCCGGGCGTTTCAATCGCCGTGAGATTCGACGCAGCGCACGATCCAGACCAGCCTCGCGCCGATAGGACAGCAACAGGCGCTGAAACAGCCAGGGCTGCGGCACCCAGCCCCCTGCGTCCCGAAACGCATCGGCTGCCCCGGCCAGGGCCAGCGAGGCCCGGCGCGTGAACTGCTCCAGCGGCTCCTCGCTGTACCGGGCCCAGTCCAGGGCCAGACAGTGATCGAACAGCATGTCCACGATCACTGGCGCATAGCGTCTTTTCGGAGACGGAAATTCACGGATCAGGGCGTGCACATCCGGGTGTGCATCGGTGGTCGCATCAACGCTGCGATGCAAACGAATCGATGCTTCCAGACTTGGCGTGAAGCGCCCCTCCAGATTGCCCCGCACCATGTCGCCGAGCAGCGCGCCTTCCAGCGGCAGGCCGGCCTCGTCCGTCAGCAGCAGATGCGCGAGGAAGTTCATGGCCCATTGTAGGGTGCGATACCGACGCCACGCCGCTCGGAACGGTCACTCGCGTTCGAGGCCGATCCACAGGCGGTAGCGCTTGTCCTCGAACACCGGATGCCAACCGGCGATCGCATCGACCTCGCGCTTGCGCCGCGCCCAGCACGCAGCTTCGGGGGGTGCGACCGCGCCGTTCAGTGGGCGCACCCGGTCGCCGCCGTACAACCTTGCCGAGAACGGTGGATCATCCGTAAAGAAGACCGACCGTTGCGGGCCAGGGTATCGATCACATTGCGCGATCAGATCGCGCTCCGAACGCAGCGCCAAACCGCCGAACGTGTGAACCAGCATGGCCGCGAACAACAGCAGCGGCGCCACGGTGGATATCAGCAGCAGAATTGCGGAATTGTGCCGCGGCCGCGCACACAGCCCGCGCGACAGCCACAGGGTCAGCGGCATTGCGCACGGCAACAGATAAGTCGCGAGTATGTTGTGAGCGGCGGTGAAGAACAGCGCCGGCCACAGCGCCCAGGCCAGCAGCAGCCAGCCCTCGGCGTCCTCGCGACGGCCGCGCCAGGCCAGCGGCGCCAGCGGCAGCCACGGCAGGAACGCCGGAATCGCCAGCAACCAGATCTTGCCAAGCGGTTGCAGATGCGCGCTGCCGTAGCGGTCCCCCGACCAACCGGGTTCGAGATAGCGGCGCCAGTGTTCGCCAACGATGAAGTAATCGATGAATCCCGGGGTCTTGAGTTCCGCGGCCAAGTACCAGGGCACGGCGAGCAGGACTCCGAACAGGGCGCTCAGGCATAACAAGCCGATCGTCCTGGGGCGGTTCGAGCTGAGCAGCCAGGCGCCCAACAGCGCCGGTGGTCCGCCCAGCACCACGACCAGCGGACCTTTGGCGAGCAGCCCGATGGCAACGCCCAGGATGATCGCCAATCGCGCCACCACGCCGGACCGATGGCACTCCACGCTGCCCACGAGTATCAATCCCAGGCCCAGCGCCAGCCAGTTGTCGGTGAGCACGGCGCCGGAGCTGACGAAAAACAGCACGCCGGACACCAGCATCAAGGCCGCCAGATTGGCGATACCGGCGCCATAGCGATGGCGCGCCCAGGCCGCCGTCAGCAGCGCCAACAGCGCACTGGGAATCCAGGTCCCCGCCCGCGCCGTAAGCTCGCCGAATCCGAACACATCGATCAGCCCACCGGTGACCCAGAACAGCAGCGGCGGCTTGCCCCAGAACGGAACCCCGGGCGCGAACCACGGCGTGATCCAGTCGCCCGAATCGGCCATCAACCGGGCCACCAGCGCGTAGCGCGCCTCGGTGGTGTCGGTCAGCGGATACAGCGGCAGGCTGATCAGACGTAGCACCAACACGGCCACCGCGGCCAGCGCGTAGCGACGCGCCGCCAAAGCCGGTAAGGGGTTCATACCGATTGGCGTTCGAGACGATCCGACCGAGTCCGCGCCGGACGATACGCCTGGCGCAGGTACAGCGGGCGCTGCTTGACCTCGGTGTAGATGCGGCCGACGTACTCGCCGAGTATGCCCAGCCCGCACAGTTGCAGGCCACCGATGAAGAAGATCGAAACGATCAGCGTCGGAAAGCCGTCCACGGAATCGCCGAACAGCACGGTCTTGCCGGCATAGACCAGCGCCATCACCAGTGCGAAGCAGGCGGCCAGCATGCCGGCGACACCGGCAAAGCGCAGCGGCAATACCGAGAACGAGGTCAGGCCGTCTGCAGCCAGTCCGATCAGTTTCATCAGTGGCCAGCGCGTGTTGCCGGCGGCACGCGCCGGCCGTTCGAATTCGAGTTGAACCTGCGGCAGGCCGATCCAGGCAAACAGACCTTTCATGTAGCGATTGCGCTCCGGCAGTGAGCGCAGGGCCAGAACCGCACGCCGCGACATCAGCCGGAAATCGCCCACGTCGACCGGAATCGGAATCTCCCCGACCCGCGCCAGCAGGCGGTAGTACACGGCTGCCGCGATGCGCTTGCCCGGACTGTCACCGTTGCGGGAGCGTCGTTTCATGACGACGACGTCATTACCCTGAAACCAGGCGTCGAGCATGCGTGGCAGTTGCTCCGGCGGGTCCTGCAGGTCGGCGTCCATGACCACGACGAGTTCGGCTTCGGCATGGTCGAGCCCGGCGGTCATTGCCGCCTCCTTGCCGAAGTTGCGCGACAGTTGCAGCAGGCCGATGCGCGAATCCGTCACCGCCGCCCGTTCGATCCAGGCAAGGCTGCCATCGCAGCTGCCATCGTCGACGAACAGGATTTCCGGCACCACGGGCAGCACCGTCAACACCGCACCGAGGCGTTCCAGGAACAACGGCAATACATCGATCTCGTTGTGTACCGGTACCACCACGCAAAGACTGGGGCGTGCCGGGCGCGGCAAGCCGGCGACCGGCGCAAGCAGCGGGGTTCGCGCGTTCATCGAAAGCTCCAATGCCGGTTCGCCAGAAAGCCTGCGAGGAATACGCTGGCCGTGGCGGCAATCTGTGCCGGCCAGGCCCCGATCTGCGGAACCAGCATGGCGAGCATCGCGGCGTTGCCGAGTGCGACCGCCAAAGCCGTGATCGCGAATCTCGGCAGTGCGCGCGCATGTCCGCCACGACGGCCGAAGGTCCAGGCGTGATTGAGTCGGTAGCTGAGCGCGGCGCCCGCCAGCGCGCCCAGCGCGGTCGCCGCAATCGGACCACTCCACCGGAGCAGCGCGGCGAACACCAGATAGTGCGCAACGGTCGCGGCGATCGATACGCTCAAATACCGGCCGACAGCCGTGCGGTGACGCGGGCCGGCGGCGCCGGCATTCGCGCCGAGGGATGCCATGTTTGAGGCCATGAAAGCTTGCGGTCCGATTGGGGCGAGGATTTTCGCCTGGGTCTGACGGCTCTATGGCAATCGCGGTGCCAGCTCGAATCGGCCCGGCATCATCGATTCAACTTTCTGTTTTTAAGGTTATTTTTACTAAAGCGAGGCACTGCGCCTCCCTTCGGAAAATGCAGGCTTGCAAGCCGCGTCGACAATTCTTGCGGGGTTTTCCGCGGCGATCACGGAGCCGAGTCCGCGCATGGAGGCACTGTCACGAAGGGCAGACGCCGCCCGCGCTCGTCGAGCAGAAACAGTACGCTGACATCACCGGCGACGTGACAGGCCGAGACATAACCAATGGCATTGGCCGTGGCGGCAACAAAGGCCAGCATCGCCGCCTCCGAGGCGAGCACGTAGGGCGGCGATACGCCCTGGAAGTACATTTCGTTCCAGTAATCCTGCATCTGCTCGGGTTTCAATCCCAGTACCGTGTGCGAGAAGCGCAGACGCAGCGGATGATCCGCCGGCAGGTTGATCGGCTCGATGCGGCTGCCATCCGCCCAGTGCAGACGCTTGCGACGATAGATCAGGGTCAGAGCGTCGGGGTCGATCGCCTCGCGGGCATGCTCGGCGGCGACGATGACGGCGATCGGCACCGGTTCGGCATGCAGCGGCGCCATTGCCGCCAGCAGGCATAAGCCGGCCAGCCAGCGCCTCATCCGGATGCTTGCGTTTCGCATTGCGCGGCTCAGAACAGAACCGCGAAAGACGTGAGCAGACCCTCGTCCACGCCGATATCGTTCTCGACGGCATAGCGATATTCGGCCTTGAACACCCACGCCGGACTGTAGCGCCAGGTGAGGCCACCGATCTGCAGATGCACGCCTCGGTCGAAATCGACCTTGTTGAGATATTCGGTGCGCGCCACCGCGTACAGGCGCTCGCTCAGCGGAGCCACCAACTGCACGTAGTAACCACGCTCATCGGCGCGTTCCGCTGCTTGCTGCAGGCGGCGATAAACCCATTCGCCCTGGAGTTCCCAACGGTGATATTTCCAAACGAAGTCCACGCCGAACATTTCCTTGCGCTCGTCCGGCGTCAGTTCCTGTTCGAACGACGCGAAGGAGGTGCCGATCTGCGTATGCACATCGAACGAGTAGTTCAGGCGGATGCCATAGGCTTCCTTGAAGGTGTCGAGCTCGGGATTGGGAAACAGCTCCTCCCCGATCGAACCATAGATCGAATAGTCGATCGCACGGTGGAACAGCGGCACCACGCCGAAGATCATGGCGCCCGTCGCATTGGTGGGGAACGTGGAATCGGTCATCAGCGGCCGCGAGGTGGTCCAGACCAGCGGCGCGGCGTGGATCAGGTTCCAGCGGCCGATCGGCGTCAGATACTTGCCGACCCTGAGCTGCAGGAAGTCCGACCGCGTGTAGTCGACATGCAGCCGTTCGAGGCTGACGTAGGCCTCGTCGGTGGTGCTGTCACCGGGCGAAAGGATCAAGGAATCCTCCAGCTCCACCTCGGCGAAGAAGCGCCAGCGCGCGCCGTCGTCCCAGTTCAGCAACAGGCTGATGCTGTCCAGCGTGGCGCGCCAGCGCTCGGCGTTGTCGTTCTCGTCGATGAAACTGACTTCGCCGTAGCCGCCGATGCGCGCACGGGTGCCCGGCACGGTATAACCGCGCGCCAAGCGATTGTCGGAATTCTGGGGCAGCTCGGGCTGCGGCGTCGGAACCGGCACTTCGTCCGCAGCGGCATCAGTCTGCGCGAACGCCTGAACGTTCGCGCAGACCAGACCAGCTGCCAACAGCGCCGCCCACAGCTGCCGCCGCCGTAGCGCTATCATTTTCGAGTCACTCATGATTCAAACCACTCCGGTCCCCAGCCCCAGCCCCAGCCCCAGCATGGACAGCCAGAAGCGGCGCTACTCTACGCGGCACCCGCGCGCGATCGCCACCGGTATCCCGGCACGGTGACGATACGCAAGACGCTGCTGCTCGCCTTTCTCGCGATCAGCCTGCTGCCGGCGCTGGCTCTGGGGGCGCTATCGTTCTCGCAGATGCGAGCCTCGATGCAGCAGGAGATCGAGAGCAACCTGCAAAGCCGCGCCGAGTCCGTGTCCGCGGACATCGACCGCATGCTGTTCGAGCGCCTGCAGAACGCGGTGACCTGGAATCATCTGCAGGTGATGCAGGATCTTCGCATCGACGATGTGGACAAACGCGTGTCCGCGTTCCTCGGCGAGGTCAAACAGCGCTACGGCGGCGTCTACAACCTGATCTACTGCGTGGACGCAGACGGTCGTGTGCTGGCATCCAGCGACGCCGGGCAGATCGGCCGCGTCGAGCCCTCGTCATACGCCTGGCTGCAGGCAAAGCTTCCCGGCGGCGTGGTCTGGATCGAACGCCCGCAGCGCGACCGTCCGGGTGGACCGGCCACCTTCACCATCCGCACTCGCATACCGTCACAGTTCAGCGACGGTGAACTCGGCGAGCTGGTCCTGCGTTTCGACTGGACCCAGATCGAGGGTCTGCTCGATCAGGCCGCGGAGGATCGGCGCGGTGTCATCGTCGCCGATGCCGACGGTCGCGTGATCGCGGCCTCGTCGCTGCTGGCGCCGCGCGCCGTGACCGCCTCGCTGCGCGACTGGGTGGCTCCGCGCAACCGCGCCGCAGTGATGCTGCGCGATGGTGCCCCGCTGATCGACGGCAAGATCATCGTCGGTATCGACCGCTCGCAGGGTTACGAGCACTTCGCCGGCTTCGGCTGGACCACGATGGTGCTGCAACCGCTCGGTCAGGCGCTCAAACCGGTCCATCGAATGAGTCTGGTGTTCGCCGCGCTGATCGCCGGCATCGCCGCAATTTGCGTGCTGATGTCCTCGGCCGTGGCCAGCCGCTTGTCGCGGCCCATCGCCGCGCTCACCGACTACACCCGCGGCTTCATCCTCAGCGGACGCACCACGCCCCCGCCGCCCGGTTCCGGCGGCGAGATCGGGCGGCTGCGGGATACCTTCGTGCAGATGGTCGAGGACCTCGAACGCTCGCGTGAAGCGCTGATCCGGGCGTCGAAGCTGGCGGCGCTGGGCGAAATGTCGGCGGTGATGGCTCACGAGATTCGGACACCGCTGGGCATCGTCCGCTCCTCCGCGCAGGTGCTGGAACGCGAGCCCGCAATCAGTCCCGAAGGTCGCGAGCTGGTGGGTTTCATCGCCAGCGAGACCGAACGCCTCAACCGCCTGGTGTCGTCGATGCTCGACAGCACACGGGCGCGCCCGCTGCAGCTGGCGCCGACCGCGCCGGGCGGGCTGGTGCGCCGCTGTGTGGAACTGCTGAACAACCAGGCCGATGCACGCGGCGTCACGATCCGCACGCGGATCGCGGACCCGCTGCCGGAAATCGAATGCGACGCCGAGCAACTCACCCAGGCCTTGCTCAATCTGCTGCTCAACGCCATTCAGATTCTGGATGCGGGTGGCCAGGTCGACGTCAGTGCACACATGCAGGACGATGGCCTGCACATCGCCGTGGCCGACAACGGCCCCGGCATCGATCCGGAGTATCGCGAGCAACTGTTCGATCCCTTCGTGTATCAGCGTGAAGGCGGCACCGGCCTGGGCCTGGCGATCGTGCGTCAGATCGTCGAGGCACACGGCGGTTCTGTCACCATACTCGATGCACCCATCAGCGGCGGCGCCGTCTTCGAGATGGTCCTGCCGCTTCAGGCCACGGAGTCATGAGCAACAAACACGTTCTCGTCGTTGACGACGAAACCAATATGCGGCGCGTGCTGGAAATCATGCTGCAGCGCATGGGCTATCGCACCGACAGCGTCGAAAACGGCGTCGCGGCGCTCGAATTTCTCGACACCCGCGACACCGACCTCGTCATCAGCGATCTGAAGATGCCGGTGCTCGGCGGGCTCGGTCTGCTCGAAAAGCTGCGCGCCGGCGGCAACGACGTGCCGGTGATCGTGATCACCGCGCACGGCACGGTGGAAAGCGCGGTCGAAGCGATGAAGCTCGGCGCCTTCGACTACCTGCTGAGGCCCTTCGATGTGGATGCACTCAACCTCGCGATCCGGCGGGTATTCGCCGCCGGCGAGGTTCTGCGTCAGAACCAGTTTCTGCGCGAGGAACTCGACCGCGGCTGGGGCGGACTCATTGGCAGCAGCGAGCCGATGCGCCAGGTCTACGAACAGATCAAGCAGGTGGCTCCCACGCGCACCGGCGTGATGATCCTGGGTGAAACCGGCACCGGCAAGGAACTGGTGGCGCGCGCGATCCACCGCGAATCGGAGCGCAGCGATCGCCTGTTCGTTCCGATCAATTGCGCGGCGATTCCGGCGGACATGATGGAGGCCGAACTGTTCGGCTTCGACAAGGGCGCGTTCACCGGCGCCGTACGCGACCGCGTCGGCAAGTTCGAACTCGCCAACGGCGGCACGATCTTTCTCGACGAAATCACCGAAATGCCGATCGCGCTGCAATCCAAACTGCTGCGCGTGCTCCAGGAGCAGACCGTGGAGCGGCTCGGCAGCAACCGCACCCTGGAACTGGACCTGCGCGTAATTGCCGCCACCAACCGCCGCCCGCTGGACGCAGTACGCGATCAGCGACTGCGTGAGGATCTCTACTATCGCCTCAACGTATTCGCGATCGAACTGCCGCCGCTGCGCGAACATCCGCACGACATCTCACTGCTGGTCGAGCATTTCGTCGCCGAACATGGCGGCCGCCGCGCGCGCCTGACGCCGCGCGCCCTCGATCACCTGCAGCGCTATGCCTGGCCCGGCAACATCCGCGAACTGTCGAACATGATCGAACGCGCCCTGGTGCTCACGCGCGGCGACACGCTGGACGTCGAGCACTTTCCGCTGGCCGCTTCGACGACGGCCAATCCGGTGACGAGCGCGAGCAGCTCGTCGACGCCGCCGGACCTGTCTCTGGGCCTGGAGCACGCGGTCGAAGCCCTGGAATCGCGCATGATCCGCAGCGCGCTCGAACAGACCGAGGGCAACAAGACCAAGGCCTCCGCGCTGCTCGGGATCAGTGAACGATCGATGTGGTACAAGCTGAAGAAGTACGGACTCAACTGAGTCGCAGCACGCTCACTGCCCCAGCAGCTGTTGCACCGCCGGCTCCATCCCGGTCAATCCGTAGTCGCGCCCGATCTTCAGCGCATCTTCGGCGGAGGCGCCGTGCAACCAGTGCGCGCGCAGCGCCATCATCGCGCCCACCCGATTGCCGGACGCGCAGTGAATCATCGTCGGCTCGCCGCCGGCGTCGGCCAGCGCCTCGTCGAGTGCCTTGACCGCCTGCGGCGTCAGGCCGGCGCTGCCGGCCACCGGCACACGACGGTAGGTCACATCCAGCGATTGCAGCAGTGCCGGCTCATCGAAACCGGCGTCCTCACTCTCGGGACGAAGATCGATGACATGGCGAAGCCCGGCGTCCGCCGCCGCGCGCAGCTGATCGGCCGTGGGCTGGCCGCCGCTGACTCGTCCGTCCTCGGGATGACGCATGTTCACGAAATCGATTTGATCGATCTGCATTCTGGTGCCCTCCTGGGCCTGTGCGGTGGGGATCGCCGAGACCAGCAGACAGGCCAGGCTCAAGGCGTATGCCATCAAGGGATTACTGGACATGGGCTGGCGCCCCGGTCTGAATTTCAGCATGCATGCTACCTGGGTCCTGTGGCGCATGCCGCACCGTGAAGCCGAGCGCGCGCGCCAGCGACAGCATCGGCCGGTTCTCCGCGAGAATTTCTCCGAAGACCGTGTGAATGCCCTGGCGGCGTCCGTGGCGGACCAGCTCACCGAGCAGAAACCGGCCCAGGCCGACACGCGCGAAGTCCTGATGAACCAGCAATGAGAATTCGGCGCTGCCGGCATCAGGATCGGCCATCAAATGCGCCAGCGCGACGATGCGCGCGGTGCCGCGCGGAATCGCGACGAAGGCGATCTCGCGGTCATAGTCGAGCTGGGTCAGACGCGCCGCCATAGCATGCGAGAACTGGCGGATGTAACCGAAGAAGCGCAGGCGGATGTTCTCCGGGTCGCTGCGTTCCAGCAGGCGGATCACCGCCGTCTCGTCGGCCGGGCGCACCACCCGGATGTGGAATTCCCGCCCCTGCTTGAGCGTCACGCTCTGCGCCAGATCGGCAGGATACGGCGCCAGGGCGAGGCGGCGCCTGGGCGGCTCCGGCGCATCGGTCAGCGTCAATGTGGAATCGGGCAACAGGATCGGCAGGCCTCGTGCGTCCGGCGCCAGCCGCAACACCGCATTGGCGATGGCCGGCTGATCGACCAGCATCTGGCCGATGTGCACGAGCACGGCGGCGTAGCCCGCGGCGTCCCAGCCGCGTCGTGCCATCGCCGCGACCACGCCCGCGTCTTCCAGCAGACGTCGCGCCAACAAGGGGTCCAGCGGCGCAAATCCATAGGCCTCGCCACGGCCGGACCACAGCGCCGAACCGCGGACACGCAGGTACTGCCCGAATTCCTCATGTCGCAGGATCGCGACTTCGACCACCAGCGTGGGATTGGCCTTGTCGGCCGCCATCGACAGGCCGTAATGACTCATGACCTCCGCCGTCAGCGCCGGCTCCATCGCCTTGCCGTGCCGTGCCGCCGCCTCCAGCAGCCCGCGAATCTTCTCGCGGTCGATCTGTGGCAGATCCAGCGGCGGCGGGGTCTGCATCAGCAGTTCCTGCGTGCTTCGGTACTGCTGGCGATAGCGCAAGGCGCGCATCGCCTCGTCGGCCGATGCGAACGTGGGCACGGTCATCTCGCTGCTGTAGGCACGCGCCTGAAGCGCGGTTTCCAAACCCAGCCACACGGTCAGCACGCGCGCACCCAGACCCAGCTCGGCGACCGCCTGCGCGGTCTGATCGTGCGGCTGGCCGGCGCGCGGACTGTGCATCAGCAGCACCGAGTCAACGCCCGGATCTTCGCTCAGGGCACGCACGATCCGGGCGATCGATTCCGGCGGCGCGCCGCACAGATCGACCGAGCCGGCCAGAAAGCGTGTGCCGGCGAAGATGCCGCTGATGGCCGTGCGCGAGGACGCGGCCAGATCGGTGTACTGCAGGCCGTGACGACCGATCGCGGCCAGACCCAGCGCACAGACCCCGGCCCCGTTGCCGGCCACGATGACGCGAAATCTTTGCTGATTCGGAAGTCGCTCCAGGGCTGCGATGCCGTCGAACAGGCCGCCCAGAACCTCGCTCTCGATCAAACCGGCACGCTGCAGCGCGGCGCTGCGCACCGGATCGCGCAGACCGATGCCGTGCGGCGGGGTCTGCAACACCAGAACCGGCTTGTTGCGGGCGCAGGCCCGCGCCGCCGACATGAACTTGCGCGCGCTCTTGAGGCGCGACATCTGCAGGACCACGGCGTGGCTGATCGGATCCACCGCTGCGGTATCCAGCAAATCGCCGATATCGACATCCGCTTCGCCACCGGTCACGGCCACCCATGAAAAACCGAGCTCACGCCCGGCCGCCCAGTCCAGCGCCGCCGCCGCCACCGAAGACGATTGCGCGATCAGGGCGACCCGCCCCTTGCCGATGGGCTGTTCGTAGGCGGTGGCGTTGAGTGCGAGCCCGGGCCAGGCCACGCCACCGGAGCGCGGCCCCAGTATGCGGACCAGTTGCGGTCGCGCCGCCTCGAGCACGGCCTGCGACGGCGCCTCATCGGCACCCCACAACAGCGCACGGCAGCCACTTTCGATCAGGCGTCTGAGCGTGGCAAGCGGTAGGCTGTCGGGCTCGAAGACGATGCCCAGCTCCACGATCGGCGGGGTATCGGCCTGGGCGCTGCCCCAGCCCTCGCGGTCGAAACCGAGGGTGTAGCGTTGCAGCACCGGCTTCGAGCGTTCCAGATTGGCGAGTATCTGCCGATGGCTGGCGGTACGTGGCGCACCGCAGATCACGATCCGCCGCGGCCGCAGCAGAAAGTCGAGATTGCGGATCGTCATTCAGGGGGGTCCGATCCGCGCCGCGTCGACGCCCGGGCGCTCACCCCGAAGCTTCGACAAACGGCCGCAGGAAGGCCTCGGTGCTGCGCGCCAGTGATTGCAGGTCGTAGCCACCCTCCAGCGACGCGAGCACCCGCCGCTGCGCATGTTCGGCGGCGCGCTCGCGCAACCACGCAGCAGTCCAGCGATAGTCGTCTTCGCGGAGCCGGACATCGGCGAGTGGGTCGCCGGCATGCGCGTCGAAGCCGGCGGAGACCAGCAGCATCTGCGGCTGGAAGCGTTCCAGTGCCGGCCCCCATACGGTCTCCACGGCTGTCCGGTAGTCCTCGCTGCCGGCGCCGGACCGCAAGGGTGCGTCGATCAGGCCGCGCGCCTCGGGGTCGCCGGTCCAGTTCGGGTACAGGGCTTCCTGATAGGTCGAGCACATCATCACGCGCGGGTCGGCACGAAAGATGTCGGCGGTCCCATTGCCGTAGTGCACGTCGAAATCGATGATCGCAACGCGCTCCAGACCGCTGGCCAGCGCGTGCGCCGCCGCCACCGCAATGTTGTTGAACAGGCAGAATCCCATGGAGCGCGCGCGCTCCGCATGATGGCCCGGCGGACGTACCGCGCAGAACGCGAATTCGGCGCGCACCTGCAACAGCAGGTCCACGGCGTGGACACAGGCGCCCGCCGCGTGCAAGGCGGCGGCGGCACTGCCGGTACTGACCACGGTATCCGCATCCAGCCAGTCCCGGCCCTGCGCGACAGGCGCCAGCACGCGGTCGATGAGTGCGGCATCGTGCACGCGCAGCAGGGCTTCGCGGCTCGCCGCCGGCGCCTCAACCTGCCACATCAACGCCTCCAGCCCGCTCGCCATGAGACGGTCGTTGATCGCATGCAGGCGCTGTGGGCGCTCCGGATGAACCGTCCCGGTGTCATGGTCGAGACAGGCGCGATGCGTCAGATAGGCGGCCTGCATGGCGTCTCCAATGCTGAAATAGTCAATCGCCTAGACTACGTGCCCGCGAGCAAGGCGCAAAGATTGTGGAACTCGTACCAATACTCTGGTGGGGCCTGGCGATCCTGCTGATCGTCGGCGGTCTGGTCGGCACGATCTACCCATTGCTGCCGGGTGTGCCGATGATCTTCATCGGCATGTGGATCGGCGCATGGGTCGACGGCTATGCCCGCGTCGGTACCAAGACCCTGGTCTTTCTGGGCGTGCTGACCGCGTTCAGCGTGATCCTGGACTTCATCGCCAGCGCGCTTGGCGCGCGGCGCGTCGGCGCCAGCAAGCAGGCGGTCACCGGCGCACTGATCGGCTCGATCGCCGGCATGTTCTTCGGCTTGCTGGGCCTGCTGATCGGCCCGTTCGTGGGCGCGGTCGCCGGCGAGCTGGTCGCGCGCGGCGGACTGTCGCAGGCGATGAACGTCGGCATCGCCACCTGGATCGGCCTGCTGCTCGGCACCCTCGCCAAACTGGCGATCTCGCTGGTAATGATCGGCGTATTTCTGTCGGTGTTCCTGCTTTACTGAGGACCAGAACCGTCACGCCTCGCGAGGCCTGTGCGTCGACAGTCGACGCGCGGGCGGCTACCGTAGCCGGTCGCGACGCAGACCGGGGGAACTCTTGCAGAACAGCACCGAAGCATCGAGTCTGGTGACACCACCCGAGGTGGTTCGCCCGCGCATCGGCCTGATCGACTGGCTGATGCTTGCGCTGGCGATCGCCTCGATCGGCCTGCTCAGTTGGGAGACGTTCTGGGACGTTTCCGAACAGACCACCCGATTGATCATATTGACCGACTACCTGATCTGCGCGGTATTCGCGCTGGAGTTCACATGGCGTTGGCGTGCTCAGGGCTGGGATCGCCGCTACGTGCTGCGCAACTGGTACGAGATTCTCGGCATGATCCCGGTATCGAGTCCGGCCTTCCGCGGTTTCCGCCTGTTTCGCGTGGTACGCATCGTGGTGCTGCTGTCACGCTTCGGCAAGGCCGCCGACCGCGCCTTCGGCGACGAATTCACGTACCGGATCATCACCCGCTTCCGCAAGGGCTTCGTCGATGCGATCAAGGGCCCGATCACCATCGGTGTGCTCGAAGAGGTGGCCACCGTGCTGCAGCGCGGCCACTACACCCGCAACATCGCGCGCGCCCTCAACGAGAACGAAAGCGAAGTCGAGGAGATGATCCTCGAAAAGCTGCGGGAAGACGCTCAGACCGGACGCCTGCGCAGGGTTCCGTTCTATGATGAGATCGTGCGTTCCGTGGTCCGGGCGGCCTATCGCGTGGTGATGGAAACGCTCAACGATCCGCGCACCGACGAACTGGTGTCCGATCTGCTGCGCGAGAATCTCACGCAGATTCGCGATTCGGTGGAAAGCCGCGAGAACAGCCGCCTGCGCCGCAACCGTTCCGCCTGAGCCCAATCGAACCGCACCGCCGTCTCGCGGTCTGAACCGACGCCGCATACCGACCCACCCGATTTCGATGCCGATCAGCTGGCTGCTGCCACCCCATTTCTCACCGACCGCCCAGATTCTGTTCTGGGGAACCCTGCTGCTGTACTGGCGCGGCCTGCGCGCCGGTGCGCGGCCCGGCTTCGGCCGCGCGCTGAGCTTCATGCTCGGCGCCGTGCTGATGTACGCGGTGGCGCAGACCCGCTTTGACTACTACTCGCAATACATGTTCTTCATGCATCGCCTGCAGCATCTGGGCCTGCACCATCTCGGCCCGTTCTTGCTGGCGCTGGCGCAACCCCAGGCGGTACTGGCTGCCGGCCTGCCAGCGGCATGGCGTGCCCGGCCGCTGCCGGCACCACTGAAACGCGCTGGACGCTGGCTTTATCTGGCGCTGCAGAATCCCCTGGTCGCGCCGCTGCTGTTCGTGGGCCTGATCGCCTTCTGGCTGACGCCATCGCTGCATTTCGACGCGATGCTCAATCTGGACCTGTACTGGCTGATGAACTGGAGCATGGCGCTGGACGGCCTGCTGTTCTGGTTCTGGGCTTTCGAGCGTGGGCGCAACGGCGCCGCGCCACGTTTCGGCTACGGGGTTCGGCTGCTGGTGCTGGTGCTGATCGCGCCGCCGCAGATCGTGATCGGCTCGCGCATCGCCCTGTCCGACCAGGAACTGTTCGATGTCTACGCCGTGTGCGGCCGCGCCTGGCCGCTCAGCCCGATCGTCGATCAGCAGATCGGCGGCCTGGTCACCTGGATACCGGCGGCGATGATGAGCGTGCTCGGCATGCTCGTGGTCCTCGCCGGCCTGCTGCGCCACAGCCGCAATGCCGCCACCCGCCCCCGCTACACGGAAATTGTGCAATGAGACAGCTGAAAGCGTCCTTGGCGTTCATCGCAATGCTGCTGCTCGGTCTGGCGACGGCCTGCTCGCGTGACGAGGGTTTTCACGCCAAGTCGATCGCCGGCCTGATGCCGCCATTGGAATTTTCCCTGACCAGCGACGAGGGCAATGCAGCCAGTGCGCAGGACACCACCGGCAAGATCCGGCTGCTGTTCTTCGGCTACACCTCCTGCCCCGACATCTGCCCGGTGACGCTGGGCCGGCTCGGCGCGGTGATCCAGGGCTTGCCGGAGGAACGGCGCGAGCAGGTACGCGTGCTGTTCGTGTCGGTCGACCCGCAGCGTGACAGCGTCGCCAAGCTGCATGCCTACGTCGATTATTTCGGCGATCAGGTCATCGGCCTGCGCGGCCCGGAGCCAGCCTTGCGCAAACTGGCGCAGCGCTACCGGACCACCTTCGGCTATGGCGCTCCGGACGAGACCGGCTTCTACGAGGTGTCTCACAGCAGCGGCATCTACGTATTCGACGGCAGCGGTGCCGCACGTCTGCTGTTCCGCTCGGACGACCCGCTCGCCGCCATGCAGGACGACCTCAGGCAACTGCTCGACGAGGCAGGCTAGCCGTCTCAGAAGTCGGCGGCGACGCGCGGAATCTCACCTCCCGCTTGCTCCGCGGAACCGATAGTCTCGTAGGCGATGCGGTTGCGTCCCGCCCGCTTGGCCTCGTAGAGCTGTGCATCCACGGCCGCGAACAGATCGCTCAGATCGATGCCCTGCCCCGGCCAGGCGTACACCGCACCGCCGCTGACCGTCAGTGGCGGAAGACCGGCGCGCCAGGCCTCGTCGTCGAGACTGCACAGGGCTTCGCGCAGCCTGGCGCCGATTTCATGGAAGCGGGCCTCGTCGATGTCGTACCAGGCCGCGACGAACTCGTCGCCACCGTAGCGACCTGCGCAATCGAGCGAGCGCCGTGTCACCCCGCGCAGCGCCTGCGAGAAGGCCTGCACCACATCGTCCCCGAACTTGTGTCCGGCGGTATCGTTCACCTGCTTGAAGTGATCCAGGTCGAGCAGCATCAGTCCCAGACATTTGCCTTCACGTTGCGCCATGCCCCACGCCCGTTGCGTGAAGTCATAGAACGCCGCACGGTTGAGCAATCCACTCAAGGAATCGCGGCTGGCACGCTCGCTGAGCTGCTCCTCGTGCAGAAATACCCGCCGGCCGTTGTGCTCATGCAGAAAGCTGCCAACCGCCCCGATCGCGTTGGCCAGCAGAAGGTAGTAGGTCTCGAACAGGGTGCCGCGCGTGAGCGCGCCCAACACAAGCACGCCGAGGATATAGGCCAGCGCGATCGCCAGGGCCAGGATCAGCGCGTAACGGGCCTGCAGGCCGGAGGCCGAATACAGATAGATCGTCAGCAGCAGCAAGGCGCCGCTCGGGAAGGTGTAGCGGTGATCATGTTCAAACAGCACGGCGATGAGTATGCCGGCCGAGGCAATACCGGCGCAGGCCAACTGCAGCAGTTGCTGCTGGTCCGGCGTGCGAGCCCGGCCGGCGAACACGCAGGCGACGAACATCGCCGGCAGACTCAGCAGCACCACGCTCAGATTCGCCGGCGAGCCGATCGCGCCCAATCCGAGGAACTGCTGCAGCAGCACATAGGTACCCACCGCCGCGAAGCCCAGAAGGCCGGCGGCGCGAATGCGCAGAACGTTCTGCTCCACCAAACTGGCACGATAGCGCCAGTCGAGATCCCGACTCGATTCTGCCCGTGGCGCGCGGCGCAGCCGACGACTCAAGCGCTGTGCCATCGAATACCTGTATCCGGGGGCGCGCCGGGCCGCCGGGCCGATGCTGCGTTTCTGTGCGCTCGTACTCGCTCCATGGACTTCGTCGCCCGCTGCGTGGGCGATCCGCCTTGCTTGTGCTCTATCCGTGACCCGGCAAGGTATCAGATCGAACATCGGGAGCGCGAAAGTTTCATGAAAATAAGGCCTTGGGCCTTATCGTCGGGACAGATACCACAACGGCGAGTCCTTGAGATTCAGGCGACGCCGTGCAGGGTGGCGCATCCTGAATCGGCACATTCTCGTATCGTTCACCGGCAATCCTGCTGTTGACGTGAATCATATGCGGCCTGATGCCGACCGACCCTCGCCCGCTTGCGGGAGAGGCGGGTGAGGGAAGCGGCCATGCCGCAGGCGATTGATTCTGCAGGGTGCCGCTCGCGGCATGGCCATTAGAAAGGAAGAGGAAGATTCGACATGAAGACCAAGCAACTGATCCTGTGCGGGCTGATCGCGCTGCTCAGCGCCTGCGCGACCGCCACGCCGTACCAGCCGGCCGACAAGGGGTATGGCTACAGCGAGCAGAAGCTCGAATCGAATCGCTACCGCGTGAGCTTTGTCGGCAGTTCCAAGACCTCGCGTGAGACCGTCCAGAACTACCTGATCTACCGGGCCGCCGAATTGACGCTGGCCAACGACTACGACTACTTCGTGCTCGCCGGGCAGGACGCCGCGGCGGAGCCCGGCACACGCAGCGGCTCGCGCACCGGCGTCAGCTTCGGCCTCGGCTCGTTCGGCGGTTCCACGGGTTTCGGCCTGGGCATCGGCACCGGAATTGGCGGCGGCGGTGGCGAAGACTTCCGCGCACAGGCCGATGTACTGATGTACAAGGGCGAAAAGCCGGAAGACCGCAGCGACGCGCTCAACGCGGCCGAAGTGAAGGCCAACCTCGAAGCTGGAATTCGGCGCCCGAACTGAGTCCTTCAACCGCCCTGATTCAGCGGAGCCTCAACCAAGCCGCCCGGCGGCATCTGCAGAAAGTAGCCGGTGTTCTTGAGCGCTTCGACCACGCGCCGCACATCGACCCGCGCCAGCCGGCGTGTCGGCCCCAGGCTCAGGCGCATCACCTCGTCGAGCTTGCCGAGCCGCTGGAGCAGTGCCAGCGGCAAGCTGTCCAGGTCCAGGTCCTCACGCAGATACAGGTACATCTCGGATTGCCTGGAGCAACGCAGCACCACGCAGTTCAGGTTCGGCACTTGTTCAGGATGGATCGACGTCATTTGGCGATTGTCTCACCCCGTTGACATCGCCGCCGGCCGGTTTCCAATCCCGAAGCCGAAGGCTGCCGGCCTACGTCCGTCGGCTGCTTTTGGACAAATCGAGAAAACTGCGGTAACGTCCGCGCCGCAGTGTTTCAAGCATGTATTCAGCGTGAGTAAAAGCCGTCTCAATATGCACGGCCGGTTTCTCCTCAATGCGTTCCTTGATCGCTTGCACCCTGCGGGCGTTCCGCGTCCGTAATATTATTTTTTTATTCAGGAATGTATTCATGAGCAACTCATCGACCGGCACCGTGAAGTGGTTTAACGACGCGAAGGGCTTCGGCTTCATCACCCCGAGCGAAGGCGGCGAAGATCTTTTCGCGCACTTCAAGGAAATCCAGGGCAGCGGCTTCAAGACCCTCAAGGAAGGCCAGCGCGTCGAGTACGTCGCCGCTCGCGGCCAGAAGGGCATGCAGGCCACGCAGATCCGCCCGCTGTAAGTCGAGCTTCACGCAGTACCAGAAACCGCGGCTTCGGCCGCGGTTTTTGTTTGCGCGTCTGTTTTTTTTCGGGTGCGCCGATGCCCTCGTCTGGACTCGTTCTTGCGAACAGAAAGCCGCGTTTCACACCGATGAGTCACGCGACTCCATGGACGGCACGTGCAGATCGAACTGACACACCTGCCTACGCGGCCAGCGGCACCCGCAACGTACTGGCGCAATCTGGCCGGCGCGATCCTGCTGCACCTGCTCCTGCTGCTGTTGTGGTTGCGCCTGCCGCCGCCGATGCAGGCGGCCTCGCCAGTGCCCGCCGCGGGAAGAACGATCACCGCAATCATGCTGTCTGCGCCCGCTCGTCCCTCCTCGACCCCCGCCACACCGGCCGAGGCGCCGCAAGCCGAGCCGGCGGCTGCCCGGAAAAGCGAATCCGAGTCGCGTGAGCAGGCCCGGTCGCGTCCGCAGCCGGCCGAATCACGTCAGCGCCCGGAACGCAGCGCCATCAAACAGGCAGCGCCGCCCGAACCGGCAGAATTGAGCGAAACCGATTCACCCCCGCCCCGCAGCAGCGTGGCCACCGAATCCTCCGCACCGGCGTCGGCACCACCCTCGGCCACCGATTCGCGCGCGGGCGTCTCCAGCGGCTCGCAGCCACCGTCGGCGCTGACGGTGCAGGAGTTCCCGCTGAGCTATCTCACGCAGCTCAGCCGCATCGTCAATCGCAACGTCAACTACCCGTCATGGTCGATGCGCAACGCGGAGCAGGGCGTCGCCATCGTGCGGCTGCGGCTGGCGCGCAACGGCCGGGTCATCGAGGCGCTGGTGGTGCGCAGCAGTGGATATGACTCTCTGGACGCGGAGGCCCGCGAAGTGATGATGCGCATCGGGCGGTTCCCGCCGATTCCAAGCGCGATCTATCCCGGTCAGCTGGCGTTTCTGATCGACCAGCCGGTGCGCTTTCGCATGCAATAGGCCTCAGCCGCGCAGCCAGTCGAGCAGTTCGGACTCATCGCCGCGGGCAAAGCCGATGCGCAACTCGCCGTCGCGATCGAACACCGGGCGTTTGATCACGCTGCTGTGTTGCGCCAGCGCATCGGCCGCCGCCGGGCCCTGCAGCGCCGCCTGGGTCGCCTCGTCGAGCTTGCGCCAGGTCGTGCCGCGACGATTCAGCACAGGCTCGATCCCCAGCCGGTCGATCCAGGATTGCGCGAGTTCCGGCGCAAGCCCGTCGCGCTTGAAGTCGTGAAAGCGAAAGTCGATGCCTTCGGCTTCCAGGCGTGCCCTCGCCCGCTTGACGGTGTCGCAGTTGCGGATGCCGTACACGGTGATCATCGATTCGCTTCCCCGCTTTTCGTCAGGTCCGGCATACCGGTGCCTCGGCCTCGATGCCGGCAATCACCGGCGGACGCCGCTGCTGCCAGGATCGCCGTAGCCCATCGGCGGCGAAGATCGCCAAGGCCAGCCAGATCAGAATGAAGCCGATCGCACGCACCAGCGGAAACGACTCGCCGAACAGGCTCAGCCCCAGAATCAGTTGCAGGCTTGGAGCGAGGTACTGGAGCAGGCCGATGGTCGAATACGGAATGCGCTGCGCACCGTACGCGAACAGCGCCAGCGGCACCGCAGTGACGATGCCCCCGGCCAACAGCAAGCCGATCTGCATAGCATTCGCGCCGCCCATCGCGCCGGTGCCGTGAAACTGTGCCCATAGCAAGTAGGCCAGTGCGAACGGCGTGATCAGCACCGTTTCGGTGGCCAATCCGGTCACCGCATCCACTCGCGTGGTCTTGCGGATCAGCCCATAGCTGCCAAAGCTGACGGCCAGAACCAGCGCGATCCAGGGCAGCTGTCCGGCCTGCACCGTCAACCACAGCACACCGCCGGCAGCAATCGATACGGCGGTCCACTGGCGCGCATTGAGCCGCTCGGACAACAGCGTCACGCCGAGCAACACATTGACCAGAGGATTGATGAAATAGCCAAGACTGCTGTCGACGACATGGCCATTGCCCACCGCCCAGACATAGGTCAGCCAGTTGACGCTGATCAGCGTCGCGCTGGCGGCCAGTCGCAGGCGCGTGGCCGGCTGCCGCAAGGCCTGCATGACACCGGACAGCTCGCCACGCACGCCAAGCCACAGCAACACCATCAGCGCGCACCAAACCACCCGGTGCGCCATGATCAGGACCGCCGACACACCCTGCAATTCGTGCAGATACAGTGGCAGCGCTCCCCAGATCGCGAATGCGGCCACACCGGCGATCAGACCACGCCGCGCCGGATTCGGCGTGCTTGCAGGATCGGCGGCCGGAATGGCCTTGGGTTCGCTCATCTCGGATTCCAGTCGGACCGCCAGGCCCGCTAAGGCGAAAAGGGCGCGCAGTGTGCACCAAGCCCGCGCCGGCCGGAATCGAAAGCTTTTCCTCAGCGATGTGAGTGGAATTCACAGTACACTGGGACATGCTTTCCAAGACCGTCCGGCTCCCGCCCCTGGCAACCTTGCAGGCCTTCGAAGCTGCAGTCCGTCATCGTAGCTACACCCGGGCCGCCGAGGAACTGCACCTCACGCATGGCGCGATCAGTCATCACGTGGCCGCGTTGGAGGCCCGGCTCGGCGTACGGCTGTTCGTACGCGAAAAGAATCGCATGCGGCCCACCGAACAGGGCCAGTTGCTGGTGGTCAAGGTCCGCCAGGCTTTGGGCCTGCTTGAACGCGGCTTCGCGCAACCGACCGGCGACGCGCGCAAGCGCATCGTGCTGTCGCTCATGCCTCCCTTCGCCAGCCGCTGGATGGTGCCGCGTCTGGCTGACTTTCGCACGCAACTGCCGGACATCGACCTCACCCTGGACGTGCGCATGGCACCCGCTGAACTCGGTACCGAGGCCGATTGCGCCGTGCGCTTCGGCCCCGGTGGCTGGCCCGACGTGCAGCAGGAACGACTCATGCGCGAGGAGCTGTTTCCGGTCTGCGCGCCGGGCTTTCGGGAAGGCCTGCTGCCGCGCACGCCGGCCGAGCTGCGCCACTGCGCCCTGTTGGGCAATCCCTGGCTACCCTGGGAACCGTGGCTGCACGCGGCCGGGCTGGACTTTCCGGAGCCGCCGCAAAGCCTGATGTTCACGGACTCCTCGGTGTTGCTGGACGCCGCAGCCTCGGGTCTGGGCGTGGCCATGGCACGGCGCGTATTGGTCGAAGGCGATTTGCGCAGCGGCCGTCTGCTGCGGCTATTCGACGTCTCCGTGCCGGACCCGTACAGCTATCTGTTCGTGTGGCGTGCCGACCATCCACATCTGGACACGCTGCACCGCATTCGCGCCTGGTTGCGGGAACAGGCTGCCGGTTCGCAGCTGGACATCTGAACCGCCGCCATGTCCGCCTGGTTCGATCGCATGATGCTGAACGCGTCCGAAGCGCTCATCGCCTGCCTGCCGGAACGCCGCCCCGTCCGCGAGCAACTCGATGCCTGCCGCATCATCGGACATCGCGGCGACCGCGATGCGCGCGGCGTGCTCGAAAACACCCTGCCCGCCTTCGACCGACTGCTCGACGCGGGCGTCTGGGGCCTGGAAACCGATCTGCGCTGGAGCCGCGATCTGCAGCCGGTGATTTCGCACGATGCGGACCTGGCCCGCGTGTTCGGACACGAACTCACGATCGCGCAGCACACGCTGGCCACGCTGCAGGCGCGGGAACCGGCGTTGCCGGACCTGACCCAGCTGGTCGCGCGCTACGGTGGCCGACTGCATCTGATGCTGGAACTCAAGGCCGAGCCCAGCCTTGACCCGGCCGCGCAAGCCCGCCATCTGCGTGACGCGCTGCACGGCCTGCAAGCCGGTCGTGACTATCATTTCATCGCTCTCGACTGCGCCTGCTTCGACATCGTGCGCGACTGGCCCAGCCAGGCGCTGGCGCCGATCGCCCGACTCGACGTCGCCGGGCTCAGTCGTGAAACGCTGCTTGCCGGCTTCGGCGGTCTCAGCGCACCCGCGCCACTGCTGCGCAGCGCACAGGTGCGCCGACATCGCGCCGCCGGGCAACAAGTCGGCGTGGGCTTCCCGCGTCGCCGAAAGTCGCTGCTGCACGAGGCCGCGCGTGACGTGAACTGGCTGTTCACCGATCACGCCTGCGCCCTGCAACGGCATCTGGATCGGGCGAAGGCCGCACTGAGCCCATGAGCAGATTCCCGCGCCGAAAGTCCGGAACGGTGCCGACCGTCACACGCAAACCATGAAAATCATCGTCATGGGCGCCGGCGTGATCGGCGTCACCTCCGCCTGGTATCTGGCCCGCGCCGGCCACGAGGTCACGGTGCTGGAGCGCAATGCCGGCGCCGCCGCGGAAACCAGCTTCGGCAACGGCGGCCAGATTTCCGTCAGCCATGCCGAGCCCTGGGCCAACCCGGCGGCTCCGCTGAAGATTCTGCGCTGGCTCGGACGTGAGGATGCACCGCTACTGTTCCGCCTGCGTGCCGATCCGGCGCAATGGCTTTGGGCGCTGAAGTTCCTGCGTCAGTGCAGCAGCGCACGGACGCGCGCGAATACCGTGCAGCTGGTTCGCCTGGGCAGCTACAGCCGCCAATGCCTGCAGGCGCTGCGTGCCGAAACCGGTATCGAATACGATCATCTGGAACGCGGCATCCTGCAGTTCTACACCCGCGCGTCCGAATTCGAGGCCGCGCAATCCACAGCGCGCCTGATGCGTGATCTGGGCTGCGAACGGCGCGATGTCGACGTTGACGAAGCCGTGCGCCTGGAACCGGCCTTGGCGTCGGTGCGCGCGCAACTGGTCGGCGCCACGTTTACCGAGGCCGACGAATCGGGCGACGCCCGGCTGTTCACCACACGGCTGGCGCGAGCCTGCGCCGAGGCCGGCGTGCGCTTTCGCTACGGCGCGCGAATCACCCGCCTGCTCCGCAGTGGCGGCGACATGCAGGGCGTCGAATTCGCCGACGAGCAGGGCGCCTACCAGCTCGCCAAGGCGGATGCCTACGTGCTGGCGCTGGGCAGTTACAGCCGCGCCATCGCCCGCAGCGCAGACCTGTCGCTGGACCTCTATCCGGTCAAGGGGTATTCGATCACCTTGCCGGTGCTGGAAACGTCACGGGCGCCCACGGTCAGCCTCGGCGACGACGAATACAAACTGGTGTACTCCCGCTTCGGGGATCGCCTGCGCGTGGCCGGAACCGCCGAATTCAACGGCTATTCGAACGCCCTGAATCGCGTGCGCTGCGCTGCGATCGTGAACCGCGCGATGCAGATATTTCCGGGCATCAGCCGACCGGAACTTGCGAGCTACTGGGCGGGGCTGCGACCGACCACGCCCGGCAATCTGCCCTACATCGGCCGCAGTGGCGTGCGCGGCCTGTATCTGAACACCGGTCATGGAACCCTGGGCTGGACGCATGCCTGTGGCTCCGCTCAGGCGATCACCGACATCATCGACGGGCGCCGACCGGACGTGGACTACACGTTCCAGGGCGCCGCTTGAGCAGGTGCGGGCCGCGATCACTGCCGATTCGGAAAATGTCGCTGTCCGAAAACCGCGAGACAGGAGACTTCGCGCCGCCGAAAATGCCGCCATGACCGGCGACCTGGACCACGAAACTTGCTATCGCGCGATACAGACCCGCGATGCGCGCTTCGACGGCCGCCTGTTCGTGGGCGTGACCTCGACCCGCATCTATTGCCGCCCGGTCTGTGGCGCGCGCACACCCAGGCGCGAGAACGTACGCTTCTACCGCAACGCCGCAGCGGCCCAGGACGCCGGCTTCCGCCCCTGCCTGCGCTGCCGGCCTGAAGTCTCGCCGGACCTCTCCGCTTGGCAGCACGCGCCGGAAACACTCTCTCGCGCTCTGCAGCTGATCGAATCCGGCGCTTTGGACCAAGGCAATGTCGCCGGTCTTGCGCAGCAGCTTTCGCTCGGCGAACGGCAGTTGCGGCGCCTGTTCCAGCAGCACCTGGGGGTTTCGCCGATCGCCGTGGCGCAAACGCGCCGGGTGCTGTTGGCCAAACAGCTTCTGCACGAAAGTCGTTTGCCGATGATCGAAGTCGCGATGGCGGCCGGCTTCGGCAGCGTGCGCCGTTTCAACGAAACCTTTCAGTCGCTGTACGGACGCCCGCCCGCAAGCCTGCGACGCAGCCGCGCCACGCCGCGCGAGGCAACCGGCACCATCGACATTCGCCTGCCGTACCGGCCGCCCTACGACTGGCAGGCACAAATCGACTTTCTCGCCGCGCGCGCGATTCCCGGCGTGGAGGCGGTGGTGGACAACGCGTACTGGCGAACGATCAACATCGGCCCGCACCGCGGTGTGCTGCGCGTGACGCACGCGGCCAACCATCGGCTCGCGGTCCAGCTGCGTCTGGCGCATTTACCAAGCTTGCCGGAAGTCATCACAAGGATTCGAAAGATCTTCGACCTGGGGGCAGACCCGATGATGATCGGCGCGCACCTCTCCGAAGATCCTCAGCTGGCTCGCCTGGTCGCCGCCAGACCAGGGCTGCGCGTGCCCGGCAGCTGGGACGGCTACGAACTCGCGGTGCGTGCCATCCTCGGCCAGCAGATCAGCGTCTCCGCCGCCACCGCGCTGACCGGAAAGCTGGTCGCCCGCTTCGGAGAACCAATGGAGACGGGGAGCGACCAGCCAGCGGAACTCAGCCATTATTTTCCGGCGGCGCAGGCCTTGGTCGCCACGGACATCGCCGCGCTCGGCATGCCCGGCGCCCGGGCCGAAGCGCTACGCGCGCTGGCCGCGGCATCCAGCACCGATCCCGAACTGTTCCGGCTCGGTGACAGTCTCGAATCCTCCGTCGCCCGCCTGCGCGCCTTGCGCGGCATCGGCGAATGGACCGCGCAGTACATCGCGATGCGTGCGCTGCGCGAGCCCGATGCCTTTCCAGCGGCCGATATCGGCCTGATGCGGGCCATGGCTGATGCCGACGGTCGCCGTCCTGGCCCTGCCGAACTGCTCATCCGCGCCGAACGCTGGCGACCGTGGCGCGCCTATGCCGCCCTGCACCTCTGGTTTTCGGAAACCAATGAAAAAGCCGCAGACGCCCGACGCGCCGCCTGAGCGTCTGCTCCTCGATCGGTTGGCAACACCGATCGGCGAGGCGCTGCTGGTCTTCGATGAACGCGAGCAACTGCGCGCCTTCGACTGGTTCGATCATGAGGGCCGAATGCAAGGCTTGCTGCACCGCCACTACGGTGCCCTGTCAGTCAACAACCGCCGCGCACCAATGTCGGCCCGAACGGCCATCCAGAACTATTTCGACGGTGAACTCGACGCCCTGCGCACAATCGCCTGGCGCACGGCCGGCACCGAATTTCAGCGTCAGGTCTGGGCCGGCCTATATGGCATCACAGCGGGAGAAACACTCAGCTACGGCAGCCTCGCGATTCGGCTGGGGCGTCCCAACGCGGTCCGCGCGGTCGGGCTTGCCAATGGCGCGAATCCGGTGGGCCTGATCGTGCCCTGCCACCGCGTCATCGGTGCCGATGGTTCACTTACCGGCTACGGCGGCGGCCTTTCCCGCAAACGCTGGCTGCTGCGGCACGAAGGCGCTATTCCGGACGATGGGCGATTGTTCGACTGAAGCAAGCTGATGGCCGGATGCGGTCGGCAATAGGGACGCGATAACGCAGAGGAGCGTCGTGTCACCAACCCCGACCCGACATCGACATTTGACGTGAATCACGCGCGGCGTGATGCCGACCGACCCTCGCCCGCTCGCGACTGCGAGCGGTGGGTGAGGGAAACGACCATGCCGCAGGCGATTCATTCTTCTTCAGGATGCCGCTTGCGGCATGGCCGTTAGAGCGCCGCCAGAACAACAGCGGGCCGCGATCGGCCGGCTGCCGTATAGCGTGCTGGAGATTTTGCAGGCCCCCCGCGGTTCGAGACTCGCGGCCTCAATCGGTATAGTCGGCCGTCCAAATCGAAGCTCCGGCCGCATTCGCGGCGGAGCCGGGAGAGGACATGCGAAACACGACGAGCGCCTGGGTGCTGCTCGTCTGCGTAGCAGGGGCACAACTGCCGGCGCAGGCGCAGGACGAGGTCCTGGATCTAGGCGGCGCGGCGCGATTCAATTACGCGTGGCGTGACTACGGACCGTCCGAGGGCAACGGCGAGGCCGATCTGGAGTTGTTGCGGCTGGAAGCCGACGGCGGCTACGGACCGCTTTTTTATTCCGCCCAATACCGCTGGTACGAAGACTTCGAGGCCGTGCATCACGCATGGCTGGGCGTGCACTTCGATGCGCAGCGCGATCTGCGCGCGGGCGTCACCAAGGTGCCGTTCGGCCTGTTGCCGTATGCCTCCCACAGTTTCTGGTTCGGCTCGGGCTACTACCTCGGTCTCGAGGACGACTACGACCTGGGCGCGGTCTACCAGCAGAAATCCGGCGACGACAGCTGGCACCTTGGCCTGTTCTTCGGTGACGAATACGGCACCGGCGCGGACTACGACCGCTATTCCTTCGACCTGGCGAGCACCGATGCACTGCCGTACCGCGAACGCGAACGGCTGCACCTGCGCTATGCGCACGCGCTGAGTGTCGGCCCCTGGACGGGCGAAGCCGGTCTGTCCGGCTTCGGCGGCCGCTTCGAACACCGCCCGAGCGCGGATGAACGTACCCAATGGGGCCTGGCGGCTCATCTCGAAATGGCACGCGGGCCGCTGTCCGCGCAGCTGCAGTGGGCGCACTACGACTATGACGTGCCGGGTCACCGCATCGCCTTGTCGGCCTTCCGCTTTCCGTTCGAGATCGCGGCCAAGGCCGACAGCTATACCTTCAACCTCGCCTACGAGCTGCCGCGCACCGCATGGTTCGACAACATCACCTGTTACAACGACTTCAGCACCACGCAGGCCAGCGGCAGCGGCCTCGACGATTCGGTGCAGAACGTCAGCGGCTGCAGTTTCGGCAAGGGCGTGCTGTTCGGCTATGTCGACTGGATTGCCGGTCGCAGCATGTGGTTCGTGGGCGGTCCAGGCGTTGGCCTGGCAGAGCCCGGCGGCCAACAGTGGCGCTCCCGCCTCAACGTCAATGTCGGCATCTTTCTCTAACGGCCATGCCGCAAGCGGCGCCCCGCAAAATGAATCTCCTGCGTCATGGCCGTTCCCCTCACCCACCGCTCGCAGTCGCGAGCGCCGCGCGTGATTCACGTTAACGGCCATGCCGGAAGAGGCACCCCGGAAAATGAATCCTGTGCCAGGCAGGCCGCCCTCTCCCCACCACCCGCTCCGCGGGCGGTCCTCCCCTCTCCCACGTCGTGGGCGAGGGGCAGCGGACTCGCTGCGCGAGAT
>Ga0115011_10000038_pt1 | contig 129558 bp, 158 predicted proteins | sample TroAtlMetagenome_2_FD_88705 | JGI IMG/M metagenome (GOLD analysis project Ga0115011, IMG submission 88705) | Marine eukaryotic phytoplankton communities from Atlantic Ocean - Tropical Atlantic ANT8 Metagenome | ecosystem: Environmental > Aquatic > Marine > Oceanic | place: Tropical Atlantic... | reverse complement strand
TTGTTGTTGTCTAAACCTTTTTAGTCTTTCAACCTCACCCTTTCGTACTTTGGGTAGCATTTTCTTTGCAAGTTTTTTGATTGCAGCCTGTTTATTATCTAATTTCTTACCTATTGAAACTCTCATTGCTATAGGTAAAGTATTTAGTGACTTCCCACCAGTCATCTTTTTGGCAAGTTTATCCCTTGCCCACTTGTTTGCTTTTGCAACTAACTGATCTTTACTCTTCATTCTTTTCTTATTACGAAGTCTTTTCTTTGCCATCTTCTTGGCCATTCGTCTCATTCTCATTCCGATTGCTCTTCTTTGAGTCATACTCAATGCTTCTATTGCAAGTTGTCTGGATAGTTCAGTTGTATAATTACCTTCTGCAACCTCATGTTGTTTCTTTGCCATGTTCATAGCAGTACCATGCATGACTTCTTTATATTTGTCACCATAGGTATCTTTAAAGAACTTAGTTCTTTTCTTGAGGTCTTTATAAATCTTTTCTTTAGTTGCTAAGACAGAATCAGATACTTCGTTTCTTTTTTGATCTTGGTCTCTCTTAACGGCAGATGCTCTTTCTCGATCTCTCTTGATCCTTTTTTCTTTGTCGTCTCTTTCTCGATCTCTGACTTCTTTTTCTTTGTCTGTTTCCTTCTCTCTTTTGGATGTCTCGTCCTCTCTATCGTGTTGTTTTTTTATTCTATCTGTATTCACACCTTCATAATGCCTTCTAAATTGGTATTTTAGAAGATCATCTATTGCATCTTTTTGGTCTGGTGTTACCTCTTCATCAAAGGTAGGTAATGTGGGGATTGTCTCTGCAGCCAAATCTACTGCATCCATTGTCAATGCAGTCTTCCATGCATTAACCATTTTATTATCTGGTAGGGTAGATGTAAAGGTTTTCACCCTAGAGTACATCTTAGTTGTATTTCTTTCTAAATCTTTCATATCACCATCATTGTCAATGATGAAAAAATTTCTTCTTCCGAAAACTGTTTGAAGTTTACCCATATTTGCACGAACTGTTGCATGAGAATCCTTGACTATCTTGTCTGGAATACTTCTTGCTCTTTGTCTGTTTCTATCTAATGCAGTTTCTAACTCAGTATTAACGAATACCATTGCAGTTTCGTAACCAAGTTTTTTGAGTAGTTTGTTTTGTTCTATTACCTTTTTAACATCTCTTGCAGTGGAGTCAACGATAAGACCCAATCTACCTTTAAGGTATAATCCCTCTTGTTTTGCAGTTAATGCCTTTGCATGATCTCTAACTGCATTTCTTTGTTCTTCTTCATCTGAGGGCATTTTTAGAGAAAGATTTGCTTTCTTTAGTCCAGTTTCAAATGCAACATCTGAGTTTACATTCTTGAGTCCCATAGCTTGGAGTGCAAGTTTATTTGCAACTGCACTCTTTCCAGAACCAGGCCCTCCTGCCATGAACACCGCCTTAAAGATTCCTACATCATTTATACCTTCTTTAAGAAGTTCGTATTTCTTGTCCAATGTCTTCCCTCATATAATCTGGTAAAAAGTTAAATTCTTCTGTCACTCCCATACCCTTTCTTACTGCTTTGTATAATTGTTTCCCCATTCTGAATCCTCTTGGTAATGATAACATAAATGCTTTCATATCACCATTAGCTGCAAGTGCTCTCATCTTAGAAGCACTCATACCTTCAACTCCTTCTGCATCTGGGTCTCTTTCCCCAGCAGAAACTACATAAAGTTCCTTGAAGTTGTAGAATCCATGTCTACCTTTAACATTATTATATTTGGTTAGTAGGTTTTCAAATTCTTTTATTCTGTCTGAACCAGCAACCATTTTCACTGATCTATATCCTTGATTGTATAAATCAGTCACCACATCAAATACTGTTCGTGCATTTGTGTCCTCTACTGTGACTTTTGAGGATGCGAACATTGCCTTCATGAATTTTATCTTATCCCTATAAGACAATGGATTTTTCTTAGCATCTTGTGTAAACCCTGTATAGATAAATGCATCTCCTTTAACACCAGCAACATGTTTAACCCTATTTGCAAGTTTTAAATGTCCGACTGTAGGTGGGTTGAATCTTCCGAATGCAAATACAGCAGTCTCGGATTTCACCTCTGTAATATCTTTAAAGGTTTTCATAAACAGTATTTATGATTTAAACAAACTTACTTTTGTTAATTTCTATTGCATCTATGTCATTTTGAACTATTTCACGACATCTTTTAAACCATTCTTCCATATCTGGGTCTTGTATTAATTCGTCCATCATCATTCTTCTGTTTGGTGGAGTCACATTCGTATGTTGCCACTGATCGTGAGATCGATCTCCAGAACTACCATCGTCAATTTCTTTTGATAAAAGACCACATAGTTGTAGTTTCCTTATCATACTACTACCTTTCTTAATACTATCCTCATCTGCACCCCAGTTCTCAACTTCTTGGCCTCTTAAAACCATCTCTAATTCATGATCACATGGGATAAATTCATCATAAACATCAAATATTGATTTACCATTCCAAGTCCAATTAGATAGTGGGAAGGTGTGATCAGTTTGTGGCCCTTCTGAGTTTCCAAAAAGTAGATGTTCTGGTTCTGACCACAGCAACAATCTTTTCATTCTAAGGTAAGACTCTTCCCAGAGTTTCTTACTTCTATGTTGGTGATTAGTAAACCAAGGCGTATAAAACCCCATATCCAATTCTGTAATTAATCCAGATACAAATCTATCCCAAGGCTCCCTAATTACCATAACTTTTTTCCAGTCCTTAAAAAAATCAGTACATACTAGTGGAATAGTATATGAACAATTATGTCCAAACTGATCTGGTAATCCATTATCCTGTTCAATTCTCCATGCAAAACATGGGCCTAGAAATTTTGCTGTTTTTTCATCAATCCATGAATCACCTCTTGCTGGATCAAAAGTAATATGAGATGGTAGAATATCTTTAGTCCATGTTCTAAGTTTCTTTGCAAATTTCTTTTCATCTGGATTCTCTTGATGAACTTCATCAATTAATGTCCAATAATCATCAGAAGATAACCATCTTGATGGTTCTCTATTGGGGCCTTCCATCCAGTGCCAATCATCACCATGTTCTTTGTTGGATAGTGCAAGTGCTTTTCTACAGGATGAATGTCCTGCCTTTCTGGCTATTGTTAGAAATGTTTTCCTTGATGGTGATACAAAGGTAGGATGGGAGTATTCCCACACAGTTTTTCCATCCCAATGGATGTTTTCCCTACTCATTTGTTGTAGGGGATGTTCATATTCCTTTGGAAGTGTTGGGTCGTTCCCTTCTCTAAGAAACCCCTCTAGGGTCTGTCTGACTGGTTGTTCCATAATATATCCTCATTATTTATTTATCCCATGCTTTTGCAGCAGTGAAATTATTGAAACTGAACTCCATTCTATCGACCAGTTTCACTGCACCACCTAAATCGTTGTCTATTGCAACGAATCCTTCTGGTGCAACAACATCAAATCCATTATCTGTTTTAACAAATGTAGATGTAAGTTGCTTTGCATTGTTCACTTTATATAGTATCTTAGTTTTTGCATAGTTGATTAATGCCTGAAATTCGACTATGGTTTTTAATAGAACCAAATTTTTTCTGATACTTGTTAAATATGTATTCATGTTCTTTGTCTTGGTATCTTTTCCTTTCTTGGACTTTGCTTTATCAACCTCTTTCTTCAATTTCATCTCTGCAAATTTGAAGTATCCGTCTGCATGTTTTTTATAGTTCAATCTAAGTAAATCTTGTCCTTCACGAACTACACTGTTGTGGTAGGTTTTGTATGTTGCACCCTGTGGCATACTCTTCTGCAGCTCCAGAAATTTATCGAGTGGAATTTTCTTAATTTTCCGAAATACTTTTCCTGTTCTGGACATTAATCTGGTTATCTCTGCACTATCTTTTTGGGTAAAGGTTGCAGTTCCAGATACATCTGTGTACTCTGCATCGTTCATCCATACCTTAGATGTCTTTCTAAGACCAGAGATGTCAACACCAAAAGATGCAGTCATGTCTTCTAGGGTATCACCTGTATATGTCGTATGCCAGACAACACCAACTTGTGCATTTCTCATTGTAGTTGCAAGTTTAGATGTAGAAGGTACTGCATAGATGATTGTATTTGGCCCGAAGGTATCGTATTGAACACCATCAATCTTTTCTTTCTTGAGATCACCCTTAACGAACATTAAGTCCCCTTGTATGATTCCCTTGATTCCTAAGTCTTTGAAGTTATCTAAACATGCTTTAAACTTATCTGCAAGGTCTCCAGACAACTTATCATCTATCTCTGCATGTGTGGTGTAGTATTCTTGTTTCTTTGCAAATATACTTTTCTTTGCAACCAGAAATTTACCTGTTTCTGGATGTTCACCAACAAATACTGCTGGAGCCCCGTCCCACTTTACAGTGACATTTATTGAGGTTTTTGCACTAGAGACTAACATATCCCTTAGTGATCTGATAAAGTTTATAGCACCTCTTGCACCATCAATACCATCGTTGAATATCTCATCTTCGATATGTTCTAAATGTAGATTCTTTGCACCAGCCATTATGCTTTCTCACTAAACAATTCTGGAGCTCCACTCTTTGGAGTCAGATTACATTTATCAAGTACCTTACCAAAGAACTGTTGCAAAGCACTTAACATCTTTTTACCTTGTTTCTTTATCCAATCAAATGAAGCATTAATTTTATCCTTCATCCATTTCCACATCTTTTGAAACTTGTCTCTTACTTTCTTTGCAATAGAACTCAATCCTTTCTTGACCTTATCTAACATTCCCCATTCATCTAATTGTTCTACATAACCTTCATGTAATACTTTTCTTCCAACATCTTCCTGTTTAAGACCTTCTGTTAGAATACCATTAAGTGTCATTGGTTCATGACTATTAGATAACATTTTCTTTTGTTTTGCAAGTGCCTTATCTGGATTATCGTAAACATTTCCACGAAGTGACATATAAGGTGAAGAACCACCTGTAGACTTAAATGCAAAGTAAAGTGCATATTTTGTTGCCAATTTCTCAACATCATTTAAAGTTTTCAGAGGTTGGTTTAAATTAATTTTTTGTTTATTAACATCAAATTCTATCATAACATCTGCACGAGAACTTGATGCATCTCCAAATTTTTGTTGACCAGTTGCAGCCTCAAAAACAAAAGACTGTTTAAACTTGGGATTCTTCATAAATAATGCTGACATTTTCTTATCTAATTCTCTACCATTCTTTCGTATCTCTGCCATTTTCTTTTTATGTGCTATAGTGATAGGGTCTTTTGATTTTGATTTTTCTAAATCATCCACACCACCTTTATATGCACCAGTCTTTGCATCAACGACTCCAAGTTTCTTATCAATCTTTTCATCAAATGCTAATACCATTTTCTGCATGGTGTCTACCATATCTGATGCTTCTTTAGGATGATTTTCACCCATGATTACCTTTGCAGCTTCGAAGGTTGCAGCAGCTTCAAATTTCTTTGCACTCATGACCTGTGAACCACCTTTCTTTTTAAGTGATATTCTTCGTTCAGCAGATTTCAAATCAGTCTTTGGTGTTGCATTTGTACCACCCCATTCTTTCCAATTTTTAGTTAATGGTACACCACCTTTTCCACTTCCAGTTTGATACATGTTTGGAAATCCAGCATCATCAAATGCATCTGCAAGTTTAAGTGCTGTTTCTCTGTTATAATCATCATCCCAGAATCCTTTAGGTTCAATTCTATCCCATTCTGGAGTACCTACAAAATTCTTATCACCCTTTTTAAATTGGCCAAGTACAATCATTGCTTCCCAGTCTTCACCAGATGGGCCTTTACCACCACCCTTACCACCAGACATATCATTTAATCCTTTTGCTACACTACCAAGAGAAACTCCAAATGCAGACTTAAAATTAGTCCATTTAGGTTTTAATTCATCCCAACTTTCTGCATCTTGTAATTGTTTCTTCATGATCTTCCATAAATCTTTATCTACAGATAGTTCATTACCTTGTGTATCGACCAGTTTACCACTGTCTGTTAATTTTATAAATCTTTCTTTGTTATCTCTATCAAATAAAGAACTTCCTGCCAAACCACCTGCTACTTCCATAATCATACCCTCACTTAATTGTTTAAATGAGTTCATTTTAAATGATTCTTTGTTAACTGTCAAGTAATTAAATAGTGAATCTGCTAGTTGTTTACCGAAATCTGTATCAGATGGATAGTGAACACCACCTAACATCCTAGATTGACCAACATAGTCACCTAGTTTCATGATATCCATACGATGTCTTAGATCAACTTTAGATGCAAGGTACTTTGCCATAAGTCTGCCTTGTGTTGCATGTCCAGATGGATATGATGGTGAGTTTGCAGATTTTAGTGGGGAAATAGTGAATGCAAGTTTCCTTTCAAAGTTTAATTTACTTGCAAGAGCATATGGTCTTATTCTATTATATGACTGTTTGAGTTCAAGAATGATTGGTGATGCATCATCTATGATCTTTTTAGCATCATCAATGAGGTTTAGGTCTAGGTCATTCTGTTTAAAATACCTTTTAAATGGTGCCTTTATCTTCTTATCTACCTCGAACATAAACTCTCGTGCAACTTCCATGTCACGATCTGCAACCATAGATTGTAGTATACGAAGTTCTTTGATTACTTCTTCACTGTCGTTGGCTGGGAATGGTCTGGACTTCCATCCTTCAATATCAAAGTCTTTGAATACACCTTTATCTCCCTCAAGTTTTTTTTGCTTTTTAGGTGGTAATGGTTTATCATGTCCAAAGACATTTAAATCCTCTTGAAATTCTTGAAATGATTTTAATGTTTGCATAATACTATTTATACATATAAAAAAAGGGAACAATGCATTGTTCCCTTAGTGGCAATTTACTGTGTAGGTTAATGTGGAGATTATCTACTTACAGCGGAAGGACGCCAATCGACTCTATTTTTACCCATACGACTCCACTGGGTCTCATTTTTGTAATCTGTGTTTGTGAAGATAATCATCATACTCTGCTAGTTTATCTTCTAGTTTCTTTTGTCTTTCTTCGTTTATGTGGAGTTTTCTTAGGTGTATAAGTTCCTTCTTCAACTCGACTTTGCGTTGAAGGATATCTACGACTGTATGTCCTATTAAGACACCTTTGTCTATGGAACTATCATGTTTACTCATTATACCAACAATAAAATTGCACCCACTATTATAATTAATGACCATTTATTTCTTCTGGCCCGTTTTTGACTTTCACGCCACTTCAAATAAGGTAAGAAATCTTCCCCAACTTTAGGAAAGTTTTCAACCTCACCATAGTATTTATACTGACTAAACATAGAAATTACCCCACTACCTGTAAATTATTTCGTAATCTTTTCATTTCTGAAATAGTATCTCGTGCAGTTTTGTGGACTATTCCAATTCCACCAGCTGCAACCCAACAGTCCACATTCTTTTGCCTATCATCAATTAGAACATGTCCTTTCTTTGCAAAAACTGCTTTCTCACTACCACTATAAACACAAGTTGTAACGATTGTAGGGTCTACAAATTGTTTAACCCACTCGTTCTTATCCCAAACTACCAACTCTCTGTTTATATATCCAGCTGCAGTTAGTATTTCAAGAGGAAGTCCAGTGTGTTTTAGATAACCTATCAATTCCCACATATCGGGCATAGGTGGTAGATTTCTAAACAACCTTTTATCTGTTAGTTCTTGTTTTCTTTTATCATACTCAGAATGACCTTTATCATCATTCGTCATAGGCATCCCTATCATTTGAGAAACTCCACCGACAAAATCAGTTAAAACTCCATCCATGTCTATAAAAACTCTTTTCACTTTTGTTACCTGTACTTCATTCATTTTTTAAAATTGATTCCTTAAATTTATCTTTAAGAAATTTCCTGTTACTTCCAAAGTTTACATACTCTGAAACATTAGCATATGGGACTTGATTGTGAACCCACCTTTCTCTGCAATTTTCATCATACATGAGTTTGCAATATTCTGAGAAAGTCATGTTAAGTAGACCGCTCCAGTCCAGTTTATTGGATAATGATCATCAAAGATATTACCCCTTGCTTTGTTTAATGCTGGTGTTGACCATCCAGCAGATTTCAAAATGTCTCCAACTTTAAAGTTAGGATTTCCTAAATTTATGAAGTGTAAGACACTTGTTTGATTATCTATCGATATGACTTTAAGATACTTCTGACCTTTGGAATATGCAAATCCGTTTGCATATCTTTTCCTCATGTCTGTTCTTACTTTACATTTACTATCACTACCAGTTAAAGGCATGAATCTATTGTAATCATCGATCATCTTATCTTGCATTTTTCCTAATGCCACCTTCATGTCGTCATCGACATTTAGATCATTTAAATTTGGATATTGTGCCATTATGCAGCCCTCATTATTGAAAATGGAACATTGTATGACATTCCAGCATCACCAATTGAGCAAATTGCTCTTGTTCTGTTTATTTTGGTGATCACTCCGTTCATGTCACCATGTCTTCCATCAATTATAACTTTATCACCAACTGAAAACCCAGCTTTAGCAACTGCATTGTTAGATGCCCTAAGTGATTTTTGTTTCGATTTTATCACCGAAATTATGACATTTAAATCTGTCATGTTATCGATTCCGTTTATACCATTAATAATATTTTTCACTATTTTCTCCTTATTAAAAAATTATTTACCATACAAGTATTATACAATTTTATGTACCCCTCTGTCAAGTTTTATGAACCTTCGTCTTGCCTTAGAGAACTGGATAGATGGTTTTGGGAAGAATATTTCTTCCTTTGTCCCTGTTTTTATATACCCAACATTCTTACCTTTTTCATCAAAAATATAGGTATGATTTGGGACATTAAAATCACACTTATCCCAAACTGTAATTTCCTTTAAATATGTTAGTGTAGAGGCCATGTATTTCCTTCAATAGTTACTGATACTAGATCAAAATTTCCGATAATGTCTAATCCTGTCCTTGATTTTATGGACTTACAACATAAATCCCATGATGCATTGATATTTGTTTTATCAGAAATCAACTGACATTCCTTTGAATTGAGAATGATATCTCTTGGAATTCCGTTTTTTGATACAACCAATTTATTCATAATTTACGAACTCTCTTATTTGAGAGTTTTTTGTTCTTCTTTTTTTCTTTCCTTGATAGAGAGTTAATAACTTCCTTTTTTGCTCTTGGAACTCTCATGTCTTAAATAAGTTGAAATTCAGCCCTAACTTGAGAGACCACATCAAAGGCGTCGAAGTTAGGACTGGTATCAAACCAATTTTGTCTGCCTCAATTAGGGTTACTAATCTTTTGGTTCCAACTCTAAGGTGGATGGGCAACGAACCCACGACTTTTTTGGTTAATTTCTTGATACTTTTTTCCATCTATGTATACATTATACACTTTTATGTACCCTAGTGTCAAACTTATTTGATGAATTTTGGTGGAGCTGATAGGAATCGAACCTACGACCTACTGGATGCAAACCAGTCGCTCTCCCTACTGAGCTACAGCCCCTAACCTAAAATGGTTGATCGTCTCTCCAGAGATCATGAGATGCATTTGCAGCAACACAATATCTGTCGTATTGACCTTCCACCAATGGAACTTGGTGGTATATGTGGGATTGAAATAGGACTAATTGTCCTGTTTTTGGTGTTATGGATAATGCTGGATTTTGATCAAATCTCTTACTATCCAACCTTTCTGTCTTTTCCAGACCTTCTAAACTACTACATATTTGTAGAGGACTGGTATTATCATCTACTTTTGGATAATATGTCCAACTCCAGAGAGATGGAAAATGGCCATGTGCTGGAGTGCAATCTCCATCATTATATTTCATACCCCAACAATGGGTATAAATTGGAAGAATTTCTATGGAAAATCTTGACCTAGAAACCTCTTGGATACATGCACCACCCCATTCCATTAATATTTGGAATTCTTCTGGTTCAAAGGTTTTCCATCCTGTGAATAGAGATACATTTGCATTGATGGTATCACTGGTTCCTACTCCTTTTCCATCTTCTTCATGAATTATTTCAACTATTCTTTCATTTAATTTCATGATATCTGGTGGTGCTTGAAAGGTATGAATAATTTGTCTTTCTTTAATAGTAATATCATGCTCAACTGCATCGATTAGATTTACTTCAAGTTTCTTACCTTCTACTATTTTTGGATTTTGTCCCATTATATGTCCCAATCAGATGTTTCTGATTTAATCCTTTTACCTGTATCTGATGAATCCATGACATTAACATCATGTAAATCATCCTGTGCAGATTGTTCTACATCATACAATTTCATTCTTGAACGATCTACACCAATTACAAATCTTCTGTAGTATGATAGATCATTATAACGATTCTTCAATTGTTTTACCATCATCTGATCTAACTCTTCAAGTTCTTCTGTAGATATCAATGCAAACATCAAGTCTGCTGTTGCTGGTAATCCAAATGATTCTGATGTATCTTCCAGACCTACATCTGTAGATACGAATCCAGTTCTGTTTGTTTGTGTTGCAGATACTATTGGTAGATTAAACTCTACAGCAAGTCCTCTGAGTTCTTCTGCAATACTCTTAACTAAGATGTAAGAGTTAACACTACCACCCATTCTCATTCTAAATGAACCACAAATGTTTAAGTAATCAATATAGATGATGTCTGGTTTGAAATCTTTCTTGAGATTTAACTCTTGTAATAGATGTCTAAAGTGTCCTGTATTTGCAGATGCAGTTGGATATTCTTTAACAATCAACTTACCTGTAGTTTTCTCTCGGATACCTTTGATCTTTTTATTGTACATATCCTTTGGAAGATCAGCAAGTTGTTGAATAGGAACATTCAATAGATTTGCATCTACTCTTTCTGCAATCTTCTCTTCTGCCATTTCTAATGTAATATAAAGTACATTCTTACCCATCATTAGATTGTTAGCTGCACAATGACACATGAATAGAGATTTACCAACCCCTGTTCCAGCCATACAAATGTTCAGAGTCTTATTGGGTAATCCACCCTTAGTGATCTTGTTTAATAGATCAAGATCAAATGGTAGTTTATCTTCTTCTGTATTATAGAAATCAAATCTATTCTCAGAATCATCTAAGAAGTCGTGACCAATATGTGCATCAAAAGATACTGCAAGTGCTTCTTTAAGGATGTCTGGAATCTCACCTTTCTCCCTCTTAGAGTCCTTATCCAGTATTGTAATTGAATCCATAACTGCATTATAAACTGCACGATCTTTACACCACTTCTCAGTCTCGTCTATTAAGAATTCTTGTGGTGTATCTTCTTTAGATAACTTACATTGATTAACTACTCCATTTGCACTATTCAATTCATCTTGATTAAGACCACTAGTCTCATTCATTTGAATAGTTAATGCTTCATGGGTAGGACATTCGTTATACTTATCGAAGTATGACCTAATCTGATCAAATACTAATCTCTCCTCTCGTTCAGAAAAGAAATCTGTTTTAATATATGGAATTACTTTACGAGAAAATTCATCCTCAGTAAATAGATTCTTTAATATTAATAGTTCTAATCTAGTCTGCAATTACTTCACCAGTTTCTTCGTCAATGATCTCTTGTTGAAAAGTTCCATACTTGAATTCTTTCTGAGCACATTCATCCAATTGATCTAAGATTTCTGGTGTGAAATAAGTCTCTGGATTGTTGTTGATAGTTTTTCCAAATTGTGTTTTACCATCTGGAAGTTCAATTCTTGTCGATACCTGTTTAAAGATATTATACTTGATTGCAAGATCAAGAAGACCATAATACTTTGATAAACCTTTATCATAAGTTAATAATACATCAACCATCTTGTTCTCTACTGTGAGTCTTGATTTTTGATTCTTACAATGAATCACATTACCAATGACTGTGGTTCCATCCTTCTCTTTCCTTTTGGAAAGATAGACAATAGATGAAGCTGCGTATTTGAGACCACTTCCACCACCCATTTCCTTTTGTGGAAACATGGAACCAATCACATCATATGTGTGATTTGTCACAATCATTGGAATACCTACTCTTCCAAGTTTCAAAGTTAACACTCTAAATGTTCCTTTGATAACTTGTGCTTTGGTCATATCCCTAACATCTTTTCCAGATGCTATGTCTTGGGTTTCTTTGTTGGTTGATAACATACCAAGTGAATCTAAAACAAATAGAAGTTTTTCATCTTCTCCTTTTTGTTTATCATATTCATCTATGATGTTAACTGCTTGAGTTCTGAACTCTTCTATTGTAGTCACTGGAACCAATAGAACACGAGAGGAATCTATACCTCTTTCTTCTATGATTTCTCTGGTTAATGCAGATTCCGATTCAAAGTAAACGATATTACCTTTTGGGTTATCTTGAAGGAACTTTTGACAAATTCCTAGTGCAAAGAAGGTCTTACCTGTTGCAGATTCACCAGCAAGTGCAGTAATCTTATTAGAGGGAATCCCCTTGTAGATACTACCACTTACTAGTGCATTTAAAATATAGGAACCAGTATCCAAATAACCATCGACATCACCTGCCACGATTCCATCAGATACTTTTCCTGCTAAGTCATTTCCACTTGCTTTTGCAAGGTCTTTTAATAAATCCATAATATAGTCTCAAATTTTTCAGTAATATATCTATTATACTACGAAACTCCCATCTGTCAAGTCTTTATTCTTCGACTGGACTTCCGTTTGCGTCAACTGGGGCATGCATAGTGTCTATTGGTTCTAACTCTGCTTGCAACTCTTCTGATACAGAAGGTTCTTGCACAACACCAGCATCTTCATAAGACATTTCAACCAAACCTTCATCAATCAATCTTTTACGATTAATCATATGTTGTGCTTGAGTATCATCTTTAGACCCACCGAAATATGGAACTGCATGTCCATCTTCTATTAGTGCTTCTGTCACACCTTTCATTACACCATTATGTTCAACAGTAAAGTCACCGAGAATTCTTCCGAATTTTCCTTTCATGTCTTCACCATCTCTGTTAATTTGTGTTTTTAAGATTGCAGTTTCACCCAACATATCTACTAATGCTTGTTTTGCAGCTTTACCAAATACTTTTTCTACCTTATCAGAAGTTCGACTCTCTGGCGTATCTATTCCCATTATTCTAACTCGTTCATCATTTAGTTGAACTCCAAAGCCTAAATCGATATCAACATCAACAGTATCGCCATCAACAACTCTTTCTACTTTTACTCTATACTCATACATAATTCTCTCCTTTTGTTAAGTATTAAAGGAGAGACATTATTGTCAACCAAAAAAATCCTCTAAGGAAGATTGTGGTTCTGTTGACCATCCGATCTTCTCAAGTATAAGTTTTAGTGGTTCGATGAAAGATTTATCAAATTGTTTATCATAATCAAGGTAGTTATCCAAATCAAACTCCTCTGGTAAAGTATTTATAAAACCTATGACATTCTCTTGAATTGGATTTGGTATTTTTAGATGTACAAATCTAATTTTCTCACCAGATTGAATACTTGGATGAACATTTAAAAGGTTATTCTCTTTAAGATAATGATTAAATAATAAAGATGCTCTAACATGCATTGGTGTAGATTTGTTATAGATTGTTTTGGGATTAGAATATTCAACAAGTCCATTTACTGAACGAGGGAAAGCAATATCACCAACTGGTAATTTTCTAAACTGTTCTCTTGCCTCATTTACAAAAGTATGAATTGCATTTTCATCACCCAACATTACAACTTTAAGTGCATCTTCGAGTTTATCACGAACCCACTGAGGTGTTGAAGTCTTTGCAGTTTCAATACCCATCATCTTGAGTTTAGGTTCTTTTAATCTGACACCTTCATTGTCGAGAACATTAAGAATATATCTTTTCTTTGCAGTCCAAATTCCCTTGTCTGCAATAATTTCTCTACCCATCTGCATCTTGTTCTTGTATGCGTTGGTATATTCTGCAAGTTCTTGATATGCATCTTTAATAACAACCTGTTCAAAATGTTTAATGGATATATCATCCAGAAATTGAAGTGGGTCTGGTGGATTAACCTTTTTAATTACTTCATCAAACCTTACATAGATAGAATCTGTATCGATTGCAATAACATAATCTACATCATCTGTTTTGAGTAATCCATTTAACCACTGGTTAACTGCTTTCTCTACCCACTTAATTGCAAGTTGACCACTTGTTGTTACTGCCTCTGCAAGTTTTAGATCAAAATATCTAAACCACTGATTACCCATAGCACCATATGCAGAGTTCAATGCAATCTTTCTTACCATCTGGTTGTTGTGTGCAATTGCAATCTCACGATTTAACTCATTTTTTCTACTCTGGTCTTGAGTATCTTGAAATTCTTTTTGATATTCAAGCATCTTATTCTTCCAAATTACCCTTTCATCATATAAAGACTCAAGTATCTCTGGAAGGAACCCTTGTTTATTCTTATTAAATCTTGCACCATTTGGACATATAGTTGCACTACCAGTCACTTCAACTTGTTTGTTTAAGAATGCATCAACACCATAACCACCAACTTGACTTCTCTTATGCATAGTCTCTGGACTAATATTGTACTGCATAATCAAATGAGGATATAGTGAATTCAAATCAAAAGACATAACCCATTCATGTAAACCAACTTGTGGGTCTTTGACATACGCACCAATAAACTTAGAACTCTTATTCCCATGAGGTTTAGGTGGAACCATAATATTCTGTTGTCTTAAACGATTGTATATAAGAATATCCCAATACTTAACCATACCAAATGTATCTGAATAATTACACTTTGCAGTATATGCCATCTGACACATTAGTCCCATAAGACCCAACTTATTATCAAGTTGTTCTACTAGATCAACATCACGAACATTATATTCTAAGAACTTTTGATAGTTCTCTTTATAGAATAGATGCATTGCACCAAACTCTGAATAATCTATCTTACCAGTTCCCAATTCTATCTGGGAAATGTTTTCCAGTTTATAAGAATCTCTATTTTTGAAAGTAAAGTTTCTGTATAGTTTAAGGTAGTCTATCGTCTCAACTCCTACAAGGTTGTAGGATTGTTGTTTGTTTCCAAAAGTTTCCCATTCCCTACTTGAAGTTATTGCCCAAGGGCTGAGTTGATTTGCAGTCCTTTCATCAATTACCTTAGTGATACGATTCATTAAATATGTAATATCAAAAGTATCAACATTCCAACCAGTAATAATATCTGGCATAACTTTACGATATTCTTCTATGAAAGTTTTAAGAAGATGCACTTCATTCTGACAATGAAAGTATTGGATATTTTCATCCCCATGTTCCCATTCTTGAGTACCAAAAACATACTTGGTAGGTTGACCAAACATCTTAAAGGTTATTGCATTAATTGGTTCTGGTGCAAGAGTTGGTTCTGGGAATCCATATTCACATTCACACTCAATATCAAGATTCATTATCTTGATGTTTCTCATACTCCATTCAATATCATTTTTAAATGTATCAGACACCCATGTATATTCATATCTGTCAAACCCATGTATATCAAAACCCTCAACATCAGCATATTTGTGGATGAAGGGTCTTGTATAAGAAATGCTATTGAACTTTTTAGGTTCTAGGTTTTGCCCAGAGATACTTCTGAATGAACTATCTTTGTTGGTTGGAAGATATAGAGTAGGTTTATACTCAATCTTTCTAGGAGTGTTCTTCCCATCCTTGAACTCTCGAACAAGGATTAGGTTCTTATATCGTGAAACATTAGTATAAAAGTGCATAGTACCTATTATACTACAGAACTGCTATCTGTCAAGGGGTTTATGGTATCTTAGGTGGAGTAAAATGATTTTTTATAACTGCAAGTTTATCTTCTGCACTTGCAATTCTATCTAGTTCAACATCAACTGTTGCTATGAAATCTGGATGTTCTGCAACACCTTGTGCATTTGACAATATAATATCAATATTTACTTTAGAAGATAGTATTTCACTTTCATACCTTAATTTAGTTGCTTTAAGGATTTCGTCTCTATATTCTCTACTCATGATGACACTATCTTAGTTTGTTCTGGTGATGGTTTAACTATTGTAGAAAATATCTGTGCATATTGATTTGCAAGTCTATCTTCTGGAGTTGAATACCACACTACATTTTTGAATACCACCTCAATGGTATTATCCTTTGCAAGATTGGAATAAGGCATCAATTGAATTGAAACACTCTTTCCATCTTCTGTTGGTTGTGCAACTACAAATAAAGGGTTCTTTACTGTGACAATTGCATCAGAAGAGAAGTTATTCATCTCTATCTCACCAACTACATTTTCTCCAGTCACAAACTGGAATAATTTTACTTCACTTTTCATTATATATTCTCTAACATTACCATTAATCGTTCTGCACGATTGGTTACTTGATTATACCAACGAGAATCACGACCTTCGACTGCAGCCTTTTTCCAATCATTCGATCTTATTGCAGCTCCAAAGTTTTTAAACTTCGATAGTCTTGTGACTCCCATATTAAAGGTCATATTGACCAATACTCTTTGTACATCATCTGGATATGAATCCAGTTCTGTAAATAAATTTTTACACTCTTGTATGTGTTCTGCACAATCATGTTCAAACACTTCATCGCATCTTTCTTTTGATACTGGTGTTCCAACCTCTTGTCCCTGTTCTGGGTCTCCATCCTTAACTAAATGACCTATGCCAAATGTAGGATACCCCAAATGATCTTTATAAATTTCATAAACGACACCTTCGTCTCTTATGATTTCTTCTTTAAGTTTCTGTAGATTCATCTCTTAATAGTTCCACGGCGTTATCGCCTTCCTGTTCTAATAGTTGGACTAGAATATCTCCCATCAGTTGATTAAATTCTTTATCCTCTGATATGGATTCTCTAAGTTCTTCTGGACATGCTCTGACAGCACGACTAAAATTTATACTGGGTTGTTCTGATTCCTCTTTAGGTATGAATTCAACCTTACCATAGGTGAAAACAACCCCTGTATAATTCCCTTCACAAATTTCAATTCCCTGTTCGCCTTGTTGATTAACAACAATTTTGTAATCTGGGAGATTCATTTATTGTGCCTTGTAAACTTCGTTCACTAGGGTAGCTTTTAATTTTCTACGATCAATTTCAATACCTAGTTCCCTACCTTTCTTCTCTAATTGAAGTTTAGTAAGTTTACCTAGATTTGCCTTTGATGTTCTTGTGACTTTTGTTTCAACTGGTGCAGTCTTTTTAGCAACTTTCTTGGCCACTTTTGATTGTGGTTTAGGAGTAGGAGCCTGAACTGGTTCGTTAAAAAAGTCAACTATGCTTTTCCAAAATGACATAATATAGTCCTCTTATCATTATTAAATTATATACCTAGTGATCCACTTGATGTGGTTCCACTTGGTATACCCTCTTCAACTTTCTTTGCATCCTCTAAGTCATCAGATTCATCATGTTCAGTTGATTGAGTTTCTTCGAGATTAAATGCTGGTAATTGTTGCACCATCTCATTATATTCTTGAACCCATTCATCAGTGAGTCCATTGTCTAATAAATAAGTTTCTACTAATCCAAAGGTTACATCATTAATTTGAGCATCCCCTATTAGATCGTGTATATTTGTTTTGTGATCGATTGTTGAGTCACCATGTAAACTCCCCTTTTCAAATGTAGGTTCGTGTTGTGGAGTTGGTTGACCTATCAGTTCCATGTGATCCTCTGTTCCAATTCCTCTGGGTAGAGTATCATATGGGGTCATAACTTTGTCTTGTTTTATTTGTTCTAAAATTACCTCTGGAATAGATTGCCCGTATGGATCGTCTTGACAATTATCTGTCAGGCCAGGTTCTGCATTAAAGTGTTGAATAATTCCATCATCGATCATCATAGAATATCTCCATGATCTCATTCCAAATCCTAAATTATCCTTTGCAACTAACATACCCATTGCTCTTGCAAATGCACCACTACCATCTGATAGAGGTTTAACTTTGGTTATCCCCAGTGATTCTAACCATGATTTCATGACGAAACCATCATTGACTGAGGTGACATAAACTTCATCGATTCCTTCATCGATAAATTTATCATACATGTCTTCGTATGCTGGTACTTGTTGTGTTGAACAAGTTGGTGTAAATGCGCCAGGCAATCCAAATACGATTACTTTCTTACCTAGAAAGGCTGAATGTGAATGTATCATTTCAAAATTATCATCTGTTCTGTTGTGAAATTCCATAGAAGGAATTGATTGATGTTTTGGTTGTACATCCGTTGGGGTTGAATATGTTGTTTCTTCTGTTATTGTTGACATAGCTCCACTCTGCGATATTTAATTAATTTCATAGTTATATTTATAATACCACAGAATGGAGATTTGTCAAGGGAAAAATCCTCTTATTCTGATAAAAATTCAGCAGTATCTACTATCTCTAGTTTTCTTGCTTTCTTTTCCTCTGGTATTATCCTCTCACATGGAATACTTAGCATTCCATTCTTTAATGATGGAGAATTAACCACAAGGTCTTCTGCAAGTTTGAAGATTCTTCTGAATTTTCTATTTGCAATACCTTTATGGATATTTTCATCTGATTCCTCTTCATCGAGAATCTCACCTGTCACTCTAAGTTCGTTTTCTTGAACTTCGATATCCAGATCATCTTCTCCGAATCCTGCCACTGCAATTTCGATTAAGAATAGTTCATCACTTTTCTTTACGATATTGTAAGGTGGATATGAGGGTTGTTGATTGTTTGATACAAACTTTAAATCTTCAAAGATGTTATCAAACCCTATTGTGTATGGAGAAGACCTTCTCCACATTTGATCGAATAGATCATTAGTCGTTAATTTGACCATAATTGCCTCCTGTTAAGCAAGGTTGTTATATGACTCCCCAAAAATGGGCAAGTCTTCTAAAATAGGTATTTCTTAATACCTACTATTATATATAAGGACTAATCCTTATTTTTCAAGTTTTTTGCAATATTTTTCCACAATTCTTTAAATTCTGGATTTTTTGCTCTCTTCTCTGCTCTTTTTAGACTACCTAATCTAAATTCAAGTAGAGGGTCTTTTACTTTTATCATTTATACTTACCAGTATACTACAGATTCTTGATCTGTCAAGTTTTAATTAACTTCCGTACTTCTTTTCTATTCCCAAAAGGCATTTCAAACAATGGTGCAAATATTTTAACTGGTTCATCCTTACCCTTTACCTTAATAGTGTCAAGTTCTTTACAAGGTACATCAGATTGCATGTAAGTGTATTCAGATAGTAGGATAGGTGTATCATATGTCCTAGTTTGTACTTCTAATCTAGCACCCAGATTCACAGCATCGCCGACCACTGAATAATCAAATCTGGATTCACTTCCCATATTTCCTACGATACATGGGCCAGTATTAATACCTGTACCAATAACCACTGGTGGTAATTCTAATCCAGACTCTTTAATCTCTTTATTCATTTGTTCCGTAAGTAATTCTATTTCCATTGCAGTTTTAACTGCTAAAGTTGCATGATCTTCACATGGTAGAGGAGCATTCCAGAAAGCCATGATACAATCGCCCATATACTTGTCGATGGTTCCACCATTTTTGAGAATAACCTTTGTCATTCTATCTAAGAACATATTGATAAGTTCTACTAAACCTTCTGGATCATCCCTCTTCATATAAGACTCGCTTATAGGAGTGAACCCTACAATGTCTGCGAATAAGAATGTCATCTCTTTTCTATCCCCACCTAGTTTCATTAATGATGGGTCTTTGACCAGCATGTCTACCATGTCTGGTGATAGGTAAGTACCAAACTGACCTTTAATTTGTTGTCTTAATTTGAACTGTACATAGAAGTTATTAAAACTCGATTGACTAAATATGAGTATTAGTGTTATAATTGGGAATGTTAAATCAATAAGGAAACTTGATGAAGTCCAGAAGAACAAGGGCAAGAAACCTACACCAGCAACGACAAGGCCGGAGACGAGTGCAGATGTTAAAACGGAGAATCGATAAATCGAAAATACCAAGACCAGAGACCCAATTAGAGTTAAAACTATTTCCAGAAGGGAACCCCAATAAGGACGAGAAATGGAGACCCCATCCAATATTGTCTGAATCGCAGATGCCTGAATATCATGAGGATACACCCCACCCATCGGACTCGAAACAATGGGAACTATGCCCTCTGCTGTCAAACCAACAATCACTGTTCGTCCCTCAAGATTGGGAAGTGGTTGCCCGTACTCATGTCGAGGAAAAGACTTAGACCAGTCTACATATAAACTACCAGTTTCATCTGTCACCACTGGTTCATAAGGTGGTATTCTAAAATTCTCTATCCCAGAAGGTTCTACCTTCATGGTGTATCCTTTATTCTGTTGAGTTGCACGAATAACTTCCATAGGGAAACTTGGATATAATTGATTATTAACTTGAGTGACTAAAGGTATTCGTCTTACGATTCCATCCACCTCTGGTGCAGAATTTAACATACCAACACCCCATGCAGCTTCTTCTAGTTTTGGAATGTTAGTGACTACACCTTGATATTCATATGCAAAATTATATGGGTCTCCATCCCCTAAGACGGCAGTTCCTACAAATGGTGCAATATCACTCCTACCTTTAGGTGATGAAGTCTGGGATAAAATGATACCATTACCATTAACCCACGAGACGAAAACCTCATCACCCCCAAACCTATCAATTTCTGGATACATTACTGTAAATCCAATCATTCCAGCATTTGCATTTCTTAAATCTGAAATCATTTGAGCCCATTCTGTTCTGGGAAATGGATATTGACCTTTGAGTTCTAAACTACTTTCTGCAACATCAAGTAGTACAATGTCACTTGAAGTGGTAGTTTCTTTAGATGTAAGGTAGTAATCGAAATTTATATTTCGCAACTTTTGTATTGGCTCTGGGTCTGCAATTCTAAGAGTTGTTAATCCACCTAGAACTAAAATGACCATCCAGAAGGATGTTAGGAATTTACCCATTTAGTTCTGCGTTACTGTGACTGAACACCCACCAGAGGTCTGACAATTTTGTGATAGTGAATATGTCTGGTTGGTTGATGAATTTTGATTTAGGTTTAAAGTGGTAGGTTGTGATCCAGTTAATGTTATTGTTGCAGTATGATCACCATCTCCTCGTTGGTGGACTGTTCCCTCACTATTGTCTTGGTAGGTAACATATGTTAGTGTCTTATCTCCATTACCCATTTGTCTATAGAAGAAAGAAGAATTATCTGCACCATAGAAGTATGCTTTTGCATCATGTTCTGCACTGCCTGATCCTGTTTGTTGACCACCTTTTATAGTCACATTGTCTGAATGGATATCTATATTTGATGTATGACCACCATATTCTGATGATGAGTTATCACCACATGAAACATCAGCCATACTATTGAAAGTACAACCTTGTCCTATTTTAAGTGTATTGTTATCGCCTGGAATGTGGAATCCAATTCTATTTGTTTCTGAACCTAAAGTATTTAATTGTTCAAAGTATAGGTCATTACCAGACCCATCTAAATCTCCACCCCAATTCTTACCAGAACCCCAGTAAGAGACATAAGAAATGATATTGTTTTGACCTGTCTGTTTTATTTCAATCTCATTAGAGGCATGATCTATAGTAAAATCGACTGTATTGTCATGTCCGATCTGATCTATTAAAAGAACTAAATTATCACCATCTGATGATAATTGTTCAATCTTTATTTCGTTATCACCCGCTCTGACGGATTGTGATGAGAACAGACTGACCATCCCCAACAATAATAGTATTTTTCTTCCCTTCATTTTCACTGTCCAATGTTAATTGTGTCGTTATTGGTATTCTGATACTTATCACACCATTGACCTCTCTATAGAACCAGATTTCTCCAGCACCTTGATCAATGATGGTATTGTACTGGGTCTCTTTATCAAACCCTACAGTTGTACCAACAATGTCCCCTTGATCTCCACCACCACCACCTCGCGATCGACTTAAAACATCGATTGCCTCTAGTGTGACCAACACATCTTGTAAGAAATCGACATCGAGGAGATCAATATCGAGTTCTGTAAATTCTAAATCGTCTTCACCTTCCCAATCTTCTTCTAGTGCATCAAAATCTAAATCAGTAAAGTCTAATAAACTAACTTGAGAAGAATCTCCACTATCAGATTGTTCTTCTTGTGCATCAACAATCTTTTGAGGTGGACTTACGATAAACATATTGTTTATCATGGATACATTTATGTTATCCATTACTATGGGTTGAATTGGTGGTGTAGCAATACTTGCAACCATAGTTGCTTGATATGCCTCAGTTAAACTTACAGTTCCACCTTCATTTGTTACTGTAATTTCACCACTTGGTTTACATTCACCCAAAATTGGAAACTCACACTTGCCGTCTGGTAGCAACAACACTAAGCTTCTTCCCAATTCATCCACTGTGGTTGTGAAATCTGTTCCACGCACACCAATGGTTGCAGTTGGAGTTTGAATTACAATATTCTCTCTAGGAACTAATCCCAATTTACCAGTAGAGAACCTTGCAGTTCCAGATACAAATCTCATTGTCATCTTTGACTTTGATGGATTTGGATCAAAATAATATTCGTCTATCGTAACTTCTGTATGCTCAGTTAAAGATAGGTTTGTATCATCAACAAACTTTATCTTCATCCTACCATTTGCAGTCTCGATATGGTCTAACGACTCGATATCTACATCCACAGCAGTAGTTAGGGATTCCCCAGATTGTCTGGTTAATCCCCCACTACCTTTATGTTCAGTGATGTCTCCTATTATGGAGTCTGCATATACGAAAGAACCAAAAGATAGTAGAAGGAGATTAATCCCCAGTATCTTTTTGATTAATTGTAATTGTAGCATTATCACTTGTCGAGTCTATATCAATAGTAGACTTACACGAAGATATTCCAGAACATGTTCCACTTGACATTATAATGTCAATGTTTCCACTGTCTCCAGTGTGATCTAGTTTAAATTCATGGTAAGCACCATCAGATATGTGAGTTAAAACATCATTTGAATCACCTGTAATATCAACATTCCAGTCAATATCATCTGACTCCCAATCGATTGTAAATACATTGGAACTTCCAATAATATCTAAATCCATATCTAACCTTTCAGCTGATGCAGCTGCACCCCAATCGATATCGAATGTGTTTGATGAACCAGTTATAGCAGCAAGTAAATTACTTGAATCTGCACTTCCAGAAGCACCAACAGTCCAATCCCAGATATTACTAGAACCAGTCATTGTGACTGATAATGTAGAACTATCTAAGATGGTTGGCCCGAAGATTTGGTTGCTGTTTCCGATCATATCAATATTAACATTTAAACTTGTACCTGTTAATATCCAATCACTTCCAACAACTCCAGATGATATTGTACCACCCAACTTGTTGCCATATCCGATTTGGTCAATTGTAAGTGTTAGGGTATCACCAACTTGCTGTAAAGCAATTTCATTATCTGTTGTGACTGCACCAAACACTGCCATAGGACTCAATAATAACATCATAACTATTTTTTTGAAGTTATTCATTTCTTATCCTCTATCCTCGTATTTCTTCGAGGGTTTTTTCATCCACATTTGGGATACCTAATGGTAACTCATCTGGTGGATCAACTTCTATTATATCTTCTTCGGTAATTACTTCAATTTCTACATCTTCCATAATTTCGTTAATACCTTCTTTAATCTTACTTTCTGGTATTGCCCAACTGATTTTCCAAAAATCTCTCTCCTCACCTTGAAGAATTAATTCGTAAACAGCTTGTTCAATCGCAGATCGAACACTTCTGGTTACACTTTCATTCTCAGTCATTCCATCCTCAACCTCAATTAGTTGAGTATCCATATCGATAAATTTAAAGACATCATAACCGCTTGCGACTGCCAAAATCGATTTAGTTGTCTGTACATTAAGTAATATTTCTCCAGTCAATGTACTAACTGCTCGAAGGGATATTGTGACAACATCCTTTCTATATGCGTTCTGAGCACCAACACCTAATGTTCTTGCACCCCTACCGCCTGTCTCTAGGTTCGTATCGAAGCCTACGATACCACCCTCTAAAATCATCCCAGCAAACAACAAAGGAGCTAACCCTGTAGGTTCTTCCAATGACTGTCTGGTTGATTTTACAATTTGTCTTTCTCTAGTTAAGTGATCTATACCAACTCTCTCAACTACTCTAAACCATGTCCCATCTCCAGCAGTTTTCAATGCATCTATTAACATTGTTTCTGCACCTTGTGTTACTGCTGTAGAAAAGAGAGCAGCACCATCTTTCTGTTTCCTTTGACCAGTCTTATCCAAGAATGAATAGACTGCAACTACTGGTTGTTTTTCCGCTGGTGGTAATTGTTTTAATTTCTCGTGTGTGGGTAATTCCAAACTTACTGGTTCTTCCACGCAGATTCCGAATTCTTTCATGACTATTTTGGTGCATGAATCTCTTGTGCTGGGAATACTAGCACACCCTGTTGTAAGGATGACTAATAGTGCTAATGACGATAAAAGTTTAACATTCACCTAACCAGTTCCCCAGTTTCCACTTCCTATTGGAATAGTTATAGAGGTGACTGTTCCGTCCTCAGCTGTAATTGTCATTACAATTACATCTTCACCTACAGTACATGCAGCTGGATTATCACAAGGTTGTACTTGGTATGTTATTGTACTACCTTCTAACATGAAACTACCAAATGATGCACCATCTCCAGAGAATAGTGACTCAACTAATTGTTTAGAAAGTTGGGAATAAATTCTGCTCTCCAGATTTCTAATAAATTTAGCAAGTGTACTGTTATCTTCTTCTCTCTTTGCAGCCAATAGTGCAGCTTCTATATCTGACTTGATTGCCTCTCTTCGACCCTGTTCTTGTGAATCGATTGTAAGATAATGTGCAGAAGTTCCTACTCCACTAAAACTTGGAGATTTGAACTTATGTACTATCTCGTCTGAATACACATTAGATGCATGTAAAAATAAAACAACTAATATGAATATACTACTTAGGATTTTTTCCTTTCTTTTCATTCTTTCTTACCTCTGCTAGTGCCTCTTTTTCTTCTGCATCTTCCAACATGTTCTGTCTTTCTCGATACTCCAAGACCACTTGCACTTTCTGTTGGAGTCTTATCATGTCATTATCTAACATTCTATTTGCATCAATACACTTTATAAGTGCAAGGTGCATAGTGTCTAACTCTGGTTCTAATTTGTCTACAACAAACTTCCATACAAAGTATATAAAATACCCCATCCCACCAGCCATGACCACTGGGAAACCAAATTCTGATATAGCAGCTGCTAATTCTTCCATTAGTCTCTCCTCACATCAAGTTTGACATTCTGAGGTTCACCTTTCTCATTAGTCCTGTAATTCTCTGCACGAGCAATCCTATCAATTGGTGGAGTAAGTTCTAATGCAGACGAAACCAACAAGTCAATCTTAACTAACTCATTACAACCCACTCGGGCACGATCTTCAAGCATTTTTGCAAACCCAGTAAGGGTTTTTATTGTATCCACCAGTCCATCTAGTATCTGTTTTAATACTAAAAATATAAAGAACCCCATGACTACTGCACCGCCAATTGGGACTCCCACATCACTCAGAAATTGTACAAAGTCCATGATATCTCCTAATTACTCTAGTATTTATATTTTTTGACCTTTCATTTATGTTTTTCTATCAAAAAAAAAACCCACATTCCTGTGGGTTTGAAAAATCGATGAAGGAAGTATCCTATACGGAATTCTCCTTTTTGTTTTTGTGGATGGGTTCTTCTCTCCATCAAAGCATAGGATTATCCTTTTTTAAGCATTTTCCATGCACCATATAAAACACCAGCATATGCTAAATATTTCAATATAGGGCCTAGAAACAGGATACCTAGACTAAGTGCCAAAATGACACCGCCATCTAAAGTCGAAACCTCAGACAGTCTTTCTTTTAGAAAGTCCATACAGTTTTCTCCGTTTATCGAGTTCCTTGATCGCCTTCCCTCTTCGCTTACGCTCAATGGGTTTACAATCCTCTTTACTCTTGTTAACAAGTTCCAACAGCTCCGAAGTCTTAACTCCCGCTATTGGGAATCTCACTTTTCTCGAAGTAGTACCTCTTACGCCCCGAAGGACTTCGATACTATCTGGTTTCCATTTTACAGACATAATTTCACTCAGTAGTCTTATTTATAACATTTAGGATTTTAAGAACCCTTAAATACCATATTCTCCTACTCTATACTTACCTTTTGGTAAATCATTCTCGTGAGTCACCCCACAAAAGTCTTGATAGATTTTGTTTTCTTGTATGTTGAGGTCTTTACGAATCTTATCAACATCAACCTTTAATAGTTTTTTATAGTCTTGAACTAATAAATCCTCTGATAGTTTTGCAAGTCTATATGCTTCTTTTCTAATTTTGAATGGAGTTAATGATAAATGTATTACTGCTTCTCTACATGCTTCTAACCATGTCACTAGATGTAATCCATACAATCCAGAGTCAACAGCATTCTTACATTGAATACACATCTCTCCAAGTTGGTCTCTACCAACTCCAAGTAGTACATGATATAAATCATGGATTCCAAAGAAACGATCTCCCATTCTTTTCCTAACTGCCTTCATCATTCCCAGTCTTTGTACATCTCTTTTCATATGAGGATGTACTGTAGGTGATGTAAGATAGTAGTTTACAACAGCAGGGTTCAATCCAATATTCAATGGGTCATCCTTTTTATTATCAAAGGACTTGGTATTCTTTTCATTTGCAGTTTGACCTAAGAAAGATTTTCTTTGGTCTGCTTCTAACATCTCTGCGGATCTCCTATGCATTGATACTTGTGGTATCCATTTATTAATACCCAACTTCTTATTCATGTAATCGTTGTAGTATTGAAAAAATTCTTGATATCGTTTACCAAGTGTATTCTTCTTATACTTTTTTAATGCATCGAAATCTTCTAACAGTTCTGTATCTGCATACCAATGACCATCAGTAATATTTTTTGCCTGAGGTGGTTGTGCAGTTGCCCATTTGAATGCAATTCCACGGCCTTGTTGTTCTCCAATACCAAAGAACATTGTGACTGCATCACCAAATTCGTGTTGAGATTCGTTCTTTGAAGTATCTAGTCTTTTGAATAAGACTGTTAGAAATAGTTTAAGTTGGTGCCAGTTAGAAGTCCATCTTCCAACGACATAATGATTAGGTTTTTCCTTTTTTGACATTTTTAAGTTCCTGTTCAAGTTTTTCAATTCGATTAACAAGAGGTTGATAACCATCGAAACCATCTAATCCACATTTAGGATGTGCCATAGATTCTAGTTTATCGACCCTATCTGCAAGTAATGGATAATCTTGTCTCCACTTTGCGTCTTTCTTGGTAATCTCTATATCATATTTAGTTGACAAATATTCCATGAATTTGTTCACCTTAAGCTGAAACCAAACTCCAACCTTAGTTGACTGGAACCATTTGTAAAATGTTGAACCTATAACTGTCGAGAGAATACTCTTGAGTGCGAGGATGAGTAACATATACATGTTACTACCTCTGTACTTGTTTTATTTCCATATCGTTGGTTAAATGATCAATGTAATCTTGTATATTATGATCGGCAACGATATCTAATCTTCCTTTGATGATGGTAGTTAGTAAACTCCAACCCTTGTCTTTGATTCTCTTCATAGACCATCGACCTAGATTTGTTACTTCACCTGTACTCATTATATACTTACAATTACCATTATGTTTCCATCTGAGAACAGATGGTACACAAGGTACAACATCGTTATTGTTCACGAATCTTTGATGGTTTAAATGTTTATCACACCATTTCGAGAACACAGGGCCACCAACTCTTGGTGAACCATATGTGTAAAGAGTATCAACATCCCAACCATTGATTGGTGAATGTACTAACTCCATACCATTATTAAATTTTTCTTTTGCATTATATTCTAGTCTGGATGCAATAAGGGTTGCCATTGCACCACCTAGTGAATGACCACATACCCACATTTTCTTTGCAACCTTACCTTTCATTCCGTATTTGTTTACTCTTCCAAATACTTTGTCCCAGACCTTATCTACTTCTTCTCTGAAACCTTGATGTATTTGTCCTACACCTGTAAATGCATCGTCTTTAAATACTTCTAAATCTGCATAAATGTCATTCATTTCTGTGGGTTCTGTACCCCTTGCACCTATAATTAAGTCCTCATTAGAGTGCCATACATGCACCTGAGCACCTTCTATGTCGATTAAGGTATGTGCAGTCATACCCTTTGACTTACCAAAGGTCTTTGCTTTTGCACTATTCCAATATGCAGCTTGAGCAAACTCTGCAAATAAAACTCTTCTTTCTACTTCTTTTAGTTTGAATATCTTACTCATAGTTCTATTCTTAATTTCCATAGTAGGAGAATTCGTCACCCCTTTATATGTGTCGTTGAATTTCAGTAATGCCATAAGGCATCCCCCCTTACTTGTTAACTACACCAATGTTGTACTTTGGTACTAGTTCCCACTCTTCTTTATCTTTGTATGGAAGAACCTTGATCTGACTCATTGGAGCCATTGGACTTTCGATGTTATTACTAATGACTTTTAACAGTCCCCACTCCTGTAATAACTTTGATATTGCATTCCTTCGTCCTAAATCGGACTCAGTTATAGAAGAATCTTTACCATCTAAGGCAAATAATTCTTTAAAATGTACGAGATAGTATTTCCCGCGTTTGTGTAATATATGACACGATTGATAGAGTATCTTCTCTTTCCGAGATGCAACACCAATTCTTGTTAATGTCTCTTTGACTTTTAGAAAGTCATCGGATTCCTTCAACTCTACCTCTACCATGTCGGAGAGGTCGTAACTCATTTTTTATTGTCTCCCACCTTTTTTCATTCTCTCATTAAGTTCTACAATCTGTTCAGAAGAAAGAATATTTAAGTATTCTTCTGCCTTAGATTTAGAACATCCATAATATGATTGGATAACCTTCATATCTTCCAAAACATTTGGTTTGATCCATTTGGCAAACCTTTTTCGTTTTCTTAGAGTATTTAGGAAATAATGGAATTGTAGACGAGAATCTAGGTGGTGTCTACGATTTATTTCGTTTGCATACATGATGCAATCTTGGTGGTACGAAAGTGTCCTGTTTGTGATAAAGGGAGCGTACTCTCGTTCTGCTTGTCTGTCAACCATAATGTCCTTCTTAGTGAAGGTCAATGCATTGACATAATCAAATGGGTTCATTACTTAGTAGACCTTACTAACTTTGCACGATAAGAATCAATATCTTTTTTAAAATGATTTGAATCTGTCTTTACATTCTGTAAAGTCTTTAAAACTACTTCTTGATCCTCTGGATTAAGAAGTTTAAATGATTGAATAATTTGAAGAATGTTTTCGTTTGTTGAGTTCATATATCTATTATACCATAAAATCTGTTATTGTCGAGACCTTTGATGATTCATATGCTTTTTTCCATTGCACATGAACTCCTAATTTTTCTACACCCTTCCAAGGCCCAGACTTTTGAATATTAGTTTTAAGTCTAGTAAACTGTGGATATAATTCTGCAAGGTCTTTACATGCTTTATTGTGGTATTCTAAATCTCTATAATCAGAACAACCACCATCTTGATAACTGTGGCCGGGATCAATAACATAATTATACCATACCTTGTTTGAATATCCCATAGTTAATAATTGTATGTTTACAAAGAAATCTTCTGCACCACAACATCCAACCCAGTCAATATCGTTCCAGACTTTTGCAAGGTCTTTATTGTAGATTTTATTTCCACACATTCTACTGTTTTCAACATATGGAAGTTTGCCCCAAGGAAATACCCAAGTTGTTCCTAATGCACCATGCATCATTCCAGAGTCTAATTCTTTTTCAATTTCTATTAACATTTGTTCAAAATGTTGTTCTGTAAATTTATGTTTCTTTCCCTTGACCCCTACTTCTATTTCCTCATTGAATCTAAAAGTTAAATCATCATCAAACAACCAAAAATGATTATTACGATTTACTGCAAATTCTTTTGTTGTCTGTTCGATAGTTTTTGCATATCCAATATTATCCCCATTAAGAACAAATATATTAGAATGAACTTTTTTTGCTTCTTCTTCCTCTTGTGGTTGGACTACAAGAGTTACATTATCTCTAAACTTCTCTGGAATATTTCCCAGAGTAATCTGTTTATCCAATCTCTTAAATGTACATATAACTAAATCAATCATAAACACTCTTCTCCGCTTTCCAACCTAACTTTTCTATTTCTGTTGTATCTGCAACACTACGAAATATTTCAATATTGTCCCCTTCTTTTTCTGGAACATCTACTCCGAAATGTTTTACTACATCTGAAACTAAATGTTCTTTACCAGTTCCAACTTCATAATATGGTAGTTTATCTCGTGTTCCTTGTTCTATAAACAATAAGATAGAATTTATGATATCATCTATATGAACAAAGTCTCTTATATGATTTGTATGATACTTAATAGTTCCATTTTTGATTCTAGTTATTAATCCTATGTCTGATGCACCATCACCATAGATACTTTCAAATCTTAATCCAACATGACCTTTATGTGCAAGTGTTTCTAAAACTTTTTTAGTTGTTCCATATGGACTTCTCCAATATTCTTTTGCAGCTGCACTTGAAGCATAAACCATTGGAACATCTTTACATACATCAAATAGTTTTTTACTGTATTCTACATTTTGCAACCAGTAATCATGTGGTTCATTAATAGAATCTCTTGGTGAGATTAATCCAGCAAGATGAATAACAAAATCTTCATCACCTTCAAGGTAGAAATTTTTTATATCCCTATCTAATTTTCTATCCCATTCTACAATTTCATGTTTATCTAAAGCACTTAGTAAGTATGTTCCTATAAATCCCCTAGAACCTGTAATTACTATTTTCATAAGAAGTCTCCTAATGTTCCTCTATTCTGTTTTTTGTTTGCATGTTGACCAATAGGTTTTTCTGGTTTACCACCTCTACCTTTAGTTGCAACATCAGTTGAACAATATGCAACACAAGATAACCTTATACCTTCTCCAGTGATAGGAGTGACTCCATGTATCTCATTTGAATCTGCAATCAGCACATCACCATCATCTGCCTCAATGGCAATTCCATATCTTGGGAAACATAAGTATGCCCCACCAAAATTACCTTCTCTGAAAACACACATTGTAGTCATACCAAATTCTAAATCTTTACCATCTACATGTGCAGACATCTTTTGAGTTCCACCAGTAGTATATTTGTTTGCAGATAGAGTTGTAATTGGAGCTCCACCTAATTGATATTGTTCATCAATACATTCATCTGCATATGTTCTTTGTAGTTTCCAGATATCTGGACAACCTTTTTTAAGTGCAATCTCATTAACCTGTGCAATCTTTTTCATCTTTTCCCACTTATCTACATTAGATTTCTTCTCACACCAGTTAGATAATCCTATCATACCTGTGAATCTACCTCGTTTATAACCAGCAAAGACTGAATGAATTGCATTTGCTTCTGCAATCATGTTCCACTGTCCATTCTTTTTCAGTGGATAATAGGAATTCTTTGTTCTGAGTTTGTAATCTTTACCTTCAACCAAACCCTTATCTTCCATTTCTTTATGGTCGATAGGCCCTGATGCATTTGCTCTCATGGTAGAAGTATCATCGATAGACATTAAAGTATCTTTAACTTCTTTATATGTGTCACCCTTATACAGACCTTTAACAATACATGCAAGGAGAGGTTTCTCTCCCAGTGATGCAAAAGGTTTATAAATCTTTATGATCTCTTCATCAACTCCTATAGAACTAACTACATCATCATATGAAGATGTCCCTAACCACTGACCATTAAATCCTTCGTGAGTTTCTTTTTTACCTAAGTCTTTTCTTGCAGTAAATTCCATGGCGTTAATACCTGTTCTTTTATTTGTTCTACTAGATAATGTAGACACAATGGTGCAACCATTAAACCTATCCTTGCACCTTTCTCGTTAATGTCTCCAGTCATTTTATAATCGTTTGGTAGAGTCATTAACCTTACCATTTCTCTTGGTGTGTATATTCTCCTACCATTGTAATGAAAATGATTACCACCCATAAACTTTGGTTGACAACCCTGTTCAGTTAATGAATGTGCTGGAAGAGTTTTTGGAACAATCCTTGACATGTAATAAGAATGTTTTGCATCTTCTGGTTTTACATGACCATTCTTGACTTGTTCTTGAAACCATGGCCCAACAATATCATCACCTATAGATATATAGGCTGCATTAGATTTCCTTTTTAGAACTGGGTCTAATCCTTCACATGGGCCACAATGTGCAAGGTCTGGGTCTGGATGTTTTTCAAATCCAGTTATCCAATGTGCTTTAGATGATTTTAACATTTCAGTCTCAAGATCAGCACCAACAAAGATATTCTCTTCATCGTGCATTAGATCATCTATTGCTTCACCTATTGATATTCTTTCATCACTTGCCTCTGGAAACAATCCACTTAAACACATAAAAGGTAATCCAATTGCATCTAGTACATCATCACGAACACCAACCATGAATACCCTTTCTCTTTTCTGAGGTACTCCATGTTCATGTCCTTTCATAACTTTCCAAGTCACTGAGTACCCAAGTTTTTCAAAATCTGTTATCATCCTAATAAGATGATCTCTTGCATAGTCCATTGATAGACCTTTTACATTTTCACATACGATAACTTTAGGCATTACTTCTTCTGCAATCCTAATCATTTCCCATGTAAGGTCTTCTATGTTTTGTTGTTTCATTCCATATGCAACTTTCTCTTTTCCCCAACCTTCTCGTTTAGTTCCAGCAACTGAGAATGGTGGACATGGTGGTGAACCATCCATAATATCTAATTCACCTTTCTTGAGTCCAGTCATTTCTAATATATCTTTACCAGTCACTTGTTTAATGTCTTTACATTCATGAACTGTATTTGGGAAGTTTGCAAGATAAGTATCAACATGTACCTGTTGAAATTCATTCATATACCTCACATCACCACCAGAGAGTTTATATGCACAAGAACTTCCACCACCACCAGCAAAGAATGTAATGTAATTAAATTCTTTCCTTGCAGAATTGGTTTCTAAATCTTTTAATGTGTATTGAAAATATCTCATGGTAAATATGGAAATGGTATTGCTTGGTATTGTTTACTATCTAAACTCCAATGATAATCTGAATCTCCTATCTCTTGGAGTCCAAGATAGACTGATTCTGGCATAATATCAAATGCAACTGTTACTCGTGGAACTTCACCCTTCCATGCAGATGAACAATGTTCATATCCACTCTGAGAGAAGATTAACATATCATCATAGTCTGGAATCTTAACGATATCTTCTTCTGGTGATTGGGCAGAGTATCGATACCAAGTTTCAGATGGTTGTACATTTGCACAATAAAATCCATGATAGATATGAGGATGTAAAGTATGTAAATGCCTGTGCCACGGAATATGATCGTAACCCTCTTCACCCACCTTTGAATGATAAACATTAAACCACCCATGTATGTAATATGGTTCTCCAGCCTCTTTGACTTGATCATGTTCATAAAAGAACTTGTTCAATGCCCAATACAAGTCTGCAAAACAAGGTATTCCAAAAGTAAATGGATTGTATGTTTGGTAGAATTGAATTTCTTTTGATTGTTCATCATCGATACAATCATGTTCATCTGGATTTGATCCCTCAGTTGCACCCCTTACATATGATCTAAGAGTATCACTAAATTGGTTTGGTACTTGTATACCATCCTCTTGATGGGATAGTGCTGGATGATTTTCGTTTTCAACACACCATCCTGTCATTGATTTATAGTCAATACCCAGATTCATTCTTATATTGAAATCATTTTCTAAAGTTAACTTCTTCATATTAAAATTCTTTGGTTTTTGCCCTTGACTCATATTCCAATTCAACAATGACTACATCATTCTTTCTAGTTCCTTGTGAATATATGTGTTCATACATTGTGGCTGCACCTTGTTTAATTCCTAACTTATGTCCATGTATATAGGCACCAACGACAACCCCTATAAAACAAACATAATATAATAAATCCCAATCAGACATCACGAACTTCCTTCTTCCATTCTTCCTTAGAACAATATTTCCAACCACCAGATAATGACGAAGCCTGTGATTTACCTTTTACCCTTTCAGATGCAACATTATCTTTTACTCTTTCAATTACCCCAGTAGTTTGGTTCCTAATAGTTTTCATTTGAATTTACACTCCATCATTAATTCAGTTAAACATGCGACCAGATTCACCTCTTGGTCTGCTACGAAAGCAGATTTATATTGATAATCTGCAATGATCAATACTGCTTGTGGGATACTAGATTTATCAACTGTATCATACAAGGTATCATATAACTTACGATATAACATAACTGGGTCATTGTCTGAATTCAGTGCAACCCACTTTCTCATATCTGTAAATCTTTTTGTTTTAACATGAGACAATAATTCTCTCATACTTTCTTCTGCAACATTAGTGAGAATACCTACATCGATTTCTCCACTTACAGAATATCTTTGTAGTTCGTTTATCGTTCTACGAAAGTCTGGAAAGAACTTGAGTACCAATTCCTGTAATACTTCCACATTAAATTTGATACCTTCCTCAGTTAGTATTGTCATAATCCTAGCAAGAAATACACTTGCAAGTCTTGGTCTTTCCTCAGATGGTATCTTAAAGTCTATTACAGTACATCGAGAATGTAGAGGTTGTATGATTCTGTTCTTGTAATTACAAGTAAGAATAAATCTACAGTTCTTGTGAAATTCTTCGATGAACCCACGAAGGGCTGGTTGAGTTGATTGGGGATTTAGATAATCTGCTTCATCAATAATTACAACTTTGTTCCCACCCTGTAACGACACAGTGCTGGCAAAGTTTTTAATCTTGGTTCTGAGTACATCAATACCAGATTCCTCTGATCCATTGATGAACATCATATCTGCACCTATTTGATCACACAATGCTCTTGCAACAGTAGTTTTTCCAGTTCCAGCAGAACCAGATAAAATCATGTTTGGAATTTCATCCTTTAGATCAAAAAAGGTTTGTTTGATTTGAGAGGGCAGAACACAATCCTCGATTGTACGAGGTCTATATTCTTCTACCCATAAAAAGTCTTTCATAATATAATTTCCTAGTCTTTACGACTCCATTATTAGTAAAATGTCTGAAACCCACCTTTCAGGCACGAATGCAATCCCTAGATATGAGAGTTGATTGCAAATCCCTTAATACCAATGTCTTAGTATCTACAGTCATATTTATATGACTTAGACACCATACTTTGAATCTGGTTCCAAAGCAATAAAGTATTCAACACCCTTGTTGACTGCAACAAAGTGTGAGATACCTTTAGATGATACATAAACTGTATAATCGTCTGATACAACTTTAAGATTCTCTATCTTAAAATTCATTGAATATACACTGTTATCTCCATCAGCAACTCTAACTCCATACTTATTAGTTGAAGAGTTTTTACGATCTTTAACTGTTAAGGTTACATCTGTTCCATCAGATTCTAACACTAAGTCTGGAAGAGATAGTACGGCAGAACTTTTGACCATTTTTGTAAGAGTTTCTTTATCAAGTTCAAATATAATTTCTGGATTTGGCATAGTGATATCTTTCTCTGGAGAAATTATCATTGCTGAATCAGCATAATTATAAACTGCTTTTGAAGAGTCTCCACTCAAAGTCACAGAAGTGTCACCAAAATCGAAAGTTGGTGTATCAAATAATGATATGGTTGCTAAAAATTCTGATAAGTCATAAATTGAAAACTCTCGATCAAAGTCTTCAGCAATAGTTGCCTTACCAAATATATTCTTCATGGGACTAATTGTTTTCAATTCATTCCCAACTTTTACTGTAATACCAGAATTGATACTACCGAAGTTTTGTAAAAGGTTAATAGTTTCACTACTTAGATTCATGATTTACCTCATTTATAGTTTCATCGTGGTTATGCAATGCGATCAAAGCATAGTGAACAACCTTCAAAATATCTTGACGATTCTTCCCACCCTTTTTTCCATACCTCATTGCGTACTTCATAATGTTACCGATTGCAAAGCCTTCCCCATGTCCAGAATCAAGAATCATATCTGTTGCTTGATACTTACCACCACCATAATGTTGGGAATAAGTTTCATCGACATAATCTTTAATTTCACCCAAAAGGTTGTCTTCATTAAATTTATAGTTAATTTCTATATTCATACTATTCAGTATACTACAGATTCCTTATCTGTCAAGTTAAATTTTAATAGGGTTTGGTCTTGTGAATGCAAGTTCTTCAATATCAAATTCAACCGCGTATTCTTCTTTTGCATAATCATTCAATTCTGTTAATTCTTCATGAATTTTAGCACCATACTCTTTTTGCCATTTTGATTTGTTTATAGCATCAGTATGGTGTATATAAAATTTAATAAAGTTCATTCTATCTTTCTGCTTTTTCTTTTTATTTCTAAGAAGGAAGGCTAAAACTTCATCCATCTTAAACCATGAAGAAGAAAATGCCATAGAGTGTGTTTTTCCTCGTTTTGCATCAGCAACCAACCCATCTAAATGTTTCTTATCTGTTCCAGAAGTATAATCAATTTGGATATGGTCTGATGGGATTGCTCTTAATTTTGCAATTAGTTTCTCTGCTTTTGGAATCAAAGACCTTTTGATAGTATATCTTTCAAATCCCCATTTTTCTAATTCAACAAAGTTTGATTCTGCTTCTACAGAAACACCATTCTTTTCCCAGTTGTCTGCCATCCATTGTGCAGCCTCATCTGGTGATGTTGGTTCTGATGGTTTTTCAATTTGTGGATTTAATCTTTTACAAAGAGTTTTTAATTCCATCTCACTTAGTTTACTCCAAACTTTTTTTGGAATTAGTTGCTGAGGAATTGAGCCTACTCTTTTTGTTTTCTCTGCAGCTGCTGTTGTATGACATCCTTGATAAAGCAAATCTTTACCTGGCCCGTCAAAATCTTTAAGGAAAATTATTGGTTCCCATGTAGACATGTTGTAGTTTAGGGCAACGATTTTATCATTGATAACTTGAACATGTGATGGAATGAGAGGTGTTAACCTAGTTTGCCATCTTCTACATTTAAGTATATCGTCCATATCTCTTTGAGTATCCTGTAAATACTTCTTAGCCTTTATATCTTCCCATAGTTCATCTATCATTTTTATATTCCCATGTTTTTTTAAATTAACCCCACCACCATGAGACTTGTTGTACCAAAGTGGATTCCTTATTGCATCGGCCTTTTGAAGTCTGGAATATTCCATATATGCCATATCTTCTTCTGTACCTTCTGCAATTATTTTTCTTGTAACCTCATTGTCTGGGTTAGTGAAATCTTTTATTAATTCTTTATCTTTTGAGGAATGTAAGTATCCATCATCATAGAGTCCTCTATCTAATTTGTGCCATCCCAAATAATATTTTATCAATCCATCTAAAAATGTAATTGTTATTAAATAAAGATAAGCTTCTGGTTTACTATTCATCTTTCTTGTATAAAAGTTCCATAATCCTTTCGATCTGGTCTTCAATCACCTTCTTCTGATCATCGACCTTTTTCCTATTAAAGCGATTACGATGTTCTTGATGTTCCATTTCAATGTTTTCCATGTTATTTTCCTTATCTGCATGGTATGTTAAAAACTGTTGTCTACTATTGGTTCGTGGGTATTATAATTAAACCCTCTTTGCAATTCATATGGATTCTTTCCAGACCCCACATAATTAAAACCTTGTCTTACAGTGGATGGGGCAACATAATCTAAATACCTATCCACCCAAAGATTGTTGGAGTCACAGTAAAATTCGATCTCTTCATATGTTCCTAAGAGATTGTATGTACCTTGACCACTTGCATCAATAGCAATTGCAAATTCCATCTTATCAATTCCACCACTTACTGGTTTCTTTTTTCCTAAATTCATTTCTATCTGTTTCATAATTCAAAACTGGTGGGATGGGAAAGCAGTTTCAACACAAGTGCTGATATAAAAGTGTCCACCTTGTTGTTCTCGTTTCCCTGTCCCATACCCGAGCCGTAGCCCCTATTATTAATCATCTTTTTTTCCAGAACTCATATCAGTCATAATCCTTCCGAACTTATCAATTAAAGATTCTCTTGATATTTCTGATCTTTCCCAAGTCTGTACTCCAGTCTTGGTATTCTCAATTCTTTTATCACCATTGTTAAATTCAATAATGATCTGTCCATTTTGAGCAAGAAGGTACTTTACCTTTTTACCCCACTCTTCGGCTTCCATTCTTTCTGCATGCCTTCTAACTCGATCTGAATACTCTGTCATCATATATTAATTCCGCACCAGTATCCGATGCAAAATCCTAAAATAAACAGGACTAGATATTTTAATTCTTGTTCATGTTTCATAAACTTCAATCCTTAGCATATGGATTATTGATTTTTTCCACTGCACTTGTGATTAATCTTGTTCGATTAATCTCTATTCCATATTGAGAAGTTGCTATATCACCAGCAAACTTCCATCCCTTTTCGTCACCATAAACGAATTTGACCAACTCTTTTATAGAGAGTTGGTTCAAATCCGAAGGAGAGAAACTCTTATTAGATAATGTCATCGTCTGTTTCACCTTCCACATTATCAGTGGCAAACTCTGATTCATCCGATCCTAACACCCCAGCGTCAACTTTGGTGTAGAGATCAACGAATGATGATTTAGTATCATCATCAAATCTGTTAAGACAAACCTCAATACTTTTGATTTTGTCATTGAACATTGAGAATGCTTTTGCAATGTGAACCAGTCTTCTAGTTGAGATCACTTCATCAACTGCACCTTCGTAGAAGGATTTTCTGATTACATCAGCCCAGTTAACTAGGTTCTCTGCAAATTCATCATCCACACAATCCAGAAGTTCAAATTCTTTCTTGACAATTTTTTGTTCAGTTCTCACTGGTGGATATTCTTGTTCCAAAGTGATTGCAAACCTTTCAAGGAATGCTTCATTCAAGATGTTGGTTCCTATGAACCTTCCATCCTCAGAACCTTTACCTTTTGTATTTGCAGTTGCACAAATTGTGAAACCCTCAGCAGGTTCGACCATTTCACCAGTCTTTTTGATTAAGTATCCTTTACCTTCCAAGATGGATTGTAAGCACATGATCTTGTTAGAACCAAGATCGACTTCATCAAGAAGAAGAACAGCACCTTTCCTCATTGCTTTAAGGACTGGGCCTTCTCTAAACATGATGTTTCCATTCACCAAAGTGTTGGAACCAATCAAATCATCTTCACAAGTTTCTTCTGTAAAGTTAACTCTGAAAAGTTCTCGTCTGATTTGAGCACATAATTGTTCAACCATTAAAGTTTTTCCGTTTCCAGAAAGTCCAGTTATGAAAACTGGGAAGAAAATTCCAGATTTTAGGATTTTCTTTAAATCGTTAAAATGTCCAAAAGGGACATAATTAGGAATCTTTGAAGGAATAATATTAATATTATCATCCAAAACATTAAACCCAACTGGGGCCTGTGGAACAGGAACCACATCAACACTTGGTGTTGTTGGAGTTGCATTTGCAACTGCTGGAGTTGAGGTATAACCCGCCGAAACAATACTCTCAATCGAGTAAGTACCATAACCAGCTTTAAACTGGGGTTTTCTAATCAACCATGATGGGAATGGGATACCAGCAGTATCACATACTTTCCTCACTGTTGATTTACTAAATTCCGTAGTGCCGGGCATTTGTTCTGCACAAGCATCTAAGAACCTATAATGATTTGCATTTAAATTCATAGTTCTCCTTTTTTTAAATAATCTTTCATGTTTCTATTATACACTTTTATGTACCCTACAGTCAAATCAAGCAACCTTCTTAATGAAGTGTTGAAGGATTTTTCTTTGAGCAAGTTTGTTTTTACCCATTCTCAGCATTGCACCTTTAAGTTTTTGTTTAGATGCACCCTCTTCTACATTGAGGTTGTCTGCATCAGTATCGATCTGCATTTTCTTTTTGTTTAAAAGATAGAACTCTTTGTATCCAGACAATGGCCCACATTCTAATTTGTATCCACCTTCTTTTTTGAAGATTTTATGACCTTCTTGGTTTCTTTCGTACTCTTCACTGTAATCCAAGTCCATTTTTGAAAACTGATTACAAGCACTATCAAAGTCTCTGTACCCTTGACCACAAATAAAGAACCCAACTGTATCAACACCAGTGGTATCTTCTATCCAGTTAAGTAAAGTATCAGTTCCAGAACCTTTAAGGGCACCATACCTTCTACCATATCTTGAATTGTATTCGTAAGTTTTTCTTGCTTTTCTATCGTGGAATTTTGAATTACCATGTTTGTAGTTCAGTCCATTAGCATCAAAACTTGATCCATCTGTAAGAGTCACGAATTGAAGTTTATCAAGGTTGTAGTTTATTTTGAAATCTACAATGTAATCTCTCATTATCAGTAAACTTTCATCAAGTGGTGTTCCACCGAGTCTGTAGTTATCTGGAGCATAAGACATTGGATTTGCAAACTCACCTTTTCTTCTGCTATAATTCATTGATTCGACTGCACAGAAAACATTGACTAACATTTTTTTGAAATCGTTATTATTCATTTTGTCTGAGAAGAATTCTAATAATCTTGTTTTACCAACATAAGCATCACCTCTTTCAATAACAGCTTTAACTTCTGCTCTTGCTTCTTCATGACGAAAATCACTTTGGGCAGTTCTTTCTTCACCTTCTAATTTTTGATCATCTTCATTCCAAATTTTTTGACCAAGAAATCTTTTACCATTTCTTTTGTTGTATGCATCACTGAATGCATAAACTCTATGAGGAATACCAACTCTTCTGCAAAACATTGCAAGGATCACACATTGTTCAACTGTTTCTTTAATGCAATCACTCATTGATCCAGACCAGTCAAGCAACATGATCATACCATGATTTTTACCATCTGGAACGATGTTAACTCTTTTAAAGATATCATCTTTAATTAAGTAGTTTTGGATTTTACTCATATCGATCTCACCAGACTTGGCAGACCTTGATCTTTTGTACATTGCTGCAGCTTTTCTCATATCAAATTCTTTTGCCATGTAATTGACAATCTTTTGGTTATGAGACATAAACTCATTAACATATCTTTCTGCATCAGTAGTATCGTTAAGACCTACACTTACATAAGAGTCTGTCTCTGAATCGTATTGTTCATTTGTATAAGTATTAGTATTCCAGTAATTATCAAAATCTGCAAAGATTTGTTTGTACCCAACTTTATGATCTTGAAATTTCCAATTGGAAGTATTTAACTCGTAGTATTCGTTATCAGTGCCGTAAGTAGTATCATTATCTTCATGAAGGAAATCCTTCTCATTTTCTCTTGAATTCTTATCAGTGATAGACTCATTTGCCTCACCACCATCTTGACCACCTTCTTTAGATGATTCAACTTGTTCATCTTCATCTGATTTTTCAGTACCCTCACCATCAGTGGTGTTATCATCTTCATCTTTTTCATCCGAAGATTCTGAACTATCTGATTCTCCTTCAGCATCTTCATCCGAAGGTTCATTACCAGATGAAGATTCACCATCTTCACCTTCTTCATTTTCTTCATCATCACCACCCATTGGCATAGACTCAGATTCATCGTCTGATTCTGGAGTACCATCTTCATCGTCAAATTGTGGAACTTGCATTGGGTTTGGTTGTTCTTGAGGCTCAACATCTTCTAACTTGGAAAGTTCAAACAAGTGATCTGCCATGATCACAACTTTTTCCCAAGTATCCATTTTGGTTGCTATAGTGTTGATTATTTTTAATTCTGTTGGAGAGAAATCTACCATTAAGGAGTGACCAACTTTAAAATAAAGATTGATTCTATCGATAAATGCAAGTTTATTTACATTCATTTTTTTGACTCCAAAGAAGTCAAGATCATGATGTAATTCTTTATATGCATCGTAGAAACATCTACGAAGTCCAGCATATTTTTCTTTGATTGCTTTTTCGATCCTAACATCCTCTAGGACATTAAGGTATCCTCTATATTTTGCACCTTTTTTAGAAGCTGCAGAATGCCATCCTTCTTCTGGAGTATTTAATGCATGACCAACTTCATGACCCATAAACAAGTCATAAAGATTAGACGACATATCGTCTTTAAGAATTGGACAAACAAGTTTCCTTGCCTTCAATTCAAAGTATGCAGTAGGACATTTTTTGTGTTCAATGACTAAATCTTCTGATGCAAGGAGTCTTGCAAGATTGTCTTTTTGATTCCTATTTACCATATTTGGGATGTTTTCTCTCATGTACCTATTATACAATTTTATGTACCCTACAGTCAATAAGAATGTGGCGATCTGGATGGGACTCGAACCCACAACCACTGCCGTGACAGGGCAGTATTCTAACCAATTGAACTACCAGACCGATATTTTTGCATTGCACATTAGATACATTATATCAAAAAATGTACCCTACAGTCAAATTACTGTGACATGCTGAGAATGGAGAGATAATGGAAATGTGACATTTGTGTGACACAAAGTCATATATAATAGTATGAGAAATTTATGTAAAAGATTTCATAGACTTATGAAATCTGGTAGGATGCACAAGGTCACTCGTGCTGTTGGATTATCAGAAGTGTGATTCTATGAAAGGTGCAAATCTAGGATGTTGAAATTCATAATGCTCAGTTGGGGCTAACATTAATATCCTAGCTCGTATCCAATCAACATCTTCTTCGAGAAGATCAAACCAATTTTGAAAGAGGAAGTTGTTAGAATTCTTGGCCCTAATTTTAGGTTCTCTTATTATATGTCTAATTCTATATAACATTAAGGGGTTTATAAAGAACATCTTTAGTTTGAATGCAGTTAGAATTAATCTCCATCCTTGCATATAGTTCTGTGATATCTCGTACTCTGCTCTAAGTAGTTCACCTAAACCATCTGAACCATATCCAGTTAAGATGTGCATTATGTCATGACAATCTACACTCCAATCTGCAAAAGCTTTATCTTTGGTAATTAGATTTTTATTAATTGGTACTCTAACCTTCAACTCGTCCATCTTGTCGTAGTTTAGGTATTCATAATGTACATAACCCAATGACTTTTTGGGCATATTTTTACCTTCTGGGAATAGATCACATAATCTTTCACCATTCATGTATCTTTGACCCATAGGTGTCTCTGTCCATTTATCAATGGTTTTGTCTAAACAATTTCCATTAAATGCAAATACAATCTTAGCAATACTATTAGTATCACTTTTAGATTTCATTATACTCTGGACACCTTCTCTTGCTTTTTTTAAGTTGATACCCTTGAGATATATCATAAATATTACCTATTTTCTAAATAATCTTGAATCTCTGTCCATACATAAAAGATGAGACCCGCCCATATACCAATATTAAATCCCCATTGAAAGAGGGTAAATGGTATGTCTAAAATGTTTATTAATGTTTCCACTTCTACTCCACTCAAGTTGGGACACCATCACTTGGTGATGTCCCATGCATGTTCTATATATTATAGTTGAAATATACGGCAACAGAATCAGAGAACTGATCATCTATTGCACCACTCAAAATTTGAGAACCTATAGTCCACTTACCAAAATCTTTTGATATGTTAAGTGCTTTATAGTCGTCCCCGCCTTCGAAGTTTCCATACTCAAGACTAACATCTACAACTGGTACGAATCTGGATATATCATACTTTGCATTCATAAATGAACCCTTTGTATCTGTATCCTTGTAGTATCCAACTGTAAGATCACTGTAAGATGCAACTGCATAGACTTCCTCTATCATGTCGTATCCTTCTCCATCGTATCGATACTGTATTACTCCAACATCTATGGCTGCATTGTCTGATATTGACAGACTGTAACCACCATAAAGGTCGTACTCATATGATGAATCGTCACCGAAGTCAACTTGACTTCCCCAAGCACCAACATAGAAACCATTTTTATCTAGTTCTAAACCTGCTTGAACTGCCCCATGTCCAGCCGTTTGAGATACACCTCTAAAGAAATAGTCTGAGGTATAACCCACATGACCATCTACATCAGCTTGTACCATAAATGGCATAGTCATAAGACCCATAATTAATATTGCTAATTTTTTCATATTTTGCTTCCTTTTAAATAACCTATTCCTTAATTTCATGTGGAAAATAGGTTTCTTTCCACCAAGACCTTACTGTATCATCATCTCCAGCATCAATAACCCCACGAAATAAATCACTAGGTCTATCTTTGCCACCATGATCTTGAAGTTCCATATTTCTCCACTCAGTGGTATACCATATGGGAACAGTGTATCTATCCTTTCCAGTAGCTGCATTGACTCCATGCCAATACTTCATACCTTCAAAGACTGCAACCATACCCTCTTGTGGTTTAATTTCTTCACCACCTTCAAAGTAGGTCTCACCACCCTCAAAGTCATCGTTGAGATACAGGATGGATGCAAAATCCGTAAAAGGGATCGTACACTTGCCATCGTCTCGAGCCATGACATCGATATGCATATCCTGTGGTACACCTATCGGCCATCGCATTATTTCAGTCTGTTCTGGATAGATTCTTTCTTTCCTTTCAGACCAAACTTCAGCACAAACATCATATTGATATTTGGCAATAATTCTTTTAACTGTTAAGTTATTTATACTTTCTAAAGGTATCCTTCTACCATTATATTGCCCCGCGGGATCATTAAAAGTAACTTTATTCTGATTTGCTTTGTGGTACTGAATCAGAAGTTTGCACTCCTTCGGACTCAACAGATTCTTGAGGTACAAGATTTTCGGCTGAGAACTGTCGGAGTTGCTTAACAAATCGTTCATATTTCTTTTTTCTCTTATCTTTTTTCTTAATTGCTCTCTCTAATTTTATATGACTACAGTGATCAACGAAGAGTATACCATTAAGATGATCTAATTCGTGTTGAAAACATCTTGCAGAGTATCCACCAAAAGACAACTCTTGCACATCACCATTCTCATTTTGCCACCTTGCACGAATTGATGAGGGTCGAGTGAGAATGGCAAAGATACCTTCTAGTCCACCTGTTAGGCAACCTTCTTCCATTCCACTCGTCTCAATTGAATGGTCTACAATTTCTGGATTGACCATTAACATACATTCTTCTTCTGATTCACCTCTCATTACAAATACTCGATAGGGGACACCACATTGTGGTGCAGCCAATCCTATACCACCTTCTTCTGTCATGGTATTAATTAACTTGTCCCTTAGAGTTAATAAATTCTCTGGTGGGTTATCAAAGTCCCACACCTTTGCTACACTTCTTAATGTAGTATCATCTTTTGCAATTAATTTCATATTTCACCTTTACATTGATATACAACTGATAGTCTTGCAAGGTTTGTTTCCCTCGAAACCAATCCAGCCTTATGTGGTATATCTCCTTTGAAGATTACAACATTTCCAGGCTTACATGCAACTGCACATCTTATATAATCATAGTCATCATTAAAGAATAATGTTTCACCACCCATAACTTGAGAATCCCACTCTGGGTTTGGATAAAAGATAACTGTATAGTCATACCAGTCTGTATGTCCCCAAGTATTATCTCCATGATTAAATGCATTGATATACTGTTGTTGTACTTCTAATTTATGATCAATCTTTAGAGAAATAACTGTCCATATTTCTTCCAAAACTAAAAATCCTTGAGGTAGTTGTTTATCCACATCTGAAACCTTAGATTTTATTGTTGGGTCACTATTAATCTCCTCAATAATCTTTTCGGAGTTAAAGTTTGCCATCCATGCCCATGCTTGTTTCAAATCACCTTTGGATGCAGTTCCCATTTGTCTAAATTGAGCATAACTCTTAATTCTATTATACCAATTCTCTAATTGATCTTTAGATGCTACATTCTCATATAAGAGAACACCATCTTCATCTATAAAATCAATTCTTTTCGGTTCCATTAGTCTATTCCACTTATACCATATTTATCGTGATAATTATGAGGTTTTGTTTCATCCCATAGTCCATTAAATTCATCTTCACTCATTGCAAGGTATCCAACATACTCTGATCCATACTCACCCTCTTTGATATTATATGTTTTCTTGTTTGGGTGGCTAATTTGTCTGGTTTCGGAATCAATTTCCCCTAATAATGGTATATTACCACTAAAGTTGCATTCTTCCATAAACACCTGTGGAGCACCCTGTAAGGACTCGTAACACACATATGCATCACAAGGTAGGGTATCCATATACTTATCTACTGTATAAAAGAAGGTTTGCAGTGCAACTTTGTTAATTATTAACTTACCATATAGTGATTTTCTCTTATTAAATAACCAATCTGACCCTTCATCATCCCATGCATGCCATCCTTTTATACCAATTGCCATTGAAAGTTGACCAGATATGAACCAATCTTTCATGTTTGCACGATGTAGATTGACAAACTTATATCCAATATCTCTCATTTCTTCTCTGTCCAGAAGAGTCCATTCATTGAATGCACCAAATACTCCAAAAGGTGGTTGGTGTTTTAGAGTCTTAATCTCTTTTGCAATATCTTTAAAGTTAGTTCCAAAAGGATTTTCACCACCATAGGTAGAAAGTGCCATTCCTATTAATGGTTCTACTGGGTTTTTTATATGATCAAAGTATTGAGAACTAGATGGATATCCATCCATTGCATTTTGAATATGTCTAAATGCATCTGTCCTATACTTATCCCAATATTCAGAGTATGGGTCTTTCTCTATTAACCCATGCATTATCATTTGCCACCCTTTATACAGTCCAGTTCTACAATGTGATTGTAATATTACTCTTCCCTGTGTCTCTGGTGCAACATCTACCCTCGTTGCTAATTCCTTTTCTCTTTCTGTATCAGCTCTCATTATATGTTTAGTACCTATCATGTCTCTGCTATCCTACTAAAGTTTTTTACCTTCTCAAATTTCATTACATGTCTGAACTTCTCGTTCAAAACATCACCCTTATGTGATATAATAAACACATTAGTGTCTTGTCCTAGTGTGGTTAATATCTTCATAAATTCATCTGTTCCACCTTCATCGAGGGAACTATCAAACACTTCATCCAGCATTAATAGGTTAGTATTAACACTATTCTTCATTCTTGCAACACTTCTCCATGTGAATAGTAATGCAAGGTCAATTCTCATTTTCTCACCCTCTGAGAAGTTTGCGTATTTAAACTCGTCTCTATATCTTGACTTTATAGTCTCATTAAAGTTCTCGTCCAATTCAAACTGGATAAAAAACTCCATAGATGCAAGATACTTATTAATCAATTTATTCATGATTGGTAGATACTGTTTTACAATCTTAGTCTTAATACCACTATCCTTCAATAAGAAAGATGCAAGATCAAAGTAATGTCGTCTATCTATATGAACTTCTCTATCTTCACCATGTTTCTTTAATACCTTCTTCTCTGCATCTAACTTTGTAGTATCATCTGAACTCTTCTCTTCTTCCAATTTGGTAATTTCTGTAGTGATCTTAGTAATGTATTGTTGAGATGCTGAAATTTCATTCTGGTTCTTAGATATGTCTCTGTTGATACCATTAATTTCCTCTTGTATAGACTTGATATCTTCAAGTTGGGTATTGATGTCTTTAATGTTTTGGTCGATTTCTTGTAGTGCTTGTTCAATATCAGATATTGTTCCACTGACTTTCTGGATTTTGGATTTTTTGAACTCGTCTTCCAGATCATGGTGACAGGTGGGACATTCATCTGTGGTTTCATAGAAGGTAATTTCCTTCCTACCTCGTTGTTTTGCATCCGATAATCTCTTCTCCATGTCTAAAGTATGTTGTAGTTTATGTTGTATTTCCTCAAAATCAGACGACACCAGCTGTCGTTCCTCTACTTTTTCTATGAAAATAGTACATTCTTCTTGTAGTTTGGTGATATTTTTCTCTGATTTTTCAATAGATTGTCTGAAATCTCTTATCTTGTTTCGTCTACTATCCCCTAATGCACTAATATGTTTTTTATAAGTATCAATCCTATCTTCTGAGATTCTTATTTCTGTATCTAAGTCTTTAAGTTCTACTTTGAGAGCAGATTGTCTTTGTTTAAGGATGTCATTCATGATAGAGAATATGTTTATATCCAGAATATCTTCTATTATACCCCTACGATCTATTGTATTCATTTGCATGAAAGGAACAAAGGTTGAAGACCCAAGTATAACCACTTGAGTAAATGCCTTATAGTTCATCTTTAGGATTTGTTTTTCGAGATACTCTTGGTAATCTCTCATGTTTGCATCTTGATTGATTAGTCTATCATTCATATAGACTTCAAAGATATTAGGTTTTGCACCTCTGACTATCTTATACTGTTTAGAACCAATACCAAACTCTACTTCAACCACCATCATTCTGCCATTAACAGAATTGATTAATGCAGTTTTGGGTACTTTCCTAAATCCCTTACCAAATAAACCAAAACACAATGCATCCAACATTGTTGATTTACCACTACCATTTTCTCCAACTACAAGACAACTCTTTCTCTTATCGAGATAGACTTCTGTAAATTGGGAACCTGTTGATAGAAAATTTTTATATCTTACACTATGAAACTTTATCATAACCAAATTTTATCAATTGTTCTTGTTCCTCTATTGCATCATCAATACTAACTGTTCTTGACAAAGAATATCCTCTGTTTGACCATCTACTAGATGTGTGAGCTTCTGTTATTTTACAATCACCCTGTTCTGTTAACATGAAAGATACTGTATGACCTTCCTGTTCCCATGTACCAGAATAAACTATGCCGTGTTCATTACTTGTCATTTCTTTTTTCACTAAAAACTCGTATCTAATGCTTCCGTATATAACGACCTCATTAATGTATCAAGTTTTGTTTTGTCCCCACTGATCTCCATTTGATCTATATGTTTTGTTAAAATTGTTAATGTGTCTTCTGCATCTGCAAGTGCTTCATCATCGTTTAGTAAATCTATATTCCCATGATCTTCCACAATTTTTAAATCAATAGGATTTGCTTTTGTTATTTTATCGATGTACATATCAAACCAATAAGGTTGGTCTTTACTTTGTACAATGACCTTAACAAACTTATCTGTTAAATCTGAGAACTCCATTCCCTGTATATCTTCTAATGCCCATTTACTGTCATCATAGAATACCTTTTCAAACATTGTAATAGGGTTTACTACTGGAAAAATTGATCTATCGTCTGTATTATAGATGTGGAAGGATTTAATATCACCAAAGTCGTTCCATGTGAACTGCATTTGAGCACCCAAGTATCTTAAATTACCCATCTCTGATTTGGTGTGGAAGTGTCCACTATAGACTTGTTCAAACCTTTTGAAAGTATCTAAGTTCATACCATGACTACTATAATAGCCTGGCATCATCATTGCACCTTCAATTTCTAAGTGTCCCATTGCAACTTGACCTTTAGTCAATTCAATGTGTTCTACAGTCTCTTCAATGTTGTTTCTATGAATCCAAGGCACTAATGTTATAAGTAGTCCATCATAATCCTTAGTAATAATATCACCATAGATTTCTATTTTTGCTTTACCTTCTAATAGGGACTGTGGACTATTAACCTCTGATGTATTCTTATAATATAGATCATGATTACCGAGAATCAAGTCCATAGATATATCATACTTCACTAGATGATCTATAAAGTGTTCTTTGTTTTTTTGGAGTGATAGGAAATTAATTCCAGTTCGTTTATCAAAGTAATCTCCCAGATGAACGATATGCTTAATATCATTCTCTAAAAGATAAGGAAAGAATATATCCTCATAGAATTTTCTTTGATATTCGTGGAATTGTACATTGTCATTACGAACACCACAATGTGTGTCGTTTAAAATTGCAAACTTCATTATTTGGTGGACTGATAAAAGTTCTCTACGCCTTTACTAGATTTCTCTTTTGGTTTTTTGCCTCTTGGTTTATAGTTCACTTCGTTCATGTTCTCTTGAAGAAAGTCTACATATGAATTAGTGTATTGTCTATCATCTCCGTCCATAGTACCTACGGCATCGAATAATACACCTGCTTGCATAATTGCTTTCTGCTTGATTGCAGATTGTTTCTTTTCTTTCTGTATCCTACGAAGAAATGCATAATATATGATCTGAGTAATATATGCAAAAGCATTACTAGATTTTTCTGGATTAAAGTTGTTTATATACTGCAAACAGTTCTCAATACCATCACAAATCATTTCATCCCTATAGGAATAGTTAATGAAGTTTGGTTTGGTTGATAACCTAGTTGCAATCTTATAGATACACTCCCCAATATATTCAGTTACACGAGGTGGTTCTTTTCCAGCTTTAACTGCTTCTTTCACTGCAATGTTATGTGCAGTAATGGCTGCAGTAAACTCTTTATTGTTTACATAATGTTCTGGTTTCTTTTTCTCAGTCATAAGCTTATTATCTCATAATATTGATATTTGTCAAGTAAAGTATTTTCACATTTAAGTAAAAAAAGACTTGACAGCCTTGAGGTCTGATGATATAATATTAATGTCCTTTTAGAAAAGGGATAGATATAGCAATTAGTGCAGTATCTTCTCTTTTGAATCTATTAGATCATTAAACTCCATCTCTAGTTCCTCATCGGTCATGTCCCTATGTTCATCACCTAATTCATTTTCAATGAAACGAGACGCATGTTCTCGTAACATTTCTTTCATTCCTCTAGCTTCTCTCAATTCATCTTTAGGAGATCGGATTTCGATTCCCAATTCATCTCTAATCTTTAACCAGTCATTCACCCCTTTATCATAGAAATCAACAAACTGGTCTGTTATCTCTGAGGAGTATACTATATCTGATGTGTTTACTGTGATCCTTGATTCTTTTGTATAGGGGATCAATGGTGAGAGTTTCATTACTGTTCCTGTACCTAATAAAGAAGGAACTAAGTCTGCAATCATAGGCATTACAAGATTGACTTGTCCTTGTGCAACCTTTTCTATAATACAGATGACATTTTCACCTGTAGATAGTCTTATGTATTTGTAATTCATTTAAACTCTATGTCGTGTATTGTGTAAGAAAACTTCTCTTTACTATAGGTATTTATTCTTTCTTTAAAGTGTTTTAGGGTATAATTGTGCTTTCTGCCAAAAGAAAGATCATCTGCAATATCGTATACTGTTGCCTTTGCAGTCTTCCCTCTCCTTAAAACTCTTCCGATGGATTGTAAAATTCTAATCTTAGATTTAGATGGTGATGCAAAGACAATGTTATCTAGGTTCTCAATATTTATACCAGTAGAAAAAGTTCCATAAGATGCAATTATTGTTGCACTTTCAGACTTCTCCATAATCTTTCTGGCCTCTTCTCGTGCAAGTGTGTCTGTCTTACCATATATGAAGAATAAGTTACCACCTAGTTGTAGGAACTCATCATATAACTGTTTTCCATGTTTTTCTACATACTGGAAGAGAATAAGGGTATTACCACCCCTATCTTGCACTAAATTACGAATAAAACGATTCCTTCGTTTATTATCGACTAAAAACTCCATTTCTCTGGGATAATCCATCTGGGATACTATTTTAGATACCTCTTTAGGGTACTTTAGGACTAAACATTGTATATTTAACTCTGCAAGAACACCCTCATCCATAAGATCAGCAGAAGTTGTGACATAATGAGTAGGGCCGAATAAACCTTCTAATACTAATTTATTGCATTGAGTATCATCCAAAGTACCAGTAGTTCCTATCCTATGACCTATATGTGTCATCTTATTCATTATACCAGATAGGACTTTTGCCTTAAAGAGATGTGCTTCATCTCCAAAGACTGCACCAAAATGAGTGTAAAATGATTTTGGCATCTTAGATAATGTTTGCCATGTAGTAACTACTATCTCAGTATCACCAATTTTATTACCACCATACATCTTATCAATGGGTTTTGTGTACCCATAATCCTCAAAATCTGTTGCCATCTGTTCTACTAATGATGTTGTTGGTACAATAACTAATACTCTTTTCTTATTAGTCTTTAAAAAATGTCGTGCAAGAGCATATATAATAAGGGACTTACCACTGGCAGTAGGTGATACCAATAAGGATCGTTTATTCTTAATCCCAACAGAAATAGCTTCTCTTTGGTAATCCCTAACTTCAAAAGGTAATCCCAAGTTTTCGATATGATTCGACTCTTCAACTTCTGTTTCCCACTGGTATCCTTCACATTGATATCCCCTATCCTTAGCAAACTGTTGAACTGCATATAACAATCCAGAGTATATTTTACCATCACTTAATGAATATAATCTAATGTTTCCATCCCAATATCTGTTTCTAACAGAAGGCATGAACTTTGCGCCAGGAACTGGGAAAGTGAAATAGTCTGACAATTCTCGATTGATTCCGTCTTCTGACTTTACCATCAAGTAAGTATTATCTAATTTGGTTATTTGAATCGTGGGCCTGATATCCATCCTACTAACGAATGTCGTGTTCCTCTGCTTACTCTACCCACTTTATGATACATAAAGGAAGGGAAGAAAATTACTGTTCCTTGATTTCTTGCACTTGCTGGGACTGTATTCTCTATCAAACCCCAATCCATTTGAGGATTAAGTGAAGTAAAATCTATCCATGAAAAGTCTCCACCCTCTGAATCGTCTGGATGGGAAAGTATGACACTGTATGACAGTTTTCGATACAACCCTTTAGCATCTGGATGTGGAGTTGGGGTTTCGTTCTCCCCATACAACTCAAAATGTCCATCACAATGCCAATCATAATGTTCATCTGGTGCAGTATAGGTTGTAAATTGATTTGCTTCGTGCCATGTCAAATCAAAACCAAAGTAGTCATCATTGACTTGATTTGCTAATGGCCACATTATATCCTTTTGAATTTCCATCCCATTTTGTAATGCACAATTATCTGGTATCCAAGAAATTACACTCTTCCTAGAATTCTGTTCAAATGTTGGTGTATCTGCAGCCCCAATTGCACCATGACTCAGTTGTGTATTCTTTCCAATATGAATTAACTCTTCACAAACTTCTGGTGAGAGTGCATCTGGTATTGTTACTAAAGGTTGTTTCAGAAAAGATGGCATAATATATTAACCTGCTGGGTTAGTGAATTTCAACCAATCTATTGCATTTTTGATTGATTGATGTCTCCAAGTAATAATATTTAGGATGTCTTTTAAAACACTAATACACTCATCAAGATATTCCATCTTTAATTTGAGTTTAGTAAGGTCTTCATCTGCATTAAAGTAGTATTGGTAGTCTGATTTAAGAACAGTTAAACCATCAAATGGGTCTTGGTTCCACCCTAGACTCTCCACTTGATCGTAATCCATCTTGCCAGTAAACCATAACCACTTATTTTTAAGTAGTTTGTTGTATTCTACTTCATATTTTTTATAGGTAAGTCTTTTAGAAGAGAGTTCTTCTAGGTATTTTGCATGGAGTCTTGGAGTCTCCATTGAAGAAACATCCATATCTATCTTCTCGATAACAGAGTCTTTCTTCCATTCCTCTTGAATTTGTTCTAAGTTCATAATATTATTATACCACAAAAGTGGTATTTGTCCACCTTTTTATGAGGTGGTTGCTATTTCAAAGTAAGTAAATGCAAATGATGCTGTACAAGTAACATAAGGGTTAGATGTAGATGTAGTATCCATCTCTACAGATGCAAGACTTGTAGGAAAACAATCATGATACCTAACATACCTGTTAGGGTTATTTGCAGCCGTAGTGATAACCATAGTCATATCAGAATACATTTTCATAGGGTCTCCACTACCATCAAATGGTCGGTTACTCCTATCGTTTGCACCAGTTAGTGTTCTATAGTCCTTTGTATCATAGCCTGGAGCAATTGATATAATCCAATTATACAATTCAGTCCAGTTCTCTAAATTCTCATCGATGATAAAGTTTACAGTAAACTCATCGAAGTTTACTTTATCGCCAGGCATCTTAGGAACGATACCTAGAGTTGTAGGTTGGTTAAGTGCAGATGCACTTACAGATGGTATGTTAGCACCTGTTGCAAAGTATTTTGTGTTGGGTAACTTAGAAACTACCAACTCAAACTGAGTAGGTGCAAGATAACTAAGGTTTGCTGGAGTAGTATTTTGCCACTCAGCAACATCAACAGTTCTTGTTCTATTGGCCATCTCTATCCTCTATTGTTCTTCGTCCTACCAACTCTCCTACTTTATAGGAACAGAATGCAAGACCTATTATTGATATGAAGTGTACAAGATGTATATACCAGTCTGGTTGTTCCATTATTCTTCTTCCTCTTCTATGAAATCAGTTCGATCTCTTTTAAACTTTTCTTCTGGTATCCATCCACTTGGAGTACCACCACATGATTTCTCGTTTCCAAAAATCTTATCCCAGTTCTCTTGATACTGAGTCCCAGTTTCTTTTCGTCTTATACTACCTTTCCCACCATGCCATTGTTTCATATATTAGTATTTATAACAGTAAGTAAGGTGGGAAAGGAGTTGTTAACTACTTCTCGTTTACGAATTCATTAAGTTGTCTTGCAACTTTAACTACATCGTCTGGCATTACAATTTGACTTCCACAACATTTTTTGTCGTTAGGATAGTTGTCATTGTGTACACCAATAGCTTCATTAGACCTATAGATGTTTCCTTCTAATAGTCCTTGTGCTTGATTAAGTAAATCGGCTCTGATCTCGAACCCAGATTTTGAATCAGCCATTTTGGCCTCCTGTGTGTTTGTGTGTGTATGGGTTGTCCCCTTGACTTCCCTATAATATATTTATACCATAAAAAAAGGGACTCTAGGAGTCCCTTTCTCGTTCTGTTAAGAATAGTAGATTATAGAATATTTTCTATTTCGACTTTTCTGTAGTAGAAGTTAGTTCCAGCAGACGCTAAACCATCAGAAGGAGTCGCACCAACGAAAGGATTAGAAATCATTCCGTATCTGGTTTTGAAACCGATCTTAGGTTGGAAAGTGTTTTCACCAACTGCACGAACCATTTGTAATGGAACATACGGGCAGTAGAATACACCAGCATCATAAGGATTTGAACCTCTGTATCCAACAGTCATGTAACCTTCGTTACTGTGACCAGTAACAGGATCAAGAGTGTAATAAGGGTCAATATAAACTTTATATTTACCATTTAAAACACCAGCGAAAGTGTTACCAGCATCATCAACTGCTAAGTTCGTGTTCAACGCAGGAGCGTAGTCAAGAACACCAGCCATAGCTAGTGCAGATGCTACATCAGAAGAACAAAGGATAAAGTTACCTTTTCCTCTTCTTGATTCTCTTGCAATTGTGTTGGCTTCTCTTTCAACATGGAAGAGCATACCTTTGAACTTCTCGACAGACCATCTACCAGAAGAATCCACATCTAAGTCGAACCTACCAGCATTAGCAGTACCAGTTTGAGCACCAGTTTTTGCTTGAAGGTTAACTGTTCTTACTACTTCTCTGTTGATTTCCGCGAGGATTTCAGCAGACAAGATGTTTGCAAGTTCAGTTTCAGCATCAAGACCATGAATTGCTTTAAGGTCTTGTGCAAGTTCGATTGTGTATTCTGCTTTAAGAGCTCTTGTCTTTGCAGTTACAGTTGCTTTTTCGATAGTGAAAGCCATAGAAGCGAATGGGTTAGATGCTTCAACATCTCCCTTTGCTTCACCTGCAGCAGTCGTCATACCAGTACCAGTTGCATAAGCAGCTGCATCACCAAATGGATCAGTACCTGCTTGTGTTCCAGCACCAGAGAAGTCTGAGTCTGCTTCGTTAAACATAGCTTCAGTCATTGATAGTCTTGAAGTTGAATCGTTGTAACGGGCTTTCATTGCGAAAACTAACCCAGTAGGGCCAGTCATAGGTTGGACACCACAGATGTCATATGCTACCAAGTTTGGAAGAGATCGTCTAACCAAAGAGATAAGAATCGGATCCCAGTTAGAAATTCCACCAGTTCCGTCACCCATTGCTGAGTTGGCAGGTGAAGCTTCAGAGATATATCCTCTTTCTTCGTTTAAAGCTCTTTCTTGGTTTTCTAAAACTACAGAAGTAACGGCTCTTTTGTACGGATCACTGATCTCTGGGAGATCGGCGTGATTCAATACTGGCTGCCACTTTTCTTGTAAGGATTCTGACATAAACATAATTGTGTGTTTCCTATTTTAGATTAACAAGTTTTTATACTTGAAAAGTTAATATTAAAAAAGTCAACCACTAATTAAAGAGGTTTAACTTTTCCGATTGCGGCAGTGTAAGCAGCCATACTTGGGTCAAGATTCTCTTGAATCTCAGTCGAAGTATTTTGTTCGCCGTTCTGCTCTACTATAGATTCTTCTAATTCCACTTTCTCTTTAGAGTCATTGAAATAAGATTCTTTTATAGTTTGTACTTGAGATTTATATTCGTCACCGAATTCTAAATCTTCAATAAGTTGTCCTAGTTTTTCAACTTGAGTTTCAGTTAAGTCACTGGACACTGATCTAACCACTTCGTTTTTTACCATTTCTTCGTTAGAAGTTGACAAGTCGATGTTCTTAGATACTTCCTCGTTTAATTTAGACTCTAGGTCTTCAATTCTACCAGCAAGTTCGTCTACTACATCTAACTTCTCGTTAGGTACTTCAACATAGTGATCTTCAAACAAGTCTTTAAGACCTGTAATGAAATTTTCTGTGAGTTCGGATTTAAGTCCTCTCTCAATTGCAAGTTCGTTATCTTTAACCCACTCTTCTGCAACATAAGATAAGAAAGAATCTACTTTCTCTACTAGATCAGCCTTAACTTCTTCTGTTAATGATTTAACAGATTCGTTATTAGACTCTTCTAATGAAGTTTGTATTTCTTTTACCTTTGCTTGAACAGCAGCTTCAAAGATTGTTTTTGCCTTTGCTTGAAATTCTTCGGAAAGATCGTCTTCACCAGAAATAAGGGCTTCGATATCAGCAGACATGTCTACTTCAACTTCTTCCTTTTTGACTTTTTCGTCAACTTCATCATCAGACTCATCGTCTTCTGAATCATCTTCGTCATCGTCATCTTCTTCTTTGACTTTCTTTTCGGTTAATGCAGTTAAGGATTCCTTAACAACATCTTCGTCCTCTGTTTTGAAATGTTCGGCTATTTTTCTTAAAAGGTCAGCTTTTGTAGACTCATCGACTTCTTCATCGTCTTCGTCTTCATCATCTTCGTCTTCTTCTTTTTTAACCATTTCAGCATAGAGGGATTTGATTTCTGCTTTTTCCAGACCTTTAAGGTGTTCAATCATAGAGCGAAGTGCTTCCATTTTGGTCATTTCTTCAACTACAACTTCTTCCTCATCAGACTCGACCTCTTCTTGCTTAGGAGCAACTTTGTCTCCACCATCTTTGTCGCCTTTACGCTTCTTAGAAGGTTTAGTTGCGTCTCCAGCTTTATCAACTGAAGCAACTGCTTTCTTAGGTGCATCTGAGTCTGGGGTTACAGCACCACTAGTTGTAGGTACAGGAGCTTTCGTTCCGTCCTCACTAATAGTTTCGTTTTGTATATCTTCTGACATATCTATTTTCCCCTAAATAAAATCCTACTTATTTTAAAACAAGAACGAATAATTCGTTCTTTCGAGTAGTATTTATAAGTTTTATAATTTTGAGAAGAAGTCAGACATAATCTGAAACTTTTTCTCACTTAAATGACGCTGTTTTGTTTGTCGAATCTGACTTTTCCAAGACTCGATCTGTTTCGCTTTAAATATTCCGTTCTCTTGAACCCACTCTACACCTTCCATGATACCATCTACGAAGGCATCTGGTGCAGAAGGGTCTGCAACGATATCAGCTGCGGTAGCAAGCATGAAGTCGTCTTGGACATATTGAGCACTTCCTTTTTGTTCTATTGAACCCATACCCCTACTGGACACGCCTAGTTTTGCACCATCATTCAACAGTCCTTCCACTATTTTCCCCATTGGAGTAGAGAGAATCTTTGCCTTACCGACAAAATTATTCTTGCCATCTTCTTTAAGATCAGTTATCAAGTGTGATACCCTCTCTAAATTGATGGTTGGGCCTTCTGGATGACCCAGTTCCCCATATGCTCTTTTTTTATTTACGAATTCCTTATTATATCGTTTTACCTCTTTTCTCATCGTTTCCATAGGGTAAACACGACCATTTCTGTTCTTAATGTTCGCTTGAAGGAAAACTCCTTCGATATATTGTTCTTTTTTACCAGACTTGGTAGTCTCTGTGATTAAACTTACTTCATCACAACTTGATTCTGACATTAAAAACATAATTGTCTCCTTTACTTAATCTCGTGAACCTTTTCTTCTGGTTCATTATAGGACTGATTACCAACCAATCCAGTTGAGAACCCCAAAGTGTCCTCAATGTTAAACTGTTCTATAAACTCATCGAGGTCTTCACCTAATAATGCAAGTAGTTGTTTTGCATTCTTTCGTGCCTCTTTCTCACTTTTGTAGATTGCAAGTTCATTTCCATCTACATAGACCTTGAACTTACTTCCTTTTTTAGAAATAACTATAGGTACTCTCTTCCCCTTAGAACCTTTCTCAAAATAAGAATCTACCTCTTTCTCTCCACGAGGTAGTTTAAACTTGGCTTCGTCTAAAGACTTAACTAGTTCCTTGAACTTCATCAGTGCCTTTCTCCATCCAATTCATCTGGATATCCAATCTCTTCTGATCGATAGCTTCTTTTTGTTTATCTACCATTGCAGCTTGGAATGATGCAGATGCATCAACCATGTCTCCAGACTCTACTGAATTTATAAGTTTAGTGATATTTTCGTTATTTGCCATAATATTTTAGTCTCCAAAATTTGGTTCTAATAGTCGAGGTCGTCTCCTTCCCCATCGTCATTTTCTTTATTCTTTTCAATTTCTTTATCAATTTGTACAATCTCTTCTTCGGATTGTCTAAGAATATTCTTCCTTATCCAGTTGGTTGAGTAGTATTTACCTACATACTCATCCATCTCTCTAAGAGTTGATACCCTTTCTCTGTAGATTTCAGCATCCTTCATTTCTACAAAGTGTGAGTCTTTCTGGAAGTCAAAACTAATCTCTTCTTTTATTTCTTCCCATTCTTCGGTAGTTATTATACCTTTAAGAACTAATTGAGTTCTTAGAATGTCCAAGAATAAGTTAGAGAACTTATGTCTTAACTTGTCCACAAACCTAGAGAACTTCACTTCGTCTCTAGTGATCTCACTTGTTCTACCTAATGAGAACTGTTGATCTGACTCTAATCTACTAATAGGCACATTAAGTGCTTTGTATAGTTTCTTCTGGAAATAGATTATATCTTCTATCTCCCCTAGATTCTGTCCGCCTGGCAGAGTAGTTATCTCTGTTCCTCTACCACCTTCCCTTCTAGGCAACCAGAAATCTTCTAACATACTCATATGTCTTCGATCATCTCTGATTTCCCCTGTGTCAGCATTGTAGACTAGTTTGTTCTTGTACCTAGTCATTGTATCTTGTAGATACTGTTCTGCCTTCACCTTCGGAAGATTCCCTACATCTATATAGAAAATTCTTCGTTCTGGGGCTCTTGATATCCTGTAGATAACAAGTGCATCTTCCATCATCTGTAATTGATTACCAGCCTTTAATGCTTTATGTAAATAACCAATTATCTGAGTTCGACTTGCATCCATCATTCCAGATGTAGTCATTACTATTGCATCCTTAGAGATTTTTAACATCTGTTGGTTACTAGAACCAGTCTTGTCAAACCCTGCGTCTGCAAAGTGGAAGTATTCTTCAACATGGTCGATTATTTCGACCCCTGTTTTGTCGTCCTTCTTCTTATGGACTTCCCTAATCTTTTTGATCTTCATTGGGTCGATATATCTCAACCCTTGAATACCCTTCTTAGGATTACCCTTTTCAGTAAGTAAATGGAAGTACATCCTACCATCTACATACCACTTTCTGAAAATATCCCCACCCATGTGATTAAATCTCAACATGGAGAGGACATCCCCAAATTCTGACCTTATAGTGGACTTAATGGATTCTGATAATTCTGGAACTCTATCCAGATTAATCCCAACAGGATTGTCGAGATCGTTGACGGAAATTGCCTCATGAACTACATCATCAATAGCTGCATCTACTTCTGGAATGAGTGACATTGCACGATATCTTTGAATGAGGTCAACCTCACTCTTGATAGCACCTTCCATGTCAATATATTGACCAAGTGCCATTCCACCAGCAAACTGACTACCAGATGGTGATGCTTCAATTACTTGAGCACCATCATCGTTCAGAGGGGCCACAAAAGAAGGTGCATTCTTTTGTTCAGCCTTCTCTTTCTTCCGATTTATTTCAAATCCAAATATGTCCATAATAAAGTATTTAGGTCACTCGAAAAGTACAGTTTAATTAAACTGTTCTTTCAAAATGACTGTAAGTAAATGTAATATCGTAAGTCTGTACTTCTTCTGTATCCATGTCAAGTGCAATTGCACCTAAGTTAGTAGGGAACATGTTGTAGAACTCATAAGTTGCTAAAACACTGTCATCCCTGTGAAGTTGAGAAACAGACGCACGAGATACTAGATAGTCGAGTTCAGTTGCACCTGTACCTGCGTCTCTATCTATAATTTCACTCATCCAATTTTCTATACCTGTTCTGATTGAAAAGTCAACATCATTTATAACTGTAACTGTCCAGTCTTCATAAGTTCTTTCTCCAGCAAGTTTAAGAGTTGCACCCCTAAATTTACTTTCGATGATCCCTATTGCCTCAGTTGGTATTCCAGCAGTCTTCACTAAGAATTCTACTTTATCACCAACACGAGGTATAAAGACTTTGAACCTATTTGAACGAACACCACCAGCAGTTAGTTGAGCTTTAAATTGATCTATTGTTGCCATTTTTTACTCCCTAGCTCCCAGCTAATGTGTTAGTCGCACCATAAACTTCTTCAAACTGTACTCCAGACCTTGCAGCCACAAAGTTAAGTGTAATGAAGTTGATTGACTTATTAGGTTTAACGAAAATTGATGCTTGGAATTGGTTAGCATCGATGATTGCCTGTGTGTTGTTTGTTTCATCACAAACCACTTGGAAATCTACGACACCTCTTCGTCCTTGCACCGCCCTTAAGAAAGGTTCAATTGTTGCTCTAAAGTTTGCTCTTGTGAATGCATCATTGAATTCAAAGAGTTGGAACTTGGCAGCAGTTGAGATTGCTTTCTCTAATACGATGAATAATCTTCGTACATTGATTCTATCAAATGCACTTGGAGAACTCAACATTGTTTTGTCTCCAAACAATACTGTTCCCTCGCCTGGGAATGTTACTACTGGGTTAACTCTCTTCTTGTATAGTTCGTCCCTTTCTGCTTGATTAGGATTGAATGCAAGTTTAGTTACTCCAAAGTATTGACCTCTGCTGAATCCTGCTGGTGAATACCACGCATCTCTAACTAGATCAGTTCTAGCCATGAGTCCCGCAGTTGATCCACTTGCTGGAATGTAGCAGTATTGGTCGTTATACTTGTCGTAAAGATATAACCATGTAGAGTCCATAATTGCATATGAACTTGATGTAATAGTGTTTGCTAGTGTTACGATGTCCACTTGCTCAGAACCTATGTTATTGACAACATCTGCTCGTCTCGGAGATGCAACCACGATACAATCTTTTCTTGACTCGGCAATGGTTATTAGATTGTTAATGTGTGTTGTTGCTTCTGAGACTGTAGAACTGTCAACCCCACTTCCATTGTCGGCATTATTAGGGCCTGCAATTAAGAAGTCTACATCTAGTGTTTCTGCATCACCCAAATAAGTTGTGTAAGCAGTGTTCTTCTGTGCTGTTGTTGGATTTCTACCATCGTCTCCGTTAGTAAGACTATTAGTGACTGGTAAACTGTGTGTACTGAAAGTACGACCAGAACCAGAGTTTTGTAAAGTTACCCCACATGTAGATAGGTTAGTGTTGTGATCTAACCATAAAATATAACTAGATTGATTTCTAGTTACATCTCTGTAGTAGTTGCCTGCACCAAAAGAATCTTTTGCATCACTTGCTTTAGAAAGACCAGTAAAAGTCTCAAGGATTTCTCCAACTTGACCTGTTATTGACCCATCTTCGTCTACTACAACAATATGCATCTCATCAAGAGTTGCACCTTTACTTGTTGCATTAGGTGATGTGCCAGGGGCTATATCAAAAATAGATGCATATTCCCATTCTCTGGAAACATTGACACCACTTCCTACCGCCACCTGTATTTTTTTAGTAGAATCTGAAGCCATAGCAATGGTTAGGTCACCAGCACCTGTCGAACCAGAATCAAATGCAATAGCACTAACTTGGTAGACACTTGTGTCTCCCGCGATAGTTACTTTATCTCCTACAACGAACTTCTCAGCTAGAGTAACACCAATACTGGAGTCACCAACACTTGAAGTTGCATTTGTAGTAGTTACACTTGCTTCTGAAAAAGCAGCTGAACCAGAACACATTGAAACTTTCAAACTATTACCTAAGTCACCAGCGTATTTAGCACACCAGTCCCCTACAGTACCACTTCCATCAGAGTAAGTCTCAAACCAGTGAGTATCATTTTTTACTAATAGTCCAGATGCACCAGTTGTTGCATTAAGCAAGTTTGTGGTATTTGCACGAACAACTTTTATATTATTAGCATACTTTAAGAAAGATGCAACACTATAGAAATGTTCTCTGGATGTATTAGTATCTGATGGTTCACCAAATACTTGAGCTAATCCTTTTTCAGAGGTTATAGTTCTAACTTCATCAACTGGGCCCCAACTAAAGTGACCAGCATATCCACCTGTTGAAGTGGAAACCGCTGGGACTACATTGGTAACATCTATTTCTTTTACCTGTACGCCAGGTGATACTTGAAATGCCATGTTAGTTTATCTCCCAAAATGTGATTGTTAACATTAATTGCCGAACCAAATTATTTTAATTCGTCATAATCTATTTAGTATTCTTGCATTCTACACTTTACACAAAAGGAATGAAATGCTTTCCTTGAGGTTCTTCGTGACTTCTCTCATATGCAAAATATGGTATAATATCAAATGCAATAGTTATTCTTGGCTCTTCACTATTGTTTATAGATGACCTATGATCAGTAGTCATATCACATACAAAGTGTCCTTTACCTTGTTTTGATGTGATAGTCTCTGTTATTTCCTTTGTCTCAAAGTCTCTATACTCAGTATGTGACTCTCCAGCAGGGTCTACACAATAGACTCCATGAAACATATCTGGTCTTTCATCTGTACAATGGTTGTGCCAATGGATTCTATCTCCCTTATTAAAGATATTTACCCATCCATGTATGTAGTATTGTATGTAATTATGAGCCCCAATTGCTTCGGCTTTCTCATAAAATGAATTTTTTATATCAAAAAATAAGTCAAAGAACGCAGGATGTGGTAGTTTAAATACATTATAAGGTATGAAAGGGTCTACCCATAACTCCCTATCTATCTGACTTCTGTTGTCTAATATCCACTCTCTAAGGTCATCTGTATGATCTTCGATGTTTTCCATAGGGATTATTAGATTTTTTTGATTCATTTTTCCTCACCATGTCCTTTCATAAAGTATGGATATGCCTTAACACCAGCTTCCCACATATCTGAACCACCAACTTCTTCCTGTTCTCCCACTCTAATACCTATGGTTTTATCTAAAATTAACCAAAGAATGTATGAGGTTCCGAATACGAAACTAAAAATTGCAGTAGTTCCTATTGCCTGTTCTTGAAAACTTGCATCTGCATTTAGGATTGGAACTAACATAAGACCTAATATCCCTGCTAATCCATGCACTGATATTGCACCAACTGGATCATCTATTCCTTTTTTCTCAATATAACTCATTGCATAGGGAACTAAAAGTCCACCCATTGCACCATATACCATTGCAATTTCTGGTGAAGGTGTTAGAGGATCAGCAGTAATAACTACTAAACCTGCTAATGCACCATTAGTAGTTGCATTTAATGCTGTCTTACCCAACCACAATTTGGATAATATCATTGCAGATATAAGACCTGCTGCAGCAGCTGCATTTGTATTAACAAATATCTTTGCAACTGCATCTGCATTCTCTATACCAGTAATTGCAAGTTGTGAACCACCATTGAATCCGAACCACCCCATCCAAAGAATTAATGTTCCTAGTGCAACTTGAGCTGCATTAGAACCATGAATTGGTCTAGGTGTTCCGTCCTTTAGGTACTTTCCTTTTCTGGGGCCAAGTATTAATACTCCAGCAAGTGCAGCTGCAGCACCTGTCATATGAACAATTCCAGAACCAGCAAAGTCAAAGAATCCTCTCTCACTTAACCATCCACCACCCCACGACCATGAACCCTGTAATGGGTATATGAATGTTGTGAATATGGCTGCAAATAATAGGAATGACCAGAGTTTCTTTCTTTCTGCTACTGCACCAGATACCACTGACATTGCAGTTGCAGCGAATACAACTTGGAAAAAGAAATCAGAATACACTGAATGTGTTTCTATATCTCCCCACCCATACATGAGGGAATATCCCCCCAATAAAAATCCTATCGATGCAACACTATAAAGTGCAACATTCTTTAGGAGTATCTCAATAACATTTTTACTTCTTACTGATCCAGCCTCTAACATGGTGAACCCTGCAGCCATCCACATGACTAGGACACCAGAGAGAAGAAAGTAAAAAGTATTTAATGAATATGATAAATTCAATAAATCCATAACAAAAAAAGCCTCTAATTAATATATCTTAACATTATTTTTCCAACGAGAATCTACAGTCCATAAATCCCCATCGGCATCTACGAATTGTTCTTCCTCGTTATTATTTATAATCCCAATTGGAACTATAGAATCTTGTATATTCCTCTGTTGTTCTGCAAACAACATCTGTTTTAATTGTACTTCGGTCATATCTGTAAACAATGGAGTAGAAACGAACCACGAAAAAAGGACACAATTCATTACCATGTCATCATGATTCCCACCATCTGCTTCCCAAGATACCCCTTTAGATACAAAGGTTGTCATCTCTTGTATAGTTATACTGTCTGGAACATGTAGTTTACCCTCTTCCATGATCTCTTTTAACCTTGCACAACCTATTGCTTTTGTCTTTTTGGTCATCCTCAATCCCAACCCATCTGCTTTTGTGGAGTTGGTCATAAACATATTTTCATATTCTAAGTTATAGTGTAGTTCATTACATACCATAGAACCTTGATTATTATTCTCTACAATGATTAATGCAGTATTATATAACTTACCAAACTTAGAACATATGTCTGGAAGTAACATAGGAGAGAGTGTATTGTCTCTCATAACACATACCTGTTCAAATCTTTCACTATCAGTGACATCGAATACACTAAAGGTAGAGTAGTCTAACCCCTTACCTTCTGCAACATCGACTGTCATTACATAGGAATGGTTCTCTTCTGGTCGTTTGTAGACCTTAACTTGTCCATACATCTCCTCTGGGTTTAGTGATGTGAGACCCAACAGACAGTCAGCTGCAATTAAAGTTCTACCAGTTCCTAAGAAACTATTACCAAACTCTTGTTCAAACTGCAACTCTGATGTATTTGCAATGGTCTGTTTCTTCCACTTCGTGTCACGGCCTGGTACATCATACCAGTTTACTTGGAAATTTTTAAACTCATTTGAGTCGGTTGTTGCACCTTCCCAAAGTTTATGGAACATATTACCTACACCATTTGCAGTTGAGGTAACAATAACCTTAGATTTAGAACCAGATGTAATTACTGGATAGGTTCCTGTGTAAAACACTTCTGCGTTTTCGACAAATGCAAACTCGTCAAGATACAAAAGATTGACAGAAAGGCCCCTAATTGAAGAGGTAGAAGTAGCACTGGCAATAATTCTCGAATCGTTTTCAAACTCTATACTCCCTTTATTTAATACTTTAGTCCCAGGCTGTAGGAAAAAAGGTATGTGTTCTAACATTGTCGTTATACGAGCTAACATTTCTCTTGCAGTTGCACCCTTGTTTGCAAGGATTGCTACTGTTTGTTCTGGATGGAACATGAGATACCAAACTAGGTATGCACATACTGTTATTGATTTTCCACTTTGACGACATGCTAAACAGATAGAAAACCTGTTCTCATCAAAGTGACTTATTAATTCTTCTTGGTAGTTGTAAAGAGCAAAGGGTACTAACCCCTCATCTAGTGATATGATTTGAACATAATTCTGGATGAAGTAAGCAGGTTCTTGGGAACATTTAACATATTCCTTAACCTCTTCTTCTGACCACTCCTGTTGAACACCCGCCCTCTTGACATTAATGTTCCCCAAGTATCCTTCGTTTCTTCTATCCGTCATTAGATTTCTTTAGTAGTTTTTGTAACTCTGCTGTACTACCAACAAAAAGATTGTTTGTAGTTTTTGTGTTTATTCCTTCGTGGTCATCCATCTTCTGCATTTGTTGTTGGATGTAAAGTAGTTTCTCAGATGTGTCTGCAACTGTCTTAATTAACTGCCCTGCAACCTCATAGGCACGAGGATGTTCACCCTCTTTAGCAAGGTCTAAGATTCCTTCCACTGCATCCTGTCCTCGTTCTACGAGGTTATAGAGGGTATTACGAGTGTATTTGTAATCGATGTTTCGTTCATCTGAACGAACTATTGAGTTTCCTTTAACCAATGATTGGTTTGTGGTTTTTTTGTCGGAAGGAATTGTCTCAATTACTTGAGTGGCTTCCCTCTGAACATCAAGAAGTTGATCTAACTTCTGATCTACTGTGTCTTTGGTTTTCATAATTAAATTGTTGTGTCATCATCACTATATGTAAATGACCCATCATCAAAAAAGTTCATCGTCTCAGTATAACTTAATGGAGACGCATCAACATTTGCTGATGTAGGATTGGGTACTATTTTCTGTTCTATTGTTCTACCAGCATTACCATCCATCTTACCATCATCAGATATATAGGTTCTTGCACGAACATCTCTGATGACTTCGGATTTAGATATACTACCATATAGATAAGTTTTCATTGTAAAACTCATCGTCCAAGTTATAACCCTTCTGGACTGGAAGTCTCCTTCATACTCATCAGCATATGTCACTGAGTCTAGTATGATAGGAACATCTCTTTTTTCCAGAGTATTAGGAACTGTTGTTATTGTAACAGTAAAGTCTGGAGTAAAGAATGGTAAAATTTGTTCTACTATTTGTAAATTATCTTCTGTGTTCTTTGCAATTGCAACCAAATCAAAAGTAATATTATAAGGTACTGGTGCAAATTGTGTTTTAAGTATAGAAGTATCACTCCCATCTGCAAGTTTATATTGTTTTAACTTACCTAACTTTCTTTCTGCATCATAAGTAAGTCCAGTAATTTCAAATGCAAGTCTAGGTAAGGTGACTGCAACTCTTGAAGCTCCTGCCTCACCAGTATAAGAATCTAATCTCTGTATCCACTTTTGTTTTGGGCCGTATGCAATAGGAACAGTTAAAGTATTGTGTGCTCCAGCTGCATCATATCTAACAATAGATATGTCATTAAACATCGTACCAAATACTGATACTGATCTTTTAATTGCCTCGTGATAGAAGTGTGATTTACCTAACATGCTATGTTACTGTTCCAAATGGGTTTGACTCACTAAAGTCTATTATATTATCTCCAGCAGTTTCAAAATCTGCATTATCTGCTGAAGGGTCTTGTGTCATTGCAATTGGGTCTGGTGCTATCTGCACACTCCAATTTGCATTACTTGTGCCACCTACTACATTCCCAGCATTACCCTCAGTCTTTTTAAACATATTATATGTTGTTGGAACTCCAGTGTCACTATATTTAATGTTATTAATATATAGTTTCCTTGTATTTCCTTCCCATTTAACTACATTACCTGTTACAGTGTATCCTGTTGCAACTGTTTGGGTAACTGTCTCTCCAACTTGGAATGTTCCAGTACCACCATCTGTCAATGTCATTTGAACTTGATATGAGAATTGATCTTCAATATTATCAAGTTCTGCAATACCAACATCGATCTCTTCATGTGAATACTCGAATGTTTCACATGAAAGTTTAAATACAAAGATTTTACCCAACTGGTAGAATGGGTTTTCATGCTCTACGAATCTAATTTCAAAGACTTGATTCCCTAATGGGAAGTAAACGAGGTCTCCCTCTTGTGGTCTGAATGTGGTAACAAGGTTATGATCTAAGGATATAAATCTATCCCATGTTCTTTTTGCAAGAACAAAAGTACATTGGTCTCGTACTTCAACACCAAACTTACTTAATAAATCTCCTTCCCCTTCAAAACCTTCGGTGTTTTCGATGTACATCTCAACCATATATGCATCATCAAACTTACTGGATGGGTCTTCACCCAACAAAGAATCCTCATCCACGATTTTTCGTGGAAGATAATATACTTCATGTCCGTAGAGTCTAAGTGATTCGACCACTAGGTCTTCTACTAGGTTTTGTTCACTCCCAACTGCATGATTAAAGAATACATTCGTAGGCATGTTATTATCCTATGAAGATGGCATTCTCAGTCTGTTGTAATGTACTCTCTTCCTCAAGTTTCACAATTTCTTCTTTTGCATCTTCTAATATTTGTCGTCCATTCATTGTCACACCGCCTGGTAATTGGATTCCCTCGAACTTGGACATATTTGCACCCCATTGTTCTTTGATCCTTGCAGTCACATATTTTTTTAACCAGACATCATTAAAGACATCGGTAAACTGGGTAGGATTAATTGCACGATAGCAATCAATAATAACCCAATCACTTGCTGTGACAGCATTTGTCCAGTCCATATCTAGGTATAACCTGTTTTGTGCTTTGTTAAATCTAATAGGTACTTCACCTACCAACAATTCATCCAATAGTTGCACTTGGTTTTGTACCATCTCATATTGAAGAATTGATGTGTGAGATAAATCATAAAGATCGTTTAACCTCAATTGATATCTCATATCAAACATATTCATTCCAGATTTATCAGTGAATGGGAAGATTCTTAATACTGACATTACTGATTCTGGAAGAACAATATACCCTTGACCCTCTTTATAGGTCATAGAGTTTGATATATGTGTTCCAGTAGTAGACTGTGCCATAGAGGCATCTGTCTTTTGATTAACCAAATCATTATCATTGATTTGATGTTTAAGATAGGTTCTTATTGTACCATCGTAGTGGTACTCTTTATAGTATTGTAATGCATCGTCAATGATATCATCAATCTGGTCATCATCGACATTAATCTCTATAACTGGTTTACCCAGTCTTCGTAGTGCATATTCTTTTAGTGTCGCCGTTGAGTTTGGAGATGCCATAACATATTACCCTGTTAGAATTTATAATCGTCTAACAGTATTTAGGTTATTTTTGATTTGAGATTAGAAAATCGTCTAATTTAGAGTCAATTTTTTCGATAGATTCTACTATTGGTCTCATTGCTCTTTCTAAATCATCCTTCTGGATGTAGTCTCTTGCAACTTCTTCTCTGGTTCTGTTTAGTAGAATTTCGATTCTTTTAAGTTCGTTTGCCTGATTGATTACCCACCAACCAACGCCTGCAGCCCCAATCGTCAATAAAAAGTTCCAAATTATATGTGTCATCTCCAGTTCCATACTGCTATCCTATTATTTTCAGAGAAAGAGTATCAGAAAGACACTCTATCCTACTATTTAGGAAAGTGAAGATTTCCATCAGAGTCTACTTCATAGGATGGAGTACCATGATCATAGAATCCTAAATCCTCATTATGACTATTTACTATACCAAACGGCATGTCATCTTGGTTCTCCATATTGATTCTTCTTTCAGTAAAGGAGTTGTTAAATGCAATTGAGATTCTATCTCCATCCGTTTGATTAGGTTCTACAAAGTGTAAAGTTGTTGAAGGAAATAATATTAACTTACCAACCTTCGGTTCAAAGTTTTGCCAAGCCATTGATCTGTTTGACATGGTAGGAAACATACTATAATGTTTTGCAACACCATCTATTAACTGTAAATTACCACCTTTCATATTAGATGGTAGATCAATATAGATAACACCAGAATACCAACAGCCTGGATGTGTATGTGTATTGTTATACCCACCAATGTTATTAATGTTTGCCCAATAATTTCCATGCAATACTTTTAGGTGGTGATCCACATCACCATGAAAAGGAAATATCTCCCTCTCAAAGAATCTACCTATTCGATTAACCATTCCTTGAAAGAGTGGATTTTCTTTTATACCATCATTGGACTGCCACCCACTATCTGCATTTGATCTTGCACGACCAATAGGGTCTTTCTTTCTCATTCTATAAATTTCTTTAGATAGGTTTGCAAAACCATCTTCATTAATTTGTGTTTCTGGGTCGTCTCCACACATATCAAAGGTGAAACAGTTTGTTGGAAATAGGGGATGATACATTATTTAAATTTCTTGGGCGTCCAAGCCTCCTTTCGATATAGGTTTACTTTGTTATCTCCAGTACCAATGATTTGTTCATTTGATCTGGTTCTTCTGTCCATTGCTTTTATCATGGGATCGTCCATATAATCTAACACACCATCTTCTTCAAAAACAAGTTCATGTTCCCAATGTTCCCTTCGGAAAGGAACTATCTGGACAATTGGAGTTCCTTTTGGTATAATAAAGTTGCCTTTTATTTTAGGATATAGTATAGTAATGCAGTTAGTATCAACTTGATTCCACTTATCAGTATCCATTATCCCTTGCCATGTCATGAAATATGGGTTATAATGCATGAATGGGTCTAACCAATAACAAGAGTATCCTTCTGGTGTTGATACAGTCCACGGCGTTCTAAACTTAATGGACATCTTATCTTCCATATGAGAACCTAACAACTGACCACCATTATGTCCACCAGTGATATTATATCTTGCATCTATCTTAATATGAAGATGTATCTCTGAATCATCGTAGTTATCGTTTGGTGTCAACTCCTTTGTTTCAAAGAACCTTTCTTTTAATTTTTCTGCTTCTTCAAAGGTGTTGATATCATCCTTTAATACAAATGCACAACCCCTTTGATCTGCTTTTTCACCCTGTCTAGCCTTCTCTGCGAGTTCATCTTCATGCATTCGTTCAAGAATCTGAGGGCCAAACTCTTGTAATACTAAAATAGTCTTGTTTGTTCTAATGATATAACCACTCTGAAACCAATCATGTATAGATGGACATGCCTTTGCAGACATGTTACCAAAGCTTTTATCACTGTTATCTCTATAGATTCTTAAATTATTATACCACTCTGGTTTTGCTTTGGATGCTGGAACTGGTTGAAAGACTCCATCACGATAGGCATCTTCGTCTGCTGTGCGAAACTTTATTTTATTTACCTTGTGTTCAACTGGACACTTATTTTCTGTAGTCATAAATCTTTATCCCAGAGAGTTCCCTTTCTCCATTCTTGCCCTTTAGGGTTTTTACTTTTCTTGGCAATACCTTGTTCCCATGCTCTTTCGTGAAAGTAAAATAAGAAGAGTTTTATTATAGTATCAAAATACATTATGGCACCAGCCACTTGAACTGAACCAGTTATAGCATAACTTATACATCCAGTTGCAATTACAGATAAAATTCTGTAAGTAATAGCCTTATATAAACTTTTCCTTCGTGACTCCAAGTTGTCTTCTCAGTTCTGTAGAACTTACTTCCTCTATCTCTTGATTAAATTTTTCTTCTTCTATATCATACCCTACTCTTCTTCCGTAGGTTATGTTAACTATATTTGGCACTTTCTGTATAATATAATCTTTGTTTTCTTCGTACCCATCACCCAATAAGAACATTTTTATGTTCTGTTTGACTGTTTTAAAGTCAAAAGGGTCTGATTGAGCTCTATGCATTTCCCTCACCATGATACTTACTTGTCCAGTTTTCTCGATTGCTCTTTTAAACAACTCAAGATGACCATCATGAAATGGTTGAAATCTACCTAACATTTGTACTGTTGGTTCTCTCTCATCAAAGAATTTCTGGTCTGCAAGTATACTTCTGGATATAATTTCTGCATGTAACTCTGCATTAAAGTCCTCTACAATGTAATCTACCTCTGATTTACTAGGTCTCTGGAACAGTTTATTAGTATCCTTCCACCTTCCTTTCTCAATAGTATCCATGAATACAATGTAATCTGGTTTTAAAATCTTCCTTCCTTCAACATAAGGACACACAAAATCACATATTACATAATTACTTTCACTCTGTTTAGCAAGTTTCTTCATTCTAGTTACCTGCTTCATTCTTCCTTTTTCACTAAAGTCCCAGTCATCTTCGACCTTTCTAACCACATCTGCTTCAAAATGTTCTGCATCAAGGTGGTACTTTAGTTGTTCAGACATGGTTGTTTTACCTGAGCCAGGCAATCCCATGACTAATATTACTGTTCTTCTGTCCATAGTTTATACTCTTCCTTTAGGGTTGGTAGGGTTTCCCACTTACCATTATCATATTCTATATGTTTATATAGACCCCTTTTCCATAGTTTAATTTCATCACCCCTCATGACCATACTTGTTCTAAAGGGAAAGTTTGGTTTATCGTATGGTATTGCAGGGCCTGGATGTCTATGAGATATCATACCATTTACTACTATAAGACGATTAGGTTTATATTTTATCCGTCCTATCTCATAATCCTTCTCGTTTTCTGGTATTCCTATACCCAATTCTGGATTATGAAACTCGGAATTAAAAAATATTAAATCTCCACCCCAGTCATCTTCCCAGTGTTCTTGATCATAGAATAAGAATGTAAGGTTGTTTTCACTCCTACCATCTTTGTGTGTATCCTCATGGACTGTTCCATCTTGTCCTGTTATCTGACCATTGAATCCACAATACTGGAATCTTACCCAATCAAATCTAAACTGTTGTTGTAGTTTCCAACCAAAAGTATCTAACATTGGGTGGCAATGTCCAACATTTGGCCTTGAGATTACTCTTTTTTTCCAGTCTGGTTGAATCCTTCTCCAATGTCTCTTTGCAAGTTGTCCCTTAGTTCCTTGTTCGACACTCTCATGAAACCCCTCATCTGGTCTCTCAAAGAATTGGTCATAAGCAAAATAACAAGACTGACCAAAGTAGAGATGTTGCATCTCCCCTTCACGCATAACTCTATTTGAAAGTTTGTAGTCTGAATGAACTATTCTCCACTCCGTCCACGCAGCGAACTCTGCTGGAGTTAGAAAATTGTCGATTACCCAAGCTTGTTTGTGGGGTAACTCGTCTAATGGTTTTGATTTGTCAAGATATACGATGTCTAAAGGGTCGTCCATCCATGAATGGATATCCATTATTTAGAATCTCCTACTATCTTCCCCACCATTGATATCTAAAGTATCACTATCGGCAAGTAGTTGAAGTCGTTCTGCGATAGGTCTATCACCTCTTGAGAACCAATCTGACTGTGGAACTATAGGTAGTTTACCTATGTAATCCTCAAATGGCAGTAAGTCTGCATCCTCAGATGCAAGAATCTCTTCTCTTAATCTATAATAAGATTGCATAACAAAGTCCCTAAACTCTAAACATCGTCTTGCCTCTGCACGATATGGGTCGTTAGAGCCCTCTCTCGCAGTGATAAGAAGATCACCCCATCCATTATATCCCAAGTCACCAAAGAATCCATTTTCAAACTGTTCAAAAATATGATGTTTTAAATCATCTGTAAATTGATTTTGTAGATTACAGATGTCTGGTGGTTCTGCAAGATTAATATATTCTTCAATACTATCAATTTGCTCTTGACTCAATGGAAATACATTTCCTTGAATTTCAAAAGTTTCATCTTCGGTTGGGTTATAAAATAGGTAATCGTAATCGAAACCTAAGTCTGGTTTGTCTGCACGCTCATAATTCCATCGTAATCCTGTACTGTTGATTAAATGTAATTGGTTGTCGTTATCGTATACTAATAACATAATATATCTCCATAATAAAGTTAATTCTCTATATTAGTATATAGAGTTCTCAAATCACTAATCTGCAGGCCAAGGTTTGTTGATATCTCCATCCCATGTTGCAACTGGTCTAGTAGAAGGTCTCGTACTAGGTCTTGTTGCTGGTCTCGTACTAGGTCTTGTGGCAGGTCTTGTAGCAGGTGTCTGATAAGTTGTAGGTCTGTTAATAGTTACCTCATATGAAGTCGGTCTGTTAATTGTTTGTTCATAATTAGTAGGTCTATTAATTGTTTGTTCGTAGTTTGTAGGTCTATTAATTGTTTGTTCATAGTTTGTAGGTCTATTAATAGTTACCTCATATGAAGTCGGTCTGTTAATTGTGACCTCATAAGATGTAGGTCTGTTAATAGTTACCTCATAAGATGTAGGTCTGTTAATAGTTACTTCATAGTTTGCAGGCCTTGAATTCTGAGTTTGATAATACTGAGGTCTACTGATAGTTACTTCATAGTTTGCAGGCCTTGAATTCTGTATTTGATAGAATGTAGGTCTTGCATTTTGAATCTGGTAGAATCCCTGTACAGTAGGTCTTGAATTTTGAATCTGATAGAATTGAGCATTCTGAATCTGATAGAATTGAGCATTCTGAATTTGATAGAACCCTTGAACAGTAGGTCTTGCATTTTGAATCTGATAGAACCCTTGAACAGTAGGTCTTGAATTTTGAATCTGATAAAATTGTGCATTCTGTATTTGATAGAATCCAGAAATACTTGGCCTTGTTGCTGGTACTTGTAAAAACGGAACATAGACTGGTTGACCCTTACCAATTTGGAAGAAGAAGTTTCCAGCCTGTTGTTGATAACCTGTAGGACGATAGTTAGTACCCTGTGTTTGGTAGAATGTTTGTCCTTGAGTCTGATAGAATGCTGGTCTATAGTTAGTACCCTGTGTTTGATAGAATGCTGGTCTATAGTTAGTACCCTGTGACTGATAAAATGTTTGACCTTGAGTCTGATAGAAGGTCTGACCTTGAGTCTGATAGAATGCTGGACGATAGTTTGTTCCTTGAGTCTGATAGAATGTTGGTCTAGTGCCTTGAGTCTGATAGGTTGTGGGTCTAGGTATCGTCTGTTCATAAGTAGGTGGACGATAATTTTGTGTCTGATAGGTTGTGGGTCTAGGTATAGTTTGTTCATAAGAACCAGGCCTAGGTATAGTTTGTTCGTAGTTAGCAGGTCTAGGTATAGTTTGTTCATAAGAACCAGGCCTAGGTATAGTTTGTTCGTAAGAACTAGGTCTATTAATTGTCACCTCATAACTAGAAGGTCTATTAATTGTCACCTCATAACTAGAAGGTCTATTAATAGTTACCTCATAACTTGAAGGTCTATTAATTGTTTGTTCATAATTAGAAGGTCTACTATTTTGTGCTTGGTAAGGTTGTTGATATCCTTGTTGAAATGGTTGTTGATATCCTTGCTGATATGTTTGTTGATAAGGTTGAGTAACCTGTATAGTACCAGTTTGAAACACCCATCCTGTAGGTGTCTTTCTTTTTACATCAACTACTTTATTCCAACCACCAGGCGTCTTGACACGCATACCATAGGTATCGACCCATCCACTTGGTGTTTTTATCTTTGAAGTCATATCCTCACTCCACTCCTATACATTATATAAATTAATATGTTATCCAGAGATCACCTACGGCCCCATCTCCCCCACTCGGTGCAGATGAATGCATGTAGATATTTCTAAATGCTTTTGCACTAGAACCAATCGTTGTATAACTGGTTGTAGCTGCACCACTTACTGCTAGTCCAGTCAATGTTCCTACACTTGTAATTGCAGTTTGAGCTGCACCTGTTACTGTAGCAGCGGTTCCACTTGCATTACCTGTTACATTACCTACAAATCCACCAGAAGAATAAATCTGTTTGTTTGCACTTAGTCTAGCGTTTCCATTATCCCAAGTAAATGTAGGTGCAGAACCATGAGCACCAAATGTTAATCCAGCACCATCAGTTGCAGCCAATGTAGATGCATCCTTTCCTACGATTATATTTAGGTCGGTTACTGAAAGGGTACTTGAGTTAACAGTTGTCTGAGAACCATTAACAGTTAAATTACCAGTAATTGTTACATTTCCTGTTGCAGCAACATCTGCAAAAGTCACATTACTTGAAGTTGCAACTGCCTGTCCAATACTAATTGCTGGTTCCCATCCTTCACCAGCACTACCTGTTACAGTAACACCAGTTCCACCAGTAACATTGTCAACATAGTTACCTGTTGTATGAGTACCTAGATCAACTGAATCAGCTGCTTGAGAAGTGGAAATACTAACATTACCTAAGTCAGTCATTGTTGCAGAACCAGTTACATCTCCTGTCAATGCAATTGTTGGATCAGCAACATTAAAGTCTAATGTATTATCTGAATCGTCATAGGTTACAGAAATACCGCTCTCGGTATTTGAACTAACCATCGCACCCACAACATCTGCAACTCTTTCTGATGTATGATAGAGGTTACTTGAACCTTCACCAATGTCGTCTGTGTCTAAAGTAATATTTGCAGAACCATCAAATGCTACACCACTTATATTTCTTGAAGTTGCAAGTGTTGTCGCTGTTGTTGCATTACCAGTTAAAGAACCTGTCACATTACCTGTAACATTACCAGTTAATGTACCAACTACTAAGTTAGCAGCAGTATAACCTGTTGCACCTGTATTTACTGTAGTTGAAGGTACTGTTTGTGTATCTGAGAATAATCTAAATGTATTATCTGTTGATGCATCGTAGAATATACCACCATATTTTGTAGTGGATGATTCTACATACTTACCATAGAAACCAAAGTCTGTTGAATTTCCAGAGTTTGCATCTGTTAAACCTGTAAAGTTTGAATCTGAAACTATTGAACCAGTTTGTGTTGTTGAACCTGTAACTGTTAAGTCTCCACTAACTGTTAAGTCGTTTGATATTGTTACATCAGATGGTAGTCCATATGTAATTGTTCCAGAACTTTCTGCAACATCTACTTCGTTTGAAGTACCAGCAAATGTTATTGTTCCACCCAATGAAGTTGCAGTTGAGTTAGAACCATCTGAAACTGTTATACTTGAGTTTGAAAGTTTACTGTTTGCAATCGAACCTGCTAACATACTGTTTTCTACAGATGTTGCAGCTATTGTTAATGCAATACTAGTATTACCTAAATCAGTCATTGTTCCAGAACCAGTTACATCTCCTGTGTAAGATAATGTTGGGTCTGATACATTAAAGTCTAAAGTACCATCTCCATCCTCATATGTCACTCCTATACCACTTTCTGTGTTGGATGATACCATTGCACCAACTACATCTTGAACTGCTTCTGTGAAGTCTGATACGATTGTTGCTGCAGCACCACTAACTACAAGGTCTATAGTTCCATCACCATCTTCATAGGTGGCTGCAATTCCAGTTTCAGTATTGGAACTGAACATTGCTCCTACAATATCTTGTACATTTTCTGATACTAATGCAAGATCAATTGCACCATCATTTGAATCATCATATGTTGCAGTAATACCAGTGTGTGAACCATTAGTTGCAAGTTGAGCACCAGCAATATCTTGTACTGCTTCGGTTCCGTCTGACACTATTGTTGCAAGTGTTCCACTAACAACTAGATCAATCGTTCCATCACTGTCATCATATGTGGCCGTTATACCTGTTTCTGTATTAGATGTAAACATTGCACCAGCAATGTCTTGTACTGCTTCAGTACCATCGGAAACTATTGTTGCAAGTGTTCCACTAACAACTAAATCTACAGTTCCATCTCCATCTTGATATGTTGCTGTAATACCTGTCTCAGTATTACCAGTGAACATTGCTCCAGCAGTATCTTGAATTCTTTCTGCGTTTATAGCAACTTCACCAGAAGTTACTGTAAAGTCTGTTGTGTTAAATTGGGCAACACCTTTATTTGAGTCTGTTGCAATCTCTGCTGTAATTGTTGCAGTTGAACCTTCCGCTGCAGTGTGAGTTATATCTATACCTTCACCAGCAGATAAATCTGTCATGTAGTTTCCAGTAGTATCAGTTCCTAATGCAACTGAGTTTGCTTGAATAACTGTAGATAAATCTATATTACCAGAACCATCAAATGATGCAGAACCTACAACATCCCCACTTACTGCTATCGTTCTTGCAGTTGCAAGTGCAGATGCAGTTGAAGAATTACCTTCTAGGTCTGCAATTAATGTTCCTTTTGTCCAACCAGTTGCAGTAGGGTCTACTACTGTAGTTGGTTCGGTTGTTGTTCCATGATAGAGTCTAAACTTATCTGATTCACTTCCATCCCAGTTAATACCAGCATATCTTGTTGAACCATCGTTATAAACACCATAGACACCAAAGTCGGTTGTGTTGGCAGAGTTATCTTTTGCAACCTTCATGTTGTTATCTGTAATAGCAACTGTTGAGGAAGAAACTGTAGTAGTTGTACCACTAACTGTTAAGTTTCCACCAATTACTGCATTACCAGATGTAGCAATTGTTGCAGAACCCATCTCACCTGTTACTGTTAAGTCATTACCTATAGTGACATCATCTGGTAGGGAAACTGTTACGGCTGCAGTTTCTGAACCAGAACCAGAGACAGTTATCTCGTTTGTTGTTCCAGCAACTGTTGCAACATAATTTCCTGTTGTGTCTGTTCCCATTGCAACACTATTGGCTGCAATTGTGGCAGCAATAGATGTGTTTCCTAAATTGGTCATTGTTGCAGAACCAGTTACATCTCCAGTTAAGGAAATGGTAGGGTCATTAACATCTAGGTCAATCGTTCCGTCACCATCTTCATAGGTGACACTAATACCGCTTTCGGTATTTGATGAGAACATTGCCCCAACGATATCTTCTACATTTTCGGTTACTAGTGCAAGGTCAATTGCACCATCACCAGCATCATCATATGTTGCTGTGATACCTGTATGAGAACCATTGGTTGCCAACTGGGCACCAGTGATATCTTGTACTCTTTCTGAGGTATGATATTGGTTTGTAGAACCTTCTGTTATTGTGTCTGTATTTGGATGAACACCCAACAATGCAGTTCCACCCATTCCACTATGTGCAGAACAATAGTAGTATAGTGGGTTTGTTTGATCTTGTTCAAAACAAACTTGTGTGTATGCACCTGCTGAGCCTGGTGTTCCAGTCTTAGAGTATGTTGTATAACCTGCTGAAATTTCTGCACCAGAGTTGTGGGTTCCATCAGAAGTTGTTGAGAATCTAAGGGGATGATTCGCACAACTAGAATCTGATAGATCGAATCTATATGTTACACTTGGGGATAATACAACGGATGCGTTCGCAGTTCCGTCCATTAAATAGTTTCCGCCAGAAACTGTTACTGTTACTTTGTGATAGAAACCAGCAGACTGAGCATCTTGTGTGACCGCTGCACTGAATGTTGCATTTGAATCATCATAGGTAAATGCTATACCTGTATGTGATCCAGCTGCAAATAATGTTGATATGTTATCTTGAATACTCTCAACTGCACCAGTAGAGTCTAACTCCCCAGATGCATTTAATAAGTCTGCAAGATATCTTGCTTTTGTTGCCATTTTTAATATTCCCCTTAATTAATATTAGTATTTATGTTATTCATCTATTTCGATGAATCTTTCTCCAGTGATATCTTGAAGTTTTCTAATCATTCTCTCCATATTCACTTTAAATCTTTTTCCTGTTTTTATATTTTCAGAATAATACACCCACTCTCCATCTTGGTGAGGAGAAATTTGAGTGACATTACCCGCTTCATCTTGAACAAACAATTCTGCCATACTAGAAATTTCCTTTGAATACAACGATGCACGATCTGTCACAGTAGACGGATCACTCGATAGTATGTCCATTCTCAACGGCCCATCTTTTATATCTACATATTGAGATGATGCTGGAGTAAATGTTATGTTCTGTCCAGAAGAACCCACAATTTCTTTACCATTCGTATTTAAATGTCCACCCAAGAATGGTGCTTCATCTTTAAACAACCTAACTTGAGGTGCAGTAATTTGGTAATCAATTACATCGATGATGTAGTTTGGGTCTACTAATGCATCAGTAAATGAGATGGTCTTTCCATCTCCCCCAGTCCATTGACCCTTTTGCATTAATATACCATTCACAAAAACTTCTGAATAGTCTGGATGGAAGGATAATGTTACTGAGTTTGCATCTGTACCAGTAATACTAGTTGTTGAAGCTGCAGTGACATCAAATGTAAATCTGTTAAATGGGTTTGAACCACCATAAGTCTTAATGACTAGAGTGTCATTTACTTGAGCACCAGCATTAAGTGTTATGGTAGAACTTGATGTTCTTGTATAATCTTGACTCGTTCTAGGGTCTAATAGAACCCCATTTAAGAATACTAATTCTTCTCCAGAGTCATAAGATAAAGTTCTTGAGTTATCATCTGCACCTGTAAATGCAGTTTGGTTTGCTGTTGCAGTGTATTCATATATTGCAACTGAGGTTAATGCAGAACCACTATCCCCACCCATTGAAACTGTTTCTAATGTATCAGAACCAGCAACTGCATTGTCTAATACTATTGTTGTTCCATTTGTTGCAGTAAAATCATCTGGGTCTAGTGCAACACCATTTAAGAAAACAATTAAGTTTCCAGCAGTGTATCCTAATGAAGCAGAATTATCATCTGTTCCACTAAAAGATGTCTGACCAGCAGAAAGTGTCCCACCTGCGTTTGAGAACTTGCAATGTTGATATGAAGTAAATTGACTGGTTGATGCTTCTCCAACTTGAACGATACTCTCGACTCCGCTTACACTTTTCTTAATGTAAACTTTACCATCGTAAGTATTGATTGCCATTTCACCCAGTTCTAACTGAGCAGTTGTAGGCTTAGCACCATCAGTCGAACTCCTTCTGAGTTGAACTGTTTGTGTCATATTTTATTAACTCACTTTATCCATTGGGTATATACCCAAAATTTTATCGTTATTTAACGACTGTTGTTAGTACACAACGCCAGTTGGTAGTATCTACTGTCCATCTGACATTGTTTGTTTCTGGACTATTAATACTTAATGCATTAATAATATCCTTGCCAACTCTTAAACTTGCACCCCTATGGATATAAGTTTCTTTGCCGACATTATAAGTCCCCTCAGCTCTTTTATGTGCAAGCTTCGGTTCCTTTCGGAATTCATTTGATGAGATTTGAGAGTATCCACTAGTATTTACTATTTCTACTCTAACCTCATCACCTGTTTTTCCTACCCACCATGTTGCTGTCGTCCCCATATAGAGATCATCCAACACTTCTGGCGGAATCTGTAGAGTGAAGTCCCTATCTATTACAACTGAATTCTCATCGACATTGTAATTGACTTCTCCATCATAATATGCCATAATTTTATCCTACCCTTAGTAAGAACCACCATCTATCGCAGTAATTGATACTGCACCAGATGAGACAGTAAACTCACTAGAGTTAAACGATGCAATACCTTTATTGCTCGTACTTGCATCTTCACCAGAAATGGTAATACTACCATTTGCATTTGTTACATCTACACCCTCTCCAGTAGACAAAGTTGCAAGAACCATGTCTCCATTACCACCATGACCAATTAATAATTGACCAGCAGTTGGTGCAGAACCATCAACACTCGTGATTGAACCAGCAAGGTCTAATCCACCAATGTCTAAGTTACCTTTAGTACCAGTGATGACACCACCTGTGTCTGTTGCATCTGGAATAAAAGTAAATTTACCAGTAGAGTCATCATAACCAAAGAACCCTAATTTTGCAGCACTTCCATTATGCCATCTGAATTCCATACCTCTATCAAGGTTGTCATCAGAGCCTGGAGCACTGTCTCCACCTACTGTAAAGATTGGGTCATCTACTGTTACTGTTGTACTATTGACTGTAGTTTGTGTACCATTAACTGTTAAGTTACCTGTAACTGTAAGGTTGTTCCCTACTGTTACATTAGATGGTAATCCAACTGTTATTGTTTGACCACTTGCAGCCGTTTCAATCTCATTTGCCGTACCAGCAATTGTTAGAGATTGAGAATCTAAATCTATTGCACCTGTTCCAGAATCACCAGCAGTATCTAAGTCTTGTGCAGTTACATTTGTATCTACATAGTCTTTTACTGCAGCTGATGTTGGAATAGTTGTGTCGTTATCGTTAGAACCAATTCCTTCACCTTCTGTGACCATGAATGCAGCAGCAAGACTGACTGCACCACTGGAAACATCAAAGTGTGAAGAACTAAATGATGCAACACCTTTGTTTGCTGATGTAGCATCTTCAGCTGCAACTGTAATAACATTATCACCTACTGTTGTATCGATACCTTCACCACCTGTGAATGTAATTGTCTCTCCAGTAGATAGTGAGTCATTTGAACCACTGTCCGCTGCAAGAGATAATGTTGATACTACTGTTCCAAATGATAATGCTCCAGAACCATCAGTTTTTAAGAACTGACCACTAGAACCATCCGCAGCTGGTAATGTGTATGTTACATTGGCTGCAATTGTATCTGCAGCTTTTAATGCAGTATAATTGGAACCATTGTCTGAGTCTTCTCTTAGTTGAATACTTGCACCAGCAGTTGCTCCGTTCCCTACGATTAGATTTGCTGGGGTAGGTGTTGAACCATCGAGAATTTCTGTATAATATTTTCCACCAAGTTTTTGTATGACCGCACTACCACCACTGTCTTGAGATTCGACATATAATATGGCACCACTTCCAGAATTGGAAGCATCCATTGAATATGCTAATTCACCTTGAGCCAGTTCAGAAGTTGTAGGGGCAGCGGAACCTGTAGACCGCTTAATCTGAATTACTGTTGACATTTTTGTCCTCTCCTATTAAATAAACTAATTAGTAAGTGCCACCATCTATTGCGTTGGTTGCTTCAAACTTGTTTGCACTTGCATCATATACTAGAGTAGTTCCATTCTGCAAAGTTGCAGTAGTGGTATCTACATCCATAAGTCCATTAATTGATGTGGTTGATGCATCTAGTTTACCTACTGAAATCTGTTTAACCTGTCTGGCTGTTGGATTTGCAATCTGTACCTTGATATCTGCCATATCTTCTCCTTAAATTAACTTCTACTCACGCCTGGTGTAATTACTGCTTGACCCTCTAATACTCTTGTCTTAGATGCATCGGAACCTGTCATCACCACATCATACACATACCTTCCACTGTCTAATGCAGCGGTTATGGTATCAGTTAATGTAAGAGTAAGGGTTCCACCAGCACTATCATGTGTCGTTCCAAAAGTTGCTTTTAAACTAGAACTTGCATGAGTCTTTCTTAATTGTCCTAAGAAAGAAGCACCTGTCAAATTTAATGCATTACCTGTTGCATCGGTCATGGTAACAGCTATTGAAAAATCTGCTCCTTGATCGATATAAAGGTTACTTATCGCTGCCATAGTAATTACTACCTAATGTTATTGTTATCAAGTAGTATTTATACTATTAAGGATTTTGAATCGTTATTTTATTTTTTTAATTCGTCTACTTGAGATTTGAGTTCTTTTATGGACTCAATTAGGAGTGGAATTAGTTTTTCATACCATACAGTTAGGTATTGATCATCGATTGGTGCTGTTGTAACGACCTCTGGAAGAACTTTTTGAATTTCCTGTGCAGATACACCAACCTGTCTTCGTTCATTTTCATAACCAAGTTCTTTTGCAAGGGCATTCTCATGGAAGTAATAACCACCTAATGAACACACTTTATCAAGTGCATTTTCAATAGTACCATCAAAATCTTTTAATCTTTCATCTGAGTAGTATGCAGTAATATTACTTGTTGCACGAATCTCACCAGCAGTACCAGAGGTTGCAGTGTTTACACCCAAACTATGGATTTGACCACCTGTAACTGTGTTTAGACTTACTGTTGGTGTAGTAGATGCTGTACCACTAATAACCAACCCATTTGAAGCAGAAACAGAAGTAACTGTACCAGTATTTGTTGTTGCACCGGCCGCAATACCATTTAATTTAGTATGGTCTGCGTCATTAAATACATTTGAATCAGTAGCTGCTTCAACAGCTGCTCTTATTTCTGCATTTGTCTGGTCTGCTGTAGCACTAGCTTCTATTCCAGTTAATTTAGTATTTAATGCTGTTGTAAAATTCTTTTGTGTTAGTCCACCATCTCCTACTGAGAGTGAGGAAGCAACTTCAATATCGTTACCACTTAATGTTAAAGATATACCTGTTCCAGCATCAAGTCTAACTGTTTCACCACTACCTATTACTCCAGCACTAGAACCACCAACTATTCCCCAAGTAAATCCAGAATATCCAGATATGGCATGTGTAGTTGCAGATGTTATTTGACCTTGTGCATTAACTGTTACTGCTGGTATTGCCGTTGCTGATCCATATGTACCTGCTGTAACAGCAGTATTAGTAATCGAAATTGTAGGTGTTGAACCTTCACTAGAACCACTAGCAGTTATACCAGTTCCACCACTAAGTGTTGCAACATAGTTTCCTGTTGTTTCTGTTCCTAATGTGACACCATCGTTTTTAATAGATACTACACCAGATGATACTCCAAAGTTATCTGAACTAAATTGTGCAACACCCTTTGCAGAGGTTGTAGCATCTGCAACTGAGAAGTCAATGGTATTATCGGAAGTATCATAAGTCACTGTCATATTCGTTTCAGTGTTTCCTGCTACCATCTCTCCAACTTTATCTTGGAGATAGTTGTCGTTAAGAACGAAGTCTAAAGTTCCTGTAGAGTCTTCATAGGTAACTCCAATACCAGTTTCGGTATTTCCAGTTACCATTGCTCCTACAATGTCTTCTATTTCTTCTTGTGTTTTACCAGCAGAAGATATAACCAGTGTACCAGCAGCATCATCATAAGTGACACTTGTTGATCCAGTACCACTTACAAATGCACCAACGACATCCTGTACTCTTTCTGTAGTATGGAATAAGTTTGATGAACCTTCGGTGATACCATCAGAAGATTCAGCAGCTGAGTTAGTCCATGCAGAACCACTCCATGTTAAATGATGTCCAGTTGCTGGTGAAGTGATTGTTACATCAGATACATCATCGATACTTGCAGCAGCAATTCTTGCATCTGCTCTTGCATTTGTATAATATAGATTTGACCCTTCTGTTAGGGCCCCTGTATTATGATTAGAGATATCTGAAACTGTTCCAGTAACATCTCCAGTAAATCCTGTTGTTGCAGTTATTGTTGTTCCTTGAATTGTAGAAGTCGATACATGAGCTGCACTTGCATTGATAGTTGAACCAAAGGTTACACCACCACCATCTGCAATTGTGATTGCATCATCACCATCACTATATTCTATTAAAGGAGTTTGTACTGAGGTTGATGCTTCGATTAATGGTGCAGTGACACTCACCCCACCAGTTACAGCACCATCTAATGTAGATGTACCATCGACATCTATATTACCAGTAAATTGTACTTTATTACTTCCACCAGTGTTAACATAAATATCGTCACCACTTGCTTCAAGTTGCATTCCATATCCACTTGCTGGACTTGTAACTACACTTGTATCATTTGAGTTTATGACGATCCCATCAGTGTTCGTGTTATAAATCGAACCACCAGATGGAGACCAATAAGTTGTTTGTTGAGTTGCAGCTGCAGTTCCTTCATATGACCCTGTAAAAGAAGTTATTCTAATAATGTCACCAGAAGAAGTAGAACCAACCATCTGAACAGATGTTCCGTTTGTTGCAGAGTATTGTGTTCCGTTTCGTAATAGAGAACCATTCTTAAATACTAATACTCTTGACTTTGAATAGACTAATGGGTTTCCACTGCTATCATTACCAGAGAAAGTTTCGTTACTTCCACCAGATGCAGTAAACTCATAGTCTTGGAAATAAAAGTATTCATCAATAATTGAATTAACAGCATCTACAACTGATGATTTTTGACCTGTTCTTAAACTTCCAATACCACCAACATCATCTACGAGGTCATTATGACTGACTCGTAAATCTTCTAGTGTTTGGTTATTACTTACTGTTAGTGCCATTTTAGTTTCTATTCCCTATTAATTCTGTTACCATGCTTTTCAATTCTAATACTTCACTTTTAAGAGTTTGTATTTCTACTGTCTGTTCTCTGGATATTGCTCTTCTCCTTTTAACAGCAACATATCCACTCCTATCAGTATTTATAACTGCACCAGTAACCTCATCTTTGATAAGGTGATCTTTACCTTCTACTTTATTACGCAAGTGCTAGTCCTCTAAATGCTTTGATAGCAGGAACTATCCCAGTATCTTTAGATTTCATCACAATCTTAACTGCAAATCCTACAAACTCATCCAAGTTCGATGCAGTATAATCATAAGTTCTAAATCTAGTTGCATCTGCATCTGGTTCGTTTGTAGTTGAGAATTGAGTCCATCCCTTTTCTTCAAATGGTGTGTTGTCATCTTGTTTTTGTATCTTATAATATGTTTCTATTTTAGTATCACCAAGAGGTGCAGTAGGTTTATATCCTTCAAATAGAACTCTTAATTCTGATGCTGGATTCTCTATGTCTATCTTCTTAGTAAAGTAAATACAATTATTACTATCACCATCTGCTTCGGTAGATGTGACATATGTTGAGTTATCTGCAATATCACTTGCCGAATCAACATCATTAATTCTATTCATAATTCCAATGACACCAAGAGTTGGGTTTAATACCCCCATTTGAGACTCACCATTACCTATATCAATTACTGGACTGACCCAATCATTATTAGAAGTCATTTGCATATCAATTTGGAATGATCTTACATTAGACATCTCATTTGTTTCGTTAATTGAAGATGCAACAATACCAGATTGGTTTAATGTGTTGTTATCATTCAACGCGATAGTTTGACTAACTGTTTCTCTAGTATATGACTGAGTTATACCTTGTGGAGTATTTGTACTTGTAGTTATAACTGATGGTAATATTCCAGTATTAGGTAGTTGTGTATTTGGAATTAGAGTATGTATTAAATCAAAGTATAAGTTCTTGGTTGCTGTCGGCCCACTCTGTTTAGTGCTAATTCCACCACCCCTAATATTTTCTATTCCACCCTCTGTTCCAGTAATAGTTGTGCTGATCTCATATGAGTCCAGATCGTAAGATGCAATATTAGTATGTGTTTTATTAATTTGTGCAATCGAAATACCACCTAATGTGTCACCTACAGTTCCAACTCCTATTGTGGCAAATGTTGTAGCACCAGTACCACCAACTTCATTCTGTTTAATTAATAAAGTATCGGTAGTTGCAAATGCAGAGCCAGGATTGTTAACTGTAATTGCACTAACAGTACCAGTACCACTTAAACTTACATTACAAGTTGCACCTGTATTTGCACCAGCAGCATAGTTTGCACTAGTACCAGAAGAGAATAATTGAACATCGGTATACGATCCTATTCCACCTGTTCCACTTACAGATGGTGTCTCTAATGATAATATTGAATTTGTTCGGTTTCCTGTGACACCAGCAATCGTTACATTTGAATCGGTGTCATACATTCCATGTGATCTTTGATAAACTTTGAATTTAGCAGCTGCACCTGTTCCAATAATTTCTATTGGGTTAGTAGTTAGTTTCTTATTCATGTCGTGCTGAATATTTTCCATTGTCAACTTACCTGTAAGTTCTGTAAACTTAGCACGATTAATCTTGAACTTCATGTCTTGCATTTGTTCAGTAGTCCATGTAGAACTATTCTGAGACTTAAATAATACCCCAGCAAATGGTTGTTTGTCTATAGGTTCTTTTGTTTTAACATCAAAGTCACCCATCTGACCAACCCACACATTGTATGCATTAGAGTTAGACATCAACACAATACAATATTCTCTAAATGGTCTTACATATATTGGATGTGGGAATGTAAATTTAGTTGCAACAGAACCATCACTTGATGTTGTTATATCACTTGGATACATGTCTGCTTCTGCACTAGGTAAAATCTGTTGTGTTGGATATCCATTACTCATTTCTCGGATAGAAGCTGTAATTGGAAGTCCACCAGAATCTTTAGTAGATAGATATACTTCTACTGAACTAATGAATGCACCTTCTTCGGATGATGCAAGAAACGATTGTGCAAGTGGGTCTTCCCAAATAACTCTAGGTGTTCCTGGCGTAAATTCTATTGACTCATCTGTAGTTACAAGTTCACCTGGCCTTTGTCCAGAAACATTAGTTTGAACTATTCTACCATTTCTTGTAGATATAGTTTCTGATTGTGTGGTAGTAAGAGAACCATTTGCCATGAAGTTTGCAATTGCACTTGTCTGACTAGTTCCGTTTACAGTTGATGCATTAGTAACTTTAAGTGTTCTAACACCTGTTGGGAATCTTAGTGTATCAGTGTTTGGTATTGTGAATACTGTGGATAGTTTTCCTTGACTAGTTGTGACTGGTGTTGGACTACAATGTGATGTAACATCAATACCATCAAAGAATACATTCAAACTTGTGTTTGGTTTAAGTAATGATCCAGAGATTGTTACTGGAATACTTCTCATGAAAGGTATAGCATTAACACTAACTACTCTGTCATTAGTTGTGTTTACAATATCTTCAACAACTGATGTTTGAATACCACTTCTACCTTCTCTTGTAGGAGTTACACTTCTCGATACTGTTGTTGTGGTACTGGATGCAGTTCCAGCAATTGCAGCTGGCACATCCCAATCCCTTGCTCTTTCTCCTCTCCAGTTTCCTCTATTTCCTCTGTTCCATAAGTTTCCGACTGCCTCATCCCAACCTCTATTTTGTCTACCACCAAACCCCCTTTGGGTTTGAGTCACGATTGGATCAAAAACTGTTGAACTGGTTGAAGTTATATCTGGTTCACCCGCCCAAGTTTGTTGCCACTCGTTCCAAACAGTTCCTACACCATTTGGTAATCCAGCAACAATTGCATCGAAGTTTCCTTCTGAACTGGTTGAAATATTAGGTAGTGCTTCTCTATCATGCCACAAATCTCTATCTGGACTTAAATCAAGTCTACCTATAAAGGTTGCAATGTCGTATGGGTTTACATTCAATTCTCTTGATGCTTTATCAGCCGATAAGAACACCTCTTCGGAGAATGGTAAAGTGACTACATAACCAATTTCTGCATTACCAGATTTAGTAACATTAGAAGATTTATCACTATTCATACCTATGTCAAAGAAATCAGTATGATGGTCTGGTCGTGCAAGTTGAGTTGCCTGATCTATTGCAATCCCATAGTCTGGATGTAAAACATCAGCAATAGAGTGACCTCTAAATGAATCTACTACGAATCCAGATTTATATTTATCAAATCCATCATCATCTAAAATCTGCATTCCTTCAGCAGTTGTTTCTAACATAGAAAGAGAAACTGCGGTCTCAAGGTTCTGTAACCTCTTACCCATTTTCTCCAAGTCTTTCATTGTATATCGTCTATGTGATAATAGTTTTATAGAAACTTCTGATGCATTAGTAGTATAAGGTGGTATATCTATTGTACCAATCTCAATTGCATTCTGTATTGTATTACCAGCAATTGGGTTTAGTGAACTCTCACCTTTAACAATTTCAAATTGTCCTTTACTAGTAAGGTATAGTCTATCTTTTCTTCCAAGATAATGATCGTAATCTACTGTAATGTTAGAACCTATTTTCGGAACATCACAAGTATGAGCTCCAGTTCCAAATGAACTAGATGCATATGAGAAAGGGTAAGAAGATATATCAGATATATCTACTGGAGTTCCACTTGTTATATCATTACTTGGTGCAGTTCCCCATAGGTCTGCAACAGATGGTCTGTAATCGATAGAGTCTCCTAACTCGAAACTTCCATCTGGTTCCATAGTTGCAGCAACATCTACCCTGTCTGCAACATAATTTTTAATTTCTGTATATTCTATTGGATAAGATGCAGAGGTAAAATAGTTTCCAGAACCATGTGAGAAGTAATCAAATATTACTAATAATTTTCCTACTGGTACAGGTGTCCCTGCTTTCCTTGTTATTTTTCCAAGACCATAATATCCATCTCTTTGTCCATCATCTAAAATATATCTTTCTGTAATGTCTTGTGAACCATGTGTAAGTTTTGTGATTACACCAGATGCACCCGCTTCTGTTGTGACTGCTTCATTATTTGAAAACTGAGGACTTCCTTTTCCGTAATAGACATGACAGTTTCCACTATCATTTTCTATTAAGAATCCTCTTGCATTAGAAACACTACCTGTTATAAGTGTTCCAGCATCTGAGATTGCAACTGAGTTTCCAGAGTCGGCAGTATAAACAAATGAAGGTGGCATAGGGTTTGTTGTTACTGTATCAGACGCACCATATGTAATCGAGTTTCCACCCTCATAAACTGCACGAACTTTATAAACATCTGGAACACCTAGTGTGATGTCTTGATGTTGATATCCTACTCCATATATTGTTGGGTTTGCGTCATCAACTGTGGCTGCAGCAGATTTAGTAATCGTTTTGGTAGCTGCAGTTGTAGAACCTCTTGTAATAGTAGAAGTTATTTTAACCACTACACCATTTGCTGGTACATTACCACCAGTGAAATATGCTGTTGTCGTTCCCGCACCAACAAAAGTTGCAGTAGATAAATCTATCGCTGCACCAGTTGATTCGTTTGATGCAACATAATTATCAGCACTATATGCATCGAAACTTTCTCCACTTCCAGCACTCATTGTTATTCTGTTACTTGCAACAGTAACCAATTGTTGTCGTCTTACTACTTCACTGTCTACTGTAATGGTCTTAATACCATCATGTGGTAGTCCAGAGATTGCGACTGTTTGGTCTCCTTTATAAACTTTTGCTCTTTGTCTTATTATCTTACCATTAGTATCCGCAGTTAAATCGGTTGCAACTGAAATACTAGTATCACTTGTTACTACATCAACAATTCCTGTTGATCCATTTGGGAATAAGAGTTGATCCCCTAGTTCTATTTCAGAACTATACTTAGATGCAACACCATTTACTAAATCTGCATCTGCACTTATATCAACATAACCTGTTCCAGTTAATGTAAAGTTATCTTCTAGTACCAAGTCAGCTGCAAAGTTAACACCACTTCCACCAGATTGATGAAGTCGTCTTGCTCGTCTAGCATTGTATGTTCTTACATCACCATTACTTGAACCAATTGCTACACCACCAGTTGAATCTTCTATTGGTCTAAGTGTCTCACCAGTTTGGAATGTTCCAGTGACATTGATTAAGTTAACTGAGGTGACTGTTCCGTTAGTATCGGAAATACCTGTCGCACCAGAAGTCACACCTTTATATTTTTGACCCCTGTTGATTGCACCAGATGCTACTGTTAAATTAGTATACATCTGCATATCAAAAAGGTATACTTGATAAACTCCAGTTGAGTCATACTCTATAGCACGAACTCTTGCAGTACCAATTTGTGTACCACTTGCAGTATCACTTGCAGAACTTCCTTTTGCAGTATCGTAAATTGCTACTGTTGAGAATGGTGCAATTGTTCCTTCATCTCCAATGTCTGGAGTTCCATACATGAATTTACATTTAACATAGTTCCCTATTCTAAATGGTGAAGAAGCATTACTTACAGAGTTTACTTCTCTTGCTTTATCCAGTGTAAGGAAGGTGTTGGTTTGTCTATCAACTTCATAACCTCTTACATATGCTTTACCAGCAGAAATAACAGCAATAAATTTACTTGTGTCCCCTACTGGTGTGTCTGTTGACTTGTATACCCCATTGTTATTTAAGTCATTCTTATGTTCTCGAAATGACACAGTAAAGGGCTGCAACATATAGTCTCCACTCTCGTCATATGTTCGTCTTGCAAGAGTGTCTTGAATTCTTGAGTATTCTGTTATCTCTACTCTCTTAGTTACAACACCTGCCTCAACTCTCATCAATTCGATGAAGTTAGTTGAGTCTGTTGCAGTAAGAGATTTCTTTGCTAGAGTTAGAGATATTTTTAATCTATCAGAGCCTGGAGCATTTTCGTTTGTTGAACCAGACGCATTATCTAATAGACTATCATCTTCTGTTGAGGATATAAGTGTCTCTCCAACATCTAGTCCTATCTTGTAGGATGGAGTTGAAGAATATTTTTCTAGGATGACTGTTTGTTTTGCAACCTTGACAAAATTACCACGAGTGTATATAACACCTTCGGATATACTTGCAGCTGAACCTTGAACAGAACCTACATCAGAAACACCTGTTTGAGAGAATACTTTAAACTCATTGTTATCAGATGCATCTGTCCATGTACCATTTGAATTTTGAGTTACTCGATGGATTTCCTCTCCATCAATAAACTCGTTATAATAGGTTGAACCAGAATTACCAGTTGCCTGATATTTAATATGTAGTGTTAGTGGATCATCGGATGTCTTTGCAGTAGTATTAATTACCTTTGCAACTACCCCAGAAGTTTCACCTTGATAAAACTTATCTAATGCATCTGCACGAAAAGACTCAGTGGCAGTTGTACCACTCCCATTTGGATTTGTGTCCGTAACCTTTACTGCAAAGTATTGATTATCAAAGTTAGTTCTTGCACCTAGTACAAGAGAACCTTCTTTAAAGATGTGATTACCAAATCTCTCAATCTGGTTTTGCAGTATCGATTGTAATTGTGTTAGTTCCCTCGCCTGTATGGCAACTGATGGTTTAAAGAGAACACGATGAAAGTTCTTGCTCTCCGTAAAGTCATCATAATAAGGACTAACATTTAGGTCTGTTTTCTGAGCCACTGTTAGTTATCCTACATTTCTATGATTAATTTGATATCCTCGATCTGGTCAGCTGCCCTAGCAACTGCACCACGATTTTCTAGGTAAACAATATCCCCAGAATTTCTAGCAACCTCTGGTCTAGTAGTATCAATCCCTGTACCAGCAGTAATAGTTCCTAACGATGTTCCAGCTGAACTTCTGATTGTATCTGCATTTGCAAAATCAGCATAAAGTCCTGTACTACCAGTTGATGGTAGGTAAGAGATTATTCTGTTTGTTGAGTCTACAGAAACTACTATTCCAGCAGCAGAACTTGCTGTTAGAGATGCAGTGTTTCTAATCTTATCATCTATTGCAGGCATAGTTGCACCACTTGCCATTGTGAACGCATTTGTTGCACTCAATGTGGCTGCAGATGATAAAGTGTTAGTTCCTTTATTTGTTGGGTTTACAATAAGACCTATTTGCCTAAAATCGTTATCAGTTGGGAAGTCACCAGAACCTTCAGCATACTCAAGTCTTGAGTTTACTATAATATAGTTTCCACCTAGTTCTTCAACTGGGTCTGCACCATGTCCATTCATAGGACTTATTACAACATCAAATGTTGCACCTGTTCCACTTCCTGCCTGTGCTTGTAATACTGTATTGTCAATTGCACCAGTAGTATATCCAGTTCCTTGTGCAAGTAGTGTTGCAGAAGTTACTGCACCACCAGATACTACTATAGTTGCTGTTGCACTACTTCCGTCTCCACCTATTGCAACTGTGTATGAGCCAGGAGTTGAATATCCAGAACCACCAGCAGTCATTCTGATATGTTCAATTCTTCCATGTACTGCACCTGCTTCAACATCCCATTGTGCAGAGTTGTCGTCAGCACCTGCTACAGTCAAACCACCCAAGTCACCAGCAACTGCTTCTAAAGCACCTAGTGTTTTTACTGGGATAAAATCTGATGTTACAAATTTAATAACTTCTGATGCAGATATAGAATACATGTATTTCCACTTGTATGAATCTGATTCAGTTACTATTGCAACTGTAGTGTGAGTTGGTTTCTGTGTAGATGTACCACCATTGTTATTTGATATACACTTATAGACATTATAGTCGTCTGTTAACACATAGAAAGTAGATGCCCATAAAGTTGATGCACCACTATTAGATGTGTTAGATGAAGTATAATTATGTCTATACTCATCATATACTGTTCCACTTGTCCAGTCTCGTCTGACTATGGCATGACTTACATCGGTACTCGCAATCTTTTTGAGAGCTACCATGTTCGCATATGCATCGTATTCGTCCTTTAACGAATCGACTGGTGTGTCTGGGTTTGTGTCGTCTGTCCATGCAGATGGTCTACCAATGAACATGTACATGTCTTCCCCAGCATCCCCAGCAACTTCACGAAATTGCTTTGCATTGTGCAAACGAAATTTTTCTGTAATAATCGCTGCCATTTTTTAATTCCTCGTTATAAAATTGGTTATTTTAATTTACTCTAATAGTATTTATACGACTTCTATGCACCAGATTGAATTGACGCAGAAAAAGTTAAGTTCGTTTGAATACCACTCATTTTATCTAATTCAGATATAGGTAAACTACCATATAGATTACTTATATCACTAATTGAGACCCCATTATATGGAGCCTCTTCCAAGAGTCTGCCAGCAACATGTTCCATAAGGATATTATCACCCTTACCAGATTCAGTATTAATACCACCTGTATAACTAGCTGCATTTCCAGATTCTTGTCTTATCCTTTCTTCAAACTGTAAAGTTGAAGAAAATCCTATTTTAGAAAGGTCTCCAAGTGTTGTGCCTAGACCTTGATGTTCTACACCTACTACACTTTCAGCTTCTTCCTGTACTAATGAACTACCATCTTCATATATTATCCTACCATGATCTTCATGGTTGATAAACATAGATGCAAAGTTCGGTGTTCTTTCTGTCACGAATACTCCAACGACTTCCGCCTCTGTAGCATCCTCAAGATGGATTTTACTTCCATCTTCCATTGTTAATTCTTCTGTTGGGTCTACAGTCCAACCATTACCCCAATATTGTTTTCCATCGGTTGTTATGGTTGAGTTGTATTGTTCTGGTTGTGGTTCTATCATCAAGTATCCTTGATCTGGTTCCATAACCAACCTATCCCCATTTTCTGCAATCAAAGTTTCTTCTTTCCCTATGATGACAGAGTTAATCCTTTTCGCATCAGATGGAATTGGTAAATGTCCTATTCCAGATTGTAAACCATGATGGTCATAACTGTTCCAATTACTATTATCTGAAACACTTCTAAACGAATCAACATTATGATTGTTTATAATAGAATCTCTACCAGCACTCTTTATTGTTTCACCCCATTCCAAACCACCTGTTCTTAGAAGGGTTGTGAATGCACTCTGCCCTCTTAACCCTTGTTGGTTTGTATCTTCTTTACTTGATGGGACTGGTAGCAAAGTTCTACCAGATTTAGTGTTTGCACTTGCAAAGGTTTGAGTCACAATAACATTCTTAGTTCTTTGTTTTGTTGCAGTGTCGTAGAACTCATTACCTTCGGCAGTAGATAATGTTTTACCTCTACCATGAAACCCACCTATTACATTTGCATGTAAGAATGTCTGACCACCACCTTCGGATGCAGTTGCACCAGAAACGGCAGTTGGTTCAGAGGTTTGTACTCTTTCTATTGGGTCTTCTTCAAATGGATAATGACTTTCTACTTTTGTTGCAGTGAAATGAGTTGTAGAACCAACCTTTATTGCTTCTGTTGTAAATAGTCCTGCCTGACCTCTTGTCTTATCGTCACCAGTATACAACACAAAATACTTGGAAGTGGTATTATGTTCCATTACCCTACCAGTTACATTCGTAGTTCCACCAGTTACATATGTTCCTATGGACAAAGCATTATCTAATGTGGTATAATATAATCTATGGTGTGCATAGTGTGGCATGATATCTAAATGTTTGTAGACCTTATGTCCACCTGCTTGCACATTTGCACGAATGATTCTGTCGTATAATCCTACATCACTCTCAACAACATCTGTTCCAGCAATAAATCCTTGACCAGAACCTTGATCTGTTTTAGTATTTTCAGCTACAACTGAGTTAACCTCTGCTTTCTTACCAGAAGATTCTCCTACGATACCCCAAGGCAAGTGTAATGCATTTTCAGATGTTTGGTTAGACTGCCATGCCTCTTTACTTGGTACTGGAAGACCCCAACCAGAATAATGATTATAACTACCATCAAGATATAAATGATTAACTGGGTCTTCTGATAAGTATTGTTTGATTGCAGTGTTGTCTGTTATTAAGTTTTCAACAATTATAAATGATGGGTCTGCAATTAAATTACCACCACCATCTCTTTCTCTATCTACAACCTTCATCTTCAATGTACTTAAATCACCACTTTCAGTTTTAAATTGATTCTGGTATACTGTTTCACCTATAGTGAAATCTCTTGCACCAGCAGGACTCATTGAATCTAATTCTAATGTTAATTTCATTCTATCATTAACAAGGAATCTTTCAGAAGTTATTATACCTTCTCCATTCTCCAAAACAAGATTATCACTTGTTCCATAGAATGTATCTTCTGCACTTCCATCTATTGTTGCATCTTCCAGTATAATTTTAACTGGGTCAATCTTAGAACCAATATATAAAATTGGAATAAATGATCTTGTAGTTTTTGTTCCGTCAAAGTTTGCATTATAGATGTCTGCACGAGAATCTATATTAGCAGTAACTGCCACTTCTCCAAAGAAGATTGTTCCTGCTGGGTTCAATAACTGTTTGACAATTGAACGATATTTGTTTATACTCTCACCTACCTTAATGACATATGAGAAGTCTTGGTAGTAGTGAGAGTCATGAATTCTTTGAGATGTTACAGAAGGGAATCCCTTATCGTCTGTATAGTTTCCATCTAGTTTTGCAACAACTACATTAGTTGCTCTTGCAGTTGCTGGATTTGATCTTAATACTGTATAGGTTTTATTGTCTGAGGTTGTTACTATTTCTCCCTCTTTAAACATACCCACAACACCTGTTAGTGTTAGTAGATGTCGATCACCATCGTATGATTTGATTGTTCCTGTTGCACCAGAGAAAGCACCTGTCACTGTTGTTGCAACAACTAGAGATGAACTCGGTGCAGAGATAATCATCTTATGTGGATAGTCTGGAATACCACCAGATTTATTAAAGTGGTTTCCTTCTTCCTGTACTCTTAACTTACCAATGGTTCCAATGTCTTTACCAAATGACATTACCTGTGCAGATGTACCTAATGTAAGATTTGAGTTTTTAACTATCGCAGTTATATCACCTGTTGACCTTACTACTTTAATTGTGTCACCAACAGAAGGTTGTGTGTTAACAGAAGAGGTTGATTCTTTTGCAACGACTAGTTTTCTAACTTCTACATCATGGTCTAGGATAGTACCCCAAATAGTTCCACCACCAGCATTTACTAAACTTTCCCCAACAAGAAAGTCTGGAGTAGTTGCAGTCCCAGTATAGAATATCTCTCCACCAACATATGCTTTAGGTAGACTTGTATATCCAACACCACCAGAGAATATTGTTGCTTTTGCAATTGCACCTGTTGGATCAGCACCAGATTGATCATAAATTAATGCACCACCATCTTCTAATGTAAGATTGGTTTCATCTGGTTGTGCATAGATATGAACTACAGTTCCAGCACCACCAACATAATTTGCATGTCCACTTTGTGCATAGGTTCCTGTAAAGGTTACTTTGGTTCCAGTAAGTATAATATTATTTTGTCCAGTGACTTCCTCAAAGTAAGAGAAAACTTCACCATTGTTTGAATCGGTTTGGTCTGATCGTTTAACAAATACTTGTACCTTCTCTGGATCGTAAACCATCATATGGTTATGTCTATCTACTCCATCAAATATTACTTGACCAGCAGTTGCAACATATTCCAATGCACCAAAAGTAGTTCCAGCCTCTAACATAACATTACCAGAGGTAGATGTTATATGACCATATGCAAGAGTACCACCTGTATCTCTATTGTCGAATACAATAAGGTCTCCATTAGAATACCCCACTCCTCTATTAGAAGGATCAACTATTATTTGATCTAAAGAACCATCTTCTATGGAACCAACTAATGCTTTGGAACGAAGTCCAACCCCAAGTTCTGAGGATGGTAAATTAATTGTGACTTGATCTGATACTGAATACAAAGAACCTTTATCTACATCCTCTGTATACATACCACCACCAACTACAGCTTCAGTATTAACAGTGTTGACTGTTTCCCTAACCATAATTGGAGTCTTACCATGAACTTCGTTTATGGTATTGTTTGATTGTGTTCCTTCTTCTAGTAATAATATGTTGTCTGTTCTATTACTTGATTGAGAACCAGATTCTAATAAGAATCCTTCGGTGTTATCTGACTCAGATGCAATAACATCTGTTCCACTTTCTTGTTTAATATAAAGTGAACCCTCAGATGTATCGATATCTCCAACAACACCACGAACTGTTGCAAGGTGGAACTTTGCTGGATTCTCTCTTGATTGAACTTCAACTTCATCCCCTATGGATAGTGTTCCAATAAAAGGAGTCTCTATTCTAATGGCATAAACATTTGTTCCTTCACCAGAGTCCACCCCAGTCATTTTATCTACTTGAATATCAGTAACTATTTCGGAAGCTGTATTTCTTTTTATGACTCTACCTAATGGATAATCCAATAGATTCTTAGTAGAATATAAATGTATAAGTTCGGTTTCACTCCATCCAGAATTAGAAGAAGTAATTACATTATCTCTTGGATATGCAATTGTAATATCTTCTCCGTATAGTATTCGGAAAAGAAAAGAATAAGATGCGAGATTACCTTTAGTAGAGTATATCTCGTTTATGTGTTTTGCAAGAATTCTTTTATCTGCAAGGACTGTAGAATCGATAGAGGGCATAAAGTCCTCTCTAAAGAAATCTAAGAATGATCCTGTTGTCTTATCTACATCTGCATATGAGAGTAGATTGTTTGCAGCCATAAGGGCATTACCCTTAAAGTTGTCAACCTTTGCAGTGTATCCACTGTTCTGACCAACAACTGTTTCATCTGGAAGGAAATGTGCTTCAGTAAATAACTCAATGTAGAGTTTAGAATTATTATTTCCTATAACATCGATTCTTGCAGTCGAACCAGATGTATTTCCAACGACATATTCCCCAGGCTCGAATGAACCAGTCTGAGCAATGTCGGTAGAAGAGTTTCGTTCTAAAACGAATTTTGTAGTGACGACTGGAGAAGGTGAGTAAGTGCCTTCCTCTTGGATAACACTTCCCTCACCAGTCTCTAGTCCAACAGTCTCTAAAACTGTACCATCCTTATAGACAAGAATACCTTTTTCAAGGAAGTCAAAATAGGCTTCCATGAAAGTGGTAAACCCACTACCATCCTCTGCCATAAAGTTTGGCAGTAATTCCTGTAGTTGGTCTTTAATCCTGTCGTGAAGAATTGGCATAATTAAGCGATTGTTCCACCATTGTTAGATAATACTACCCAACCATAAGTTGCACCAGTGTATAACATTATACATGAATCACCAGCATCAGCAAATGTGATCTTTGATCCACCAGTGAATGTACCATTAGGTGTTACTTCAACACCTGTACCACCACCATCAACTGCAACAACGATGAACTTAACTTGTCCTGTTGATCCATTTGGAAGTGTTAACACATCAGTACCTGAGCCACTGATTGTTAAATAGTGTGCAAACTTACCTGCTGTAGCAGTAGCTGCATTCGATGTGAATGAAACTGCTTCTGCACTAGCACTAAAACCCAAATAATCTGGAAGATTATTTAAAACATTACTCATAGATACTTTCTTGTTTACTGGAGTTCCAGAAGGGTCGTCTATTACATGTAGAAGGTCTTCACCCGCTACCCCTGTTCCTAAATCCGTTAGGGCGGTTACTTTTTTATCTGCCATTTTTTTGTCCTCTCTAAATTGACATTAATATAAACCCTGTAAAGGGAATTTTACTTCATGCATATACATGAATCATAGTTTAGGAGTGACTACTTGTTGAGGTGTACCCAACTCCAGCACTCGTATCACCAGATGCGATGGAGTCTGAAACTCCAGTCACACTTATCAATGATGTGTTTATATCCAGAAGGTTTCTTCTAAATGCAACTGCATCATATGAATTCGGAACTACTGTAAAGTAAATTGTGTTGTTAGTATTTTCCGTACTTACAACATTGATACCATTTAATGATATCTTACCATTACTGTAGTCAACTGTTCCTGCTTCGGAATCAGCATAAATTCTTGTTGACCCAGACATATAATATCGTCTGAGGTTTCCACTACCATCATCATCAAAGTAAGATGTATAAGCATCTCCAGAGTTGACAAATCCTGTAGTGACTAATATACCACCACCATCTTTATTGTATCCTGTATTTGGATTGTAGAACCCATTACCAGAACCATACTCTATTGTGTACCCTTTAGAAGTACCCAATGTTGGAGTTAAGGATTTCCTTAACTTGGTGTTTGTTATATTACTTAGTATACTTGATTCAGAGTTATCTATATCGTATTGCAATACAGACATTCTGAATATTGAATCGAACCCAGACAAATAGGTACTATCGTGATTAATAATAGCAGCCTTTGCAATGGTTTCTAATTCACCTTTTGTTTTAGTAGTTGCACGAGGGTTGTACTTAAATGTACAATTAACTACAATGTCAATAACCTCTGCATCTATAATCTCTGGTCTAACTGTTAACATGTTTAATGCTTTAAGACCAGTTTTTAAATTCTGTTTCTCAGTAGTTGTTAATGTGTTTACTGTCTGAGAAGGTTTAATGGAAATATACACCTTTCCATATTGTGGTGGATTATTATCTTCTCCACCCCAGACTGCAATTGAATCTGCGCCAGGATATAATGTTTGGAGTTTTGCTTTATAATCATCTACAGTCACTAATCTATTTTGAGAAGTATAAAACTTAGAGGCTGCAAATTTAATTGACTCGATTGATTCCTTTCCCTTTCCACCAGTAGATGGTATTCCTACTGTAATAGTGACATCTGAATTACCAGAAATATTATCGGACATGGAAAAGGTCTTAGCACCATTTGCATGACTATCGTTAGTGACCAAATATGATATAGTAATCGTATCTCCATCTAAAGGTTCTGCACTGACATTACCATCTCCAAAATATACTTCAAAGAATCCTTCATCATTTTCTTGGGCATACCAAACTGTAGACTTAGAGTTAACTGAACTGAGGTCTTTTGATTGAGTCCACGCAGTAGTCTTCTCCCCAGAAGTCACAGTAATCGAGACGGATGTGGTATCCACACCACTCTCAGTCATCGGAAATCTTTGGTTCTGTATCTGAGAATTGTACTTATAGAGATCGGTGTTCATAGACCCTTGATGAATCTCTAGGTTAGAGAACTTAAATATTCCATTAGAAGGGCCGATTGTTTGTGTGTCTAATACAACAAATGGATATGTGATTCCATCAAAACTAGTAGTAAATTTATGACCCCTACTTAGAGTTAAAGAGGTAGGAGTTGACCCACCTATACTTGGACTATTAACTTGCAGATCAATGACTGCTGTACTAGCAGATGCACTGGTCGGAACATACCCTATTTCCTTTGCACGAGAAACTACATTCTTTCTGATTTGTGCAGTATCCAAAAACATTTCGGATGCAACCATGTTAGCATTAAATGCTGATTGGTGTGAAGAGTATGCTAGAAGGTCTAATAACATACTTAGATTACTTCCTTCAAAGTCGTAGTCTTTTAATGTAGTTTGTCCTTTAAGATATTCTTTAAGGTTTGCTGATATATTATCGAAATCTAATTCGGTAATATTTACTTGATTACTTTTAATTGCCATTTGATTATCTCACTCTTTTTAATAGGACTGTTAATTCTTGTGGTTGTGGAGTTCCTTGAACTTCATAATGAATAGTAATATTTAAATCGTTTCTTCCAACTTCTCCAAATGCTATTTCAAATAATCTAACACGAGGTTCAAACTTCTGAATAGTCTTAGCAATGTCATCACCAATATCCTGTCGAGTAAACTCATCGTCCATCTGGAATAATCTTCCTTGTAGGTTTGCACCCAAAGAAGGTTTAAAGGGTCTCTCGTAATGATTAGTTAGTAGTATGTTTTTAAGGGATCGTTTAACTGCTTCTTTATCGTACTTTAATACTAAGTCATTATTAGATGGATGCGGAGTTAAATTAATATCGATATCAGTATACCACTTTCGTGCTACATTTTTACCCTTATTCGGTGTTACATTCATTTGTGCCATACTATTATTTATGCACCAAACTTATAAGGAATTGACATAAGGGTACATAAAAGTGTATAATAGGTACATGGGAGTAATAATAAAAATAAGGAGAAAGAAATGAGTCACCCTTCAAACGATATAATTGCTGATAACATCACAACAGATGTAATGAACATGTCTGACATCGATGTTGTTAAAGCACTGAATCCAGTCAACATGACAATGGTTTCAAAATTCACAGGAGACAAAGCACATGGTGCAAACATCATAGACTTTGCCAGAACAGTTTTAATTGATCAAATGTTCCACGATACAATTGGTGGTGCATTTCCAGATGGAATAACATAAGATGGCTAGATTGACTGACGATCAAGTAATTTATAAAATTTCTTCGGTTAATGGATATAATATTAAAGCATGGGATTGGGCTCAAGCAATGATAGATTATAAAGTCTACCTACCAAAATGCAGATGGGCTCATACAAAGTGGACTTGTAATCCAGGCGGAGATTGTAAAGGTCATTGGTATATGCCACAGATGAGAGACCTTCTTAAGGCATTAGATAAACAGAGAGGAGTATAGTATGAAGAACTGGTAATCACAATTAGTATACCCACGCCGTATAGGATGGGTTAGAATGAGTCCCTTCGTTTAAGGGACTTTTTTTTATCCAGACATAATCCCAATTCAATTGAACTCTTCCCATAGGGACACCCAGACGCATATTCCGAAGGAGACGATTTTAGGATTTTTTCATAATCTCTATTTAGAAATTCTGACGAAGATGCAGAATACAAAAGAAGTGTACCACATATCAAAAAGAATGCAAGTATTATTTTAATGTATAAAGGTATCATTATAATAAATGCCAAAGAAGAGAAAAGGTTAGATAGAGTGCAGATACAGATAGGAGTCCCAATCTTTGTTCTTTCCAGTATACTGCAAGGCAGATAAACAGAAAGACAAAAGTTATATCAAAGATAAACATAGCAGGTTGTGCAGTCCACTCTGCTATCTTATCCATAGAATAATATTAAAAACATAAGACCACCACCAATCGTATAAACTGCTAGTGATATTAACCACATTGGGATTTTATTCATTTCTTTCGTTGGTTGGTTAATTTAATTAAAAGGTATTCAAGAACCCTTATTAATTTTGCTCTGAGATTCATTGGAATTTCTTCCCTATCTTCTTAAACATATAGTATATAGATAGACCATAGGTCGCAAGAACTGTCATGGTTATGCCAATGTAGAAGAGTTCTACTGGAGACAGAAAGAGTATTTCCCAGACAAAGTTTGATGCAGCTTCTACATCACCTTGAGTAGTTGATATACTACCAACTTCATTGACTATATCTAATTCATATTCAACAAGAAAATCATTCCACTGTTGTTCAGTGAAACATATATTATCTTCTGGGCATCCAACTTCGTTTGACATAAAGGGTATTTAGGTTTTTTTACCCCAAAAAAAAAATTTATTACCAAGATATATTAAATCGATAAGGTATCCATACCCCTTTACCCTTTCTCTTGGAGTCCCAAAATAGTAAAACGGGGCTACTCTTCTGGGGGCGTCGTACTAACACTCTGGGTCTGGGCAGTGCCATCTGCAACCTTCTCTGCAACTACCTTGTCTAAACTACCACCTGCCTTTGCAGCGTTCTCTATTATACCATCAACCAGATCGGGCGGACATCCAGCAGGAAGAGGGATACTCAGTGGCATGCCGATAAGCTTGAGACAATCACAGAATGTAAATGGTATGAATGGTAATGATATACCTACCTTCTCTAGTAGAGACATGATCTTTTCTATTATTAATTCTATATTATACATTGGCCAATTAACAGCAAAGGTTCTCATGTTCTCCATCATTACCTCTACATCTTTCCATGATGCCTTTACCTTCTCTTGTATAGCACCACCCATGATATCCTCTATAGTAAACCCAAAGATAGAGATGCTTAGCAGTTGATCTTTAACCATAGTTGCAACATCAGTACCTAAAGTCTTTGCTTGTTCCTTAGCACTCTCTATAGCACCTGTGAGCAGGGCTTCTATGTCCAGTGTTAGGAGTGCTGCTATGTCAACAGTACCAAGAGATGCGAGTTTAATCAACTTTGCAGCTGCCTCTAGGGCCATATTGATGATCTCATTCATCGCATTAGAGAGTTTATTGACTAACCATTGCCATAGTTTTGCAATATTCATCTCATCATGACCAATTCCCATGTTCTCCCACACCTCAGTAAGTGATGGGGGCAACATCGCCATGAGTGCTTCCTTCTCATCTTGCCACATCTTAGTGATTTCTGCAATTAACTCGGCCTTATACTCTGGGTCTTTGAACAATTTAACCACATCTATACTAATTCCTATAGGAGTAGGTATCTCTAACTCCAATGGAATGACCTTTGTGATGATATCTGCAATTTTTATCTGGGTAATGAACTTCCATTCGTTATGAATCGACTGTCCTAACCTCTGAAAGGCCCATTCTGGTATCTTTACACTCCCATCTGGTATATAACCCATAGGAAAGTTCCCTAATACCTTCGGAATAAGGTCTACTACCTCTTGAACAGTACCAGCAATCTCTGCGAGCTCTCCACTTAGTTCTAATTTGGCTTGTCTTGCAAGTTCGCCGGGTACTGCAGCCAGTTGACCCAACATTTCTGAGAGTTGCTTCGGAGTAGGCAACAAAGTTGCTGGACAATCTAACACTATGGTACTCATTCTACCACCTCAGTGCATATTAGATGTCCATGATAACTCTTTGAACAGTCTCCGAGACTCTCCTCATCCGTCATCATACCTCTCCTCTCTATCACGATGTTTTCAGTTTTATTTTGTCCTTCCAAATAGTACACATTGTACCACAAAAGTCCACAAATACACACCAATATAAATCCGAGTATATTCCGTATCCCTTTATAGGTAAGGTCTGTAAGACCTCTTAATACCACTGCTAAGTCCATAAGCACACCCCTAAGACGATTCCGAACACTACCCCTTCTACCCATGATATCCAATACATGGTGTACTCAGAGAGTCCATAATGGGTCTTAAACCTCATTGCTAGTTGTTCATGCCATTCTATCATAGTTTTACTGCAAGTAGTATGAATATACCTATTTGTATGATGCATACAAGGAACATTAGACCTGCGAGTATCGTGTGATACCATATCCATCGTGTCTTATATGCATTCTCTATTGTTAATTCAGCAGGGTCTGGAGTTGCTTCTACCAGTTCTTCTGTCTCTTCTGGACTACCCCAGAGTATATGATACCATTTTTTACCCATAATACCACCTCAGTTGTAGTCCAATATAGTCTAAATATTCTTTTATCATCATGCTAAGCAATCCTCTCATCGTGATCCATAGGTCTAGTAATACAGTTTATCCATGCCTCTTGGTCAAAGGTCATCCATTCTGAGCAACTATCCCATAGTTCTTTATGTGGTGATGGGTTGGGAATAGGGTCTATATTAATTCCGTCCTCTTCTCCCTCTGGAAAAAAATCCGAGTCAGAGTCCTTCGGACAAATATGTGTCCCCTCGTGGTCGTTGTAGCAAAGTCCATCGAGTATCTCTATGGATGAACATGCAGAGATGATGAGTAGTATCATGATTAATGTTAGAGTCTTCACTATCTTGTCCTATTTGTAGTCTCCTAATCCCTTCATCCACATCACTAGATTGTATACGAAACCACATGAAAGTAGTCCAAATAGGACTGTATGCCAGTTGAATAGGAGCATAAGCACTGCAAATGAACCCATTCCTACATGGTGTCTATACATCATCCACCACAATTTATGCATTATCTTCTATGAATTTGACTACATCACCTATAGTTTTGAAGTTTTCTGCATCCTCATCTGGTATATCTACCTCAAATTCATCCTCTAGTTCTAGGACAATCTCTACTATTGTTAGAGAATCTGCCCCTAAGTCATTCATTATTGAATGCTTTTCAGTTATATCGCTTGAATCTATTCCAATTCCCCTTGCGATTACATTGATTACTTGGTCTTTCATTTTATTCCTCAATCATTTAATTAAAATATGTCAAATATACTACCTGTTGAATTTAAATTAACTTTATCTCCAGATAAATTAACATTTCCCTTTGCAGTCATATTTATATCTCCCTCAGTAGAGGTGATATTGATACTGTCTGTTGCAGTTATATTGGTCGTTCCTTTGGTCGATAAGTTGTAGTTTCCGTTATTTAATTCAATATCGGCACTCCCTGCTATGAGGATTTTCTTGTCTTTTAATATAATCTCGTAGTCATCGTTGACTATCTTGGTGACTCTATCACCTACTGGTGTGATCTCTATTCTACTACCAGATCGATGATATAGATGCATTCTTTCTGCATCTGGAGTATCATCTATCTCTACTAAGTGTCCAGATTCACTCTCAAATACATGATTATATGGGTAGGTTGGGTTATAATACCCAATTGTATTATTAACGAATGTCTCTCGTTCTCTTGGTGGTTCCTTTACAATACTCCCCTCATGAACTTCAATCATGTCATTAGGATATTGCTTATAGTCTCCCCTTGCAGATGGGTTAACATCTGACTGTTCAAAATACTTCTCTTTAGGGTAATTGACTGGTTTTCTATCACCTATTTTAGTACCAGAACCATCCAATTTCATCTCTACTGACTCTGGTGGAGAAGGGGCATCTGATAGTTTATTTGTCAATCCATGTGTTCTTGAACTATTTTCTTGTGGATTCTTACCATCATACTCGTCATATGACTCCCTTCTAGGGTCATTGAATCCCAGAGTAGGTTTTCTTTCAATTAATTTATCGTCTGATTGATCTATTTTATAGTGTTTTGTGGGTTGTCCAAATAATGACCCTATTACAACTGGGTCTTGCATGTCGTTTCCATCCCTAAAGAAACCCATTACAGTAGCACCTTCTACTAGTCCATGTGGTGATTGTCCTAATCCACTAGTTGCAGATGAGGTTGTAGGCATTAATACTTGGGCCCAAGGTAAATCTGGTGTTGCAATATGTTCTTTATTATCAGTATGCACCCCATAACACCTAACTCTCACTCTTCCTAGTGTTGCTGGGTCAAATCTATCTTCTATTACTCCTGTAAAGAAGATATAATTGTTTTTACCTTCAAATTTGATCATGTTTTATTCCGTTAACAGTTGTTGTTTATTAAACTGTTCTCTTAACCAATTATTATATCTACTGGTATATTCTTCGTAAGTATAGGTAGTTGCTAGAGGGTCTTTATTCTCATCACAATTATCCAACCACATTCGTCTCTTATATTGAGTAAATAGTTCTTCTCTGGAGAATTCTCCATCGTGATTTAGGTTTAATAGTTCTTCATTTAGTTGTTTCATGTTATTCCTCTGCTGGTGTTGCTGGCTCGTCTGGGTTTTCTATCGTCCATGATGGTTCATAATATTCAAAGTTATCTGGAGAACCTTTATGTCTACCATCTTTTGCTAAGTCTAATTGACAGGTTAATCCCTTCTTATCACCTATAAATGTACATTTAGTGACTAGGAATTTTCCATTAATCATTGATTCTTCCACTACCTCTACATCACCAGATTGTGCCATTGGAATTTTTATATCTGTCTCTACTACTAAACCACAATTAATATTAGTTCGTCCAGAGACTATCACCCTCATCGTGTTTGCATCTAATATATTTCTTACCTTATCTCTATGAAAATTAGATAATTTAGTATTATGGTGAACATTAGTAGTGGTGTCATTTATTCCATTTATATGTAGAGGGGATTCATATCCAAAATCTATTACTGCATCTGTATAGTCATGAATACTTTCCAATGTCTCTAATGGGCCTGCTACCTTAAACCCTTCGGGCCCAACTGCATTACCATCTGATGATACCTTCATTACTGCCTCTGGTGCTGTTCTAATAGGTAGTCCCTCAGATAAATGCATGTTTTGTTTCTTATACTTACCAGTTTTTGGATCAATATCCCAGTTGCTATCATCGATCAGTCTATAATTTAATTCTGTATATATTTGGGATACATTATTAAATGTAATTCTTTTACCAGAATATACTCCCTTTGAGGTTGCTTCTGAAATATCAAATAGTACAGGTTTCTTTGATTCATAGATGTCATATCCAGGCCCTTGTCTGTCCATCACCCCATCTCTTGTGACAATTTCCATTGTAGGGGATTCTTGTGGTTTTGGCATATAATCATAATGTTCTGATGGTAATACTGCACCAGTTCCAGACAGAGGTTTACTCCATTTTAATTTACCCTCTTTATCATACTTCACATTATACATATCACTTATGGTATTCAAAAAGTATCCACCTCTTGCAGTCTGATAGAAATAGTATGAATTAGGTGTTGAGGACACACTTGATCCTTCTTCACCTTCACCGGCTGACATTTTACTAGTCAACCATCGTATGGTGTCTTGAACAGTCCAATTGGGAATGACTACTGAATAGTTTTCTGGTTTTGATTGTAGTCTAACAGTCCAATATTTTCCAGAGTCATTTTTCTCTGCCTCATAGTCCAGTTTTAAATACTCTTCACATACTTTGACTAAAATATCAGATAAAGACCCTTGATAAGCTCGTGAAACTCTTTTTCTTTTTGACTCTAACCACTCTTGTGAACAGAAATGTAATGTATATGTTTGTATACTACCTCTTACAACCACATCACTTATCTTGTATATTCTAAATATTTGGTCAATATAATGATCATAATCTTCTTGCTCATCTTCAAGCTTTGTACCAGAAAAACTGATACGAATAAACTCTTGTCCAGAAAAACCCATTTGCTCAAACAAGTTAACACCATCAGCAATCTGTATGGTTCCAGTAAGGAAATTGTTATAGATAGATTCTGTTATTTGAAATTCGTTAAAGATACCAGTGACATCTCTCTGCAATCCTTGAGAATTGGAGATGGTTAGTGCGTTGATGAAGTATCTATTTGGGGTATTTTGACCAAATGCTATCATAATATATTAATCTCTTATTAAGTCTTTAAATTCTTTAACTACTTGATGTGCGTATCCTTTTGGAATATACCTAATGAATCTTCGTGCATCATTTTGTTCCCTTTCATGTTCTGCATTAGTTTTGACTGTATATGTTTCATTATATTGTGTTGTTTTATTACCATCATCATCAATATAATGATGTGGTCTATCTTTATAGTCTACTACTGATGTGACATTAAATGCCTTACCAGACTTAGACCCTGTGACTGTTTCGTTTACTTGGAACACTCCTACAACATCGTTAACTACGATATGGTCAAATGTTGGATCAATATTAATCGCATATCCGAATGCACCAGATGTTCCACCTATAACTTTTTCACCCATAGTGAACTTACTACTTGCAGATGACACTATAGATGTAGATAAGTCTGCAACTAATGACTTTCCAGCATACTTACGATTAATGTATTTTTCCATGAGTGAAGTGCTCTTTGGCCAATCTGCATGGACAGTTAATTCATCATTAACCAACCAGAATAACCAATAAAGAGTTGAATCTCCATACATTTTAGTTGCAAGTACATCTGGTCTATCAGTATCTTCAATGTGCATATAATTATATCCAGTGATACCTTCGTCTGCATCATCGAATACTCTTATTTGTCTGAATATATCTTTTGCCTTTACTAGATTACCATCATTCTTGATGTCGTAATCAATATTAGGAAAGTGTTTAAAATATTTAGTTAATGCCATTATCCGTCATCTCCAAAGTCATCTAGTCGTCCGACTGATTGTCCCTGTGGTGAGAACCATTCTCCACTTGAGTTTTGATGATACCCTTGCATCTGTAGTCCTATTTTTCCTATTCTTTGTTTCCAACTCATTTGGTTCCAAGTCATTGGTGCTGGATGCATTTCTATTGGTCTATCTGCGGTTCCCTCTGAGATGACCCACTCACCATCTTCTCCTCGTGTCGATACCATTCCATGTGGGAAGGCCTGTTCAACTGTTGTGTTCTGGTCTGGCCGAGGTGGGCCCATATCATCGGTAGCTACTTTAGAGACATTGGGATTATCTTCACCTATATGCTCTAAGTCAACATCTAATACCTGACCCGCCATAGTCAGTGTTCCACCACCAGCAAGAGTTCCAGTTTTGATTAAATTTTTCTGGTATGCTGTATAACTAACTTGGTTCTTGTATCTTACTCTATCCAGAGTTGATATTTCAGTAAATTCTAATGATAATTGAACTCCATTAGGATATATTTTTGAAGCTACTGTCACTTTACCTTTTTGTTGTTCAGAATCCAACTGACGATTTAATGATTCGCCTTCTGGAGTAGACGCACCAGCTACATAATCGTCATCTTTTTCTTCATCTATCTTGATAAATCCCATATCATGTCCACCAGAATAATCAACTGCAACTTTAGTTAAACAGGATAATAAAGGTTCTTCATAGGTACTCATGTCAGCACCATCTGGATTATGAAAATCAATCATAAAGGCAGCAGGTAGTTTATATGTTCTGAGATCGCCTGGTTCAACTTTTGGAAGAGATGCCATCTTCAACAAATATATTATTTTTTCTATATTTGCAGAATCTTTTGCGTTGAATGGATGTAAGTCCCATGTATAACTATGTGTTCTAAAGGAAACACCCTCAAATAGTTGGAATTTAACTGGGTTTATTACTGCACCATGTGCTAATGCTTGTAATCCAGAAGTCATTCCTTCTTTTGCTTGAGTCCACCCCTCATCAAGTCCTTTTGCAAGTGATCCACCAAGACTGCTCCAATCACCCTCTAAAATCCTGTTGATCTCTTCGTTTGCCAGACCAACCTCTTTAGTTGAATATCCAATTGAAACATCATCTGTATATTTAGGCATAGGAAGCCATATGTTTACTGGGTCGTCTAAGTTTGGGTCTTCTATAGTTTTTAAACTTATCCAATTTTTGACAAGTCCTTTCATCGCATCAGAAGGGAATTGTAGTTGTTCAGCTTTCTTTGGTGGTGTTTCTTTTCCGTCTGCCTTTCTTTCTGCTTTCTTTTCGGCTGCACTTGCAGTTGCTTTCATTTGGGCTGCATGTGATTGAATCTCTTTTGGAACATTGGATAACTTTATACCTGTTGCAGATGCAACTAAATCATCTAATGAATTTGCAATATTAGAATTGAATAGAGCACGATGCCCACTAAGTGCAGAATTTAAATCTGCCTTGATTGACCCCATTAGGGAACTTTTTAGTTTACTGAATAGTGACATAAATACCTGTTAAGTGAATGTTATTAGTTTCTATAGAGTATTTATATGAGTTATAAGGGTAGGTTCAAACCAATTAACTATAAAAAGTATAAAGGTGATTCAACAAAGATCATCTATCGTTCTCTATGGGAATTAACCTTTATGAAGTATTGTGATAGAACATCTCAGATACTTGAGTGGAATAGTGAAGAGATAATGATACCATATCGTAGTATAGATGGTAAAGTACATCGTTATTTCCCAGATTTCTGGATAAAATACCAGAATACATCTGGTCAAGTCATCCAAGAGATAATAGAGGTTAAACCTAAAGCACAATGTTCACCACCCAAGAAAGGTCGTAAATCTACTGGTCGTTTCATTGCAGAGGGAAAAAGATATGCAATCAATGAACTCAAATGGGATGCAGCTCGTGAATATTGTTTAGATCGTGGATATAAATTTCGTATATTAACAGAAGATCACTTAGTCAAATGACATAAATACATGTATGGCAGGTAAACTATTTGACAGGTTAGAACGAGAGGCATTTCGTGGTGGTATCACTGCAAGGACGAAGAAGTCTATGCAATGGTTCAGAACTCGTGTGTCTCAGATGAGGACTCCTAGTCGTAAAGGTCTGATTACAGATCAACGACAAAGAGCAACACCAATTTTTGGTAGTATGGCAATGATGTTTTATGATCCAAAACATAAGAAGACATTACCTTATTACGATAGGTTTCCATTAGTGATTCCTTTCCAGAAGGCAAAAGATGGGTTCTTAGGGATGAATCTACACTATCTACCACACACAATGAGGGCACAATTCCTAGATGCATTGTATGATACTGTTAATAATACCAAATATGATGATACAACTAAGATGATGATAAACTACAACCTTATTAAGTCCGTTGCACAAAAACCTTTCTATAAAGCAACTGTAAAACATTATCTTACTAAACATATAAGAAGTAAGATTGCACTAGTCGATTCAGCAGACTGGGAAATTGCAATATTCTTACCAGTAGAACAATTTAAGAAAGCTGGTATTAAACAAGTATACTCAGATAGTAGGAAAGCAATGAGATGAAGATAGACCAATTTAAATCACAATATGACTCGATGGCAAGACCTAACAGGTTTAATGTTGCAATCTTTGGTGTTGGAAATAAGGTAAAGGGACTAAAATTAAGAGGAATTAGATGTGAGAGTGCATCTCATCCAGGCCGTGGATTTATGACTGCAACACCAGCAGATCATGGCCCAAGAAGAACAGTTCCCCTTGCACCTCAGTATGATCCATTTGATTGTGTCTTTAGATTAGATAATAGAATGGAAGATAGAAGGATAATTGATCTTTGGCAAGAACAAATATTTAGTCCATTCCCAGAATTTATGAATAGATACCATGATGATTATCAAGGTACAATATATTTAGAACAACTAGACCATTATGGTCAATGTATTATGAGAACTGTAATGGTTGAGGCATTTCCTATGCAAATAAGTTCAATGGCATTCAGTCAAGATGATAGTTCTATTCAAAAAGTTAGTTGTCAATTTATGTATAGAAACTTCTATTCAGAATACCCCAATGCAGGCTCTAGTAGTCTTATTGGTGGATTCCTTAGTAAAGTAGGAAAGAAACTTGGAAGAAAAGTTCAAGAGAAATTAAATAACGAATTGTTTGGTTAGTAACAACCAACTATATGATGGAGAAATGAAAAGATGTTACCACAAGTAAACAAAGTTCAATATGAAGTTGAACTACCAGTAAGTAAAGAGAAGGTTAAAATCCATCCCTTTACAGTAAAAGAACAAAAGGTTCTATTACAAGCATTAGAGGATGGAAGTGCAAAAGTTATTGCAAGTTCATTGTTTAATATTACACAGTCTTGTTCAGATGTTGATATAAAATTTCTGCCAGGCCCTGATGTAGAATATCTGTTTATACAGATAAGAATGAAGTCTGTTGGTGAGACGAGTGTTATCAGTTATCCATGTGATATTTGTGAAACACCCAATGCAGTGACAGTTAACCTAGAAGAAGTTGTTATGAAGAATGCAGAAGGTAATGGACAAACAGTTGTCCAATTAACTGATGACATTGGTGTGACAATGCAACCACCAGTCTTTGGTGCAGTTGAATCTCTGATGGAAGTATCCCCAGAGTTGAATACTGAGATACTATTTAAAATGGTTGAAATGTGTATTGTTAATATCTTCGATAAAGAAGAGGTTCATACAAGAGATGATTTTGATATTGAAGAGTTAGGTCAATTCATGGATGGGTTAACTGGGGAACAATTTGAGAAGATGTCAAAATTCTTTGAAAATTTACCCAGACTTGGATATGATATTAAATTTGTTTGTAAAGACGAGAAGTGTGGATACGAAAATAGCATAGAGGTTGAGGGACTTCAAAATTTTTTCGGATAACCCTTTCTCATGAAACATTAGCTAATTATATGCAGACAAACTTTGCGATGATACAACATCACAAATACAGTCTGAATGAATTAGAAGGAATGGAGCCTTGGGAAAGGGAGTTATACATAACTCTTCTCACTCAATGGTTAGAAGAGGAAGAGATGAGACTCAAACAACAGAAGAATGCGAGATAAACTCCATTCATAGATTATAATAGGAGAGTATTATGAGTGATGATAGAATTGTAGGAGACATGACTAGAAACGAAGTCCAGATTGATCTGGATAAGTTCATGAGCATGTCAGCAGAGATATCTGACTTAAAAGATAAACTAAGGGAAGCAACAGACCCAGAATTAGAGGATAAAAGAAATCCATGGCAGAAGTGGATTCATGCAGCTAAGACTATGGATGCATGGAGAATCATACCAAGATTATTCTTAGGTGTATATATGTACCTACTCTATTTTTCAACATTCTGGTTCATGGAATTAGAGGCCCCTACATTAGAACAATCTGGACTGATATCCATATTGGTAGGTGCTGGAGCTGCATGGTTTGGACTTTATGTCAACTCGGCTGCAAAAGAACACGGCGACAACAACCCAAATTAGGAAATAAGAAATGTCATCTGACCAACACATTAAAGACCAACAGAAGAAACAGGCTGCAGCAGATAGTAAATATCAAAAACTAGAACAACAACAGTCCAATGAAGATTTAATTGTTCAGAAGGAAAGGTTAGCACTTGATAAAGAAGACCTTGCACTTCAAAAGAAACTTGCAACTGCACAAAACTTTGCTGAGTTGGGTAAGATTATTAAAGACAATAGTGAGGAGTCTGCTAAAACACGATCTGGAATGGATATTAATAACAGCAAGATGAATCGTGATAAAAAAGGTAGATTTACTGGTGGAAGTCACTTAACCGAAGAGGGAGAAAAAGCAAGAGTCACCGATCTAATCAATAAACTTGATGGTAAAACTGACGAAGAAAGAGCAATCCAAAGAGAGAGTAAATTTGCATTAGTTGAGACTCAAGATGCTATAAAATTAATTTCTGAAAATCTTGAGGTCACTGGTGGTAAGATCGAAGATTCAAACTTCAAAGACCTCTTGTTAAGAGAGAAGGTACTTCAACAGGAAGTATTAACTGGTAAACAGTATCATAAACCTATGAAAGAGATATTGAGAGATATGACACCCTCTTATAAAAATTTTACAGCATACATGGAAAAACTAGGTGGGACAATTGAAGGTTGGCAAAAAGATATAACAATGGGTTCCATAGGATCAGATTTAGCATCTGGTCTTAAAGGAGACATGATGAGAATCTCTGGTGGTATAGGTATGGTTGTTAATAACATACCATTTCTTGGTACTATATCTAGTTTTGTTGGAAACTTATTGAAAAAGTTTATTGCAGAAACATATGTAAGATTGAAAGGTGCAAGAGCTCAAAAGAGAGCTCTCGACACAATGGCAAAACTTCAAAAAGAAGGAAATGTTTTAGATAAGAAGAAGTTAAAGGCAGATGCATCTCAGAGAGAGAAGAATGCTAGGTCAAAATTAAAAGAAGGTAGGAAGAAGGAAGAAGGTAAATCTTTAGAAGTTGATGAAGATAGTGATCTAACAATCAAAGAAAAAGGATTGTTGGGTATAGCTGCATTCTTAGGTGTTGCAGCCGTCTCTGCAGGGCCTGCTGGGGCAGGACTTATGGTTGCAGCAAAAGGTCTAGTTGCATTTTCCGCTGCAATGACGAGAGGTGCAATAGGTATTATTGCTGGTGGAGCTGCACTCGGATTAGGTCTCCTTGCAATCTTTGGTGCATTTGCACTTGGTGAAAAAATGGGAGCATTCGATGGAATGCAATCATTTGCAGACTTACCCATGTTGGATATACTTGCATCAATGACAGGACTAACTGCACTAGTAGCTGTAGTTGGGATGTTAGTTTCTAGTGGTGTAGGAGCATTGGTTGCAGCTGCTGGGATTGCAACATTATCTGTTATGTTGTTAGCATTAGGTGCATCTTTAGGTAGATTTGCAAAGGATGTTAAACCCTTTGCAGAATTAGACACCGATATAATAAAGAACAATATCAAAAATCTTGCTGGTGTCAGTGCAGAAATAACAAAACTAGTCTCCTCTGTTCCAACAACATTCTTTGATAGACATTCTCCATTAGATGGTATGGTTGATAATCTAATTAGATTACAAGATATTAAGAGTGAAAAATTAGTAAAAATGGGCCCTGCAATTGAAAGTGTTGCAAAAGGATTTGGTATGTTCTCTGGGATAAAAGGTGCAGATATAGGTTGGTGGGATAATCTAACAGGTAATTCACCAATTGACCTATTAAGAGAAGTTGGTGATCTTCCAGATAACTTTGAAGGTAAGGCAAATTCAGTTAAGGCAGTTGCAGATAGTTTTGATATACTCAAGAAATCATTAGACGGATTTGATAAGGATGCACTTGCAAACTTTAGGTCTGGACTAGAGACTTTGGGTTCAATAGATGGTCTTGTTATTACACCATCAATGAATGTTGCAACAATGGGAACAGTTATAGTTCCTTCAACATCTGGTTCAACACTAACTGAATCTGCAAGAACGATTGCAGATGGTAGATCAATGCAACAAGGTGGTGGTGCAAATATAAACCAAGTATTATCTTCAACTAATCCAGTTAATAATATAACTAAGAATATTCAGATAGTTGAAGCATTAAACGAAGAGAAGGGAGTTTCCCAACAACTATAGTGCGTGATGGAGGCGTGTGAGTGAGTGAAATGGATATTTACAATTATACTTCTCATATCTGCAGCGGGTAGTTGCGAACCTTTGCAAGCAAAACCCTCAGATTGGTCTGAGAAGGAACAAAAACTCTGGAAGTCTTATGTAGCACTTTCTGTTCTTGATACATACCAAACATTTTCAATGATAGATTGTCAGAAACAACCATATTGTCCTATCGTTGAAAGGAACCCAATATTAGGAGAGAGACCTACAAAGGGTCAACTGGTTACTCTAAAACTTTTTGGTAATATTCTTATCTATAATATACTTGATGAACAAGTGAACGATAGAGAGAAAGCACTCAGATGGTTAAATGGAGTTCAAGGAGTAGTCGTTATGCATAATGGAATCTATTGGTATAGAAAATTTTGAAGTGATTGAACTGGCCCCTTCTCCCGCCGTTAATCCGATATCCTCTGCCGCTTGATATCTTTCCTCGAATTGAGTGACCCCATCCGTCTGTCCTCAATCTGACTAGCACTCGAAAACTAGTCCCCTACTTCTTTAGTGTTTGTGCATTATATATTTATAAAATTCACATTTACAAACTTGTCTAAAGAATCTTAAACATCATTTGCTAACTTCTCAAAGTAAGACATTGATTCTGTCTCGGCCGAGTCGTTAACTACTGGTGTCACTGGTTCAGATGCAACAGGCATTGGTGATGGATGTGCAACATCAGAGTTGTCTTGACTAACTGATTGTGCAGTTGCGGATCCAACAGCAAGTCCTAGAACTCTATCCAACTTCTCTTTCAATTCATCAAAAGATTTGAATTGATCTGGTGCAATTACACCAGCAAGAGAGTGTTGAGAATTCCAAGTTGCTTCCAATTTTTCATCATCATCAAACAAAGGTCTTGGTGCAGTGAATTCAGACTTATCATAGTTCCAGAATCCATCTACTTTCCTTACCTTAACTTTAAAGTTTGCACCTTCCCATAAGTCAAAAGGATTAACTGCTTGTTCATCCTCAAACTGAGGTTGCATTTTATCCTTTAACATCTCAAAGATTTTCTTACCGAAACGATAAAGCATAACTTTACCTTCGTTCTCTGGATGTGCTGGGTCTGAGACAACATAAACATTAGATACATAATGTAATCTTCGTTTCTGTTTCCTTGCAATATCTTTATTTGCTTCGATTCCAGAGTTCCATAGTTCAGAGTTGTAATCTGAAACTGGGTCGGAATTTCCAAGAGTCGTTAAACTCTTTTCAATATACCAACCACCTGGCCCTTGAAATCCATGATCCCAATACTGAACCCAAGGCATGTCTTCACCATTAGGTGCAGGCAAGAACCTTAGTTCTGCATATCCATTACCAGATTTATCCATTTCTATTTTCCAGAAACGATCATCAGCAAATGATTTTTGGGTATTATTTCCACTAGAGGTTTCTAGTGATTTTTGCAGTGTATCGAACCCACTGCGGTTTCTTTTTAAGTCTTGAAAAGACATAATATTTTCCTCGTATTTATCGTGTTAAATGTATTAATCGTTTATTACATCATAAGTTAAAGGACTCACACTAAGTTCATCCTTCATTATATAATAATCTATGTTTTGGAATGTGTCAAGTAATAATTTCAGTTGTGCAGTTTGATTACCTTTAAAATTATCGTTGGGATTCACCATTGGGTCTCCCTTCAATCTTTCGTTCTCTGGTGCATCAACATCATCATAACATTCACTTCCAGCATAGATGTTATTATATTTAGTACGATCATAATTCCAGATTGAGTCAAACCCAACAAAAACTATATTATCATACTCATTCGTCTTTGAAGCCATTGCAGCTGCACTGGTTCCACAGAAGAAATTGGTGAATAAATCTGGTTCATCATCTGTTCCAGTTATACTCTTAATTCTATATTCTGGTCTGGTTCCTATCGCACTGATAATTCCATGACCACCATGAACAGTCACATGTGTGTGACCATCATTTATAAATTCTTTTACTTCATTCTCTTGTTCTAGTGATGGTTTTAAATGAAGTTCATACATCTCTCTAACTATCCCTTGACTCCATCCACTAAAATAACATTGATGATATATTGGGTAATCAGTCATGATACATTCAGACATGATAGATACATCTAGGATGGTTAAGTAGTCTGGTTCATAGTCTCTAAACAGTGCATTACAACCCCATATGTCCCCGCCAAGGACATTTAAATCTAATCCTATCCTAGACTGACCATTGCCTATGATATATGCAGTTCTAGTTCCATCTAATGATAGGTATGAACTAGATGGGAAATTTCTATTCAATATTTCTGTTGCAGTTCCTTCAAACATCATAATCTTCTTTCTTCTTCTTTAATATAGTACATTCTAATTGTAAAAACTCTTACTAAAGATACCATCATCACTGCACCAGTCACTACTATCGATGTCCAGAATGTGGATAATTCTAATAGGTCTAAACATATATAAAGAAATGCAAGTGATACAGGCCAGTTGACAAATGTTCCACTTAGAACAGTTATAAGAGTTTCCCTCATTGCCTGTTTCTGCCTTCTATTCACTCCAAACCTTTAATAATATATCCGTAATCTTCTTTTCATCATAAGGTAAAAATGGTATTAATTTTTTCATTCTATTCTTCACTTCTGGCCAGACATAAGTTTCTTTTATAGAAACCCCATCAATAAATTTAAGTCTTGATTCAATGATTCCAAATGTGATGGGATTAATAGTTCTGGATAAAAGATTGCTGACAATAATGGGATGAGTAGTATTATCAGTGCAAAATAAATTATCCAAAACATCTGTAGATGCTTGTAAAGTTCTGCAATCTTGTTCAAAAGAATATGAAAGGGATTGCATATATTTTTTGTAAGTAGTGTAGTTATTTTCACAATCTTGTGTTAATAGGTCTCCAGCCCAATAGTCTTCAATGATAAAGTTTGCAATAAGAAAATCTTTGAGTTCCTTACCATGATTCTTTGCAAGTTTTCCAAAATGGAACTTGTCTGATCTCTTGAGATATGAATCAAAATTTGTTTTAACCTTACCATTATATTTTACGAAGTCGTAATCAGAATTAAAGTGTAGTTTCAATCCTAGATATAATTCAAATGCATTATAACCTGTTCTTGAGTCTACCAATGGGATGACCTTTTCCTAGCCTCCCAAACTTCTTTCTCCAATCTTATTCTTCTTTCATTTAATCTTTTTCTTGCATTAATCTTCTTTTGTCTTTTCTCAGAAGGTTTAATATAATATTGACGATCACGAACCTCTTGGATGGTTCCAGCTCTTTCTACTTTCTTTTTGAATTGTCTAAGTAATACATCAAAAGGTGGTGGGCCTTTTGGTTTATCGAACTTCTTCTTCTTAAAGTTCTTATTCCTGTCGTATCCTTTTTGTTGTTGGGGTCTTCTATTAGGTTTCATTATCTTCCTTGTCCGCGATATGGCTTATGTGATCTTTTTTTGTTCTTGTTCATGCTGGAAGTTGCAATCTTAACTTTTCTACCTCTTCCACCTTGACCAATTGATGAAGATTTCTTGGTTGGAGAAATTGCAGTAAATCCAAATCCACTTCTCTTCATTAGTTTGACTCCTTCTGTTGAATGTATAATGAATTATTCTTCATTGCTTCCATTCTTTTAATGTGATTAGAATGATGTATTCTTTTCTTTTTAAAATCTTTATTGAATCTTTTGTGTGTTATTGCCATTTCTTATACTGGTAGTTTCCCCTTACCTTTTTTGTTATTCTTAATGAAGTTTAAGTCTAGTGCGTCTGCCTCAATCTTTGCCTTGAGAGGTGGAGTGATTAAGTGTTTGACTGACTCTGGGTCTAAATGTTGTTTCTCACAAAATGCAACTATAGCATCTATGTAATTCATATTTTTGTCGAGAACCATCTCTTCTATTGCAGTAGAGAATCGTTTTTTGGTTAGTATCATTCTATCACTATTTTTTAAACTTACTATACTAGTATACTACAGAATCCTCATCTGTCAAGTGTTTTATTTTGATTTCTTTGATGTATTCTATCATCCCACTCTTGAATTGCCTTTACAATGGCTTCTTCTGCAAGCACACTACAATGTATCTTGATAGGTGGTAGTTCTAATACAGTTGCAATTTGTTTATCTGTTATCTCTTTTGCTTCTTGAATAGTTTTACCTATTAACATATCTACAAACAAACTGGATGATGCAATTGCTGAACCACATCCGTAAGTTTTAAACTTAACATCTTCGATAACATTTTCATCTGTTAGTTTTAGATCAAGTTTCATGACATCACCACAAGATGGAGCTCCTACCATACCACTAACCACATTAGGGTCATTAGGGTCGAATCGTCCTACTCCATGTTTAACTGGATTGTTTAAGACATCCTCGAATCTTTCTACTACTTGTTTACTATATGCCATCAGTCAAAGAATTATTACTTATAAATAAGAGTGATACAAATCCATTGATATCATTTATGATTGAATTTTTATTCAATTTGATGTTTAACCTACTATTATTTAGGAGAATAATAAAATGAGTCACCTTAAACAACTGGTGGCCCAACATGAAAACGAGATAGATAAGATTATTGATGTTGCAGAGTTTATATTTTTTTTAACTGCACCTTTAGCATTCCCAGTATTCGTCATAATGTTTAGCTAACAACTATTTACCATATAATTCTCGATATTCTTGTCTATAAGATTGTAATTTCTGCACCCATTTTTCATTAGGTGTTTCAATAAACAACTGAGAATTCCCATCCGCTACTGCAATCAAGATAACCACTTGATCTACAGGTTTCCCTGTGCGCTCTTCAAACATCTTTGCATATGCAGTTGTCTGCATAAAGTAATTTGTTATGTATTCTGGTTTCTTAGGTTTTGCACTTGTCTTAAAATCGATGACTGCAAGTTTACCATGCCAGTCTGCAATACAGTCTACCCTACCAGCAAGTTGTAGTTCATCACTATAGAGTGATGCCTCTAATGCATGAACAGTTCCTATCTGGTTGAGTAATGGTCGGATGGTATTAAATGCATACTGAGTAGTAGGCATTGACTTAATATACTTTGAATTGAAGTCATCGTTATTGATATAATCTTCTATTAAATGGTGAACCTTAGTCCCATGTCCACTTGCTTGAGTGGATATCTTATTGGCCGTCTTCTCACCTACTCGTTTTCTCCATTCCACAATACCTTTCTTACTTGCAAGACCTGTCACTGAGGTAACAGATGGATAGTTATTTCCGTCTGGAGTCGTATAATATCTCTTACCATCAATGTTAGTTGTTGGTAGTTTATCAAAGGTATCTTCGAGTATTGTAAATTCTTTTACTTCTTTTAAATTGTTCATAGGTCTATATCATCGTATCCTACAGTGTAGAATACTGTTATTTCTTCTCCAGATTTAATTGGTTTAATTGTATACAATTCCCTTTGTTGTCCTTCATGGTAATGTATATTCGTATTGATAAAACAGTTTGGGTTGTCTGAATGGTTTATAAAACCACCAAGAGGGGTTCTAATCCAGTCCCATCTTTTTGCTTCCCATATGTGAGATTCACCAAGATAGATTCCTGCTTTAAAATCGGTTGTTGCAAATAGTCCCAGTCCATTAATTTCAGAGTGATCGATAGTGAGTCCATCTGTTAATGGACGATAGTGGTGTGTTCCAAATTTCATAATTAAAGTTTATCAAGTCCATGTTTCTTGATCACATTATCCCTTTTTACTTCTGTGGCAGTTCGTCTTCTCGTTTGACGATCTAATGGAGAGTTGGGAAACTTCTCTCCTACCTTACTTAATACTTCATTAAACCCACCACTATTACCTAAACCAGTTCTTTCTCCAACAGTGGATACTTTTGTAGGTGCAGTAATGATGACTCCTCTAACATGAGGATTGTCTTTAAGAAATCCTTCTCGTTCTTTCCAAGAACAAAATATTTCAAATTGTTCTCCAGTCTCGGTATTTTCAAATTCATATGTTGGCATTAGTCTCTATCCTCTTTACTGAATATACTCCAGAAGAGTATCCAGATAGTTCTAATGATAGGAAGTCGTTCTATGTTCATTATTTACCCTTAGTCCTTCATTAAATCTGTTACAGTAACAGTATTACCTTTTAAATTAGAAATCTCGTTAAGTTGTCGTGCATTAGGTTCCTTAACTTTTAAAAGTCTTTCTAATGCTCTTTCTCTTCTTCCTTTTCTTCCACCTGTATGGCTAAATTTTCTCATTAATCTTTCTCTTGGACATTTATCTTTAGATATGCCCCTTTTCCTTCTGTTCCATCAGCAGATATATGTCCACCATCGGTTTTTTCGTAATCTTCTTTTGATACATCTTCTTCAACATCCCATTTTCCAAATTCATGGGAAGCAAGAACATAATCAAGTTCATTCTCCTCACCTTCTTTAACATCCCATTTTCCGTATGAACCTGTTTTCCTAGTCATCAATCCACTGGGCATAACATTAAATACTAATGTAGTTCTAAATTCATCTTCAAACTTATCATCACTCTCTATCACTTCATGAGTGACATGTGCAGGCCATAATAATATCATTCCTTTCTTGGGAAAAATAATAAAGTCACTTTGATTATACATATTTGGACTACTATGTGGCCAGATGAATGGTGTTCTTGAATCCCAAGCTTCCTTTGCAGAAAGTCTTAATGGATTTCCATCAGAAAAATAGAATATACCAGATAACATACAATATTATGATCATGTTGCATGATTGCCTGTGGTGCATTGTTTAAACTCATTCCCGCCCAAGAATCTGATATAACTAAATCAGTGTGATCTGGCATATCATATTCAATATGATTAAGTATAAATGATCTTGCATGTTCTAATGCAATCTTTTTTAGGTGGGAAAGTTGTGGATTGTTTGCAAGGATGTTCATGAGTTTATGAGTCATGACAAAATCACTATAGGATTGTTCATCAGTAGCAGGATTCACTACCCCTTTTATTGTATCTGCTCCCGCTTCCTTGTAACTACCCTCGTATCTAAGTGAACCTTTTGCATCCTTTAAGGTAGGCATATGTTCTTTTGCTTGATCTTTATTAAGAGTAAATTGAACTGACTCAACAAAATCTCTATCGGAATCTGTATATTCAAATTCACCTTCATATAGAGGCGTACCAAACATCGGATGGACACCACCTTTAGTCATTTTGTAATTTTCTCATAATATAATAATTAATTCTAAGTAAGTATTTTCAATTGTGCATTCTCATTTACTAATTGACCAACTCGAATCATCAAGTCTCTATTCTGTAATTGTAAATCATATACATTTTGTTTCAATTGAGTTATCTCAGATTCCAAATTAGGCTGTCTTCTTTTCGCCCGTTCCCTTTGCATTGAGATGCTTTTGCTCTCTTTCATGTCGTTTTTCTCTATGTCTGAGTATTGCTTTGATAAGAACTTTTTCTTTCTCAGAGAATACATCAATAGTCTTAGGCCCCCATAAAGTACCAAACCTTGTAAGTTTATCAGAAGCAGACATCATGTTATTCCAGACATCATCCTCTGGACATCCCTTCCTGTCTTTTTCAAATAACTTACGACTAAACCTCAACGATTTGGTCTTGTGATCTTCTGCGAATGCAGATAATTCTCTTCCAATTTCAGCAAGTTTTAACTCACCTTCACTTATATCATAATAACCCATTTTTTATCCTTGTTTTAATTATAAAAATCTTAGTGTACATTATACACAAAGATGTACCCTAGTGTCAATTGATAAGATTCAAAGGAAAGTCTATAACATTTCCTTTTATTGCTTTTTCAGCCTTTTCAATTTCTTCTAAGTCTTCTTCTAATTCTGCTGGGACTGGATAACCCATCGACAATAATACATCTTTAATTTCTTCTGGATCGGTTATTCCGTAATCAGAAGATGCATCATACCATCCTTCTTTAAGGATGTCTTCTCCATTTTCTTGAATGATTCCTTGTCTTGTTCTTAAATATGTGTCTGCTATTAATGATAAGTGTGTACATGCACGATATAACCCCAACCAATTTAAATCAACAGTTGTTGGGTCTATGTTTGGGTTCTCTGCAAATGCAATAGATACTTTCTTGAACCAACCTTTGTCTTGGTTGATGACAAGAGCAATATCACCCTCGTCCATTTTTAATAAGTGTTCTGGTTTATCTGTCATTAACTTGCAAGTGGATGACCTGCTGGATATTCTGTAGAGCCAGGAACTTTTCCATCCTGTCTAGTAGTATAGACTGTTGAGTTCCATTGTCCATTTCTTTTTAGGTGTCCAAAGTCTTCCCTATCCCAGAATTTTTCCAGTTTGATTACATTAGGGTCATTCTCACCCCTTAACATTTCGTATTTGATTTGCATACCAAATACTCCTATTAACCACCCATCAGTACATGATTGATCTCTAGTTAATATACCACCTTCAAATTCTGTTAGGTAGTCTAATGATTTTTCCCACTCAGCAGTGCATAACCATGATCCATCACCTTGTTTATCATAAGTCACATATGATAATTCAACACCCTTCCTTTGAGACCAGTTGACGGCACTAATAAGATCATCTTTAAATGTTTGCGTGTAGTCTGGATCAGATGAATCTTTTCTAGTGTCTGTAAGTGTTATTTCATCATCTGCATTTGCATCAGTATGATATGTTCCGCCTGGTGCTTTTGCATCATCGGCTGCTCTCTTGTTCATAAACTTATCTAATACAGTGTAGTCTGAACCACTCTGTAATTTTATGTGTTTGGAGTATTTTACCTCTCCTGTGCCTTCCCATGATGGTGCTGACGATATACCCATTGTCTGTTAACCCCTTGTTACCTTTTTGACTCTTTCTATATGACCTGTAATTATTGCAGTACGATTTGGCCAATAGATGTATTCCTTATCCTCATTCTCCATTAGTTTGTAGAGAAGTGGTAGGATAAGTTCTTCTGCCTCTGCAAGAGAGGACTTTAGTTTAGAAACTGCAACATCAGTAGAAGAACCAGAAGATACTTTTGCTTCTTCCAATTCATCCAGTGCATTTGATACGACCTTAGTTAATACATCGATCTTACCATCTAACACTTCTATCTGTTCACCTCTAACTGATCCAGCAGAACTCTCTGCAACCTTTTTTAGATCATCTGCAATCTTCTCATTGAGAGCTGCAGACTCTCCAGTCTTGGTTACAAGTTCATCTTGATCAACCGCGGTAAAACCGAAATCTAATGTTTCTTTTGCCATTTCTTATTTCTTTTTCCTGTTTGCTTTTGGAACATCTTCTTCATCTGTATCAGATTCAGAGATGTCTTCTAAGTTTGGTGCAGAAGGTTCCATCGATGCTCCACCGAATTCACCCTTTGCTTCTTGAAGAATTCTACCCTGTTCTTGGGTCTCTGCAATCAATAAGTCTCTTAATCTACCTACTGTTGAAAACTCTTCACCCTTAAATGCACTTCTTTGTGCAACAGTATCTATAACTGCAATCAGTGATGTTAAATCCTGTAAGGATATAAACCTCAATTGGATTGCTGGTTGTTCTACTTGTTCATTTGCCATAATAACTCCATAATATTAAAGTGGTAGGTGGACTGGCGTTCCTACCTTTGAAAAATTTGACTTCTCCTTACCAACCCAAACAGTTAATGGATAAAACCCCATAATCAAATGTTGGATCACCCCCTTATTGGTTTGTTGAAAAATCACTTCATTCATAATTTAATCCCTCATATCCTATAAAGGACTTGAAGGAAATCTACTTACTGGATTGGGAGCCGTACTCCCAGTATCCGTTTTCTTAACTACTGGAACTTCCCAGTCTACATTACAAGTGTAATCTAAGCCTGGAACTGTCCAAGTAGATGAACTCCTATTATATAGGAACTCAATTACTTCATCCCTAGTAGGATCAAGTAATTTCATAAGACCCATTACTGGATCATAATGTCTAATTTCTGCGATGCAATTAACACCATTACGAGTGTAAAATACACTTCGTTCAATGTCCGTTAGTCCTAATTTGTTTGTTGCACCCATACTTCTATTTATACTACTGAGGACTTAGAACGAATCCTGCTTCCTCACATAGTTCCTTAGTGATGTTCTTAAATGGCATCTTCTTCATACGAATTTCGTTTAAGAAGGTTGCTTCTGTTTTCTCTAATGATCTAAGAGTATCCAAGAAAATTTCTTCTCTCTTCTGAGGTTTTGCTTGGCCACTACCACCCTCAACCCAATACTGCATTCTTTTATACACTCTTATAAGTCTTTCTGGTGCCATATCGTATGCACGATCTGGTGTAGTGTCGTCTCCGATAACAAAGTTATCTGGTAAACCATCTGGTAAAGTAAATTGGACTCTTTCATCAAATGCAGCCTTTAGACAATAGATAACATCTTGTCTTTTGTTATACTCTGAGAGTAATTCAACTCTTTTTGTCTTAGGTGCTTTATCGACTGATTCAAGTATCTCTATAATACTTGGTGTTCTTGGTAAATTTGGTTTACTCCAAGCAGTGACTGGTCTACCTGTTTTCTTAACATAGTCAGGCCCATCTAAAACTTTCTCTTTAACTGAACCTTTTTCAACTGGTTTGAAAGTTGCACTATCGTCTCGTTTTTCAGTCCCTACTGGTTCAAATGATCTGGAGTATTCATCCCTTTCATCATCAACAACAGTATTTGCTGGAATACCTTCTTCTTCAATAACAAGATCAGCAGCTCGTTTCATGTCCTCGTCACTAATACCATTAGTTCCTTTCAACATTTCTTTGATCTCTTCAACTTTCTTTTCTTGTGCAATAGTCTTTTTATTCTTTGCACCAGCTGGTCTGCCTCGACCTCTTTTCTTCTCTGTATCTGCCATAACTAAAAATCTCCAATATGGGTTTGCAAGTCCATGAGTCTGTTCTTAATGAAGTAGTTTAATAATCCACTTCTAGGAGAAACTTTCACATTCTCATATTCTTCAAGGACTGCTTCTTTATATTCAGTAGGTATATAGGTCAAATCTATGAGGGTTCTATTCCTCTGGAAATTTCTTTCAACCTCATTATCATGAAAAACTAAAGGGTCTAATAAATTTGCCCTCTTTTTCTTTGATACTGGTCTTTGTCTTATACCTTCCATTATGCAATCATCTTGACTTAAAACATTAGGAATTCCATCCCCTTTGTCCCCACTTATAATGTGGTTTGCAAGATATTCTTTTGCTTCATTAGTATTTAGTGTGATTGTCTTACGAGTTATTGGTGAGTATTGTGAAACATTCTTATACTTTTGTAGTTGTTGAAAGTCCTTATCACCACTAATAATCATAATCTTTTCATCTGTATAGGTTTCACATAAGACACCTATAACATCATCTGCTTCACATCCATATACATTAATAAACTTGTATGGGAAGTTGTCTCTTAACTCGTCTCTGACCTTATTAAGACATTCAAAGATAAGGTTCCAATCCATATCTGAATCATCCCTACCTTTCTTCCTTAAACCTTTATACTGAGGAAAGAAATCCTTTCTCCAGTAATGCATTGAATCAACGCATAGAACTACTTCACCAAATTTTCTATGGTATTGTTTCCTATATTTTGCAATTGATGAAAGACATATGTGTCTTACTAGTTCTTCTGAGATAGGGTCTTTACCGCCCCTCGTTTGTGCCATTAGTGATGCAATCATCACTTGACTTAAATCTATTAATATCATTATATAACTTTTAGTAGTACCATGTTTTGATTAATTCTTCCAGTTGGTATTGATGATTTTGTATTAATTTCATCAATTACTCGACTTAATACTATTTTACCACCATTCTGGATTTTGTCAAGGAAATATTTTGTCTTATTTCCTATCTTCTTAGTGGTTCCTTTAAAATTCTTTAATGTGGTTCCTTTAACAGAAAGACCACCTCTATCCAATGCAATGAATCTAGTGATTTCTTTTGTCTTGGTATTGAATGTCCAGAGTTCCATAGCACCAACAATTTCTTCTGCATAGATTGATGTTAAGTGGTACTCTGTATCCACAATGTTGTACTTTAGATTCTTAATTTGTTCTTGTGCAGAATAAATCTTTTTCCTTCTAGGTTTTCTCTTCGATTTGCCCTCTGCATATTTCTCGATAGAACCTATGATGTTTGATACAAACTCAGAATACTTTTTAAGTTTTGGTTTAGTAAGGAATGAATATCCTTCTTTGAGTTGTGGGTCTGATCCTTCTATTGCTTCTACTAATTCTTCATGAGTAGGTCTAAAAATATCTGCAATCTTTAATGCAACAGGGCCTGAGACATTTTCATTGTTCAGATATTCAAATACATTAAAATCCTTTTCGTTTTTATCTATAAAGTTATCTATAGCAAAATCAATCTCACTACTAAGTTCATCTGCTTTGTTTTGAATTCTCTGTTGAATAGTGACAACAGGTTTTGCATCTTTCTTCTTTTCTTTCTTGTCTATTTTCTTTTGAATCTTAACAACTACTTCATCGATATATGATGTGATCTTTTGGTGTGCTGATTTTCCACCAAGAATTGGTTTGGGTTCAAAGTCTGGGTCATGTAGGAC
>Ga0115011_10000037_pt1 | contig 129818 bp, 113 predicted proteins | sample TroAtlMetagenome_2_FD_88705 | JGI IMG/M metagenome (GOLD analysis project Ga0115011, IMG submission 88705) | Marine eukaryotic phytoplankton communities from Atlantic Ocean - Tropical Atlantic ANT8 Metagenome | ecosystem: Environmental > Aquatic > Marine > Oceanic | place: Tropical Atlantic... | reverse complement strand
GTTCAGGCGGTTTGATGCAGCCGTTCGGCCGTGGTGCCGCGGGGTTTCCGTCCAGCCGTCGCCCATCCAGCCCTTTCGTCATTCCGGGGCCCGCGCAGCGGGAACCCGGAATCCATGCGAGGTCTCCGGATGCTGCATGGATTCCGGCTCAAGCCTGGGGCTTGCCCCGAATGACGGTGGTGGGAGCGGTGGAGATGGTATGACCGCCAAGCCGCTAGTCGCAAAGGACACGGCGCGCAAGCGCTTCGACACGGCGTTCAGCCTGCATCGTGAGGCCTTGATCCGGTTTGTGCGTCGCAGAACCGGCAGTGAGGACGATGCCGCAGATATCGTTCAGGAGGCGTACCTGCGCCTCTTGCGCTACATCGATCGCGTCGACCCGGGAGCCTTCAAGGCGCTGCTGTATCGCATCGCGATCAATCTGGTGGCGATGCGTGCTCGCGAATTGAGCCGGCGGCACACCGTTTCCCACACCAGTTTCGACGACCTCGAGTTGCCCTCCGACCTCGCTTCGCTGGATCAGGGCCTGCAGGATCGCGAACGGCTTGAGTTGCTGATGGCCGCGATTCGAGGCCTGCCTGAGAAGTGCAGGGATGTCTTTGTTCTCAGCCGGTTCGAGGGTTTGAGCTATCCGCAAATCGCAGAGCGATACGGCATATCGGTGAAGATGGTGGAGAAGCAGATCAGCAAGGCCCTGGCCGTCTGTCGCGACAGGGTAGGTGATCGCTCGCCATGAGCATTTCTGAATTCATGGACATTGAATCGGGACCCAATGCGGCGCGTCAGCAGGCGGACCGCTGGCTCGTGCATCTGCGATCTTCGGAATGTGGCGCGGTGGAGCGCATGGCTTTTCTGCGCTGGCGCGAGCATCCCGATCACGCCGCTGCGTACGAACGCGCCGAAACGCTGTGGAACGAATTGGGCATGCTCGACGGGATCGAAGGCATGCAGACGTTGAGGCGGGAAGCGCTGGCGCGCGGACGGCATCACACACGGTCCGGCCGCGTTCTGCGGTATGCCGCGATGGTGGTGCTGACAATCGCGCTGACCCTCAGCCTTGGACCGGGCCCTTCGCCGCGCACGCACGCCGTAGTGGCGCAGACGTTCGCGTCGCGCGCGGGCTCCCCACGCACGGTGCAACTCGCTGACGGCTCCAGTGTGATCCTCAATGTGGACTCCGAGGTGTCCGTACGACTGAGTGATCGGCTTCGGGCCATCACTCTGCGGCGTGGCGAAGCGCTGTTCGAGGTCAGCCCGGACCCGGAACGCCCCTTCGTGGTGGATTCCGGTTTCGGTGAAATCCGTGCGCTGGGAACCCGCTTTCTGGTTCACCGCCAGGCTCAGTTGATGACGGTGACCTTGTTGCACGGACGGATTGCGGTGCAAGGCCACACCGGGAGCACAGGGACGATCGAGGAAGCCCTGATGGATCAGGTCGGTGACCGGCTTCGACTATTCGCTTCCGGCGTGGTCGAACGCGACACCGTGGACCCATCATCTGCAGAAAGCTGGACGCATGGACGCCTGGTTTTCAAGGCCACACCACTGGGGCTGGCCCTGGATGAAGTAAACCGCTACTCGCGGCGCCGCATCGTCGTTGACGATCCTTGGCTATCGGCCGTGCCGATCAGTGGCAGCGTCAGGCTGGGGCGTGGCGATTCCATGGCGAATGCGCTGGCCGCCTTGTTGTCGCTGGACGTGGAGCACCGCGCCGACGATCAGATCCTTCTGAAGGCGGCTCGACGCTGAGCGCGTTGTTGTCGGCGAATCATCAAGTAAAGCGCTTCATTTAATTGTCAGCCGAGGGTAGGGGAACCTGCCGCTGCTGCATTTATGCAAATAGGACATGCCCAAAAGATGGCGTGCCAATACGTAGTGCGAACGGAGAAGACAATGAAAAACCAGTTGGGGGGAGACGCGCGTGCGCGTTGGGTGCGGCGCTGGACCGGTTGGGTCGTGGGCGTGGGGGTTGGTGCCTGCTGGACGGTGCTTGCTGTTGCGCAGCCCGCTTCGGACATGAAGCGCTTCGACATTCAGGCGGGGAGCCTGCAGGCGGCGCTACAGGCGTTTGGTGAGCAAAGCGGTGCACAGATCCTTTACACGCCCGAGATCGTTGCCGGACGCGACGCACCGACCGTGCGCGGTAGTTATTCAGCGGAGGCGGCACTTGAGCAACTGATCGGTCCGGCGGGACTGGCATATGAATCGGTCGACGCAGATACCTTTGTGCTCAAGGCGCCGCCTGCGCCCGAAAAACCCACCGAGCCGACATCCGAAAATCGCTCCCGAATCGAAGAGGTGGTGGTGACCGCGCGGCGGCGCGAGGAAAGCCAGCAAGACGTTCCCGTCGCGATCACCACGTTGTCCGGAGATTTTCTTCAGGACCACGCGATCACGCAGCTATCCGACCTCACCAGCTATGTGCCGACGTTGCTGGTCGACAATTTCAATTCGCCGACGACGACCAACATCGGCATTCGCGGAGTACGCAGTACCGACATCGCGCCAGGGCAGGATTCGGCGGTCGGCGTCTATTTTTCGGATGTGAATTACGGCTATACCGTCGGCATATCGCCTCTGCTGTTCGATCTTCAATCGGTCGAGGTGTTGAAGGGGCCGCAAGGTACCTTGTTCGGTCGCAATTCGACGGCCGGGGCCATGTTGATTTCGCCAAGCAAACCGGATCAGTCGGATTCCTATTCGCTGACGGCAGGGAGCACTTTCTTCGACGGTGGCAACGGCTACAACGCCAGCGCGACCGGCAACCTCCAGGCCAGTGAAACGCTGAGCCTGCGGGCGGCGGTGAATCTGGTGAACCGTGATGGTTTTGTCGATAACTACGCGGACCGAGACGATACCGGCTTCTATCAGGCCTCGCCTTCGGTTGGGCTCACCAATTTCGAGCCACTCAATGACGACAGCCAGTTGGGCTGGCGTCTGTCGGCCTTGTGGTCGCCGTCGGAATCGGTCGAGTCGTATTGGATGTATCAGGGCGCGCATGTGAATACCAATGGCATTGCCTATGCCGTCAATGCCCTGAATCCGGACGGATTCACTGCGCTGGTTTTCAATGGTGCGACCCTGCCTTCCGCAACTGAGGCCTATGAGCGTGTCCATGCTCGGCAGGCGCGCGATTTATGGACAGCGGAATCCAATATCAACACCTTTGCCAAGCTGGACATGCATGCGGTGTCGAACGCCACAAGCTGGGACTTCAGCGACAGGGCCAGGCTCAAGAACATCGTCGGCTATCGCTATTTCGAGCGGGATGATTCGATCGATTTCGATGGGTTGCCATTGCAGATTCTGGAGGTTCGTCATCCGGACACTGGCCGCGAGTTCTCGGAGGAGTTGCAGTTGCAGGGGGACAGCGCCAATGGATTGTTCGGCTGGGTATTGGGTTTGTACTACGGGGAGCAGAGCATCGAACGCCGGAGTTCACAGGTGGTGCTGCAGGGGCCGCTGACCAATACCTTTACGGACAGCGATAATCGCAGTTATGCGGCGTTCGCCCAGACCACCTATCGCGTCCCTGGAGTGGAAGGCCTGTCCCTCACCGGCGGCGTACGGGTGACTCGTGATGAACGAGAGATGGTCAACCGCAGGTTCAACGATTCCGGATGCGTGCTGACCAGCGGCGGGATGGTGCTGCCGGAGGATCAGTGCGAGATCAGTGGCAAGGACAGCTACACCGAGCCCACCTACACGCTGGGCGTGGACTACAAGCTCGATTCGGGAACGTTGTTGTACTTCGCACACCGTCGCGGGTACCGCGCCGGTGGCTTTGACTACGGTGCCACCGAACAGGATCTGATCGGCCCGTTCGATCCCGAATTCGTAACCGACTTCGAAGTGGGCCTTAAGAAGGACTGGCAAATCGGTGGAACTTCGCTGCGCACCAACCTCGCGCTGTACACGCAGGACTATGAGGACATCCAGCGCTTCATCGTTCGTGTGGACCAGCCTGGCGCGGCGGTCACCAATGCCGCGTCCGCGACGATTACCGGGGGCGAACTCGAACTGACGTTCGTTCCGATCGATGGGCTTTCCATCAGCGGATTTCTATCGGTGGTGGATGCCTCGTTCGACGAGTTCCTGACAGCGCAGGGGGATTTCTCCGACAACGACTTCGGGCAAGTGCCGCGAGAACAGTACTCGTTGGCCATCGACTACCTGCTGCCGCTGGACCCGGACCTTGGTGATCTGAGTCTGCGTGCGGATTGGTCGCACCGATCCGACGTGTTCTATACCGACACCACGCAAACCGATGCCTATGGACCACGCGACAGCCTGGGCCAGGATGGCTATGGCCTGCTCAATCTCGGCATGAGCTGGAATTCGATCGCGCGTTCGTCGTTCGATCTGTCGCTGTTCGTTCGCAATGCGACCAACGAGGAGGTTCGGCCGTTCGGCGTGGTGCTGTATCAGTCGCTGGGCTACAACATCTCGACGATCGGTGACCCCCGAACCTTCGGTGTGCAGCTCGGCTATCGCTTCGGTGAATGAAGGAGATCATCCATGAGTGTGAAGACCTTGCGCCCACTGCCGGTCGGCATTGAAATCGATGTGGACCTGAACGGCCCGCTTGATGGAGCGGAACGTACCGAGTTGAGGGAGCTGCTGTTTCAACATGGCCTGCTCGTGTTTCGGCGGCAGCGACTGAGCCACTCGAAGCAGATCGAGATCATGGAGTGCTTCGGCCCGGTCCTGCATTCGCCCGATGGGATTGGCTTCATTTCAAATGACGCGAGCAAGGGGAGCCTGGGTGTCGGTGAACTGGCATTTCACTCGGATCTGTCGTTCACCGAATCTCCGTTCAGGGCCATATCGCTGCACGCGACCGAGGTGGTTGATGGTGGCAGCTCCACGCGTTTCGCCAACGGTCTGGCCGCTTATCAGCGCCTTTCGGAGGCGCAACGGCATCGCCTGCAGGGCTTGAATGCCCTGTCGGTCATGCCGATCGACATGGGCAGCGACCGGCTGGACGAGACCGTGCCGCCGGGCATGCCGCAATGCTGGCAACCGCTGGTGTTGAAGCATCCCGGTAGTGGTCGGCCGATTCTCTACGTCAACCAGCAACACAGCGCTCGTATCGATGGTTTGTCGGTTCAGGACAGCAAGGCCCTGTTGCGCGAACTGTTCGGGGTTCTCTACGCCCCCGACAATGTCTACGAGCACCACTGGAACAACGGCGACGCGGTGATCTGGGACAACCTGAGCCTTCAGCATTCCCGCGGCAGTCTGCAACGGAGCGGGCGGCGCACTCTGCAACGCGTGGTCGTGGCCGAGAAGAGTTTCTTCGAGCTATGTCCGCAGATCGATATGAAGGATCCGGAGTACCTGCGCTGGATCACCTCGACCGATCCGGCGGCGGACCGCCACTTGATCGAACGCGTCGTCGCACGCGGTTCCGGCCTGATGTAAGCCCGGCGGCCGGCGGTTCGTTCGCGCCGGCCTCACCGGCACATCCATTTCCATTCGGTGGCAGTTCATGACGCGTGCCTGGTTCATGCTCGTTGTAGTTTCGGTGATCTATCTGCTCAATTCGGGGTTCCCGTATTTTGGGGGCAGCGTGCTCAATTCGCTGATGGCCGAACAGCAGGGAATCGCGCGCAGTACGCTGGGGCTCGGGTTCACGATCATGTTGCTGGTCCAGGGAATCGCCGGCCCCGCGATCAATTCTTCGATGGTGCGTTTCGGCATGCGCGCCACATTCGTGGGTGGTTGTGGTCTGTTGCTGCTGGGATCCCTGCTGATGGCGCATGCGGTATCCCAGGCTTGGTCCTATCTGCTGGTGTTCGGTGTGTTGATTGGTCTTGGAACCGGCCTGTCGACCTATATCCCCGCGCAGACATTGATCGCGCAATGGTTTGATCGCCACCGTTCATTGGCGTTTTCGATCGTGATCGCGTCAGGTGGGCTGGGTGGCTTCGTCGTTGCACCGATGCTGGGGTCATTGATGGCGAGCAACGGCAATGATTGGCGCGCCGGTTGGGAGATCGCCGCGTATTCGGCAGCGGCCATGGCTTTGTTGTCCTGGGCAGTACTACGCGAGCGGCTGGTCACGGGGCCTGTGCCCGCACCGGACCGTTCCGGCACAGGCGCAACCGGCGATGCGCAATGGACGACCGCACGACTTTTCCGCTCGCGCTTGCTCTGGATCATCGTGCTGGGCGATCTCGCGGTCGGCATGCCGATCATGTGCATGCTGGCACACGGAATCGCTCACCTGGACGCGCAGCACATCACGCCTGTTGCGGCGGCTTCGGCCATGGGCGTGATGTCACTTTCGAGCATCGCCGGCAAGATGATCGCCGGTGTGCTGGGTGATCGTTTCGACCCGCGTTATCTCTGGAGCGCTGCGCTGATTGTGGTGCTGATCGGGATGTTGCTGGCCATCAACGCCACTGGGGTGATCGGTGTGCAGCTGTTCGCGATTACGCTCGGCGTGGGTTCCGGCGCCGGGCTGGTGTGCAAGCTGAACCTGACCAGCCGCTACTTCGGGAGGGCTTCGTTCGGCATGGTGATGGGTGCGATGGCACCGATCAGCATCTGTCTGACCGCGCTGTCACCGTACATTGTCGGGCTGTCCTGGGATTGGACGCACAGCTATCTGCCGTCATTCTGGGCCCTGTCCGTGCTCGCCTTGATCGCAGCCTGTGTCCTGCCCTTTGCGCAACCGCCGCAGCCGTCAGCCGGCTGATTGCCGAACCGGCACCATTTTTCCCGCTGAACGCAAGCACCAAGCGTCGTCCATCCCGGATCGTTGCCGCCGCTCCCTCCCGTCATTCCGGGGGGGGGCGCAGCGGAACCCGGAATCCACGCGAGGCGTTCCGGACGCCGTATGGATTCCGGCTCAAGCCTGCGGCTTGTCCGGAATGACGGGGCGTGGGCGCCGCAACGCTCGGCGCTATTCAGGCGCCGCGCGTCATCCCGCCTGGATAGTTGCCGCCGTCGTAGAGGCGATCGAGCGCGGTGTAGTCGATGATGCCCAGCGCGGTGCGCGGGAGGCTGTCGGCAAACACTACGAAACGTGGCTTCTTGTACGAGGCGATGTGGGCGCGGCAATGGTCGATCAGGTCTTCCGCTGTCGCTGAGGCACCGTCCTTGAGCCGTACGATGGCCTTGACGCTTTGCACCCATTGGTCGTCCGGCACGCCGATGATCGCGCATTCGGCGACGGCCGGATGCTGCATCAGACAGCTTTCAACCTCGGCCGGGTAAATATTCTCGGCCATGGATTTGATCATCTGGGTCTTGGGGCCGACGAAGCTCAATGAGCCGTCCGCTTCGCGTTTGCCCAGGTCGTTGGTGAAGTGCCAGCCGTTGCGCTGGCGCTGTGCGTTCAGCTCCGGACGTCGCCAGTAGCCGTGCATGACGGTGGGGCCACGGATCGCGATTTCCCCGGTTTCGCCCTGCGCGACTTCCTTGCCCTGATCATCAAAGATGCGGACCTGGGCGACCGGGCCGACCCGGCCGTTGTTGGCCGTGCAACTGCGGCCGTAGTAGCGCCAGGCGATCGGGCCGCAGACCTCGGTCTGGCCGAAGCCGAACAGGCTGCGCTCCGGCGTGCAGCTGACCATGGCATCCCATTCCGGCGAGAAGCTGGGCGAGCGCAGACACTTGAGGTCGTAGCGGTGATCCTTGTTGAGCGCCACGATTTCCTGCTGCGTCTTGCCCACCAGAAACGCCAGCGTGCAGCGATGGTTGTGAATGTGTTCGGCCACGGCCGTGGCGTCGGTGCGGCGGATGAACACATTGGTGCCGCGCGCCTGGAACGTGGCCATGGTCACCATCAGCGTGCCGATGTGAAACAGCGGCCCGGAATTGAGAAACACCGTTTCGCTGGACAGCGCCTGGATGTCGATCAGCGACAGGTTCTGCCACAGAAACGCGTTCTGGCTCAGCAGTGCGCCGTTCGGGCGGCCCGAGAACGCGGCGGTATACATCAGCAGGCAGGGCAGTTCCGGATCACTGCACAGTTGCCCGGCTTCCAGGGGATCGTCCGTCGATCCGCTGAGCACGTAGTCCTCGTAGACGCAGCGCTCGCCACCGTCGAAGGCCACCCACTGCGCGTTCTGCCACTGCGCCTTGGCGCCGGCTTCGCGTACGCGCTCGCCGACTTCCTGTGCCTGCCAGATCACCACCTTGGGTTCGAGGTCGTCGATGACGAAAGCCATTTCCTCAGCGGTCTGGCGCCAGTTGAGCGGGCAGAACATCGCGCCCAGGCGGGCACAGGCGAGCAGACCTTCGAGTACGGCGTGGGTGTTCTGTCCCATCCACAGCACGCGATCGCCCGTGCCCACGCCGGACGCCGCCAGAGCGTTGGCCAGCTGGATCACGCGATCGGCCAGTTGCGGCCATGTGAATACCCGGTGTTCGAACACTGCAGCGATCCCTTGCGGGTGCGAACGACGGTGCTCTTCCAGCAGTCCATCGAGCGTCAGCGAATAGATCGCATTGGGCATTCGGGGCTATCTCCACGCACTTTTAAATGGGATACTAATTTACGAGAACTTTACGTCAGCAACAGGAGGAGCGTCCAGTGCCCAAGGCATATATCGCAGGTGTCGGCATGATTCCGTTCGTCAAGCCGAACAAGAGCGAGACCTACGACAAGATGGCGGAGCTAGCGGTCCGCGCCGCGCTGGCTGATGCCGGAATCGAGTACTCGCAGGTGGAAGAGGCGGCGGCCGGCTATACCATGGGAGATTCCTGCAACGGCCAGGAAGCGCTCTATCGGGTGGGCCTGACCGGCATCCCGGTGATCAATATCGAGAACGCCTGTGCGTCCGGTTCCTCGGCGGTCTATCAGATGCGTCGGGCCGTCGAAAGCGGCGAGGCGGACATCGCGATCGCGCTGGGATTCGAGCAGATGCCGGCGGGTTCACCGAAGAACGGTTTCGACGACCGGCCGATGTTCAGCAAGATCAAGGAGGCCACGCGAGCCCTCCAGGGCTGGGAAGACGAAACGCCGATCCCGTTTCAGGTGTTCGGCGGTTCCTACCGCGAACTGCAGGCGAAATACGGTTACTCGGACGAACTGTTCGCGATGATTTCGGTGAAGTCGCGCGCGCATGCGCAGCACAATCCATATGCCTTGTTCCGCGAGCCCACCACGGTCGAGGCGGTGCTCAATTCGCGGCCGATCTGGGGACCGCTGACGCTGTTCCAGTGTTCGCCCTCCACCTGCGGCGCTGCTGCCGCCGTGATCGTGTCCGAGCGGGCCAAGCGCCGCCTCGGCCTGGGGCATGCGGTGCAGATCGCCGGCCAGGCGCTGGCCACGGATGTCGAGGAGAGCTTCAGTACCGGCAGCATGAGCGACGTGGTCGGCGCCAAGGTCTCGGCGCGCGCCGCCGGCTTGGCCTTCGAGCGTGCGGCGATCGGTCCCGAGGATGTGGACGTGGTCGAACTGCACGACTGCTTCAGCTGCAACGAGATCGTCAGTTATGAGGCTCTGGGGCTGACCGCGGCCGGTGAGGCGGAACGCTTCATCATGGACGGCCAGAACACCTACGGCGGCCGGGTGGTGGTCAATCCCTCGGGCGGCCTGCTGTCCAAGGGGCATCCGATCGGAGCCACCGGCATTGCTCAGATCTGCGAGTTGGTGTGGCAGCTGCGTGGCCAGGCCGAACAACGTCAGGTCGAGGGTGCACGCATCGGCGTGCAGCACAATGTTGGTCTGGGCGGTGCCTCCGTCGTGACCGTACTTCGGAAGTAGGGAGCCCAGGATGAGTTTCGATTTCAGTTACCGGATCGGTGGAGTGTGGGAGGCTGGCGCGTCGGCTTCTTTGGTCGACAACCTCAACCCGGCCGATCAACGCGACTGTCTGCATCAGTTCGCCCTGATGGATGCCGATCAGGTACGACGGGCGATGGACGCCGCGCAGTCCGGTGCCGCAGCTTGGCGCAAGGCCACGCCGATCACGCGTGCCACGGTGCTGATCAAGGCCGCCCAGAACCTGCGTTCCGAGCATGAGGCAATCGCGCGGACCGTGTCGCGCGAGAACGGCAAGACCGTTGCCGAGGCGCGTGTCGAGGTCGAAAAGAGCGCCGAGTTCCTGGAGTTCTACGCCGCGACGGCGCGACTGCCTCAGGGTGGGCAGATCGCCGATGGTCGGGCCGGGACGCGCGCGCAAATTCTGGTCGAGCCGGTCGGCATCGTCGTGATGATCACGCCGTGGAACGATCCGATGCTGACGCCGGCGCGCAAGCTGGGTCCGGCACTGATCAGCGGCAACGCGGTGATCCTCAAGCCGGCGCGCGATACCCCGCTGGCGGCCTGGTATCTGGTCAAGGCGCTGATCGATGCCGGCTTGCCGGAGGGCGTGCTGAATCTGGTGCTGAGCGACCACGAGACTTTCGATGAATGCGTGATCGGTGATTCACGCATCGCCGCCGTCACGTTTACCGGCTCGACCGGCGTGGGTCTGGAACTGGGCCGAAAGCTGGGTGGACGCAATGTGCGCCTGCAGACCGAAATGGGCGGCAAGAACGCCTCGGTGGTGCTGGCCGATGCCGATCTGGAGATGGCGGTGGCGACCGTCGTCGCAGCGAGTTTCGGGCAGGCCGGGCAGCGCTGCACGGCGACCAGCCGGGTCATCGTGGAAGCGGCCGTGCATGACGCCTTTGTGTCGCGTTTGATCGATGCCGTTCGGGCATTGCCTGTGGGCCCGGGTGACGAGGCAAGGACCAAGCTTGGCCCGGTGGTCAATCGTCGTCATCAGACGGAGGTGCTCGGGCATGTCTCGACGGCCAAGGCCAGCGGTGCCACTTGTCTGCTGGGCGGCGGTGCGCCGGGCGGAGCCGAATATTCGAACGGTTGCTTCGTCGAACCCACGGTGCTGGGCGAAGTGACGCGCGACATGCCGATCTGGCGTGACGAGGTGTTCGGGCCGGTGCTGGCGATTCACCGTGTGGCGTCTTTCGACGAGGCCGTGACGGCGGTCAACGATTCGGTCTATGGCCTGTCGGCGGCGCTGTTCAGCAACAGCTTGCGTCACGCGCAGCAGTTCATCGACGCCGCGGACACGGGGCAGGTTTCGATCAATCTGCCGACCTCCGGTTGGGACGTGCACCAGCCCTTCGGCGGCTTCAAGGAGTCCGGTTCCGCGTTCAAGGAGCAGGGCCTGGAAGGCCTGCGCTTCTACACCCGAGTGAAGACCGCTGCCGTACGCTTCGAGTGGTAGTCCGGTTCAGGGCTGGGTGAGATAGACCGCGCGGCCGGAGGCGAGCAGTTTTCCGGCCACGTCTTGAATGCTCACCTCGCTGCTGCCCAGAGTGCGGCCGAGCTTGAGGATGCGCGCATGTACCTTCAGGTCTCCCGGCGGCGCGGGCCGATGAAAGTCGCAGCGCAGGTCCACAATCGGAACGGTGCGCCCCAGCGCGGCCGTCAGCGCGTAACAGCCGCAGGAATTCACCAGTCCGGCGAAGATGCCGCCGTGAGCATGGCGGGTGCTGGCGCCGCCGATGAATTCCTCGCGCCAGCGCACCGAGACCTCGATGAAGTCATCACCGACGCGGGTCACGGCCTGTCCCAGCCAAGCATTGAACGGACTCGCCATGATGATGGCATTGAGCGCATCGGCATTGAGCCGCGTGTTCATGTTGTGCGGCTTGATTCGGTTTGCGTCATGGGCTTGGGATGGATCATCCCACCAGGAATCCGCCGTCGACCACCAGCGTTTGTCCGGAGGTGTAAGCCCCGCCGGGGCTGGCCAAAAACAGCACCGCCGCCGCGATTTCGCCACAGGTGCCGGGTCGCCCGGCAAGCCAGCGCGCCGGGTCCGCGGCCGGTCCGCGCACTTTGCCGGCGGGCGGTGCCGGCGCGTTCGGTTCGCGGCTTGCCACCGGCCCGGGCAGCACCGCGTTGACGGTGATGCCGTGTCCGGTGAATTCCAGCGCGGCGGCGCGTGTGATCGCATTGAGTCCGGCCTTGGCGGCGCTGTAGCCGGCGTTGCCATAGGTTCCGGGGTGTAGCGATGACACGGAGGAGACGTTGATGATGCGGCCTCCGCGAGCGTGGTGGCGCATCTGTTTGATCGCCGTCTGCATGCAGACGAAGGGCGCACGCAGATTGATCTGCTGCAAGCCGTCCCATTGCTCGCGCGTGGTTTCCAGAAAGTCGAACTTCGGGAAACTGCCGGCGCAATTGACCAGTATGTCCAGGCCGTTGCTGTGTGCCGCGATGCTTTCGAACAAGGCCTCGATCTGGGCTTCGTCGCCGAGGTCCGCAGGCTGCGCGCGGGCGTCGAGCCCTGCCTCGCACAGGGATCGGCAGGTGGCCTCGCACGCAGACGCCGAGCGGCCGTTGATCAGCACCGTGGCGCCGGCGGCGGCCAGAACGCGTGCGATTTCACGGCCGATGCCGCGTGTGCTGCCGGTGACCAGCGCGAGCTTGCCATCGAGCCCATAGAGCTGCCGGATGATCTCGTGCATCAGCGTATCCCCGGCATCGTGCCGGGCGGGTGCCAGGGCTTGTGATCGGTATAGCGGTTGAGTTCCTGTGCCTGGTTGTCGACCACGGCGGCGGACGCGCCGTCCATCACGGCGTCGAAATGCTTTGCGATGTCGTCGGCGTTGGCGTCCGCGTCGAACCAGCCGCGCGTGTTGACATAGGCGGTGCGCGCGATGCGCCCGCCGCCGCAACTGAAGATCTCGCCACTGACCGGAACCTGCTCGCTGAGCAGGAAGCTCGCCGGCGCTCCGATCAGCGAGGGCGGAAAGCCCTCGTCGATCCAGTCCCGGAACGGACCCGGCGGAATGCGGTCGGTCATGCCGGTGCTCGCCACCGGCAGCATCGCATTGGCCTTGATGTTGCTGGCCTCGCCTTCGCGGGCGTTGTCCTTGGTCAAGGCGATCAGGCCGCCCTTGGACGCGGCGTAGGCGGCCGATCGGCCCTGACCGAGCGCGGCGTTCGATGCGATGTTGAGAATCCGCCCGTAGTGCTGGTGCTGCATGATCGGCCAGGCCGCCTGCGTCAGCGCGTAAGGGCCGACCAGGTTCACTTCCAGCACCCGGCGAATCGCGGCCTCCGAAATTTCGGAAAACGGTCCGGGTGCGGAGGTGCCGGCGCAATTGACGAGCAGATCGACACGCAGCCACTCCCGCATCGCGCGCTGCACGATCGCGGCGGCCGCGTCAAAGCTGCCGACCGGTGTCGTGTCGACCACGGCGATGCCGCCCGATACACGAATCCGTTCGGCCACGTCATCGGCCGCATGCAGATCGTTGAGCAGCACCCGTGCGCCGCGGGCAGCGAGCGCCAGCGCAATCTCCCGGCCGATGCCGCTGGCCGCACCGGTGACGATGGCGGTGCGTGCGTTGAAGTCGATTCTCCTCGGCAATTCGGACATGGCGAGCTGCGATCTGTGTTTCTAATATGGTATACCAATTAGACGCGAGAGCGATTCTGGAGAACATGATCATGGGGCGATTGCGGGGCAGGGTGGCAGTGATCACCGGCGCCAGCTACGGCATCGGTCGCGGCCTTGCGCTGCGGTTTGCGAAAGAGGGAGCGAGCCTGATGCTGTGCTCGCGCACACCGCACAAGGCACGCGAAATGCTGGATGCGGTTCGGGCGATCAGCCCGGATGCGCAATACGTGGCGGCGGACGTCGGCGACCGCAGGCAGATCGAACAGGTGATCGCCGAAGCCGGACGCGTGTTCGGCGGGCTCGACATTCTCGTCAACAATGCCCAGACGGTGATGCCGTGGACGCCGATCGAGGACAAGCCCGATTCGGACTGGGATACGACCTTGCAGACCGGACTGTCGGCCACACGCTGGGCGATGTGTGCCGCGATGCCGCTGATGCGGGCGAGAGGGGGCGGGCGCATCGTCAATTTCGGTTCTATCTTCGGCGTCAACGGCAGTCGCTGGGCGTCCGATTACGCCGCCTGCAAGGAGGCGATCCGCGGCCTGACGCGTGCTGCTGCCAATGAGTGGGGGCGCTACGGCATTACCGTCAACGTGGTGCTGCCGGCGGCGGAAAGCGCCGCCTCTCAAGCGTTTCGCGAGCAACATCCGGATGAATACCGACTCATGCGTGGGCGCGTGCCCTTGCAGCGTCACGGCGATCCTGAGCGCGACATCGGCGGCGCCATCGTGGGTCTGGTCGACGAACCGGGGCGCTTCATCACCGGCGAGACGATCTTTCTCGACGGTGGAATGGGAATTTCGCGTCCCGTACAAGGGCATCAGCCGCACCGGGGGCCATGACGATGAGGCAACTGGAAGGAAGAACCGTACTGATCGTCGGCGCCGGCCGTGATCCCGGCCGCGGCATCGCGCATCGCTTCGCACGCGAAGGCGCGCGCCTGCTGCTGATCGATCGTGATCGCGACGCAGGGGAGGCACTGCTGGCCGAATTCGGTGATCAAGCGCATCTGGCCGTCGCCGATCCTTGCGAGCAGCTCGCGCTGACCGCGGCGATCGCGAGCTTGCAGGCGCAGGTCACGCACGTCGACATCTTGGTCAATGCGGCGCTCGAGGAACCTGCCTGGACCAGACTGGAAGCGCTCGACGATGCACATTTCGCGCACGCCTTCGCTCAGGGTTTCAGTGCGGCCCTATGGGCGATGCGCGCTCTGTTGCCGTCGATGCGGGCCAACGGCGGCGGTCGCATTCTCAACGTCGGTTCCGTGTATGGCGAGAACGTGGCCGAATACATCGGCGGATACGCCGCGGCTTCCGAAGCCTTGCGTTCGCTGACACGAACGGCCGCACAGGAATGGGGAGTCGACGGCATTCGGGTGAACTTGCTGATGCCGACCGTGGATAGCGAGCGCTTTCGCGCCTACAGTGAGGCGAATCGGGAAGTCGTCGGCCGAAGTCTGCCGCTGGTCGCCCTGCAGCGTTTCGGCGACCCGGTGGAAGACATCGGCGGCGCCGCGCTCTATTTGGTCAGTGATGACAGTTGCTACATCACCGGTTACACGATTCACGCGGACGGCGGATATCACCTGGCCGGTCCGGTCTACGTGCCGACGTTGAGCGACTGAGCCGGGCTTCGGCTCCGCTGTAGCGGACCGGACTTGTGTGTGGGCCGGACGGGTCGCTTGTGGCATCCGGTGGCGCCGCATGGATTCCGGGTTCCCGCTGCGCGGGCCCCGGAATGACGGGAGGTGGGTGGGATCGATGTGCCGCTAGGTCGGGCCCATACCAAGCCGTCATTCCGGACCAGCCATCGGCTGGATCCGGAATCCATGCGACATCCGGCAGTGCCACATGGATTCCGGATTCCGGCTGCGCGGGCCCTGCAATGACAGGGTGCGGGCTTTCACCTACGCGGTGATCGCGTCCTTCCAGGTGGCCACACCGAGCTTCGCCGCCTTTTCGAGCAACGGCGCCGGCGTCCACAGCACACCTTGCTCGGCGTGGTAGCCCTTGACGCGTTCGTAGAGCTTGTCGAGGCCCTGCTGTTCGGCCCAGAACATCGGACCACCCTGGTGGCGCGGGAACCCGTAACCGAAGATGTAGGTCACGTCCACGTCCGATGCCCGGATGGCGATGCCTTCGCCGACGATTTTGGCGCCTTCGTTGGCCATGGCGCCGAGTACGCGCCAGACGATCTCGTCGTCGCTGACTGCACGCCGCTCGATACCCAGATCCTTCGAGACCTTGACGATCAATTCCTCGATTTCGGGGGCGGGCGTCGCATTGCGGCCTTCGTAGTTGTAGTAGCCTGCGCCGGTCTTCTGGCCGAAGCGACCGAGTTCGCAGATGCGGTCGGCGACCGGCGAATAACGAAGGCTCTTGTCGCGGAATTCCTCTCGGTACTTGCGGATGCGCCAGCCCACATCGAGCCCCGCCATGTCGCGCATCAGATACAGCCCCATCGGGAAACCGAAGGCCTTGAGCGCGCCGTCGATCTGCCACGGCGTTGCGCCTTCCTCGAGCAGGAAGTCGCATTCGCGTCCGTAGACGGCGAGGATACGGTTGCCGATGAAGCCGTCGCAATTGCCCGCCAGCACCGGCACCTTGCCGATGGTGCGCGCCATGCTCATCGCGCGGGCAATGGACTCCGGAGAGGTTTTGGCGCCGCGTACGTTCTCGACCAGCTTCATCACATTGGCGGGCGAGAAGAAGTGCATGCCGATGAAGTCCTGCGGCCGTGAGGTGACGTCGGCGATCTGGTCGACATCCAGGGTCGAGGTGTTGCTGGCCAGCAGCGCGCCCGGCTTCATCACCTTGTCGAGCGTGCGGAACACGTCCTGCTTGACCGTCATGTCCTCGAACACCGCTTCGACCACGACATCGGCATCGCCGATGCTGGCGTAGTCCGTGGTCGGCTGGATGAGACCGAGGCGCTGATCCATCTGCGCCTGACTGGTCGAGCCGCGCGAAACGGACATCGCGTAGTTGCCCTTGATCCGTTCGAGCCCCTTGTCGAGCGCGTCCTGGCTGGCCTCGAGCAGGCTCACCGGAATGCCCACGTTGGCAAAGGACATGGCGATGCCGCCGCCCATGGTGCCGGCACCGATCACTGCGGCGGAGCGGGGCGGGGCGGGCTTGAGATCCTTGGGCACGTCGGGAATCTTGGACGCTTCACGCTCGGCGAAGAACAGATAGGACAGCGCCTTGCGCTGCGGGCTTTCCTGGGTCTGGAAGTAGGCGTCGCGTTCGAAGGCGAGGCCGTCTTCGATGGTGGAGGAACAGGCCTTCTCCACGCATTCCACGATCTTCCAGGTCGAGAACAGACCTTTCCACTTCTTTTCGTTCTTGTCGCGAATCTTCTTGAAGACGGCGGGGTCGACGTTTTCAACCTTGTCCTGAAGCTGGCCGGCGACGCGCAGCGGACGCTGTTCCGCCAGGACCTTGTGCGCGAAGTCGATCGCGCCGGCAAGGAGATCGCCGTCGATCAGTTCGTCGATCACACCCAGTTCCAGACCCTTGCTCGCCGGGAAATGATCCCCGCCGGTGATCAGGTTCAGGGCGGCTTCGACACCGATCAACCGCGGCAGCCGCTGCGTGCCGCCGGCGCCAGGAAGAATGCCCAGTTTCACTTCGGGCAGGCCGAGTCGCGCAGACGGCGAGGCTACGCGCCAATGACAGGCCATCGCGATTTCAAGTCCGCCGCCCAGTGCGTTGCCGGCAATGGCGGCGACGATCGGCTTGGTGGAGGTCTCCATCAGAGCTTGGCAGTCGGGCGTCGTCGGCGGCACCAGGGGCTTGCCGAAGTCGCGGATGTCGGCGCCCGCAATAAAGGTGTTGTTCGCGCCCAGCATCACCGCCGCGCGGACCTCGGCATCGTCGGCGAGCCGGTTCAGCGCCGCGAACAGACCGACGCGCAGATCGCCACTGATCGCATTGACCGGCGGATTGACGAAGGTGATGACGGCGATATCGCCCTCTTTTCGGTATTCGACGCTAGACACAGATGTTTCTCCTTGCAGACCACGCCGGCGGCCAGGGATCGGCGCCGTCTATTTCAAAATAGGATACCAAATAGAAAGCGCTTTGCATCCTCTCTTTCGATTTGGAACACGAATGGGGGTCTCGGAAAAAGAAAACGCTTCAAGTAGTATGTGCGGACGAGCTCGCACAAGTGGGCATTCAAGAACCGAGGATGGCGCGGATGGCAGGCAAGGGAGGCGGTGTGGGTGGGCGAATCAAGCATCGTCCCGTTAAATCAAAGAGTTCGAAGCCCAGCAAGACTGCTGCGGAGGCGCGTGTGGAAGCCGTTGTCCCGCCTGACGGCCGCCCCAGGTTGATTGATGTGGCAAAACTGGCAGGTGTTTCTCTGGGCAGCGCTTCACGTGCCCTGTCAGCGCCGCTGACGGTGCGCGAGAGCACTTTGTTGCGTGTGCAGGAAGCGGCGGAGCGGCTGCACTATGTGCCGGATGGCGCCGCGCGAGCCCTGGCGCTGCGGCGCAGCATGACCATTGGTGCGGTACTGCCTACGGTCGCCAACCCGATTTACTCGAATTTCGTCCAGTCCTTGCAGAAATCGCTTGCCCGGGAAAACTACCATCTTCTGATTTCCACGCATGAGTACGACACGGCCGAGGAGGCCTCGATCGTCGACCGTCTGGTTCAGCGCGGCATTGACGGTATCGTGCTGATCGGAACCGATCATCCGGATGCCGTGTTTCGCAGAATCGAGCAGGCCAGACTGCCCTGCGTCTGTGCGTGGTCGGTGGACGAAGCCAGAAGTCATACCTGCGTGGGGATCTCGAATCGACGCGCGATGCATCGGGTCGTGCGCCATCTGCTGGATCTGGGACATCGCGATTTTGCAGTGATCTCGGGCCGCACCGAGCAGAACGAGCGCGCCCGCGCGCGCATCGACGGCATCGTCGACGCGCTGTCGCTTGCGGAACTCAGCCTGCCGAAGTCGCACATCGTTCATACCTCGTTTTCGATCGACGCCGGACGTGAGGCAATGCGTCAGGTGCTGGCGCTGCAGCCGCGCCCGACCGCCGTGATTTGTTGTACCGATACGTTGGCCGCCGGTGCGCTGGCCGAGGCGAGACGTCAGGGCGTCAGCATTCCGTCGGAGCTGTCGATCACCGGTTTTGACGATATCGAACTTGTCTCGCTGCTGGAGCCGCCCTTGACGACATTGCAGGTGCGGACCGATGAGATCGGGCGCCTCTCCGGTGAACACATACTCGCGGCGCTGAAGGGCAATGCACCCAAGGCGCCGGTGGAGATCGAAACACGCCTGGTCGTGCGCGCCAGCACCGCCGCGGCGTCGCGCTAGTCGCAGGGCAGAACCATGGATCAGATCGAATGTGTGGTGATCGGGGCGGGCGTTATCGGCCTGGCCGTCGCGAGGCGTCTTGCCCAGGCGGGACACGAAGTTCTGCTGCTCGAAACTGAAAGCGCTTTCGGTACGATGACGAGCTCGCGCAACAGCGAGGTGATTCATGCCGGAATCTACTACCCCAAGGATTCACTGAAGGCGCGATTGTGCGTTCGCGGCCGTGCCTTGCTTTACGCCTACTGCGACGCGCGCGGTGTCGAACACCGCCGCTGCGGAAAGCTGATCGTGGCGGCCACGCCGGGACAGCGGTCTGATCTGGAACGCATCGCTGGCGCGGCGCGGGCCAACGGCGTGGATGATCTGCGGATGCTCGAAGCTTCGGAGGCGCTGGCGCTGGAGCCGGCGCTGAGCTGCGCGTCCGCGCTGCTGTCGCCGTCCACCGGCATCATCGATTCGCATGGCTACATGTTGTCCTTGCTGGGCGAAGCCGAGGATGCCGGTGCGATGCTGGTGGAGCGATCCGCAGTGAGGCGCATGCATGTGGAGTCTGACGGCATCGTGGTGGTCGCCGGTGATGCTGGGGAATCACTGATCAAGGCGCGTTGCGTGGTCAACGCGGCTGGCATCGACGCGCCGCGGGTCGCCGCTTCGGTGCAGGGCATCGCCGCACAGGCGGTGCCGAAGGCTTACTACGCCAAGGGCAGCTATTTCACCCTGGGTGCCCGTAATCCCTTTTCACGTTTGATCTACCCGGTTCCGGAACCGGGCGGTCTCGGCGTGCATCTCACCATCGATCTTGCGGGGCAGGCGCGTTTCGGTCCGGACGTGGAATGGTTGGATACACCGGACTACCAGGTCGATCCGGCCCGGGCCGACCGGTTCTACGAACGCATCCGTGCCTATTGGCCGGGATTGCCGGACGGCGCTCTGGCGCCGGGTTATGCCGGCGTCCGCCCGAAGATCTCGGGCCCCGGAGAACCGGCCGCAGATTTCCGGATCGATGGCCCCGAGCAGCATCAGGTGCCGGGTCTGATCAATCTGCTGGGGATCGAATCGCCGGGGCTGACCGCCTCACTCGCCATCGCCGACGAGGCTGGATTGATCGCCGACAGGATTTTTGAATGATGACAGCAGCGAACACTTCAGGTCCGGGGGCGAAATCGTCACCCGGTTTCAGTCAGGAGTTCGGCGAATTCGATTTCATCGTGGTGGGGGCGGGATCGGCTGGCTGCGTGCTGGCCAATCGCCTGACGGCCGACGGTCGCCACCGCGTGCTGCTGCTGGAGGCTGGGGGGCGCGACTGGAACCCCTGGATTCACGTACCTCTGGGTTACGGAAAGCTGTTCAAGGACCCGAGCGTCAACTGGATGTACAACACCGAGCCGCAGCGGGAGCTGCGCGGGCGCCGTGTCGGCATGCCGCGCGGCAAGGTGTTGGGCGGGTCCAGTTCGATCAATGGCCTGGTCTACATCCGAGGTCAGCACGAGGATTTCGACGGCTGGCGGGATGCGGGCGCGGATGGTTGGGGTGCTGACGACGTACTGCCGTATTTCAGGCGCAGCGAGAACCAGCAGCGCGGAGAGAACGACTATCACGGCGTCGGCGGCCCGCAGCATGTGTCGGATCAGACCGAGCCGCATCCGCTGTGCGAGGCCTTCATCGACGCCGCCGAGGAATCCGGCTATCCGCGCAACGAGGATTTCAACGGTGCGACGCAGGCGGGCGCCGGCTACTTCCAGACCACGGCCTATCGGGGGCGGCGCTGCAGCACGGCGCGTGGCTATCTGAAGCCGGCAGCGAAGCGCAGCAATCTGCGGATACTCACGCGTGCGCAGGTGACGCGCGTGCTGTTCGAGGGGCGGCGCGCCATCGGCGTGGAATTCCGGCGTGCCGACGGCAGCCTGTGCCGGGTCCGCGCCGCGCGCGAAGTGATCCTGAGTGGCGGTGCCATCAACTCGCCGCAATTACTGGAGCTGTCCGGCATTGGTGCTGCGCGAAACTTGAAGCGCTTCCAAATTGAAGTTCTGCACGAGTTGCCGGGTGTGGGCGAAGGCTTCCAGGACCATCTGCAGGTCCGTTCGGTGTTCCGCTGCACGCAGCCGATCACGCTCAATGACGACATGCGCAGCCTGTGGCGTCAGCTGCGCATCGGCATGCGCTACCTGTTCCTGCGCAAGGGCCCGCTCACGGTCAGTGCCGGTTATGCGGGCGCTTTCTTCAGTACCGATGTCGCCCGGGACGAACGGCCCGACGTGCAGGTGCACTTCATCACCTTCAGTACCAACAAGATGGGGGACGCGCTCGATCCCTGGTCGGGCTTCACGGCATCGATCTGTCAGTTGCGGCCGAATAGTCGTGGGCACGTGCACATCGCCAGTCCGGACCCCTCCGTGGCGCCGTCCATCGATCCAAATTTCCTCGGTGACGCGCGGGATCGCGAGGTGACCGTGCGCGGATTGCAGCAGCTTCGGTCGATCATGCGGGCGCCGGCGATGAAGCCGTTCGTCGCCGAAGAGGTCGAGCCCGGTGCGGCCTGTCTGGACGACGAGTCCGTGCTCGCCATGTGTCGCGAGCGTGGCACCACGATCTATCACCCGAGCTGCTCGACGCGCATGGGACGCGACGCGATGTCGGTGGTCGATCCGCGCCTGCGCGTCCACGGCATCGAAGGTCTGCGGGTGGCCGATGCCTCGGTGATGCCGTTCCTAGTCTCCGGTAACTGCAATGCGGCCGTGATCATGATCGGCGAGAAGGCGGCCGACATGATCCTGGAGGACGCCCGGCAGGGCGAGCCCGCGGCCTTTGCGGCGAGCGCTTAAAATGGGATACTAATTATGCGCCCACAGACCGATACCAAACCCAGGGCCGGAGGATTCAATGGCTGACCCCTTTGTTCGATACGAGCGGGACGGTGCCATCGTCACGCTGACGCTGAACCGTCCAGACACTCGCAACGCGATCGCCACGCATCAGGATTGCGAGGACTTCGTCGTGGCCGTGGAACGTGTCCAGGACGATGCGGGCGTCAGTTGCGTGATCCTCACCGGTGCCGGTTCGGCGTTCTCCGCCGGCGGTAACCTCAAGGCGATGAAGGAGCGCAACGGCATCGGTCCGCTCGACGCGCCCGACGCCACGCGCGCCAACTACAAGCGCGGCGTGCAGCGCGTCGCGCGTGCACTGTGGGAATGCGAGGTGCCGATGATCGCCGCGATCAACGGCCACGCCATCGGTCTGGGCCTGGATCTGGCCTGTCTTTGCGACATGCGCATCGCCGCGGAACGGGCCAAGCTCGCGTCCAGCTTCATCAAGATGGGCATCGTGCCCGGAGACGGCGGTGCCTGGATTCTGCCGCGCGCGGTCGGGCTGGCGAAGGCCGCCGAGATGATCTTCACCGGTGACACGCTGACCGCCAGCGAAGGTCTCGAGATCGGCCTGGTGTCGCAGGTGCTGCCAGCCGACGAGTTGATGCCGGCCGCCCGTGCGCTGGCGGCACGTGTTGTCGCCAACCCCGCCAAATCACTGCGACTGGCCAAGCGTCTGCTGCGCGAAGGCCAGCAGCAACGCCTTTCCGACGTACTGGAACTGTCCGCGGCGTATCAGGCGCTGGCACACGAAACCGCCGATCACGCAGAAGCGGTGGACGCATTTCTCGAAAAGCGCAGCCCGAATTTCACTGGTCGCTGAACGCGACCGCCATCATAACTACGAGTGAGAAATCCATGACCGACAAGATCATCGTCAAGCGCGAAGGGCCGATCGGCCACCTGATCTTCAACAACCCCGCCAAGCTCAACGCCATTTCGCTGGACATGTGGGAAGGCATGGGCGCCGGCCTCAAGGAACTGGAAGCCGATCCCGAGATCAAGGTGATCGTACTCAGCGGCAGCGGCGACAAGGCCTTCGTGTCCGGTGCGGACGTCTCCAAGTACGAAGACGAGCGCATGGGCGAGAACGCCCAGGAGCACTACGCGCAGACCGGCTGGGAAGCGATGATGGCGGTGTACAACTGCACCAAGACCACGATCGCCGCACTCAACGGCTACTGCTACGGCGGCGGCATTTCGGTCGCCGTGTGCTGCGATCTGCGGATCGGCTCCTCCACGCTCAAGGTGGCCCAGCCGGCGCTGCGCTACGGCATCGGTTATCGCTACAAATCCCTGCGCCTGGTGGTGGATGTCGTCGGCGCCGCAGCCACCAAGGAACTGCTGCTGGGCGGTATGGTCTGGGATGCCGAGGACTGCCTGCGCAAGGGCTACGTCGCCAAGGTGCTGCCGGCCGGCGCGGAGTTTGACGACTACGTCCGCAGCATGGCCGAACGGCTCGCGATCGGCGCGCCGCTGACAGCGCGGCAGTGCAAGTTTTCGATCAACACCATCGTGCTCGATCCGGACAAGCGCGACCTCGACCGCAACGAGGAACTGTTCCAGGCCTGCTACGCCAGCGAGGACTACCAGGAAGGCGTGCGCGCCTTCGCCGAGAAGCGCAAGCCGCAGTTCAAGGGCCGATAAGAGCGCCGCTCATGGACCTGCGTTTCACAGCCGAGGAAAGCGCCTTTCGCCGGGAGGTGCAGGCGTTTTTGCGCGACAATCTGCCGGACGACATCCATGCCAAGATGCTGGAGCACCGCGCCCTGAGCAAGGACGAGGTGGTGCGCTGGCAGCGCATTCTCAATGCGCGTGGTTGGGCCACCCCGAGCTGGCCCCGGGAATGGGGCGGCCCCGGCTGGAACGCGGTGCAGCGCTACATCTTTTTGGATGAACTGCATCAGTTTCCGGCGCCGGAGCCGGTGTCCTTCAACGTGTCGATGATCGGCCCGGTGATCGGCACCTTCGGCAGCGAGGCGCAGAAGGCCGAACTGTTGCCGCGCATCGCGAATCTGGACGATTGGTGGTGTCAGGGCTTCTCCGAGCCCGGCGCCGGCTCGGATCTGGCGGCCTTGTCCACGTCGGCGGTACGCGATGGAGGCAGCTATGTCGTCAACGGCACGAAGATGTGGCAGGGCATGGGGCACCGCGCGGACTGGATGTTCACGCTGGTGCGCACCGACGCCACGGTCAAGAAGCAGGCCGGCATTACGTTCCTGCTGATCGACATGACGTCGCCCGGTGTGACCGTGCAGCCGATCATCACGATCGACGGGCGCCACGAGGTCAACACAGTGTTTCTCGACAATGTGCGCGTTCCGGTCGCCAACCGAGTTTACGAAGAGAACAAGGGCTGGGACGTCGCCAAGTTCCTGCTCGGCAACGAACGCACCGGCATCGCCCGCATCGGCATGACCAAGTACATCCTGCGGCGCACGCGCAAGCTCGCGGCCGAGGTTAGCGACGGTGACGGTGTAGTCGCGGACGATCCCGCATTCCAGCGTCGCTGCGCCGAGATCGAGGTGGAGCTGCGTGCACTGGAGATCACGCAGCTCCGGGTGCTGGCCGCGATGCGTGAGCACAGCGAAAAGCCGGACCCGAGGTCCTCGATTCTCAAGCTCAAGGGTGTGGAGCTGCGTCAGGCCGCATCCGATCTGATGCTGCGCGTCGCCGGTCCGCTGGCGCTCGCGGCGGAAGACGAGTTCGCGCCGCCTTCGCCGACGGATGCGCCGGCCGACACCGAGTGGGGCAGCACCGTGGCGCCCCTGTATTTCATACTGCGTGCGGCTTCGATCTACGGCGGCGCCAGCGAAGTGCAGAAGAACATTCTCGCGCAGGCCGTGCTCGGACTCCCCAAATGAACTTCGACCTGAGTGAAGAGCAGACCCTGCTGCGGGATGCCATCGACAAGCTGGTGCTCAAGGAATACAGCTTCGAGCAGCGGCGCAAGCATTCGCGAGGACGCGGCGGCTGGAGCCGAGAAGTGTGGGCGCAACTGGCCGAGCAGGGTTTTCTCGGCCTGCCGTTCGACGAGGCCAGCGGCGGACTCGGCTACGGGCCGGTGGAGTCGATGCTGGTGATGGAAGCCGTCGGACGCGGCCTGATGCTGGAGCCGTATCTGGATTGTGTGCTGCTCGCGGGTGGCGTGCTGCGTGCAGCGGCCACGTCGCAGCAGCTCGAGGCCTGGGTGCCGCCGATCGTGTCGGGCGAACAGCTGGTGGTGCTCGCCTGCGGCGAAAAGCAGTCGCGCTATCGTCTTGATGATGTGGCGACGACCGCCACAGCGCAGGGCGAGGGCTATCGCCTCAAGGGCAGCAAGATCGCGCTGCGTCACGGCGAGGCGGCGGACCGGTTTCTGGTCTCGGCACGAACCTCCGGTTCACGCACCGCGCGCGACGGCATCAGCCTGTTTCTGGTCGACGCCGGCAGTGACGGTCTGCGGCAACGCAGCTACCGGACCCAGGACGGACTGCGCGCCATCGACCTGATGTTCGATGAGGTGCTGGTGCCCGAAAGCCACGTTGTCGGCACGATCGGCGAGGCCGCATCGGCGCTGGAGCGTGGTGCGCAAAGTGCCATCGCTGCGCTGGCCGCCGAGGCGGTGGGTTGCATGCAGGCGATGCTCGATCTCACGGTCGACTATCTCAAGCAGCGCAAGCAGTTCGGCGGCCCGATCAGTCGCTTCCAGGCCCTGCAACATCAGGCTGCCGAGATGCTGGTGGAAGTGGAGCAGGCGCGCAGCATGGCGATGCTGGCCGCCTTGGTGCTCGATGACGATGACGCGGCCGAACGCGAGCGGACACTGTCTGCGGTCAAGGCACTGATCGGCCGCAGCGGACGTTTCGTGGCGGAGCGTGCAGTGCAGCTGCACGGCGGCATCGGCGTGACCGAGGAGGCCGCCGTGGGCCACTATTTCAAGCGCCTGACGATGATCGACCTGCAGTTCGGCGACAGCGATTTCCATCTTTCGAAACTGGCCGCCGGCGGCGGTCTGATCGGCAGGGCCGAGCGCGCATGAACTTTCGCCCCGATCCGGACGATGCCCTGTTCCGCGACGAAGTCCGGGCCTTTCTGCGCGAGGCTTTGCCGGCCGAAGTGGCCGCGCGCAATCGTCGCGGCTTCCATCCCAGCAAGGAAGACGAGCTGTGGTGGACGCAGGTGCTGTATCGCAAGGGCTGGTCCGCGCCGCACTGGCCGGTGGAACATGGCGGCACCGGCTGGTCGCCGCAGCGGCGTTTCATTTTCGAGGAGGAGTGCTTTCTGGCCGGGGCGCCGCCGACCTGTGCTGCTGGGTTCTCGCTGCTGGGTCCGGTGCTCTACAGCTATGGCAGCGAAGCGCAGAAGCGACAGTTTCTGGAGCCGACGCGGCGTGGTGAGATCTTCTGGGGGCAGCTGTTCTCCGAGCCGAACGCCGGATCGGATCTGGCCTCGCTCAAGACCGCGGCCGTTCGCGATGGCGACGACTACATCGTCAACGGTCAGAAGACCTGGACCACCGAAGGCCATTACGCAGACTGGCTGTTCTGTCTGGTTCGCACCGATTCTGCGGTCAAGCCGCAGCGCGGAATCTCGTTTCTGATCATCGATGCCAAGGCGCCCGGTGTCAGCATTCGGCCGATCGTCTCGATCGACGGTGCGCACAGCCTCAACGAGACCTTCCTCGACGACGTGCGGGTGCCGGTGGCCAACCGCATCGGCGAGGAGAACCAGGGCTGGAGCTACGCCAAGCTGCTGCTGGAACACGAGCGCGCCTTTTCGGCCGAGGTGCCGCGCAACAAGCGCTTGCTGTCGCAGCTCAAGTCGATTGCGGCACAGACGCGCGACGGCGATGCGCGGCTGATCGACGAGCCGATGTTCTCGTCGCGGATCGCCGAACTGGAGGTCGAACTTCAGGCCCTGGAATGGCTGACGCTGCGCGCGCTGGCGGACATGGATCACGGCGCCGACGCACGTAGACCCACCGGATCGGTACTCAAGATTCGCGGTTCCGAACTGATTCAGAAAACCGGTGCGTTGATCGTCGAGGCGCTGGGCGGATACGGTCTGGTGGACTACCCCGAGCACGGTTTCGAGACCTTGCCGGGCCCGGAGGAAGCGCCCGGCAAGACCGCGGATTTCCTGTACCGCCGCGCGACGACGATCTACGGCGGCGCCAACGAAATCCAGCGCAACATCATCGCCAAGGGGTTCCTCGGCCTATGAACTTCGAACTCGACGAAGATCAGCAGATGCTGCGTGACAGCGTGCGGCGCTATCTCGAAAAGGCCTATGGCTTCGAGCAACGGCGTGAGATCGCGGCGCGGGGCGGACTGGATCGCGAGCAGTGGACGCAGTTCGCCGAAATGGGTTGGCTGGCGGTGGGGCTGCCGGAGTCCGTTGGCGGTTACGGCGGCTTCAACGAGAGCGCGCTGGTGCTGGAGGAATTCGGCCGCGCGCTGGTGCTCGAGCCGTATCTGAGCTGCGCGGTCCACGCCGGCCAACTGCTGCTGAACAGCGGTGCCGGGGATGTGGAGGCGCTGCTGGCGCCGCTGATCTCGGGTGAGCAGCTCTACGGCGTTGCGCACACCGAACCACAGGCGCGCGGCCGCCCGCTGTGGGTGCAAACCCGGGCCACGCGCAGCGCGCAAGGCTACGTGCTGGATGGCACCAAGACGCTGGTGCCGGGTGGCGACGCGGCCGACCGGTTTCTGGTGTCGGCGCGGGTCTCGGGCGATGCCGAAGACACGCAGGGCATCGCCCTGTTTCTGGTGGACCGGGACACGCCGGGTCTCGGGCTGCGGCCCTATGCCCTGGTCGATGGCAGTCGTGCCGCCGATCTGTCCTTTGACGGAATGACAGTTCCCGTGGACGCGCTGCTGGGTTCCGAGTCCGGCGCCGGCGAGGTTCTGGAGCAGGCCGGCGCGCTGGCCACGATCGGCTGCTGCGCGCAAATGCTGGGCGCCATCGATGTCGCGCTGTGGATCACGCGCGACTACCTGAACACGCGCAAGCAATTCGGCGTGGCGATCGGCAGCTTTCAGGCGCTGCAGCACCGCATGGCAGACATGTACATCGCGCTGGAACAGGCGCGCTCGATGGTCTATCGCGGGCTGGCGGCCGCGGAGTCCGGCGACCGCGCCGCGCTGCTGGCGGCGGCCTCGTCGAGCAAGGCGCAGCTGGGCCGCAGCGCCCAGTTCGTGGGGGCGCAATCGATACAGCTGCATGGCGGCATCGGAGTGACCGAGGAATACAGCATCGGGCACTACTTCAAACATTTGCTGGTGCTCGAATCCCTGCAGGGCTCAAGCGCCTATCACCTGGGCCGCATCGCCCAGAGCCTGCGCGCGGCCTGAGCGGCGGACGCCGGAGTGAAAAACATGTACGAAAGCTATTCCAGTCTCAAGTTCGAACGCCGCGGCGCGGTGCTGGTGATCACGCTCGACAATCCGCCGACCAATGCGGCGGATGTCGGCATCCATCGCGAGCTGTCGACGGTGTTCGAGGATGTCGCCCGCGACGTCGATACGCGCGTGGTCGTGATCACCGGCGCCGGAACGCGCGCGTTCTCGGCCGGCGGCGATCTCGACGTGATGATCGATCAGTTCACCAACATCGACAGCCTGCGCACCCAGATCGATGAGGCGGGGCGCCTGCTGCATGCCCTGCTGGCGCTCGACAAGCCGGTGATCGCGCGCATCAACGGTCACGCCATCGGTTTCGGCGCCACGCTGGCGCTGTTCAGCGACATCAGCTACGCGATCGACAGCGCCAAGATCGCCGACCCGCACGTCGGCGTCGGCCTGGTGGCCGGTGATGGCGGTGCGCTGATCTGGCCGCAACTGATCGGCTACGCGCGGGCACGCGAATATCTTTTGACCGGCGATCCGATCCGTGCCGGCGAAGCCGCCACCATCGGATTGATCACGCGCGCCTATCCTACGCACGAAGCGCTGGACGAGGCGGTCTACGGGCTTGCCGAGCGCCTGGCCAGTGGTGCCACGCCGGCCATCAACGGCACCAAGACCGCGATTAATCTGGTGCTGCGTGCGCAACTCGGCAGCCTGATCGAGGCGCATGCCGGGCTCGAATTCATGTCCAGCATGACGTCCGAGCATCGCGAGGCGGTGATGGCCTTCAAGGAAAAGCGCAAGCCCGACTACGGCAACGCACGGTAAGCAGACGCCGCCCCAGGAGAACTCAAGACCATGCCTTCCATCGCTCTCAAGGGCCTGCGCGTTCTCGATCTGTCGCGCGTACTGGCCGCGCCGCTGTCGACGCAGTTGCTGGCCGATCTCGGTGCCGAGGTGATCAAGGTCGAGCGGCCAGGCAGCGGTGACGAGTCTCGTACTTACGGCCCGCCGTTTCTCGAAGACGAGCAGGGACAGCCGACCGACACCGCAGCCTTTTATCTCGCCTGCAATCGCAACAAGCGCTCGATCACGATCAATCACGCCACGCCTGAAGGGCAGGCCCTGATCCGGCAACTGGTCGAACAGTCCGATGTGCTGGTGGAAAACTTCCGCACCGGCACGCTGGCCAAATACGGGCTGGACTATGAAAGCCTGAAGAAGATCAATCCGCGTCTGGTCTATCTGTCGGTGACCGGTTTCGGACAGACCGGGCCGTACAGCCACAAGCCCGGCTACGACGGCATCTTTCAGGCCATGGGCGGCATGATGAGCGTCAGCGGCCACCCCGAGGAGCCGATGAAGGTCGGCATCAGCATGGTCGACATTCTCACCAGCTTCTATGGCGCGGTGGCGATCCTTGCGGCGCTGCGGCATCGTGATGTCAGCGGGGAAGGGCAGTACATCGACCTGGCCCTGCTCGACTGCGGACTGGCCTCGCTGTCGCACTTCGCGATGAACTATCTGGTCTCGGGCGAGGTGCCGACGCGCCGCGGCAATGGTGGCTTCGGTGGCATCCCGTCGCAGACCTTCGAATGCAGCGACAAGCCGCTGTTCATCGTCGCCGGCAACAACAAGCAGTTCGGGGCGTTCTGCAAGGCCGCCGGCCGCGAAGACCTGTTCGAGGACCCGCGCTTCAATTCCACCGCAGGCCGCATTGCCAACCGGCCGATTCTGGTGCCGCTGCTGGAGGCCGTGTTCAAGACGCGTACTCGTGACGAATGGCTGGAACTGCTGGATGACGCCGGTGTGCCGGTGAGCCCGGTCAACGAACTGCCGGAGGTGTTCGACAATCCCCAAATCCAGCACCGCGAAATGCTGGCGCAGACCGAGCATCCGCTGGCCGGGGCGCTGAAGCTGCTGGCCAATCCGATCCACTTCTCGGCCACGCCGGTGGGCGACTACAGCTCACCGCCGCTGATGGGCGCACACACCGACGAGATCCTGGGGGCACAGCTCGGGCTCGACGCATCGGCCCTGCGCGATCTGCGCGACAAGGGTGTGATCTGAGCGGCGCGCGGATCGAACCGTGATCAGGCCGGCGCCGACAGCGCGCCGAGCCCCAGTTCCAGCACCCGGTTGATCCAGATCACGTGCTCGTCCGCGAGCCGCAGGGCCCGGGTTTCGTCGCGCGCCACCAGGGCGGCGGTCATCCTGCCATGTCGAATGCGCAAGGTCTGCGATATTTCCGTGGGCAGACGGTCCTGCGGTTGTTCGGTCAGCGCGAACAATATTCCCAGCAGCAGCGACAAGGCGCGGTTGTGACCGAGCCGACTCAGCTGGTTGTGCCAGGCGATCGCGAATTCGGTGATCGCGGCATCGTCGGCCTGCTCCACGCGCTCCATCAACGTCTTGAGCGCCTGCATCTCGGTATCGCTGGCGCGCGTGATCGCAAGCCGGATCGCGCCGGATTCGAGCGCGCCGCGCACCGAAAGGTAGTCCGAGGTATCGAGACGCGCACGGCGCAGATAGCGCTTGGCGGAATCGATGGTGTAGGCGGGGTTCGGGCGGCCGATCATGAGGCCGCCGCCGCGTCCGCGCCTGGGCAGGGCAATGCCGTGCATCTCCAGCAGACGGATCGCCTCGCGCCAGGTGGCACGGCTCACGCCGAAGCGGACCAGCAGCTCGGCCTCGGCGCCGAAGCGCGCGTCCGGCCAGCCGCGGGCGGCGACATCGCGCCCCAGCGCCAGCGCCAGCCGTTGCGCGAGCTTGCCGCGTTCGTCGCTGCTCGATTTGAACCAGTCGTCGGCCGCCATCTGCACGCGGCGTTTTTCGAGCAGACGCGACACCTTGATGCTCGATTCCGAGAACTGTTCCGAAGCCAGCCGTGCGCCTTCGGCGTCGCCCCGGATCACCGAATCCACCAGGGCCGTGAGGATGTGGTTGGTGCGTCGGGTTTCGGTAGCCTGCTGCAGCGGCGTGCCGAGCACGGATGGCAGCACGTCGAACGTCCAGTCGCTCAGCGCCGCCGAGAACAGGGTCAGCACCGGATTGGCCGCGATGCCGGCGATGGCGCCGACCAATGCGAGCTGACGTTCTGCGATCGCGCGCACGGTTTGCGCACCGTGATCGAGTCGGCCCGCCAGCTCGGTCAGTTGCGCTGCACCGGCCTGGTCGACACGCCGGCTCGCCAGCGCCGCTGCTTCCACATCGATCAGCGCACGCGCCTCGACGATTTCGCTCCAACTGGTGTCGGACAGTTCGAGGTGCGCGGTGATCGCATGGATCGCGGTGCGGGCAGGGGTATCGGCGACCACCAGTCCGCCGCCGCCGCCACCGCCACCGCGCCGCATCGTGACCACGCCATGCCGTTCCAGCTGCCGAATCGCCGTGCGCAGGGTTTCCCGGCTGACGCCGTAGTGCGCGATCAGTTCCGGTTCCGTGCCCAGACGTGAGCCGGCGGGCAACCCGGCGCGTTCGATCCGTGCTTCGATGTCCGCAACCACGCGTTCGGCCAGCTTGGGCTTTGCGCTTGCGGGGACGGGGGCGGCGGTGTCGCTCACATTGACGGTCGGATAGGCACGGGCGGTGAGTGTAGGAAAACCTTCGACGGCGCGCTTGATGCTTCGCTTGACCTTCGATTTTAAATAGTACACTATCGCTATCAGCCAGCTCTCAAGAGGCTGGATTCATCGATTCCGAACGTACGTCGCCAGGCGGTGTACCCGGCCAAGCACGAGGAGATTCAAATGAGCGAGACCACCGGCGAATTCATCTTCAGCATGGACGCCCACATCATCGAACCGAAGACGCTGTGGTATGAGCGTCTGCCGGCGGCGATGAAGGAGCGCGGCCCCCGCGGCGAGAAGAAGGACGGCTACCTCAATATCATCTGCGACAACAAGATCGTGCACCGCATGAACATGGGCGACGGCTATCACGGCCAGGAGCGGCATGGCGGCGTGTTCCCCGATCTGAATCCGCGTCTCAAGGACATGGCCGATGACGGTATCGACACCGAGGTGATCTATCCGACCTCGGGCGGCGTGCCGTTCCTGATCGAGGACCCGCAGCTCAAGATCGAGTGCAGCAAGATCTACAATGACTGGTGCCTGGACACGCTCAAGCCTTACCCGAACCGCTTCGTGCCGACCGCGCTGATGCCGCTGGCGCCGGGCCACGTGGCCGATGCCGTGGCCGAACTGGAGCGCTGCATCAAGATGGGCTATCGCTCGGCGCTGGTGCCCTGCGTGCTGCCGGAAGGGCTGCGCTACAACAGCCCCGAGCTGGACCCGCTGTGGGCCGTGGCGCAGGAGGCCGGGATTCCGATCTCATGGCATGTCGGTACCGGTTCCTCGCCGATCTACGAACGGGGCCCAGGCGCTGCGGTCATCAACTACGTCGAGGTCGGCAATTCGGCGCAGCGTGCGGTGTACCAGATGGTCTGCGGCGGTACGCTGGAGCGCTTCCCGGAGCTGCAGATGGTCACGGTCGAAGCCGGCGCCTCGTGGCTGGCCGGTCTGTGCGAGCGCATGGACGAGGTCTATCGCGCGCACGAGTTCTACGTGAAACCCAAGCTCAAGATGATGCCCAGCGAGTATGCGAAGCGTCAGGTCAACTGCACCTTCCAGTTCGATCGTGCCTGCATCGTCACGCGCGGTCTGACCGGCGTGAAGCCGCTGATGTGGGCGGCCGACTACCCGCATCTGGAAGGCACGTTCCCGAATTCGCGCAATGTCATCAAGGGGCTGTTCGAAGGTATCGACATCTCCGCCGAAGACCGTGCGGCGATTCTCGGTGGCAATGCCGCCAAGCTGTTCAAAGTGGACCCCGCCAAGGCCAAGGCCGACAGCGCGGCGACCGCGGCGCAACTGGCGAGCGCGGCCTGAACGATTGGTTGTCGACAAAACAATGATTGTGGATGGAGGAGAGATTCGATGAGCACGACATTCGCGACAAACATGCCGGCTGCGTACAGCCTGGACATTCCGCAGGCCTCGGCGGACGTGGAGCAGAACAAGCGCAATCTCGACGAGTACGGCTTGGCGGTACACAAGGGCCTGTTCTCGAAGGAGCAGGTCGCCCAGATGTTGGCCCGGCTCAAGGAGCAGGCCCGGCTGGAGGAAGCGCAGGGCGTTGCCCAGTTGAGCGATCAGAGTTCCACCAGCAAGACCTGGATCGGCCACGCCAGTGACGGGCCGGCCGAGCCGTGCTGGCAGGGCATTCCCATGCTGGTCAACAAGGGCCGCGTGTTCATCGATCTGGGCGTGATGAATCCGGTGCTGCACGCCTACGCCAAGCACTGCTTCCGCGACTATCCGATGATGCTGTCGAGCATGACCGGCCTGATCGTGAAGAAGGGCGCCACGCCGATGGTGGTTCACACCGACCAGCAGTTCGTGCCGTTCCCGACGCCGACGCCGGTCTATCTCAACATGATGGTCTGTTTGACCGATTTCACCGAGGAGATGGGCGCCACCCGCGTGGTGCCGCGCAGCCACAAGTGGAACGTCTATCCGAAAACCGTGATCGGCGCTCAGGGCATCCCGACCAATCCGGACCCGATCGAGACGGTGCCCGTGGTATGCGAGGCGGGCGACGTGATTCTGTTCGAAAGCCGCACCTGGCATCAGTCCGGACACTCCACCTCCGACGAGGTGCGCTATTCGTTCACGCTGCTGTGGAACCAGTCGTGGATGCGGCCGATGGACGATATCGTGCAGAGCCTGCATCAGGACGTGTACGAATCGCTGCCCGAGGAAGCGCGCGCACTGCTCGGCTTCCGCGTGGACGCCGCCGGCCGGTTCGAACCGCGCCATCCGGGTGACCGTCAGGCGCTCAATCGCGGCATGCCGTTCGTGCCGGAGCTGACGGAAGGCGGCAGCAAGAAGGCCGTTCCGTTCGGCAACCTCAAGGCCGGATTCACCTACGGCTACGACAAGGAAACGCACGAAAAGCACGTCTAGCTTTCAGCGCACTTCGGTGTCGCCGAGCGCTCGGGAATGACCGGTGTCGGCGCAGGCTTCACGGCCTGCGCCGGCCGATTCCCGATGCATCCCTGATGCACGCACCCGGCGACTGGAATCCTTCCTTGAGGGCAGATGATGCGTTTCGAAAACAAATGCGCGCTGGTGACCGGCGCCGGAGCGGGAATCGGCCGCGCGGTCGCGTTGCGGCTGGCGGACGAGGGTGCGCAGGTATTTGCGGTGAGCCGCAGCGCCAATGTCGATGAACTGGCCGAATGCGGCGGCGGACGCATCCAGCCACATCGTGCCGACTGTGCCGATCCGCAGCAGATCGAAGACATGGTGTCGGCCTGCGTCGCGCGCTATGGCGGTATCGACGTACTGATCAACAACGCCGGCATTTCACACGGCGGCACTTCCCTGCACGAAATCGATCTGGAGCTGTGGGACCGCATCATGTCGGTCAATCTGCGCGGCGCCTTTCTGGTGCTCAAGCACACGCTGCCGGTGATGATGCGACAGGGGCGCGGTGCCATCGTCAACATGTCTTCGGTCGGCGGCACGCGGCCGTCACTGGGTTCGGGCGCCTACATCGTCGGCAAGGCCGGTCTCAACATGCTGACGCAGCAGGCCGCGCTCGAATATGCGTCCTACGGCATTCGCGTCAACGCGGTGGCGCCCGGCGCCATCATGACTCCGCTGGTCGAATCGGCGGCACCGGGCGTGATCGAACTCAAGCAGTCCATCACCCCGATGAAGCGCCTCGGCACGGCCGAGGAAGTGGCGGCCGTGACCGCCTTCCTGGCGTCGGACGAAGCCAGTTATGTGACCGGCGCGATCTACTCGGTGGATGGCGGACGCTGCGCGCAATGAATAGAGGAAGCCCCGTGAACGCCAACCCGTCCTTCGTCGACAGCGAACAGGCCTTGCACACCGCGGCAACCCAGCGCTCCGGCCATTCCGATTTCGGTGACCGTGAGGAATACCTGCCGGCGCTGCGCGCGCTGCTCAAGGCGCTGGACAACGACACCCGGCTCACGCCCGAAGGCTGGCGCAAGTATTTCGATCGCATCGTGCAGGTGCTGGTCGGCCGTAGCTGGTCGCAGCAGGGCTGGCGCGAGCATCCCGCCAGCCTGCAATACGATCTGCCGCCGCCGATCCTGATTACCGGGTTGCCGCGCACCGGGACCACGGCACTGCACCGCGTGCTGGCGATGGACCCACAGTTCCAAGGTCTGGAGTACTGGCTGATCGACAATCCGATGCCGCGGCCTGCGCGCGAGCACTGGGCGGACCATCCTCAGTTCCGCCGCGCTGTCGGCGAGCTTGAGACGCTCTATCGAGAGGTGCCGCAGATGAAGGCGGCGCATCCGATCATTGCGGACGAGGTCTACGAATGCCTGCTGCTCACGCGGCAGAACTTTCTGGCGATCGACTTCACCACCAACGCCAATATTCCCAGCTATCAGGACTGGTGGCTGCGTCAGGACACGGTGCCGATGTGGCGGCGCTACCGCGACAACCTGCGGCTGATCGGCATGAATGAACGGACCAAGCCCTGGCTGCTGAAGAACCCGGCGGCGTTGTTCGGCCTGGCTGGATTCGTCGAAGTGTTTCCGCAGGCCACGATCATCCAGACGCATCGCAATCCGGTCACCTCGGTGGCCTCCGGCGCCAGCCTGGCGCGCATGGCGAGACTGCCCTACGAAGGCCCGGACACCAGCGCCTCGGCAGCGGCCAAACGCGAAGTCGAGTTATGGGGGCAGGGCATCGACATGGCCATGCAGGTGCGCGAGCGTCATCCGGAGCGCTACGTCGACGTCTACTTCTCCGATTTCGCGAGCCAACCAATGGACACGATTCATTCGATCTACCAACGCAGCGGCCTGAATCTCAGCGCCGAGGCCGAGGCGCGCATGCAGGCCTGGATCGCCGACAATCCGCAGCACAAGCATGGCGAGCACCGCTACTCGCTGGAGGGCACCGGCGTGAGCGAGGACGATATCCGCCGTCGCTTCGCGCCCTATATCGAGCTTTACGGGCTGGCCGCATGAGCGTGCTCCGCCACATCACCGCCGGGGTCTGCGAGATTCGTCTGAATCGGCCGGACAAGCTCAACGCCATCACCCCGCAGATGTGGGTCGACCTCAATGCCGCGATGGACGCCGCCGAGGCCGATCCCGGCGTGCGCGTGATTCTGTTCAGCGGCGCCGGCAAGGCGTTCTGCGCCGGTGCCGATCTCAATGCCTTCAGTGCCGATTCGATGAGCGATGGCGTGCCCAGAGGGCTCGACAATCCCGGCGGTCGCTTCACCGCGCGTCTGCCGCAGGTCGAGCGCGTGATGATCGCCGCCGTGCAGGGGCATGCCGTCGGCTTCGGCACCACCTTGCTGCTGCAATGTGACTACGTGCTGGCCGCGCCCTCGGCGCGTTTCGCGCTGCCTTTCGTACCGCGTGGATTCGTGCCGGAAGCCGGCAGCTCGCTGAGCTTGCCGCGACGCATCGGTTACCTGCGTGCCGCGCAGATGATGCTGGCCGCCGAGCCGATCGACGCGCAAACCGCACTGGCCTGGGCACTGATCACACGCATCGTGGACGAAGCCGGCTTGCAGGATGAAGCGCGCGCAGTCGCCCAGCGCATCGCCGCCCTGCCGCCGGCGGCACTGCGCCGCACGCGCGAACTGCTGCGCCGCCCGCAAGCGACGATCGCCGCGCAGATCGAACGCGAATCCGAGGAATTCACCGCGCAACTGCATTCCGAGGAAGTGCGCGAGGCGATGGCCGCGTTCCAGGAAAAGCGCCCCCCGGATTTCTCGAAGTTGTCCTGAGCACGCCCACGCTGCGGTTCCATTGGAGTACGCCATGCATGAGCTGAAAGACCGGGTCGCCTTCATCACCGGTGCGGCCAATGGCATCGGGCTGGGTATTGCACGCGCCTGTGCCGATGCCGGCATGAAACTGGTGCTGACCGATGTCGATGCCGACGCGCTAGCCGAAGCCTGTGAGGCCTTGCTTGCCCAGGGGCATGCGGCCATCGCCGTACCGTTGAACGTGAGTGATGAATCGGCATGGCAGTCTGCCGCGAGCCAAGCCGAGGCCACCTACGGCGCTGTCCATCTGCTCTGCAACAATGCCGGCATTACCGGCAGCGGACGCACGGTGGAGGAACTTGGCGCGGCCGAATGGCGCCGCATCATCGATACCAATCTCACCGGTCTGTTCCTCGGCGTGCATACGCTGCTGCCGCGCATGCGCCATCACGGCCAGGGCGGCCACATCGTCAACACCGCCTCCATGGGCGCACTGTTGCCCTATGCCGGCGGTGCCAGCTACGTCGCCAGCAAGGCCGGCATGCTTGCCTTCAGCGAAACTCTGCGCGCGGAACTTCAGGACTGCGACATTGGTGTTTCGGTGCTGCTGCCGGCCCAGGTGCGGACACAGCTGTTCCAGACGTCGACCGCGCAACTGGGATCGCCGGAGCCGGACGCGATGTCACGCCGGGCGGCCGCCCGACAGAGCCTCGAACAACAAGGGCTGGACCCGCTCGATGTGGGGCTTCAGGTGTTGGACGCGGTACGGCAAAGCCGTTTCTATATCTTCACGCACCCCGAACTGCACGCCGTGACCCGGCAACGCTTCGACGCGATGCTGGAGGCTATGGCGCGCGGGTGTCAGTTGTAAGTAGCGGCGTAGGTTGGGGTGAGGCATGAACCCCGACGCCTCGCCTGAGGTTCGCAAGCGCACCCCAAACCGCAGCCGCATCAAGGCAACCACACCCGATCCAGATCGGAATCCTGCATCGGGTACTGCGCCTGCTTTTCGAGCGCCCGCAGCCATTCCACGGGTGTCGGCAGCGCCGGTTTCGGAACCGTGGGCAAGGGCCCGCCGCCCCAGGCCTCGAACATCACCGCGAAGGCGACCGGCCCGTTCCGGACCGTCGGGGTCGGCCGGCTATCCACCGCGTTCTGAATGGCCGATCTAAGATCGGTGGGCAATTCGGTGCGTGCGAGCACCCAGTGCCTTGAAAGCTGACCTGGCCGGGCAATCACGACAATCGCCGCCCCGAATCCGCCGCCGGCGCCCCTCGCTTCGAACAACTCGCGCAACTCCCGCGAAATGTTGTGTACGTAGACGCCCAGGCGCATCGTTCCGCCCGGCACCCGCGCAATGACGACTTCGTCAGCCTGGTAGATCTTGAGTCCTACCGGGCGATAGACGAAATCGGCGGCCCCGCCCAATGAGGGCGACACCATCAGCAGTATTGCCAGGATCGATGAGCGGGTTGTCGGGAGCATGATTGGGTTTCGCGGTGCCGGCCAAGAAGCGCTCGCCGTACTTCAGCGATCACCGAACCTTAAACAAGTTTCACTCTCCGGGGCGGAACTCGAATTCATGCCGGCAACCGCCTAAACCATCCTCGCAATGTCGGTTGGGGCGAGGACACGAAGCCCAACGCACCACCCAGGCTCAGGTCATCGGCCACGTCGCCCCGACGGAATCGCTGCCGATTCGGCAGGCGATGCGGACATCGCATCGTCGGCGATGTCGGGGCTCGTGCCCTCATCCCAAGCTACGAAGTTGACGTGCTCAGGCAAGGAACGACGCTCATGGGGGTGCGAGCAATCAGCCTGACACCGTCGGCGCGAGATTCCCGAACCCACCGTCCACCACCAGCTCCGTGCCATTGACATAGGCGGACTCTGCGCCGGCCAGAAACAGCGCCGCATTGGCGATGTCCCAGGGGCTGCCCTGGCGTCCCGTGGGTGAAAGGCGGTGGCGGCTTTCGTCATAGGCTTCGGCCTGATCGGGTGTCAGGCCGGCGGCGAGGATGCTGCTGCGCACCATGGGGGTGTCGATCATGCCGGGGACGATCGCGTTGCAGCGGATGCCCTGAGAGGCGAATTCCGCGGCGATGGTCCTGGTCAGCATGTCCAGGGCGGCCTTGGAGGCGGCGTAGGCATGCGGGGGCGGCTGGCTCACGCGGCGCCCGGCCAGCGAACTTATGTTGATGATGCGTCCGTGCGCTTGCCGCTGCATCGTGGGAATCACGGCGCGTGTGCACAGGAACACGCTACGCAGGTTGACCGCGAAGCATCGATCCCAGTCGGCTTCGTCGATGTCCAGCAGGCTGCCGGACGAGGAAATGCCGACGTTGTTGACGAGCACGTCGATCCTGCCGAACCGGCTCAGGCCGCGATCCGCGATTCGTGTCGTGGTCTCGGCGTCGCTGACGTCGCCGATCAGGGTTTCGACGGGGGCGCCTTCTTCCGTGGCGGCAAGGCGCGTGGCTTCCAGCGCTTCGGGGTCTCGGTCGACCAGCAACAGGCTCGCGCCTTCGCGGGCGAAATGCCGGGCGATGGCCATGCCGTTGCCGAGGCCGTTGCGGCAGCCGGCGCCGGTGACGACGGCAACCCGGTCCCTGAGGCGGCCGCTCATGATTGAAGCTGCCGGTCTGAAACGTGCGTGGTTACGCCTGTGCGCCAGGCTGCCGGGGACATGCCGGTGTGGCTGCGGAACACGCGTTTGAAGAATCCGCCGTCGCTGTAACCGACCTGCTGGCCGATGCGGTCCACGGCCAGTTGCGTGCGTGTGAGCATGCGTTGCGCGGCGTCGATACGCAGCATCTGAAGATAGGCTTGCGGAGACATGCCCAGGGCACGCTGGAAGCGCCGCACCAGGGTGCGCGGGCTGATCGACTGCTGTTGTGCGAGCGCGCCCAGCAGCGCTTTCTCGGCATAGCGTTGCTGCATCTGATATTGCGCGGCGGCCACCAGCGGGTCGTGGGTTTCCGCTTGTCGCATGGCGCGCGGTTGTGGGGTGTCGATGTCGGCGGCGCCGTCGATCAGGGTGGTCTTGGCCAGCCAGTCGGCCGCGTTGGGCGAGACGATGCCCTGCACGAAGCGCAGGGCCAGCGGGAACAGTCCGGCGAGGCTGCCGGCGCAGAGCACGTGTCCGCTTTGGGTGATGCGCTGGGATACATCGAGTTTCACCGTCGGGTAGCGGCGGTGGAACAGCTCGCGTTGCCACCATGGCGCTGTGGCCTGCTGGCCATCCAGCAATCCGGCTTCGGCCAGCAGGAAGACGGCGCTGCCGCAGGCGGCGATGAGCGCGCCTTGGCGTTGCTGTCGTCTTAGCCATTCGCTCAAGGGCTGGGCGGCGTCCAGGCGAGCGATCAAGTCGCGATCGTCGCGTGCTTCGAAGGCGGCGACGAAGACCGCGTCATAGCGCGTCGCGTCGTCCAGCCCGGCATCGACCGGCAATCTCGATCCGGTAGACAGGGCCTCGTCCTGACCGTGGCGGGACAGCCATCGACAGGCCAGTGGCGCAATGCGGTGGCGGGTGCGCGCATCCCCGGGCTGGCCGGTGCGCTCGCTGGCGAAGCGGTTGGCGAGCTGCATCAGGTCGGTCGGTGCGGCCACGCTGCTGAGCAGGGCATCGGGCGGCAGGTAGATCGCGGCGGTTCGGCTCATGGGCTTGGTCCTGTTGGGCGCGATGTCCGATTCGTCCCTGCTTTGAGTCGTATCCGGAACTATCGGTGGTGCATGCGTCAGCCTAGAATGTCCGAAAACAGTACACCAAATAGAGAGGAGGAGAAATGTCCGATTCAGACTTGTCTGGAGTTCGTCGCTGGCTGATCACCGGCGTGTCGAGCGGCTTTGGCAATGCCCTGGCAGCAGCGGCGTTGGCGCGTGGCGACGTGGTCATCGGAACCCTGCGCGACCCGAAGGCGGTCGACGCCTTCGAGGCGCTGGCACCGGGGCGCGCGCATGCCCTGATTCTCGACGTGACGCGCGCGGGCGACATCGCGCCGACGGTGGAGCGCGCGATGCAGATCGCGGACGGTATCGATGTGCTCGTGAACAACGCGGGCTACGGATTCGTCAGCGCGGCGGAGGAGGCCAGCCAGGAAGAGATTCGCCGCCAGTTCGAGACCAATTTCTTTGGCTTGGTGCAGGTGACGCAGGCGGTGCTGCCGCACATGCGCGCACGCGGCCGGGGGCGGATTCTGAACATCTCGTCGGCAGCCGGGGTGATCGCCTCTCCGGGGCTCGGCTACTACGCGGCGTCCAAGTTCGCGGTCGAGGGATTTTCGGAGGCGCTGGCGGGTGAGGTGGCGCCGCTCGGCATACGGGTGTCCATTATCGAACCGGGCGGCTTTCGCACGCAGTTCTCGGGCGGCTCGTTCGCGCAGGCGGCGCGGCATATTCCGGACTATGACGCGACGGCCGGGCGGATGCGGGCGGGTTTCGCCAGCTTCAACGGTCAGCAGCCGGGTGACCCGGCCAAGGCGGCGCAGGTCTTGATCGAGCTGGTCGAAATGGATGAGCCGCCGCTGCGCCTGGTTCTGGGCAAGGACATGCTGCCGCGTATCCGCTCCAAACTGCAGGGCATGCTGGCCGACCTGGACCGCTGGGCAGAGCTGAGCCTGCGCACGGAGTTCGAATGAGCAGCGCCGGCCCGGTGCGCGAGGCGCTGCTGCGTTCCATGGACGGCCCGGATCACTATCGGCGCGATCCGGCTGAACTTGCGGAGGCGCAATTACAGGCGGCGCAGGAACTGTTCGAGCAGCGGGTGGATCAGGTTGCTTTGTTGAAGCGCCGTGCGGACGATGCAGACATCCGCCGGATCGATCGACTCGAGGATCTGGTGCCGCTGCTGTTTCCGCACACCAGCTACAAGTCATACCCGCAGACGCTGATCGACAAGGGCCAATGGGACCGCTTGCTGAAGTGGCTGGGCTCGCTGTCGGTGGACGATCTGTCCGATGTGGATCTCGAAGGCGTCCGGGACATCGACGGCTGGGTGGACCGGCTATGGGCCGCCGGTCATGAGGTGATGGCCACCAGCGGCACCTCCGGCAAGTGCTCGTTCCTGAACCGGAATCTGCGCGATCGCGAAACACAGAAACGCTATCTGAGTCACGTGATGGGCGATTTCGTCGGCCTCAGTCCGGCCGCCGATCGGCCGGTGTTTCAGATGTTTCCGGCGTCCGGACCGAACAACGGCGTGCTCTCGGCGAGGATCAATGCAGACCTGTGGGGGCGGCCCGGCGATATCCATTTCCTCAGCGAGGAACCCTTGCTGGTGTCCGAAACCAGTCGCGGGGCGGCGCTGCGTCAGCGCATGGCGGCCGGGACCGCCTCGCCGGATGAGATCACGCGCTTCGAAGCCGAAACCGCCGGCAAGGCGCAGCGCATGCGCGCGCGTCTCGATGAACTGATCGCGCTCATTCTGGAGAAGCGGCACCAGCCGATCTTTCTGTCGGGGCAGTGGTCGCAGCACTGGGCGATCGTGCAGAAGGCGCGAGCGCTGGGCATCACTGATGGTGACTTCCATCCCGACAGTCTGGTCGCCGCCGGAGGCGGCACCAAGGGCATCGTGCTGCCGGAAGACTACGAGGCGCAGATCAATCGTTTCTATGGCGAGGTGAAGCGCCCGAAGAACTACGGCATGACCGAAATGCTGCTGTTGTTCCCGCGCTGCGAAGCGCAGCGCTACCACCAGCCGGCTGGCGTGATTCCGCTGCTGCTCAACGGCGAGGCCGATGCGCTGCTGCCGCGCAGCGGCCAGGTCGAAGGCCGCTTCGGTTTCCTGGACCTTTCGATCGAGGGGCGCTGGGGCGGGGTCATCAGCGGCGATCGCGTGCGCATGGATTTTTCCGGGACCTGTCCTTGCGGCCGGCGCGGGCCGACCTTGCTGGAGCCGATCACGCGCTACGCGGCACCCGGCCAGGAAGATCACATCGGCTGCGCCGGAACCATCGACGCCTATCTGCGCGGCAGCGTGCAGGCCTGAGCGACGCGGCCCTACGGAGGAACATTTCATGAGCACAGTCATCGACCGACCGGCCGCCGGCCTCGTGACCGCCGCCCAGGCGGACATCGGTTTCCGCGTGCGCGCACTGAGCCCGTTCGGGGCCGAGATCATCGGCCTGGATCTGGAGCAGCCCATCGCGGAGCACACGGCCAGCGCGCTGCGCACGCAGTGGGTGGAATCCGGGATTCTGCTGTTTCGCGGTGCCGCGACCTCGGCGGAGGCCCACCTGCGCCTGAGTCGCTGTTTCGGCGAATTGCGGCCTTCCGCCACCGCCAAGCTGAATCTGGAAGGCAATCCCTACCTGATGGGCTTGCGCATCACGCCCGGCGACAAGAGTTCGGATACCTACGTGGCCTACGAGGTGGACTCGCAGGTGCGGACCGGCTGGCTCGGCTGGCACTGGGATCAGTCCTTCACCGCCGAGATCGTGCGCGGCGGTGTGTTGCGCATGCTGGAACCGCCGGCGAAGGACGGGCGCACCGGATTCATCGACGCGATCGCGGCCTGGGAGCGGCTTCCCGCCGATTTGCAGCGACGTCTGGACGGGCTCGAGGTGGTCTACCACTTCTGCGGCAAGATGGAGGACAACCGATACGGTTTCCCGGAGGACCTTCGTGTCGTGGAGTGTTCGCCGAAGCGAAACGCGGCGTCCGACCAGTACCTGCGGGATTTTCCGCCGGTGGTGCATCCCCTGGTGATCACGCAGACCGAGACGGGACGCAGGATTCTCAAGTTCAGCCCGATGCATGCGCGCTACATTCTGGGCATGGACGCGGCGCAAAGCGATGCGCTGTTACGCGAGCTTGTCGGCTATCTGGTGGACGAGCGTTACGCCTATTTCCACACCTGGCAGGCCGACGACGTGATCGTCTGGGACAACTGGCGCGTGATTCATTCGGCCACCGGCGTGCCGCTGGATGTGGCGCGGCATGCGCAGCGCACCACGCTGGTGGGCGACTACAAGCTGGGGCGCTTCCTGAATCAAAACGACGCCGCGCCGAAGAGACAGTTCGATGATTGATGACAATGCGCGCGTCGCAGCCGCGGCGACGGACTATCGCTTCGATCCGATGAGCGCGGAGACCCTGGCCGCGCCCGGCACGGCCTATTCGGAGCTGCGTGCACGTTGCCCCTTTCATCGCTATCAGGGCGAGCAGTTTCAGTTCTACATCAGCAGCGATCACGACGAGATCCGGCGCGAGATTCTGGTGGACAGCCCGGTCTGGTCGTTCAAGTACGGCAATGCGGCCAAGGACACGATCAGCGAAGTGGGATTCAAGACCGACCCGCCGTTCCACCACGCGTTTCGCCGCGCGATGCAGCCCGGGCTCGCGCCGCGCGCCGTACAGGCGTATCAGGCGGCGGCGCGCGAGATCGCCGAGGAACTGATCGACGCGATGATCGGCAAGGGCACCGGAGACTTTCACGACGACTTCGCCTTGCCGCTGCCGGCGCAGATGATGTGCGTGATGCTCGGCACGCCGCGTGCCGATTATCTGAAGTACAAGCAATGGGCCGACGAACTGCAGATGCAGCTGTTCCACGAACCCACGCCGGGTTCCTTCGAGAAGGTGCTGACGGTGATCCTGCCGCACTTTTCCGGCTTGCTGGAGCAGCGTCGTCAATTGCTGAAACAGGCGGGCGTGCGCGAGCCGGACCTGTCGTGCCTGGGCCGCGAGTTGCCGGACGACTATCTGTCGCGCGTGCTGGTGTCGCGCGTCGAAGGGCGCTACCTCACCGAAGGCGAGATGCTGAATGTCTGCCTGGCCTTTCTGACGGGCGGACAGGAGACCACCACCGGGCTGCTCAGCAATTTGCTGTGGCGCCTGCTGCAGGTACCCGAGCGCTGGGAACAGCTCAAGGCCGATCCGGACCTGATCGAGTCCGCGGTGGAGGAAAGCCTGCGCTACGATCCGCCGGTGCTCGCACATTTCCGCACCAGCCTCTGTCCGGTGACGATGCATGGGCAGGCGCTGCCGCAGGGCACCAAGCTGATGTTCAACATCACCGGCGCCAATCGCGACCCCGCCAAGTTCGAATCACCGGAGGAATTCCGCATCGACCGTCCCGTTGCCGAGGCGCGTCAGCATCTGTCGTTCGGGGGTGGCGTGCACTTCTGTCTCGGTGCACCGGTGGCACGCATGGAAGCGCGGGTGACGTTGGATATGCTGATTCGGCGCATGCCAAAACTGCGGCTGGTCGGCGCCCCGCAGCGCATCGAATCCTGGATGCACTGGGGGCAGGTGAAGCTGCCGGTGGCCTGGGACTGAGGCCTGTCGTGCCTCAGGTGCCCCGATAGTCGCGGAAGAACTCACGCAGTTCCGCCACATACAGGTCCGGCACTTCCATCGCCGCGAAGTGGCCGCCGCGGGGCATGGTCTGCCAGCGCGTGATGTTGCTGTAGCGTGTTTCGGCCCAGCGCCGAGGAAACTTGTAGATCTCGCCCGGAAAGCGCGCATGGCCGGTGGGCACGCTCACCTTCGGAAACGGGCGCCCGCGGTCCGGGCCGGTTTCCTCGTAGTAGAGGCGCATCGACGAATTGATGGTGCCGCTCAGCCAGTAGATGGAGATGTTGTCGAGCAGCCGATCACGGGAGATGCCGCGTTCGATGTTGCCACCACAGTCCGTCCAGCTGCGGAATTTCTCGACGATCCAGGCAGCGAGTCCTACCGGCGAGTCGTTGAGACCGTAGGCCAGGGTCTGCGGCTTGGTGCGCTGGATGCTCTGGTAGCCGCTTTCGTAGCGGGCGAAGTCTTTGTTGCTCTTCAGGTCCGCCAGCTCCGCGTCGCTGAGCCCCTCGCGCGGATGGTCCGGATCGGGCGGCGCGGCGCCGCTGATCAGGTTGAGATGGATCGCCGCGACGTGCTGCGGATGATTCGCGCCCAGCAGCATCGTGATCGGCGCGCCCCAGTCGCCGCCCTGCGCGACGTAGCGCGGATAGCCGAGCGTCTGCATCAGCTGATGAAATGCACTCGCGATGTCCTGCAGGCGATAGCCCCGACGCAGGGTGGGGCCGGAGAAGCCGAAGCCGGGCAGGGACGGTGCCACCACATGGAACGCGTCGCGCGGATCGCCGCCGTGCGCGCGTGGATCGCTCAAGGGCCCGAACACCTCGAGAAATTCGGTGACCGTGCCGGGCCAGCCGTGCGACAGAATCAGCGCCTGTGCATCGGGTTCCGGAGAGCGCACGTGGTAGTAGTGCAGGGGCTGGCCGTCGATTCGGGTGAGGTACTGCTCGAACGCATTGTGGCGCTGCTCGAAAGCCTTCCAGTCGTAAGCGTGACGCCAGTAGTCGCAGAGCGCGCGCAGGTAGTCCCGGTTGGTTCCGTAGTCCCAGCTGCTGCCGTCGAGCTGATCCGGCCAGCGGGCCTGATCGAGACGTCGGTTCAGATCGGCGATCTGTGTCTCGCTGACCGTGACTCGAAAATCTTCCGTGTTGGTCATCAGATGCGAGGCTCCGGCGTGCAGGTGGCGAGGTTCAACGGCCCAGGTCCCATTCCAGCGGCAGGCTGCGCATCGACAGGATGATGCCACCGGCGGTGATCGGCGTGGTGCCCGGCGTAAGCCTGAACTCTGGAATGCGTTTCAGCCATTCCTGCAGGAACACCTTGAGTTCAATGCGCGCGAGATGCGCGCCGGGGCAGGCATGCGCGCCGTTGCCGAAGGTGATGTGACGGCCGTCCTTGCGGTGGAAGTCCACGGTCTGCGGGTCAGCGTAAACGCGGTCGTCCAGCCCCGCCAGGATCAGCGGCAGCAGGATCTGTTCGCCCTGTTTCAGGCTCACGCCGTGGAACTCCGTGTCCTGCGTCAGGCTGCGCGACATGCATGGAATCGCGTGCCAGCGCGACAGTTCCTCGACCGCGGCCGGAATCAGTTCCGGCGCCTCGACCAGTTGCCTGAGATGCGCCGGATTGCGCGCCAGAAACCAGGCCACGAAACCCATCAGATTGCGCACCGTGTCGAGCCCGCCATGCACCAGGTTGCGTGCCATGGCCACGGCCTCGACATGGCTGACACGCCGCCCGTCGACTTCGCCGTTGGCGAGATGGCTGATGAGATCGTCGCCCGGGGTCTCGCGTCGCTGCGCGACGATGCCGTCCACGTAGCTGACGGTGAATTCCCGCGCCAGGCGGCGCTCCTCGGGGTCCGGCGCGCTCAGCACCTTGTCCACGTTGTTCATCAGCATGAAACGGTCCGCATACGGCAGGTCCAGCCAGCGCATGATGATGAAGGTGGGCAGTTTCTGCGCCACATCCACCGCGAAATCGCAGGCGCCCAGCGGCGCCACCTCGTCCATGATCTCCTGCATGACCTCGCGCGCCTGCGTGTCGAAGCGGGCCACGCCCTTGGGGCTCATCATCGGCGCGAGCAGGCGCCGGTACTTCAGATTGTCCGGCGCGTTGACCTCGGTGAACGGGCGTGGCTCGGGGCTCGATACCGACTTCGGGATCACGTACGGAAACGTCGAGAAGGTTTCCGGCGACTGAAAGATTTCGCTGATCAGCTCGCGCCGCGTGGCGATCCAGTGCCCGCCATTGCGCGGCGTGTAGATGATGTCCGGCCGCTGATGCAGGCGCAGGTAGGCTGCCTGCGGGTCTCGCCGCAGCTCGGGTTCGCCGACGTAGTCGAAATCGACGACGCGGTCCCGCGCGACATGCGGGGGAATTCCGGGCGGCTGATCCCGGTCGGTTGAAAGCGATGCGGACATGGTTCTCCTCCTGTCGGCGATCCGGCGTCCTGCGCCGATGGAGAAAACCTAAACGAGTGTTTAGAAATTGGCAAGGGCTGCCGGCTGGGGCGGCTTACGACGACGCGTTTCGGGTTTTGCGGCGCGACGTCCGGGCGGGTGGGGACGGAGGGTCAAGGCTGACTTGAACGGCGTTCGTCAGTTGCGCGATGAGTTGGTCTTGGTCGCCGTCCACCAGCGGTGTCACGCCGATGATCCGCTGCATCAGTGCGGTTCCCAGGAGGTAAGTGCTTATCAATGCCGCGCGTTCCAGTGCATGCGGTCCTTCGAGCCGCGCAGCGATACGCGCCACGATCTTGTCGTTGATCGCTTCGCGAACGGTCGCGACTGCAACGCGACTGGCGGCGGAGCGCATCAGAATCTGCAGGGCGCGATTGGAGGCTTCGAGCCGGGGGCGCTCCTGACTGACGCCGGCAATCGTGAAATGGGCCCATCGCCGCGCGAGTTCGCCGATGTCGCCGAGCATCAATTCGCCGCCGTCGAGCGCTTCGTGCACGACTTCGCGAAACAGGGCTTCCTTGGAGCCGAAATAGAGTTTGATCAGCGCGACGTTCACGCTGGCGGCATCCGCTATTTCCCGCAGGCCGGCGCCGTCATAGCCTTTTTGCGAGAACGCCTGGCCCGCCGAATCGAGCAGGGCTGCGCGCGTGCGTTGTCCTTTGGTGAGACCTTTCTTCGATTCCGCCTTGAGGGATGAGCGCGGCATGGGAGTCGCCATTGATAGAGGGCGAAATGATGCGATGTATCTATCCGAAACTGAAATGCTTTTCCGGGAACTCCGCTGTTCTGAAGCGCTTCATCACAGCAATGCTGATGAACGATAGCGATTATCCGCCGGTGCCGGTTCGGTGGATATTTTATTGGATTTAAAATTATTTAATATCAATGAGTTGAGATTTAATTTCAAAACGAGGGGAGGATTTTCCCCCGCGGGATTTACGGGTGTACGCCACAATGGGGCAGAAGCATTGGTAAAGAATACGCTTCAATAAATGCTGGGAATGCTGTGCGTTTCCAGTGTTGACAAATGGTGCACTAAAGACCACGATCTGCATCCTGTCAATGCGCGATAGCGTAGCTGCAGTTTGTCTCTCGGAGGAGAAATACTAAATATGAAACAATCACTTAGCAGTAATCTGTTCGGAATCATCGGGGTGTTGGTTGCCGGTTCCGTATTCGCGCAGGCGCCCAATGCTGATGTTCAAGGTGGGAATGAGTCCTCAGAAGAAAGCGCTTTAGGTAATTCCGAAAGCGCCAACGCATCGAGCGCTCGCATGATCGAGGAGGTCGTGGTCACGGCGCGCAAACGCGAGGAGAGCATCCAGTCGGTTCCGCTCGCGGTGACTGCGATTTCGGGCGAAGCTCTGACCCGTGGCGGCGTGACGGATATCACCGCCCTCAAGACCCAGGTGCCGAGCCTGGTGATCGTGCCGGGCTCCTCTGGCAGCAAGGCGATTCCCACATTCGCGATTCGCGGCCAGAGCCAGCAGGAGCTGACCGTGCTGGCGGACCCGTCCGTGCCGGTCTACGTCAATGATCTGGTGATCGAGCGCCAGCAGGGCATCAACCAGACGCTGTTCGATATTCAGTCGGTCGAAGTCCTCAAGGGCCCGCAGGGCACCCTGTTCGGACGCAACTCCACCGGTGGCGCGATCAACATCAAGGCGAATACGCCGGTCGATGTGTTCGAAGGCTATGTCGGCGCAACGGTTGGCAACTACGGGCGCTTCAATACCACGGCGATGGTCAACCAGCCGATGACCGACTGGGCGCAGCTGCGCATCGCCGGGCAGACCACCGACAGCGACGGCTTCCTGGAAGACGTGGTGCTGGACCGTAACATCAACTACGAACACACCAAGGCTGGGCGCATCTCGTTGGCGATCCAGCCGGTCGAAGGCATGAATTCGCTGTTCACCTACAGCCGCTTCATTGAGGACGACGGGGCCACCGGCGCCCTGATCACCAAGCTCAATGGCCCGGGCTCCGATTTCGAGGGCGAATCTGATTCGGATCTGGGTTCGATCGCCCTGTGTTCTCATCCATCGTCCGGTTTCCTTGGCTATTCGGGAGATTACTGCGGCGAGCAGATGCTGGCCGATCAGGACGAGCGCGGCATCTACAAGACCGCCTCGGGTGCCGACCAGTACACGCGCGTCTCGACCTGGGATCTCGCCAATACGACGACCTATGATCTGAGCGACACGCTGTCGCTCAAGAATATCGTGGGCAAGCGCAAGGTGACCGGCAGCAACTACGACGACGTCGACGGCTTGCCGATTCCGCTGATTCAGATTCAGCGCTTCTACGACTTCGAGCAGGTCTCCGAAGAGCTGCAGTTGCTGGGCAGCACCGATACGCTGGAGTGGATCGTCGGTGCGTACTACTTCAACGAGGAAGGTGGCACCGACGATTACAGCATCACCGTCAAGCCGGCCAACACCGCGCCGGGCAACCAGACGCCGCAGCCGCCGCCCACTTCGTTCCCGGGCTATACGGTGACCGATCCGGACGGTGAGAACACCAGCAAATCGCTGTTCGCTCAGGGCACGCAAAGTCTCGATGCCTGGGTCGAGGGGCTCGCATTGACTGTGGGCCTTCGCTATACCTGGGACGATCGCGAAGCACGTATTCGCAGTCGTCGTGGCGATGCGAGTGATCCGAACGGTCCGGAGACCTGTTCCTTCTCGCGCGATCTGGACAATGATCCGAGCACGCCCGAGACGCCGGCGGCCGAGGTGCCGATCAACGAGTGCGATGTGAGCTTCAAGAAGTCGTTCAGTGAACCCACCTACAACATCAGCCTCGACTATCAGTACACGCCGTCGAATCTGGTGTATCTGGCGCATCGCCGTGGTTACCGCACCGGTGGTTTCGGTGCACGTGCTTCGACTGAAGCGGCGCTGTCTGAAACCTACGATGCAGAGACCGTCACCGATGTGGAGTTCGGCAGCAAGAACGACTTCTACCTGGGCGATGCGCTGCTGCGCCTCAACGTGGCCCTCTATTATTCGGACTACAAGGATATTCAGCGTCTTTTGACCGATCCGACCACGCTGCCGGTGCAGACCGTGCCGGTCAACGCAGGTAAGGCGACGATCAAGGGTGGCGAAATGGACTTCAGCTTTTTGCCGACCGAACGTCTGGAGTTCTCGGGCTTCTTCTCGTACACCGACGCCGGTTACGACGAGTTCGTTGATCCGCTGACCGGCAACGACATCTCGGATCAGCCGTTCGCCCGGGCACCGAAGAAGACCTACAGCTTCACCGCCAAGTACGCGATGCCGATCGATCCGAGCAAGGGTGACATTGACCTGCAAGCCAACATGTTCCACACCGATGGCTACAGCACCAGCGACACCTATGCCCCGCAGCAGTCCGTGGAAGGCTACGAGATCGTGAATCTGCGCGGAGACTGGAGCAATCTGCTCGGCAGCAATTTCGACCTGGGCGTGTTCGTGAACAACCTGCTCGACGAGGAGTATCTGGTGTCGTTCAGCGACATCTTTACCTCCTCGACGCTGGGGCACGTTTCGCGCACGCCGGGTGAGCCGCGCACCTACGGTTTGCAGCTGCGCTATCGTTTCGGCGCCTTGGCCGACCGCATCTAAAAAGACAGGCGTCAGCGCCGGGCTTGGCGTAGTGCGCAGTTGCGCATTGCGCCAAGCCCGGCATTTTCATGGTTCGGAGCGGGAGGAATGTACGGCCGCAGGCCGGGACGTGCCCGCTGCCGGACCTCCAAGACCATCACTTTCCGCACCAGGACTCGTGAGATGAGCAAGGACCTACAGGAGCCTCGCCAGCGCTATCGCTACTGGCTGTCGATACCGACGCGCTGGATGGACGCCGACCCGTACGGGCACGTCAACAACGCGCAGTACTACTCCTACGTGGACACCGTGGTGACCGACATGCTCATCGCGAAGCAGGTGCTGCGCGGGCCGCACTGGAATGCCATCGGGCTGGTCATCGAAAGCGGCTGCAAGTACCACGCGCCGATCAGCTTTCCGGAACGGCTGGACGCGGGCCTGCGCATCGCGCGGATCGGCAACAGCAGCCTTCGTTACGAGGTCGGTCTGTTCAAGGATGGCGAATCAGCGCCGGCCGCCACAGCCTTCTTCGTCCACGTTTTCGTGGATCCCGAGTCCAGACGTCCGGTGTCGCTGGTCGAGCCGGTGCGGGCAGCGATGCAGGCTCTGGTTCTGCCCGAGTGAGGCGATCCGATCGGTCGTATCCGTCGTCTGGACGTCGTTCCCGCGTAGGCGGGAACCCAGGGTCTCGAACCATCGCGCCACGTTGAACGTCTGGATTCCCGCGTTCGCGGGAATGACGGTGAGTTGGTCGGTGACGTTGGACTATTGACTGACGTAGGAATGCTCCGGCACATCATTTCCGAAGCGCGACACTACGTACGTTTACGCAATCCGGGTGGTCTGTAGCGGCCGTCGAGCAGCTCGGGTTCGGGCCAATAAAGCCTGGCGACGATCTGGAACGGTCCGCGCGGTGCCGGCAACCAATTGGCTTCCTCGGCGACGCCCGGCGATTCGTGCTGAACATGCAGCGTCAGCGAACCGTCGGACGCGTAGAGCAGGCCGCGATCACGATCACCGATCTTGTAGCGACCGCTTGAATGCTTGACCAGCAGTCTGCTCTCGGCGTCATAGACGGTGAATGACCAGAAGCCGCGCACCGGGGGGCGTCGCTCCAGATGGAACAGGTAGTCGTGCTTCGATCCATCCAGCAACTCGCCGCTCATATCGGTCTCGCCGGTCATGTAGACCACCTCAGCCGATTCCGGGCCCCAGATGGCGTATCGCGCGAGCACGGCACGGCGCAGGAACGCGTCCGCGCTGCCGGCCACGATGGAGCGCGGGCCTCTGAGATCGAGCGGATAGACCCAGCCGTTGACCGGTTCTCCGAGCCGTTCGAGGCGCGCCAGGATTCGCTGGTGTGCGGCGTCGACGCCGGCCTGAATCGCGGTGCGGGTTTGCTCGGACAAGGCTGAGGCATCGAAGGCCCAGCCAGGGCCGATTCCGATGCTGCCGAAACGCGCCAGCAGTTCACGTTCCGATTCATGCGGCCGGCACAGGCCCAGCACGAAGTTGAGGTAGCCGATGAAGGCGGGGGAGCATGCCTCCAGCCGCTTCGGATTCTCGTTCGGCACGATCCAGTCCAGCGGCGCCGCCGGCGTCGGTGCCGGCTGGCCGCTCCAGTCACTCAGCGTGGCCAGCTGGAAGCCGTCCTGCAGGCGATGCAGTTCGTCCCAGTCTTCGTCCTTGCCTTCGACGAGGATGCGGGCGAACAGCTTCAGCAGCACCGATTCGCCGACGATGACTTCGTCGATGCCGTCCGGCACCGGTCCCTGCCAGTACGGGCCGGCGATCAGGTAACGGCGACCGGCGTTGCCGTGCGTGCGCGTGCCGCGATTGACGATGTTGTGGGTGTAGACGTCTTCGATCTGGATGTTCTGGAAACGGTGCTCGGCGAAGTCCGGTGTGCTCAGCACCACCGGTTCTGCACGCAGGTCCAGCCAGGACGAGGAATACACCGTGTCGGTGTTGACCCAGGGCACATAGTTGTTGAAGTCCGGTGATGCCAGGGTCCGGAAATGCTTCCAGGTGTTCACCGGCTGCCGTTCGGCCTCCGGCGCGGTGACCATCTGCACGTACATCAGCCCATAGGCCAGTACCGGTGCGTAGGCATAGAGATAGGCTTCCTCGGCGATCGCGCGGATCTGTGCGGGGCTGGCGTCGATGTGCTGTTCGGTTGTGGTCACGGTTTCGGTCTCGTAGGGCGTCGGCCGGCTCAGGCGGCGCGATCCGGTGGAACGGTGAATCGGTCTGTGTAGAACCGCAGCGCGGCGCGACGTTCCTCGAGATCGATGCCGAAATCGGCGGCGGCGTAGTCGTGCCCGCCATGCTTGCCTTTCGGGTTGTCGGCAATCCACTGGCGCATGCGCTGCTCGGCGGTGGCCGACAGACCGTGGCCGGCCGCGGCACAGACGCGGCGTATCGCGGCGATCGGATCGGCCATCAGCTCGCGGAACTGGATATCGACGTAGCGGCCATCATCCGGGTCGCGGTCGCGGCAGATGCCCTGCAGCAGGCGTTCGACGATGGCCGAGATGTTCTCGCCGACCAGCAGCGGGTTCGGATGGTCGAAGTAGCTGCGGATGCCGTAGCAGGTCAGGCTGCTCAGCGACACGGTCGCGGCCGCCGGGTCACGGTGCGTCTGCACGATGGTGGCGTCCGGAAACGCCTTGAGCAGCGGCCCCAGGTTCTCCATGTGCATCGGCGCCTTGAGCACCCATTGATCGCCGCCGCGCAGCCATTGCAGGGTTTGCAATACCTTGCGGAAGTAGGCGTAACCGGCGCTGTGGTCGCTGCGGCGATACCAGGCTACGAAAGCGGGTACCGCGAACGACCACTCGAAGGCCATGGAGCTGAAGCCCAGGGACAGCAGGGCGATTTCTTCTTCCGGCTCCTCCGCTTCCAGCTGATGCATCTTCACCATGTCCGGCGCGGCTTCGTGCAGGCGTGCGAGTGCCTGCCTGGCCGCATCGATGCGTGGATCGGGGTCCGGTAGCGGCGATGCCGCGTCGCCGAACGGCAGGGGGAACATCAGTTCCCAGAACGGGGCGACACGAAGCGCCGGGTCTCTTGCCAGCAGCCAGTGCAGGAAGGTGGTGCCGCTGCGCGGCAGGCCGACAATGAAGATTGGCCGCGACACCGGCAGATTCATGATTTCCGGATGCGCGTCCCAGAGCGCCTGCAGGCGCAGGCGCGTCACCAGTATGTTCATCAGGCGGCGATACGCATTCTCGCGTCCGGCGGCGTTGAGATCGACTTCCTCGCGTAGAGACGCGCACAGGATGCGCAGCGGTTCCAGGAACGGATCGTCTCCGAAATCCTTCAGGCCGGTCTGCTCGCGCGCCTGCGCCATGAGCGTGCCCGGGTCCAGCGGAAACTGTCGTTCGATGCCTGCGGCGTCGACGCCGGGAGCGCTCGTTCCGGCGCTCGGGTACGCGAATTCGCGGGCCCGCGCGGTCAGTTGTTCGGGCGCGGGAACAGGGATATTTTTCAGCATGACGAAGCCTCCTCGATTCTTGTTTTTCCGAGGTGCCGGCTGCGCAGTCCACCCGCCATCGCCAGCGCCAGTATTCCCAGGACGGCGACATACGGCAGGCGCGGGTCGATTGCATGCAGCGGCATCGCGAACATGGGGGTGATGATGAAACCGGCGGCCCACAGCGCGCCGTTGAGTCCGGCGACCGCGCCTTGCTCGTGCGAGCTGACGGCCAGCGAAGCCTGGGTGATGTTGCCGGGGCGCAGCAGGCCGTAGCCCATGCCGCACAGCATCGTCGCCAGCCAGGCATGTAGCGTCGAGGTGCTCAGAATAAGCCCCGTAAAGGCGGCGCCATTGATACCCAGGCCGACCAGTTGCAGCACCAGCGGAGAGACCTGCAGGCGACCCACCACGACAATCTGCGAGAACAGCGTTGAAAATGCCGCGAGCATCAGTGCGATGCCGACCACGCGTGGTGCATCGCCGCTGGCTATCCCGAGGCGGTCCATGAAGTAGTAGCCGAGCGTCTGCAACAGCGTGCCCTGAGCCATGCTCGCGCACAGCCCGATCAGCAGGATCGACCGAATCCGCGGGTCGAGGACGCTGAGGCGCGTCCGTGAACCGCTGGGATGAGGCGCAGGATGCTGCGAATCCAGAAAGCGGCGCAGCGGCAGCCACAGCAGGAACGCGAAGGCGGCCGTGGCAAACAGCGGCGTGAGCACGCCGAACGTGGTCAGCACGCCGATGATGCCCGGCCCCAGCAGGGTGCCCAGATTCCAGGATGCGGTGAAGCGCCCGATCGAGGCGGTGCGCTTGCGCGGTGGCGTGGCCTGGATCAGATAGGAGGTGCCGGCCGGCAGTGCACCACTGCTCATCCCGCTGTACAGCAGCCGCGAAAACAGGATCAGCAACCACAGCGTGGTCGCGCCGTAGACGCCGGCATAGGCGAACGCCGCGGCTCCGGCGAAGATCAGGGTGGAGATCGCGAAACCGAGCAGGCTGAGCAGCAGAATCGGCTTGCGGTCCCAAATGTCGCAGCGATGGCCCCACCACGCGGTCATCACCGACCAGGCGGCGGCCGGCAGCATGTAGACCATGCCCACGCGCGTTTCGCTGATGCCCAGGTCCCGGGCCACGCTGGGAAGGATCGCGAACACCAGCGATTGACCGATACCGTGCATCAGCGGAATAAGCATCAGGCCGATCGCGGTGCGACGGGACAGGCCCGGCGGCATGCCGACCGGCGCGTCCGGCTGCTGGTGCTGAGGGTCGCCCGGTGAGGAACGGCCCTCGCTCACGCGGCGCCTGCGAAGACCCTGCGTTCGCCATCGATGATTTCGACGCTGCCGGGAAGCCCGGTTCTCAGATTGGCGAACGGGCAGGCACGTGCATGAATGTTGGTGAGCGTCAGCTCGCCGTCCACGCTATCGATGCGCCATTCGTTTTCGTCGTAGCGCGCCCCGCCGCCGTCCGGCGACTCGAACGCGAGAACCGGCCCGATATGCAGAATCGTCCAGGGCGACAGTCCCAGCGCTTTCAGTCTGGAGGCGGCCTTCGGTGTGGCGACCACGGCCTGAAGACCGCCGAGTTGCTTGACCGGATCGCGTCCGCGTTCGATCAGTCCGTCCAGCACCGCTTCCGACAGCCCGACCACGGCCTGCAGTTTGAACCGGCGCAGGATCATGTCGGTGCGTGAGGCATCAAAGGCGCCGGACTCGGCCTGAATCCAGGGCATCCGCTGGCGCATGGCGGCGTTCTCGAACGGCCACCACGAAATCTCCTCGGAGCCGTCGCCGATCAAATGAACCAGGCGACGCGGCTCCAGACCGAGCCAGCCGTAGACGCGCGCGGCCCAGTCGGTATCGCGCTCGACGTCTCGGCGACTCAGCGGGTACGGCAGCGTACCGCAGGCGAAGTGCGCCACCCCGACGATCCAGGGGGCGTGCGGCGGCGCTTTCAGAAACGGGCTGGATTGGAGCAGTACGGTCATTGTTTCGCGGTGCGTGGAATTTTGTTGCGCGGGCCGATCTTGAGCAGTTCGGCATACGGCACGAGTTCGATCTCCGGCAGCAGGCCCACGCTGGCGTGAACCGAGGCGGCCACCCGGTCGCGCACGCCGTCGAGATCATCGGTGTCGCCGTGCCCGACGCGCAGGCGCAGGCGCGACATGTGCCTTTGTTCGCGGATCACCTGGAACAGGCCGGCCGAGGTTTCCTCGACATTCTCGATCGCGCCCCACACGTCCATCGGCAGCACGGTGCGTTCGTCGACTACGACTTCGTCGCCGGCTCGCCCCACGGTCCAGAAGCGGGCGCCGGTCCGTCCGCAGGGGCAGGGCTTGCGCGTGAGCCGGATCATGTCGCCGGAGCGGTAGCGGATCAGCGGGTCGACATCGTTGATTAGAGACGTCACCGTCAGTTCGCCGACGGCGTCCTCGTCGTCGCCGAACTCGATCAGCTGACCGGTCTGCGGGTCCACCAGTTCGACCAGCGCGATGTCCTCGTGCGCGTGCATGCCGTTGTGCTCACGACATTCATGCGCCACCGCGATGTCGCCAAACGCGGTCTGGTTGTAGATGCGTCCGTCCAGACCCCATTGTTCGAGCAGGCGGCGGTTGCGCGGGCCCATCGGCTCGCCGGCGAACATCACCGCCTTGTAGCTGGACAGGATTTCGCGCATGTCCAGGCCTGCTTCCTTTTCCAATTGTTCGAGCTGGAAAATGAAAGGGTTGCTGGCGGTGAACAGCACCGCCGGTCGATAACGGCGCGACATTTCGACGAACGCGTAGGTGTCGTCGGGGTGATAGCTGAGCAGGATCGGAATGGTTCCGAGGCGTTCCAGACATCGCCACACCGGGCCGCGAATGCGGTTGGCGAGCATTACCACGTAATCGCCAGGACGCACGCCCATCTGCCACAGATCACGATGGGTGTTCGGCCAGAAATTCGGGGTTCCGTCCTCGGCCAGGCCCGGACAGTCCGGATCCAGGCCGTCGCTCGACCCCCAGCGCCATGAAAACAGGGTCGGGTCGCCTGTGGTTCCGGAACTGGAGGCGATGAAGCTCAGGTCTTCGGGGGCAACGCACAACAGGCCGCCAAACGGATCGTCATGCGCATCACGCCAGTCACGGACCTGGTCCTTGTCCATGAACGGGGCCAGTCGTCGGAAATCGGCGAGGGTTTCGATATCTGTGGGCTTGACCCCGGCGGCCTCCCAGTTGTGCCGGACCAAGGCCGCCTTGTCGTAGGCATGCTGCAGCACGGTCCGCAGACGTTGCATTTGCAGCGCTTCGAGCTCCGCTCTGGGCAGGACCTCGACCGCATCAAAGTAGCCGGGGTCGCGTTGCCCGGCGTCGGCCGGATCGGCGGGTGGGATTCGGGCGGATTCGGGATGTGCCATCGTCAGGTACGCCTCGGGGCGCTTCTCCTCATCGGTGTGTCCGTTACCGGTTTATCCGGCTCCCCTAAATGGTATCCTAATTTAAAGATTCCTGTGTTGTCGGCATGTCGAGCCGCCGGCTTCCGGGTTTGCGATACTCCCGTCGCAAGCTTGTTTGTTTCCCCCGCCTCACGTTCCCCTGGAAATCATCGCCGGACATGCCGCAGCGCACTCGCAAAACCGCCACCAAGTCCCCTTCGCCTGTCCGCCGCGGCTCGAAGTCACGTGAGGGCACGCGTCTGTTCCAAGTCCCCAAGGACTCGGGTGACGACACCCGAAAGCGCAAGCTCGGTGAACTGATCGCTCTGGCGATCAAGCGCGACATCGCCGACCTGGGTTGGCCTGTCGGCCTGGTGTTCGGCAATCAGGTCGAACTGATGGCCCGCTATAAGGTGAGCCGTTCGACCCTGCGTGAGGCGGTACGCCAGATCGAGCGGCACGGTGTTGCGCGCATGCGGCGTGGCGTCAATGGCGGTCTGGTCGTGCAGCAGCCGGCGCGCAACTCGGCGGTGTTCGCAGTCGCCAGCTATCTGGAGCTGGCCGCGGTGTCGCTGCCGGAGTTGTTCGAAGCGCGGGAGGTTGTGGAAGGGCTGATGATCAGCCTGATCTGCGAGCGTTCGACCGACGCGGAAACGCGCCGGCTGCGCGGCATGCTCGACGAACTGTTGAGCAACACTGCCGACGATATCGAGCTTGAAGCGACGCGCCACCTGGAATTGCGCACGGCGATTCTTGCGCTGTCCCGCAATCCCGCGCTGTCCCTGTTGCTGGAGGCGCTTTACCGCGTGACCAGCGACATGCTGACGGTGGCGGGGGACGACCCGCGCCTGCCGATGCTGGTCAAGCGTTCACGCAAGGAAAAGCAGGACTTGGTCGAGGCGCTGGTCGCCGGGGACGAGATCGAGGCGCGTCTGGCCCTGCGTTCGGCGCTGGATCACAGTCGCGACGAGGCAGCACTGCATTTGCAGAAGTTCAAGCTGAAGTTCGAGACGGCGAACTCCCTGTCGCTGAGCGTTCGGCGCAAGGTGTCCGATGCCGCCGGCCCGATGCCCAAGCTCGGTCATCGCGTGTCCCTGCAGATCGCGAACGACATTGCCTCCGCCGAGCACCGGCCCGGCGACCGCCTCGGTTCCGAGCCGGAAATGCGCGTGCGTTACGGTGTCAGCCGCGCGGTGTTGCGGGAAGCGGTGAGAACGCTGGAACTGCACTCCATCGTCCATGTGCGGCGCGGTCTCGGTGGTGGTCTGGTGGTGGGCGAGCCGGATCCGACCTATACCGTCGAGCTGACCTCGATCTACTTCCAGTTTGCGCGGCTCAAGCCGCGTCATTTCTACGAATTGTGGCGTGCGTTGCAGATTTCCGCTGCCCAGTTCGCGGCGCGCCGTATCGACGAGGCGGGGCGCGCCGAGTTGCAGGCGGTCATCGCGCAGCAGGACAAGGTCAAGCGCAAGGACATGCTGACCGTGCATGGCCGGCTGCATGAGGTGCTCAGCGCGCTCAGCGGCAATCGCGTACTGGCCCTGTTCACCCGGATCATGGCCGAGATCGCCGCCTGGTACCCGACCGAGGTGCCGCCGAAGGCCGTGTGGGAAGTGTTCGTGAAGAGCCATGCCGAGCTGGTTCGCGCGATCGGTGCTGGCGATGTGGCCTTGGCGCGACGCCTGATGACACGGCACCTCAAGCTCGTGGACGCCTGGTATGGCGAGTCTCAGCGTGCCGACTGGTTGCAGTCGTTGGAGCAGGCCGAGGTGGCCGTGACGCCGGCCGCTACTGCCGCTCGGCGCAAACCGGCCGCGAAGTCGGCCCGCAAGACGAGGAAGGACAGCCGATGAGTGTAGGTGCCGGTAGCGTTCGGATCGAAAGGGAGCAGGCGTTTGTCGCCTGCGTGATCATCGACCGGCCCGCGGTGCGTAATGCGATAGACCCGGACACCGCCGCCGCGCTGGAGGCGGCCGCCGATTCACTGGAAGCGGATCCTTCGGTACGCGCTGTCGTGTTGACCGGCGCGGGCGAAAAGGCCTTCAGCGCCGGCGCCGATCTGGCGACGGTCGCGGCGGGGCGAGACCGTGAGTTGCTGCGCCCGCGTGGCGGCTATCTGGGACTGACTGCCTACCCTCGACGCAAACCCTGGATCGCGGCGATTCGTGGGGTCGCCGCCGGAGGTGGTCTCGAACTGGCGTTGTCCTGCGACATGATCGTGGCCGGCGTCGGTGCCCGCCTCGGTTTGCCGGAAGTGAAGCGGGGCACGCTTGCCGGCGCCTGTGGTGTCTGGCGTCTGCCGCGCAGGGTACCGGCCGCAATCGCCAATGAATGGCTGCTGACGGGTGCCCTGATTGCGGCACCGCGCGCGCACGCCGCGGGTCTGGTCAACCATGTGGTGCCCGACGAGGACGTGCTGCGCGAAGCCATGGCGCTGGCTGCAAGTATTGCCGCCAATTCCCCCGCAGCAGTACGAGAAAGCCTGGCGATTGCACGGCAGGCCGCGCAACTTGATGACGAGGCGGCACGCGAGCTGACCGAAGCCGCCAGCGAGCGTCTGCGCGCCGGACCCGATGCCCATGAGGGAGCTATGGCGTTTCTGGAAAAAAGAGCGCCGCGCTGGAACGCGTAGCGGCGCCAATGAGGAGAGATTCAGGCCCGGCTGAGCGCCTGCAGATCGGCCGTTACCGGGTTGACGATGCCGGCACCGCCGTCGACCTGGAACAGCTGGCCGGTGACATAGCCGGATTCGTCCGATGCCAGAAACACGGCGAGATTGCCGATGTCCTCCGGTTCGCCGAAGCGCGGCACCAGAATGTGTTTGCGAAAGACTTCGAGCATCGGCTTGGGCCAGTTCGGCGCGCGCGTGGTCATGATCAGACCGGGTGCGATCGTGTTGCAGCGTATGCCTTGCGCGCCGTACTGGACGGCGACGCTGCGTGAAAACGCGATGACGCCGCTCTTGGCGCTGGCGTAGGCGGTCGGCGCCGTCATGCCCTGCACGGCCGCCATCGAGGCGGTATTGATGACCGAACCGCCGCCGCTTTCGAGCATGTAGGGCAGCGCGCAACGTGTCGCGAACACCGTGCTGCCGAGATTCAGGCGCAGCGAGGTTTCCCAGTAGCTCCAGTCCATTCCGGTGACGGTGGTGTCGAGCCCGCTGTCGGTGAAACCGACGTTGTTGTAGAGCACGTCGATCCGGCCGTAGTGGGCGTAGGCGGCATCGATCATTGCCTTGACCGAATCGTCCTGCAGCGCGTCGACCGGCAGCGCGATCGCCAGGCCGCCGGCGGCCTGGATGTCGGCGGCGACCCGCTCGGCGCCTTCGAGATTGACGTCGGCGACCACCACGGACGCACCCTCGTTCGCCATCAGGGTCGCTGCCGCGCGACCGATGCCCAGGGCCGCGCCGGTGATGACGCAGACTTTGTTCTTGAGTCGGTTCATGGATAACTCTCTACGGTAGTCGGGTGGTGGCGGCGCGAACGCTGTCGGTCAGTCCGAAGGAAGTCCGCTGGCCGCGCGGGCGCGCGCCAGACTCGTCTTCATCGAACGTGAGGCCAATAGCATATGGGTCATCGCCCACAGGTTGCCGAGCGCGAGCGCGACCATCGCATAGGGCAGCGCGCGCAGGCCGTAGGCGAGGTGCCAGGCGTCGCTGAGCCAGCCCACGATCTGTGGGCCGAGCCCGTAGCCGAAGACGTTACTCAGTACCAGCAGCAAGGCCATCGTGGTGCCGCGCATGCGTGTCTGCGTCAGTTCGAGCGCAAGGACGAAGGATGTCGCAGTTATCATCGAGTTGGCGAAGGTCTGCACCGCGAATCCGCCGACCGTGACCGCGAACGTTTGCGACAGAATTCCGGTGATCGCGGCCGGCACGGTCAGCAACATGGCGGCGGCGATCAGGCGGGCCAGATTCGTAGGGTTGCGTACGCCCAGTCGCGTCGCCAATGCGCCGCCGGTGAGTGCGCCGAGCACGCCGCAGGACGAAATGCCGAAGGCCATGGTCAATCCGGCGGTCTTGAGGCTGACGCCGTAGCCCCGCATCATCATCGGCGCCAGCCATGCCGACAGTCCCGAAGTCACAGTCATTGCGAGCACGAACCCGATGAAGGTGTGGACCTGGGCGCGTTGCGAAGCGATGAAGCGCAGGGTTTCCCCAAACGTCGGCGCCTTGGCGGCGATAACCGGCATGTCGGTGAGACGGGTGGTGTCGGACTGCTCGTCGTCGGTGGCGCCGCGGCGCGGCTCACGCATGGTGGTTAGCAACAATACCGTCAGGAACAGCCCCGGAACACCGGCCAGAAAAAACGCGGCGCGCCAGCCGTAGGCTTGCGCCACGATCGCTGCAGCGGCGAAGCCGATGATCGAGCCGATCTGCGTTCCGGTGTGATAGATGCCGAAGGCCAGCGGCCGTTCCTTGCGCCGGAAGTAGTCCGCGATCAGCGACGAACTGGTGGGACTGCCACCGGATTCAGCCGCACCGATGCCGATACGCGCGATCACCAGAACCAGATAGCTGCTCGCGAATCCGCACAGCGCGGTCAATCCGCTCCAGATCGCCGTTAATGAGGCCAGCAAGCGGACGCGGTTGACCCGGTCCACCATCAGGCCCAAGGGAATGCCGGCGGCCGAGAACGCGATCGCGAAGCTCAGCCCGGCGAGGAAGCCCAACTGGCTGTCGGAAAGCCCGAATTCCAGCTTGATCGGTTCCAGCAGCAAGGTCACGATCTGTCGGTCCATATGCATGATCGCGTAGGCAAACACCATCAGCATCAGGATGTACCAGCGTGTCGGGCTATCGGGCACGGATGCGGTGGGCGCGTGATCGGGAGCCGAGCCGGGGGTCGAGTCGACTGGCGTTGCGGTGGAACTGGCGGAAGGGTTCAATTCAGGCTCCGGCGAATCTCGTTGTCAGGTTGTGCCGGCGGCAGCGCTGCCGGCTGTGTTGCATGGTGTTCTTGCCTGAGGCCATCAGGCGCGTCCTGCCTCAAGCGGCAGCCTGCTTGAGCAGGAAGCCATCGCGGTGCTCAGCGAACCATGAGAGATAGGGCGCAAATGCCCGCTCGATCTGCTCGGGCTCGTAACCATAGTCGGCGAGTTGATGCTTGTGGCCGCCGTGTCCGTGGGTTTTGCGGGCAAGGTGATCGACGTAGTGCTGCAAGCCGCCTCGTGCTGCATCGTTCAGCGGCAGGTCGAAATGTCGATAGAGCTTTTCCATGACGGCCATGGGGCGGCGCGTCAGGTCTTCGAAATCGATGTCCAGGAAATGCCGGTCGATCGCGGGATCTTCGCGGCAGCTCACCATTCTGCGGGTCTGCTCGGCCTGTACGCCCAGAAAGAACGAAGCCACTTCCTGCGGATCGACTTCGTCGGACCAGAGCTTTCTGAGTTCGGTGATGTTGCTGGCGAGTGAAGACATGACTTGAGTCGGATGGCGATGCGTGTACAGAAGGATCGCATCCGGATAAGTCGCAAGCAGGTCCTTGATGAAGTGTCCGTGTTCGGGCGTCTTGAGCACCCAGCGGTCGCCCGCATAGTTTGTCTGCAGATGTTGCAGTACCTGCCGGTGATAGCCGTAGATCGCGCGCCAGTCCGCCGTGTTGAGCGCGTAGTTGGCGAACTCCGGCAGGTTCACGTATGCCGGAAAGGTCATCGTCGCGAAGGTGTGTTCGAAGATGAAGGCGCATTCCTCGGGCAGCTGCGCGTCGAACGGGTGCGTGGCTTGCAAGGCCTCCGAGCCGAAGCCCTCGCGCACCAGCGCCGCCTGTACTTCGGCGATGCGCGGATCGCTGCCATAGGTTTCGCGCTGCGGTGGAGGCACCGATCGGTACATTTCCCACATTCTGGGAACGCGATGTGCGGGGTCCGATGCCAGCAGCGACAGCAGGTTGGAGGTGCCGCTGCGGGGCAGGCCGAGAATGAAGATGGGCCGCTCGATGCGTTGTTCAGCGACTTCGGGATGTTCGCTGCGGTAGCCGATCAGACGCAGACGGTTTCTGAGCAGTCCGTCGATCCGCTGCAGCATCCGTTCCCGGCCAGGGCCGGACATGCGCGCATGGCGCGGCGCTTCATCCAGGAACAGTTCAAGCCCCACGCGGAAGTCCTGCCCCCCCCAGTTGCTCAGGCCGGTATCGCGCTCTGCGGCCGCGATGAGTTCGGCAGCGCCGGGAACGGTGTGCATCGGTTTCTCCTCCGATCTGTGCGGGCGATTGATTGCGATCCGCTATTTAGTGCACCATTTATACGCAAGCGATGAAGCGATTTCAACAAGCGCGAAAAAATCGGACCTGGCGAGTCGCACACGTTGCCGAATTGGTGTACTAATAATCAGGGCTTCAGGGTAGTTCGTGCTGTCCCGGGCTCATCGGGTGTGCAACCGGAATCTGACCGAAAGCGCTATCAATCTAGGGTGTGGTTCGGTTCGGTCTACCTGCACCGCCTTGTGGATGATTCGCGGCGTGGTAACAAGAACAGACTGGCAATTTGCGGAGGAGAACGGATGTCCGAGCTTTCACTCAGAGGAAAGGTCGTTGTGGTGACGGGTGGGTCGGAGGGTATCGGCTTCGGGATCGTGACCAAGCTGGTGATGGAGGGCGCGAAGGTGGTGTTTTGTTCGCGCTCCGCCGAGAAGGGCGCGAAGGCGACGGCGTCTCTTCTGGATGCCGGGCTCGATGCCGACTACGTGCAGGCGGATGTCGGCAATCGCCAGCAGGCCGAGCGGGTTGTGGCGATCGCTATCGAGCGCTATGGCCGCGTCGATGGCCTGATCAACAATGCGCAGGCCGAATGGGTCTGGGTGCCGGTCGAGGACAAGACCGAAGACGCCTATGCCAAGGCGATGTCGTCGGGGTTTCATGCAAGCCGCTGGCTGATGAATGCGGTGCTCCCGCACTTCCTCCGACAGGGCGGGGGACGCATCATCAATTTCGGTTCCCGCCGTGCGGTGTACGGCGCCAAGCTGAGCGCAGAGTACAACGCAACCAAGGAGGCCATCCGTGGCCTCAGCTGGTCCGCGGCGCGGGAATGGGGCCGACACAATGTGACGGTCAACGTGATCTGCCCCGCCTGCGAATCCGCGGGCACGGTGGCCTACATGAAAGACAACCCCGAGATGGCCGCGCGCACGTTGTTGGCGATCCCGATGCGCCGACTCGGCAAGCCGGTTGAGGATCTGGGCGCGCTCGTGGCTGGTCTCATGACCGACGACGCGCGGTTCATCACCGGCCAGACATTCTTCGCGGACGGCGGTCTGCACCTCAAACGGCCGGAATAGGAGGCAGCAATGGGACGCTTAAATGACTGCGTGGCCGTGGTGACCCACGGCACGTCCGGAATCGGTGCCGGAATTTCCGAGCGGCTTCGTACGGAGGGGGCTGTAGTGGTGGCCACTGATGCATTGCCGGCGACCCGCGACGCAGCACTGCGGGTGGCGGCCTCGGCCGTCGAGCGTCATGGGCGCATCGATATCCTCGTCAACGGCGCCGATGAACAGACGGACTTCGTGCCGCTGGCGCTCAAGCGCGAGGCGGTCGGGTCATCCGCACAATCGGTGTTGTGGATGATGCAGGCGGTGTATCCGACGATGAAGGCGCAGGCCACAGGAAGGATCGTCAACCTGGTGTCGGTGTTCGGCGACAGCCTGAATCGGCAGCTGGCCGATACCGTGGCGGCAAGCGAGGCGGTCAAGTCACTGACCCGCAGCGCCGCCGAGGAGTGGGGGCAGTTCGGGATTCTGGTGAATGCCCTGGCACCGGCTGCCGATACCGCGACGTTTCAGGCCATGCGCGAGTCCGCCTCGGATGCGGTCGACGCGATGGTCGCCGGTTCGCCGATGGGCCGTATGGGTGACCCCGTCGAGGACATTGGCGGTGCGGTCATGTTGCTGGTCGGTGAGTCGGGACGCTTTCTGACTGGCCACGTCCTGTACGCCGACGGAGGCCAGCACCTCACGCCGACGCCCTTCGAAGCGGTCGTCCCGATCGATTGATCGTGAGGAGAAGCACATGAAATTTCTGCATGTTGGGTTTGCGGTCAAGGACATCGAGCGCTCCATCGCACTGTACGCGGATGCGTTCGGAATCAAGTGGGAACCGGTCCAGGAGTTTTCGATCACCACCTATATGGATGGCCAGGAAAATCCTTCACGTGCACGCGTGACACATGGTTACACCGACAACGGTTTCGAATTTGAGATGGTCGAGAATCTGTCCGGCATTTCGTCCGACTCGCTGGTGCTTGGAGATCGTGAGGGTCTGTCCCATCTCGCGTTCACGGTGGACGACATTGCGGCGGAGCGGGTGGGCCTGGAGGCGCGGGGCTTGAAGATGGTGTCCGAGTTCAGCTCATCTCGCGTGGACTTCCAGTTCTTCAAGGACGAGCGTCTGGCCGGTGCGCTCATACAGCTCGTGCAGTTTCACGGTGAACGCAGCAAGGAAGCGCTGACGGAGTGATTAAAGAGTTAGCGAAAACTAACTGAAGTTTTGTGGGCGAATGTAGTCGATCAATAAGTAATATAATAAAAACAATAACTAGCTTACGTCTTTAGCACTCCAGGTCCGCGAAATTGACCGTTGAGTTTGTGAGTCGGCAATCTGGAAGTAATCTTGGATTACAAAATAGCGCTACGGAGGAGAAACTGCGCATGAACAGCCAGAGACGTCAGCTTCTGGATTTGATCGTTGATCCCGACACCGCCTACGACCAGCCCGCGGACGCGCTGCGCCCCCGGCAGCTGGCCGCGGCTCAGGCCTTGTTTGAAACGCGATGCGAGCAGATTCCCTTGCTCAAGCGCCGCGCCGATGACGCCGGCATCAGCAAAATCAGCTCGTTCGACGATCTGGTGCCGTTGTTGTTTGCGCATACGGTTTACAAGTCGTATCCGCCGTCGTTCGTCCAGAACGGCCGTTGGGATCGGATGCTGCAATGGCTCGATACCCTGTCGGTGGCGGACGTCCGCAATGTCGATATCTCGGGCGTGAACAACGTGGATGACTGGCTTGAACGTCTGTGGTCGGCCGGACACGCGGTGATCGCGACCAGCGGCACCACCGGCAAGTGTTCGTTTCTCAATCACACGATGGGCGATCGCGAGCTGAAGTGGCGCCATGCGCGCTACACCGTGGCGTGGCCGTTCGCGCGCGCCAATGCGGACCGTCCGGTGTTCTGGTTAGGGCCGATCAAAGGCCGACAGAGTTCAGTCGAGGCGGCGATCGGCAACGCCATGAATTTCGGGCGCCCCGGGCAGACTTTCGCGCTGTCGCAGGAGCCCTTGCTGATCTCTGAAGTCAGCGAGATGGCGGCGATGCGAAATCGCATGGTCAAGGGCACGGCGACGCCGGACGAAATTTCCGCGTTCGAGAAAAAGACCGCGACCAAGGGCGAACGCATGCGTGGAGATCTGCGCAGGTTCGCGGACCAGATATTCGAGCACCGTCACGAGCCGGTTTTTCTGACCGGCTTGTGGGCGCAGCACATGCTGATCATCGAGCGCGCGCGCGAACTGGGTATCGGTGATGGCGAGTTTCATCCGCAATCGGTAATCAGTGCCGGTGGTGGCCTCAAGGGCGTAAGCCTGCCCGAGGACTACAAGGAACAGGTCGACCGCTTCTATGGTGACGTGGTGCGATTCGCAGCCTACGGCATGACGGAGATGGCGCAGACACTGCCGCGCTGCGAAGCCGGGCGCTACCACATCGCCCCCGGCCTGATCGTGCTGCCGCTGGATGCGACCGGCGAACGCCTGATCAAGCCGGACCAAGCCAATGGCCAGCCGGTGGAGGCGCGCTTTGCGTTTCTGGACCTGATGTACGAGGGCCGCTGGGGCGGTTTGATCACCGGTGACAAGGTAAACATTGATTTTTCGGATCGCTGCGCCTGTGGTCGTCATGGGCCGACCCTGCTCGACAACATCGGGCGCTACACGCAGTCCGGCCAGGACGATCACATCGGTTGCGCCGGAACGATCGATGCCTATATCAGAGGAGCCGTGAACGCATGAACGCCCCCGTCAATCTCAACGCCGTACCGCTGTGTCATGTGGTCAAGGGGCAGGTCGTCGAAGGTGCCGACCAGGAGTTCGGTCCGCCACATGCGCGCTTCACCACGCCCACGCTCGATCTGGATTCGCTGGTCTGGTCGCGCGCCGAACCCGGCCCGGCGTTCGATACCCCGCTGGCCGAAATCATGGACATCCTGGTCGAGACCGGACAGTGGATCGGACGTGATCCGGAAGGTTTGATCGCACAGGCGCTGGAGTATTCGATCCGCAGCAGTCCCTTGCCGGCGCGGATCATGGAGCGCTCCTACGCCGGACTGCCGAGGCAGTTTGATCGCAAGAGCATGGAATTTCAGGTGCGCGCCGAACTCGGCGGCCCCGAGGTGGTTGACGGCTGGCGCGAAGTCGAGGATTCCACCAGTGGCCGCAAGCACAGAATTCGCGCGTTCCCGCCACGGCTGGTGCACGTCATCGCCGGCAATTCGCCGGGCGTGGCCGCAGGCACCATCGTCCGTGGTGCCCTGATCAAGGGCCTGCACCTGATCAAGATTCCGTCGAATGATCTGTTCACGGCGACCGCGATCCTGCGCGCCCTCGCGGCGGTGGCGCCGGGACACCCGCTGTCCCGGTCATTCTCCGCAGCCTACTGGCGCGGTGGCGACGCGCGGGTCGAAGGAATGCTGTTCCGGCCGCAGTTCTTCGACAAGCTGGTGGCTTGGGGTGGTGGCAGTACCATCATGAATGCACAGAAGTACATCGGGCCGGGATTCGAACTCGTGGCGTTTGACCCCAAGACCTCGATTTCCCTGATTGGCCGGGAAGCGTTCGAGTCGGATGAAATTCTGGCCGAGGTCGCTGACCGTGCTGCCGCGGATTCCACCATGGTCGAGCAGCAGGCCTGCGTGTCGAGCCGCTTTCAGTTCGTCGAAGGCAGCCCGGAACAGGTCGATCGTTACTGCGCCCTGCTTCAGGAAAAGATGGGCACCGAGCGACCGATGTCCACCGCCGAGGGCCGTCCGCTGCCGGCCGATCTGCGTGAGGAGGTCGACGGCCTGCGCGGCATGGACGATTACTACCGCGTCTGGGGCGATTACAAGGGCCAGGGTGTGGTGATCCGTTCGGAGGAGCCGGTCGAGTTCCATCCGGACGGGCGCATGGTCAACGTCATTCCGGTGGCATCGCTGGACGAGGGCGTGCGTCACGCCAATGTCGCGACGCAGACAGTCGGTGTCTATCCGCCGTCACGCAAGACCGAACTGCGCGATGCCCTGGCCGCGATGGGCGTGCAACGCGTGGTGCAGCTCGGCTCGGCCGGCGCCGTCGAGGCCGGCTTGCCGCACGATGGCTTCATGCCGCTCCACCGTTTCGTCCGCTGGGTCAATGACGAGGGCTGAGACGCAGCGGCTGCGTTACCGATAGGCTAGGGTCACTGTCCAAAGCCTCAGGCCCTGTTGGAACGAATGAGCGTTGAAGCCATTTTTGCGGCCCTGGCGGACCCGACCCGACGGTCGATCTTCGACAGGGTGGTGGCACGGCCGGGGACGGTTTCGCAGCTGGCGGCCGACCTGCCGGTGACGCGCAGCGCCGTATCCCAGCACCTGAAGGTGTTGCTGGATGCGGGGCTGGTTGAGTGCGAAGCGCAAGGGCGACGTCGTCACTATCGTTCCCGACGCGCGGGGCTCGATGCGCTGCGGGACTATGCGCGTGACCCGGGGGCTTCGCTCGCGGCATCTCCGGAGGAGGTGGCGGCGCCGTACGCCATCGAACTGTCCAAGTGGCAGGAGCAGGCGCCGCACATCGATCACTCGGCTCTGGCGCTGTTGATGTACTTCACCCGGATCGGCCAGTACATCATGCGGGCCAATGAGAACGTGGCAAGAGAGGTCCGCCTCAACTTCGGTGAAGTTGCGGTACTCGGAGCGCTCAGGCGCCTGGGCCCGCCGTACGAAAGCACACCATCGAAGCTGGCGAATACCTTCTGGATCACTCTGCCGGGTATGACCAAGCGGTTGACGAATTTGCAGCGAATCGGATTGGTCAGCCGCCGGTCGGACCCTGACGACGGTAGGGCAGTGATCCTTCGATTGACGGAACGGGGCCTGGCGCTGCTGCGCGAACTGATCGCAGGCCACCAGCCGCTGGAATATCACGCTCTGCTAGGCCTTAGCCCGAACGAGCGGCGGCAGCTCCTAAGCTTGCTCCCCCGTCTTCTGGAAGACATCGAGCAGCGGCACGGAGACAAGACCTCAACGTATGTTGTTCATGAAAATGGCGGCGATCTCGCGGGTAGGTGACCGTCAGATGGGACACCGTCGCCTCCAGTATGCTCATCGGGAAACACGGTTTCGCCTCTGCTCGACTACGCGGACTCGCGCGAACTGCCCAACGCTCAAACTACTGCGCGACGAAGCCGGCATCAATGAAACGCTCGATTCCCTGGCCAGGGGCGGCGGCGTCAGCCGCTACGACGGCGGTACCGAACCGGTGTTCAAGATCGAGCCGGGCCAGCATACGGTCGCCGCGTTCTACCGAAATTCCGCGATTCACTGGTTCGTCAATCGCGCGATTCTGGAAGTGTCGCTGCTTGACGATCGCCAGGACGCCGCCAGCGGCCCACTGGAGCAGGCCTGGGAGCAGGCGTTCGCGCTGCGCGACCTGCCCAAGTTTGAATTCTTCTTCAGCGAAAAACAGGCGTTTCGCGAGCTGGTTGTGCAGAGCTCCTAGGCGCCGGTTGCCGATAGCTGCTCGCGAAGCATGCGCTTCTGCACCTTTCCGGTCGGTGTGACCGGCAGGCTGTCGACGAAGCGTATCTCCTTGGGCACCTTGTAGCCGGCGATGTGTTCGCGGCAATGCGCGATGATCGCCGCGGCGTCCGGTGGCTCGCCCGAAGCGGGAATGATCACGGCGGTGATGCGTTCGCCCCAGCGTTCGTCCGGCAGGCCGATCACCGCGCAGGTCTTGACCGCCGGGTGCTTGTACAGAACCTGTTCGACTTCGGCTGAATACACGTTCTCCCCGCCGGTGACGATCATGTCCTTGACCCGGTCGACGATGTACAGCAAACCGTCCTTGTCGCGATATCCCGCGTCGCCCGTGCGGTACCAGCCGTCCTTGAGGGCTGCGCGGCTGGCTTCGGGAGCGTTCCAGTAACCCCGAAACATGTTGGGGCCGCGGACCATGAATTCGCCGCGCTGCCCGTCCGGAACTTCCTGGCCCTGGTCGTCGACGACGCGAAATTCGATCAGCGGCAGCGGCGTCCCGCAGGATTTCAGCTTTTCCTCGTTGTGCAGATCATGCTGCTCGGGGCGCAACAGGGTCAGGGCGCCCGACGCCTCGGTGGAGCCGTAGAACTGCATCAGCTTGCATTTCATTTCCGCCATGGCCCGCTTCAGCAGGGCGGCGCTGATCGGAGAGCCGGCGTACATCACCAGCCGCAGCGAGGAAAAATCGGTGGTTTTCGCTTTGGGATGATCGAGCATCATCTGAATCGCCGTGGGCACCAGCGCGCAGATGCTGGGACGGTCGCGCTCGATCAGCTCCAGCAGTTTCTCCGGCTCCAGGGCCGGCAGTAGCGAGACCGCGGCGCCGTTGTACAGCGCCTGCACCGACAGGCCGGTGCCGACGAGGTGGAACACCGGCATCACGGTCAGCATGACGTCGCCGTCCTGGAAATCCAGCGCCGGTTCCAGGTGTTCGCACAGGCGGATTCCGGCAAACGTGCGGTGGGTCAGCTGCACGCCCTTGGGGCAGCCGGTGGTGCCGGAGGTGTAGATCAGCGCGACGGTGTCGTCCGGGTGGATTCGTGGCTCCGGTTCCCGTGAGGGGCTCGACGCCAACCAGGACAGCAAGGAGGCGTCTTCTGCACTGGATGAATCGAAGGCCACCATTTCGCAGGTCTGCCGGCAGCGGGATGCGGTTTCGCCGAAGACGGCGGCAAAATCGTGATCCACCCATACCAGCGAGCACTGCGCATCGTCGATGATCGGTGCCAGTTCGGCCGGCGGCAGGCGCCAGTTCAGCGGCGTGACGGCCCAGCCCGCTTTCGCGGCGCCGAACAGCACCTGAAAATAGCGCGAGGAATTCTTGCCGAGAAAGCCGACATGCTTGACCGTGTCCAGGCGTGCTGCGAGTGCCGCCGCAATACGGTCCGAAATCGCATCCAGCTCGCCGAAGCTGAGCTTGCCGGCGCCATCGATCAAGGCTGTGCGTTCAGGACAATGGCGGGCGTAGTACCGCGGGATGTCTCCGAGGGTGTCGACTTCTGCGTGCAGCCACATCCTTGCGCTCCTCGATGACGGGTCGGCGAGTCCGCTCAGGTGACGAGTTGCTTGTTGCCCACAAACACCGCGGTGTTTTTCGCCCCCACGGGCAGCAGGGAGGCGCAGGCGCGAATCAACAACAGCGAGAATACGATGCTGATCATGGTGGCGATCGTTACCAGCAGCGCCGAGGGTTGGTCGAGATGCAGCGCCACGATCGTCGGCGCGCCAGCGCCGAAGTTCGCGAAGTAGAAGGTGCAAGGGAACAGGACGAACAGGCCAAGCAGCGACACCCATCCCTGGCTGCGGCGGCGCAGTTCCGCCGCGGCGAGGCTGAAGCAGATGACCTGTGCGGTTTCGAGAACGCCGATCACCAGCGGGTATTCGAACACCCGGAAAACGTGCGGCCCCCAGTATTCGTAGGCGCCGCCGTTGATGCCGATCATCTCAAAGGTACAGGAGCAGACGAACTCGACCGCCGCCCATTTGTAGAGCAGGCCGCGCGTCATTTCGCCTTTGCCGATCCGGTCGCAGATGAACAGCGCGGTCGCGCCGTACAGGGTGACGTAACCGCTGTAGACCCACACCGGCTGCGGTATACCGAACGAGGTATAGGCGGTCCATTGCCCCGGCGCGTAGAACCACAGTGCCAAGCCCTCATCGTAGAGCGGTTCGAATATTCCGCCGAATGCGGCCGCGAGAAGAATCAGCACGAAGAAGGGTGTGCGCTGACGGATCCCCATGCGGACGGCGAGAATCATCATTCCGATCCAGATCGCGTAACTGCCGGCGGTCAGGATGGTCTGGGTGAGCAGATTGAGCGGGTGGTCAATCGGAGCGCTGGCGATCATGGATCAAACCTCTTGGCTGAGGCACGCAGTGCCATTGCCTTTTCAGTGTCTCGGCCCGATGGCTTCGGGCATTCCGGCCAAGCTTAGGGCCAGCACTGCCCTCGCAGTGCTGGCCCTAAGCTCCGGTAGACCATGTGGCTCAGATGCCCATGGTCGCCGAGGAGGCCGGCCAGGAATTCTGGTTGTCGAACCAGTCTTCCCAACCCGCGGCCAGGTTCTGCTCACGCGCAAGCTTGCGTTCGCCGGGCGTCGCAAACTCCATGTCCCAGCGCCTGAGGGCCGGTTTGATGATGAATTGTTCCCACACCGGCGGGATCAGCGCGGCCAGGAAGCAGACGAAGACGCTGGGCATTTCCACCGCGTCCTTGTGCGGTACCAGCTTGTAATAGGGCTGGTACGAGTTCTGGTGATGATCCGCGTGATTGGTCAGCTCGAAACCGACCAAGCGGGTCACCGCGCCGAGGTGGTTCCAGACATGGCGCCGACCGATCGGCGTGCCGGGCACACGGACCTGACCGTAATGCTGGAAATAGCTGAACGATTCGGTCCAGGCCTTGGCGATGAACATCGCGATCAATACGCAGGCCACACCACCCCAACCCGCCAAGGCGAACACGATGCTCTGGAACACGATCTGAATGGCCAGAATCTTCCAGACGCGATGGCGCCAGTTCCAGCCGCTGAGACCGCGCTTGCGTAGCGCACCGCTTTCGGCCTTGAGCGCATAGCTGATCGTGCCCCAGACCGCCTTGGGCGTGAACGCATAGATCGAGGTGCCGCGCGGCGCCGTGCTCAGGTCGGCCGGCGTCGACACGTCGATGTGATGGTAGATCACGTGTTCGATGTCGCGCATGCCGTCGAACAGCGTGAACTGCGCGTAACGGCCGATCGTGCGAGTCAGCGGTCCGCGGGCATGAAACATCTCGTGCTGGGCCGCGATGCCGGGAACCAGTGCCAGCCAGGCCGCACTCATGGTGCCGCCGAACAGTTGCATGGCGCTGAGCTGCTCGACCGACATGCGCCAGGCAAAGGCAAGAAACAGCACGATCGGACCCAAAGCGCCGATCCAGACCGGCACGGCCGCCCAGAAGGGCGAGTTCATGTTTCGTTCGCTGAAGTCGCGCGGCAGGAGTACGTCCAGGCCAACGACGATCGGGAAAGTCGCGAACCCCAGCCAGACCCAGTTGCCGCCCAGCATGTAGCCGGCAAAGCCCGCTGCCAGCAGCAACCCGGCAGCATAGTATTTGAGATAGTCAGACATGATTACAGATCTCCTCACCGGGGTCCTGGCCCCGACAATTTGCGCACTGAACTTCGCATGCGATGGTTTCCGTACCGTATCAGTCGGGACCGAATCGCCGGCGACGCGTTTCGTTCCATGATAGTATGGAACAATACTATATGTCGAGGGTGGCGACGGAATGTCGCATCCCCTGACGCTGCCGCGAAGCCGCCGGTTATCGGCTGCATCGCGGTGAAAAATAAAGAATTCAAACCACTCCGGCCGGGTGGCCGGAGCCAACATGGAGGAATGTGATGGAAGGCCGAATCAAAGCACGTGCGGCGGTGATGCGTTCCCTCGGGGCGCCCTGGACGATCGAGGACGTGGAAGTGTCCGCGCCTCGTGAGGACGAGGTGTTGATCCGCCTGGTGGGAACCGGCATCTGCCACACGGACATCGCCTGCCGTGACGGTTTCCCGGTTCCGATGCCGATCGTGCTCGGGCACGAAGGCTCCGGCGTCGTCGAGTCGGTCGGCTCCGACGTCACGCGAGTCAAACCGGGCGACCATGTCGTGCTGAGCTTCGACTCCTGCGGTGAATGTCGCAATTGCCACGACCATCAACCGGCGTACTGTTACGACTTCTACCCGCGCAATGTGGCCGGCACGCGCAAGTCCGACGGTTCGTCCACCGTAATCACGGCCGACGGCGAGCCGCTCAACGCGGTGTTCTTCTGCCAGTCGTCGTTTTCCACCTATGCGCTGGCACGGGAAGTCAACACCGTGCCGGTGGACAAGTCCCTGCCGCTGGAAATCATGGGGCCGCTGGGCTGCGGCATTCAGACCGGAGCCGGGGCGGCCGTCAACGCGCTCGGCATTCGATCCGGTGAGTCGCTGGCCGTGTTCGGCGGCGGTGCCGTCGGACTCAGCGCGATGCTGGGTGCCAAGGCGGTCGGGGCTGGCATGGTCATCATCGTCGAGCCGAACGCCGGGCGTCGCGAACTGGCGCTGGAGCTTGGCGCTACGCACGTAATCAATCCCAAGGAAACCGCAGACGTGCTCGCCACGATCAAGGAACTCAGCGGTGGCGGCGTGAACTACGCGCTCGACACCACGGGTATCCCGGATGTCGTTGCCGTCGCCGCGGAGACGATGTTGCCGCGCGGCGAATTGGCGTTGCTGGGAGTGCCGCCGGCCGAGGCCACAGTGCCGGCCAACATGATGAGCATGCTGGTGCGCGGCGTGGGCGTGAAGTACGTCGTCGAAGGCGATTCCGACCCGCAGGAATTCATCCCGCGCATGGTGGGCTGGTATCAGGCCGGGAAGTTCCCGTTCGACAAGCTGATCCGGAAGTTCCCGTTCGAGCAGATCAATGAGGCGGTTCATTCGTCCGAGTCCGGCGAGGTGATCAAACCGGTACTGATCTTCTGACGGGGCTCAGAACGGCCCGAGGAGCGGCTGCTCCTTGGGGCTGTTCTGGCAGGGCTTGGTGGCGCAGCCGCGCGAATTGCTCATGGCCTCTTCATCCACCAGGTCGTCTTCATCGGTTTTCGGCGCGTCCACTTGGCCGGTGACCTCGTCGAGTGCGAACAGCGCGGCGCCGAGTGCACCGGCGATCTGCGGGAAGTCGGGGATGATCAGCTCGACTTCCAAGGCCTTGGCGATGTGATGCACGGCCGCGGCGTTCTTGGCGACACCGCCCGTCATGATGACCGGTGAGCGCTTGCCGACCCGTGCCACCAGGCCGATGGTGCGTTGTGCGATCGAGGCATGCACCGCTCCGAGAACCTCCGGCTTCTGCTTGCCTTCGGCGAGCAGCCCGATGACCTCGGTCTCCGCGAAGGTTGCACACATGCTGCTGATCTTCAGGGCTTCGTTGGCGGTCAGCGCCAGCGGTCCCATCTCCTCGATCGGCACTTCCACCGCGCGCGCCAGCGTTTCCAGAAACTTGCCGGTGCCGGCGGCGCAGCGGTCGTTCATCGCGAACTGCGACACCAGGCCGTTCGCGTCCACGGCAATCACCTTGCTGTCCTGCCCGCCGATATCGATGACCAGACGGGCTTCAGGGCACATGTGGACGGCGCCGCGCGCATGGCAGGTGATCTCGGTGTAGGACTGGTCGGCCACGTCGATCATGCGCCGACCGTAGCCGGTGCTGACGGTACGGGCGATATCGGCCTGGGTGATCCCGGCCTTCTCGAAAGCATTGGCCATGGATTCGCGCACGCCGGCATCGCTGACCGAGCCCTTCTGACCCACGCTCCAGGCCACCATCTTGCCCTTGCGGTCCAGAATCACCGTCTTGGCGGTCGTGGAACCGAAATCGATACCCATCACGTAGGCTTTCATCTGTGACTCCTTGGCTGCCTCTTGGACGGCCCGTTCGTGTCCTTGCATCAGGCCGCGATGCCCGCTCGCTTGCGACTTTCAATCGCTTCAAGCATGGCTTCGATGCGGCTGCTGACGACTTCGTCCTTGTAGAAGGATTCGTCTACCATGTCGCCTTCGATCATCGCCACCGGCAGGTTGAGCCGGCGGGCGACGGCTTCGGCGATCATGTACTGCGGGTTGGAGAAGGCGCGGCAGGTGCGTGCGGCATGCAGCACCACACCGTCGATCTCGTAGAACTTACAGAGCTTGATGATCTGCTCGATCATCAGCGGCGCGGACAGGTTGATCGGGCAGACCAGGTAGTTGATGGCCATGCCTTCGAGTGGATCGTTGGCGTCGATGCACTCGTGCTCGTGCCAGAAGCCCATGTGGGTATAGCGGCCGGCCACCATGGCGGCGTCGTAGCTGGCGAACTTATTGGCCAGCCAGCCGATCTTGTTCCAGTTCATGATGCCGTCCCAGAACAGGCGATAGCGTTCCTTCGGCACCGTGCCTTCGCCGTTGGCGATGCGCTCGGCGATCTCGAGCTTGACCTTCTCGAAATAATCGACGATCGCCGGCCCGCCCGGCACGAAGTTGACCGGCGCCAGGCTGGTGGTCCAGTCGAAGAAGCTGGCCGGCGCGGGCTTGGTGGCGCACATCTCCATCGCCTCCATGCGCAGCTGACCGGCCTGCTTGGTGTAATGCATGATTTCGTGCAGCTTGTCCCAGTCGTAGGGCTTGCCGGTCTGCGCCTCGATGAACTTCACGCATTCGCGCAGCTGGCGCTTCATGTATTCCACGGCTTCGCGGAACTCGCTGCCGCCGAGGTAGACCGAATCCGGCTTGTTGCCCCAGACCCACGGCACCGAGATATTGAAGATCGGCACTTTCTTCTTGAACAGGCGATACAGCATCTCGTCCCACTGCTGCCCGGTGCTGCAATAGGGGTAGGCGCTGATGAACATGTCGGGCGCCGGCACATTGTCGGCCAGGGCATTGGCGCCCAGCGCGTCGGAGAAGCTGGCGCCGGAGGCCTCGCCCTTGTTCTGCGCCATCACGCCGCAGCCGATATGAGTACGCGCGTAAGAGCACAGATCCTTGAGATAGCCGCGATTTTCCGAGGCCTGCTGTGCCGGTTCCTCGTTGTTGCGGGCCGCCAGCAGGGCGGACCAGGCCTCGCCGTGTACCCAGGCCACATCTGCGGCCTGCATCAGCGGGTTGATCGCCACGCCTTCGTACCAGCAGACCTTGCGGCCGACCTTTGGCGCCTCGAAGACTTCGGTCCAGTAGTCGTTGACGAGTTTGTTGTTCAGCGAGGCCGTCCTCAGACGGTTGGCTTTCTTCGGCAATGCGATGGTCTGGCTCATGCGGCGGCACTCCTGGCTCGGGTCTGGCGCTTGGTGACTTCCAAAAACGTTTCGACGCGGGTTTTCAATCCTTCCAGCGCGGTCAATTCGTGCTCGGTCTCGATCAGCAGATGCGGCACACCGCGGCGCTCGAAGGCTTCCTTGATTTCCGGGTAATAGAACATGTGCGGTTCGCAGAACTTGGCCATCAGCACGATCATGCCGTCGGCATTGGATCGGTCCATGGCATCGATCAGGTAGTTCTCCCAATCGGCGTTCTGATCCACACGGGTCGGGCACGGTACCTTGAGATTGCGCGCCAGATACCATTCGGCGAGCGCATCCAGCGGGTCGCCGTCCTCGCGCACATCGGTCGCGATGAAACGCTGGCCGTGGTAGAGGTCGTCGTCGACGACCACCGCGCCACAGTCCTCGATCATGTCGAGCAGTTCGACCTTCGGCGCCTGGCAGAAATGGCCCGACAGGTAGACGCGGACGCCCTTCTGCGCGGTGGAGCTTTCGGCTTCCAGCGCGGCGATCAGCGCCTCCAGGGTTTCGTTGTGCTTGGCCTTGTCCATGACCATGCTGGACTTGACGGCAAGCTGCATCTGCTTGGCCGTGAGGCGGACCTTGCCGGCGCGGCGCATCTCGTAGAGCTGGCGCAGCATCTTCCGGTTCTTGTTGAACAGGCGAATGCTGTCGCGGATCGCTTCATCCTCGATCGGATGGCCGATCATCTCTTCGAGCCCTTCCTTGAGGTTGAGGAAGGTTTCGCGCGCCCGGCCGAGTGACCAGGGATCGCTCATCGACGAGATCAGCTGATAGAAGTGCACGCGCGTATTCGGCAGGCGGCTGCGCACTACGTCCGCAGCGCCGAGCACCTGCACGCAGTGATCGCCGAACATGATCGCGTCGAGGAAGTCGTAGTCGCCCTTGCAGGCCTGATCGACCACGCTGCGCGTATAGCCGCAGTAGAACGGGAAGATCATCCCGTGACCGACCGTGATCGGGTCGTGGTTCTCCTGCAGGATCACCGGCAGTGCGCCGGCGGCGTGCGCCATCTCACCGGGAAAGTGCATCGGGAACGAGCCGACGACGGGGGTGCCGTGCGCCTCCTTCCAGGCCTTGGAGCTTTCCAGTGGATGCTCGGCTGCGTATTCCAGCTCGGCAAAAATCTCTTTTGAGTTCACGCGGTGGACTCCTCCTCGAAGCGTTGCCGACCACACTATGAAGTCAGTTCATTAAAGTCAATAAGAGATTGTGTTATAGATGAGGTATAAATACAAAAAATATAATAAAAACAATTATCTAATGTTTTATTGATAGTAATGAAGTGAATTCATGAATGGACCGACCAGTGGTCTTGCAGGTAGATTTGCGTATGCCCCGTAAAACGACCACCCGCCAGACCTCCGATGGACGCACCGCCCACATCATGGCCGCGGCACGGGAGGTGATTGCGGAGAAGGGCTACGAGAAGACCCTGATCGCCGATATCGCCAAGCGTGCCGGCGTCGTCGAAGGCACGATCTACCGCTATTTCCACAACAAGCGGGATCTGCTGATCAAGGTCGCCGAAGTCTGGTTCAGCGAGCAGCTGACATCGGACTCTCAGCTCGACTCGATTCAAGGTGTGCAGAACAAGCTGCAATATCTGGCGTGGCGCACCCTGAGCATCATCAAGCGCGAGCCGGTACTGAGTCGTTTCATGTTGATGGAACTGCGCCCGGACCCCAACTACCGGGCGACGCCGTTCTTCGAACTGAACCGTCGTTTCACCCACGAGGTCATGGAAGTCTGCCGGGAGGCGATCGCCAGCGGCGAGTTCTACGACGACATCTCGCCGGCGATGCTGCGCGACATGCTGCACGGCGCCATCGAGCACCGCACCTGGGCGTTTCTCAGGGGGGAGGGCGACTTTTCGGTGGACGACGTAGCCGAGCAGATTGCCAAGATTCTCTATCGCGGCATGGCGCTGCGCGTTGCCGTGGGCGATGCCGAAGCGGCGACGGCCCGACTGGAGGCCGCCGCCCGGCGGATCGAGGCGGCGCTGCTGCGGCTGGAGCAACCGGACCGCGCTGCGTCCTAGGCACTCTTGCCGCTCTGGTGGCGATCAGCCCGCCGAGATGCCGCCGTTGATGCTGACCGTCTGGCCGGTGATCTTGGAGGCCTGCGGGCTCGCCAGGAACACGATCAGTTCGGCCACTTCATGCGGTTCGACCACGCCGAGATCGGCCAGCTTGGCGACGGTGGCGAACAGCTTGGCGCTGAAGCCTTCCTTCTGCACGCGCTCGGCGGTCGGCGTGCCCGTGATCAGCGAGGGCGTGAGGACGTTCACGCGTACGCCGAAGCGCTTGGCTTCCATCGACAGGGTGCGCGAGAACAGCACGATCGCCGACATCGCCGCGCCGAGGATGGTCTCGCCCGGCGTCGGTACCTTGGCGGCGTCCGAGGCCATGTTGATGATGCAGCCGCCGCCGCGCTCGCGCATCCACGGCAGCACGATGCGGCTCATCAGCATCGGCGCCAGCACCGTCTGCAGAATGATCGGTTGGATGTCCTCCAGCGGGATGTCCTGCAGCGGGTTCGGGGTATACAGGCCGATGGTGGAGTTCACCAGAATGTCCACGCTGCCGAAGCGTTCGCGGACCTGCCCGGCGGCGCTCACGGCCTGATCCAGCTGGTTGGCGTCGGCGGCGACAAACGTCACCTCGGCCTGCGGTGAGATTTCCCGTACCGCACGGCAGGCCTGCTCGCCGCGCTCCGCATTGCGGCCGACCAGCGCGATCTTGCGCACGCCGCGGCTTGCGAACAGCTTGGCGCTGGCGAGTCCCACGCCGGACGTTCCTCCGGTGATCAGGACGGTGCTGTCGGCAAAGGAGTGGACGGTGATTTTCGTGCGATCGGTCATGGAGCCTCGGCGTCACTGCGCATCTGTTATGAAATAATATTGTGCCATACTACTTTGCCGACGTGGACGGCCGCCCGGACGGCGCACGTCAACATTACAACGAGAGGAGATCGTTCATGTCGATGGACAAGCAGGCTTTCTTCATTGGAGGCGAGTGGGTAGCGCCATCCACGTCCAAGCGCATCACCGTCGTCAATGCGAGTAGCGAAGAGCCGATCGGCAGTGTCCCCGAGGCGGCCGAAGCGGATATCGACCGGGCGGTGGAGGCGGCGCGCCATGCCTTCGACCACTCCGGTTGGGCCACGGCCGAGCCCGCCGAACGCGGCGCCGCGCTGGCCCGGTTCGCGGATGCCCTGGAAAAGCGCAAGGCGCCGCTGGCCCGTGCCATCAGCATGCAGAACGGCATGCCGATCAGTCTGGCGGAGGCCTTCGAAGGCGACTTCGTACTCGGCATGCTGCGCTACTACGCCGGCCTGGCGAGCGCCTTGCAAACCGAGGAACGCCGCCCGTCGCCGCTGGGCTTCGACACTCTGGTTCGGCGCAAGCCGGCGGGCGTGGTCGGTGCCATCGTGCCGTGGAACTACCCGGTCACGCTGTCGATGATGAAGATCGGGCCGGCCCTGGCCACCGGGTGCACGATGGTGCTCAAGCCTTCGCCGGGCACGGTGCTGGACAGCTATATCCTGGCCGAGGCGGCGGAAGAGGCCGGCTTGCCGCCGGGCGTGCTGAACTGGGTGCCGGGTGATCGCGGCGTCGGCGCCTATCTGGTATCGCACCCCAAGGTCGACAAGGTCGCATTCACCGGCTCGACCAACGCCGGCCGCGCCATCGGCGAAGTCTGCGGACGCCTGTTGCGTCCCGTCAGTCTGGAACTCGGCGGAAAATCGGCCGCCATCATTCTCGAAGACGCCGATCTCGATGTGGTGATTCCGGGCATGAACTTCGCGTCGCTGGCCAACAACGGCCAGACCTGTGCCGCGTGCACGCGCATCCTGGCGCCGCGCAGCCGTTATGGCGAGGTGGTGGAGGCGGTAGCCAACATGGCGTCGTCGCTGGTGCTCGGTGATGCGCTGGATGCGAATACCCAGGTCGGACCTCTGGCGTCCGCAGTGCATCGTGAGCGTGTCGAAGGCTATATCGCCAAGGGCAAGTCGGAGGCCAAGCTGGTGGCTGGCGGTGGGCGCGGGCGGGACCGTGGTTGGTTTGTCGAGCCGACCGTCTTCGCCGATGTGGACAACTCGGACATCATCGCGCGCGAGGAAATCTTCGGCCCGGTGCTGGGGATCATTCCCTACAGCGACGAGGACGAGGCGGTGAGGATCGCCAACGACTCGGAGTTCGGTCTCGGCGGTACGGTCTGGTCGACCGACCGTGAACGCGCCATCAGGCTTGCGCGCCGTGTCGAAACCGGCACGATCGGTATCAATGGCTATGTGATCGACATCGCCGCGCCGTTCGGCGGGGTCAAGTCCAGCGGTATCGGGCGTGAGCTGGGGCCGGAGTCGCTGGCGGCCTATCAGCATATTCAGTCGATCTATCTGACCGGCTGAGCGCGCCGGAGCGAAGGCCGGAACGCCGATCAACCGCAAGTCGCGGCGCTTGATCGGCGTTCCGGCATCCGCATCAGGATGCGACGCTGGCATCGGCCGGCTGAAACTCGAAAACGGTCAGGAACTCGTAGGTCCGGAATGCATCCTTGAGTCTGGATTCCAGCGCCTGCGATTCGACGCGGCAGCCCGACAGGCGCAGAATCACCCGTGGCCGCGGCCCGGTTTCATCGGTCTCCACCTCGCAGCGGGCGTCCTCGCAGACCACGCGCAGGGCGACCTCGGAGGCCACGCGCCGCATGGTGTCGACACGTAATGCCGGCTTGTTGATCTTGCCGACCGCTGTCATCGGAATGCGGTCCACGAGGTGGATTTCCACCGGTATCGCGGCACGTTCCTGAACCTTCTTCCTGCACAGTTCCAGCAGTTCACCGGCTTCGGCCTGATGGCCTTCCTTGAGTTGCACGTAGGCGATGGGCATTTCGCCCTTGGCGGGGTCCGGGCGGCCGATCGCTGCGGCGATCTGCACGGAGGGATGGCAGACCAGAACTTCTTCGATCATCTTCGGGTCGAGGTTGTGCCCGCCACGAACGATGACGTCCTTGGCGCGGCCGAACATCCAGATACGACCGTTTTCGTCGACCATGCCGAGATCGCCGGTGTTGGCCCAGCGCTGGCCGTCCGGCGTGTCCTTGACGAAGAAGTCGCCATCCAGCCGCGAATCCACATAGCCGGGTACCACACCGGGTCCGCCGATCGCCAGCACGCCGCGTTCGCCGGGCGCGCAATCACGGACGAAGCGATTGTTTTCGTCGACCTCGATCGCCTTGACCGGGTGCCAGGGCAGGTGGACGCCGACCGAACCGGCCACCGGCTCGCGTCCGTCGTCGGGGTGGCCGGAAACCGCGCCGTGAATTTCGGACATGCCCCAGACCTCGCGCAGCCAGACCCCGAAGCGTTCATGGAAGCCGCGCAGCAGCTCGACCGGAATGGTGCTGCCGCCGGAGTTGAAGCTGCGGATGCAGTGCCCTTCCGAATCGGCCTTGGGCGTGGCGAGTATCGCCGCCGCCGTGGCTGGCGTCGCGATCAGCGAGGTCATGCGGTAGTGCCGGGCAACATCCCAGAAATTGCTCACGATCTGGGTATTGCGGAAACCGTCTGTGGTTAGCGTCAGCACCGTCTGGCCGTACACAATCGCGCGCAGCGACAGCATCACCGCGCCGCCAACATGAAAGTTCGGCATGGCATGGCCGACTACGCCTTCCGGCCTGGAACCGGCCATCGCGCCGGTGATCCAGGCATTCAGCAACTGCCCGAAATGGGTCTGGCGCACCAGCTTGGGTGCTGCCGTGGTGCCACCCGTGGGCAGGTAGACGGCCTCGGCCTGAGGGTCGCTTCCCGGTACGAACTCCAGACCGGCCGGGCAGGCGGCCACGGCGGCGGCGAAGTCATCGACCCCGTCGCTGGCGTCCACGAACAACACCTTCTTCAGGCTCGGAACCAGGCTCGTCAGGTCAGCCAGCTTGTCCCAGGCGCCGGGGCCGTAGCGACTCACGGTCGTCACCAACACGGTGGCCTTGGCCGCGTTCATGATCGACGCAATCTGCCCGACTTCCAGATACGGATTGATCGGGTTGGCGATACCCGCCGTCGTCGCGCCCCAGGCCGCGATCAGCGCTTCTGGCAGCATCGGCAGAATGATCGAAACCGAACTGCGCTCATCGCCGGAAAGACGCTTGAACAGGTTGGCACTGCGTTCGACCTGGTCCAGCAGTTCCGCATAGCTGATGCTGCGAGGCTCAACGCCGGTATCGGCTGAAAGCAGGTGCAGGAAAGCCGGCTTTTGCGGATTCTGGGCGGTCGAGTAGCGGATGCACTCGTAGATCGTGTTCCCGGGCAAGACCGATTCCGGCGCGACGGCTTCGACGGCCTGAATGTCATCCTGGGAACGGATATAGGCGCGTGCGAGGCGCCCCGGGCCAGGCTCGCAGCCCGGTAACCACGGCGAGCCCGAAGCGTCCTGCGCCACCGACGTAGCTTGAGTCATCCTTCTCCTCCTGATCGCGTACCGCCAGCTGCGTGACGGTTTAGTTGTGCACCATACCGAAATGGTAGTGTGCCATACTAAATTGCGATTTGGGCGCTCTTCAATGAGCGTCGGTTATCAGTTCACCCGCCGGTACTGGCAGGGTGTTTGCCCGGTCGCCGTATGGAAGACCTGGGTGAAGTGGGATTGATTGTTGAAGCCCACTTCGTAAGTAATCTGCGCAACATCCCGGTCCGTACTGCTGAGCAGGTGCTTGGCTCTCTCGATGCGGCGAAGCGTGACGTAACGATGCGGCGACACGCCCGTAGCGGCATGGAACTGCCGCGCGAAATGGGCACGGCTGAGTCCAGCCTGGTGTGCGAGTTCGCCGAGGCTGAGATCCTGATCGAGATGCGAGTCGATGAATTCGAGGATCGACGCGAGCGGCATGCCCCTGGCCTGTCCGGGGGGTGGCGTCTTCGAGGCCGCCAGTGACCGGTCCGTCTCCGCCCGATGGGCGAGGTGGACCAGTAGCGCCCGGGTGACCGCCGTCAGGTAGGGTACGTTGCGTGCTCCGGCGTTTCGGTCTTCCGAAAGCAGGGTCTCGATGCAGGCGCTGGCGAAGCTGTCGCGGAACGCGAACTGGAACTGCTCGGATCCCGGTGTGCGCAGGCCGGCCAGACCAGCCACTGCGCGGCGCGGGATGTGGATCGACGAAAACGACACCTTGCCTTCGATGCGGTAGTCGACACTGCGCCCCGGCGGGATCACGCTGATCAGCCCGGGCGTGGAATTACGGTCGATCCAGGGGCCTTCGCAGGCTGCGCGCACCTTGCGCGAACCGGCGCTGTGATAGGCGATCACCAGATCGTCATTCTTCGACAGCTGAAACCCGTCGAGCCAGGGCAGCTCCCACTCGCACACGGCCAGACCGCCACAGGCCTGACCATCGCTGGACCGGACCGGGCCAATGCCGATTCCGCGGCTAAAAGCCTCTAGCGCCCTCATTGGAGTCGCTTTGTTCATTGTTTCTCCTCACGACCTGCGGCCGCGCACCGCTGGATTGTTGACCACGTTCAGCACGTTTTCAACAACCGGACGGTCCGATTTCGACAGATCGCGGCCGGCGTCGAGCCTAGCATAGAGCGAAATTCGTATGCAGCCATACCGATCACAGGAGGAAAGTCTTGATCAAGCCTGAGGACGCCGAATTCCACACGCCCGCGGATGCCGACCACCGGCATGCAGAAACCAACTGGTTCTGCTTCTACATCCCCAAGGAAAAGCTGATGGGGGTGATCTACACCGTGGCGCGCCGGGGTGTCGGCGTGCAGTCCTGTGACATTTCGCTGTACGGAGCGCTGGTCGACAACCGTGCCGAAACGCTCTATCTGGATTCACAGATGGCCCTGCCGTGCCCGCCCAGGCTGTCCGAATACGAGACCGCGAACGGGCTTTACGTCAAGGCGCACAACATTCGCGACTACCGCGTGGAATATCGCGGTTATGACGACACCGAAATCAAGTTCGACTTCAAGGGGCTGATGGAGCCCTTCGATATCCACGACCCCGAGCACAGCCCGATGGCCAAGGCCTCGGTCGAGGAGCAGCACGCAGGCGCCGGCATGGGTTCCGGCTATGGCGGTCACTTCGATCTGACCGGTCAGTTCCAGGGAACCCTCAAGTGGCAGGGGCGCGAGTACGAGATCGACTGCGTCGAGACCATGGATCACAGCTGGGGCAATCGTGCCGAGATCTTCGTACCGACGATGGGCTGGTCGCATGCCCATTTCGGGCCGGACCTGGCGATCAAGTGGATCAACCACTGGGACCCGAGCAAGCCGGTGGACCAGCAGCAGTCCCTGGCCCACGGCTACGTCCTCGAAAATGGCGAGGTCCACGGGCTGACCGATCTCAAGCTCTACACGCACCGTATCGGCAGCGTCATTCATTCGGTGGAGTTCATTGCCACCGACAAGCGCGGCAAGCAGTGGCACGCGCACGGAATGGCGGAAGTCGGCGGCCCGTGGGTCTGTTACGTGGCTTCGCTGGTGTACGCCGCGCAGTGCCGCTGGACGCTGCACGACGGCCGCGTCGGCTACGGCCTGGCGTCCGAAATTACCTCGCTGCAGGCGCTGACGCGTCAGCACGGGCGCCGCTGGACGCAGTCGTCTGGCCACATCACCTCATGAATACAAAACCCAATAACGCGGAGGAGATTCGATGACGGTCATCGACAAGGACAAGCCGTCGCCCGAGTGGATCGCGCAAATGCGCAAACGCTTCAAGGTGGAGCGTGAAATCGACCGGGCGTTGACGTTCAAGCTGGAAAAGCGGGCCGGGCCGGCCTACAGCAAGCTGCCGCTGGACACGCTGGTGGAGGGCGTCCGCTCGTTGATCGCCTCGCAGTACGGCGAACCGTTTGATATCAGGAACCCGCACTGGCTGGCCGGTGGCGCCTCCAAGCTTCAGATGCGCTTCGACCTCAACTGGAACCGTCCCGGCGTCGGGCGGGAAACCACGCGCATGGTGCTGCGCAATGACCTTGCCGAAGCGCTGCACGCGACCAGCCGCGCCCGCGAGTTCCAGATCGTCAACGCGCTCAAGGGCACGCTGCCGGTGCCGCCGGTGTTCTGGTACGACAACACCGGCGAGCACCTGCCGTATCCGGGCATCGTCTACGGCTTCGCCGAGGGCGTGACCAAGCCGTCCAACGCCAAAAGCGGCGTGTCCGGCCTGGGCACCTACATGCCCGAGGACGTGCGCAACAAGCTGGCGCCGCAGTTCGTGGAAAACATGGCAAGGCTGCATACCTTCGATTTCCGCCAGGCCGAACTCAGTGCCTTCGATATTCCACAAACCGGTACCGAGAACGCCCATTGGGCCGTGAACTGGTGGGACCGTGTCTGGGAAGAGGATGCCGATGAGGAGGTGCCGCTGGTGGCTCTGGCGTCCTCGTGGCTGCACAAGCACGCGCCGGCGGTGGAGCAACTGTCGGTGGTGCACGGCGATTTTCGTACCGGCAATTACCTGTTCGACGAATCGGACTGTCGCATCACCACCTGGCTGGATTGGGAGCTTGCGCGCATCGGCGACCGCCACCAGGACCTCGCCTGGAGCACCAGCCGCGCCTTCGCGACCATGGCCGAGGATGGCAAGACCCTGCTGGTGTCCGGGCTGATGCCCGAGCCTCAGTTTCTTGAGGCCTACGAGCAGGCGTCCGGCTTGAGCGTGGACCGCAAGTCGTTGCACTACTACCAAGTGTTCAACGCCTACGCGATGGTCGGCATGACCTTGGGCACCAGCTATCGCGTCGCCCGCAACGGCAAGTCTCATCAGGATGTACTGCTGGCCTGGCTGCTGGGTGTCGGCTACATGCTGCTCGATGAAATGCGTGATCTGATCGAAAAGGGGCCCTGACATGCAACTACGTCCACAAATCCAGATTCAAACCATCATCAAGGCGATGATGGAAGACGTAATCCCGGCCTTGGATCAGACCAACCAATTGGCCATGCAGTCCGCTCAGCTGACGATCGGCACGCTGACGATGATCGCCCAGCATCTGCCCCTGGAATACCGTTACGACTGTGATGAACTGGCGCGCCTGATCGACGCCGCCGCGAAACTGCGCGAGCAGGCACAGGGCGGAACGCAGACCGAACAGGCGGTGCTGGCCTTGCGTGCCGCGCTGGAAAGCGGCCGCGAGGTGCTCGACCGCGCACGTGCCGAGCCTTCCGAGATCGTCGAGGCTGTCGGTCTGTTGCGTCGTGCGACCGGTGACACCGTGCGCGCGGTCTATGCCGAATCCGAGCCCTCGGTGCGTGACGCGGTGGACGCCACAGTGCTCGAAGTGTCCAAGGAACAGCTGCTGCGCGACCGCTCCTGGCTGCTGATGCAGGGCTGGGAACCCGATCCGGGCGCGGTTCCGGCGGTGGAAACTCTGCTGCGGCCGGTCGGGGCCGTCTAGCGATGAGCGTGGCGCAACGCGAAGACGGCATGGGAATTCGGCGATTGAGCCTGAGCGGTGCCGTCAATTTTCGAGACCTCGGCGGCTATCCCAGCGTCGACGGCCGCCGCACCCGCTGGGGGATGCTGTTCCGCTCGGACCAGCTCGCCGAAATCGATGACGCCGATCTGGAAACCCTGGCGGGGCTTGGCCTGCGTACGATCTGCGATCTGCGTGCCGAATCCGAGCGCGAGCACAAGCCCAATCGCCGCCTGCGCGACCCGCATCCGCAAGTTCATGCCCTCGGCTTCATGCCGCACAACGGCGATGCGCTGCTTGCCGACGCGCGTTCCGGCAGCGTTTCGGTCGAGGAAATCGAAGCTCGCGTGCGCGAAATCTATCGACGCTTCGTCACCGACCAGACTCAGGCCTATTCACGCCTGCTGCATGTGCTGGACGAGCACACCGTGCCCTTGCTGATCCATTGCACCAGCGGGCGTGACCGGACCGGTTTCGCCAGCGCCGTGGTGATGATGGCGCTGGGTGTCGCGCGTTCGACGATTGCCGAGGACTACGCGCTCAGCAATCAGTATCGGCGCGACCTCACGTTCCAGATCGGTGGTGCCGTGGACCCGGCGGTGATGGCCGCGCTGACGCGGTCGCATCCCGCCTATCTGGCTGAGGCATTCCAGACCATCGATGAGGTCTGGGGTTCCGACGACGCCTATCTGTGCGATGCGCTGGAGCTCAGTGACGAACGGCGCGACGCACTCAAGGACCTGCTGCTGGAGCCTGCGCCGTAGAGGCGAGAGGTATTCGGAACCGATTTCATCAAACAACAACCGCAAGCAATTTCGGAGGAGATATAAAAATGGGTAAAGCACTGGAGCGCTTCTCGCTCGATGGCCGGCGAGCACTGGTGACGGGGGCCAGCAGCGGCATGGGCCGGCACTTCGTCGAAACCCTGGCCGATGCCGGCGCGCACGTGATCTGCGCCGCCCGTCGCATCGAGCCGATCGAGGAGGCCGCCAAGGCGATACGCGAGAAGGGCGGCAAGGCCGACGCCGTGCAGGTCGATATCGGCAGCACCGAGAGCGTGACCGAGGCCTTCGACGCCGCCGAGCGCGCGCTGGGCGGGCCGGTCGACCTGCTGGTCAACAATGCCGGTCAGATCATATTCGCGCCGTTTCCGGACATCACCGATGAACAGTGGGACGGTCTGATGAATGTGAACCTCAACGGTTCGATGCGCATGTCGCGCGAATTCTCGAAGCGTCTGATCGCCGCCGGTCAGCCCGGCAGCATCGTCAACATCACTTCGATCACCGGCCAGATGACCAAGGCCTATCTGTCGATCTACGGCACCGCCAAGGCCGCCCTGATCCAGTTCACCAAGCAGCTCGCGATCGACCTGTTGCCGCACAACATCCGCGTCAATTCGATCGCGCCGGGCTATTTCCGAACGGCCATGGTGGATTGGTATTTCGACAGTCCGGACGGTCAGTCGGAGGTCGAAAACCTGCCGGCGAAGCGGGTTGGCTTGCTGGAAGAGCTGGACGGCCCGCTGCTGCTGCTGGCCAGCGAAGCCGGTTCCTATATGAACGGCGCGATCGTACCCGTCGATTACGGCCACGTGGTGCGCATCTCGTTCACCTGATGCATCGCGGCGGCGCATGAATGATGCCGCGCCAATTCCGCGCGGCCGTTCTGGAAAAGAGGAGGAGTCACACAATGGGCAGTCATCCGCAAGATCAAGAGTTCAAATTCCCACTGGACCTGGGCGCCCCTCCGGGCTCGCTGGAAGGGCGGGCGCCGCCGATCGACAACGGCCTCGATGTGCCGGATCCGTCGCGTTACTACACGCCGGAATTCATGGCGAAGGAATGCCAGCAGCTGTGGCCTCGGGTGTGGATATTGGCCGCCGTGACCGCCGACATCCGCGAACCCGGAGACTTCACGCTCTACGAGCACGGGCATGAGGAATTCATCGTCGCGCGCCAGGATGATGGCTCGATCAAATCCTTCTACAACAGCTGCCCGCATCGCGGGAACCGTGTCTGCCAGACCGATCGCGGCACCGTCGACAGTTTCACCTGTCCGTTCCACAGCTGGAAATTCGGCTGTGACGGCAAGCTGCAGGAGATCGTCGACAAGGAGACTTTCAACGCCAAGCTGGTCGGACATCGTCCGGGGTTGAGCGAGGTCCGAACGGAGGTCTTGGCCGGCCTGGTGTTCATCAACATGGACGGCAATGCACCGCCGCTGAAGGAGTGGATGGGCCTGCCCGAAGGCTATCTCGAAGCCTATGAAATGGACACGATGAATCTCGTGCGCCATACGCGCAGCGAATGGAAAAGCAACTGGAAGACCGGCGTCGATATCTTCTACGAGTCTTACCACCTGCCGCACGTGCACCCGCAGACCCAGGGTTCGATCGAGGAGTTCAGCCAGGTCGACCTCTACAAGAACGGCTTCGGCCGCATGATCATGTGGTTCGGCATCAAGTCGCATCGTCACGAAGTCGAGGATGAACGCGAACTCGACGAGGGCGTGAAGATCATGCTGCGCGACGCGGGCATCGATCCCGACTTCTATGATGGCAAGGTTCACGAGACGCGTCGCGATATTCAGGTCGCCAAGCGTGAGCGCGCCAAGCGTCTGGGCATCGGCAGCGCGGATCGCCTCACCGATGGGCAGCTTAGCGACGGCTGGATCACCGGGCTGTTTCCGAACGTGCAGATGGGCATGCACGCCGAAGGCGTATTCATCATGCGCTTCGTGCCGCATGCCACCGACCCGGAACGCTTCTACTACGACAACATCCTGCTGTACCGGCACGTGGACGACCCGAACTACGACGTGCCGACCTGGATGGCGATGCCGGACGGCCTCGACCTCACCGGCGAAACCCGCCCGGAGATCGAACGCTGGCCCTCGGGTGAGGAGCCCGGAATCGGGCCGGTGCTGATGCAGGACTACGAGGCGGTCGAACACATTCAGCGCGGCCTGCGCTCGCGCGGATTCAAGGGGCCGCTATGGGGTGAGCAGGAAGCCCGCATCCGCCATTTCCATCGCGAGCTGGACCGGTATCTCGATGGGGAAAAGTGATCGCGTGAAGGCCGGTCGCCGTCCGGGCCGTCACGGGTATGCACCGTGACGGCCCATCGGCGGCCGGTGGCACGGCTGGCCGATTTGCCGGTCGACAGCAACAAAGCCTACAAGCTCGACGGGCATTCGGTATTGCTGTGCCATACCAAGAGCGGAATCTTCGCCGTGGATAACCGTTGCACCCACCAACTGGCGACACTCGAAGGCGGACGCATGCGCGGCAACCATCTGTTCTGTCCCAAGCATGGCGCGCGCTTCGATCTGCGCGACGGCTCCACCGTCGGCACCTTGGCCAAGGCGCCGATACGCACCTATGAAGTCTTCCTCGAAGGCGAGGACATCCTCGTCGACCTGAGCGGGGCGGACGCAAGCATGGAGAGCAAGAAACCATGAGCCCCGAACAAAGCAACGAACGCACGGTCGGTGAATTCCTGCGCCTGTTCTCGTCCGGCGATGTCGAGCAGACGATGGCGATGATGACCGACGATGCGACCTGGTGGGTCGCCGGCACGATGCCGATCTCCGGTACCTACGACAAGGCGGCATTCACCCAGCTGCTCTCCGGGGTGCTCGATACCTGCACTGGTCCGATCCGCATCACGCCCAAGCACTACACCATCCAGGGCGATCGCGTTGCGCTGGAAGCCGAGTCGTACACCGAGACGCGCAACGGCCGCATCTACAACAACCTTTACCATTTCCTGATTCGCGTGCGCGATGGCAAGATTGCCAGCGTTCGCGAGTATCTCGACACCATGCACGCCAACAGCGTGCTGTGCACGCCATGAACGACTCCCGAATGCTACCGGCGCTGGCCCACGAATTCACGTTCACCGCCGCCGTGCAGCCGCCGGTGGATGTGGGCGCGACCCCGCTGGGCACCCGCCTGTGCTTCACCATGGGCGCGGGCGAGGTCAGCGGCGAACGCATCCGCGGGCGCTTTCTCTCGGGCGGCGACTGGTTGATGGTCGGCGGCGATGGCTACGGTCGCGTCGACGTGCGCGGCCAGATCGAGACCCACGACGGTGCCTTCATCTATGTGCAGTATCACGGGTATCTGCAGATGAACGAGGCCGTGGCCGCCGCGCTGGCGAGCGGTGTCGGAACCGAACTGAAAGACGCCTACCTGCGGACGGCGCCGCGTCTCGAGTGCGGCGACCCGCGCTATGCCTGGGTCAACCACAGCCTGTTCGTGGCGGCGGGTCGCCTGCGGCCCGGCGGCATCGTCGAGTATCAGGTCCACCGTGTCGAATGAAGGGAGCCGCCCGATGAATTTCGATCCCGAAGCCGTGGTCCGCGGATTTTTTGCCGAGCTGGGCAAGGGCGGGCGCCTGATGGAGGCGGTGGAGCAGTACGCGGCGGATGACTGCGTCTGGGAAAACTCCGGTCTGCCGTCAGCCCCCCACAAGGCGGCGATGTTGCAGATGATGCGCGGCTTCATCGACGCCTACGCTCTGCATGCCTTGGTGATCGACGTGCACGCGCTGGCGGTCAGCGGCAATGCCGTGCTCACCGAGCGTACCGACCACATGGACGATTCGCAGGGAACCCGCATGCTATCGTTTCCGCTTGCGGGAGTCCTGCGCGTACGCGACGGCAAGATCGTGCGCTGGACCGACTATTTCGACCCGCGGCCACTGCTTCCGCCGACAGCCTGAGTGATCGGGCTGTCTCGCGACGTCGGAAGCAGACGCCGCGATCAATCCGTTTGCGTGCGGTCTGACGCGCGGAGGAGGGGGTGGCGGTGTCTCTGCACACGGGGCTGTCGGCATGGGTGCTGGCGATCGTTCATGCGCTCGAAAAGGCAGGTGTTGACTATGCGGCGCTGCTGGAGCGTCTGGACATGGATGCGAGCCGTGTCGGTGACCTCAATCATCGCTACCTGCAACATCAGGTCACCGATCTGTGGAAGCTCGCCGTCGAGACCACCGGCGACCCGAACTTCGGTCTCAAGGTAGCGCGCCAGGTTCGGCCCTCGACATTTCATGTCGTCGGTTACGCGATGTCCTGTAGCGGCACCCTGGCGCGGGCTGCGGAGCGCTTCGCGCATTCGGCGCGTCTGATTTCGGATTCGGCGCGGGTCGATTTCGACACCGTCAGCGACGGTTACCTGCTGGTCGTCGATCTCAACACCGGCGGTGAACCGCCGATCTACCAGACCATCGACACCATGCTCGCCGGCTTCCTGCTGCTGTGCGAATGGATCGTGGATCACCCGCTGGCGCCGCTGGAAGTCTCGTTCCGGCATCCGCGGCCGGTCGATGAAGGCGAATACCGCTCGATCTTCCGATGCCCGATTCGCTACGGCCAGCGCCGCAACAGCATCCTGTTTCCCGTGGCCGATCTCGACCAGGCGATACCGGCAGCCAACGAGGAGCTGGCGATGCTGCTCGACGAAATGGCCGCGCGTTACATCGCCACGCGCTTCGATCGCCGCTTCTCACGACAGGTCCGCGACACCCTGATTTCGCAACTGCCACACGGTCAGCCCAGCAAGGCGGCGGCGGCACGGGCGATGAACATGACGGAACGCACCCTGCTGCGACGCCTGCACGACGAAAACACCACCTTCAAGGAACTGCTGGACAAGCTGCGCGAAGAACTCGCCTATGACTATCTGCGGCGCGGCGATCTTTCGATCGAAAGTATCGCCGACCTGCTGGGGTTCTCCAGCAGCAGCACCTTCTCGCGCGCCTTCGTGCAATGGACCGGCAAGCGGCCCAGCGACTGGCGCAAGGGCCATCGCGAGTTCGGCTGGGAGTAGTGGCGGCTGCGGATTGCCGGATCAGCTCGACAGCGCCAGTTCGATCGCCTTGAGCGAGGTGCCGGTGCTCCAGCCGCCATCGACCAGCAGCGTCTGGCCGGTGATGTAGCCGGCGTCGTCGCTGACCAGGAAATGGATCGCCGCCGCCAGTTCCTCGGGGCGCCCGATGCGGCCCAGCAGCGAGAACACGGCGGCATTCCTGGCCACCATCTCCGGCGCCTCGGCCATCGCCATCGGCGTGTCGATGATGCCGGGGCAGACGCAGTTCACGCGGATGCCGGCTGGGCCGTATTCGACCGCGGCGGTCTGCGTCAGCGAGATGATCGCGCCCTTGGTGGCGGCATATTCGCCCCACTGGGCGAAACCGCGCACCGCGGTGATTGAGGACAGGTTGACGATGGCACTCCCGGGTTTCATGCGCGCCGCCGCCTCGCGGATGCCGGACTGTACGCCCATGGCATTGACCTCCCAGAAGCGTCGCGAGCGGTCCGGTTCGGACTGCGCCAAGGCCCGCGCTGTCGAGATGCCGGCATTGTTGACCATGATGTCCAGCCGGCCATCGATGGCGAGCGCCGCATCGCACAGCGCGGCGACGTCGTCCGCCGAGCTGACGTCGGTTCTGCGGAAGCGGCAGCCCCATTCGGCGGCCTGTTCGCCAACGTCGACGATATCCGCGATCAGGACTTCGGCGCCAGCCTGACGCAGGCGCCGGGCGGTGGCCGCGCCAATGCCGGAGCCGCCGCCGGTGACGATCGCGGTCTTGCCATTGAGTTCGAACATAGTGATCTCCTCGTTCGCGGGCGCGTAGCGTCCCGGCGCTTATCGTTGTGTGCCATACGATGTCGTATGCCGACGCCGGGCGGGAGCGCCGTCCTTGCCAGAATTGGGCGGAGCGCGACAATTTGCTGCGCTGCGGCGAAGCACCTTATTGGCACGCAGTGCGCAGCATTGGCCTGTACGGCCATCGCGGTTTGGTGTCGCAGCAGCCTAGGATGTACCCAGTCAGGCATTCCGCAGAAGTGCCGCAATCTCGATAAACGAATGGTAGGAGGAGAACCCTATGACGCTCGAATGGTGTCAGTACTGGATCGGCTTGTTCGCGAAAGAACCGGACGAATTGATCGGCCTGTACTCGCCGGAGTTCCTGTTCGAGGACATCAACATGGGCGTGCGGATCGAAAATGATCTGCCGGCGATGAAGACGTTCCAGGCTGGATTCATCGTCGAAAGCCCTGAGCTGAGTTACAACAAGTTCGACGTCTTCGACTATGTGGGCGATCGCCGTCTCGGCTCCTTCCAGTGGACCTGGGAAACCAAGCACGCCGGTGATTTTCTCGGCGTGCCCGCCGCTGGCAAGGTCACCAGGACCAAGGGCGTCACCGTGATGGGCTGGGACGAGAACGGCAAAATCGTCCTCGAACGCAGCATCTGGGACGCCTGGGCGGTCCTGCAGCAGCTCGACGCGATCAAGCTGGGGGCAGCGGCATGAGCTACGATCCGCTCGACCCGGCAGTCACGACTCATCCGTATCCGCACTATGCGGAGCTGCGCGCCAAGGAGCCGGTGAAGTGGCTCGAATCGATGCAAGGCTTCGCCGTATCGAGATTCGAGGACATCCTCACCGTTTTGCAGAACGCCGACGTCTATTCGTCGTCGCAGTTCTGGCCGGCGCTGCTGGGTGAATACGACCCGGTGCCGGAAGTGCCGCCAATGATCTCCCTGGACCCGCCGGGTCATGTGCGCATTCGAAAGCTCGCCAATGTCGCTTTCGTGCCCAAGAAGATCGCGAGTTTTCCACCGAAGATTCGCAGGATCGCGGATGAACTGATCGACGGCATTCTGGCCGAGCATGGCGAGTCCGGAACCATGGATTTCGTCTGGTCGTTCTCGGCGCTGTTCCCGGTGACCGTGGTTGCGGACGTGCTCGGCGTCGACGTCGAGCGTCGCTCCGAGTTCAAGCATTGGGTCGACGACGTGCTGTCCGCCGGCAATCGCGCGGCCTATGGGCCCGAGCGTCTGGCGCAGATCGAAAAGAGTTCCCGCGCTCTGCGCGAATATTTCGACGAGCTGTACGAGCGCCGCAAGGCCGAGCCCAGGGACGATCTGATCAGTTCGTTCATCCAGGCGGAGGTGGCTGGCGAGCACCTGAGCAAGTACGAAGTGATGAACATGGCGATCCTGCTGCTGATCGGCGGTGTGGAAACGACCACCAACCTGCTCGGCATCACCCTGTTCCACCTGCGCAACCGCCCCGAGGTCGAACAGAAGGTTCGCGCCAATCCGGCCTTGATCCCGAATCTCATCGAAGAGGTTCTACGCTACGACACGCCGGTGCAGATGCTGTTCCGGCACACCCTGAAGCCGACGGTGCTCAACGGAGTCGAGATTCCACAGGGCTCTCTGGTGCTACCGCTGTTGGGATCGGCCAATCGCGACGAGCGTCAGTTTGCGCACGCCGACGAGTTCGATATCGAGCGTGCGCCGGGGCAGACGATGTCCTTCGGCCAGGGCGCGCATTTCTGCCTGGGCACCTTCCTGTCGAAGATGGAGGCGCGGATTGCGCTGGAAGCTCTGTTCGAACGATTCGAGACCCTGCGCGCCGCCGACGGGACTGTGCAGTGGATGGACTCCTACTTTGCGCGGGGTCCCAAGTCCTTGCCGACGCATTTCAAGGCCCGGGTCAGCGAGGCGGTTCATGGCTGAAGCGCACAAAATCGCGAAGCTCTCCGAACTCGTGGAGGACAAGCATCTGGCCGCGAAGGTCGGCGAGCACCCGGTGGCGCTGTTCCTGGTCGAGGGCGAGGTCTACGCGACGGCGGGCAAGTGTCCCCATGCCGGTGGTCAGCTACACCGCGGCACGGTCTGCGACGGGAAGTTGAGCTGTCCCTGGCATGGCTGGTCCTACGATCTCAGGACCGGCGAATGCGAAGAGTCGGATGATATTTCCCTGGCGTGCTATCCGGTGCGCGTCGAGGACGACGATGTCTATGTCATCCTCTGAGGGCGGCGCAGCCCCGGTCATGAATGAGGCAATGCTGCAGGCGCTGCGCGAGATTGTCGGCGACGATGGATTGCTCATCGGCGAGGCCGTGCGCGAACGCTATGCCGGCTACTTCATGTCCTCGATCGAGGCGTCCGCCCTGGTGCGGCCGTCCAATACCGAACAGGTGTCGCGGGTGCTGGCGCTTTGCAACGCGCAACGACAGCCCGTGGTCGTGCAGGGCGGCATGTCCGGCTGGGTTCGCGCCACCGAAACGCGTCCCGGCGATCTCGCGCTGTCGCTGGAGCGGCTCGACCGGATTGAACAGGTCGATCCGGTCAATCGCACCGCGACCGTGCAGGCCGGTGTGGTGCTGCAAACCCTGCAGGAACATCTGGAGCCGTTTCAGCTGAGTTTTCCCTTGGATCTGGGCGGGCGGGGTTCCTGTCATATCGGCGGCAACGCCGCGACTAACGCGGGCGGCATGCGCGTGATTCGCTACGGCATGATGCGCGAGCAGGTGCTGGGCGTGGAAGCGGTATTGGCGGATGGGACCGTGGTGTCGTCGCTCAACCGCATGATCAAGAACAACACCGGTTATGATCTCAAACAGCTGTTCATCGGCAGCGAGGGCACGCTCGGTGTGATCACGCGCCTGGTGCTGCGTCTGCGCGAACAGCCGCGAAGCAACAACACTGCCCTGGTGGCGGCGCAGAGCTTCGAGCAGCTCGTGGAGCTGTTGCGGCACTGCGATGCCGCGCTGGGCGGCCTGTTGAGCGCCTTCGAACTGGTCGACAACCGTTTCTACAACGTCAATACCGGGCCGTCGCGCCACGTCGCGCCCTTGCCGCAGACCTATCCGTTCTACGCGATCATCGAAGCGCTCGGTTCCGATCAGGAACGCGACACCGAGCTGTTCGAAAGCGTGCTGGGCGAGGCCGGTGAAAAGGGCTTGTATGCGGATGCGGTGGTCGCCACCTCCGAGCGTCAGCGCGCGGACATCTGGGCGGTGCGCGAGGATCTGCAGCACATCGTGCGCGACTTCCAGCCGTTCTACGCCTTCGATGTGAGCCTGCCGGTAGGCGAGATGTCGGACTACATGGTCCGCGTGCGCACGCTGCTGCAGCAGAAATGGCAGGACGGGGCGATCGCGTTCCTCGGTCATGTCGGCGACGGCAATCTGCATATCGCGATCGGCGCCGGCGGCCCGCAGGACCGGGAAGCGGTGGAGTCCTGCGTCTACGAACCGCTGATGCCTTTTTCCGGATCGGTTTCGGCCGAGCACGGCATTGGCCTGGAAAAGCGCGCCTATCTCGGTATCAGCCGCAGTCCGGTCGAAATCGAGCTGATGCTGCGGCTCAAGCAGTTGATGGACCCGGTCGGCATTCTCAACCCTGGCAAGATCTTCGGGTCGCGCGAGGCGCCGTCCCGCAGGGCGGCCTGAGCCCGCGATGTCGAGCGGACCGCAAGCCGGTGCCGCCAGCCTGGTTCTCCACGGCTATGCGGTCAGCAACTACTTCAATACGGTGCGTGCCGCGCTGATCGAGAAGGGGGTACCGTTTACCATCGAACGCGTTCGCGCCAGTCGCGACGAGGCTTTCCTGGCGCGCAGTCCGATGGGCAAGATCCCATTCCTGCAGACGCCGGCCGGCTGTTTCAGCGAAACCGTGCCGATGCTCGAATACCTGGAGGAACGCGGCGACGGGCCGCCACTGTATCCGGCCGACCCATTGCGGCGCGCCCGTGCGCGGCAGCTCATGAATATCGTGCAGCTGTATCTCGACCTGCCGATGCGGCGCCTGTATCCGGGCACCGTGATGGGCAGCGAACACCTGCCCGGTGCGGTCGATGCGGTGGCGGTCCAGCTCGAAATCACCCTCGATGCCTTGCGCCGCCTGTTCGAGTTCGGCCCGTTTCTGGTCGGCGACCGCCTGAGCCACGCCGACCTGATGACGCTGTACTGCGTCGACGTCGGCGACCGGGTGACGCGCCAGGTCTACGGCTGGTCGCTGATCGAACGCATCGCCGGTCTCGCCGACTGGGGCCGGATGATGAACGCCCGCGCGAGCACCCGGATCGTCGCCGCCGAATTTCTCGAAACCTTTGTTCCCTACCTCGAAGCCAAGCGCGCGGCCTATCGACTCGACGCTGGCGGCGGCCTGTTTGCACCGCCCGTTGCCGTCTGAAGCCGACCGCGCATAGCGAGATCAAGCCATGAACGCCCCGATACCTGCCCCGAATCCCGGTTCCCTGCGCGAGGTCGAACTCGACGACAAATACACCGCCGAATCCGGTACCGTGATGATCTCCGGCACCCAGGCGCTGGTGCGGCTGCCCCTGCTGCAACGCGAATTCGACCGCCGTGCCGGTCTCAATACGGCCGGTTATATCTCCGGCTATCGCGGCTCGCCGATCGGCGGCTACGACCAGGAGCTGTGGCGCGCGAAGAAGCATCTCGACGCGCAGGCGATCCACTTCCAGCCCGGCCTCAACGAAGACCTTGCCGCCACCGCGATTTGGGGCGCGCAGACCCTGCAGCATATTCCCGACACCACCGTGGATGGCGTGTTCGGCATCTGGTACGGCAAGGGGCCGGGTGTCGATCGTTCCTGTGACGCATTTCGCCACGGCAACTTCGCCGGCGTGCATCCCAATGGCGGCGTGCTGGTGGTGGCGGGCGACGACCACATCGGCAAGTCGTCGACGGTTGCGCACCAAAGCGAACTGGCGCTGATCCACTGCGGCATGCCGGTATTCGCCTGCTCCACCGCCGAAGATGTGCTCGATCTCGGTCTACTCGGCTTCGCGCTGTCGCGTTACTGCGGCACCTGGGTGGGCTTCACCACCACTAACGAAGTACTCGAACAGACCATGACGGTGAGCCTGGACGCGCTCGATCGCGAGATCGTGCGTCCCGATCAAGGCGAACTGCCGCCCGAGGGCCTGCACAACCGCCCGACCCACGTCGACCGCGAACGCTCCATCGTCGTGCACACGCGCTATCGCTGGCCGCTGATCGAAAAGTTCATCGACGCCAATCCGGTCAACCGCGTTTTGATCGACGCGCCGGCGCGCCGCCTGGGCATCGTCAGTGCCGGCAAGGCGGTGCAGGATGCGGTGCAGGCGCTGAAGATGCTGGGTCTCGACGAACAGCGGGCCGCCGCTTTGGGTGTTTCGCTGTACAAGCTCGGCTGCGTCTTTCCGGTGTCGACGCGCGGGCTCAGCGATTTCGCCAGGGACCAGGCCGAGCTGCTGTTCGTCGAGGAAAAGGAGCCGGTGACCGAACGCCAGGCCAAGGAAATCCTCTACGGCCAGCCGCAGGCGCCGCGCATCGTCGGCAAACGCGACGAGGACGGCCAGCCGCTGCTGCCGACCGACGTCCAGCTCAAGCCGATCGAGCTGGCGCTGGTGATCGCCGGCCGTCTCGAAAAGCTCGGCGTGGTGCTGCCGGCCGAGGTTCGCGAACGCGTCGACCAGCTCAGCCGGCAATTGGCGCTGACCGCCGGCATCACCCCCAGCGACGTCGTGCGTTCCCCCTATTTCTGCTCCGGCTGCCCCCACAATTCCAGCATGCCCAAGCCGGACGGCAGCTATGTCGGCGGCGGCATCGGCTGTCACTCCATGGCCATGTACAGCGACGAGCGTGTGCTCGCCAATACCCAGATGGGGGGCGAGGGCGCGCATTGGTACAGCCTCGCCAAGTTCACCCGAATGCCGCATCTGTTCCAGAACATGGGCGATGGCACCTACTACCATTCCGGGATTCTCGCGATTCGCGGCGCGGTCGCCGCCGGGGTCAACATCACCTTCCGCATTCTCTACAACGATGCGGTGGCGATGACCGGCGGCCAGCCATTGGATGGACCGATTTCGGTCGGCGCGATCAGTCATCAGGTGCTCAGCGAAGGCGCCACGCGCTGCATCGTCGTCAGCGATCGGCCCGAGCTCTACAACGCCGAAAGCAAGCTCGCGCCGGGCGTGCGTGTGGAACACCGCAGCGAATACGACCGCGTGCAGCGCGAGCTGCGCGAGATCGAAGGCGTGACAGTGGTGATCTACGAGCAGACCTGCGCGGCCGAGAAGCGCCGGCGCCGCAAGCGTGGCCAGTTCCCCGATCCGGCCAAGCGCTTGTTCATCAATCCCGAAGTCTGCGAGGGCTGCGGTGACTGCTCCGCGAAGTCCAACTGCGTCAGCCTGTGGCCGCGCGAGTCCGAGCTGGGACGCAAGCGCCAGATCGACCAGTCCGCCTGCAACAAGGACTACAGCTGCCAGAATGGCTTTTGTCCGAGTTTCCTCACGATTGAGGGCGGCGGCCTGCGCAAGCCCGACAAGGTGGCAATGGACGGCGACTTCTCGCTACCCGAAGCGCCGGTCGCCGCGATCGGTGAGGCCAGCTACAACCTGATGGTGTCCGGGATCGGCGGTACCGGTGTGGTCACCGTCGGCGCGCTGATCACTATGGCTGCGCACCTGGAGGGCAAAGCCTGTTCGGTGTTCGACATGACCGGCTTGTCACAGAAGAACGGCGCCGTGTTCAGCCATCTGCGCGTCGCGCACAGCAGCGACAAGCTCGGGGCGCAGCGCGTCGGCGTGGGCGAAGCCGATGTGGCGCTGGCCTTCGACGCGGTCGGCGCGCTGTCCAAGGAGCCGGCGATCACGCTTGATCCGAAACGCACCCGCGCTGTGGTCAACACCCGCGTCACGCCGACGCCCGCCTTTGCGCGCAACCCGGACCTCAAGATTCATCCCGGACTCCTGATAAATCGCTTCCGCAATGCCGTGGGCGAGGACCATCTGTATACGGTGGACGCCACCAATCTGGCGCTGGCGCTGCTCGGAGACACCATTGGCGCCAATCTGTTCCTGCTCGGCTATGCCTCGCAGCTCGGGCTGTTGCCGGTATCGCCGGCCGCGATCGAGCGCGCCATCGAAATCAACGGTGTGGCGGTCGAATTCAATCAGGAAGCCTTCAGACTCGGCCGCCTGCAGGCGGCGGACCCGGAACGCATCGCCAAGGCCGTGGCCAACAGCCGGCCGCTTGCTGAATTCACGCCGCTGCAGAATCTGGACGAGATCGTGTCGCATCGAATCAAGTTGCTCACGGACTATCAGAACGCCGCCTACAGCCAGCGCTACAAGCGCCTGGTCGATGAGGTGTGTGCCGCCGAGAAGCGTGTTGCGCCCGATCGCGATGCGCTGAGCAAGGCCGTGGCGCGCAACTTCGCCAAGCTCATGGCCTACAAGGATGAATATGAGGTGGCGCGTCTCCACTGCCTGCCGAGCGTCAAGGCCGAACTCAAGGCGAGTTTCGAAGGTGATGTGAAGATCAAGTACAACCTGGCGCCGCCGCTGTTCGCCAAGCGTGATCCGACCACGGGTCAGCTCGTCAAGCGCGAGTTCGGCTCATGGATGGGCACGGCGTTCGCGCTGCTCAAGCACTTCAGGTTCTTGCGCGGCAGCGCCTTCGATCTGTTCGGCTACAGTGCCGAACGGCGGATGGAGCGCCAATTGATCGATGAATACGAGCAGCTGATGCGCGAACTGCTGCCGACGCTGTCGCCGGACAACGTCGACACCGCGGTGGAACTGGCGTCGATCCCCGCAATGATTCGCGGTTACGGGCATATCAAGGAAGCGAACGTGGAAAAGGCAAAACCGGTACGCGCCAGGCTCGTCGAGCAGTATCGCAATCCCGCGCCGAAGACCGAGCCCGGCGGTGCGGCGCGGATCTACAAGGCGGGCTGATTCAATAACGACTAGAGCGGCGTAGCCTTCGATCGCCGCCACGAAAGCAGAGGAGACTGTGATGTTCGGAATGCTGGTAGGCGGCAAGTTGTTGCAAGGAACCTCGACCGAGGCGGTGATCAATCCCAGCGACGAATCGGTGGTGGCGCAGGCCCCCGTGGCCGACGCAGCGATCGTCGATGCGGCCGTGGATGCGGCGCAGCAGGCCTTTTCGAGCTGGCGCCATTCGTCGCAGGCGACGCGGGGCGAGGTGCTGCTCGCGATCGCTCGCGTCATCGAGGACAACAGCGCGGAGCTGTCGGAACTGCTGGTTCGCGAACAAGGGCGGCCGATGCCGTTGGCGCAGTTCGAGATGGGCCTGGCCACGCAGTTTCTGAACTGGTACGCCCAGCAATCGCTGGAGCCGGAGCTGCTGTCGGATGACGCGCAGCGGCGGGTCGAGGTTCATCATGTACCGCTGGGCGTGGTCGCTGGCATCGTGCCCTGGAACGCACCGATCCATTTGGCGATCAACAAGATCGCGCCGGCGCTGGCGGCCGGCAATACCATCGTGATCAAGCCCGCGCCCACCACGCCGCTGACGACCTTGCGGCTTGGCGAACTGATCGCCTCGGTGGTGCCTCCGGGTGTGGTCAACATCATCAGCGGCGGCGGAAACATCGGTGCGCAACTCACCACCCATCCCAAGGTCGCGAAGCTGTCGTTTACCGGTTCGACAGCAACGGGCAAGGCGATCATGGCGGCCGCAGCGGATTCGCTCAAACGCATCACGCTGGAGCTGGGCGGCAATGACGCCGCGATCGTGCTGAAGGACGCGGACGTGGCGGCAATCGCCCCGGCGTTGTTCGGCATGGCATTTTTCAACAGTGGGCAGGTCTGCGCGGTCATCAAACGACTCTATGTGCATGCCGATCTATACGAGGCCGTCTGCGAGCAGATGGCAGCCATGGCCGAAGGCGCCGTGCTCGGCGACGGTTTCGACCCCAATAGTCAGTTCGGGCCGGTACAGAACAAGGCCCAGTTCGACAAGGTGCTTGGCTATATCGAAGGCGCGCGCCGCGACGGACGCATCATCGCTGGTGGCGGTGAGCCCCGGAGGCCGGGCTACTTCGTACCGCTCACGGTGGTCCGCGATATCGAGGATGGCAGCGCCCTGGTCGACGAGGAGCCGTTCGGGCCGGTGCTGCCGATCGTGCGCTTTGCGGATGTCGACGAGGTCATTGCCCGCGTCAACCGTTCCGCCTACGGTTTGGGTGCGTCCGTATGGTCGCGCGACCTGGCTGCGGCCGGTCGCGTTGCCAGTGAGATCGACGCCGGTTCGGTGTGGATCAACCAACACTGCGCACTGGATCCGGCGGTGCCGTTCCCGGCCATGAAAAATTCCGGGATCGGTGTCGAGTCCGGCCGCGAAGGCTTGCTGGAATATACGGCGCTCAAGGTCGTCAACATCAACAAGGCTTGAGGGCGATTCGACATGTCGATGATCGAAGAACTGTTTTCGCTGAAGGGCAAGACCGCCGTCGTTACCGGTGGCGCGAAGGGAATCGGTGCGATGATTTCCGTCGCCCTCGCTGGCGCCGGCGCGCAGGTGATTACGGTATCCCGGAGCCCGGCCTCGCCGGAGACCATCGGTGCCGGGCTTGATGCGAGCAATTGCCGGTGCCTGAAGGCCGACCTTTCCAGCATCGAGAGCTTGCGTCAGGTCGCGCGCGACATCGCCGAACTGGCGCCGGAACTCCACATCCTGGTCAACAATGCCGGAGCCTTCAGTGCCAGCGATATCGCCTCGGTGGATCCGGATCGCTGGGATGCGGAAATGGCGCTCAATGTGCGGGCACCGTTTTTTCTCGTGCAGCAACTATTGCCGAACCTCGTTGCCGCTGCCCGTCCTAACGACCCCGCGCGGGTCCTCAACATCGGTTCGATCGCAGCCTTGTGGCCCAAGAGTACCGGCGCCTATGCCTATGGTTGCAGCAAGGCGGCCTTGCACCAGCTGACGCGCACACTCGCCTCCGACCTGACATCGGCGGGTGTTCATGTCAATGGCATTGCCCCGGGTTTTTTTCCGACCGACATGACGGACGGCTTGTTTGAAGCGGCGCCAGGGTCGCGTGAAGCGACCCGAGAAATGGTTCCGGCGCGTCGCTTCGGCAACGCCGACGACATCGGAGGCATGAGCATTGCAGTGTGTTCACGAGCCGGCGCCTACCTATCCGGGGCGATGATTCCCGTCGAAGGCGGCTTGTGGTCGACGTGATTGTCCAAGTCAGGCAGATTCGTTGACGTGAAAGCGATATCGCCGTTGCCAGACAAGTTGTGATCCATACTAGTTGTTGGGTTTTGTCGAAAGCCTGCGAATGAGCGTGTGCCACCCGTTGCGCAAGGTGCTTTCAGTCGATGGACATAAGCCGTCCAAATTGTGGCGATGAAGGCCCGCGTACAGCGAAAATAAATGTCGTCACGCGGGCCTTGCGCCAGCCTGAATCTAAAGGTATGGTTCCATACCAGTGGGCTGGTGATGTCTCTTGCCAAAGCCGGTGCCAGAAAAATAACGATAGATCGCCAACAAGGCGTTTAGAGAATTCGGCCCTGGAAAGGGTCGGCAGTGCGAACGGAGGCGTTAACGAGTTGCCCTAGACGGTTTGCTCATCGGTGTAGGTTTGCCGGTTGGCTGCTGGTCCTGCAAGTGTGGTACAGGCTTGTGCACTCATGTCGGGCGATTCCCGTCAACCCTACCAAGGTTTGCTCTGAAGATTGGCCGTGGATCGACGTTGTCGGTCAACGCTGATGAAGTTGTGCGTGGTGAAGGCAGTACAGGTCTGACTGCGCCGCGTGAATTAAGCCAGCAAGGAAGCGTTGCAGTGATGCTCATAACGACATGGATTTTGGGAGGAGAGAATGCCTAAGCTGTCAGTAAAGTTATCCTTGGTGCCGCTTGCCTTGGGTATGGCGCTCGGTACTGTTGCCCATGCGCAGAATGGCGCGGGCGACGATTCGCTCGACGAGCTTTTCGGGAGTTCGTCGACGAGTGAGCAAGGCGAAGCCGCACAAGCGCCAGCCAGTGAGCCGGAGACCGGGCCGGATGCCGCGGATCCTCCCGATCTTGCGAATACGCAGGGCGTCGATGCCGATGAGCCCGAGCCGGAGGCCGACGTGGCGCCAACGAGGCGCCGGGCGACGAGCCGCATGGTCGAGGAGATCGTCGTCACCGCGCAGAAGCGCGAACAAAGCCTGCAGGACGTGCCGACGAGCGTGACCGCGTTCACCGGTGGCCAGCTTGACGCCCAGGGCGTCAGTGACCTCAAGGATCTGCAATTGGTGACGCCGGGCCTGACCTTCGATTCGATGGCCAGCTACAGCATCATCTTCATCCGAGGCGTCGGCGGTGATGCCTTCCAGGCCGCCGTCGATTCCAGCGTCTCGACCTATATTGACGGTCTCTACCTGCCGTTTACCTTCTCCTCTGCGCAGGCGCTAGGCGACGTACGGCAGGTCGAAGTGCTGAAGGGGCCGCAAGGTACCCTGTATGGCCGTAACGCCGTCGCTGGCGCGATTCTGGTCGAACTCAAGGAACCGTCGTTCGACGAATATCAGGTCAACCTGTTCCAGCAGTTCGGCAACTACAACGACAGTAAGACCAAGGCGGCGGTATCCGGTCCTGTTCCCGGACTGGACAATGTCGCTTTCAGTCTTTCCGGCTTGTACCAGGATCACGATGCCTACTCGATCTACAAGCCGGACCCCTCGCAGAAATACCTGCCTTACCGCAACAAGGGCTTTCGTGCGGCGCTGCAATGGGACCCGTTTGAGAGCTTGAGCCTCAAGGGTTCGTACTATCACCTCGAATCCCAGGATTCGGATTCGGTCGTCACCGTATTGCTTGATTCTTCGCCCGTGTTTGCGGCGATCACGACGCCGATCACCGAGCCTCATCAGTCCGGCAACAACACGAATGTCGGTGTTCGCGGCAAGACACGCATACTTTCGCTGGTTGCGGAGTCGGACTACTTTGACGCCTTCAGCTCGAAGCTGGTCTATGGGCACACCAATGCGCTCAGCAACATCTACTTCGACTTCGACTCCGCTCCGGAACCGATCCTCGACATCAGCGCCTTGCCGAATACTGCTGTGGCCGATTCGTTGGAGTTGATTCTGAACTCGGAGTCCGATTTCACGCCAGACTGGCTGCAATGGACTGCCGGTGCGTACTACGAGGATTCAACGAAGACGGGACGCTATCCGATCACGGTGGATGCTGTTGCGGTGGGTGTCGGCGTTGTGGATGCACTGTTCCCCAACTCGGATCCGGTTTGCGGTCTCCTGATGTCGGTCGGCCTCGACTGCAACGACAATCCGACTCAAAACCAGAATCCGTTGGTGCAGATTCCGCTTGATAGCGGCATCGATACAGAGCATTACTCGATCTATGGGCAGCTGACCTTCAGTGTGACGGATCGCCTGGACGTTGTGGCTGGCGGCCGTGCTTCGACGGAAACGCGCGACCTGACGTATTCACGCGTCCAGCTCAAGCTTCTGGATGTTCCACTGCTGGGCGACACCGAGGCGATTACGCTTGTCTCCTATACGCCGCAAAGCCATACCTGGGACAGCTTCACGCCTAGTGCCGGCCTGAACTTCCAGTGGACGGACAATATTCTTGCCTATTATCGCTACGCGGAGGCATTCAAGAGCGGGAACTACAACGGCTTGAACATCAACAATCCGCCGCTGCGCGTTGAGCCAGAGCTTGCGACATCGCACGAAATCGGAATCAAGAGCACCCTGCTTGAGGACGGCTCTCTTACGTTCAATGCGGCGATCTTCCGCAACCATGTCGAGAACGCTCAGGTGCAGATCCTGGCGCTGCTCAGCGGTGGTGTCACCCGCCTTCAGAATGCAGCGGCATATACGATTTATGGTGGAGAGATCGAGGCTAACTGGTTCGCACTGGACGGGCTGCTGCTATCGCTGTCAGCAGTTTACCTCGACGGTTCCTATGACAGCTTCATCGGCGAGGGCTTCAACCCCGTGACGGGCCTGAACATTCCGGGGCAGGACTTCGCCGGAAATGACACCGTCAGAACCCCGGAAGTGACCGGAACGGCGTCCGTCAGCTACACCTTCCCGTTCTTCTTCGGTCTCGATGCAGAGTTCGGAGCCGATGCGTACTACAACGACGGGTTCTACTACGATCCGCTGAACTCAATTACGCAGGACGCTTACACGATCTACAACGCGCGATTCGGTCTTTTCGATCCGGAAAGCAACATTCGTGTGACCTTGTACGGGAAGAACCTGACCGACGACGTGTTCTTTACCCAGAAGTATCGATTCGATTTCGGCGAGACCGGGATCTATGGCGCGCCGAGAACTTACGGCGTCAGCGTCCAATGGGACTACGGCGGCTGACCTGAGGCCGCCGCGGATGGCGGTTAGCCGATCAGAAAGTCATCGATTCAAATGCTTTTGGGAGCAATAATGAACAACTCCAAAACCGGCGTCGGTCTCTTCACGCTTTCGACCGTAGCGCTCATTCTGCCCTTCACGGCGCAAGCCTATGAAGGCCCCTACGCTGGGATCAAGGGAGGCTACAGCCAGGCCGACGACCAGACGTTTGACTACGCAGGTACACATACCACGACACCGCAGGCGCCGATCATCGTCGAGCAGCCCGCTATCCAAAACGACGGCATCGCTGCCGAGTACGAGTACAAGAGTGCGATCGCCTATTCACTGGTGCTTGGTTGGGCGTTCAGCAACGGCCTGCGGCCCGAGTTCGAGCTTACGCAGCGCAAGGACTCGGCTGACAGCATCATCAATTCCAGCGGTGGGGAGGAAGACGCCAGCGGGTCGGATCTTTCGAATACCACGGGGATGATGAATCTCTGGTACGACGTCTTTCCGTCCTGGACGATTCATCCGTATGTCGGGGCCGGTGTCGGCTTTCTGCGAACCAAGCTCGACCAGTTCCAGAGCGATGTATTGACCGACTTCCAGACGGGGCTGGTTCGACAGGCCGACGATACCGTGCTGGCCTACCAACTCGGCGCCGGTATCGCGTGGGACATCTTCGATCAGATCAGTCTGGGGCTTGACTACCGCTTCCTGACCGCGGACGAGGGCAAGTACTACCCGTACCAGGACCAGACCAAGACCCACGTCGATGCCGACTACAAGGCGCAGACGCTGTTCCTTTCAGCCAACTACTACTTCCGGGTTCCGAAGGAAAAGGCGCCCGAGCCGGCCCCCAAACCGGCTGCGGTGGTGGAACCTGCTCCGCCGCCCCCGGACAGTGATCGCGATGGCGTTATCGACAAGTTCGATCAGTGCCCGTCTACACCCAGCGGTACTGAAGTCGACGATGTGGGCTGCGCCTTGCCGCCGCCACCGCCACCCTGCAAGACGCCCGAGCCCGGTGAACGTGTGTCCTTGGGGGGCTGCGGTACCGGCGACACGATCACCCTGAGCGGCGTCAACTTCGAGTTCAACAAATCGACACTAACGCCGAATGCCAAGACCATTCTTGACAACGTGGCTGCTGAGCTCAACAAGTATCCGGAAATTGAGGTCGAGTTGGCCGGGCATACCGATTCCCTGGGGCGCGATGCATATAACCAGAACCTGTCCGAATCACGCGCGGATTCGGTGAAGCGCTACCTCGTTTCCATGGGTGTCGATGGCGAAAGGATGGCAGCCGTTGGTTACGGTGAGGCGCAGCCGGTGGCGGACAACGACTCGGATGAGGGGCGTGCCAGGAACCGTCGTACCGAGCTCCGGATTACTGCTGGGGTGGCCGAAGTCCAGCCGTCCCCTCGGTCGCCAGGCGACCGGTCCGCTCCGCGCTCCGCGCAGCCGCAGACAAAGCAGGACTCCGTTAATGTAGAAAAAGACGACAGTAATCAACAGTCAGTGGAAGAATCGCCTGAGGATTCAGAAAATCTTGATTTCCTGGACTTCTGAGAAATACAGCTTCCCTTCCGGCCGGTGTCACACAAGCAGGTGGCATCGGCCTTCTTTTTGCGAGGCGCGCTTGTCGACTTCGCGGCGGACGTCTCAGCTCCATTCTCACCTGCAATGCGGCATCGTGCCCGTGTGAAAAGAAACGGTATGGTGCCATCCGACAAAAGGGTAATTTCCGTCGATGGAAGGGGTCATTTGAAGCTGATTTTCCGGCGGGTTCCGGTGAGGCTCCGATTTCATGTGCAATTACATCTCATAGGTATCAAACAGGTGGACTTGGGGCGGGATGCGGGGTATAAATAATGGAAAGTATGGCTCCATACAAATACTGAAATTAGAAGAGCTCCTCACTATGTTTCAAAGAAATCTGTTCGAGCAGGAACACGAGATGTTCCGCGCGTCGGTCCGCAAGTTCATCGAGAAGGAAATTGCGCCGTTCCACAAGCAGTGGGAGGAGACCGGCGTCGTGCCTCGCGAGCTTTGGCTCAAGGCCGGCGAGGCCGGGATGCTTTGTTGCACGATTGCCGAAGAATTCGGCGGCCTCGGTCTGGATTATCTGTTCGACGTGGTGGTCTTCGAAGAACTTGCTCGTAGCGGTTTCACGGGGCCGGGATTCCTGATCCATTGCGACCTGGTGGCGACCTACGTCAACTCGTTCGGCACCAATGACCAGAAGCGGCATTGGTTGCCCAAGATGGTATCCGGCGAAGCGATCGGATCATTGGGCATGACCGAGCCACATGCGGGCTCGGACCTCCGCAATATTCGCACCTCTGCGATCAGGGATGGAGACGACTACATCATCAATGGCCAGAAGGTGTTCATTTCCAATGGACAGCTCTGCGACGTATTGGTGCTTGCGACCAAGACCGGTGGTAGTGGGGAGGACAAGGGAATCACTCTGTTCCTGGTGGATACCTCGCTACCCGGGTTCAAGCGCGGCCAGAATCTGGAGAAGCTGGGCCTCAAGGGACAGGACACTTCGGAGCTGTTCTTCGAGGATCTTCGAGTGCCCGCGTCGGCCATGCTGGGCGGGGAGGGGCAGGGCTTTTCGCTGATGATGACCAAGCTCGCTCAGGAGCGGCTGGCGCAGGCGATCCGTTCGGCAACCGTCGCTGAGACGGTGATCGGCTGGACGGTTGAGTACACCGCTCAGCGCAAGGCCTTCGGCAAGACCATCGCCGACTTCCAGAACACGCAGTTCAAGCTGGCCGAACTCAATACCGAGGCTGTGATCGGTCGCGTGTTCACCGACCGTTGCATCGAGCAGTTCATGAAAGGGGAGCTGAGCCCTGTCGATGCGGCGATGGCGAAGATGTGGCTTTCGAACCTTCATTGCAAGGTCGTCGACGAATGTCTTCAGTTGTTCGGCGGCTGGGGCTACATGTGGGAATACCCGATCGCCCGGGCCTACGCCGATGCACGCATCGTCAAGATCGCCGGCGGTTCGATAGAAATCATGAAGCACATCATCGGAAAGGCAATGTTTCGAGAGGCCTTGGGCAGTAACGGCGTTTAGCGTTCGAGCAGTCATAACGCCGATCCGGGGTGGATCGAGGTTTTCCCTGTTTGGAATTTTAGGAGAGTCGCCCCAAGGGACAATGAACTGGATGCTTCTGCAAGGACGCGGAATAAACATAAATACATACGCGTTGGAGGAGTATTACAGTGTTAGAACTCAAGCTATTTTCGGCAGGGCCGATCTTGCCTGTTTCTGGTGCATTGAATCGGTGGGTCTGGACAATATGTCTGACGGCGGGCCTGAGCATTCCGGCCCATGCGCAGGTGTCTACAGATGAACCTGAACAAGACAATTCGGAAACAGGGGCCGTTACCGAGGCGAGACGCGGCGTCATCGAGGAAATCGTGGTGACGGCTCAGAAGCGCCAGCAGTCGATCAACGATGTCGGCATGGCGATTACTGCACTGAGTGGCGAGCAATTGCGCGATGCAGGCATACGGGATGTGGGTGATCTCACCAAGGTCGAGCCGAGCTTTGTCGTCTCCCAAGCGTTCTACGGAACGCCGGTGTATTCAATACGAGGCATCGGCTACAACGAGCAGTCGTTGGCCGCGAGTCCGACTGTCAGCATCTATGTTGACGAGGTGCCCTACGCTTATCCGGCCTTGACCAAGGGCGCGCCGCTCGATATCGAGCGCGTGGAGATTCTCAAGGGGCCGCAGGGGACCCTGTTTGGACAGAATGCGACGGGCGGCGCAATCGACTACATCGCGGCCAAGCCAACCGACTACTACACGTCCGCCGTCAATTTCACATATGAGCGCTTCGACGAAACCAATCTCAACGGTTACTTCAGCGGGCCGCTGACGGATCAGCTGAATGCTCGCGTGGCCTTTGACATGTCTGAAGGTGGAGCGTGGCAGAAAAGTTATACCCACGGCGGCAGCCTCGGTGATAACGACATGAAGCGCGCACGCCTGCTGCTGGACTGGCAAGCGCTGGAAACGCTCAAGGTATCGCTCAATATCAATGGCTGGACCGATCGCTCCGACGCCATGGCGTCCCAGCTTTACGCGGTCAACCTGCAGGTGCCGGCAGCCGCGGAGTATGTGCCGGAAACGCTAGCCTACCCGCTGGCACCGCGGGAATCGTCGCGCGCTGCAGACTGGAGCCCTGACTCGCCGCCAAGCCTCGATGAGACCTTCTTCCAGACGTCGTTGCGCGTTGACTACGTGCTGTCGGATTCCATCGACCTGACATCGATCAGCTCCATTCAGCGCTATCGGCAGGACAATCTCGTAGAAAACGACGGCATGAGTCTCGACAACAACGCGGAACGTCAGCGCGGCACCGTCGATTCGCTGGTGCAGGAGCTTCGTCTGGCCGGTGTCGCCAGCGATGATCGCCTGCACTGGCTGGCTGGCTTGACTTATTCCAAGGACGAAACCAAGGAAAACAACGTCGGGATTCTTCCGGATTCGTCACCGGGGCATCAGCCGGAACTCGGCGGCGCACCCAGCTTTTCGACGATCGGTACGGTCGCTGAGCCGACCGTCAACGCCAAGGCGGTGTTCGGCAATCTGGAATACCAGCTTTTCGATGAGCTAAGCATTCACGGTGGAGCGCGCTACACCGAGACCAAGATGGACTTCGACGCCTGCCTGTATGTGGTCGATCCGAATTTCGCCGCCTCGTTCGCGCCGTTCGGTTTCGATCTGCAGCCAGGAGACTGCGTCACCTTCGGTTCCGACTTCATGCCGGGTTTGCAACACCTTTCGCTCGATGAAGACAATGTGTCGTGGCGGGTCGGTGCGGACTGGACGGGGTTCGACGACACCTTGATCTACGCCACTGTGAGTCAGGGCTACAAGGCCGGCTCTTTCCCGACCTTGCCGGGAACGGGCGTCATTCAGTTCGCGCCGGTGACTCAGGAGTCCCTGCGAGCCTACGAGCTGGGATTCAAGACCGAGCTGTTTGACTATGCCCTGAGCCTGGGCGGCGCGGTGTTCCGCTATGAGTACGAGGACAAGCAGCTGCGTGGCAAGGTGCTCGACCCGACCGGTGTGTTCGGAATTATCGATGCCCTCGTCAATGTCCCGAAATCGGTCGAGAACGGGGCGGAGCTGACCGCGACCTGGCGTCCGGACAATCATCTGCGGGTGAACGCGGGCCTAACCTGGCTGGATCCGGAAGTCGACGGCACGTTTCTTACCTATGATCCGTTTGCCCAGCCGGATCCGGAGACCGGGGCCGCTCCGACGCCCACGGATTTTGACGGTTATTCGTTCCCCGGCGTGCCGGAATGGTCGGCCAATGTCGGTCTGCGCTACGAGTGGAGTTTGCCGTCCGGCATGATCGCCTCACTGTCCGCCGACTATCGTTACCAGACGGACTCACAAGGGCAGTTCGTGGCATCCGACAGCGTTGAACAGGGCAACGCTTCCTTGAAGATCGACAGTTATGGCCTGCTGGATCTGCGGGCCGGACTGGAATCGGCGGATGGCGCATGGACCCTCGCCGTATTCGGCAAGAACGTCACCGATGAGTACTACTGGACCCAGGCAACCAAGGTCTATGACGCCACGGTGCGTTATGTGGGCATGCCGCTGACCTATGGAATCACGATCGGACACAGGTTCTCGGCAGAATGAACAGGAGCCCGACTGCTCGCGTAGCCGGGCTCCGCATTTCGTATCGATTGTCCGCGTATGCGGGCTCAGACAGCCGTGCGGCCCGAGCTGACGAACTCGGCGAGGGCCGCCTTGATATGCGTGAGGGAATCGATGAGCCTGAGCCGTTCTTCCGGCGAAATGGCCGCGAGAATCTGCTCGTTGAAGTCCACCTCCATCCGAGTCATGCGCTTGATCAGCGCCTGCGCGCGACGCGTCAGGTAGACCCGCCTCGCGCGCTTGTCGCTCGGGTCCGCGCGGCGGTCGACCAGGCCGGCGGCTTCCAGCGATCCAACCACGTCTCCCAGGCTGGCCTTGCCCACGTCAAGCACCTCGGCAAGCTGCGTCTGCATCATGCCGTCGTGGCGCGACAGGTGCGCCAGCACCCACCATTGCGCACGAGTGACCCGAAGCGGCTTCATGAACTGGTCGTAGGCGCTGCGGCGCATGCGCGATACATCGTGAATCAGGAAGCTTAGGCGAATGCCCTCTCGTCCTACATCGTCGTCGACCAATCGTTCGGATCCACGTGGCAGCGGAGGCGCTGCTTTCGCCGATGTTCGCGCGGGTCGCGATGTGACCGTCCGCTTCCCCGCGGACTTGGCGGGCGCAGCCTTCTTCGCCGGCAAGCTGCGGTTGATTTTCTTTGTGGGCATTGGAGCAATCCTTGGTGTGGCGCGATCGGCCCGCGGAAGCGCGAGCGGCTCCAGCGTTCCGCGAATTCTAGCAAACGCGCCAGACGCGTCGGTAAGCGATACTCGAACAGGCGTCACGATCGGGCGGGGGAAGCGGCTTGTGTGTCGAACGAACGCCTCCACCGATCGACGCCCGAGCTTCGCTCGGCTGTCCTGTGCGTGCACCCACCGATCCACATTCATGCAACGACGAGTCCAATTCGCACGATGAGCTTTCTAAAATCGATCTTCAGGCCCAAGGAAACCAAATACGTCGAAGTGGCGCCATTCGGCGCGAGGTTCGAAATTCCCGGTGGGCAAACCATACTCGAGACGGCGCTGGAGAACGGTGTGCCGTATCCGCACAACTGCACTGTCGGCACTTGTGGTTCCTGCAAATCCAAGTTGCAGGAAGGCCGGGTGCGCGCACTGTCGGACTTCGGCTATACGCTTTCCCAGCAGGAGATTGCGGCCGGCTACATCCTGGCCTGCCAGGCGATCCCCAAGGATCCGCTGACGCGCCTGGAGGTCGAGAGCCCCGCCGCAGATGCGCCGCCGGTGATCCAGTGCAAGGGCCAGATCGCGGCCACCGTCCAGCTCACGCATGACATCCTTCAGGTCAGTATCGAACTCGACAAGGCGGCAAAGTTCATTGCCGGCCAGTACATCAACATTGCCTATGAAGGCCTGCCGGCTCCGCGTAACTATTCGTTCGCTGATGCGCCCGAGCGTGAAGGACGAAGCCTGGTCAAGTTCTTCATCCGCAAGGTGCCGGGCGGCGCCTTTACCGAAGCGCTATTCGCCGGTGAGTTGAAGGACGTGCGCTTCGATATCTCGGCGCCCTATGGCGGGTTCTATCTGCGCCCCGGCAGCAGCCCGATGATCTGTATCGCCGGCGGAAGCGGGCTGGCACCCTTGCTGAGCCTACTGGAGGACGCGAGATTCAAGAGAATCAAGCGACCCTGTGCCCTGCTGTTCGGTGCGCGGACGCAAGCCGACCTCTATGCGATCGAGCAGATCGAAAGCATCGCCAATGCATGGACCGATCAGTTCGTGTTTCTTCCGGTGCTCTCGCATGAGGCTGCGGATACTGACTGGAAAGGTGCACGCGGATTGGTGACAGAGTTCGTCGAGGATGTTCTGCCGGGTGTGGACATCGCGAGCGCTGATGGTTACATGTGCGGTCCGCCGGGAATGATCGATGCCGGAATCGCCAAGCTGACCGCGCTCGGCATCGACCTGGAATCCATCTACTACGACAAGTTCACCGACCAGAGCCATGCGGCGAAGATGCCGTAGGCGCGAGGGTACCCGCCGGCGCGACAAGCTGGTAGTATGGTGCCATACGAATTGACAAGACAGTCCAGAATTCAATGGTGAGGAGCGTAGTGTGCGTGGATTGACAGACAAAGTCGCCTTGGTCACAGGTGCCGGTAGCGGAATCGGAAAGTCGGTCGCGATGCGGTTGGCGAGCGAGGGGATGACCGTCGGCGTATTGGATATCAACGAGGAAGCCGCAAAGGCGACGGTCGATGCGATCACACAGGCTGGCGGAAAGGCTGATGCCGAGATTTGCGACATCACGAATGCCGCGGCTGTGAAGCAGGCGGTGGCCGCCATCGAGTCGCGCATCGGCCCGACCTGGACCTTGGTAAACAATGCTGGCTGGGATCGGCCGATGCCGTTTCTGAAGACAACGCCGGACTTCTGGCAGAAAGTTGTCAATATCAATTATCTGGGCCCCCTGACGGTGACCCACGCCGTAGTCCAGGGCATGGTCGAGCGCAAGGGTGGTCGGGTGGTCTTCATCGCCTCCGACGCAGGTCGCGTCGGCTCCAGTGGTGAGGTGGTCTACTCCGGTTGCAAGGGCGCGACGATCGCCTTCGCCAAGGCCCTGGCGCGTGAAGTCTCGCGGGCCAACGTCCTGCTCAATTGCGTTTGCCCGGGGCCGACCAATACGCCAGCGATGGACGCTTTCGTGGGCGCCGGAGAAGCTGGCCAGAAAATCCGTGACGCGATGGTGCGCGGCGTGCCCTTGGGTCGTATCGGTGAACCGGAAGACTACCCCGGGCTCGTGGCGTTTCTCGCCAGCGATGATGCTTCGTTCATGACCGGGCAGACCATCAGTGTCTCCGGTGGGCTCACCATGCACGGCTAGCTGGGCTTGCCTCGATAACGCAGGACAACACTGAATTCGGCCGGAAGAAGCCGGCCAAAAAAACAGAAAGCAGGAGTGGATCATGTCCGAATACAAAGACATCATTTATGAAGTCGGCGAGAACGCCGTCCGCATCACCATCAACCGCCCGGAGGTCTATAACGCCTTCCGTACCCAGACGGTCGAGGAGCTGATCCTTGCCTTCCGCGCCGCCGACGAAGAGAAGTCGGTCAACAGCATCATCCTCACCGGCGCGGGCGACAAGGCGTTCTGCACCGGCGGCGACCAGAAGGTGCACCAGTCCGAGGACGGCCTGTACGGTCCGCGGGGCATGGTCGGCCTGCCGATCGAGGAATTGCAGTCGGCGATGCGTGATTGCCGCAAGGTGGTCATCGCGCGCGTCAACGGCTTCGCCATCGGTGGCGGCAATGTGTTCGCCACGATCTGCGATCTGACCATCGCCTCGGAGAAGGCCAAGTTCGGCCAGGCAGGGCCCAAGGTCGGATCGGCCGATCCGGGTTTCGGTACCGCCTATCTGTCTCGCATCGTTGGCGAGAAGAAAGCGCGGGAGATCTGGTTCCTGTGCCGCCAGTACACCGCCCAGCAGGCGCTGGAGATGGGTCTGGCGAACACGGTGGTGCCGCACGACCAGCTGGACGCGGAGTGCGAGAAGTGGGCGGCGGAAATCAATGCCATGAGCCCGACAGCCATCGCCATCGTCAAGCGCTCGTTCAATGCAGACAGCGAAACTATCCGCGGCAACCTGTTCCTGGGCGTGGCCGCGGTCAAGGGCTTCTACCAGAGCGAGGAATCGCGCGAGGGCGTTCGCGCTTTCAACGAGAAGCGCAAGCCGGACTTCAAGAAGTACGTCTGAGCAGCGGACCGTGATGGATTCAAATATCAGTGTCAGCCTGGAGCCGGGCGGCGTGCTGCTGGCCCGGATCGACATGCCCGGTCGGGCGATGAACGTGTTTTCGATGGATATGATGGATTCTCTGGAATCCATCATCGTTCGCGCGGAGTCCGATCCCGAAGTGCGCGGTGTGGTGCTGAGCTCCGGGAAATCCACGTTTCTGGTCGGTGCCGACCTGAACATGATCCGTGTGTTCACGGAGCGGGCGAAGACCGGCACCTTCGAGCAACTACACGATCTGTGTGGCCGGCTCGGGCGGCTGTTTCGGCGCATCGAAACCAGTCGCAAGCCGTATGTCGCGGCGATCAACGGGCTCGCGCTCGGTGGCGGTCTGGAGGTCTGTCTGGCCTGCCATTCACGCATTGCGGCGAACGATGAAAACGTGGGCCTTGGTCTGCCCGAAATCAAGCTCGGCCTGCTCCCCGGGGCAGGTGGAACGCAGCGCCTGCCGAGACTGATCGGCGCGCGCAAGGGCCTGGAGTGTCTGTTGCACGGGCAATCCCTGTCTCGCGACGAAGCCTTGAGCCTTGGACTGGTCGACGAACTGGTGCCGGCCGCCGAGTTGATCGCCGCGGCATTGGAGCGTGCGCGGACACTGGCTGCTCCGTCTGCGCCCTGGGATCGGCCGACGGCGAGATTCGACTCCGCACCCTTCGACTTCGGCTCCGAGCGGGCTTATGACGAGATCTCCGGCACGCTTGGGATCAGTGTCTATCAGCGTGTCCGCTACCCGGCGTACCGCGCGATCATGCGCTGTGTCGTCGAAGGCTGGTCACTTCCGATCGACGAGGCGCTGCATCACGAGATGGACATTTTTGTCGATCTCATCCGCGACCGTGTGGCGGGAAACATGGTCCGCACCTTGTTTCTCAACCGGCAGACGGCCAAGAAGCAGGGACTACTCGATTCCAGCGGCCCGCTAGAGCAGGGCGACAAGGCCTTGCTGCCTCGCTTGCGTGCGGTCCAGGCGGGATGCGAGGCGATGTCGCTGGATGAGGACGCCCGAATTCTCGCCATCGCTCTGGAGGCCGCTCGCTGTTGGGGAGACGACAAGGTTTCCATTCCCGCGCTGGCTGACGTGGCTGTGGTTGAAAAAGGCTTGTGTCCGGCCTTCACCGGGGGGCCGTACACTTTCTTGTTGCAGAGCGACCTGGACGCCTTGCGGGTCAGCGCGGCAGAACTGGCGGGCCAGCACGGCGCGGCGTTTGCGTGGCCCGATGCTGCGGACCGTTTTCTGGCTGATGCCGGTACGGCGCTGGCCTGATGGCCGTGGATCGCAGCTTCATCGGCTACTCGCTGCCCGACTACGAGTTCGAAGTCAGCCGGGAGCGGGTCGAACGTTTCGCCTCGGCGATCGGCGTCGATCGTTCGCGCGTGGATCCCGATGTGGCACCGTTGACGTTCATGAAAGTCATCGAGGGCGAGAATGACAGCTCGCGCCGCATCCTCGATGCGCTCGGGGTCGAACTCAAGCGGGTCCTGCACGCAGAGCAAAGTTTCGACTATCTCGAACCGATCCGTGTCGGTGAGCGCCTGAGCGTGCGCCGCTCGGTGACCGATATCTACGACAAGAAGAACGGCGCGATGGAGTTCATCGTGATCGAGGCCGCCATGCAGCGGCAGGACGGCCGCCTGGTCGGATGCTCGCGCCAACTGGTTCTGGTTAGAAACCCCCAGCGCGGAGCCGCGCAATGACGGCCCTGCAGACCCTGCGCGAATTGAGTCCGGGCGACGTGCTGATCGAAGCGACAACCCCCGCCGTTTCGCGTGAGTCGCTGCAGGCCTATGCATCGGCCTCCGGTGACAGCAATCCCCTGCATCTCGACCCGGCGTTCGCGCGCCAAGCCGGCTTCGACGATGTGATCGTTCACGGCATGTTCGGCATGGCGCGTCTGGGATGCCTGCTTTGCGAAGAGCTGCCGGTGGAATCGATCCGCGGTTTCAGCGCCAGATTTGCCGCGATCATTCCGGTCGGGCAGGCGCTGCATTGCCGCGCCACGCTTGAATCCAGGAATGCCGAAAGTGCCACGCTGGCACTGGAATTGAGCTTGCCGGACGGACGCGTCGCCACGCGCGGGACGGCGACGATCGCGCTGGACGTCGGCGACTGACGATGCACACGCTCAGTTCCAGCCAGTGGGTCAAGACGCTGCGTCCGCAGACGACGGTCTATCTGCCCGGCGTGTCGGGCGAGAGCCTGGCGATCTACAAGGCCTTGCAGGGGGCGCCCGAATCCGCGGCCGGCGTGCGGTTCGTGGGCATGCATTTTCCGGGAATCAATCGCAGCGACTATCTCGGCCTGCACGCGCAGGCGCGACAGCGCGCGTATTTCATGCTGCCGGGCCTGCGCGCCGGGCTGGCCAGCGGCCGTGGCGAACTGATGCCGCTGGATCATCCGCGCATCTACCGCGATCTCGCCGGCCTGGAGGTCGACGTGGCGGTAGTCCAGGTCAGCCCGCCGGACGAAAAGGGTTTTTGTTCGCCCGGCCTGTCGTATGACTTTCATCCCGCGGTCTGGAGCCGCGCGCGCCAACGCCTTGCGCACGTCAATCCGGACATGCCGAAGACCCGCGGTTCGTTCCGGATTCATGTGTCCGAGCTCGACGCGATCATCGACGAGCCTTCGCCGCTGGTACAACTTTCGGAACCGGCGGATGCCGCCGATGACCGGCTGCGCCGTCAGGCTGCGCTGGTGGCCGAACTCGTGCGGGATGGCGATACCATCGAATTCGGCGTCGGCAAATTACCGGCCGCGATTGCGGCCGCCCTGGTCGACCATCGCAATCTGCGAATCTGGTCCGGGATGATCGCCTCCTCGGTGCTGACGCTGCTCGACAGCGGCGCCGTACACGGCGAAGCCTCCGTGGAGGGCGGCGTGGCCCTCGGTGAGGCGGCGCTCTACGACCGCGTCAGCCGCGACGATGCCTTCTATTTCCGCCCGGTCAACGAAACCCACGATGTCGCCCGCCTGATGCGGATCGAACGCTTCTGCGCCATCAATTCCGCGATCGAGGTCGATCTGTTCGGCCAAGCCAACGCAGACATGATCAAGGGCCGCTATGTCGCCGGCGTCGGCGGCCTGCCGGCCTTTGCCGCCGGCGCATCGCTGTCGCCGGGCGGGCGGTCGATCATCGTGCTGCCGGCCGCGACCGACGATGGTCGCTTCAGCCGCGTGGTGCTGAATGTCGGAAAGCAGGCGATGGCAGCCTTGCCGCGTCACGCGGCGGATACGGTTGTTACTGAATACGGTGTCGCCGAACTGGGCGGTCTATCCCTGCACGAACGTGCCAGGGCCATGATCCGCATCGCCGCGCCCCAGTTTCGCGACGAATTGGAACGAACATGGAGCGAAATGCGTGATGGGCTCTGAGCCCGAGCGCCCATGAATTTCGGGAGTAGATGCAAATGAGCAAAGGTGTAATGGACGGTAAGGTCCTCATCGTCACCGGTGCGGGCCGCGGAGTCGGTGCCGAAATCGCGAAGCTGGCGGCGCGCGAAGGCGCCCGCGTGGTGGTCAATGATCTCGGTGTCAGCCAGGAAGGCGAGGGCGGCAGCCTCGGCCCCGCCGAGGAAGTCGTGGCGGAGATCAAGGCCGGGGGCGGCGAAGCCATCGCCGATGGCAACAACGTTGCCAGCTGGGACGGCGCGCACGGCCTGTTCGCCACGGCGATGAAAGCCTATGGCGACGTGGACGCGATCGTCAACAATGCCGGGATTCTGCGGGACACGATCTTTCACAAGATGTCCGAGTCGGAATGGGATGCGGTACTGGCCGTCAATCTGAAGGGCTGCTTCAACGTGGCACGCGCGGCGGCGCCGCATTTCAAGGCCTCGCAGAAAGGTGCCTTCGTGCATATGACCTCGACCAGTGCGCTGGTCGGCAACTTCGGTCAGGCGAACTATGCCGCTGCCAAGATGGGCGTCGCGGCGCTGTCCAAATCCATCGCGCTGGACATGGCCAAATTCGGTGTTCGTTCCAACGCGATTGCACCGTTCGCATGGACACGCATGGTCGGTTCGATTCCCGACACGCCCGAAAACGCCGAACGTATCCGCGTCAACAAGCAGATGTCGCCGGAAAAGATCGCGCCGTTCGTCGTGGCGCTGTGCTGCGACCGGGCCAAGGACGTGAGCGGACAGATTTTCGGCGTACGTCGCAACGAAATCTATCTGTTCAGCCAGCCACGGCCGATTCGTTCCGTACACGCGGGAGAAGGCTGGACGCCGTCGTCATGTATCGAGCGAGCAATACCGGCGCTGCGTCCATCGTTCTACAAGCTCGAGCGTTCCTCGGACGTCTTTGTCTGGGACCCGGTCTGAGCATTCATTAGCGAATTCGGCTTCGGTCCGGTCAACAGGATCAAGCGGATGATGATTGGCAAGAAATCTGGCGTGACTGGCCAGAACCCCGGAGGAGATCGGCGTGAGTTCAAAAATCTACCCAGATGCCGCCAGCGCGCTGGAGGGCCTCACCTTCGACGGCATGAGCGTCATGGCCGGCGGCTTTGGCCTGTGCGGCGTACCCGAAAACCTGATCGTCGCCCTGCGCGACTCCGGGGCGCGCGAGCTGACCGTGATCGGCAACAACGTCGGCTGTGACGAGCACGGCATGTGGCTGGTGCTGGCCAACGGCCAGATCAGGAAAGTGCTGGCCTCGTATGTCGGCGAAAACAAGATTCTCGCCCAGCAGTTCATGAGCGGCGAGATCGAGATCGAATTCAACCCCCAGGGCACCCTGGCCGAGCGTATCCGCGCCGGCGGCGCCGGCATCCCCGCGTTCTACACGCGCACCGGCTACGGCACGATGATCGCCGAGGGCAAGGAAACCCGCGAGTTCAACGGCGAGCACTACGTCATGGAAACCGGCCTCACCGCCGACCTGTCCATCGTCAAGGCCTGGAAGGGCGACAGCGAAGGCAACCTCGTCTACCGCAAGACCGCGCGCAACTTCAATCCGATGATCGCCACCGCCGGCAAGGTGACCGTGGCCGAAGTCGAGATCCTGGTCGAACCGGGCGAACTCGACCCCGATGCCATCCACACGCCCGGCATCTTCGTCGACCGCATCCTGCAGGGCAGGAACTACGTCAAGCACATCGAACGCCGCACCACCCGGCCGCGGGCCGAGGCCTCGCAGGCCGCCACCGGAGTCGAACGCTAATGGCCTGGACACGCGAACAGATGGCGCTGCGCGCCACCCGGGAACTCGAAGACGGGTTCTACGTCAACCTCGGCGTCGGCATTCCGACGATGGTCGCCAACATGATTCCCGAAGGCATGAAGGTCACGCTGCAAAGCGAGAACGGCATGCTCGGCATGGGCGCCTTTCCCTACGACGACGAAGTCGACGCCGATCTCATCAACGCCGGCAAGCAGACCATCACCGAACTGCCGCAGACCAGCTACTTCTCCTCGGCAGACAGCTTCGGGATGATCCGCGGCGGACACATCAACCTGTCGATTCTCGGCGGCATGGAAGTGGCGCAGAACGGCGACCTCGCCAACTGGATGGTGCCCGGCAAGATGATCAAGGGCATGGGCGGAGCGATGGACCTGGTCGCCGGCGTGCGGCGCGTCGTGGTGGTGATGGACCATTGCGACAAGAACGGCGGCGCCAAATTCAGGAAGGAATGCTCGCTGCCGCTGACCGGCAAGGGCGTGGTCGACCTGTTGATCACCGATCTGGCGGTGTTCGAGATCGACCGCCACGGCGGCAGCGGCGCGACGCTGGTGGAGCTCGCGGACGGCGTCAGCCTGGACGACATCAAATCACGCACCGAAGCCGAGTTTCGCCTCGGCCCCGGTATCGGCTGAAGGACGAAAAGCGCATGGACATTCAACTCTCAGAATTGCAGCAGGAAATCGACGTTTCGGTGCGCAAGGTGTGTGCGGAATTCACCGACGACTATTGGCACGAGTGCGACGAGGAGGCCCGCTTCCCCGAGGAGTTCTACAAGGCGATGGCAGCGGCCGGCTGGCTGGGCATCACCATGCCGGAGGAAGTCGGCGGTGCCGGCCTCGGCGTTACCGAGGCGGCGATCATGATGCACGCGGTGGCCTCCAGCGGCGGTGGTCAGGCGGCCGCATCCAGCATCCACATCAATCTGTTCGGACCGCACGCCATCGTCGTGCATGGCACCCCGGAGCAGAAACAGCGCTGGCTCACGCCGCTGGTTCTGGGCGAGCAGAAGGCCTGCTTCGGCGTGACCGAACCGGACGCCGGCCTCGATACCACCAGCATCAAAACCTTCGCCAAGAAAGTCGAGGGCGGTTATCGCGTCAGCGGCCGCAAGATGTGGACGTCCACCGGTCAGGAAGCGCACAAGATCGTCCTGCTGGCGCGAACCACGCCCAAGGCGGACTGCAAACGCCCAGCCGATGGCATGACCCTGTTCTATACCGATCTCGACCGAAGCCAGATCGAGGTGCGGCGAATCAAGAAGCTCGGCCGCAACGCCGTGGACTCCAACGCGACCTTCATCGACGACTACTTCGTGCCCGAGGAAGATCGGATCGGAGAGGAAGGCAAGGGCTTCTACTATCTGCTCGACAGCCTCAATCCGGAACGCGTGCTGGTCGGTATCGAAGCCATCGGCATCGGTCGGGATGCATTGCGGCGCGCCGCCAAATATGCCGGCGAGCGCGTGGTGTTCGGGCGACCCATCGGCATGAATCAGGGGATACAGCACCCTCTGGCCGAAGCCTGGACCTATCTCGAATCGGCCTACTGGATGTGCATGCGCGCGGCCTTTCTTTATGACAATAAACTGCCCTGCGGTGCCGAGGCCAACGCCGCCAAATTCCTGTCGGCGCGCGCCGGCTTCGACGCGGCGACCAAGGCGGTGCTGACCCATGGCGGTATGGGCTATGCTCGCGAATTCCAGGTGGAGCGCCTGTTCCGTGAGTCGATGCTGCCGCGCATCGCGCCTGTGACCGAACAGATGATTCTGTCGTTCATCAGCGAGCGCGTGCTCGACCTTCCGAAATCATACTAAAGGGGACAAGACCCATGCCGGGCCTGTATTTCGAGGAGCTCAAGGTCGGACAGATTTTCAAGCACCCGATCCGTCGAACGATTACGGAAGCCGACAACGTCGGCTTCACGACCAACACCCACAATCCGGCGCTGATCCATCTGGATGAGCACTATTGCCGGGAACACACCGAGTTCGGCCGCCGTATCGTCAACAGCGCCTTTACCTTGGGGCTGATGACGGGGATCTCCGTCAACGAAACCACCTTCGGGACCGCCGTCGCCAACCTGGGATGGGACGAGGTTCGTTTTCCGCATCCGCTTTTTCACGGCGATACGATTCACGTTGAAACCGAAGTTCTGGACCTGCGGGAAAGCCGTTCGCGCCCCAACGCCGGCATTGTGGTGTTCATGCACCGCTGCTTCAATCAGGACGACGTTCTGGTGGCGCACTGCAAGCGCAGCGGCCTGCAGCTGAAACGCCCCGCCGCCTGAGCTCCGCGGTTCGTTGTTGGACGGCTAGCTCGATCCGAGCAGCCGCTGCGCAGTCTTGAGGTGCGGGATGTCGTACATCTTGCCGTCGATGGAGACCGCGCCGGCGCCGGACGCGAAAGCCTCGACGATCCGTTTGGCGAGCGCGCGTTCGGCCTCGGTCGGCGTGAACGCTTCATTGATCGTCGCTACCTGATTGGGGTGGATCGCCAGCCGACCGGTGAAGCCGCTGTGACGGGATTCGCGGCAGGCCTGCATGAGGCCATCGGTATCGCGAAAATCGATATAGAGCGTGTCGATCGCCTCGACCCCCATCGCGTGCGCCGTGAGTAGGCACTGCGTCCGTGCGAACGCATACGTCGGCCGCCAGGAGCCGTCCTCGGCGCGCGGATCGCCGGCGCCCATGGCAGCGCTCAGATCCTCGCCCCCCCAGGTCATGTGGCTGAGTCGCGGCTGCGGCTGGCCGATCATTTCGCCGAGCCTGAGCACGCAGGCGGGCGTTTCGGTCACGACCGGCATGATGCGGATGTCGCCCGGTGGCAGCTCATGTTGTGCTTCGAGGGCGTCCAGATAGTGTGAGACGCGGGTCAGGTCTTCCGGCCCGAACAGTTTCGGCAGCACGATGCCCGCGGGCCGCAGCGGTACGGTCTCCACTAGATCCTTCAGCAGTTCGCCGGACCGCAGATCGTTGACGCGGACCCACAACTGCGAGGATGCGGATGGGGTGGAACAGTACTCCCGCAACATCGCTCTTGCGGCGGGTTTGCGATCCGGCAGTACCGAATCCTCAAGGTCGAGAATCAGCGCGTCGGCGCCGCAGGAGGCGGCCTTGGCCAGTTTCTTTTCGCTGTCTGCAGGGACGAAGAGTAGGGAACGAATCATCGCAATGGGAAGGGGCGTTCGGTGTGGGCGCGAGACCTCGGTGGGCCGCGTCGTATCGCGCTACGAATATATAGTAAGATACCATACGAAGTGCGAGGCCTTCACTATAACGCGAGAACGATTCGGCGTGCCGTAGGCGCGACCTAGTTCCCCTAAACCAATCGAGGGTAGGAGTTCCCATGCCAAATCCTTCAGGCATCGGCATCAAGTCGTTCGGCGCCTATGTGCCGCCGCGGCGTTTCAGCAGGAAGCTGATCGCGGAGGCCAATCGCTGGGCGTTTCCCTCGCCCAAGTCTTCGCCCAAGGGCGAGCGTTCCGTGTGTGCTTGGGACGAGGATGTCATCACGATGGCGGTGGAAGCAGGGCGTGACTGCCTGCGAGATGCCGATCGAGATGCCGTTCGCGGGCTGACCGTCGCCAGCACCAGCGCGCCCTATGCCGATTTGAGCGGTGCCGCCATCGTTGCCGCCGCGCTGCGTTTGCCCAGAGCGGCGCGCAGTCGTGAAATGAGCGGCTCCACGCGTGCCGGATTGAGCGCGCTGATCGATTCCTGTGCGATGGCGGGGGCGGGCGATCAGTTGATCGTCGCCAGCGAGCAACGCATCGCCAAGCCGGGCAGTGCACAGGAGCTGCAATATGGCTGCGCCGCAGCGGCGCTGTTGATCGGTCAGGGCGAGGACCTCGTCGCGCGCTTTCTCGGCAGCGAGACGGTTTCGCAGCCGTTCTTCGATCACTTTCGCCAGTCCGGCTCGGATTTCGACTATCAGTGGGAAGACCGCTGGATTCGAGACGAAGGCGTGCTCAAGTTCGTTCCCGAGACCCTTGCAATCCTGAGCAAGCGGCTCGGGTTCGAGGCTTCTGAGATCGCCTACTTCGGACATTGTGGCGGCAGCCGTGGCGCGGATGCGCTCGTTGCCCGGCGTCTGGGAATTGAACCCGAACGCGTGCTTCCGAATCTGCAGGATCGGGTCGGTGATACCGGGGCGGCGCACCCGCTGCTGATGTTGGCATCGGCGCTGGAACGGGCCAAGCCGGGCGACAAAATCGTGATCGTTTCGTTTGCGCACGGTTGCGAGATCGTGGTGTTTGAGAAGGGGGACATCAGCGGTTCGGGTACGCGGCGAGGCGTCGAGCAATCCATTGCAAATCGCATCGAAGAGACGGCCTACCTCAAGCTGCTGTCGTTCGATCGGCAGGTGGACCTGGATTGGGGCATGCGTGCCGAGGTCGACAACAAGACCGCGCTGACGCAGCTGTATCGCACCGCCGACCAGTCGCTCGGTTTCGTTGGTGGCCGCTGCAGTGCCTGCGAGGCCGTTCAGTTCCCGTCCTTGCCAACTTGCGTGAACTGTGGGGCCGCCGATACGCAGCGCCCCTATCCCTTGGCGGACGAGCCGGCACAGATCGCCACATTCACGGCGGACTGGCTGCAGTACTCACCGGCGCCGCCCCTGTACATGGGGCTCATTCAGTTCGACTGCGGCGCCAGGATTCTGATGGAAATCGTGGACGTGGGGCCGACGGGAATCGATGTCGGAACGCCGCTGAAGGCCAGCTTCCGCATCAAGGAACGCGACCGTCTACGCGGCTTTGCGCGCTATTTCTGGAAGGCGTCTCCGGCAATCGCAGGTTAGTTACGGGAAAAGTTCAATGGCTACAGGCATCAAAGACAAGGTCGCGATTCTCGGAATGGGTTGTTCCAAGTTTGGTGAACGCTGGGACACGGGCTCCGATGCACTGATGCTCGAAGCGTTTACCGAGGCGCTGGGTGATGCCGGCATCGAAAAGTCAGAGATCGGTGCGGCCTGGTTTGGCTCGGCGCTGGATCGCATCAATGTGGGCAACTCGGCAATCCCGCTTTCCACCGCGTTGCGGCTGGAAGGCATCCCCGTCACCCGGGTCGAGAACATGTGCGCCACGGGAACCGAGGCCTTGCGTGGCGCGGCCTATGCGGTGGCCGCCGGCGTCGTCGATATCGCCTTGGCGATTGGCGTGGAAAAACTCAAGGACACCGGATACGGCGGCTTGCCGGTGATGACCAAGGGCACCTTCAACGACCTGTGGATGCCGTATGGATCCGCGCCAGCGGGCTTCGCACAGCTCGCTGCCGGTTACCGGGCGCGATACGGCATTTCCAAGGACGATCTCAAGCGCTCGATCGGCCGCGTGTCGTGGAAGAGTCATCAGAATGGTGCCAAGAATCCCAAGGCCCATCTGCGCAAGGCCGTGGACATGGACACGATTTTGAACGCGCCGATGATCGCCGAACCGCTGGGCGTCTTCGATTGTTGTGGCGTTTCGGATGGTGCCGCCTGCGCGATCGTGACCACGCCCGAGATTGCACGCGCGCTCGGCAAGCATGAACTGGTGACGATCAAGGCGATCCAGCTGTCGGCCAGTGCCGGTCGCGAGCAGGGGACCGGTGAGTGGGATGGTTCCTATGTTCAGAACACACGCAATGCGGCGAAGGCTGCCTATAGCGAGGCCGGTATCAAAAACCCGCGGCGCGAACTCAGTGCACTGGAAGTTCATGACTGCTTTTCGATCACCGAACTCGTCACCATGGAAGATCTGGGCGTTTCCGAAGACGGGAACGCATGGCGCGACGTGCTCGATGGCGTGTTCGATGCGGACGGCGAGATCCCGTGCCAGATCGACGGTGGGCTCAAGTGCTTTGGACATCCTGTCGGAGCATCTGGACTGCGGATGGTTTATGAGCATTATCTGCAGCTCAACGGACGTGCGGGCGCGCGGCAGCTGAAGGCCCCAAAGCTCGGTTTGTCCCACAACCTGGGAGGCGTACCCTACAACGGAGTCTGCGCGATCAGCATTGTGGGCGCCGAAGGCGCGTAACAGGGGATCGAGCGCAAGCGAATCCGGACCTGCGCATTATTGTGGATTTGGCGTTTGCCATTCCTAAAAAGTATGGTACCGTACTAGAAAACATAGAATAGACGCGGCGCTCGAATATCGGCTGCGTTTTGTTGGCGAGAGTCTGGAGAGAGTGAGTTCATGTCCAAGATCACGTACCCCGATCCTGTATCCCTGTGGGCTGACGGCTGTCGCCTGTCGAGGCACGTTTCTGTGCTCGCCACCAATTTCATTGGCTGCTGACGCCGCCATGCATGAGGTGCGCGCCCTGTACGCGTGCCGGAAAAAGATGCAAGGACGCGTGGCTAGATACTGATTGCTCTCGCTTCGTGGAAGCATCCGGGATGCAGAGTTCGTATTCCTGATGGTCACGAAAACATCAATAGGTTTAGTCCGACTATCTAAAAGTAGAACAGTCGCGAGGAGAGGATTGCATGAGTTGCCAGATTGACCGCGGTTTCGAAGTTTCGGTAAGTCGCGAGGTGCCGTACACCGGTCGTCGCGCAATGATCTTGACGGCCTTGTTGATCGGAATGCTCGGCTGGATCGGGTCGCCCCTCGCCCAAGCGGCGACGGTGAGCAACGTGATCCAAGCCTCGGACGCCTGGCTGGTGTCGCAGGCGGCCTCACAGCAGCGGGTGGACGGACTGGCCGAGCAAAAGCAAGACCTCGCCTCCGAATACCGCACGGTACTGCGCGAGATCGAAGGCCTGGACGCGTATAACAAGCAGCTGGGGCGCCAGCTGGCGCTGCAGCAGCAAGAGCTGTCCGACCTC